>ENA-OSEO01000141-OSEO01000141.1-sediment-metagenome-genome-assembly--contig:-NODE-141-length-194419-cov-10.462262_pt1 | contig 194419 bp, 181 predicted proteins | sample MGYA00237883_ERZ534232 | MGnify/ENA metagenome assembly ERZ534232
ATGTTGGTACAGGGTGGTGTCGCGCATGATCTGCCTCCTTTCCGGAGACAGAAGTTATCACGACCGTCCACCCACTGAAAAGCCGGAAGACCCATATCGAATGCGGCCATGTCGCCGCCGAAGGACTTGGTCAGGTTGGAGACTTTCAGCAAGGGTTCCTGTTCCGGTGTTCATTCCACCACCCACCCATCGTTCGAACTGTTAGGGGGTCCTAGCAGAGGAATCATGCTCTCTCGATACCCGGATGGCATGCCTTTCTCTGCACTTATGAGATAGTACGTAAAGAAACCGGATCGCAGCCGATTACTCTGTACACTACTCTTGTCGACACCTCTACCAAAGAGGATAAATTTCATCTGATACTAAAGGTTCTTCTTTATTTTTCCTTTTATTTTTATATAATGCCAAAATTATAGCTAAAATGATAAAAAAAGATACACTGGCCAAAATATACCACATATTACTTCTTCTCCCTTTCTAAATAAAATTACAATATTTTTAAGATTTTCAATTGTTATCGATAGTTTAATATTTGCCTTGCAACATAATTTGCAATAATTTCACCTGATAATCTCGTATAATGATTATGAGAATTAAATAATTCTTCGTTTTTTATTTTCGTTTTTTCCCTAAATGCTTCACGTACGTCTATAAAATTGTATTTTTTTCTTTTTATCCATTTAATCATCAAATCAAAATCTTTTCCACTTATATATTTACCAGTGAATACTGGAAGTAGGATAACATATCCTTCTGTATTTTTTTTATTACAATGTTGAATGAATTTTTCAATAATTTTAAATGTTACTTTAAGTGCATAATCCATATTACTTTTACCAAAATCAATTTTTCCCTCAATAATACCAGTTTCTTCTAAACCTTTTAAAAATATTCTTCTTAATGTATTTGGATAAAATGGGTCATGATTCTTTAAAAATTTTTTAGTCTTTCTATTTTTTAAAACTGTTGCCAGATTTTGATAGTCAGCATAAGGTGGCTCAATGAATTTAAGTCCTTGAGGCGCTAATTCAAATCGAGGTTTCAGAAAAATAAGATCCGTATTTTGGTCAACAAACATTCGTTGAATATTAATATTTCGAAGTAAGTCCGCAGTTGAATAACTTAGAAAAGCCTTTTCAGCTTCAATAACCGTGTCCATTTTCTCAAACCGGAGATAACCCTGATCAGTCCCATATCCACCAACACCACCGTTTATTATCTTATACTTATCTTTTAGCTCTTTCTGCAATAACCACAGCCATGAGTCTTGATCTTGAACCTCACCACCAAAAATAAGAGAATTACCCCAAAAAGCAATTTTAGGTAACTCCTGATCTGCCTTCCCATCATTTGGAGAAGTTATTCTAAAACCATTTTTGTCAGAAGTATAAAGTTGGCTTTGGTCCCTCGAAGATGGAGAGATAGTCCAACCAAGACCCTTAAAGGGAATATAAAATGGGGCTTTACCTTTATTTTTATAATCTTCATATCTTTTCTCAATCATTTTTGCTTTGGTTATGACATCTTTGTAACTAAACATTCATCTTTCTCCATTTTTGCTAGTACTAGTCTGTTCTTTTATTTTCATTTTTTAGAGATACCTTTGAAGAATTTATTTAGGATTCAGGATAATCCTTGTAAGACGGCCTTTAGTAAAAAATATCAGTCTGTTTTCTAAAACTGTTTTTTTGATTATCTCCTGGCCCCAGATTGTCTTATTCGACCGCCCTAACCGGTCTCCTGCCGAAGGGGTATGCCTTCCCGATGTCTAGAGAGCATACCTTTCCCACGTTCACGTGACTGCATTTATTTTAGACCTTTGGAAAATTATGATCGACCAGGCTTTATCCATCCGCCCATTTCCGTTTCAATACAATGTGCTACCCTGAGTGCAACGTCTTCTCGCCAAGGCCGTGCAACGATCTGAATGCCTATCGGGAGGTGACCCTTCATCCCGGCGCGAACGACGACGCTGGGCCAACCGGTCAAACTAAAGATTTGAGTGTAACTGAAAGCAGAGGCGACACCCTGATCGTGTAGGGGGGCGGGTTCCGCTGTAACCGGGCACAGAATCAGGTCATATTTTCCGAAAAATTCTAACATCTCACTCCGAAACCGGTCCCACTTCTCCAGCAGGGCTGAAAATTGGGCGCCCCTCAATTCCTTGGCGGAGTCATCTTCGACAGCACTTTCGTCAATCGTGCCGGCGGCAGCCAGAATTCTGCGGCGCCAGGCGCCTCCGTCTGCCGCATAAAGCTCTGCAAAAAGACGCGGAGCGTCGGGAGCGTGGGCAATCGCCACTTCCTCTATCTGGCATTTCCGTTCTTTCAGGATACGGGCGGCATTATGGACCGCTTCAATCGTCTCAACAGTTGGCTCAGCAACGCCGTTATCAACATGAACCGCGACTTTCAAAGAATTAAACTGAACATTGTCTTTCCGACCCAGCGGTACCGGCGTGATTGCAGGATCATGGCCGTCCGGACCTGCAATTATGGGTAGCAAAATTCCAAGGTCTTCCACGAAACGCGCGATCGGACCGATTGTCGTCAGGCGATCAAGGTGACCGCCATAAGATATAATGTGTCCGGTGCGCGGTACTCTGCCTTCCGTTGGTTTTAAGGCGGCTATCCCACAATAGTGAGCTGGAATTCGGAGACTCCCACCGGTATCGCTTCCGATGTCGAACGGAACAGCACCGCTCGCTACGATGGCTGCGGATCCGCCGCTGCTTCCACCGCTGGTTCTGCTCGTATCATATGGATTGTTTGTGCGCCCATAGATGGCATTGTTCGTCTGATAGGATAAAGTCAGTTCCGGAGTGTTCGTCTTCCCGACGACAATGGCTCCGGCTCTGCGCAAGCGCCTTATAACAGTCGCATCCCTATCGGGGATGAAATTCCTGCGGCCGACGGTTCCCCCCGTAGAGATGAGGCCTTCGGTGTCAAAAGAATCCTTGACCGTCATTGGAACGCCATGTAAAGGTCGCAGCGATTCTCCACCTAATCGTGCACGATCGGCCAGCCTGGCTTCCTTGAGTGCCCTCCCCGGGTCGAGTTGAATGACGGCGTTGAGCTTCGGGTTTACAGACCGAATTTGGTCAAGAACATTATTGACCAAAGCCTCGGAGGTGACATCGCCCCGTTGTAGCTTCTGGCATATCCGAAAAAGTGACAATTCGAGGATTGCTTCCCCATTTTTCATTTTGCCTCTTTTCGTCAACGGTTGGCTGAATTCACTTCGTTAGGAATGATTGATGGAGGGGATTCTGAACGATAAGGAATGCGGCACTGCGATTCGAATAAGCAAATGCCTTAACCTTTAAGTCGAATTGCTCGCGGATCTCCGACCAGGCACGAAATTCATGGTCTTCAAAAGAAGGATAGCCGTAATATTCGTCAAAAATTATAATGCTCCCGGAATATAAATACTGAAGAACTCTCTCAAGAATAAATACATTAATTTCGTAGTACGGGCAATCAATATGAACCAATGAAATCGGGTGATCATTCACCTTGAGATAAGCCGGTAGTGTTTCCTCAATTCGACCGACTTCAAGGTCGATATTGGAATATCCCTCAAACATCGGCTTGTCAGTGGCAAAAGTCCCCTTGCTGAGAAGGTCCCCCCAATCCTCGGGCAAGCCTTCGAAAGTATCGAAACCTGTAATTCGACGATCCGGACCAATGTGCTTTGCAATATGTTTGAGAGTTATTCCCTTATAGACACCAAATTCCAAGGCATTACCGGCTATAGATCCGGTTGCATCGGCGGCTAGTGACAGCACGTGGAAGCGATCCCGAGCTGCTGTTGCGCCGGACAAATCTGATGTTTGTATTTTATAAGATCGGATAATGTGATCGGCCATCTCTGCCATTCGCTGATCATTTCCTCGGCAAGACAATAAGGCCCAAAAGAGCCGCATCCGCAGGCTCCAACGCCAGGGTCGTATGCCTAATTTTGCTTCTATACTCATAGTCGTTAAGCTCCTGTTTACATACTGAGACCTTTCAAAAGCGTACAGTTTTGTTTAAGATCAAGTAAGGCGAAAATCCTAATCACAGGAATATTACGATCAGACTATATGATCGTTACCAAATATTAGTAAAACAAATGTTCACCCCGCGCCGAGTCCGAATTGCGGGCATTTCATCAGCCTTGTCCCGGATACGCATCAATCCCATTCGATATATCGTTGTTGGAGAAAAGTGTGTCGATACAGTTTATTATGGCTTCTTTCTGGTTGAGCAACGCCATGTGGTATTCTTTGACTGAAAAATCGTCATCATCATTACAGTACAAAAAAAGATTTCGTTCGTGTATTTCTATAAGGTGTATGATCAGATCAAATAAATTACCCAGATCGTTCAGTTTATCATGCAGATTATTATTATGTGCAATTACGATCGCTACAATAATTCCCTCAATTATTTTGTCTATTTCCCAGCGGGCATAAAGCATGGACAATCTTGATTGTGTTCCATAACGTAACGCCTCTCTTGTATACCATATAAGTACAGTGCGAATGCGTTCTCCAATTATCACACGATAAATGTTTTTTGAGTAAATTAATTGATAATTTATTTTTTCCATTATATCTTTATAATAACTTATTCTAATATCCAAATGCATGTTCATTCCGTTATTTTGGGATCGCAATATCATATTTTCATAATCTTTTGAAGAAAACAGGTGATTAATTGTGCTTTTAGGTATTTTAAGTAAGTTTCTTTTTTCAAAATATCTATAGTAATTTATAAGTATACGATAAATGTAATATTCAGGAAAAGATAATATCTCATTTTTTCTTGGTAAAAAATCGCCATTAAATTTGATACTTGCTGTAAATATGGGATGTTTTAAGTTTGATTTAAAAAAATTTTTAATGCATTTTCCGATGGATTCATCCGGAAAACGGTTCCCCGATTTGAATTCTGTTATAGCCCTGCTAATTTGAATTTGGTCAATCTCCCAATCTACACAATAGTAGTCGGCAAGTGTTTGCCCTGGATTTCTTAGGTAATTGGGCGTTGGGAAATACGTCTGATAGCGCGACTCACGAGTGCAAGATGGCGAATGCATGTCCGACAAAATGAGGCCAGCCAACGCTTGGGCGACCAATTCATGTCCATCCTCGTTGGGGTGGCAGTAGTCAATAAAATGGGAGGGCTTTAAGATGGTTTCCAAATCCACAAGGCTTATTCCATCCATTTCTTTCAACTTTCTAATAACATCACGATAAGCCTGCTTTATTCGATAAATCGATGTATCTTTTTCGTATGCAAGGTGGAATAAATCTTTAGCCCCGGCCAAATCTCCGAACTCTTGCCGTATGTGAGCCAGATTATACAGAACAATGCTGTCATATATTTCGTATTCACCAAGTAAGGCTGACAGTTGGGATTCGGCAGTCGTTTCTCCTCGTCGAGCCTGTGCACAGGATAGATTATGGCGGCTGATGAATCCCAAAATATTGTCCATAGAAACCAGAGCAGACCAAGTGTCGATTGCTTCGTCATATTTGCCTGTTGTAAAATACTCAAGCCCTTTTATTAAAGCATTTGAAGGTTCATCGACAGGAATATTTGATATCTCATAACCCAATTGCTCAAGGTTATCCAAATAACAAAAATATGTACTATTTGGCGCACCTACCCCGCATGGAAATCGCTGATTTGCTATTGGATTGATAAGGATAACTTTTGATCCCAGTTTTATTGCACTGCGAATAATTAACCTTAGATTATAACCGAATTCCTTTGGGCTTGTCGCAACATCTAACAATGGGATATTATATTCAAATTTGAAGGGCTCTGGGGAAAGGATAGGTCTGAATTGACTGGGTTGAGGCTTGAAAAAAAAGTCTTTGATGCGAGCCCTAAGTGGGCTGAAAAAACCCTTGGCAACTCCAGAAACCGCTTCATTGTTACCAAGATATATGATGACATAGTCGAACCGCAGTTTAGACAATTCAGACACGAATAATCGACTGACGTCCGCCGACGTTGTGCCAGGTACGGCGCTATTCAATATATGAACGCCCACTTTGTTATGGAGTAGTTGGAAGAGCTTGACAGGAAAGCATCTTTGCCCCTCCCCCACGCCACTACTACTGGAGTCTCCCAGGATTAGAATTCTACAATCCATGTGATTGTGATGAGATGTTGTCTTTCTTGAGAACAACTATTGAGAAATTTCCTGGGAGTTTCGTCTACTGATCAATTTTTTTTAAATTGATAATAAAAACCTATATGCCGTTCTTTTTACTACAAATATATATGGATAGCAGTATTCGTATACTCCTATACCGCTACTGCTCGAATCACCAATCACGCGAATTTTTATCATGGAAAAAGTATCTGTTTGATTTGTCCGATATGTACCCAGAAATAATCAATTATCGAAAACGATGCAGGGAATTTGATTTTTTATGCATATATGATACAAATTTTCTGCTGTTTTGAAGCCTCTATAGAATCGATCTTCCACTCGCTTCATGGGGACGGTTCGTCCATGCGCCTGTTCTCGCGCCAGGTAACGTCTCATCGCCACCTCTGGCTGCACCCTGACGTACAGGGCACAGGAAGGAAGCGGCAGGAGCCTGACCAGAGGGTCCACATCCCACGGAACGAGGTCCAGATTGTACTCGACATCGAAAGAGATCAGGGGTTGGAGCACCCCGCTGTCCAGAAGCAGCCGTCCAATGAGATCTCCACGCATGCGAAGACCTGCGAGGCGGTAACCGAGCTTGAAGTGGAGCCATGATCCGCCCGGGCTGCGAAGCAGGCGCAGGCACCCCGCAGGATCGCCGAAGAGATGCCCTGCCACCAAGCGGACCGTCCACAGCAGCGCGCTCGTCCCCGAGGGTTTCACCGGCCCCTCCACCCACAGCGTCGATGTAGGGCTTCCCTCCATGGCCCGAGCCAGCGTGGTTTTCCCGGAGCCGCACAGCCCGAACAGTTCCACCGCGCCGTTACCCACCGTGGTCGATCAGCCTCCATCCATCCTGGGAATCGGCTCTCTGATCCCTGCGCGTCCCCATGAACACTCCGTCGGGCCTCCCGGCGCAGGATCCGTCATCCCTGCCTTCAGAGCGGGGCCTGCTCGTTCAGGACGCCGTTCGGCAGACAGATCACCTCGGCGAAAAGGACCCGAGCAGTTTGAATCTCAAACTGCTCATACGTCCTGTAAGGAGGCATATCGCAGATGGGCATCCAGGAGGCCCTCGCCTGAATCCCTCTCCCGTTGAGCCCCTCCAAGATCTCACTTCGGTCGTTGGACGGGACCCGCACCAGGTTCAGCCAGCAGTTGGCATCTTCAGGATCCGGCATCACGGAATCCACACCGGCCACTTGGAGAATAAGCTCATGAAACCGTTTTGATTGTTTTCGTTTGATAGACAATAAACTTTCTAGCTGCTCCATTTGAGCACATCCAAGGGCTGCATTGATATTGGGCATACGAAAATTGTACCCGATATCGTCATGTAAATACTCCCATGGATGATCTTTTTTCGCAGTTGTCGTTATGTGCTTTGCTTTATTAGCTATATCCTCATCATCCGTGACAATCATTCCGCCGCCGCCGGTTGTGATGATTTTGTTTCCATTGAAGCTGAATACGCCGATGGTGCCGAATGTCCCACAGTGCCTGCCCCGATAACGACTACCCAGGGCCTCTGCAGCATCCTCAATGATGGTGATATTGTACTCACTGCACATCTCAATCAGACCATCTATATCCGATGGATATCCATATGCATGCATGGGAACGCAGGCCTTGATGCGCCCGCCCGTCTTCTTGTCATAGGCGTATCCTTCTCTGTTTTTGACACAATGTTCTCCCAGATACCTTGCCACCTTTCGAACGTCCATGCCCATGGTCAGGGGATCGCTGTCCATGAACACTGGGACCGCCTTGCAGTAGACCACCGGGCTCACAGTGGCGACAAAAGAGAATGCCGGGCAAAGAACACCGTCGTTCTGCCCGACACCGGCGAGGACCAGGCTCACGTGCAGCGCCGCAGTGCCGTTCACGGTCGCGACGGCATACCGGGACCCGGCATAATCGGCCAGCATCTGTTCGAAGCGGGAGACATATGCACCCACCGAGGACACCCAGCCGGTATCGATGCAATCCCGCACGTAGTCGCGTTCCCGTCCCCGGAAGCTGGGCGCGTGGAGAGGAATCGGCCCTTCCTCCCTGCCGTACACAAGCCTGATCACCTCCTCGATTTCCTGGATGATGCGCTGCGCTGAGTTCATTCCTGGTCCCATCCGTCTTTCGCTGCCTTGTTTCCGCTTCTCAAAGGGTTACACGTTATAGATCGAGGGCTTGACAAGGTGCATGTGCTCTTCCTGCCATTGTATGGTCCGCTCGAGTCCCACTCTCAAATCGACCTTCGGCTCCCACCCGCAGACGTCTCTGGCTTTTTGATTCCGGCACACCAGTTCGTAGACCTCGCTCTCCTCGGGGCGTTTTCGCTGCTCTTCGCTGATGAGCTCCAAGTCGCCCTTCCCCATGAGATCCAGGATCAGTTCGGCAAGCTCACCGATGCGGACGCCCTTCCCTGAACCGAGATTGATCACCTCCCCGGTGGATCGCTCGGACCGTGCGGCCTCGACAAAGCCGTTGACCGTGTCCTCCACGAAGGTCAGATCCCTGACCGGGTCGAGCGACCCCAACCGGATCTCCTTCCCTCGAACAGCCTGGGAGATGATAGTGGGGATCACGGCCCTCGCCGACTGCCGGGGGCCGTAGGTGTTGAATGGGCGAACCGTGGTCACGGGCAGCCCGAAGCTGCGGTAATAGCTTTCCGCCATCTTGTCGGCCGATATCTTGGACGCTGCGTAAGGAGATTGGGCCTGAAGCGGATGGCCTTCGTCCATGGGGGTATAGCGGGCCGTACCGTACACCTCGGATGTGGACGTGTGGATGAGTTTTTCAATCCCGTGCCTTCGGCAGGCCTCGAGGACATTCACGGTTCCCTGCACGTTCGTGGACACATACTGCCACGGTGCCATGTAGGAATACGGGATGGCGATGAGAGAGCCCAGGTGAAAAACGACCCTGCACCCTTTCACCCCATGTTCCACACTGAAAGGATCGGTCAGGTCTCCGCGAACGATCTCGATCTGCGCGAGGATATCGGGGGAAAGCAGTTCCAGGTTCCCCCACTGGTTCAGGCTGTTGTAGTGAAGATACGCCCGTACCTCAGCGCCCCTGCCAACCAGATATTCACACAGGTGGCTCCCGATGAATCCCCCGGCCCCGGTCACCAGGATCTTGACATCCTTCCAATCCTTCATGGCTTGAACACCTCTGCGTATTCCCTCTGTGCCCTTTCGTAGTCCTCTACCTGCCCGATGTCGAGCCAGTACTCTCGAACCGGAAAGCAGATGATCTTTCCGCCGTCACGGGAGAGGACTTCAATGAGATCGGTCATATCAAAGCTTTGCCCATTGGGGACCCTCATGCAGACATCGGGGTTCAGGAGGTAGACACCGGCATTGACAAAGTTTCGAAAGACCGGCTTCTCCACGATACGCTTCAACACCACGCCGTCGGACTCAATCACACCATACGGGACTCTGTGCTCATAGGGTTTCACGGCAAGGGTCAGGTCCGCCTTGTGGTCCTGGTGAAACTCCAGCATGGACCGGAAATCGATCCGGGTCAGGATGTCTCCATTGATCACCAGAATCGGATCATCGCCGGTCTCTAAAAGGCCAAGGGCCCCGGCCGTTCCCAGAGGCCGGTCCTCTTCCACGTATCGGATCTCCACCCCGAAATCCCTGCCATCGCCAAAGTGACCCTCGATCATCTTCGCCATGTAATGGGTGGAGACATTGACCCGGCGAATCCCCGAATCCCTCAGCCGCCCGATAATGGATTCCAGGAGAGGACGCTCCCCCACGTTGAGCATGGCCTTGGGCATCTCTTCGGTCAGAGGTCTCAACCGCTTCCCGAACCCTCCGGCCATCACCACGGCCTGAAGGGGCAATGAATCCAGGCTCAGGAGGTCTCTCATGGTGACCACACCCACCACGCGGTCCCCGTCGTCCAGGAGAGGAATCTGACGCACGCACTCCCGCTCCATCGTGCGAAGCAGTTCCACGGAATCGGTGTCACGGTGAGCCGTAATCGGTTTTGGATAGGGTGACGTGGGTCTTCGTTTCCGCAGTTCGCTCACAGGGGTATCCAGGTCCGTGCCGGAGAGAATCGCCCGCCGAATGTCTCCGTCGGTGATCGTGTCGATCAGCCGCGTGTCGGAGTCCACCACCAGGACGATCTGCTTTTCGCTCCGGTCGAGACACTCGATGGCGCTGCGGATCGTACTCTCCTGCGGAATACAGAGGTCGGCGATATCCGCCGGGGATCTCTCGTCCCGGCACACGCCACCGGCCGGCACCCCCTGAGCCTCCTCTCCGGTCTTTCCGTCATGATTCTTGGGACCGTCTTTCATCTCTTCACACAAACCGGCTACGGGCACACGCGGTGCTTCAGTACCCAGCCCCCTTTCTCCCGGCGCCACAGATGGGGGGACCGGAATCGGTCACAGAGCGTCGAGAATGACTCCGGGTCCATCTCCAGGTAGTCCATGACGTCCTGAAAGTAGCGATCCGGAAACTCCCCATCAAACCGATGGACCAGGGCAATGCCCTCCTCCCTGGTCAAATGCCGATTACGTATCTCCTGGGATGCGTCATAGGAGGCCCTCCCAAGTCCGAACTTGATGAATGTCGTGTAGTAATGCAGGTCATCGATCTTGTCATCGATGCTGTTGTACTTGCTGTAGGTCCCCTGAGTACGGAAGGGTCTGGCCTCAAAACCCGTATTCTCCACTGCGTAATAGTAACTTTCCTGTGGGGTCCATTTGAGATAGTACCCGAGATAATGGACCTCGATTTTCGAGGACTCCAGTTCCTTCGCCTCTGCCGGGAGATAAGGAGAGATATCGTTGAGCGACAATTCGTATCGTTCCACTAGCTCTTTCACGGACACGCCGCCGAGGAATATCTCGCCCAGATCCCTCATGGTGAAATACGATTGATTTCTCAGTGAGGACTCTGTTTCGGCGATGGGGTTGCCGTACTCGGCCTCGGGTTCTCCATAAAAAATGAGGGGGATCTTCCATTGAAGGGCGATCTTGGGAGCCAGATTCTTCTGTCCCAGAATAAAGCTCTGGAATGGATGGAGCAGGTTCTCGATGGAGAGGCGGGTGAGAAGCCGGTGAACCCTGCCGTTCGGTTTGAATGTGATATTGTCGAATCCGCCGACCTCGACCCAGTTCTTGAAGTTCCGGTATCCATACTCGGTGTAGAGAATTGGCGGCCATGTGACGGTCAGAGGATGCATCCCGTATCGATATTTAAGGACATGGGCCGCATAGGCGCTGTCCTTGCCGCCGCTTCCGGGCACAACGCAGTCGTACTGGCCGTCTTTCCGGCGATGCCGATCCAGGAGCGCGGCCAGTTCCCGTTCCCGCGCCTCCCAATCGATGTTCTGTTTACGATCCGCGTACCGGCATGCATCGCAGACCCCTTCTTCGTCGATGTGAAGCGTCGGCGTCAGCCGGTCCGGAGTGTGCTTGAACTCGGGGTAGGATGAAGGCCGCTGATTGGACATGATGCAGCGCCTGCAGAACACCACGTTCTCCGGCAGACCGAAATAGGCTGTATTGTTTTCAGGCAAGATGCTTTCCTCGTTCATGGTTTGATACCAGGATGTCCCTGATGTTCCGGTATACCTGAAGCCCTGTTTGGCCGCTCCGCTCCGGATGAAACTGGGTCGCAAAGACCGAGCCCCGTCGCAGGCTGGAACAGAACAACGTATCGCCGTATCGAGTGGTGGAAAGGACGACAGACGGGTCTGTGGGGACCACATGATACGAGTGTACGAAATACATGTACTCGCCGTCTTTCAGGCCTTGAAGCGGCGACGCGGTCCATGGATCGGCAACCGGTTCTCCTTCATTCATACAGGGCCGGCACACCCGGTTCCAGCCCACATGAGGTATCTTCAGGGGCCGCGATCCGTGGTTTGCGCCGTCGATCTGCCGGACGTCGCCCTCGATCAGCCCCAAACCCCGGTGCCGGCCGAACTCGAAGCTCTCGCTCATGAGAAGCTGCATGCCCAGACAAATTCCCACCAGGGGTTTTCCGGCATCCATGCTCTCCCGAATCGGCGCGATCAGATCGCGGCGCTCCAACGCGGCCATGGCGTCGCCGAAGGCCCCGACACCGGGCAGAAGGACCGCGTCCGCCCCGGCAATCTCCGTGCCGGACGACGTGACCATCGGGTCGAGCCCCACATGAATGCAGGCGTGCCGAATACTGAACAGATTCCCGAGTCCGTAGTCCACGATGGCCACATTCGGCTTCACCGGTGAGTCATCCCGCATCATGGAGCGCACCGGCAGTCGGCACCCTGTTGCACCAGGTGCCTCTTGATCTCCGGGATGGTGGTCCCCTGAACCGGGGAAAAGCCCCGGCCGCTCGAAATGAAGTCCGTGTTCCCCTCGCCGGCGTAATCGCCCGAGTTGTCCGGGTGGGTGGCCACATAGTCGTAGTGCAGCATGGAGGCCAGGCAGACGGCATCGGCCAGGCCCTGCTCCAATACGTCCTGAACGTGTTTCACGGAGCCTGCGCCTCCGCATGCAATGACCGGGACCGGGACCGCCTCCGCGATGGACCGCACCAGGTCCAGGTCGAACCCTTTTCCGGTCCCCTCACGGTCGATGGATGTCACCATGAGTTCTCCGGCGCCCAGGTCCACGGCCCTGAGGGCCCACTCGAAGGCATCCACACCGGTGCATTCCCGTCCGAAATCGGTGAACGCCTCGAACCTGCGGTCCGCTCGCCGGATGGCCTCGATGGAGACCACGATGGTGGAAGAGCCGAACGACCGGGCAGCCTCCCGAATGAGTTCGGGTCTTGCCAGGGCCGCCGTATTGACGGAGACCTTGTCCGCCCCGGCCCGGAGGGTTTTTCGAATATCATCGACGCTTCGAAGGCCGCCGCCCACGGTCAGCGGAATGAAGATCTCCCTGGCCGTCTTCTCCACGATATCGAGCAGGCTGTTGCGTCCGTACAGGCTGGCGACCGCATCCATGTAAATGAGTTCATCCGCTCCGGTTTCATAATAATAGCGGGCAAAGCGCTCCGGCTTGCCCAGCACGCGCAGCCCCTCGAAATGGATCCCCTTCACCAGGTTGGGGCCTTTGATGTCGAGCCTTGGAATGATGCGAACCGGCATGCAGGATGTCCCTTACGAACGGCTCAGGCCAACCCGCGGCCCGCCATGGGCCCGGCGGGATTGCCGATCATTGTCACGCCGGCAGGCACGTCGTTCACCACTACCGCACCCGCTCCGACCAGGGCACCCTCGCCCACGACGATCCCCTGTCGAATGACGGCGCCCACACCCACGTGCCCGCATGCACCCACCCGGACAGAGGCAGCCAGCCTTGCGCCCGTGGCAATATGGACGTGATCGCCGATTCGGCAATCGTGCTCCACCACGGCTCCGCTGTTCACGATGACGTTCACCCCGAGACGGGCCCTCGCATTCACCACGGCTCCGGGCAGGATCACGCATCCGTCCCCCACCTCGGCCCAGCGGGAACAGACGGCCGAAGGGTGGATCACCCTCAGAGGCCGAAGCCCGTGGGCCAGCCCCATCTCGAAAAGACGCTTGCGGGGCCGGTTGTCGCCCGTCCCACCCAGACCCACCACGAACCTCTTAGCGCCCTTCTCGATCCATTCAGGCAGCCGTTCGTCCCCTCCCAGGACAGGCACCCTCGATACCTCCCGGCCCCACTTGGTCTCGTCCGGATCCAGGATGCCCAGCCGGTAACCCGGAGAGGACGCTTCCAGCGCATCGATCACCACGGCAGCATGCCCTCCGCCGCCCAGGATGATGCAGTCCACGCGGGCCGGATTCGACGTCAACGTTCCCACTCCCCGCGTCCAGCCTCTCGAAGATCGGAAGGAAGGGGCGCATCGACGAATCGTTTTCGGATCAGTCGATCATTCAGAGGGATCTCTGAGAGGGTGCGAACGATGATATCCGACGCATGACCGTCCCCGTAGGGGTTGACCAGGTCCTTCAGGCTGTTCCGGAAGGCCGGATCCATGGCCCGGCGAATCCCTTGAAGGATCGACTCCCGATCATCGGCCGTATCGATCACATTTTTCGCGCGTACACGGCCGGCCTGGCGGGTGCCCACGTTCACCACGGGGAGCTGAAACGATGCCGCCTCGATGATCCCGCTGGAGGAATTCCCCACCATGGCCGAGGACACGGCCATGAGACTGAAATATCCTTCGGTCCCGAAGTTCTCCACAAGGACCGCCGAATCCCGGTGACGGACGAACGTCTCCATCATGCGACGGATGGTCCGGTTTCCCGTGTCCGCGTTAGGCAGGGAGAAGACCACTGGCATGCTGCAGGCATCCAGCGCGGCCAGGAGTTCCCCGGTCTGCCACTCGGTCCGATCGCCTTCCAGGGTCACCGGATGAAACGTCACCATGAGCGGAGGCCGGCTCAGGTCCAGGCCATAGCGCTCCTCCAGCGCGGCCTTGTCCAGCAGCGGAGTATCCTTCAGGTTGTCCAGGGACGGCGCACCCGAGACCGTCACACGCCAGGGCTCTTCGCCCATCTGCACCACCCTTCGCGCATACTCGCTGGTGGAGACGAAGTGGAGGTGGCTCATCTTGGTGATCGAGTGACGGAAGGCATCGTCCATGGCCCCTTCGGTGATCTCGCCGCCATGGATATGGGCCACGGGGATCCGGAAGGGGAGAGCGGCCACGGCCGCGGCGTGCATGAGGGAGAGATCCCCCAGTAGGAGCAAGAGGTCGGGGCGTCGGTTCTCGAAACACTGGGCAAAGCCGATGGTCCCCAGGCCCATGGACTTGGCCATTGCCGAAGGGGTGTCCGACGAGAGGAGCATGTCCACCCGGTGGTCGATGGGAAAGCCGTCTTCCTCAATGGCCTTCACCGTGTTGCCGAAGGCCGCCGAGAGGTGCATCCCTCCTACGATGAGGTACAGCTCCAGCATTCCCTTCTCCGCTTGAATCCCTCTGAGAAGTGGGCGGTAGTACCCGTAATCGGAGCGCGCCACGGTGACGACGCCGATCCGCCTCATTCCACCATCTCCAGGGCGAGCAGGGTGCCGGCGGGAATATCGGTTTTGGCCTTCTTACCGATGAGCTTCGGCCGCATGGCCGGGGCCAGACCGGTCCCGGGTCGCTTGAGGGCGAGGGCCTCCGGGCGAATGTGCGCGCCCAAGGGGATGTCTTCCGCGGCAACGATGCTTCGGCGGGCAGCCCGGGCGGTTTCCTCCTCGGACACTACCGGCTCCTTTCGCCCGTGTCCCAAGGCGAGTTCGACATGTCGAATTCCTCGCACCAGGGCCGCCAGTTCCTCCGGCTCCAGGGAGGCCCGGTGGTCCGGTCCCGGCAACGTCCGGTCCAGGGTGAAGTGTTTTTCGATCACCGATGCGCCGAGGGCCACTGCGGCCAGGGCGATCCCGATCCCCTGGGTGTGATCGGAGAAACCCACCGGGACGTTAAAAGCGCTTCTGAGGGTCTCCATGGCCCGGAGGTTGGCATCTTCAGGCCGTGCCGGATAGCAGGAGACACAGTGAAGAAGGACGATTTCTCGAAGGCCGGTCTTCCGCACGATGCCAAGGGCCGCCTCCACCTCCTCCAGCGTCGCCATGCCCGTGGACAGGATCAGGGGTTTCCCCGTGTGTGCCGCGTGATTCAGAAGAGAGTCGTTCGTGAGTTCCCCGGACCCCAGTTTGAAGGCCGACACACCGAGGCCCTCCAGGAAATCGATGCCGCTCTCATCGAAGACGGAGGAGAGAAACATGATGCCCTCTTCCCGGCAACAGGCATGGAGTTCCTCAAAACACGCCTCGTCCAACTCCAGGCCGCGAAGCATGTCCCACTGGGATCCCCGGCCGGTGCTCTCCTCCTGGTACCTTGCCTTTGGGGCGGTCTCGAGGACCAATGACGAGGTTTTGAACATCTGGAACTTGACGGCATCGGCCCCGGCCTTCGCAGCGGCATGCACGAGACGTTTGGCGGTGTCCACCTCGCCGTTGTGATTCACCCCGGCCTCCGCAATAATAAAACACGGGTGTCCGGGGCCGATCTTTCTTCCAGCGAGACTAATGATGTCCAAGTCGTTCTCGATGTCTCAGGATGAGATCCGCCAGGAACAGGTCCCACGGAGTATCGATATCCAGGCTCCGCTCCGGAGGCATGATGTAGGCGCAGGAGTTCTCCGTCTGGAAGGCTCCCCTCTCCATCAGGATGTCCCGGCGGACGAGATAGATGGCGCCGTTCAGCGCATAGGCCGGAGGAAGGGATTGCCGGGCCAGATAGCCGGACGGGGTCCTGTCAAAATCCGTCATCCTTCCGTCCGGCAGGAGCCGCTTCGCCAGATAGGGGTGCGTGGACGCCTCGCAGACGCTCACCACGCTGTCGCACGCCGCTTTCTGAAGGATATGGAAGGCCTCGTCGATGTCCTCGGAGGTCCTGAGGGGGGTGGTGGGCTGCAAAAGGAGGACATAATCAGGCCGTTGACCCTGGTGCGTCTCGACCCAGCTCACGGCATGCTGCACCACGGGGATGTGGGGCGAGGCATCCCCGGAAAGCTCCACCGGCCGGGTGAACGGGACCTCCGCGCCCCCATGGCGGGCCACGGCGGCAATCTCCTCGTCATCCGTGGACACGATGACCCGGTCGAGGCAGGCGGCGCCCAGCGCGGCCTCGATGGTCCAGGCGATGAGGGGCTTCCCGCCTACCGGGGCGATATTTTTTCTCGGGACGGTCTTGGAGCCGCCCCGGGCCGTGATGACGGCCAGGAAGCTCACAGAATCTCCTGAAGGTCGGCCCGCTTCTCGCGGGGATCAGGGGCTATTCTACAGGTTGTTTCAGGCGCCATTCCCCTCTCACCTGCTTGAAGAGGTCCCGGTTGTAGTAGCGGTCCACGATGTCCCAGAACTCCCTCGGCGTATAACCGGTAAACGAGAGGAAGTCGTCCAGGGCCCTCTGGTCCAGCTTGTGATCATGCTGCCGTACCAGCCGCACCGCCTCCTCCCGGGTCATTCTCCCTGCGCGGATCAGATTGCAGCAGACATCGGTGGTCCGTGCATGCCCGAACTTCGGGTACTTCATCCACGGATGGACCAGGTAGCCGGGCGCATCGATCTGATCGTAGTCTTCGATGAACCCCTCCCTTTGCCACTCGTGCGCGAGGGTCCTGAAACCGAATCGTTTGGCGATGAGGTGGTTCCTGTAGCCATCCCAGGGGACGAAATAGCTCAGGTAGATCGGCTCCAGGCCGGCCTGCTGAATCTCCATGTCCGAGGGGTAGAGGATGGGGTTCAGGTCCTTCATGGAGATGTCGTCGTCCAGCCAGAAGGACAAATCGACCTCCTTGACCACATCATTCCGGATCTGATCCTTGGCGCTGTACGTCTCTACTCTGTGCGCCCCTCCGTATTCATAGTTGATGTTTTCGCCGTAGACCACGACCCGAATCCCCATCTGAATCGCGATGCGCAGTGGAAAGGCGTACACAGCCCGGTCCCAGTACCAGGTAGGGCTGCCCAGGGTTTCAAAGGCCTTTCGGACCATTCTTTTCGCTACACGTCGATTGAGGGAGAGGGAGAGGATATCGCAGCCGAAGGCCTCGCTCAGGTTCTCGATGTTCCGCCTTCCGGTCTCGGTCCAACTGAGATTGTCCACCGTGACCAGAAGGGGGTTCATGTGCATGAGTTCCTTCATCACATAGGTCTGGTAGTGGCTGTCCTTTCCCCCACTGACCGCGATGATGCAGTCATACCCGTCTCCTCGGCACCCCCGGTACGTTTTGCAGAATGCTTCGAGTTCACGAAAGCGGGCATCCCAATCCGTTGTCTTCTTCTTTTCCGCGGCCCGGCATGCCTGGCACACACCCTCATCGTCAAAATAGATGCCGGGCCTGGTATTCGGGATGACGCATTTGACACAGTATTTCATGCTTCCCCTTGTCCCCTGTGGTACCCCTGTCTGTGGACGCCGTCGGCGGGACCTTCCATAATGTAGTTGCTGATTTTCAGCAATGGGTCTTCTTTGATCAGCTCTTTCGAATGATTAAAATATTCACGCCGGCTCTTTTCTTTCAATTCCATCGTCATCATGTCAACTAACTGATTTTCATCAAAAGCCACTTTTCCTATGCCCTGATGAACCAAAGGAGGCACTTCCATACCCCAAATCTCCCTGGAAGCTTCCTGCATGGAATGATTTGTCGCAACATAAAGGGTCGTCCCGATGGGTTCCATGCTGTAGGCACTGAGAAAAGCGTGGTCCAGACCGCAAAGCGAAAAGGGAGTCATCACGAGATCAGCGGAGGCCAGCCATTTCTCCGCCTCTTCAAGGCCGGTCACATCGACGACATCCAAACCGAGACTGCGAACGAGTTCCAGATGCTTGCCGTTCGAGCATTGAAACTTGGGATGTTCTCGCAAAACCAACTTTGCCTTCTTGTCGGGGGGCAGCCTGCGAAGGGACGACAGCACTGCGGAGAAAGCGTCCCAGTATCCGGGCAGGTCAGGAGACTGTCCAAACCACGCTACCGCTTTCTCAGTTTCATGGAGTTGAAGAAACGATCTTCCCGACCTCCGCAGATTGGCAATATCCAGATCCCGGTAAAGCGTGTGTTTGGGCGAGCCCACAGCCACGCTTTTGAGACCCCATCGTCGGTTGGTGAGCGCGACGGCATATTCATCCAAGGCAAAATAGAGATCTGCAGCCACCCCGAGGCCCAGATTCACATCTCCCCAGTAGTCCTGCATCACATACGCAGGAACTTTCGATGCGGCAACAACCGCCTCATCCACGCCAATCCCGAAGGTCGAAAGAGAGGCCATAATGACATCGGGCCTGACCTCTCGAATCAGATCCGCGGCCTCCCTGATCAGCCGTGCCCTGCCTTTTTTTTCTCCCGGGATATCCTCATTCACCATGCCTGCAAATGGAATCGGGTCCTCCCCCGACCGTCGAAGCATGTCAAACGCTACACCGCTCGCCGTCACTTGACAGTCGAACAGCTCCGTCCGCCTGAAATAGCTCACCATTGCCATGATGTGACCGACAGACGCGGGATCACGGCCTGAAAAAAGAATCCGTTTCATATTCACGCAAAACGTCTTTGTATAGGTCCGCTTGTCTCTCCAGCCTCTCAAATTTGTCATACTCCGAAAGGGGAGAAACGATGTGGTTGTTGATCGTTTGATCGACCAGCACGGCCATGGAAAACCAGGCCGCTTGCTTCATCATCATGACCACATTTCTCATCTCTCCCTTGTAGCCGGTTCGAATCGTTTCCAAGCGCTCATGGACAACGTCCGTGCTCGGGTTGTCCGCAAGGCAAAATCGTTGAATGAGAAAGGCCAGATCCCATGAAGGAGAAGTATAGGTATGAACACTTTCTTCAAAATCCACCCAAACGGCCTGGCCCTCTCGGTCTGAAAGTAGGACGTTCCCAGGGTGAACTTCGCCATGGAGACACTGGGCATCCGGAAGCAAATGAAGGAACGGATCGAATGATTCCGACATGTTCACAATCCAATCCCTATGTTCTTTCATCCAGTCTTCTGCGTTTTGAAAAATGGCGAAGGATCTTCTTCTCACTGCATCGGCCATGACCTCAACGACTTCTGCGAGCCGCCGGTAACGCTTCTCGGCGGCGGACCGGACTCGGGCCCTTCCGTCGAGCCCCTCAAGACACCGGTGTAACCGACCCAGGGACTCCGAGATACGAAATAAATCCTGCGTGGACCCGTTGAAGTGCCTGCCTTGGAAAAACGGATGAATGTCAAGTCGGTACCGCTTTCCTCGCCACTCAAAGAGGTCGAAAAAAAGCAGGTGCCTCGTTCCTGGGTGACGTTGAGCCAGGAAACCCGTTACCTCGGCCTCCAGTCGGGGGTCACCGATCCTCGATGTGATCCTGGCAAAAAACGATTGCTTCCCGGCCACCAGCCGGTAACGCCCAACCACAGACCCATGGGTCGGCGTCAATGCGTACGCACGGATCTCTGTTCCCCTCAGCGAGGGGTCGAGTTTTCGAACGCCCTCGGCGAGATGGTGAACGCACTCGGGAAAGACATCTGAAGAAAACTGCAGCGTCCCGGGGGTGTCTCCACCCGGCCAAGCGAACTCCGCCGGTTCGAGCGTCATTTCGACCCGATGCAAAGGGCCGGAGGCCGAGAGGTGAAGGGAGACGTTGAAAGGACCGTCCTCACAGGGTGACATCGTTCCATCGGATAACCTCATTCTCCGCGATGGGCCTCCGGGCCCTTTTCCCTGCGACAAGGTCCCAATACCCCACGGATATTCCCTCGGGGGGCCAGGCAAACCCGACATTGGCCAGAGACAGTTCCTCTCCTTCCCGTATCGGGACCTTTGCCACCATCCCCTTCCAGGATGCGTAGTCCCGTGGTTCCCTGATCTCAGGAACCCCCGTTCCCAGCGCAAGCCAACAATTACGAACCTTTTTCACGATGTCTTTCAATTCATTCAGGTTGGCAGCGGAGATGACGTCCTGCTCCTCCTTTTCGTTATCATCGACAATACCTTTTTCCAACAGGTTGACTCCCGCACCGACTGCCGCATAGAGGATCTCCTCCCCTCGATAGTGGCAGGCCAGACCCACTGGGACCTGGAATGCCTTCTTGTACATACTCGCCAAGGTTAGATTGTGGAAATCGGCCGGTGCAGGATTCGCAGCAGGATGGAGATTGACGACGACACCCCCCGCACCCGATTCACGCGCCGTCCTCACGGCAAGCGCGATTTCCTCGGTTCGAAGATTACCGGCATCGAAAACGACGGGCAGACCGGTTGCGCCAGCATAACGGATGAGTCCGATATTGTTGACGCTGTCTCTAGGGAATTTGACGCCGGCCCCACCTTCTGCAACCAGGAAATCGACCCCCTCCGTGTCATACACACTGCAGACGATGGGCATTTTCAAATCATGACATGCGCGGAAAAGTATTCGATAATCATGCAACGGCACGACCTTGCGTTCGACAAGATCACGATAATTTTCCTCCGTTTCCCCTTTAAAATGCTTATATCGATGCGCAATTTGAGAATTTTTCAAACATACATCCGCATTGTGAAGAATTTCTGTCTTAAAAATATCTACCCCAGCCTCAGCAGCAACCTGAAGAAATTCAATAGCTAAATTGATTTCTTTGTTAAAAAAGGTGCCTACTTCAGCCATAAAAGCGGTGCGATATCCATCACCAACCTTAATACTACCTATTGTTACAGGTTCCATATATCTATCCCAGTCTTCCCTTTATTAGCAAACATATAAATCAACTAATTAATTGACTAGCATCTTTCGTATTGCAAACCATTTGCTATAAAGCCATGAAATAGCTATTATCTCAATAGCCATTCAATAACAATTCAAACAACATAAAATCGAGCTCAGTATCAATATCCAAAGATCGTTCTTTTTCCATCTTATAGCCAAGAGTTTTATCGCTAATCAATGTTCTATTCTTGATCAAAAAAGCACAATCAACAACATATACAGCTCCATTTGGGATAAACAAATCGGGTATATCTTGGCGCCTTTTGTCATTATAGATGGATTTCTGAAAAGGCATCAGATACCCTCGGTCGTCTATCTTGCACATCCAATAAGGGTTTTGTTCAACCTGAACAACACTGACGCAGGATTCCGCACAATTCAATACGCATTTTTCAATACATCCATCGATATCTTGAGAAAGCCTCAGTGGCGTTGTCACTTGTAGAACCGCCACATAGTCGTAGCCTGAGACGGTCTCAATGGCATGCAAGACAGCCTCACTGACCGGAGTCTCATCGGATGCAAGTTCGATCGGACGAACAAATGGAACGTCGAGACCGAGACGCAATGCGGTCTCAATGATCTCGGGATCCTCGGACGTCAAGATCGATCGGTCAATCAGACGCGACTTTTGGGCCGCATCCACAGTCCAAGCGATGAGGGGCCTTCCTCTTACCTCTCGAACATTCTTTCGCGGCACCCCCTTGGATCCGCCTCTCGCAGGGATGACGCCCAGGATTCGCTTGTGGTTAATCATGTCTCGACTCGGAGAATAGTCAGCAGCCTGGTCGCAAGGATTCCGGCTTTTATGTCGCCTCACGCATACCGGGATAGCCTTTCAGCAACCCTTCTAAGGCCTTCTCCGCAATTTTATCCTGCAAATTTTCACTTTGATAGGTCTTTTCAAATCCCGGCAGCTCAAAGGAGCCGTCGACCTGCGCCGCATAAAGTGCACGGCGAGATCGCTCGAAGATCAGATCGGCCGGATCGAGCCCCAACAACTCCTCCAACCCCGAATGAGTAGACTCATAGTCCGTGGCCAATCGAACCGTTGGAAGCAAGTTCACGGCTTGATGTCTCCCAAATGAAAGGACGGGCCGACCGAACATCACCGCCTCGATCGCAGCCGTGCCGGTAATGGTCGCTATGACGTTCGCAGTGCGGATCCACTCCCAACTGGTCGTCTCTGGATGGGCCAGAGACACATTGCCGATCTGGTCCAGCTGTTCGTAGAAACGACGAGACCGGATTCCGAAAGAAAAGGGTTGTTCTTTGACCACGACGAGGGTGTCCGCCGGAGCGCATTTGGAGATCCAGGCAATCATCTCCATGGAGTTGTTGAACTCGGGGGAAAGCTGCAGCAAAGCGATCTCCGGCTCCAGATGCAACGGCACATAGACGGCCCGCTTGCCTGCAAGGTCGTTCGGTCGAATACCCCATCGGCACAGGAGACTGTAACTGGAAGGGCGTCTCAAAACTGGAGGCAGCCAGCCGAAAAGCTTGTATGAATCCTTCTTGCGCCCGCCTCGAAACAGCTTTTTGACGTCGTTGACAACCAGCCTGCCGGAACCAAGCAGAGCCCCCATCCGGGAAAAATCAATACGAGCGTGATTGTGCTTGGATCCTGTTTCCTGGATATACTCACCAAGGGGTGGCAGTTCCTCCATCGGCTTGGCCGCGTTCTCTCTCAGGGTACGAAGAAAAGACGTACTCGTAATGAAAAAATCGTCCGACCAGATGAACCGGTTTCCCAGTTTGACAGGGGCCGGAGAGAGATAGGTGATGCCCCGTTCGTCGGCCACCATGTTCAGGAGGGGTTGCTTCTGGAGCCCGAGAATGCATTCCGGGTTGGAGCGGTCCAACAAGCTTTCAGCCTTGTCGATGCCTCCGAGAAGAGCAGCCAGCTTGCGTTCATACCCCCATTGGGCGCGACGAACTTGAGGGTAACGGTCTGCACAAAAGAGGTAGCCTCTTCCAAGTGCGCGGTCATAGGAAAGCAGCATGGAAAGCCGAACACCGTATTTCCTTTCCAGTTCTAGTCCATGCTTTACAGCGTCCCCCCGTCGCACGCCTTCCTCGAGTTCCAACTCCTTTATAATGTTTCCCTCTTCAATTTCGGGAGCCAATCGCTTGATGAGAGATGCAACATCCTTGTCTCTGGGAGCGAAATACACGGCGTGCCCCAATGCCGCCAGCTTTCTCCCAAGGCTGATGAAAAACCCTTTTTGCTGAGCTGCAATTGTGATCAAGATTCGCATCAGACAGTGCACTTCCAGTCCCGGTGCTCAGGGACGTCACTCATGGGTTTTAACCGTTCCCACTCCTTTTCCAATGATCCGGAACGAAAAGGACGGCTGGATTGGAATACAGGGCCCACAATCACTCCCCCGTTCCAGTCTGAAGCGACGATACCCGCGAGTACCATTCAGCATTGTGTACCAGCGTGCCATGAGAGCCTTCCTCCTGCAACCGTCCCTTCTCCAGAACCACGATCTTGTCGGCTTGGCGAATGGTGGAAAGACGGTGGGCGATCACCACGATGGTCACACCACCCTGCTGGCGGAGATCCCGGATGGAGGACTGGATTCCCATTTCCTTTTCCGAGTCCAGGGCGCTGGTGGCCTCATCGAGAACAAGCACCTGGGACTGTTGCAACAAGGCACGGGCCAGTGACAGGCGCTGCTTCTGCCCCCCGGAAAGGCGGGTTCCCCTCTCGCCGAGCAAAGTATCCCAGCCATGAGGTAACTCCTTCACAAACTCCGTCACCATGGCGCGGTCCATCGCCGTTCGGATCTCCTCCTCCAATGCCTCAGGCTTGGCGAATGCGATGTTGTTCCTGACCGTGTCGTTGAATACAAAGGCGTCCTGGGAGACAAAGGCCATCCCCTGGCGGACCGACCCCAGGTCGTAATCAGACAAAGGGGTATCGTCAAAAAAGATGCTACCCTGTTGAGGCGTTCTGAGCCCTGCGAGCAGATCGACCAGAGTTGTTTTTCCAGCCCCGGAAGGTCCCACCAGGGCGGTCATTTTTCCGGCCGGGATCAGAAAACTCACCTCGTTGAGGGCGGGCTGCTCCTGGCCCGGGTAGGTGAATGTGACCCTTTCAAGCTCTATACCTTTACCAAGGCCCCTGAAAGGGAGCCCTCCACCGCGTTCTTCTTCGGCCCTGCCCATGCTCTCCAGCCCCTTGACCACCACCTCCATGCTTCCGGAAGTGGCCAAAAAACTCTGCCTGGAGCGGAGCACTTCCTTGCTGATGGGAAGCAACCTCAAGAGAATCAGCATGAAAAGACCTACTTGGGCGAGAGAAAGCGAAAAGACCTCGATAGAAAAGTAGAGAATGGAGAGCCCCCCCATCACCACGATCGGCTCCAGAATCAGGTCAACCCTGGCCAAAAGCTTAGCCAGCCAGTAGTTATGATCCCGGACCTTACAGGAGGCCCTGTCCACATGTTCGATCTCCCGTGTCTCGGTGGCGGTCAGCTTGATCAAACGAAAGGCGGAGAGACGTTCCATCAGGTCAAATGAAAAGGCTTGGTTGACATCCGTAGTCTGGCGACTCAGCCGGCGAGTGTGTCGCACATGGTAATTCACGATCAATCCGGCAGAACCCAGAATCAGGATGGCAAGGAGGGTCATGGGGACGGAGACCCACAACAGGACAACAAAATATCCTGCAACAACAACGGCATTGGCTATAAGGGCAAACAGGCTCTGCAAATGGCCCATTGCCCGTTGGGCCTCCGTACTGACCAGGTTGACCAGGTGGCCGCTCTTCAAGGTGTCCAGCATCCTATAGGACGCCTTGAGGCATCGGCTAAACAAGTTCGTCCGGATGGAATGGACCACCTCCTGGGAAAGCCATGCCGTGTAGGTCTGCCTGAGGTATACCACCACGACCCTGGACATGATCAGGAAAAGCAGGACAAGGATCAAGCCGATGAGCGTCACCTGGAGATCAACGACCTGAAAGATCATCACCAGGCCTTTCCACAACCTGGAACCTTCGGCCAGGGTGGCCACGTCACCGTTACTCTCCACGAACTCGAGAAGCGGCAGAAACATGGCCATGCCGAACCCTTCCAGAAAACCGGCCGAGAGGGTCAGGATGAGAAAGAGGAGGACGCGCCGAGGAGTGAGGCCGAACAGCGCGGCGGCAATTCGTTTTTCCTTTATTGAGTGAAGCAAATACATATTCCGAATAAATCCAAGCTGCCGATACGGGAATCGCATATTCCCTGCGATTCGATATCCACTATTTTAAGGACTTAGGAGCATTTATTTGCGAAAGAAATAACGGTGGATAAGATAGTCTCATCTTTGAGAATTCATGATTCCAGCTTGTGGCCTTTTCGCGCCCTAGTGATCCTTCGTTTTCTATTTAGCTCGATATACAATTACACATTTCTACCATCATAATCCATTTTTCATTGGTAAAAGAACTATGTAATTGAAAGTGATTTTTTATATTACATTCGACTTCACCCATTTTCTGCTCATCAAAAAAGGTGCTATTGCTCCAGTAATGCATAACATCATCCGCATTTTTCCAATAAACCGGATTCACAAGGGTATGAATCGTATTCTTTGCAAAATGGTGACAGGCAAATGGGATAACGACACTTTCCATGAAATCCTGGCTGGTGTACCTGATGTAATCCGCAATTTTCACGCCAGAACTCTCAAGAAAGTCGAAAAGCTGGCCGTTGTTCGGGCCGAACGGTCCTACAATAATGATCCGGCCGTCTACTCCGATTCGTTTCAGACTTTCTTCGAGTACCCGTTCCGGGTTTTTGCTGTAATAGAGTCCATACGCACAAAAAACCATGTCAAACGGCGGGTCACCGAGTGCGGATTCTTCCAGTGCCGGCTGAAGATCATCCATGGAAGCCGCCACCGTAGTGAAACGCGCACGGACCCTCAAGTCCGTCTTTCCCTTCCATTGGTCGAGTGCCTTTTCTGAAATATCCGTAGCGACGACGAATCCCTGGTCTCCAACCAGCTCAATCATCCTCTTGGTCTGGTTTCCCGTTCCGCTGCACAGTTCAAGAACCCGGCTGCCGGCCTCCAGATGGATTCTGTCAAAAATCCAATCAACCAAATCGACCTTCTGATTTCTTGCGTTCTTGAGGATCCGCTGATCAAGGCAATCTGAATCAATAGCTCTATCATGTATTTTATTTTGATTATTCAATGTTTTTACCATATTATTAACTAAATTAATTCATTTTAATATGATTCCACATCAAAGGACTTCCCCTTTTGATATCGCAAGCGGCTTCTTTATGAATGATGTCTACATAGTATTTGGGGGAAAGGCCGGCACCAGGCCGAATAGAACGAACGTTGTCCCGATTCAAAACCTCACCTTTTTTTATATCTTTCACGGCAAAGAGCGACCGCCTGAATTGCTTGTTCACCAACTCTTTTTCGGTGGGCTCATAGGAAACCTTTCCCAAGGCCTTTTCCACTTTTCGAATGGACTGAACCATAATTTTGAACTCGGCGGGTTCCATGGAGAAGGAAGAGTCCGGTCCGCCGCCCTCCCTGGAGAGGGTAAAATGCTTCTCAATCACCTTCGCCCCGATAACTACAGCGGCCAAGGCCACCTCATGTCCCAACGTGTGATCGGAAAGCCCGACAGGGCATTCAAATCGTTTCTGCAAATCCGATAGGGTTCGAAGATTCATATCCTCAGGCGGCGCCGGATAGGCACTGACGCATTTCATCAGGATCATTTGTTTATTGCCTGTGGAGTGCACACATTGGACCGCCTCCTCGATTTCATGGAGAGACGCCATCCCGGTGGAAAGGATCATCGGCCTGCCCTTCTGGGCGGCATACCGGATGAGAGGCAAATCGATCAACTCAAAGGAAGCGATCTTAAAGGCGGGGACGGAGAGACTCTCCAAAAAATCGATGGCTGTTTCGTCAAAGGGACTTGAGAACCAGATCAGTCCAACTTCCTCTGCGGCCCTCTTTAACCCAGGATGCCACTCCCAGGGAGTATATGCCTCTTGGTAGAGGTCATAGAGGTTCTTCCCAGCCCAAGTACTTTCCTTGCCGATTTGGAACAACTCGTCCCTGCAATCAATGGTGATCGTCTCGGCCGTATAGGTCTGAAATTTGATGGCGTCTGCACCAGCCTCGGCGGCCGCTCGAATAATTGCGACCGCCTGATCATAATCCTGATTGTGATTTGCCGACATCTCCGCAACGATTAAACAGGGTTCTTCCTCTCCGACATACCTCTCTTTCCGGAGTTGCACCTTCATGGACCCTCTCTCCTCAGTTCCTTCACAAGCCGGACAACATCGTTTCGGAAACCACAGCGGATAAACATCCGGATTGAAGCCACATTGGCCGTCATGACATTCGCCTTCAAGGCTCTGACACGAGTATTTTCCGTTACCCACTGCTCTCCCGTTTCGAGTAACTGCGTTCCTAATCCCTGACCATGTTTTTGGGGGTCGATGTAAATATCCACCTCGGCTGATTCGCCGTTTTCGGCTATGTCGAATCGAATGACGCCGACGGGAACATCTCCCAACTGTGCAATGAGGATCGTGCGGTCGGAGCGGGCCAGGGATTCCTCGAACCAAGTCTTGTGCGTGCCAAATGGAATTTCCGTGGGGTCAAAAAAAAACCGGCGTACCTTAGGGTTATTTCGCCATTCGTAAACCAGACGGCAGTCCGTCTTTTCAGCAGGCCGAAGAGCAAGTTGGTAGTCTCGAAAGTCCACTGTACGTTACTCGCTTCTTATCTCGATATCCGCCTGATCAGCCGGAAGGCTTCGGCCGCCTCAAGACCCGCCTGGCTTCCTCGAAGGCGGGCGAGGCACCGGATGGATTCCGCCGACCGAGGGTATGGAAAGGGCCGCATCTCGGTCTTGTAGAGAGACATGGCCTCGAGTTTCCGATCAAGGTATTTTTCGATACCCAGAAAACAATTGGGAGAGAAGGCGTGGTCAGTTCCATGAAAGGCCCACTCCGTGGAGGAAAGCACCTCAAAGGCATAAACCTCTTCTACGGTCTGCCCCGGCTGAGGACGTGTGGCGGTGACGACGGCCCTTGCCACTATGGAGTGATCGATGTTGAGGTCTCCTTCATGGTGGGTGTAAACCATCTTCGGGAGAAACCGCTTGATGCAGGATTCCACACCTTGAACAACATCCAGCAGATCGACTCGGTCCATCCGATTGTCCGGAAAATCAAAGAAAACAGTTTCCTCAACGCCGATAAACTCAGCCGCCTTGCGAGCATCTTGCCTAAGATGTTTTACCTCCTCACTGCAGGAATCGTTATCCCCTCTGTGCAACCTTGACATCACACCTTGTCCCATGAAAGCCACAAAAACATGGTCCCCTTCTTCAGCATGCCGGCAGAGTGTGCCGCCACATCCAAGCACCTCATCATCCGGGTGGGCGGCTACCACCAGAACATTCATTTTCCTTCCCCTCCGTATTCCCGTTGCATACAGAGAAGCTCCTTCACCACACGTCGGCTTCCAAGTCCGTCTATCAATGCATGGCCTCTCTGTGACATATCTTTTCTTCTCTGACGGGCATGTACCAAACCGTCCAGCATCAAGTAGAGATCCTGCACATTATTCCTGTCTTCAAGAATCTCAGAGCATCCCGCCGACCGGAGTGGACCTATGACAGCCTTCTGGTTTTCAGCGAGCACAACGACCAGGTTCGGCAATCCCATAAAGGCCATCTCCCAGCAGGTTGTTCCTCCCGCGGAAACGGCCACATCCGCCCAAGCCATGAGTTCCGGCATACGATCCGTTGCGTCCACCAGTCGGCATTCAAACCCGGCTGACGATGCGGATTGCTCCAGGCTGTCCCGATGTGGGTTGGAGGCCCCGACGACCACCCTCACGGAAAGCCTCGGTAAAGCCAATCGTTTCAACGCATCGATGACTATGCGGGTCACGTTGTCCGGATCCGCTCCACCCATGGACACCAGGATGTTCTCGGCGACATGGGGATGCCGTCGTTCTTTTCCTTTCCAGTTCAGGAACTCGTGTCGGAGGAACACATATCGGTTCCCCTGCAAAAGCCGTGTTTCAGGATCAGTGTGATACTTCAGGATTCCCGGCGGCGTGTTCTGGTTGAGCAGGATGTCGGCATGATACCTGGAGAGATGCCCCATATCGTCAATGAGGAGTATTCTGTGTCCGGCATTCCGAACAGCTGACTGGTAGATTTCATCGAAATGGTAGCCATCCAAGACCACCCACTTTCCCTGGGATGTGCAGAGCCCTGACAGAACCGGGAGGGTCGTCTCCAGATCGACAGGGGCCGGATATGATTCCGGAATTGTAATCCATTGAAAGCCCTCACCAAGCACTCGTTCACGGAGAATGTGGCCCTCATGGGAACACAGGAATGCGGCATCCCCCCCTTCCTGTTTCCATGCCTGCGCTAAAGCCAGGCAGCGCATGACATGCCCTGTTCCGATCAGGGAAGAGGCATCGGCGCGAAAACAGAGTCTCCCGGGGAGATTCTCACTCGCAGCATCAGTACGCAGGTTCAACGGATTTGGAAAAGCGGCGTGATAGGATCTTCGATCCGATGTTTTCGAATGGCTGGCCAAAACACCCCTTTTTATCCGGCATCATCTTTCCTCAGGCCAGTCGCTTGAATCCGGAGGCCGCGGGTTCCCCTCGCAGCATTTGCCTCAGTTTCCCGGTCTCGACAGCTCTGGCTATCTCTTCAAACGCTCGATCCACAGCTGCCAAATATGCTTCCACGTGATCAAAGGTGTGGGCGTACATCGAATAGAAAAGGGTGGAAGCCAGGAAACCTTCATCCAGCATGAGTTGGACGAAATATGCCTTGGCCTCCAGAGAATTGGGCAAATCGAAAGAGAAATGTGACAGGGGGGGGATGCCACCTATCTGCAGACTCAGTCCATGCTTCTCCCCTAAGTCGCGCCATCCGGCCTGGACCGCCTGGCCCAGGGCCATGAGATGGTTGTGGGCCTGGACATCCCGGAATTTCCGTATCATGGCCAGGGCTGCCGTCGGTCCTATGCGCTCGGTCCAGTTGGTGGAACTGATAAAGCTCTTCTGGGCCGCTTCCATTACATTGGCGCGACCGATAAGTGCGGCCATTGGATAACCATTACCCAATGATTTGGCAAACACTGCAAGGTCGGGCTTGAGATCCACTTCACGATGTGCGCCCCCGCAGTTCATGCGGAATCCTGCCGAGACCTCATCGACCACGAGCACCGCCCCGCACTCGTCGGCCAACTCCCTCACCCTCTCCAGGAAGCCCGGGGCGGGCCAGACACTTCGTATGGGTTCCATGATGACCGCAGCCAAATCCTTACCACGTTCGTTTACGATAGTCTCCAGGCCGGAAGTGTCATTGTATGAAAAAGGAAAAGCCGTACCAGCCAACCCGCGGGGAACACCAACCGGATCCAGCCCTGAGATAAGATGCTCACCCAACGCGTTTTCCGTGCCCAGGTTTGCCGCCAGGTACCAGTCATGCCAGCCGTGGTACCCGCAGAAGGCAACGGTATCCCGGCCTGTGCTGGCCCGCGCGATGCGCACGGCAGCCGCCATAGCCTCGCCACCACAGCGGGCAAAGCGTACCATTTCGGCCCAGGGGTGCAGATCACAGAGCAAATCCGCCAGATCCACCTCTTCCGGGCAGTTCAGAGACGATGCCACACCTCTGCTAATGGCTTCCCGTACCGCGCCGTCCACATCCGGATCCTGGTACCCTAAGACTGTGGCCCCGATGCCCCCGATGGACATGTCCACGTACTCGTTTCCATCCAAGTCCCACACCCGGACTCCTTCGGCCCGGGAAAAATAGCCCGGCCAGACCCCGTAGGAAAAACGATCCGGCCGCTTGGAGAGGAGCTGCGACAGGCCTGGGATGCGCCGCTTTCCACGTTCCTGCAAAGCCAGACTCTTGGAAATATCCTTCATATCAGTTCCTTCTGGAGCCCTCGTTACGTTCAAAACGGCTATTTATATCAGCCAGTTCAGGATTTTCTCTGAGCAGAGCCAACACGTCTCGAAACCCGAAGTGCGGGTTGGCGGGGTAAAGTGCCCCATAAATGCGGCGAACAAATTCCAGGTCTTCGGGCTCATCCACTGTCCAGCGCAGCCCGGAGAGATCTTGCTTCCAGGTCCAATTCGCTATGGCGAACCTTTCAGGCCTGTCAGTGATGAAAGGCACAACATGCTCCCTTTCAAACGGAGTCCCAGCCTCTCGCCACGCAGACTCCAGACTCTTCAAGGAGAAAACCTCAACATCAAGGCCATCCGGAAGCGTCGGCGGCCTGCAATCGGAGGCGTAATCGACTTGTTGCTCCAAGTAAAAATCTATGACCGCATCCACGATCTCTGGATCGGCCAAGGGGCAGTCCCCGGTCAGTCGTACGACATGTTCGGCGTTGTAGGTCAAGGCGCAGCGGTAGAAGCGGTCCAACACGTCGTCCAGACTGCCACGGAAGCAGGTCGTACCTTCGGCTTCGCAGAGTTCAGCCACGGAATCGTCATCTGGTTGATCGCTTGTGGCCACAACCACAAGGTCTAACCGGGTACAGCGCCTGAGGCGCTCGAGTTGAAGGGCTAACATAGGGCGGCCCAGAATCGGCTTCAACACCTTACCGGGCAGCCGCGTGGAGGAGGTGCGGGCTTGAAGGATAGCCACCACCCTACCCTCACCCATTTGTCCACTCCTCCGCGAGAAGGCCCAACATGATTTCGTTCCGCCAGCAGCCTTCACAATAGTTCTGCATGCGACGCACGCCCTCTACCATAAACCCATTCTTCTCGAAGGCCTTCAAGGATGCCTCGTTTCCCTGCACCACTCCAGCGTTGAGTTTGTGTAAACCCAGCGTTTCGAAAGAGTAACGTGCCGCCAAGGCGATTGCTTCAGTCGCGTACCCCTTTCCCCAGCAATCCTTCTCTCCTATGATCAGTCCCACGCTCGCATAACGGTGGTGGGGATTTAAGGGGCCGACCTTGATGTTGCCGACATGCCGCCCACATCTCACCTCAAAGATTCCCAACAAGTGTTCATTGCCCTTAGCCGTACACTCGGCCACGTATTCCCGCACGCTCTCCAGTGTATGTTGGGTGTGCCGTGCCTCGGTGTAACGCACGGTTTCAGGGTCATTAAGCCAGCGCACATAGGCATCGCTCACGTCCTCGGGGCGGAGAGGCCTCAACTCCAGACGCATACAACAGGCACCCGACTCGTGTAATGGCCTCACGCTGGATTTCTCCCCACAAGAGCCTGGGCCAGAGACTCTCGGTTCGGTGAACACACCTGACCTGCATCCGGCAATATGGCCGCAGACAGCCCATCAATTCCACGGATATGGAGATGCAGCCCTTTGATCCTCCCCGGGGCCCATACAAAATCGAGATAAAAATAGGCAACCCCGGCCCCGGAAACCCACCCGAGTGTACTCTGAGAACTAGAGGTGAAAATCAGGTCAGCGGCCGTGCGAATAAATCTGAATTCAACGTTCTTCACGATACGAAGGTTGGGAAACCGCTTCTCCAGGTCATCAAAACGGTACTCGTCCAGGTATCGCTGGGTGGGATAGAGTTTAAGAACTACCTGCGAATCAGGAAATGATCTGCAGACAGCCTCTGCTGTCTGTCTGGTTTTTGCAAGAAACTGCAGGTCGTTGTCCTGATAAGGGCCGTACATGAAATTGTTGCGATCCAAATCGCAGACGACCATGACCACGTGATCGCCCTGGGTCAATCCCAGTAGTCTTCTTGCCAGTAGCCGCTGCAAAGATCGAAAAGGAGGGGATACGGTGATTCCGGGCACTCCCACAATGTGCGTTTCCTGTCCCGGCGCAAACGGCCTGACCGCCTCTGCTCCTCGACTGCAATGGTAGAAGGCTCGCTCCCCTGCCGCCATCCCCGTGGATGCAGCGCGGGTTAGGCTCCATTCCGAGAGCCCTAAGGTTACTCCATGGTCGACGCTGTTGGTCCTGATCCGCCGTTTACGACAGTAGGCCACGAAAAGCCGTTCCAGCGGGGAGTTAAAGGCGATGCTCAGCACCTCATCCTTAGGACCGAAGGACGTTATCACTCGTTGGAACCCTTGGTTGAGCCGGGACAGGTTCCGGCGAAGCCCATCGAAACAGGTCAGAATACGCTCGGCGGCTAACTCGAGACAGGGGGCAAACGCCGCTCTCCAAGATACCCCCCGTGCCTCCAGAGCCTGTGCTGACAAGTCTTTGAACATGTCGCGCGCGGTTGAAACGCCGGGAAGCTCGGATGCAGCCGCCACAGTCATGTCAGGGTGGGGCAGGAACGACATCCGGGCCACTCGCCCACGCCGCAGAAGGATGCCGAGGAAGGCCTCCTCGATCAATTCGCAGTCCCTCATCACATGGAAGGTACGCTTCGGCCCGGGCCACAGGGAAATACCCTTCCAACGCCACCACCCTTTTGAATTGACGTTGCGCCACAGCTTGTAAAGGAGTGAGCTTGGAGTATTGTTGATGAGGCTCAGGATCTTCTCCATCGCCATGAAGTGGCGGTGAGTAATATTTTCCTCGATGCCGGCTCTATGGTGTGCAGGGACCGAGTGTTTGATCACTGAAATGCCTGACTCCGGCCAATGCGCAGCCAACCGGGCGTAGAGCGTGTCAAAACGCCCGTAAGCCATGGAGAAGACGGAAAGTCCCGGGTCAACCGGATCGCCCACACAACACACCGGCTCGCCCGCTGCAGCGGTCAGCACACGGTCTAACAGCAATCCCTTGTATAGAGTCACGAAGAAACAGCGCGTGATCTGTCCGCCGAATACCATCTCCAAATCCACCGCCTCAGCCCAAGAACAGAACGCATTCATAGCTCGACAGTAAGAAGTCGCCACATCCAGGGCCACCTTCGCCAGTCCATCGAACTCATCCTGGGACAAGCCCTCCTCGGGGGAGCGTACTGTTTCGCCGTATCCGGGAAGCTTCATTAAGAGATAGGGCGAGGTGGTCCACCACACCCTCTCTCCTGACGGGTCTTGGGCGCGGATCGCCTTGTATGCAGAGAGGCTTTCGATGACCGTATGCACGCTCATGCGGCCAATTTCCATTTGGCGGGGTTCACAAACCGTTCGTCGTTCAGGGCGTGGCACGTGAAGTCCACGTTGGCGGACTCAGCAACAGCGAAATCTTTTATGTTGGCTGCAAGCTGTTCAGCGTTCTCTACCCCCACGAGGACCACACTCACCCCATCCAAGGATCGGGCAAAACCCAGTGCCCCCTGGGCAGGTGTCAGGCCTCGGTCATCCAAGGCCCGCCGCCACGCGGTCAGGCGAGTCCGAACCGGATCGAAATAGGCTGGTACTGTTTCAGGATCCATGAGCAGAAGCCCCTGCAGAAACACCGAGCGCATGTGCACTTCCACCCCTCGAGCCACCAGCCGCGTCAAATGTCCGCCCCTCAGCAGGCGCTGATCCAGAATATTGGCCGGCACCTGGATCAAATCAAAATCATAACGATCGAGGGCCATATCAATTTCATCACCTGTATATACGGACAGACCGATCCTCCGGACCATGCCCATCCTGCGAAGGTCTTCCAGCTCAGCGAAGATGCCCGCTCCCCTCCGGCCAAACAGGTCTGCGGCGTGGTGGGCCAAAAGACCGTCCACCGAGGACATTCCAAGGCGTTCCAGAGATCGCTCAAATCCTTCCCGCACCAAGCGAGGTGCGTCAGCCTTTTCCCGGGCCTCGCCCAGAGGGACTGTCTTGGTGATCACGCGAAAGGATGAGTCACGGGGTATACAGCGGCCAAGTAACTCCTCGGCTCCCCCATAGGAGGCAGCGGTGTCGAGAACCACCAGTCCGTGCTGATCAGCCAGACCCAGAATCCGCTCTACCTCTACCTCTGGGGGCCGCCCACTCTGGTTGGATACGCCGTAGTCCATGCCGAACTGTGCAGTGCCAAGTCCGAGTTCCATGCTGGTCTTTACAAAACGACCCATCTCCCGGGGTCGCCTACTGCCTCCGTACGTGCCCAACTATTCTGGCTTCTTTTTGCCTTCAAAGAAACATTATTATGATCATATCGTAAGCTTTTTTATTTTTCTTTTTCACCGGGCGTCCGAAGGTCTGCGATCAATGTACGCATCTCTTCCACACCAATAAACCGTGGATTCGTACCTGAGTGGTACTCAAAATCGTCCGGCACCGGATTTGCGCCATTCCAGTTACACCGGCGACCCCAGTAATGGAAATCGGGCTGAATGACATAAAAGTCTCCCACATCAATGGTCCGACGGGCGTCGTCCCTGGTGATCATGAGTTCATGGAGCTTTTCACCCGGTCTGATGCCGATGATTTCCTTTTTGCATGCCGGACAAACCGCCTCTGCGAGATCACTCATTTTCATACTGGGGATCTTTGGTACGAACAACTCGCCGCCCAACATCTTTTCCATACACGTGAGAACGAATTCCACTCCCTGTTCCAAGGTGATCCAGAATCGGGTCATGCGAGGGTCTGTAATGGTGAGGGCACCTGTTTCTTTCTGCTTCAAAAAGAATGGGATTACGCTGCCGCGGCTTCCCAGCACGTTTCCATATCGCACGACGCTGAAAATGGTGCCGTCCCGTTTTGTGTAGGAATTCCCGGCAATAAAAAGCTTGTCCGAGCAGAGTTTGGTGGCGCCATAGAGATTGATGGGGTTGGCCGCCTTGTCCGTGCTGAGGGCGATCACCTTTCTGACACCTTGGTCAATGGCCACATTGATGATGTTTTCTGCCCCTATGATATTTGTCTTGACCGCCTCAAACGGATTGTACTCAAGGGTTGGCACCTGTTTCAGGGCTGCTGCGTGAATCACATACTCGACTCCATGAAAAGCCCTGTTCAAACGCTCCTTGTCTCGAACATCACCGATGAAATAGCGCATGCAGGGATAATCACTCATGGAAAAGCGTTGGGCCATCTCCCACTGCTTAAGCTCGTCCCGGCTGAATATAATGAGTTTTCTAGGCTTGTAGCGATTCAGGATGATTTCCGTACACTTCTGGCCGAAGGAGCCGGTACCGCCTGTGATGAGTATGGTCTTGTCGTTTAGCACGTTGAACCCCATATAAAAATTTACTTCATAAAATTTTATATAACGCGGCGTACGCCGCTTCTACCGTTACATATGATAACGATTAATCCCATGTTAATGACACAATATAAATATAATTCTTAAATATTAATTATAGTTCTATTAAGAATTATAGTTATCTCAGTGAGTTTTTTGCTCAGGCATCAAAGTCCCAACAGAGGGATTGCAGGATCATCCGTTTACGGGTCGGGTTTATCACGTTGTGATTACAACACCGAGAGGACGCTGTCCGAGACAAACCGGACGGACACATCGTCCAGGCCGGGGAACAGGGGCAGACTCAGGCATGTCTCATAGTAGCGCTCAGCCTGGGGGAACGAGCCTGGGTCGTAGCCGTAGTGCTGCTCATAAAATGGCTGCCGGTAGATGGGGATGTAGTGAACCTGGCAGAGGATGCCCTTTTCCTGGAGGCGAAGAAAGACTTCGTCCCGGGTAAGATCGGCTTCAGGACCCAGCCTGAGGGTGTAGAGGTGAAAACAGGGATCCGTGTGATCGGGCCACGGGGGGAGGAGCACCTTTTGCTCCTGTTCCAAGCCCTTGAACGCGTTGTTGTACTGCCGGGCTATTTGCTGCCGCCGGGTCTTGAATGCCTCAAGGCGCGTGAGCTGGGACAGGCCCAGGGCAGCGTGGATATCGGTCAGGCGGGCGTTGAAGCCCAGAGCCTGCATCTCATGGTACCAGGACGGGCAAGATCCGTCGCCGGAGTCGGGGCGACGGATAAGGCGATCCGCATCGCGCTCGATGCCGTGGTTGGCGAGGCACTGGAGCCTGTGGGCCAAGTCGGGATCTCTGGTGAGAATGGCGCCGCCTTCGCCGGTGGTGACGGTCTTGACCGGGTGAAAGGAGAGGATCGCCAGATCCGTGTGGGCGCATGAGCCGCAGCCATAGGTGGCGCCGTCATGGCTGTATGTGGATCCGACGGCATGGGCCGCATCCTCGATCAGGGAGAAGCCGTATTGGTCGGCCAGGCTTCGAAAGCGGGGGAGGTCCGCAGGGACCCCGGCAAAGGCCACGGGGATGACCACCCTGGGGACCGAGCCCTCCTCGCATCTCTTTTGCACCTCGGATGGAGAGAGGCAGAGGGTGTGCGGGTCAATGTCGGCAAAGGCCGGGGTGCCGCCGCAATAGCAGATACAGTTGGCCGAGGCCATGAACGAGATGGGGGACGTGATACCTGTGTCGCCGGGACCCACGCCCAGGGCCAGGCAGGCCAGATGAAGGGCCATGGTGCCGTTGGCCACGGCAGTGCAGTGTCGTGCGCCGGTGAGGTCGCACAAGGCCTGCTCCAGTTCGGTGACCTTGGGGCCTTGTGTGAGCCGGTCCGAGCGGAGCACGTCCGTGACGGCTTGAATGTCGTCTTCGTTGATGGATTGTCTGCCATAAGGAATTTTCATGAATGAAAATCCCTGAAACGCGGCCATGGCATCCGGGAATCCCCTGAAATCGCGGAGATGATTCTGTTCAACTTGGCGTTATTATTCATGTGATGGAGAGAAAGGGTGGACCGACAGCGATCACAGGTCCGCCAGTTTGCTGGCAAAGCCCAGGGCCACCAGGTGCTGCCGGGCCTGGAGTTCTTCCTCGACCGAATAGTCGCGGACCGTGCACTCCCCTTCGCAGGGGATGTATCCGCCGTCCTCGAGGTAGGAAATGATCCGGTTGAAGCTCTGGTCTACGGAAACAACCGACGTGTCCAGGTGAATCTCGGGTGCAACAGGGGCCTCGTAAGGGTCCGAGACGCCCGTAAAGTTGGCGATCTCTCCGGACATGGCCTTCCGGTAGAGGCCCTTGGGGTCCCGCTGGGCCAGGACCTCCAGGGGGCAGTCACAGAAGACCTCGATGTAATTGGAGATGAGCTTCCGGTTGAGATCGCGGGTCGCCTCATAGGGGGAGATGGCCGCCACGATGCTGATGATGTCGTTCTTGTTCAGGAGGTACGAGACAAAGCCGATGCGGCGGATGTTGATGTCCCGGTCCGTCTTTGAAAAACCCAGGCCCTGGGAAAAGTTCGTTCGGATGATGTCGCCGTCCAGGAGTTCCGCATGGAGACCCCGGCGCTTCAGCTCGATGTAGATGCGGTAGGAGTTCGTGCTCTTGCCGGAGCCGGACAGCCCGGTGAACCAGAGGGTGAAACCGTTCATATTTCTATTCCTTGAAATAGTCGATGACACTCTGGATGATCGCATCCAGGTCGCGTGTGGGTTTGAACCCGATGAGGTTGGAGACCTTCTCGATGTTGGGACACCGCCGCTGCATGTCCTCGAAACCCGGGCCATAGGCCTTTTCATAGGGGATGTATTCGATCTCCGAGGCGCTCCCGGTCATCTCCTTGACCTTGCGGGCAAGGTCCTCGATGCTCACCTCGTGGTTGTTCCCCACGTTGAAGACGTCCCCCTCGGCCGCCGGCTCGTCCATGATGCGTGTGAGGGCCCAGATCACGTCCTCCACGTGGGTGAAGCTTCGCGTCTGAGTCCCGTCTCCGTACACCGTGATGGGCTTGCCGAAGAGCGCGCACTGGACGAAATTGGGCAGGACCATGCCGTACTGCCCGGTCTGCCGCGGCCCCACCGTATTGAAGAGCCGCGTGATCACCACGGGCAGCTTTTTCTCGTCGTGGTAGGCCAGGGCCAGGAACTCGTCCAGGGTCTTGGAACAGGCATAGGCCCACCGTCGCTTCTTGACCGAACCCATGACGCGGTTGTCGTCCTCACTGAGATCGTGTTCCAAATGGTTGCCGTAGACCTCCGAGGTGGAGGCGATCAGGACCTTTTTCTTGAAACGGTTGGCCAGACGAAGCACCACCTCGGTCCCCTGGACGTTCACCTCGATGGTCTCCACCGGATGGTCCATGATGTTCCGTACCCCCACGGCCGCGGCCAGGTGGTAGATGTGATCCACCTTGAACACGAGTTCGTTCATCACGGACTCGTTCAGGATGGTGTCCACCACCAGGTGGAATCGCTCGTGGTTCTGAATCCGCGCGAGGTTCGCCAGCTTGCCGGTCCAGAGGTTGTCAATGGCATAGACCTCGTGGCCCGCCTTGATCAGTGTCTCGCAGAGATGCGACCCTATGAAGCCGGCTCCGCCGGTGATTAGTGCTTTCATAGATAAAATCACTCCGTGATTTTATAGAACGCGGCTTGTCCGCCTGCGGCTGGACAACCCGCTCTGTCCACTGCGCAATCGATACCTTAATCGACAACACCGGGTATGAACAGGGATTTTCAATGGACCTTCAACAAGACCGCAATGTCAACAACCACAAAACCGGCTGGACAAACCGCTCTGTCCACTGCGCAATCGATACCTCAATCGACAACACCGGGTATGAACAGGGATTTTCAATGGACTCTCAACACACCTTCAACCCAAAAAACCGTTATGTCAACAGCCATACCCTCAAAGCCGGCCTCACAAACCGCTGTTCAACGCCATTCTGAGTCCAGGAGGGTCCGAATGGACCGGGCCGATTCCTTGCCGATGCCCTCCACCTCGGTGAGTTCTTCCAGGCTCGCTCCCATGACGCGGGAGATTGACTTGAAATGTCGGAGCAACCGCTGAGCCGTGGTGGGTCCCACCCTGGGAAGGCCCTGCAGGACAAAGAGTTGCCTCGATTTCAGGCGCTTGGGACGGTACCCGCCCCGCTGGGGAACCCCATCCGCGCCACTTGCGTCCTGCCGGGCGATCATGACCAGGATCTCCCGGGTCTCTTCGACCGATCGCGAAAACAGGGTAGGAACATACCAGATCGCCTGCATGGAGACAAGCGCCCCCTGCACGGCCCTTCGATCGAAGCGGATATCGGTTCGGTAGGGATTGCCTTCAATGATCAGAAGCGGGTTCGGGTAGTGCTTCTTGAGGTTCGACACCTGGTTGAAGAGCCTTCCGTCCATGATCGACACGAGAAAATCATGGGCGGTCTTTCGTTCCACCGTGATGGCGTTGTTGATGATGGTTTCCCCATGGGCAATGGACGTGACGTCGACCTGGATCTCTTCCTTCAAAAGGAGGTCGATCAGACCGGACGGCTTCTCCCGATAATCAGCCCGAATGTTCACCGGATACCACCTCGGAACCACCTTGTAGGCTCATTCACCGGTTCAACGGTATGCCCAAACATCACAAGAGCGGCGCAGCCGCGTTTATAAAAAGGCCGCAGTCTTCTTGCGGTCTTTTTATCCAATTTGATTTTCATGCGACTGAAGCACCGTATGGCTTGTCGGCCTTACACAGCTCCGCCCCTTCGATTCCATGGCATCGAAGAGGCTATCATACTGATATCTTTACTGTTTACACCGTTTTCGAAGGCCTTACCGCCAGGTCTTCGTCAACGGCCTTGCTGCCCGATATCTGTCAACCGGGTCTGTCAAAGCGGCGAAGCCGCTTTCTATGAAATCACGGTGCGGTCCTTTGCGCCGTGATCTCATCTAGAGCTTTTCCAGGGCCCACCCATCGATCTCCACGGCCATGGACCGCTTCAGGAGTTCGATGCTCACCACCACCTTTTCGGACCTGTCCTTGTGCTTGAGGTAAAATCCCACCAGACCCTTGAGCGGCCCGTCCATGATCATGATCCTATCCCCCTTTTGCATGAAGGACCGGTTCTCCACGGTCCGGTCCGTGCCGTTGAGGATCATGAGCGATTCGATCTCCTGGTCGCCGGCCGGAACCGGCCTCCCCTTGAAGGCCACCATGCGGACCACGCCCACGGTCTTGATGATCTCCCAGTAGAGATACGGTTCCAGTTCCGCCTGGACAAATACGTAGCCCGGCAAGAGCGGAATCAGGATCTTCTTGCGACGGTCCTTTCTTCGGCTCATCACCTGGACCCTCGGCAAAAAGGCCTCCAGGGACTTACCCTGAAGACCGGTGTAGACCTTCTGCTCAAAACGGCTCCGGGTGTGCAGGGCGTACCATCGAGTCCCCGGGGTGAACATCAGGTCCCCGGCCTCGTGGAGGTCGCCTTGCGCACCGTGGTTGAGGCACGGGTCTGGTACGTTCGAATCTCGATCGGTTCCGTCCATGATGCTCCCGCTCAAATCGTGGCGATTCGATCCACGGTTACCCATTTTTCCAGAAGTGCCCGCATGTCTTGCTCGGTGCGATTGAGCCGCGTCAGCAAAATCATGTCCCAGTCGGACTGCTCGACCCGTTCCAGCCCGCTGACCTGCATTCCGAAGAAGTGCTGACCCGTCCGCTCCTCATCGATGATCCCGGCAAGCCGGATCCCGGTGAGTTGAAGATAGAGATAGGCCAGCTCGGCCACCTCTCCGCTCCCGAAAAAGAGGATGGACTCTACCCGGTTCTGCTCCATCTCCGTAAACTTTTTCAGGAGAAGCCCCTTGACATCCTTATAGAAATTCATGGAGAAACGGAGATACTCCACGGTGAGCCGGCTCTTGCGAGCCAGTCCTTCCGGGGTGAGGAAGTACTTCACCCGGTTGCGGGGCATGGTCTTGACCTTGAAATATCCCTTGTTCACCAACCTCTTGAGGAAGGTGTTCACGAGTCCCAGGGAGATATCCAGCCGACGGGACAATTCCCGCTGACTGTGATCGTTGTTGCGATCAATCTCGGTCATGAGGCGAAGGATCTGAAGGTCTTCTTTTTGCACAGGATATCCAGTGTTCAAAAGTTGAACGGATACTTCCGTTCATTAATTGAACAATGACCCATTGTCAAGGCTAAATTCCGAATCCAGCCTGGTTTTTTTGCATTGACAACATCTGTCCCGGTTGTTCAACTGAATGACCTCGTGAAAAACCCGTTTTCCGGAGAGTATGTCCGGGCTCAAACACATAAGCTGTTCATATGGTTTGGATTCCCTTTTCATTTTTATGCTGGGTGGAAACAACACGCTCCACCCGTTGTCTAAAAAACCAGGAAAGGATGTGCCATGGAATGCAACCAGGAAAAGAATCGCAAGAAGTGCAACTGCACCTATGAGCCGTGCAGCCGGAAAGGCATCTGCTGCGAGTGCATCTCCTATCACCTTCGCATGCGCGAGCTTCCGGCCTGCTGTTTTCCGGCCAAGGCCGAGGCGACCTTTGACCGCTCTTTTGAGCACTTTGCTCGCCTGGTTCAGGGAGGTCAGATCTAGGTCGGCAGGCAGGGCGGGCAACCGTTCGCACCTCCAAGCAGCCTGAGATACCGCCCCTTTTTCACGGGGCCCGCAAGAGGATCGGGCTACTCGCCCCTGGAGGGGCCTGTTCCGGGCCCCTGGTTCACCACCACCAGGCCCACGCTCACCAGGGCCAGGGCCACGAGCAGTTCCGGTCGAATCGCCTCCCCCAAAAGGATCGCCCCGCTCAGGAACACGCCCACCACCGGAGTGAGGAAGGTAAACCCGTGCAGCAGGCTCACAGGGTATCGGTGGATCATCTCGAACCAGACCAGGTAGCTCAGGAAGGCCACGATGATGCACTGATAGGCAACGGCCCCGACCGTGGTTGCGGAAAAACCGGTCATGGCCGTCTCTCCGGATATTGCACTGAGCAGAAACAGCAGGGGGGCGGAAAAGACGACCTGGTAAAAGAGGGTCTGAAGCGGCACCGTGCGATAGGCCAGGAACCGCTTGATGTAGACCGTGGTAGAGGCCCAGAAGAATCCCGCCGCCAAGGCCATGAGATCCCCTGGAAGGGTGGCGAGAGAGAAGTTCCCCGCATCCCGGACAAAGAGAGAGACCACGCCCCCGAACGCCAGGACCAGGCCGACCGATTTCCAGACGTTGAGCCGATCCCCGTCAAGAAACATGTGGGCCTGCAACGCCACGAAAAACGGGGCCGTGTGAACCAGGATGTAGGTCCTCGAGGCCGATGTGTACTCGAGACCCGCATAGATGAACCCGAACTCGGCACCGAAGAGAAGCCCCGTGACCACGCCGTGCAGGAGTACGGTCCGTGAAGGAAAGAGCGGGATGCCCTTGAGCCTCAGCCAAGCCAGGAGGCAGATGCCCGCCACCATGGAGCGGAGACCCGCCATGAACATGGGCGCCATCTCCCTGGACGCAATCTTGATGGCGGCCATGTTCGCCCCCCAGATCACGGCCAGGCAGAGCATAATGAGCACGGGCTGCCATCGCAGTTGACCTCGGCGCAATCCCACCCCCCGGCATGAAAAACCCCCCATCGGAACAGGTCCAAGCCGAGCTCCGATGAGGGGTTGATGGGTCGTTTACAACATGGTCGGGACGAGAGGATTTGAACCTCCGACCCCCGCGTCCCGAACGCGGTGCTCTACCAGACTGAGCCACGTCCCGACTGGTTTCGTCTTATAGCCCAATCCCCGGACGCGTGCAACCCCAATTTCCAGGGACCGGCCTCAAATATCCCCTTTCACTCCGATCCGTGATCCTCCTTGTTCTCACCCGCACCTTCACCGTCACGTTTCACCCCTCCCCTACTCCAGGGTGATCGCACGCCGGCCGCCCGCATGGATAGCGGACTTTTCGATCTCGCTCAGGATTCGTCCACTCCGGAAGATCGTCACCTTGCCCGTGGATTCGGAGATGACCAGGGCCAGGGAGTCGGTGGCTTGCGTGATGGCCGCGGCCGCGGCATGGCGCGCCCCCAGTCCCTGTGGCAGGGGATCGCCCTGAAACCCCACGTTCAGGTAGCGCCCGGCGGCAAGCACCACGCCGTCCTGCCGAATCACGAATGCGCCGTCGATGGAGGAGAACTCCTTGAGCGTTTCCTTCACCTCCGCGCTGTGCAGGCGCAGGGCCTCCTCGGGATGTCCCTGAAAGGGGTTGAACACGAGCTGGTAGGAGAGCTCCAGGACCCGTTCGTGGTCTCCGAGCACAAAAAGCGCTCCCACAGGCTTTCCCTCCCGGCCCTCGTTGGCCAGTTCGAGCACGAAATCGAGAAGCGTCTCAAAGACGTCCGGCTGGATACCGGACGGAAAGGCGATCACCTTGCCGCCGCCGAAGAGTTCCGATTCCTGGCCGGCCTCCACCAGCATGATGGTGTCCATGTATCCCTGCTCCGGGACCCCACCCACGCAGACGATCACATCCCCGTCCTTGACGAGCTCCTTGGAGATGGCCGCGAGAAAACCGATCTTCAGGTACCCTACGCGGGTGAGCTTGACATCCGGCAGCAACACGGCATGGATGGGTAGATCCGCGGCCTTGTCGATGCAGTCCTTTCTCTTGGTCAAGAGGATCAGCTTCGCGTCGGTCTGAATCTTGGAAAAGGGCGCGAGATCCTGGGTGCTGTCCATGTAGAACAGGAGGGCGTTGGCCTCGACTTTCTTGGCCATCTGAAGGGCCTGCCGAATGACCAGTTGGGTCCACTTGGATGGATCGGGCCGTTTCCCTGCCTCCGGCGGCGTCTTGGTCTTCGATCCGGCGGATGCCCCGGCCTTTCCAGGGCCACCTTTCCCCGTGGATTTCGGTTTTTCTTTCTTTTCCTTTTTGGCGTTCATAAAATTCAGGATAACGAATCGGGGCAAAAGATGAAAGTAAAGAATATGCGGCTCCGCGCGGTAAAAAATGCTGTGGATTCACCGAAGGTGAGGAACATCCCGAGACCGGGCAGGAGTCACGGCCCCACCCCGTAGAGGTCCAGGTAGGCGTCAAAACCCGCCTTGGTTTCCGGATCCATGGGGCGCGCCTCTCCTCGAATGCGGACCGGGGTGCGACTCTCGAAGAGATGCCCCACGATCTCCCGAATGCCCGCCACGCTCAGGACCCGGACGCCGCTCCGGACTGTGAAGGCCTCGATGGCGTTCTCCCCCTTGACGCCCGCCACGACCCGGCCTTCATCATCGTAGACCGCTGTGGTCTGTTCCCGGTCCACGGCAATACCCACACCGGCCCAGTGAATCGTCAGGCCCTGATTCCGGGCCTCGGTCCCGACGCGGTCAAGCAGTTCCACCTTGGTGCCCATGGACGTGGCCACGTCATCCACCACGAAGACCCGGCAGCCGTCGAACAGGGTCTTGTTCACGAGAATCCCGCCGCCCTTGCTTCCCTCGCCGTGGGTCTTGGCCTCCTTGCGATCGTAGTCGAAAAGGAGGTCGCGGCCGTGGTCCCGGTAAAGCGACACGACCGTGGCCAGGGCAATGGCACTTCCCTTGTAGGACGGGCCGAGCACGATGTCCGTCTCATCGGCCGGACCCTGCCGGACCATCATGTCGGCAAAAACGGCTCCCAGCTCCATGGCGAGTCTGCCGGTTCGGAACATGCCCATATTGACGAAATAGGGCGTGGGTCGTCCGTCCTTCAGGACAAGACCGTCGTCGAAAAAGAGGGCGCCGGTGGAGGCGAGCAGGCGAGCCAGGCGTTGCTTGTAGTCTTCCATTGTGCGTCCTGGTTTTGGTGTCCCCACTCGTTCCTTGCGAAACCCGGGTCGAATGGAGATGGGAATGATGTGGTTATGTGGTTATGTGATGGAGCAGACACGAATGACCGGAGTGAAAAAGGACGGTCGAGTTCGCCCACATGAATCCGGTTCCATCGGTATCGAAATCGCTATCGGGTTCGAAATCGATTTCACAACTTCCGTGTCCGGCGCAGACATCCTCGGTCACGCCACAGCCTCTTCCCCCGATCAAGTCAGCATCGCGGACATGCGTTTCCTATTTCGCATCAAGCAGCCCGATCTTTACGATTTCGATAGCGATCCCGATAGCGATTTCGATCACCCCCACCCCATAACCGGAGACGGGTTTCCGGGGGCGAGGTTCATGTCGCGACGCCGAACGCCTCCAGGGCCGCGGGGATCAGTCTTCGAACGCAGGATTCCTTTTCCATGGCGCTCACCGAGCAAAAGGCCGGGTAGTCGGGATGATGCCGGCTCAAGTCGGGGACGCGGGCCTGCAGCCCGGGCGCCAGGGGTTCATACCGGGCCACGAGTTCCACGAGGGAGTGCTCCTCGCCGGGATAGGCCTCCAGCCAGCCCAGACGCCTCATCACCTCGAACCGCACGCGGTCCAGGATAAATAGGTATCGGTCCATGACCCCCATCCGGTCCGAGGGGGACAACTCGCGGACCTCGAACCCGCTGCCCAGGTGCAGGAGGTTCATGATCAGGTCGTAGAGGTAAAAGGCCGCCTCTTCATCACCCCGGGCCAGGAACGCCAGGGTGTCGTCCGACAGGTCCGCCGGCCGCGTATCCGCACCGAAGGACTCGTGGAACCGGCTCTTCCAGTTCCTGTATCCGCGATTCACGGCGACTTCGGCCCGCGCCTTGTCGATACTGACCACGCGCCTCATGACGACTCCAGGGTTATCGGCACGGGTCCGGCGACTGGCCGGCTTCCCCGGCCTTTTGTTCCAGACAGGCCTTGACGAAGCCGAAGAAGAGAGGGGCGGGGGTCTCCATTCTGGACTTGAGTTCCGGGTGGGCCTGCGTGGCCACGAAAAAGGGATGGTCCGGAAGTTCGATGAACTCCACGAGCCGCCCGTCTTCCGAGAGGCCTGAGAAGACGAGACCCTTGTTCTGCAGGACCTCGTGATATTCGGGATTGACCTCGTAGCGATGGCGGTGACGCTCGAAGGCCTCGGGCGCCCCGTAGAGGCCCTGAACGAGCGTGCCCTCCGTGAGCAGGGCGCGGTATGCCCCGAGCCGCATGGTCCCGCCCTTGTCCTTCACTTCCCGCTGTTCCGGGAGGATGTCGATGACCGGATGCGGCGTGTCGGGCTGGAACTCTGTGGAGTTAGCCCCTTCCTTACCGCACACGTGCCGGGCGTACTCGATGACCGCCAGTTGCAGGCCGAGGCATAGCCCGAGAAAGGGGATCCCGGCCTCCCGGACCCGGCGGATCACCTGAATCTTTCCCTCGGTGCCCCGGGTCCCGAATCCCCCGGGCACCACCACTCCGTCCACCCCCTCGAGTTCGCCCGTGTCTTTCAGGTCCGAGGTCTCCACCCATTTGAGGTTGATCCTGCAGCCCAGGTGTGCGGCGCAGTGGTTGAACGACTCGATGATGGATGCGTAGGAGTCCTCCAGCTTGGTGTACTTGCCGCACATGGCCACCGTGATCTCCTGGGCCGGATGGCGCAGGTTCTCGATATATTCCCTCCATCGTCCCAGGACCGGAGGGCTGTAGATACTGAGCTTCTTGTGCAGGATGGCGGAGAGTCCCTCCTCTTCGAACACGAGAGGAATCTCGTAGATGTCCTGCACGTCCAGGCCGGTGATCACGGCCTCGGGCTCCACATCACAGAAATTGGCGATCTTGTGCTTGATCTCCGGGGTGAGGTATGTGGAGCATCGGCCGATGATGATGTCCGGGAAGATACCCCGCTGCTTGAGCAGATTCACGCTCTGCTGGGTCGGCTTGGATTTCTGCTCGTTTACACCGAAGGGTATGGGGACATAGGTCAGGTGGACGTAGACGATGTTGTTCCGACCCACATCCTCCTTCATCTGGCGCATGGCCTCGAGAAACAACTCATTCTCGATGTCACCCACAGTGCCGCCGATCTCCACGATGACCAGGCCGGCACCCTCTTCCCGGCCGATGTCGAAGATATGCTTCTTGATGATGTCCGTAACGTGCGGAATGTACTGGACGGTCTTGCCCAAGTAATCCCCGCGGCGCTCCTTCTTACGGACCATGTCGAAGACTTTCCCCATGGTCAGGTTCCACGTGCTCTTGCAGGTCACCCCCACAAAGCGCTCGTAGTGCCCGAAGTCCATGTCCACTTCACCCCCGTCGTCAAGCACGAAGACCTCCCCGTGCTCATAGGGGTTCATGGTGCCGGGGTCCACATTCAGGTACCCGTCGCATTTGATGGGAATGATCTTGAGTCTGGAAGACAGGAGGTGGCCGATAGAGGCGGCGGCGATGCCCTTTCCCAGGCCCGAAAGCACGCCGCCGGTTACGATGATGTATTGGGTGGGCATCTCTTTCACGTTGCGGCCTCCACATGCAGTTCCAACTCGTCCCCGCTGGTGCCCTGAATTTGATGTATGGATGGGCACTACCTGCATCCACCATATACGGCGAACCGCGCGAGGCCGTCAAGCCAAACGTGATGAGGAGTTCCTCAACACCCATGGCCAATCCCCCGGAACCCCGGTGTATGACAACAGCGTTGCACAAATCCAACTCGAAATCGAGAGCGTAATCGAAATCGAAAGATCGGGCCATTGGATATGAAAAACGGACCGAACGGCCGCGACATCAGGCCGATGGACACCCACGATTCGGGCCGGAAATCCATAGCAGGCCGTTAAAAAACGCCCATCTGCTGCGTTTTGCTCATCCCTCGTCACTGCGGCGTACTTGCTTGTACGCCTCATTCCTCGGGATTTCGCAAGCCTTGCATCCGGTCATGTTGAGTCAGCCTGTGGACATCGGATGTTTCAACATGCTGATAGCTCTTCCATAGGTTTGGGTCAAAGCCCGTTTTTCGCGACAGACACAACATCTTCGGTATAGTTCAGACGACAACCAATATATCTTGACATGGAAGATGTATTATCGGTATATTCCAAGAAGTTTTTCGAGGACCCGGGTGAACGATTTCGCACAACGAGGTTTGCCATGACACAAACGGCCCGAATCCTTCTCGTGGACGACGACGAAACCATCTCGTGCACCCTCGTGGAGGCTCTGCGCATTCAAGGATATGAGGACGTCACGTGGGTTCCGGACGGCCTGCAGGCCGTGGAGACCTACCCGACCCTCCTGCCCGATCTCGTGATCATGGACATCACCATGCCCGTGATGGACGGCTATGAGGCCTCCTGCCGGATCAAGGCCTTTGATCCGAATGCACAGATTGTAGTCCTTACCGGGAATGCCGGGGACATTCGGGCACGGCGCATCCTGGTGGAAGGGGTCGCCGAACAAGTGGTTCAGAAACCCATTCGGCTGATCGAGCTTCGAACCATCATCGATCGCCACGTCTCGGGCACGGCGTCCGGAGGACCCTGCGCCACAGCCTGTCAGTCCGTAAACCAACGCCCGGCCTGTGGATCGACCCTCTAGTCGCCTCACGGACCATCGCATACCCGAATCCCGAGACCTTCACCCCAAACGCATTTCGTTCGGGTGAATCAACGGATGACGGGTGTCTTCACGGTAACACCCCTTAGAAACGTGCAGGCGGTTCGTGTTCACGCCCGCCCCGGGTCAGGTATGTCTACCCTCATCGCCATCGTAGGTCGCCCGAATGTAGGCAAGTCGACCCTCTTCAACCGCCTGAGTCGATCCCGGGACGCCCTCGTGGATGACCGGCCCGGAATCACCCGTGACCGACTCTATGCATCGGTCCGTTGGGGAGACGTTCCGCTTCGCATCATCGACACCGGTGGTCTCGAGACCGCCGGCAACGAGCCTCTTCTTGAGGGCGTGAAGGACCAGGTCCTCATGGCCATCGAAGAGGCCGACACCATCCTCTTCCTGGTGGACGGCCGAAAAGGTCCCATGCCGGGGGACGTGGAGATCGCCTCTCTTCTCCGCCGTTCTCAAAAGCCCGTGTTCCTGGCTGTGAACAAGATCGACGGGCCCGAGCACGAGTCCCTGGCACTCGAATTCTATGAACTGGGAATGGGAGAGGCCTATTCCGTGTCCGCGGCCCACGGGTACGGCATTCGGACCCTGATGGAGTCCGTGGTGGACGGCCTGCCCCAAGCAGATGAGGACGAGGGCGAGCCGGACCGAATTCGCGTCGCCGTGGTGGGACGACCCAATGCGGGAAAATCATCCCTCATCAACCGGATCCTCGGCCTCGACCGCCTCCTCGTGAGCGACCTTCCCGGAACGACCCGGGACGCGGTGGATACCCCGTTCACCTTCGAGGGGAAAGACTACCTGCTCATCGACACGGCGGGGCTTCGAAGAAAGGCGCGCGTTCGGGAGCGGATCGACAAGTTCAGCATGATCAAGACCCTCCAGGGCCTGGATCGATGCCACGTGGCCGTGGTGCTCCTGGACGCCGACGAAGGTGTGGCCGAGCAAGACGCCCGGATCTGCAGCTACGCCATCGACCGGGGACGGGCCGTGATCCTGGCGCTGAACAAGTGGGACCTGGTCAAGAAGGACCCCGAGAAAACGAGACTTCTGGCCCGGACCATGGACCGTCAACTGGGATTCGTCTCCTTTGCCCCGACCTTCCGCATCTCCGCCCTGACCGGAGAGCGTGTCAATCGCCTGCTCCCCTGCGTCCAGTCATTATGGGAACCTTTTTGCCGAAGGATCACCACGGGAGAACTCAACCGCGCCATGGCCGATATCCTGGAGCGCAGGCCCCCTCCCCGGACCGGAAATCGAAGCGTCAAGTTCTACTATGCCACTCAAACGCGCGTTCGTCCGCCCTCCTTCGTGATGTTCGTGAACCGGCCGGACCTCCTTCACGTCTCGTATCACCGGTACCTTGTCAACCGACTGAGGGAGCATTTCGGACTCGAACAGATCCCCATCCGGTTGACCCTGCGCAAACGGGAAGGCCTCTACTCGTAATCCCCGAAAGTGAAAAAGCGCTCACCACGAAGTTCACGAAGACCACGAAGAAAACCATTTCGAAGAGATCTCGGAACCACGAATTACACGAATTACACGAATCCTATTCGATAGGTTCTCATTGCTATTTGATTCGTGCAATTCGTGTGATTCGTGGTCTTAACGTTTTTGTATCTTCGTGGTCTTCGTGGTCTTCGTGGTGAGTGATCGATGGGGTAGGGAGTGCCGGGCATTCGGCCGTCATCGGGGAAAACCATAGGCGACGAAGTCCCCTAGAAGTACTTCTTGCTTTTGAAGATAACCTCCACACGCCGGTTCTTGCTCCGTCCGGCCTCGGTGTCGTTGGGTGCGGCGGGCTTGAGTTCCCCGTATCCCGCCAGGGCGATGTCGGCGTCCGGCAGGTGGTGCTCCCTCACAAGGTAGTCCCTCACGGCCACGGCCCGGGCAAGGGACAACTCCTCGTTCGAACCGTACGCACCGCTTCGAAGGGGAATGCTGTCCGTGTGCCCGTCGATGTACACCTGGTAGTCCGTAAACTCCATGAACCGGGCCACCTTGGCCAGAACCGGTTTCACCTCCTCACGAATCTCGGCCCCTGCGGACTCGAACAGGAGTTCGTCGCCGAACACCATCTTGAACCCTTCCGTGAAGTACTCGATCTGAAGGCGCCCGCCGATGTTCTTGAGGAGTTCCTCTTCCAGACCGGCGGACAGGTCCTCCGGAGGATCGTCCGCTTTGCGGACCACCAGAGAGTCCTTGAGCCTCTCCGTAATCCCCTCGATCAGGATCTCCCGAGGCTGGTAGATCTCCCCGTATTCCTTGAACAGGAGGATGCCGCAACTGCTCGTGAAGTTGCTGAAAACGCTCTTGAGCTTACGCTCGTCCATGGAGGACATGGAGAGAAGGAGGACGAAAAAGGTCAGGAGCAGGGTGGACAGGTCTGAAAACGTGACCATCCAGGCGGCGGTACCTCCTGTCTTGCCATCCTCGCTGTTTTTCTTTTTGTCAGCCATCGGCGTCCCCCGGGAATCGGAACAGGAATCCCTTGAAATCCAGGATGGAGTCGCCCGTGCGCTTCTTCATCCGGTAGGGGACCTCCTCCTCGAAATCCAGGATGATCTGGACCTGCCGGTCCCTCGTGCTCTTTCCCCTCCGGTCACGAATGGATGCGGGGGCGTCCCCGAATCCGTGGGCCACCAGTTGATCGGACGGGATACCCACCTCCCCTGTCAAGTGGTTGAACACGGCCAGGGCCCTCCTCGTGGAGAGGAGCATGGCGTTCCTCTCGGGATCCGGATCGAATACCGTCTCGGGCTGGGCCGTAAACCCCCGGAGTTCCACCAGCCGGGGCTGATCGTGCTTCAGGACGGGGCCGAGTTTGTCGAGAAAGGCCTTGCCCCTCTCCTCGATCACATTGGAACCGTCACCAAACAGGAGTTTGTGGCCCAGTGTGAGTATGATGCGGTCCGCCTCCTTGACCACGGTCACCTCGTTCTCCAGCGCGTTCTTGAGCACCACGTTCTGCAGTTTCTCGTAGGAGATGTCCTCCGGCTTGAGAGGGGCCGATCCCAGGGTGATGTTCATTCCATCCTCTCGGCCGATGATGGAGTGGGCCCCCGGCTTGAAACCGAATGCGCCGATCAGGGAGTTGAGCGCGATCCGCTTGTTCTGATCATCGATGGTGGAAATGCTCAGGAGGAGGACGAAAAACGTGAGCAGCAGGGTGGTCAGGTCCGTATACGTGGTCATCCACGCATTGGTATCGGCCTTCTTCTCCTCTTTGGGCCTGCCTGCCAATCCTTCACCTCTCCCATATCTCGTCAAAATATTGTCGTCCGGCGTCAACGAGACCTGCAGATCTCCCGCCCTTTGGCCCTCGACCACAGGGGGCTGTACCCGGCGGCACCCCGCAAGGCCCTCCACGGACCGCGGCGGCGCCCGGCGGCCCCGGAGTTCGTCCAGGTAAAAAGCAACAACCATGCCAGGAGTGATCCGAATGGGTCTAAAAGAGGATTTTCGTTACTCGTGCGCGGGGAAGGAAGGGTACAGGTTGAACAAGGATGCGGCGTTTTCTCCCAGGATCCGGTCTGCGGCCTCCAGGGAAAGACCGGCCTCGCGAATTTCGGCCAGATACCGCTCAAAATGGATCAGGGGATAGTCGGAACCGAACAGGATTCGATCGGGACCTGCGATCTCAACGGCGGTCCGGTAGATCTGCAGCCTGTAAAGGAAGGGTGAGGCCGCCGTGTCAAACCAGACGTGGTCCAGGGTCTCCTGCACCTCTCTCTTCATCAGGGCATAGAAAATGAGACCGCCTCCCCAGTGGGCCAGGATGATCCGGTTTCGGGGGTGGACCTTGACAAAGGCGTAGACCTCGGAGAGCCGCATGGAAGTTTTTCCCGGATAGTTGTGTCCCACCGGTTCGTTCGTGTGAAGGAGTACGGGGGCGTCCTTTTCGAGACACACCGCCATGACCTCGGAAAGGACCGGAAGGCCCTCCACGGAGAACTCCCGGCCATAGACGGCGAGCTCCCCGACCCCGGCGAGCCCTCCCTTCAGGCAGCGATCGGCCTCGGCCGCCCCGTCCCGGGCAGTCAATGAGAAGCAGCCGAGACCGGTGAGGCGGTCCGAATGACGGGCCGTGGATTCCATGATATAGTCGTTATGCCGCCTGAAGGTCTCTCCGTCCTCCCAAGGGAACCCGAACACCACGGCCCGGTCGACCCCTTCCCGGTCCATGTCCCGAAGAAGGGCCTCACGCCCGGCCAGGTGGGCCTGCGGAGAGTCATAGAGGAGCTTAAAGGCGGGTTCGCCCGGGAAAAATCGCTCACGATTCTCGCGGATGAAGGCTGGGAACATGTGCACGTGACTGTCGACGATCATGAGGCCTCCCCGATTTCCAACCGGAAATGAGCACTCCCCGGTGCCAAGAAATATCTCAGGTCAGGCACTTTCTGCGAACCGATGGGGCCCTCAAACACATGCGATCCCACGCCGGCCTCTCCCCTCAGAAGAGGACGCGAAGGGTCGTCTCCAGTGCGCCCGGGACGAAGCCAATGTGACGTTCCACAATCATGCCTTCCCGGTCGATGACAAACATGGTGGGAATGCCCAGTTTTTCATCGCCGAAATAGTCTTCGAGCACCGTCATGTTCCCCCGCAGCAGCGCATAATTGATTCGGTTCTTCTCCTTGAAGGCCTGAAGATAGCTGTCGTCGGCCTTGGCCGGGTCATCCAGGGAAATGCCGAGAATCACCAGCCCCTCGTCTCCATACCGGTCCTGAAGTCGGATCAGTTCGGGGATGGACCTGCGGCACGGCGGACACCACGTGGCCCAGAAGTCTACGAGCACGATCTTGCCGTTGTAATCCTTCAATGACACGGAACGGCCCGTGATGTCCTTCAAGACAAAGTCAGGGGCCGACAGGGGGAACGACCGGGTGGATGTAGTGGCCTGCTTACACCCTGAAAAGCAAATGGAAAATACAACCCAGGCGACAATCACGCATACACTCGCGCGGGCAAGAGGGCGACGCTTCATGGGATATCCTCCAAATGACGTTTTTTCGGGAACCAATACACTATTGAGTCGCGAAAAGCCCGGGGGTTTCATTCCGGCCCTCGGTAAGGTCGTGCAGAATCATATCAGCAAACTTGGAATCGCGCAATAGAGTGCCCCCCAGGAGGCCGTCACCCGCCCCCCCCCGGATTGCTCCTTAGGCCGGGATATGCTATCAAGAGACCCGTCCAGTGTGCAGTCCCTTTTCGAGGATGGTGAACATGGCTCAACGAAAAACACGTCCCCGCGTCTTGATTTCCCTCGGAGCGGCCGGGATGGCCGTTGCCCTGCTATCCGCCCTGGAGACCCGCATCCCCTGGATCGCCGAGCTATGCGGCCTCTTTGGCGGAGGGTGCCGTGATACAGCCTCCTTCACCCTGTTCGGCGTATCCGTGGCCTTCCTGGGCATGACCTATTACGCGGCGCTCACGGCCCTGGTCCTGTTCGTCCCCGGCCGGGCCTTCCGGTGGGTCATGGTCGGTGCCGGGGTGGAACTGCTCTTTCTGTACACCATGGTGGATCAGGGTATCTTCTGTCCGTTCTGCATGCTCAACTTCCTGGTGATCGTGGCCTTGGTGGCCCTGACCCTGGACTGGGAACGCCGGTGGGAGGCCCTGGCCCTGGCGCTTCTCTCTCTCGTGTGTCTCTCCCTGCCCTTCTCCCAGGAGAACGAAGAAGCGATGGCCTCCCAAGGCTCTGTCGCCGATCCGGCCGTGGTCGCCCGCGTAAATGGACAGGCCATCACGGATCGCGACCTGGAACGCACCATGGCCTCCCGCCTCTACGATGCCCGCATGGGTCTCTATGTGCAGCAACGGGCCCAGATCGACCGCATGGTGGATGACCTCCTTCTGAAAGAGGAGGCCGTGCGCCTCGGTATCACGATCGATGCCCTTGGCGCCCGAATCCAGGCCGAGGTCCGGGCCGTCGAACCAGAAGAGGTAGAGGCCTTCCTTGTGGAAAATCCCGGAATTCCATCCACATGGAAAGGAACCATGGCCGAGCTTCGAAAACAGGTCCGGGCCCACCTGCAGCAGAAAAACCACCAGGGCGCCCTGAAGCGGTACGTGAACGGCCTTCGCGAATCGGCCCACGTCGAGATCCTCCTTCAGGAACCCCCGCTTCCTTTCACCCGAGTGAGCCTGGGAAACAGCCCTTCCCTGGGCCCGGCGGAGGCACCGGTGGTGGTGGTGGAGTTCTCCGACTACCTCTGCTCAGCCTGCCGAAAGGCCCACGAGATCACCATGCAGGTTCGCGAGGACTACGGAGACCGGGTCCGGTGGGTATTCAAGGATTACCCTCTCGAGCGTCACGAAGGGGCGAGGGACCTGGCTGAGGCGGCCCGCTGCGCCGGCGAACAGGACGTGTTCTGGGAATACCAGGACATGCTCTTCACGGCCCAGGGGGAGGTGGACCGGGAACGGCTCCTGGGCTTTGCCGTGGAACTGGGCATGGACACGAAACGATTCGAACAATGCATGAGCAGCGGAAGGTATGTCGAGGACGTGCTCGCCGACCTGCGAAGCGGGGAGGAGGCCGGAGTGGATGTCACTCCCACCTTTATCATCAACGGCAGGATCCGTCCGGGAACGCCGTCCCCGGAGGAATTGCGGGGCCTGATCGAGGCCGAACTCGCCCGGGCGGCCGGCGTCGATCCGCCGCCCTGAAACCGTTTCCTTTCCCGGTGGGGAAGGGCCCCCGGCCCCGGCCTTTCCCGCGTCTTTCCGTTCCCATGACCTCGTCACGCAACCGCCCGCCCGACGTCCATTGAATGAGTGACAAGCGTCACGCGAGACGCGCCCCGATCTATTTCTGATCCGCTCTCAGTTCTTCTTCGAATTCCCGGAAAAACGCGTCCTTTTCCCTCCAGTCGGGGCCGAACCGCTTGTTGAAATAGTCGCCGAGCCGGTCGAAGAGCTTTTTCCAAACCGGTTTTCCCCGCCCCAGGACCACGTCCTCCAGGTAGGTGCGAATCGTATAGATCTTTTCCTTGGGAAGGAAAGAGACGGCGCCCAGTTTGATGGAGGTCTTCAGGGATTCGGGTGATAGCGCATGAGCGGTGAGCATCACCGTGGGGAACCCATGGGAGACCGACACCTTGAGCAGTTCAAAGCCGTTGACCCCCATGATGTCCAGGATGACGATGTCGTAGGTATAGCTCACCAGGTACTGGTAGGCCGTCTCATAGTCGCCGGCCTTGTGCACCAGGCACATGTCCAGTTCCTCCTCCACGGTCTCCAGGACATCGGGTTCGTCATCCACAACGAGGACAACCTTGTCTTTGAGGGGGCTTTCCGCGGGTACATCCATGGGCTCGCTCCTTTTTCGGTCCCCGCGTCGCCACAGGGCACGCGAGGGAATCGCCGGACAACCGGGATCAGGCCTCGGCCTCCTGATCTTGCTTCTTTCCCTTGTCCTGCTGCTTTGCCTTCTTCTTCTGCTGTCTCTTGCTCATGGCCGCCTGATCTTCCTCGGCCTTTGACTTCTTGTCCTTTTTGTCCTTGGGCTCCTGACGCTTCTCCTCCCTGGCCCGGGCCATCTCCTGGATCTTCTGTTCCTTTTTCTCGATGACCGAAAGCCTTTCGTTTACCTGCCGAAGATCGGCCCGGAGTTTCCGAACCGCACGGTCCTTTGGGATGGCATGCGGATCCACCCCCGCTTCCTTCAAAGCGGACAGTCTCTCGTTCAGCCTGGCCTCGATATGCGCCTTCTGCTCGACGCGGATCTCCCTGGTTTTGGATGGCATGAAATGTCTCCTTTCTCGTCAATGCGAACCCGAAGCCCGGAACGCGAAAGCGGAATTCGGGCGACAAATTCGTAAAAATATTCTTTTACCAGAAATGGAAGCGAGAATAAACCGGAAAACATGTCTCGACTGCATTCGTCCTCCCGCCGGACCTGAATTCACCTTGATCCTTTCTCCATGAGCAGCTAAACTAAAGCGATTTTTCGTCCGAACCCAGCGGCCGAAGCACAGGGCTGCCCTCTCGACAACCGGCAGGGAGGCGAAAGAAAGTGACACGAGTCGTCCTGGAACCCCGCCCGGGCCGTTGCGTTGAGACCGTAGCCCGACACCGGTACTGGCAGGGGGTTGACGCCCTCATGAAGAGACTCGCCGAGGACGACGATCCGGTTGAACTGGAACAGGAGGTGGATCTCCTTCACACCTTTCTGGAGACGACTGACGTGGCCGCAATCCGACGCCGGACCGAAGACGTCATGGAGAAAGGGAATCACGCCCGTGTCGTGCTCACCCGGTCCGATGTCGGGGGCCTTCTCGTGGACATTGAAACCGAGGGGCCTTGACACCCCAAGGAGCGGGGCCCCGAACGGCATTCGTGTACGAGTACGATAAAAACAACCGCTATTTCGCCCAGGTCCCGCTTGAGATCCGGGACCTTGCAGAGGAGGAACTTCAACACCTCGGAGCCGGTTCCCTTCGACCGGTTCACCGGGGCATCCACTTCGAGACGGACAGGGAAGGCCTGTACCGGATCATCTACCACACGCGGCTCGCCACCCGGATTCTCGCCCCACTCCTGCGCTTCCGGTGCCATAACCCGGAATACCTCTATCGAAGGGCCTGCACCGTCCCATGGCCCGAATTCTTCCCGGCGGACCGGACCTTTGCCGTATTCTCATCCGTGGCCAACAGCAAGATCCGTCACTCGCGTTATGCGGCCCTGAAACTCAAGGACGCCATTGTGGACACATTTCGGCGGACCGGAGGAGAGAGGCCGTCCGTGGATCGCGTGTCTCCTCACATCCGTTTCGGGATCCATATCGAGAACGACATGGCGACCATCCACCTGGATGTCGCCGGAGGGTCACTCCACCGGCGCGGGTACCGGGTGGAGAGCGTGGAGGCTCCCATGCAGGAAATTCTGGCCGCAGCCGTCATTCAGCTCTCGGGATGGGATGGTTCCCGCCCTCTGGTGGACCCCATGTGCGGTTCGGGGACCCTGCTCTGTGAGGCGATCCTCCGTCACTGCAGCATACCGTCCGCCTTCCTGAGGGAACGGTTCGGCTTCGAGTCTCTGCCCGATTTCGACGCGCCACTGTGGGAGCGGGTCCGGAAGACCGCAAACCAGGGCATCCGCCCCCTTACCCAAGGCCTCGTTTCAGGCGGGGATCGATCTCCCATAGCGGTCCGGGCCGCAAGGAGCAATCTCGATCGGCTGCCTGGAGGAGAAACCGTGGAGGTCAAGCGAGCGGATTTCCGGGACAACCCCGGTCTGGAAAACGCGCTGATCGTATGCAATCCCCCCTATGGCGTTCGCCTGGGCACTCCCCGACAGGCAGCCGAGATCTACCGGGACTTCGGGGACTTTCTGAAGCGGCGGTGCAGGGGGGCCGAGGCGTTCATCTACTTCGGGGACCCCGGGCTCATTCCGGCCGTCGGGCTTCGCCCCGCCTGGAAAAAGCCGCTCAAGAACGGCGGTCTGGACGGCCGCCTCGTGCGGTTTGACCTGTACTGAGGACAATAGCTGATCCATTCGCAACAACCCTTCATCTCCCGCAGAGAGAGAATGCAACGTATGATCCACATCCGGAACTTCAGCATCATCGCCCACATCGATCACGGCAAATCCACCCTGGCCGACCGCCTGATCCAGCACGCCGGCCTGGTGAGCGACCGGGACTTCCGCGACCAGATCCTGGACACCATGGACATCGAGCGGGAGCGGGGCATCACCATCAAGAGCCAGACCGTAACCCTGCCCTACACCTCCCGCCAGGGAGATACGTATCGCCTGAATCTGATCGACACACCGGGGCACGTGGACTTCTCCTACGAGGTCTCCCGCGCGCTGGCCTCATGCGATGGAGCGCTGGTCCTGGTGGACGCATCCCAGGGGGTCGAGGCCCAGACCCTGGCCAACGTTTACATGGCCCTGGATCACGATCTGGAGATCGTGCCGGTCATCAACAAGATCGACCTGCCCTCCGCGGATGTGGATCGTGTCCGGGCGCAGATCGAGAACGAACTCGGTCTGGACGGGGAGGAAGCCATCCTCTGCTCGGCAAAAGACGGCATCGGCATCGAGGAGGTGCTCGAGGCCGTGGTCCACAGGATTCCCCCACCCTCCGGCAGAATGGACCGACCTTTATCCGCCCTGATCTTCGACGCCCATTACGACCCCTTCCGCGGGGTGATCATCAGCTGTCGTGTCCTGGACGGAACCCTGAAACGGGGGGATACGCTTCGGTTCATGTCCAATCGTTCGCGCTACCGTGTGGAGGAGGTCGGATTCTTCCGTCTGCACCCGGAACCCCAGCGGGAAATCTCCGCCGGCGACGTGGGATACGTGATCGCAGGAATCAAGAACATCGCAGACGCCAGAATCGGAGACACCATCACCCTGGACGAGCGCCCTGCAGAGGCCCCGCTCCCCGGCTTCCGGGAAGTCAAGCCCATGGTCTTCTCGTCCATTTATCCCATCGCCTCGGACGACTACCAGGACCTCAAGGATTCCCTGGAAAAATATTCCCTGAACGACGCCGCCCTTACGTATCAGAAGGACGCCTCCACGGCCCTGGGACAGGGATTTCGATGCGGGTTCCTCGGGCTGCTTCACCTGGAGATCGTCCAGGAGAGGCTGGAAAGGGAATTCGGGCTTTCCCTGGTCTTGACGGCACCGAGCGTGCGATACCATGTCCACCGGAAGACCGGGGAGACTCTCATCGTGGACAACCCCCAGGACTGGCCCGATCCCATGGAGATCGAATCCGCCGACGAGCCCTTCATTCGGGCCCACATCCTGGTTCCGGAGCGGCACATGGGCGCGGTCATGGCCCTGTGCATGGACCGGCGGGGATCGCAGCCGCGTACGGCGTATCCTTCTCCCGAACGCGTGGAACTCACTGTGGATCTTCCCCTGGTGGAGGTGGTCTACGACTTCTACGACCGACTCAAGACCGTGACTCAGGGATACGGCTCCCTCGATTATGAGATGCTGGACTACCGCCCGGGCACCCTCGTCAAGTTGGACATCCTGGTCAACGGAGAGAGGGTGGACGCCCTGTCCGTGATCGTGCACGAGGAGAGCGCACGGGAGTGGGCCCTTCGAGTCTGCGACCGCCTCAAAAAAGAGATCCCGAGGCACCAGTTCAAGATCCCCATTCAGGGCGCCATCGGGGGAAAGATCATAGCCCGCTCCACCATCACCCCGTTTCGAAAGGATGTGACGGCCAAGTGTTATGGAGGCGACATCACAAGAAAACGCAAACTGCTCGAAAAGCAGAAAAAAGGGAAGAAACGGATGAAAATGGTGGGTTCCGTGATGATCCCCCAGAGCGCCTTTGTGGCGGCGCTCAAGTCCGAAGACGACTGAGTTCCCATGAAGCGGTTTTTACGATAACACCCAAAGACTGACGAACTCGCAAAAACTGTTTCTCGCGCAAAGACGCCAAGAACGCCAAGAAAAATTTCTTTTATTGTTCATAGGTTATCTTTGCATTCTTTGCGGCTTGGCGCGAGAATGGGACTTTCTGCGAGGACATCAAAGACCCTTTTGACGCGGATTTGACGACTTCGCAAAAACCGGCTCACCCGCCGTCGACAAACGACCTGCCTCTTCTCATGATCGGGGCGCATTTGGAGAAGCGGGCATGTTGCGACCCCATGATTGATTTCACGGATTTCGCGGATTTCCAAATAGGTTTCATCCGCACATGAAAACAGACCCAAGCGCGGCGACACCATCCCTTTCGGACCGGCATTCCCGGATATCCCGGGGAACCGATGTCCCGGCACCCGCGGACCTGTATCCTGTCGGCAAGAAGCCCGTTCAGGAGCCTGAAGAGCCTGCCGGACTTTACGTGCACGTCCCGTTCTGCTCCGGCAAGTGCTCCTACTGCGACTTCTACTCCATCACCGACCTGGCCCTGGTGAAGGACTGGCTGGACGCCGTTCTTCAGGAGGCCCGGATTCTGGGACCGGCCTTCCACCGATTCGACACCCTCTACCTGGGCGGCGGCACCCCTTCGATTCTCGATGAGGGGAGCCTGTCACGCCTTCTGGACGGCCTTCGATCACAGCTTCGGTTCGCAGAGGACGTGGAAATCACCCTGGAGGCGAACCCCGAAGACGTTCGCCCGGCAAGCCTCGCGGCCTTTCGTCGCCTCGGAGTGAATCGAATCAGCCTGGGCATCCAGTCCCTCGACCCGGAAACCCTGGCCATGTTCGGCCGAAGGCACACAGCCGATCGAGCGCAGCGGGCATTGGAACAGATTCTGGACGGAGGTTTTCAAAGCGTCTCCGCAGACCTGATTTTCGGAGCACCGGGACGGTCTCCGGTTCGGTGGATGAGCGACCTCGAGTCCGTGATTCACACCGGAGTCCAGCACATCTCCTGCTATGAACTCACCGTGGCACCGGACACCCCCCTGGGCCGGCGGCGCGAGTCCGGTCGATTCCGGCCTTCGGACGACGAGAGCCTGGCTGATTTGTTCCTGCGGACCTCCGAGTACCTCGGCCGCGAAGGATATGTGCACTACGAGGTCTCCAACTACGCGCTCCCGGGACACGAGTCCAGACACAACCGGAAGTACTGGCGGCGTGTTCCTTACCTGGGTCTCGGCCCGGCGGCCCACTCCTACAGCCCGCCGTTTCGATGGTGGAACCCCCGGTCCGTCAGGACCTATTGCAGAAGGCTCGCTCAAGGCCTGATACCTGAGGAAGGGCGGGAAACGCTCACCCCGGGCCAGGACCTGCTGGAGCGTCTGGGACTGGGATTTCGAACCCGCGAAGGCATGGACCTGGACGGCCTTCCCGAAGGCACGGACGTGGACCGGATCCTCCGGGATCTGCAGCGGGCCGGCCTGATCATCCGCTGCGGAAACCGGGTGCAGCCCACGAGCCGCGGTTTTCTGGTGGCGGACAGCCTTCCCGGGCTCTTCATCACCTGAATTTGTTATTTTCATTGATCTGGGGGCCGGCTCCGGCTATAGGTATCTGCATGGATCCGCTGCAATCGCTCTCCCCTCTTCGACAACACGAGGCCCATGGGGGCATTCATACGGCGCAGCGGTTGACAACCCTCTCCCGGTCGAGGCGGAACGCCATCGGCCGTCCCGAAGATAATCAAACGGCACAGGAGGCTTTTTCGCATGGACATCAAGAGAATCGGCGTTGTGGGTGCGGGTCAGATGGGATCAGGAATCGCCCAGGTGGCGGCGGTCAACGGGTATTCCGTGATCATGAGCGATATCAAGGACGAGTTCCTGGAGCGGGGCTTTGCAGCCATCGAGAGCAGCCTGGCGCGAATCGTCAAGAAGGGAAACCTCTCCGAGGACGAACAGAAGGCGATTCTGGCCCGTATCGAGGGGACCACCTCCATTCAAGACCAGGCCAAGGCGGACTTCGTGGTCGAGGCGGCCACGGAGAACGAATCCCTGAAGCTGCAGATCTTTCGAGACCTGGACCAGAGCTGCAAAGAGGGGGTCATCCTGGCCACCAACACCTCCTCCATCTCCATCACCAAGATCGCCGCGGCGACGAAGCGGCCCGAACAGGTCATCGGCATGCACTTCATGAATCCGGTGCCCGTGATGAAGCTCGTGGAGGTCATTCGCGGCCTCGCCACATCGGATGACACCCTGGCCGTAACCAACGACCTCTCCCTAAAACTGGGCAAGACCCCGGTCCCGGCCAACGACTTTCCAGGATTCGTGATCAACCGGATCCTCATGCCCATGATTAACGAGGCGGTCTATACTCTGTTCGAGGGCATCGGCAAGGCCGAGGACATCGACCAGATCATGAAGCTGGGTGCCAATCAGCCCATGGGTCCCCTGGGCCTTGCGGACCTCATCGGTCTGGACACGTGTCTTGCCATCATGAACGTCCTGCACGAAGGTCTGGGGGACTCCAAGTACCGGCCCTGCCCCCTGTTGGTGAATTACGTGAATGCCGGGTGGCTGGGACGCAAGACAGGCAGAGGGTTCTACGATTACTCATCGTAGGGTGAGCGGCCCGGCACTCTTTCGAGACCATTTCAGTGTTTACCCGAGGTCTGTGATTGTGCTAATCTGAAAGGGAATCGAACCTCAAAGGGCGGGGGAGCATTATGGCCAAGATTCTGATCGTCGATGACGAGGAGCACATCCGGTTCCTGTACTCCGAAGAACTCACAGAGGCCGGATACGAGGTGATCACCGCGGAGAACGGGTACAGGCTTCTCGAACGGATCGAGGAGGAAAAACCGGATCTCATCGTCCTGGACATCAAGATGGTGGACTACAACGGTCTGGATCTTCTTCAGGACATCCGCAACAAGTTCTACAACCTGCCCGTGGTCCTGTGCACCGCCTACGACACGTTCAAGGAGGACATGAAGTCCATAGCCGCGGACTTCTACGTCATCAAGTCCTTTGACTTGACCGAATTGAAGAACAAGATCGCCATGGCCCTGGACGCCGGAGGTCCGGCCGAGAAGCCCGCCAAATAAGGTCCTTCCCCGGGAGTCGCGGCAAGGCACCCCCGCGACGCCTGTGGACCTTCCTTTCTCGAACCGGGAGATGAAGGCGATGCCTTTCAGATCTTCTCACCCATCGCCTTCACTCCCTTTTCTACGCCTCAGCCGTCATTTGTGGTATTTTTCCCCAGCCAGGATGGTGCAGGCTCGGTAGAGCTGTTCGAGAAGAATGAGCCGGCTCATCTCGTGAGTGAGGGTAAGCCTGGAAAGAGAGAGGGCCTCCTCGGCTCGCTCCAGGACCTCCCCGGAGATCCCCAGCGGTCCTCCGATGATAAAGCAAACCGACCCGCCGGACCGGTGGGAGAGGCCATCCAGCCGGCGGGCAAGTCCCCTGGAGTCATAGGCCTTGCCTTTCCGGTCCAGGGGAATGGCCGTGTCCCCGGGACTCAGGCGCTTGGCCAGGGCCCGCCCCTCTTCCAGCAGGATCTCCTCCTCGGTCCGGCCCTTGGTGATTCCAGTCGGCTTCACCTCCACCCAGTCGGTCTTCACGTAGCGTCGAAGGCGCTTCAGATAGAACGCCTCTCCCTCCCGAAGGAATGAAGCCCGGGTCCGGTCCACGACGATGATCCGAATTCTCAGCACATCACTCTCTCTACCGCCGACTCTTCCAGAACTCTTCGAAGACCCTTTACGGCCAGGCTTATCCGGGATTGGGCCAGACGGTAATGACGGGAAGAGAGGCCGAATGGATCGGCAATTTCATCCGACAGAGACTTCCCGACATTGTACGCCCCCAACAACTCCGTCTTGCCATCGGCGTCGGGGAAGAAGCGCTCCATGGCCCGAAGATGTTCCCACTCCATGACCAGGATCCGATGGGCCCATGCCACGTCTTCCCGGGAGACGAGCCGCGCCCGGTGATCGGGGACCGGAAGGCCCCGCTCCATGAGGAAATGGACCATTTCCGGGTCCGGGAGATTTCCCGGAAAGGCCCGAAGACCAGCCGAGCGGATGGACACGTTCAGCCCGGGACATCCTTTAACCTCAACGCGGAACAGGGCCTCAGCCAGGAAACTCCGCGAGATGTTCCCGCTGCAGACGAAAAAGACGTGAATGCCCTTTTCGCTCCCGACGGGGCGGGAGGTGGTCTTTTGTGACGGATCGGGCATTTCGATTCCCTGAAGGGGAGCGTGATCGCGGCCCGGCGTTCCTCCGCCATCCTCAATGGACGATGGAGGGCACTCCAGACGGCGCCGGGTCTCAGCCCCGTTTTTGAAGTCCGAGGATGCGTGCAATCTCCGAGGCGGTCTCCTGAATGAATCGTTGCATGTCCTCCCCGTGCAGGGGACGGCCGGGCTCGGGAAAGCGGTTGATACCCTCCGGTTTCACCAGTGAGGGCGCGTTTTTCAGTTCGGGCCGGGGTGTGATCCCGAATCCCGGGTCAAAGGTATCCTCAAAATACATCTCCTGGAACCCCAGGAATTTGAGTGCATGGGCCGTGGAATCCAGAATCCCGATCTCCTGGCGATCCACAAACCCCTCCTCTACAGCCTTGGCGAATCCGGCCAGGGATTCGCCGCCTTGAGTGCAGGCGATGTTCCCGTTTCGGTTGGCCGTGAGCATGGCATCCATGATCTCCTGTTCGGTCACCTGGACGACGCGGACCCGCCGCCCGCCGGCGGTCTCCTCGTAACGGCGAACCAGCTCGATCACTCGGGGCATGGACACGGGATTCCCGATCATGGCCGCCTGGGCCACACTCGGCCGAACGCTGACTGGAGTGTATTTCCGCTTTTGGGGGTCTTCCTCCAGATAATATTGAAACACGGGGTCCGCGTGCTCGGACTGGACCCCCACGACCTTGGGCAGGGCCGAAATCAGGCCGTTTTCGAAAAATTTCATGAACCCGCCCAGGATGGCGGTGATGTTGCCGGCGTTGCCGATGGGGACCACCACGACCTTGTCCGCCACCTCGTAGTCGAAATCCTGAGCGATCTCGAAGGAAAAGGTCTCCTGCCCGAGGATCCGCCAACTGTTCTTGGAATTGAGAAGGGCCACGTGGTAGTGGTCGGCCAGCGACTCCACCACCTTCATGCAGTCGTCGAAGACCCCCGGAATCTCCAGCACGCGGGCCCCGCTCCCCAGGGGCTGACCGAGTTGGGCCGGCGTCACCTTGCCGCGAGGGAGCAAGACGGCCGATGTGACCAGGTCCGAGAGATAGGCCGCGTACAGGGCGGCCGAGGCCGAGGTGTCTCCCGTGGATGCGCAGATGGAGAGGATGTTGTTCACCCCCTGGTCCCGGGCAAAGTGGTTGAGAAAACTCAGGGCGCAGGCCATACCCCGGTCCTTGAAGGATGCACTGGGGTTCAACCCGTCGTTCTTGAAGTAGAAATCCCGGCCGATATCCGTCCTGAGACGCCGGTTGGCCCTTACCACCGGGGTCTGACATTCACCCAGGTAGACGACTCGGTCCAACGGGATCACCGGCGCAATGAACTCGTAGTACCGGAAGACCCCTTTGAGGGCCTGAAGGTTGAGCATGCGCCTGTGATCCAGAATACGTCGCCAGGTGGGCCCGTCCAGGGCCTTCAACTCCGCCGCATCCAGGTTGTGGAGCAGGAGTATGCCGCCGCAGTCCGGGCAGGTGTAGAGAAGACGATCGATGGGGAATTCGGCGCTGCACGCCAGGCAGCGGTAGACCATGTGTCCGGACGGCCTTGGAATGATGAAGGGTCGAATGTCATCCGGAAAATCCTCGATTCTCATGGTGAGCCCTCTTTTCCAGGTTCGTGAGGCCCTGCGGGACCTACACGCCGGGACTCAAGAAATAGGATGTTCTGATCACGTTCCTCGGATACTACCGTTCCCGTGGGATGGTTTCCAGTCGGAAATGGCATGGACCGCAGGAATGACACCCGCAAGGAAAAAACAAAAGACTTTTTTGACACGGATTACACGGATTAAAACCAACAATGATGGCCTTGCAAAAAGTCAATTTCTCGCGCAGAGCCGCAAAGAACGCAAAGATAACCAATGAATATTAATAAGTTTTTTCTTGGCGCTCTCAGCGTCTCTGCGCGAAAAAGAGGTTTTTTACGACTCCGTCAACAATAGCATATCAGGATAAAAGAACTTCTGCTTCATGAACGGATATCGAGAAAGGGCGGAGTGGATTCCGGCCTTGATCCGCGTCAAAACACTCTATCCCTCATGATGTCCGCCGCCGGCACACGACCGGGTGATTCACCTTGTAAGCCCTTGCGGTTCATGGTAATGAAACATGGCCTATACCAGCGAAGAACCCCGGGTGGATCCACCATGATCCTGGAACAAGTCAAGGAAGTCCTGAAAATCGAGGCCCAGGCCATATTGGACCTGGTGGACCGGGTCGGGTCCGAGTTCGAGGATGCGGTCCGACTCATTCTGGAATCCAAGGGCCGGGTCATTCTGACGGGCATGGGAAAGTCGGGGCTCGTGGCCCGAAAGATCTCGGCCACGCTCAACAGCACGGGGACCCCATCCCTCTTTCTCCACCCCGGAGAGGCCATTCACGGCGACCTGGGCATGGTCACCATGAATGACATCGTGGTGGCCATTTCCAACAGCGGACATACCGCCGAGATCAACACGCTCCTTCCCATCCTCAAGGGGATGGACGTCCGCATCATCTCCTTGACCGGCGGGCTCGACTCGCCCATGGCCGAAAACAGCGACGTGGTCATCGACGTGGGGGTGGAACGGGAGGCCTGCCCCATGGGGCTCGCACCCACGGCCAGCACGACCGCAGCGCTGGCCATGGGAGACGCCCTGGCCGTGGTCCTGATCCACAGCCGTCGATTCAGTCAGCAGGATTTTCAACGGTTCCATCCCGGAGGCAGTCTGGGAGAGCGGCTCTGCACCAAGGTCCGGGAGGTAATGCTCACGGACGACGACATTCCCCTCATCCCCCTGGGCTCGCCCCTCAGGAAGGCCATCTCGGAAATGGACGCCAAATGTCTCGGGGCGACCCTGGTGGTGGATGAAGAGCGTCATCTGGCCGGTGTCATCACGGACGGGGACCTTCGGCGGGCGCTGAGTCAACGGCTGGACCTTGACTCCTTGACGGTGGAGGATCTCATGTCCACCACCCCCAAGACCGTCCAGAAGGACCAGACCGCTGCAGAGGCCCTGGGTCTGATGGAGATGTTCGGCATCACCCTCCTGGCCATTCTGGACCAGCATAACCGCGTCCAGGGGGTGATTCACCTTCACGATCTGCTGGGACGAGAGGAATTCCGGATCAATGGCGGATACCGAATCCCCCAGAGGCCTGATCATTGACCTGATCACGCCGATCCGCGACGACGGGTCCATTGACCGGTCCGGTCTCCATCGCCACCTGGACCGGGTGATCCCGTATGTCAGCGGGATCCTGCTCTGCGGGCCCGATGCCGGGGATGGCGAATCCCTGGGACAGGCCCAGCGCGCGGACATGCTCGACGCCGTCATGGAGCGGGGTGCACAAGATATCCCGCTCATGGTCTGGATCACCGGGCCGACCCAGGACGAGACCACCGGCATGCTTCAGGTCCTGGAGTCGAAGGCCGGACAGCGATCCTACGGCGGCCCGCTTTTCTGGGTGGATACCCCCCTCCTCTACCACAGCAACCGGGGTCTTTCACGGCACTATCAGGACCTTCTCTCGTTTTCCTCCAGGCCCATCCTCCTGTTCAACGATCCGGAACGGGTACGACAATCGGCCCGGCCTCTGAAACGAACCAGCATCCGCACCGCCGTACTGAAGGAGATCGCCCACCTGGAGGGGATTTGCGGGCTCATTTTCCGCGGAACCATGGACCGGGCGCGCAACTATCAGAAGGCGGTCCGTTTTCGAGGTCTCTTTCGCTTGTATGATGGAGACGAGGCCCTGTTCCTCGATCACCCCAGCCGGCACGGGGTCCTCTCCGCCGGCGCCAATCTGGCTCCGAGGGACTGGGAGCGGGTCGCCGTATCGTCCATGGACACGACCTCGGAGCAGAAGAGCTATCCCGGCCACCTGAGGCAGGTGTGGGAATCGGGGCATGTCCTTCACGCACTTCACGCCGCGTATGGGGACCGGCCGGCATACCGCATTCAGGCCGCGCTTGCACGTCTTGGACTGCTCGATTCCTCGGCCCCGGTGGAGGAAATCTCTTCGGGCGACGAGGAGGCGGTGGACCGTCTCTGCGCGCTCATGGCGGATCGCACTCGATGAGACGCCGGGGATCCCGCTAATCTCCCCTTTCTCTGCCTTCGGTCTTCCGGTCCATACCACACCGCCTCAGTGACCGCAGCAATCGGACCCGCACGAGGCGATCTCGGCCATGGCCTGAATAATCTCCCGCTGACCGGCCGGGGCCACCCCGTGGACCGTGATCTGCAACTCATCTCCCGGCCCGAACTCACGGACGACGGGCGGCGGCGCAAGATGCCCGAAGACATATTCCACGCCTTCAGCAGGGATGGTCGCCGCCACCACATCTCCGACCCCGCGTCCCTGAAGGCTCATCTCCAGGGGGGAGAGCCCTTCCGTCCCCACACCGAAGATGAACGTAAAAGGGGCCGCTGTCTCTTCACGGCCCGGTGAGTCGCCCTTCTCTACCCTCCTGATGCCCAGATCGATCCGTTTCAGGTGATCCGCCTTGTCCGCTTCCCTGTTCATGCCCTCCTCCATTGCTTGGAATTCCTTCATGCTTTCTCAGGGCCTCAGTGGAAAATATACGATCTGGTCATGAATTCATCAACTCTATCCTTTTTTTTCTCCCTGCCCCCTCTTTCCTTGCAGTCAAAATCTGTCTACAGGCCGTTGAAAAACACCCATCTGCTGCGTTTTGCTCATCCCTCGTCACTGCGGCGTACTGGCTTGTACGCCTCATTCCTCGGGATTTCGCAAGCCTTGCATCTGGGTATTTTTCCTCAGCCTGTGAACATCGGATTATTCAACACGCTGGTAACGCCTTGACACTCGAACCCAGTGCGATAAAGTACACCCTCGCCGGTTGCCGCGAGACGCGATCCCAAAAAAAAGGGGGAAGGTTTGATGAGTTCCCGACTCGATACCCTGTGCATCAACACGATCCGTATGCTCTCTGCTGATGGAGTGGAACAGGCCCGCTCCGGTCATCCCGGGCTCCCCATGGGATGTGCCTCCGTGGCCTATGTACTCTGGACACGATTTCTCCGGCACGACCCGAGTCGGCCCGACTGGCCTGATCGCGATCGCTTCGTGCTCTCCGCCGGCCATGGTTCCATGCTCATCTACAGCCTCCTTCACCTCACCGGTTACGACCTGAGCCTGGACGACCTTCGGGCCTTTCGGCAGTGGGGGAGCCGGACTCCGGGGCACCCGGAATACGGTCATACGCCCGGTGTGGAGACCACCACCGGCCCCCTGGGCCAGGGTCTGGCCAACGCCGTAGGCATGGCCGCGGCCGAGCGGTTTCTCGCGGCCCGCTTCAACCGCCCGGGCCACGAGATCGTGAATCACTTCACGTACGTCCTTGCCGGGGACGGGGACCTGATGGAAGGGGTCACCCACGAGGTATCATCCCTCGCCGGCCACCTCGGGCTCGGTAGGCTGATCTGCTTTTACGACGACAACCGTATCACCATTGACGGCGGCACCGACCTCTCCTTTACCGAGGATCGGGAGGCCCGGTACCGGGCCTACGGGTGGCACGTGCAGCGCGTAGAGGATGCGGACGACCTGGAGGCCCTGGCACAGGCCATTCAGGCGGCCCGGGCCGAAGAAGACCGGCCCTCCCTCATCGCGGTCCGGACCCACATCGGGTACGGCAGCCCCAACAAACAGGACCAGTCCTCGGCCCACGGCGAACCCCTGGGGGAGGAGGAACTCCGGCTCACCAAGGAGAACCTGGGATGGCCTCTGGAGCCACGGTTCCATGTCCCGGAGGAGGCCCGCGATCACTTCCGGACCGCCCTGGCTCGGGGTGGGGACTGGAGCGCCGAATGGGATGCCCGAATGGCGTCCTACCGGACCGACTTTCCGGACCAGGCCCGGGAGTGGGACCGCTGGATGGACCAGGAACCGCCCGCCGGGCTGGACCACGCCATTCCGGTCTTCAGCCCGGACCCCAAGGGCGTGGCCTCACGGGCGGCCTCCGGAACCGTCCTGAACGCGGTGGCGCCCCTGCTCCCGAACCTGGTGGGGGGATCCGCAGATCTGTCCCCATCCAACAAGACCGTAGTCAAGGGAGAGCCCGTGTTTCAGGCAGGTCAGTACAACGGTCGGAACATCCATTTCGGAGTCCGGGAGCACGGGATGGGCGCCATCATGAACGGCATGGCCCTTCACGGCGGGCTCATCCCCTACGGCGGGACCTTTCTCATTTTTTCGGACTACATGCGTCCCCCCATTCGGCTGGCCGCCATGATGGGGCTTCACGTGATCTACGTCCTGACCCACGACAGCATCGGACTGGGGGAAGACGGCCCCACCCACCAGCCCATTGAGCAGCTTGCCGGGCTGCGGTCCATACCCGGTCTCTCCGTGATCCGCCCCTGCGACGCCAACGAGACCGCCGAGGCCTGGCGCAAGGCCCTTCAGAAGACCACCGGCCCCACCGCACTGATCCTCACCCGCCAGAGCCTCCCCACCCTCGACCGGCAAATCCTGGCGCCGGCCGAAGGACTTCGCAGGGGGGCCTATGTGTTGCGCGATCCGCAAAACGGGCGGCCGGACGTGATCCTCATGGCATCGGGGTCCGAGGTCCACACGGCCCTGGAAGCGGCCGACATGATCGAGGAGGCCGGCAAGGCCGCCCGGGTGGTGAGCATGCCGAGTTGGGACCTCTTCGAGGCCCAGGACGACGCCTATCGAAAGGAGGTCCTTCCGCCCGACGTCCCGATCCGAATCGCCGTGGAGGCGGGAGTGCCCCAGGGATGGCACCGGTATACCGGAGATCGGGGGATCGTTATCGGCATCAACCGCTTCGGGGCGTCAGCCCCGGCCAAGGTCCTCTTCGAAAAATTCGGCATCACGGCCGAACGGGTGGCCCGGGCCGCGCTCGACATGGGGTGAGGCCAACGGATAGTGCGGCGTTTTCCTCCTGCAAGGTCTCTCTAAAGACCGTGCCGAAGCGCCGTCACATCGGCCTTTCCCCCGGCAGGGTCTTCGTAGCCGAGGCCCCTCTCCATGGCCGCTACGCTACATCCCGCTGACAGAACCGGCAGACAGGCCGGCCGCTCAGAAACGAGACCTCCCCCACACCGAATATCTCTTGAACCCCCTCCGGCTCTCTGCCTTGCGGGATCGGATCCTCTGATCCTTCCCCTGAGGAAGGAGTCTCGGGGATTTGACCTTCCAATGAACACACCGTGTCTCTGGAGCGGGGTCCCTGTAACCCGTCCCCTTCCAGAACCGCGCTCATAGCGCTTCGAACACCGCAACCCACCACCTCATCCCAGTGTGTGAAAACGGATTCGGGCCCCGAAAGAGGTCTGTGGTGAGCCGCTTTCCCGGCCATACGGCTCCTTCAGACCATATATGCCACATCTCACTTTCCTTTTCCTTGGCTGCGGCATTCCTTTTACCGGGTCTCATGGAATCAATATATCCTATATTTTTTATTTTTTTATTTCTATTTAATGTCAATATAAATCCTTTTTATATCATTAATTGTACCTGAATGAACGAAACATGTCGGACCGGCCCTGCTGAAAAAGAAAGCCGGATTTGTTGCGATCACACAAATAAATTTCATTTTTGAAGCATAATACCTAATAAACAACAATATTGTATTTTATAGGCCTGAGGCAAATTCATGAAATCTTGTGTGGTTTAAATAGGTTATGCGCTCATTTCGAAACGGCACGCGGTTTGCTCAACCGAATTCCCATTCCACCCTGGTTCATACAAACCCATCCGGACAGCGAAAAGAGAGGAGTGCCATGAAAAAAATCGAAGCGATTATCAAACCCTTCGTACTGGACGCCGTAAAAGATGCCCTGGCCGAAATCGGCATCATGGGCATGACCGTAAGCGAAGTCAAAGGGTTCGGCCGGCAGCGAGGTCATAGGGAGGTCTATCGAGGCGCGGAGTACCAGGTCGACTTCGTGCCCAAGGTCAAGGTCGATGTGGTGGTTCAGGATACCATGGTGGAGCCGGTGGTCACGGTGATTCAGGATCGCGCCCGGACAGGCCAAATCGGCGACGGCAAGATCTTTGTCCTGACCGTAGAGGAGGCCATTCGTATCCGCACGGGGGATACCGGCAATGACGCCGTGTGATGGCCTGCATCACCTGATTCCGGCAGCCTGATGAAACGCACGGTCTCTTCCGGATATCACGAAAATATAAAGGAGAACACTTCTATGAAAACGATGGGAATCACCCTCATGGTAACCATTCTAACGGGCCTGTCCACCGTCTGGGCCGGAGGCGACACCACGAGCCACGAGTCGAACATGGAGGCCATAGCCCTGGTCCAGACCCACGCGGACTACATCTGGACTTTGATCGCCGCCGCCCTGGTCTTCTTTATGCAGGCGGGTTTTGCCATGGTCGAAGCCGGTTTCACACGAGCGAAAAACGCCATCAATATCATGATGAAGAACCTGATGGACTTTTCCATAGGCTCCCTGGCCTTCTGGGCTGTGGGCTTCGGCCTCATGTTCGGGGTCTCGGCCGGTGGATGGATCGGGACGAGCGGCTTTTTCCTCGGGAACTTCATCCCTGACGGCGACCCATGGGTGTTGGCTTTCTGGATGTTCCAGGTGGTCTTTGCAGCCACGGCGTCCACCATTGTATCCGGCGCCATGGCGGAGAGGACCCGGTTCTCGGCCTACCTGATCTATACCGTGATCATCAGCGGGTTCATCTACCCTGTATTCGGAAGCTGGGCATGGGGCGGGCTGTACAAAGGCGGCGGATGGCTGGAAGGACTGGGATTCATCGATTTTGCAGGGTCCACCGTTGTCCATTCCGTGGGGGGGTGGGCGGCCCTGGCCGGAACCATCGTCCTGGGCCCGAGACTCGGAAAATACGGCAAAGACGGAACCGTGCGCCCCATTCTCGGCCACAATCTGCCTCTGGCCGCCCTGGGCGTGTTCATCCTGTGGCTCGGATGGTTCGGATTCAACCCCGGCTCCACCACCGCAGCGAACAAGGACATCGCTCTGATCTTCGTAAACACGAACCTCGCTGCCGCCGCAGGGGCCGTCCTGGCCATGTTCACATCATGGTTCAAATTCGGAAAGCCCGAAGTCGGCATGAGTCTGAACGGCGCGCTGGCCGGACTCGTGTCCATTACCAGCCCCTGTGCAACCGTCTCCCCCCTCAGTTCCGTGATCATCGGGGCCGTGGCCGGTGTCCTCGTGGTCTTCTCCGTGATCTTCTTCGACCACGTTCGAATAGACGATCCGGTCGGGGCCATCTCAGTCCACGGCGTCAACGGAGCGTGGGGGACCCTGGCGGCCGGCCTCTTCAACGCGGGAGGTACTTCCGTCTCGATCATCGGAGTCCAGCTCCTCGGCATCATCACCTGCTTCCTCTGGACCTTCGGGACGTCCTATATCCTGTTCCGCCTCATACATCTCCTCATAGGGCTCAGGGTCTCCCCGGATGAGGAAGCCGACGGCCTTGATCATGCCGAGCACGGCGGCATGGCCTACCCGGATTTCGCCACATCATCCTATGCCCAGCAATAACCATCCGGTCCTCTCCTTCCCTCATCCTTCCGGCCCGTGACGGTCCCGGGAGGGTGAGGTGTCCGTTACCCACCGAATTCCCCATCAACCCCGGCCGAACCCTTCCCATTTCCTCGCCTCGCAGCAGGTTCACGTCGGCCCTATGGCTGGTACGCCGGTGATGGGATGATCATCGAGCCTCCGGTGGTGAATCGCCCGCTTCAACCGCTGATGACGAATGGCTCGAATCCGTAAGGATGAACCGTCATCAGGTCAAGGGAGTCCTTCTGATGATCCGAAGGGGGGAATCACGGGAGGTAGTCCCCCCGGACATTCAGAAGGGCGTGAAAGATGTTGCCCTTGATCTTGTGGTTCTTCCGGTAGAGACCCTCCAGCATCTCCTTCACCTCGGTCCGCTTGCTCCTTCCCGCCGTAGGGCAGCCCAGGTCCACGTCCGGCCAGCCCATGTCCGCGGCATAACGGCTCACGAGGCGCTCCTCCACCAGATAGAGCGGCCGGATCACCGTGATCCGGCCGTCAAAAAATTCCTGAACCGGCTTCATGGTGCTGATGGAGCCCCCATAAAAGAGGTTCAAAAACAGGGTTTCGATGACGTCGTCCTTGTGGTGACCCAGGGCGATCTTGTTGCAGTCGAGATCCCGGGCCGCCTCGAAAAGGGCCTTTCGCCGCAGGCGGGAACAGAGAAAGCACGGGTTTTCCCGGTTCTCCGGCCCATGGGCCCGGGGTCCGAAATCGCCCCGGATCACCCGGTGGGTAAACCCGTGCTCCTCGAAAAAGCCGGCCATTCTGCCCGCCGAATCGGCCCCGAAGCCCGGGTCCGCATGGACGGCCACCACCTCGTAGTGAATGGGAATCCGGCGGAGACGCTCCCGAAGCAGCCACAACAGGGAAAGGCTGTCCTTTCCCCCGGACACGGCCACGAGAACCCGGTCGCCCTGCTGCAGCATGTCTCGGCTGTGGATGGCCTTACCCACCAGCCTCCGCATTTCCCGGGCAGCCCAGCTCAAGGATCCCTCCGCTTCCGAATCAGCCGTATGACCGTTCTCCGAAGATGGCCGTCCCGATCCGGACCATGGTCGCGCTTTCCTCCACGGCCACCCGGTAGGAATTGGACATGCCCATGGAGAGGATCTCCATGGACACGCCCGGCATGTTCAGGCCTCGGATCTCCTCAAAGATCGCCCGGGTCCGTTGAAAGCAGGGCCGGGCCTCCTCCGGATCGCCGGTAAACGGCCCCATGGTCATGAGTCCCATGACCTTTACACGATCCAGGGTCGAGATGTCCCGGACCAGATCCACGGCCTCGTCGGGCATGACACCGGCCTTCTGGTCCTCTTCTCCGCTGTTGATCTCGATGAGGATGGGCATGTCCCGGTCCGCCTTGGCGCACTCCTTTTGAATCTCCCGGGCCAGGCGCATGGAATCCACCGTCTCGATCATGTCGAAGATCCGCACGGCCTTCTTCACCTTGTTTCGTTGGAGGTGACCGATCATGTGCCACCGGACCCGGTCCCCCACGGCCTCGAAGGCCTGTTCCGCCTCCTGAATGTAGTTCTCTCCCATGATCCGGACTCCAGCCTCGGCGGCCTCCAGGATCTCTTCCGGCGTCCGGGTCTTGGCTGCGGCCACCAGTTCCACGCCGGCGGGCAGTTCCTGAAGAATACGTTCCACGTTCTCGCGAATCATTCGGGCCTCCTGGACGGGTTGAAAAAGTGAGGCGTCCCATGCGCTGGTTGCGCACGCGGTTTCCCACTATTGATACTCGCACATCCCAGTCCTGTAAAGGCGCAAAACGGGGTTGGCGCGGATTTGACGACTTCGCAAAGACCTGCTCAGCCGCCATCGACAAACGACCTGCATCCTCTCATGATCGGGGCGGATTTGGAGAAGCGGGCATGTCGCGACCCCATGATTGATTTCACGGATGAAACACCAAAACCGGAATCCTGGGGTATAAGACGACGGGGGATCCGACGCGGCATATTCAACATCTCCATGATTCTTGACTTTATTTTTCAGGTCCTAATCCGCGTAATCCGCGTAATCCGTGCCAAAAAAAGTCTTTTTGTCTTTGTATTTTTGAATGAAACCACAACCACAACTTCAAACCCTTTTTTGACGCGGATTTGACGACTTCGCAAAAACCGGCTCACCCGCCGTCGACAAACGACCTGCCTCTTCTCATGAACGGGGCGCATTTGGAGAAGCGGGCATGTTGCGACCCCATGATTGATTTCGCGGATTTCGCGGATGAAACACCAAAACCGGAATCCTGGGGTATAAGACGACGGGGGATCCGACGCAGCATATTCAAAACGTCCATGATTTTTTCTCTCTTATTCTACAGGTCCCGATCCGCGTAATCCGCGTCGGGGCCGTCTCGTCATCCGGCCCGGTTCTGTTGCCTTTTTCCTCGGGGAGTGCTACCACTATTCGGTTGGAACCCCACGAACGGGAACAACGGGCGACTCCGATTTTTTCAGCATCCGAGCCGCGTCGACGTCGTGTAATTTTAAGCACTTATGTACGTTTTTCCATACGTTGGGTCGGGAATGGCAGCCCGTATCTTACCTCCATCTCCTTTGTGCTCTTCGTGTCCTTCGTGGTAAAAAAGGAGTGCGATCCACCACGAAGGGCACGAAGGGGGCAAAGAAGAATATGTCATCGTTTTTGTGTAACGATACACCAAGGTGGCCGCAGACATGAACCGAATCGAGAGAAGTAAGACCCGGCGGATCCGCATCGGCGACGTCCCCGTGGGCGGAGGCGCGCCGGTGGCCGTCCAGTCCATGACCAACACGGACACCCGGGATGTGGACGCCACCGTGGCACAGGTGAAGCGTCTTGAAGAGGCCGGGTGCGAGATCGTCCGTCTTGCCGTGCCCGACGAGGCCGCAGTCCGGGCCTTTGAGACCATCAAGCCCCGGGTTCGACCGCCGCTCATCGCGGACATCCATTTCGACCACCGGCTCGCCATCGGAGCGATTCGGGCCGGGGCCGACGGACTTCGCATCAATCCGGGCAACATCGGCGGCCCGAAGGCCGTGGAAAAAGTGCTGGCCGAGGCCGGGAAGGCGGGGATCTCGATCCGTATCGGGGTGAACGCGGGATCGCTTCAGCGGGACATCCTGAAAAAATACGGGCATCCGACCCCCGAAGCCATGGTGGAAAGCGCCATGGAGCACGTGCGGCTCTTCGAGTCACTCGGCTTCGAGCAGATCAAGATCTCCCTGAAGTCGTCCCATGTACTCCACACGATATCCGCCTATGAGCTGTTGAGCCGTGAGGTGGACTACCCTCTCCACCTGGGCGTCACCGAGGCCGGCACCCTGATCGCGGGCACCGTAAAGAGTGCCGTGGGAATCGGCGTGCTTCTGTACATGGGCATCGGCGACACCTTTCGCGTCTCTCTCTCCCGGGATCCAGTGGAGGAGGTCCGCGTGGCCTGGGAGATCCTTCGGGCCCTCGACCTTCGTCATCGGGGCCCCGAGATCGTCTCATGCCCCACATGCGGCCGCTGCGAGATCGACCTGTTCTCCCTGGTGGAAAAGGTGGAGGACGGTCTCTCGGGTATGCGCAGCTCGCCGCGGGTGGCGGTCATGGGATGCGTGGTCAACGGACCGGGCGAGGCCCGGGAGGCGGATGTGGGCGTCGCCGGCGGCCGTGGTCAGGGGATCCTCTTCAGAAACGGCCGCCTCGTGCGCAAGGTGCCCGAGCACGAACTTGCGGATGTCCTGATTCAGGAAGCCTGGAGCCTGGTGGACGAACCCGGCCCGGCCGACACGCCCTCCCACCCCAGTCGATTCAAGGAAAAGGAGTGATTCACGGTTATGCGTTACTCGACGTATTTCATCCCTACAACCAAGGAGACACCGGCCGATGCAGAGATCATCAGCCACCAGTTGATGCTGCGGGCCGGGCTGGTCCGAAAGCTCACCTCGGGGATCTACACCTATCTCCCCGCCGGACTTCGTGCCATTCGCAAGGTGGAGCAGATCATTCGGGAGGAGATGAACCGCGCGGGCGCCATGGAACTGCTCATGCCCGCGGTCCAGCCTGCTGAACTCTGGGAGGAAAGCGGGCGGTGGGACTACTACGGCCGCGAATTGCTCCGTTTCAAGGACCGGAACAACCGGGACGCCTGCCTGGGTCCCACCCACGAGGAGGTCATCACGGACCTGGTTCGCAGGGAGATCCGCTCCTACCGGCAGATGCCGGTCAACTTCTACCAGATCCAGACCAAGTTCCGGGATGAAATCCGCCCCCGGTTCGGCATCATGCGTGGCCGTGAATTCATTATGAAAGACGCGTACAGTTTCGACCGGGATGAGGACGGGGCCGCTCAAAGCTATGAGATCATGCGCAAGGCCTACAACCGCATCTTTCAGCGGTGCGGCCTGACCTTTCGGGCCGTGGAGGCCGATTCCGGGTCCATCGGAGGCAGTTTCTCCCACGAATTCATGGTGCTCGCGGACTCGGGCGAGGATAGCATTGCGAATTGTGTCGAGTGCGAGTACGCGGCCAACCTCGAAAAGGCCGAGGTCCGACCCGTCCCCCTCTCATCTTCCTCCTCGGAGGAACTCCTGCCCTTGGAGGAGGTGGACACACCCGGCATCGGGACCATCGAGGCGTTGACCGGCTTTCTTTCCGTCCCCGCGGACCGGCTCATCAAGACCCTCATCTTTCAGGCCGGGGACGAGGTGGTGGCGGGTCTGGTCCGGGGAGACCACGAACTCAACGAGGCCAAGCTCAAGGGCCTGCTGAAGGCAGAGCAGGTGGAACTGGCCGACCCCCACCTGGTGGAGCAGGTCACCGGGGCCCCCATGGGCTTTGCCGGACCTGTGGGTCTCAAGATCCGCATTCTCGCCGATCACGCGGTGTCCCGAATGACCAACGCCATCACCGGGGCGAACCGGGCGGACCTGCATCTTCGGAACGTGAATCCGGCAAGGGATTTTACCGTGGAGGCATACGGCGATCTTCGCGTGGTCATGCCCGGCGATCCCTGTCCCCGGTGCGGCGGCGGTCTGACCTTCGGCCGGGGCATCGAGGTGGGACACATCTTCAAACTGGGCACCAAATACAGCCGCTCCATGGGGGCCAACTTCCTGGACGAAAACGGGAAGGAGGTCCCCATGGTCATGGGCTGTTACGGCATCGGAGTCGGGCGCACCGTGGCCGCCGCCATTGAGCAGAACCACGACGAGGACGGCATCATCTTCCCGATCCCTATCGCCCCCTTTGAGGCGGTGATCCTGCCCCTTCAGATGAACGAGGCCGCCGTGGTGGAGACGGCCGAGGCCCTGTACAGGGCTCTTATGGATCGGGGCGTGGATGTCCTCCTGGACGACCGGGACCTGCGTGCCGGAGCCAAATTCAAGGACGCGGATCTCCTGGGGACGCCCGTTCGAATCGCCATCGGTGCACGAAGTCTGAAAGACGGTCAGGTGGAAATCAAGCTGCGCACAGAGAATGACAGCCGGTTCATTCCGTCAAGCGAGGCTGCCGAGCGAATTCATGAGCAGGTCAGGGACCTCTATGATTCGCCTGCATGACATCACCAGCCAGCTTATGGGCTACCACCCCAAGGCCGATTGCAGCCTCGTGGAAAAGGCCTATGTGTATTCGGCCAAAGTCCACAAGGGCCAGGTGCGCCTCTCCGGAGAACCCTACCTCTCCCATCCCCTCGAAGTGGCCTTCATCCTCACTCACATGAAAATGGATGTCATCAGCATTGTGGCCGGACTCCTTCACGACACCGTGGAAGACACACACGCGGAGCTGAGCGAGATCGAGCGCCTGTTCGGCAAGGAGACCGCCAACATCGTAGACGGGGTGACCAAGATCGGTAAGGTCCACCGGTTCTCCAGCCATCAGGAACGGCAGGCGGAGAACATGCGCAAGATGATCCTGGCCATGGCCACGGATATTCGGGTCATCATGGTGAAGCTGGCCGACCGGCTGCACAATATGCGCACCCTCGGATTTCAGACGCCGCAAAAACAGGAGTCCATCGCCCGGGAGACCCTCGAGATCTATGCCCCACTGGCCGGCCGCATGGGCATCTACTGGCTCAAATCCAGCCTGGAAGACCTCTGCCTCTTCTACCTGGAGCCCGAGATCCACGAACAAATTCGGACGGGAATCGCGGAACACCGCGGGGCCAGAGAGGCCTTCATTCGAGAGGTAAAATTCCTCATGTCCCAGAAACTGGAAGAGGCCGGCATTCGTGGCACCATCAAGGGGCGTCACAAACACTTCTACGGCATCTACCAGAAGATGAAGGAGCAGAACCTGAGCGTGAACCAGGTCTACGACATCGTGGCCTGTCGTGTGATCGTGGGCTCCCTGAAAGAATGTTACGAAGTGCTTGGGCTCATTCACGCCATGTGGAAACCGGTCCCCGGCCGCTTCAAGGACTACATCTCCATGCCCAAAGCGAACATGTATCAATCGCTCCACACCACTGTGATCGGCCCCTTAGGCCAGGGCCTCGAGGTCCAGATTCGGACCTGGGAGATGGACAAGGTGGCGGAGGAGGGGATCGCCGCACACTGGAGGTACAAGGAAGGCGTCTCTGCCAACCGTACCGATGAAAAGCAGTTTTCCTGGCTGCGCCAGCTTCTCGAGTGGCAACAGAATCTGAGCGATCCCCAGGAATTTCTGGAAAGCGTGCGGATGGACCTCTTTCCCGACGCGGTATACGTGTTCACCCCCCAGGGACACGTGAAGGACCTCCCCCGGGGGGCCACGCCGGTGGACTTCGCCTACAGCATCCACTCCGACATCGGAGACCACTGCGTGGGGGCGCGTGTCAACGGCAAGATCGTGTCCCTGCGCTATGAACTGGACAACGGCGACATCGTGGAGATCCTGACCTCCACCAAGCAGCAGCCGCGCAAGGACTGGCTCGATTTCGTAAAGACGCCCCGGGCCAAGACGAAGATCCGCCAATGGATCAAGCGGCAGGAAAGAGATCAGAGCATTCAGCTCGGCAAGGAACTCCTGGAAAAGGGCCTGGAAAACGAGCGGATGAAGGTCCCCAACATTTCCAAGAGCGAAGATCTGGTCGCCGTGGCCGAAGAACTCTCCATGCACAGCGCCCAGGACCTGCTCGCCAACATCGGATATGGAAAGGTCTCGGTCAAGCAGGTGTTGGGTCGGATCAAGGCACGTCAGGGGATCGACGACCACCCGGGCCTCATGCGGAAAGTGGTCTCGAGGATTACACGGAAAAAGAGCACGCACGGCATCAAGGTCAGGGGAGTGGAAAACATGCTCGTGCGTTTTGCCAACTGCTGCAGTCCGCTGCCCGGTGAAGAGGTGAAGGGATTCATCACCCGGGGACGGGGGGTAACGGTTCACAAGCGGGACTGTCGCCATATCCTGAACGCGGACCCGGAACGAACCGTGGACGTGGAATGGGAACCCACGGAAAAAGAGGTCCACATGGCCCGCCTGCGAATCACGTCCGTGGACAAAAAGGGGATCCTTGCGGAGATCAGCGCCATCATGGCTTCCAAGGACGCCAACATCATTCATGCAGAGGTGGAGACCACGGCGGACAAGAAGGGCGTCTCCTTCTTCACCATTGAAGTGGAAAACTTTCAGCAGTTGCAGCAAATCATCGCGGCTGTGAAACGAGTGAAAAACGTGATGATCGTGGAACGGATTCAGGTCGCGGAATGGGTGGAGGACGATTGAACGGCCGGGCCGGGGTCTGATGTTCGACCAACAGTGCAAAAAGGCATGACGAACTCGAAAAAAATATGTTTTCGCGCAAAGACGCCAAGAACGCCAAGAAAAAATTCTTTGATATGGATTGGTTATCTTTGCGTTCTTTGCGGCTTTGCGCGAAATTTTGACTCTTTACTAGGCCATCAAGACATTTTCTGGCTTGAATTTTGCGGTTTTAGAAGCAATTTCAATACGCGAAATACAAGCCAGTCAATGAATCCACAACAAAGGGCATGAAAAGTACAGGGGGAAGATGCGGACCGCGATTCCTTACCCCAACGATGGAAAAGCGAACTCAGGGCTTGGTGACCGCCCCCGAACGGATGCAGGAGGTGCACACCGTCATTCGCCGGGCCTGACCGTTTTGCAGGGCCCTCACCTTCTGAAGGTTTGGATACCACCTTTTCTTGCTCTTGTTATGCGCATGGCTTACCTTATAGCCGGTCATCGGCCGCTTACCGCAGATCTCACATACCTTTGCCATGACCACTCTCCTTTGCATTCGAATCGAAATTTTGTAGCATAATCGGCTTCAACCCGATTGACAACCTTTTTTTTCAAATATGTGGAGAAAAAATGGACACACCCGCATCTTCCCCTTTTGGCCCCCCTGAACTTCGAGCGGATCTCAACCAGGCGCCCGGATCCATGGTCCACGTGCATCTCATGGGCGTCTGCGGCACGGGTATGGCCTCACTGGCCGGTCTCCTCAAGGAAAAAGGGCTGCATATCACGGGGTCGGACCGGAATGTCTACCCCCCCATGAGCGACTTTCTGAAGAGACTCGACATCCCCGTGTCTCCGGATTACAGCCCCGCCAACCTCGCAACACGACCCGATCTGGTCATTGTCGGCAATGTGATCACACGCGACAACCCCGAGGCCGTTGAACTCGCCCGTCTCGCCCTTCCCTATTTGAGCCTGCCCCAGGCCTTGAGGCTCTTTGCCATTGGAGACCGCCGAAGTCTGGTCATCGCCGGGACCCATGGAAAAACCACCACGTCCGCCCTGGCCGCCTGGGTCCTGGAGACCGCCGGCATGGATCCGGGATTCATGATCGGAGGCATTCCGGGGAATTTCCCGGCCAACTTCAAACGGGGGGCCGGGCCCTGCTTTGTCATCGAAGGGGACGAGTACGACACGGCATTCTTTGACAAGGGGCCAAAATTTCTCCACTATGTCCCCTGGGCGGCCGTCATCACGAGCATCGAATTCGACCACGCGGATATCTACCGGGACATGGACCACCTCCTGGCCAGCTTTCGGGCATTGATCGCACGGCTTCCGACGGACGGACTCCTCATTGCCAACGCGGATGATGTCCGGGTGGCCGACCTGGCCTGCGAGGCGCCCTGTCCGGTGATGACGTACGGGCTTCACGCCCCGGCTGACTGGTCCATGGGCCCCGTGGTCACCGACGCGGAGTCGACCCGCGTAGAGCTTCATCCCCCCTCCATGCCGCCCATTCCCCTTGAAACGCCGCTCTACGGCCGTCACAACATGGGCAATCTCATGGCCGTGGCCGCACTCTCCGTCCGCCTGGGGATCCCGGCCGAGGCGATTCAGAGGGCCGCTCAGACATTCCAGGGGGTGAAGCGACGGCAGGAAGTACGGGGGGAGCGCCGCGGAGTGCGGGTGATCGATGACTTCGCCCATCACCCCACGGCCGTTCGCGAGACCATCGCGGCGGTGCGGGAGAAACACGAGGGGCGACGAATCGTGGCCGTGTTCGAGCCCCGGTCCAATTCAAGCCGCAGAAACGTCTTTCAGAACCAATACGCGGAATCCTTCGATTCGGCGGATATGGTCTTCATTGTGGAGCCGCCTCTGATGGAGCGGATTCCGCCCGAGGATCGGTTTTCCTCCAGCACACTGGTGAAGGACCTTCTCCGGCGGGGGCTGAACGCCTCCTACGCCCCGAACACGGATGCCCTGCTCAAAGAGATCCTGGACCGCGTCCGACCCGGAGACGTGGTGCTGGCCATGTCCAACGGTGCCTTCGATCACATTCATGAGAGGCTGTTGAACGGGCTGGAAGATTCATGACGCCCTCGGTCGGGGTCGATCATGAGACCGCGTCAGGACCCGAACACGGCTTGTAAGGCCTCCTCGTGGATCCGTTCCCAGAGGCTGCTGCCCCCGAAGCTCTCGATGTAGACCTTCATCTTGGGCTCCGTGCCGGACGGGCGGACGGCGAACCAGGATCCGTCTTCCAGAAGGACTTTGAGCCCGCCCATGTCGGCCCCATTGCCCGGGGCCCGGGTCATGACCTGGTCGACCTTCTTGCCCGCCACCCTTTCGGGGCCGAAGGTCTCCGGCGTGAGTGAGGCCAGCACCGCCTTCTGTTCGTCGGTGATGGGTCCGTCCGAACGCCGATAATACGGCTCTCCGTACTCCCGCACCAGGGTCTCGCGGTAGATCTCCGAGGGGGTGCGTTCCGTCACGGCCAGGATTTCCGCGGCCAGGAAGCCCATGGAAAAACCGTCCTTGTCCGTGCACCAGACCGATCCGTCCTTTCGCAGAAACGCCGCTCCGGCGCTTTCCTCGCCTCCAAAGGCGAGGACACCCCGAAGAAGCCCGTCCACAAACCACTTGAATCCCACCGGGACCTCATAGACCTCCCGGCCCAGCCCATGGACCACCCGGTCGATCATGGAACTGCTCACCAGGGTCTTGCCGATACGGAGGTCGCTTTTCCAGCCCGGCCTCTGTTTCAGGAGATACCAGATGGCGACGGAAAGGTAATGGTTCGGGTTCATGAGACCGTCCGGACACACGATCCCGTGCCGGTCCGCATCCGGATCGTTGCCCCAGGCCATGTCGAACCGTTCCGCCAGGGCGATGAGCCCCGCCATGGCATAGGGCGAGGAACAGTCCATCCGGATCTTTCCGTCCTGGTCCAGGGTCATGAAACCGAAGGTCGGGTCCACGGATTCGTTCACCACATCCAGGTTCAGCCCGTAGGCCTCCGCAATGGGTCCCCAGAAGCCGACCGAAGCCCCCCCCATGGGATCCACACCCAGATGGAGCCCGGCCCCGCGAATCGCCTCCATGTCCACCACGTCCCCCAGACCTCGCACAAAGGGGGCGACAAAGTCCCTCTCGGACACCGCACTCGACCTTCGCGCCCGGGGATAGAAAATCCGACGGACCGGCTCGTTTCCCAGGGCCATCAATTGATTGGCGCGGTCCTGGACCCACCGGGTGACATCCAGATCCGCAGGCCCTCCATGGGGCGGGTTATACTTGAACCCACCGTCTTCAGGGGGGTTGTGTGAGGGCGTGATGACCACACCGTCTGCCCAACCGTCGGTCCGCCCCCGGTTGTGTTCGAGAATCAGGAAAGAGATCACCGGCGTGGGCGTGTATTCGTCCCCCGCGTTCAGGATCACCTCCAGGCCGTTGCCGGCGAACACCTCGAGGGCCGTTCGAAAGGCCGGTTCGGACAAGGCGTGGGTGTCGAACCCCATGAAGAGAGGGCCGTTGATCCCTCGCTCCCGGCGGTGTTCGCAGAGGGCCTGGGCCGTGGCGGCGATGTGGGCCTCATTGAACGTCCCCTTCAGGGAAGAGCCCCGATGGCCGGATGTCCCGAACGATACGCCTCCGGCCGATTCGTCCGTGTAGTAGGCGGAGACCAGCCTGGGCACATGAATGCGCATGGCTGCCGGGGCCCGCTGTCCTGCTTGCTCGTGGATTCCCATGTCGATCCGCTCCTTCCGCCGGGCCCGGGAACCCGTGGGTTCCCGGGATATGCGTGAAAAGACCCCTTTTTGTGCACCCTTTTAAAAGCGACCCCTTCGGGGGAAAACCGTTTGTCCAAATCCCATGATATGGTATGTGTAGTCCGTGTCCATCCAGAAATGGTTTTTGGGCAGGAAGGAACCCATGCAGAGAATCCTATCCATCCTCACCGCGATCCTCCTTTCCACGCTCATGTACGGCGGGATCGCACTGGCGCTCAGACGTGAAGGCGCGAGAGCCTATATCTACGGCCAAAAGCTGCTCCACCCCAACGCCATCTGCATCTGGCGTGTCTTCATCGGCCTTCTGGGCATGCTCTTCTACTTCATTTGGCACCAGCCGTTCCTGGGCATTCTCCTCTTTACCGTATCCGCCTTCCTGGACGGGGTGGACGGTCTCGTGGCGCGCCAATGCCATCTGGTGACCGAGTTCGGAGAGGAGATCGACCCCCTCTGCGACAAGCTCACGTATCTGCCGCCCATGGGCTTTTTCGCCTACCTGGGCATCCTGCCGGTGAAGGCATTCTGGCTTCTGGTGGTCATCGAACTCCTGGGCCAATTCGTGGTCAGATTCCTTTTGAAACGCTACACCACCCTTTCCATTCAGGCCAACAACTTCGGTAAAATCAAGGCTGTCCTCTGCTTCGCCCTGATCATCTACTGCGCCATCCTGGACGACTCCCTGAAGGTCCCCAACGTGACCACCCAGATCCTGCACTTGTGCATCATCATGTCCGTGGCGTCTATCGTCTTCAAGGCGATCCCGAATCGTTTTTATGCGGACATTCTTTCTATTCTGAACCTCCTGTGTGGTTCACTGGGCATTGTTCTTGTCCTTCACAGCAATCATGTCCTCGCGGCGCTCTCCATCCTGGCGGGGCAGGTGTTCGATCTCTTTGACGGTCGCATGGCGGAAAAACACGGCGGTACCAAGGCCGGTCCCTGGCTCGACGACATCGCGGATCTGATCAGTTTCGGCCTTTGCCCCGCCATGCTCATGTTCAAACTGGGAGGCCTTCAACTCCACGCGCTGCTCGTGGGCTCGCTCTATTTTCTGGCTGTGGCGTTCCGCCTCTGGCGTTATCTGCATCGGGACAAGATGGATCGGCAGCTGCCTCCGGGCATCTTCAACGGCCTGCCAAGCCCCGCCGGCGCCCTGGTGGCCCTGGGCACCATTCTCTTCTGGAGGGACGCCTGGATCTCCTGGGTCGTGATCACCGTGACATCGTTTCTCCTGGTGAGCCATATCCGGTTTGTCCACTTCGGGCGCATCATTCTCCCCCTCATGCCCCGCAGCATGGTGGTCCTTCTCGGGTTCCTCGTGCTGATGGTGGCCGCCTATCTCATCAAGGTGAGAGATTCCGGCATGCTGGGAGGGGCGCTCCTGGCCGTTTTCCTGGTGTATGCGGCCGCCGGAAACCACCGGATCCTGCGTCGTTTCATTCCTGAAGTCGACGAGTGACGGCCCCTTCCTTCGCCCCGGCGTCGCGCCGGTCTACAGCATCTGATAGGGGTCCACGTCCAGGACGACGGTCACAGCCGTCCCCCGTGTCAAGCGATCCACCAGAGGCTCCACTCGACCCAGGAACCGGTGCAAGGGTTCCACGCCCGGGCTCTTGACCAGGACCTGCCATCGATATTTCCCCTTGATTCGGGCGATGGGGGCCTCCACCGGCCCGAGTACCTGAACCGCCCTGCCCGGCTCCGCTCTTCCTTCACGCAGGATCCCACCCATATGCCGTCCCAGCCTGCGCGCCGTCTTCTCTGTTTCGTCCTTGCGGGGACCCTGAATGCACATGCGCGCCAGATGGCCGAAGGGGGGATACCCCAGTTCCGCCCGAAGCGCCGTTTCCTGATGGAAGAATGACGTGTAATCGTGCAGTCTGGCCGTGGCGACGGCATAATGGGAGGGGTTGTACGTCTGGACCAGGACACGTCCTGGCTGATCCCCCCGGCCCGAACGTCCCGCCACCTGGCACAGGAGCTGAAAGGTTCTCTCGGCCGCACGAAAATCCGGAAATCCCAGTGAGGCATCCGCGGCAATGACACCCACAAGCGTGACCTTCGGGAAATCGTATCCCTTGGTGATCATCTGGGTGCCCACCAGAATGTCGATCCCTCCTTCCTCGAATCGCTTCAACAGGCTGAGAGCCGTCCCCTTTCGGCGGGTAGAATCCCGGTCCATCCGGCCGATCTCGGCATCCGGAAATAGATTCGCCAGTTCACTCTCAATCCGCTCGGTTCCGAAACCGAGTGCACGGATCTCCCCGCGCCCACAGGCCTTGCACGGCCCACCCGGCCGTGTGCGGTACCCGCAGTAGTGGCATGCCAGCACGTCGTCCTTGAGATGGTGGATCAAGGCCAGGTCGCAATGGGGACAGCGGACGCTCTCCCCACAGCTCCGGCACAGGCAGACCCGGTGAAATCCCCGCCGGTTCAGGAAGAGGAGGGCCTGGTTTCCCCTGTCCAGGTTTTCCCTCAGGGCGTCCTTGAGCAACGGGCTGATGGCCCCGTCTTTTCCCCATGCGGATCCGGCCTCCCTCATGTCCAGGATCTCCACAGTGGGCATGGGACGCTGTTCCACGCGCTCCGGCATAGTGAGCATCCGGTATTTGCCCGTAGACGCATTGTAAAAGGACTGGACCGACGGCGTGCCTGATCCCAGAAGGACCAGGGCCTTCTCCATTTTTCCGCGGACTACGGCCGCATCACGCGCCTGGTAGCGAGGGGCCTCTTCCTGTTTGTAGGCGACATCATGCTCCTCATCCACCACGATGAGACCCGGGAGGGGCAACGGAGCGAATACGGCCGACCGGGCGCCGATCACCACATCCACCTCGCCCCGCGCCATGCGAACCCACTGATTGTATCGCTCCCCGTTGCTCAGTTCGCTGTGATAGAGAGCGACGCGCTCCCCGAGGCGGGAGCGAAACACCCCATCCATGTAAACGGCGAGGGAAATCTCCGGGACAAGCACCAGAGCCTGTTTCCCGGTCCGAATGGTCTCGAGAACCGCCTGGTAGTAAACCTCGGTCTTCCCGCTTCCCGTCACACCATGGATCAGGCACGTGGAAAACGCGCCGTTCCGGAGGAGGCCGCGGATCTCCTTCAGGACGGACTCCTGCTGGGCGAAAAGCCCGGCCGGTTCAGGCGACGGAAAGGATGTTCGGCCCGTGGGACTCGCGGGCATGGGAGCATCGTACGTCTCGATGACCCCCTTACGGACCCACTTCCGCACGAGGTAATCCCCGTTGTCGAAGCGCTTTTTAACGTCCCGCAGCCGGACAGGCCCGGCGGCCACCACCATGGCCAGGAAATCGCGTTCATGCCGGGCCCCCAGGGATTCCGATCTTTTTTCACGGAGGGATTCGATCTCCCATTCTCCGCAGGACCGCACAAAACGCTGCATGCGCGGGCCGTCCCGTCGAACGGCACTCCGGCCCGTCTCCAGGGTAATAAGACCCCGGCTTCGCATCTGCCGGAGATCGCGGAGAGGAAACGGGCATCGGATTCCGGGATGATCGCGGACCCAACCGAGGAGGCGGCGCTCGACGGAACGAGTCGGAAGGTCGCAGAGCACCGCACGTCCCCGCTCCGTCAGGCGGGCGGCGTGAAAGGATACGCCGCCCCCTCCTCCGGGGACGATGGACTGGATCAGAAGCCCGATGGGGTGGAGGTAGTAGGATGCCACCCATTCCAGAAAAGGGACGATGCCGGCGTGAAAGAGGGGTTCCCCCTCAGGGACATCCAGAATGGGTCGGAGCGGCTGTTCGGGCCGGGCCTCCTCCTCGCCCAGGACGAACCCCGAGACCTTCCGCCGTCCAAAGGGAACCGTGACACGGCACCCGACGAGCGAGCCGCTCTCAAACGGTTCCGGAACAGCATAGGAAAAGGGTTCTTTTACGGGAAGGGCGACGGCCACCCTGAGACAGGTTGTTTTTCGTTTACTCAACGGTCTGCCAATGAGTTCGCGGATCGGCATGCCTGAATGGAATATGTCATGCCCGGCAGGCCATTCCTCCATGTGGGCCGATGCGACACGCATAGAGGCCGGTCTCGCCCCGGGTTTCTCTGTTTCCGCCCTTTCACTTTCACATGCACCACCACTTTCTCATTCTCCTTCAACAGGCCGTTATGAAACGCCCATCTGCTGCGTTTTGCTCATCCCTCGTCACTGCGGCGTACTGGCTTGTACGCCTCATTCCTCGGGATTTCGCAAGCCTTGCATCTGGGCATGTTGAGTCAGCCTGTGGACATCGGATGTTTCAACACGCTGTTACCTACTCATTCACCGTTGCGTCTCCATCCACTCGCACGGATTCAATCCCCGTACTTTTCGTCAAAGGCCCGCATCACACGCTCCAGCCGTCTCGATTCATCCGGGTCCGCGCCCTGGACTCCGGCCCCGGTCCGGGAAGGGCCGGCCTTTGAATACGGTGCATTCGGTTGCACGAACTTCACCCGGAAGATCCCGGTCACCCCGCTTTCCGCCGTGTACCGGATCTCATGGGGAAACCATCCTTTCCCTGTCTTTTGATACGCCAGGAAACAGATCTCCGCGGTCTTTCCCACGTCTGCGCCCGGGGGTTCGTAAACCAGGCGCAGGGGCACGAAGCGGGCTTTCTCAATGTAAAGGGCGGGGTTCCCGGGGCCTTCCCTCCCGATTCGGTAGACCGAATCCCTTTCCACCCGGTCATGGGCCGACATGCCCACATCCACTCCGGATCGCACCAGAAAACGCTCCATGGCGGTCCGCCTGCCGGAAAAGAGCTCGAGAAAACCGACCTCCGGATCCGCTGTCGCCTCATCGAGGACTCCGTTGTCTCGATCCACCCGGATTCCGCCCGAATACCCGAACCAGACCGTCTCCTCCAGGACGGCGTCCCGTTCCGTGCCGCGAGTGCCGTCGGTTCGCTCCCAGGTGACCGACAGGGTGTCGAATCCGGTCACGTGTTGAGCCATGAAGTCCAATAGCTGCTCCGGAGGGACCACATAGGCCTCGGCGTTCCCATGGAGTCCTTGAAGACCGGCAAGCAACCAGAAGAACGCCGCCACTCCGTACACGGCCAATCGCTTTCCTCCCTTGGTCATTCCTGCTCCCCCATCTGTGACCGCATGATCCGGTGAACCCTATCCATCAGATCCTCCACGTTTCGACGGGTGTATCCCGCAAGAGAGATCGGCTCCCCGATGGTCAGCGTAATCCGGCCCGGACGAATGCGAAGGGTCCCCTTGGGGGCGATGCGGTTGCTCCCCTCGATGGTCACGGGCACCACGTTGCAGCCCGCCTTGAGCGCAAGAAGAAAACCTCCCCGCTTGAACGGCTGGAGACGGCCGTCTTCGCTCCTCGTCCCCTCCGGAAAGACCACCACCGAGGCCCCCGCCCGGATCCGTTCTGCGGCCCGCTCCATGCTCTTCACTGCCTTTCGCGGGTTGCTCCGGTCAATGGCGATGTATTGGGCCCGCCTCATGGTGAAACCGAGCACCGGTATCCGCATCAACTCCTCCTTCAGGAGGAACTTGAAGTGGACCGGGAGCCCGGCAAGGATCGCAAAGATGTCGATAAAACTCTGGTGGTTGGTCAAGTAGATCCGGGGTTCCGTGACCACCAGATTTTCCAGGCCCCGCACCGATATGCGCACCGAGGAGACCCAGAGTATAGTCTTGGCCCAAGGGACCGCAATTCGGGAATGGATGACCTCTCCGGTCCGGTCGAACAGGGCCAGGGGCAGTGCGAGCAGGCAAAAAAACAGCGTGTGCAGCCCGATGAATCCATTCAAGAAAAAGGTGCGAACCATGAACTATGACTCCTTGGTCACCGGTCCCGGCAGCCGGCTGGATCGCCGTTTTCACCGCTCTCGAGTACCTGTCTTTCCTCCGGTCGTGCGAACGGTTACAAGTGATGGCCGAGGACCGCTCCAGTGCCGCTGGGAGAGGTGGACCTCAGGCCTGCAATGGGATTGCGGGCCGACTCGGTAGAAGTACTTCCGTGACCAGCCGCTCCTCCTCACGAAAGGCCTCCACCTTTCCGCCGTGCCGATGGATAATGATCTTGGACAGGGGCAGATCCAGGACGCTCTCTTCCGGATTTTCCTCGAGATGGGGGAAAAAGAACTGCTCCAGGTCATCGTCGGAGACACGGGTCCCCAGGAAGGTCATTCGGATCAGGACAAAATCGTCCTTTTTTCTGGACAGCACGTCCAGGGTATCTCCTTCCACCATGGACACGATGGCATGCCGGATCAGGCTGTCCATGGCCTGGCTCAATCGCTCCTCGTCCCCACTGATTCGGGGAAGTCGCGGGCTCAGATCCTCTCGAATGGAGATACGCCTGGCCTGAGCCAGATCCCGCACATCCTGAATGCAGCCGCGGAGGATACGGTTGATTTCCACATCGGACATGGCCAGATCGAAACGTTGAATGGAGTGGAACAACACCCCCACGAAGGTCTCGATCCGGGCCACTTCATGCACGATGATCTCGGCCATCTTGCGATTGCCGTCCCCCTCCGGCAGGGCGTCCCGCAAGCGCCGGGCAAACCCGCCGGCCGAAGAGAGCGGGTTTCGAATCTCGTGGGCCATGCGGGCGGAAATCTCTCCCAGAATGCGGATCTCCTCCGTACGCATGGCCCGGTCCTGGAGTTGTTTCAACTCCGTGATGTCCAGCATAATGCCGTCGATCCACAAGACCCGTCCATCCTCGCCCGTCGTCGGGATGGCGTGATCCAGAAACACGAGAGGCCGGTCTTCCTTGTCCCGGATCACTCTCTCCATATAGCACCTGCCGCCGTTCACGATACAGGAATCAAGCCACGACCGGTAGGTCTCTTCCTCATTGTTCAGTATTTTCTTCCGCCAGAAATCCCGGTCACCCACCGCTTCCTCGATATCGTAACCCAGGCACTCCGTGAGATAGGAGTTGACGAACTCCGTAGTGCCGTCCTCCAGGATCCGGTAAACGATCAGGGGAACGTGTTCCACCAGGGTGCGGTATTTCTCTTCCGAGGCCACCAGGTCCGCGGTCCGCTCCTGTACCCGCTTCTCCAGGTTTTTTGCATACTCCTCGATCTGAATCCGCCGCTCCAAGAGGGCCGCGAGCATACGATTCAGGGCGTTGGTCAGCGTCCCGATCTCGTCCCCGAGTCCTGGATCCAGGTAGTTCTCCCGCTTTTCCTCTGCAATCTCCTGCGCCTCTCGCACAATGATTCGAATGGGTCGAATGAACAGGATCGCCACCAGGTACGTGAGCAGAAACGAGACGACGATTCCCGCCGCTCCCACCAGGATCATGAGGTTCCGGGTCTCCTCCAGGCGTTGCCGAATACCGGAACGGTCCGCGATGATCTCCACCACGGCCACCACCTTTCCCGAGTAGTCCTTCACGGACCCTTGAAGAACGGCCCGGTCGGGAAACGACTCCGGAGCGATGAAGATGGTGGGTTCATCCCGCTCCGTCACTGCGGGATCGATCCCCGCCGGATCGGACACGAGTTCCCCCGAGGACACGGCGGCTATGGGCTTGAAGGTCCCGTTTTTCCCAAGCCTGTACAGTGCGAGATCAATGTTCCAGCGGTCACGCAGCGCTTTGAGAAACGTCTCCCCAAAGGAATGCCCGATCTCCACCGTTCCCACGAGACGGTGATCCGAAAAAACGGGCACCACGCCCCGAATCCCGAAACCCGTCTCTCCCATGGCCAGGCCCCAGACGGGACGGCAACGCTGCATCGCGTCCCGGATCGTCATCCGGTATCCATACAACTCGTCACCATACATCCGGGGTGAGTGGAGCCGCAGGAAAGAGACTCCGGGAGGCACGTGAAAATGGAGCTGGGAGATGTCGTAGTCGATCCGCAGCCGGATGTAGGTCTGCACGAGAAGATCGTTCAGCCCCGTCCGGTCCCGCTGGCGAAGAAGACGCTGAACGTCCCCGTCTTCCGCGATGATGGATGCCATGGAGGCCGCCTGCCGGCCTTTCTGGTCCATTTCGTTATAGAAATTCCGATAGTGCAGGCGAAGGGTCTTCCGCTCCTCCTCCTTGATCAGCCGTTGCTGGGATGTCAGCCCGATAACGGTCAGGGTCATGGTCCCGGCAAAGGCAAAAAAGAGAAATGGAATGAGGAGTTTCCATTTCAGACTGATCCCCTGAACTCTCTGAATGGTCCGCTGCAGCATCGTCATTCTTCATGTTGTTCAGGAAGGTACGGCACGCGCTCCATGTCCCGAACGATGCGGTCCCGCCGTCCCAGCACATGTGGCCCGGGTCGAACCGGAGACCACCGATGGGGATTGGGCAAAACCGCGGCCATGAGCGCCGCCTGGGACCGGGTCAACTGGTGCGCTCCGACGCCGAAGTGGGCCCTGCTGGCCGCTTCGGCGCCCATGATTCCAGGCCCCCAATCTACGGTGTTCAAATAGACCTCCAGGATACGCCTCTTGTCCCAGAGCAGCTCCATGAGAATCGTGTAGTATGCCTCCAGGCCCTTGCGAAGGAACGTCCGGTCCGGCCACAGGAACACGGACCTCGCCGCCTGCATGGTGATCGTGCTGGCCCCTCGAATCCGGCCCGCCCGAACCGCCTGGCGGAAAGCGCTTTCCATCTCCACAAAATCGAAACCATGGTGGGTCAGGAATCTCTGATCTTCCGCCGCCAGCACCGCTTTTTGAAGATCGACGGAGATGTCCTTGAGAGGTCGCCATTCCTGTCGCATGCGGCTGTAGGAAGTGGAGGCGACTCGGCTCCTGACCCAACGCCAGGCCCCGTTCGTGGTAACCGAAGGGTTCATATAGCGAAACAGGAGGACCTCCAGGGCGGTGAGGCCGAAAAACAGCAGGAGCCCCACAATCACCACCTTCAAGACCCACGTCCTAAGCTTCGCCATGCGGCCGACTTTTCGGACTCGGCCCACGTGAACACCTCTCCCCGGCCCGGGCCCCGGCCATGCCGCCGTGCCCTCGATACTCAACGTCGTCCGGCCGGACTCATCACCGTTTCCCGACGTCTTCGACGGCCCACCGTTCCAGGAAACGCCCGTTGGCCCGTCTCAACAGGTCCTCGGCGTTCAGCCCTTGGCGGCCGGCCAGACCGGCCAGATCGAAAAGGAGATCCCCGAGCCACCGGTCCACAAGGACCTGGTCTCCAGCCTTCAAGGCCTGCCTCAACTCCGCCATGTGGGCATCCAGAGTCTCCTGGTCACACCGGGGATCCTTTACGCCGGGACGGGCGCTTGCGGCGCGCTGGGTCAGCCGGTGGGCCCTCAAAAGGGAGGGCAGACCCGCGGGCACCGTATCGAGGCCCGAGGAGGTCCCATCGCCGTTTCTCTTTTCCTCGCGCTTGATTTTCGCCCAATGGGAAACCACCTCTTCGGACGTTTCCAGGCGGGTCGTACCGAACACGTGAGGATGCCGGCGGATCATCTTGTTCGTAATTCCCTCCACCACGTCTGTCAGGTCAAACTCCCCTTTCTCCTCGGCCAGGTGGGCGAGAAACAGGATCTGAAACAGGAGGTCTCCGAGTTCACCACACAGATCGGCCGGGGTTCCCTGTTCCACGGCATCCAGGACCTCATAGGCCTCCTCCAGAAGATACATGCGAATGCTCTCCGGGTCCTGTTTTGCATCCCACGGGCAGCCTCCCGGCCCTCGCAGGCGGGATACCAGGTCCACCAGTTGAAGGACGGCCTGAGTCAGTCTAGTCGGTTCCATCGGGCTTCGAGTCTTTCTCGGTCGGACGGTCGGTGCGGACGGATTCCTGGGCGCTGACAGGTCCGGAGCTGTCCGTAAACCGGCGCTTCCAGTGTTTGAGTTGTTCCGGCGAGACGGCACGTTTGAGGACCTGAAACGACGCCGTCACCAGGGGGGCCAAGCGCGATTGGGCGATCACGGGGCTGCTCGGCGGAAAATAGACCGCCAGGATCACGATCGCCAGATAGGTGACCACGACGCCCTTGACTATGGCCAGCCCGGCCCCGAGACCCCGATCGGCCCAGCCAAGTGCGGTCTTCTTGAAGAGGATGCGAAGCCCCCATCCCGCCAGATTGCAGGCAATGAGAACGGAGAGAAAAATCAGTGCGAATCCCACCACCGGAAGAAAGGAAAATGAGGGCAGATGGGGCCTCAGTGACGCCGTAACGGGCGTCATATACCGAATGGCGAGCCAGATTCCCAGTATGATTCCGGCAAGGGAGGCCACCTCGCTGACAAAGCCCCGCATGACTCCCCTGACCATCAGGAAAAGCATGACCACCAGGATGACCACGTCCAGAAGGTTCATGCGGTGGTTCTACCAGGGTGACGGGTTTTCGTCAAGGTGAATGCGCCGAGCTCTTTTCTCTCAACTTACCGGGAACAGGATCATTTCAGGGTGCCTATCCATTCCGAACTCCCTCTGGCCACCGGTGTCGTGTCTACACCGGGCCGACGCCGGGCGAAGCGGGCCCCCTTGCCCCGGCCGGTATATGGCCTCCGTACTCGATTGGACTTCCCGTTGCCCAAATCAACGACCGTCTTGACCTATGAGGACAAGTCCACCCTTTCCGGTTGTCCACCTCCGGGTTTTGTGGTAGAAGCCCGGAATGGCTATAGAGCGACCCTTTTTGCCACACCGCGGGTGCGGGAGGAGAGTCCCATGCGTTCCCATGCCGAGGCGATGGTCCTGGCCTCGCTTACAGCGGACGCCCACGCCCTGGGCGCCCACTGGATCTACGACACCCGGCGGATAGCCACGGAGATCGGCCGGGTGGACACCCTGCTCAAACCGCTTCCGGATTCGTTTCACTCCAACCGGGAGGCCGGCTGTTTTACCCATTACGGAGACCAGACCGCCGTCCTCCTGGAATCCATTGCAGAGCGGGGCGGATTTCACCTGGAGGACTTCTGGCACCGTTGGAGGGCTCTGTTCGCTTCCTATGACGGCTATGTGGACCAGGCCACCAAGGCGACACTGATCAACATCGAGGCCGGAAAAGGTCCCGAGGACTGCGGTTCCTTCACCGATGAACTGGCTGGAGCCGCGCGCATAGCTCCGCTGGTCCGCGTCTACGCCGATGACCCGGAGACCCTGGAAGAGGCCGTTGGGCTGCAGACCCGCATGACCCACAACAACCCCATCGTGGTTCAAGGGGGCGTTTTTTTCGCCCGCGTGGCTCGAGGGGTCCTGTCGGGCGAGGCCCCCACGGCGGTCATGGAAAAGGAGGCCGGTTTCTTTTCTAACTCCCCTGTGTTCCAATGGGTTCGGGAAGGCATTCGGTCCAGGGAGGTCGACAGCGTCGACGCCATCCGCCGTTTCGGTCAGACCTGCCATGCGGAGGAGGCGTTTCCGAGCACGGTGCACATCATCGCCCGTTACGAGAACAACCTGAAGGAGGCCTTGGTCCAGTCGGTCATGGCCGGTGGAGACAGCGCGGGCCGGGGCCTTCTCATCGGGATGATCCTGGGTGCCCATCTCGGGGAAGAGGCCATCCCCCGCGACTGGGTGGACGGCCTGATATCAGGAGATGCCGTCCGTAGGAACCTGGCCCGGATTCCCTGAAATAGAGATGCGTTTCGCCCGTGGGTTTCATGGCCGACTCCATGGGTATTGATTCGGTTTTCCTTCGAGCCTGGAGCCGTTATGCTGAGTGAGCACGAAAAACTGGAACTGATCACCGAGATTGTGCTGGACATCAATGAAGTCAAGGACATCGATCTTCTCCTGGAACAGATCCTGACCAGCGTTCGCCAGATCTTCAACGCGGATGCCGGCTCCATCTACCTTCAGGAAGGCGACAGCCTGAAGTTCAGCTACACCCAGAACGACACGCTCCAAAAACGCCTGGAAGCGGGCCGCAAGCTGATCTACAATACCTTCACCATCCCAGTGAACGATCTCTCCATTGCGGGATATGTGGCCAACCACAAACGGACCGTGAATATCCCCGACGTCTACAGTCTGAACAATACGACGCCTTACGCCTTCGATTCGACCTTTGACGATCTGTCCCAATACCGGACCAGCTCCATGCTGACCGTCCCCATGACGAATCAGCGCGGGGACGTGCTCGGTGTCATGCAGGTCATCAATGCCCGGGACGACCGGGGGAACGCGGTCCCCTTCGCCCCTTCCGACGAGGCCCTGATCCGGCACTTCGCCACCAGCGCGGCCCTCGCTGTGGAACGGGCCCGTATGACCAGAGACATCCTCCTTCGCATGATCAGCATGGCCGAACTCCGCGATCCCCGAGAGACGGGAGCCCACGTCAACCGGGTCGGGGCCTATTCCGTGGAGATCTACGACGAGTGGGCCAGACGCAGGGGGATTCCACCCGAGGAGACCGCTCCCCAGAAGGACATGCTTCGCATGGCCGCCATGCTCCACGATGTGGGCAAGGTCGCCATCAGTGACCTGATCCTGAAAAAACCCGCCCGGTTGAACATGGACGAATATGAAATCATGAAGAGCCATACCTATCTCGGGGCCCGTCTCTTCAAGGATATCAGTTCCGATTTTGATGAGGTCGCCCAGCAGGTGGCGCTCACCCACCATGAAAAATGGGATGGGACGGGATACCCGGGGTATATCGACCTCCTGACCGAAGATTGCCTCCCCGGATTTGAGAGCTGCAACGGCCATCCGCGGCCGAAATGCGGGGAAGAGATCCCCCTGTTCGGACGTATTGTCGCCGTGGCCGATGTCTATGATGCCCTCTGTTCCCGGCGATCGTACAAGGAACCGTGGGACGAGGACCGGATTCTCGAGGAGATGCGCACATGCTCGGGGAGCCATTTCGATCCATCGGTGATCGAGGCCTTTTTCGGATGTCTCGACGTGATCAAGTCCATTGCGAACCGCTATCCCGATCATGAATAGGTTCTGCCTCGGGCCGCCCAGGCGGCCGGCGTGATGGGAGCAGGACGTCATCCACCACGAAGCCCACGAAGAACACGAAGGGTGAACAGCGACCGCGGGGGTGTCGTGCGGTGATTTTTTTCCGGCTTTCCTCGGCGTCTCTGCGTCTCAGCGGGAGGAAGGTTCTTTTCGAAGCACTCAAAGGCCTGTCGCGACATGGAACATCCGGTGATTCAACTGCAGGACGTGGCGTTTTCCTTCAATGGACTGAGCGTTCTGGAAGACGTCAACCTGGAAGTGGAGGAGCGAGACTTCGTCTCCGTGGTGGGTCCGAACGCCGGGGGAAAGACCACCCTTCTCAAGCTCATTCTCGGTCTTCTCCGGCCGTCCCGCGGCAACATACGGGTCTTTGGTATGCCCCCGGTCAAAGCCAGACCGCGCATCGGATACATGGCCCAGCATACCTCTTTTGACTTTCTCTTTCCGGTCAACGTCCTGGACGTGGTCCTCATGGGACGCCTCGGGCATGGCGCCAAATGGGGTTTCTACAATCGAAGGGATCGGGATGCCGCGGTCGAGGCCCTCTGCCGCGTGGAAATGGAACCCCTTCAAAGCCGCCCATTCAGCCAGCTCTCGGGGGGACAGCGCCAGCGGGTCTTTCTGGCCCGGGCCCTCGCATCGGAGCCGGACCTGCTGCTGCTGGACGAACCCACGGCGAACGTGGACGCGGCCATTGAGACCGAACTCTTCGAGATTCTCAACGACCTGAATCGCCGCATGACCATTATGGTCGTCACCCATGACCTGGGATTCGTCTCGGCCTATGTTCAAACCGTGGTCTGCGTGAACCGGCGCCTTGCGGTGCATCCCACCAGTTCCATCACCGGCGAGATGATCCACGAACTCTACGGAGGAAACGTGCAGATGGTCCGGCACGACCATCGCTGCAGCAAGGAGGGTCACGTTTGGCGGACTTCCTGACCGACCTGCAGCAGTATGCCTTTCTCCAGTACGCCGTAATCACGGGTATCCTGGCCGCCGTTCCCTGCGGCGTGATCGGGACCTACGTGGTCACACGGCGGATCACCTACATCGCCGGCGCCATCGCCCACAGCGTCCTCTCCGGTCTCGGGGCGGCCCGATTCTGCCAGGTGGTCTGCGGCTGGTCCTGGCTTCACCCCCTCTACGGGGCGGTGGCCGCCTCCCTCGTCTCCGCTCTCATCATCGGGCTGGTGAGCCTGTACGCCCGCCAGCGGGAGGACACGGTGATCGGTGCGGTCTGGGCCGTGGGTATGGCCATGGGAATCCTCTTCATCTTCAAGACACCGGGATACAACGAGGATCTCATGAGCTACCTCTTCGGGAATATCCTCATGGTCTCCTCGGATGAGCTTCTGTTGATCCTGGGCCTGGGCATTCTGGTCCTGGGCTTTTCCCTGCTCTTCTACAACAAACTTCTCGCCATCTGTTTCGACGAAGAGTTCGCCCGAATCCGTGGGGTCCGCGTGGACCTCTTTTATATCCTTCTTCTCTGCCTGACCGCCCTCACCGTGGTTCTGCTCGTGACGGTGGTGGGCATTGTCATGGTCATCGCCCTCCTCACCCTTCCGGTGGCCGTGGCCACCCATTTTTCAAAGCGACTCTGGGTGACCATGGTGATTTCCGCCGCGCTGACCACTCTGTTCACGATCTCTGGGCTCGCCTTGAGCTACGGTCCGGATCTTCCAGCCGGGGCCACAACCATCGTCCTGGCAGGAGGAGTCTATCTGGTCGTAGCCGGTGTAGACGCATGCCGGGTCCGGAGAACCGGCTGACTCATACACCGGACCGGGATAGGGCGACCTATGAAGCGATGCATCCTTCTCATGATCTGTCTTTTGACAGCCTCGGGTTGTGCCACGTCCAAACCGAACCCGCATTCGGAGGGACCGGCGGCCGCCAGGACCGTCTTTTTCCTGTATGAGGATGTGCTGGGACACCTCTCTTCGGTCCGAAGCGGGCAGTGTCCCATGCACCCCTCGTGCTCTGAATACAGCCGCGAGGCGTTCCAGAAACACGGCATGGTGGTGGGCTGGTGGATGACCTTCGATCGCCTGCTTCGATGCGGTCGAAGTGGGATGCAGCACTCGCCCCGTGCCCTGGTTCACGGCACATGGAAACACTATGATCCGGTGGCTCGAAACGATCGTTGGTGGTATCCACCGCCGGACGCCCATGAATCCCGCCGCCCGCCTTTCTGACCGGCTCCTCCGTGTTCGGGATCCCGCGTTCCCGAAGTGGGGGCCGGCTTTTTCCGACCCATCTCCATCTTGTATTTTGCCCGAACCTGTGAAAGTCTACCCTCGATTCACCCTTCGGGTTGCCTCTCGATCGACCCGAAGCCGCTCAGAGATATCCGGATTCAACGACAACGGAGAATTAACTCCATGGCCAAGGCCATCATGATCCTGGGCACGGGAAGCGATGTGGGAAAATCGATCGTGACCACGGCACTGTGCCGCATTTTTCGACAACGCGGCATCCGAGTCGCTCCTTTCAAGGCCCAGAACATGTCGAACAACTCCTTCATCACCATCGAGGGGGGGGAAATCGGCCGGGCCCAAGTGGTCCAGGCCGAGGCCTCGGGTCTTCCGCCTTCGGTCCACATGAATCCGATCCTGCTCAAGCCGTCGTCTGCCATGGGCGCGCAGGTGGTCCTTCAGGGCCGGGTCCACGGCCAGATGAGCGCAGCCGAATATCATGCGTACAAGCCCCGGCTTCGGCATGTGATCCTGGAATCGTATGCCAGGCTGAGCGAGACCGCGGATGTCATTGTCATGGAAGGCGCCGGAAGTTGCTGCGAGATGAACCTCAAGGCCCATGACCTGGTCAATTTCCCCATGGCCGAAGCCGTGAGTGCGACCTGCATCCTGGTGGGGGACATCGATCGCGGGGGGATCTTCGCCCAAATCCTGGGGAGCTACCATCTCATGTCCCGAAAAGAGCGGAACATGACCGCGGGATTCCTGATCAACAAATTCCGTGGGGATCCGGGCCTGTTCGAGTCGGGCATGGATATCATCGAGAAGAAGAGCGGAAAACCCGTCCTGGGTCTGGTCCCTTTCTACCACGATATTCGGATCGACCCCGAGGATTCCGTGGCGGTCCAGGAGGACCGGAATCCGGAACGCCCTGCCGGTCCGGACACAGTGAATGTGGGCGTCATCCGCCTGCCTTCCATCTCCAACTTTACGGATCTGGAAGTCCTTTCCGGCGAAAAAGACGTGGTGGTCAACTATCTCTTTCGCCCTTCCCAACTCTCGCGGGCCTACGACCTGCTCGTCCTTCCCGGGGCCAAAAACGTCATGGAGGACGCGGCCTGGCTGGGCCGGTCGGGCTGGAAAAAAGCGGTGTCCCGGTTTTGCGAAGCGGGTGGGCGCGTGCTCGGGATCTGCGGCGGATACCAGTTGCTGGGCCGCCGCATTCTGGATCCCCGGGGCGTAGAGTCCGACCGGGGAACGGTCTCGGCCCTGGGGCTCCTTCCGGTGGAGACCGAACTGGCCGGGGACAAGGTCCTTCAGCGGGTTACCGGGACCTGCCTCATGAATAACCTCCGGGTACGCGGATACGAGATTCACATGGGAAGGACCCGGTTGGTGGGCCCTGGAGGACGGCCTTTTCTTCGAATCCATCGTCCCGGATTCAAGGCCTGTTGGGAAGACGGGCTCTTCCTTCCGGGATGTGGTGTCTGGGGCACCTACGTCCACGGGATTCTGGATACGCCGGGGTTCCGGGGCCAACTGCTCAACGAGATCCGTCGGGCCAAGGGAATCAAGGAACGCCAGCCGCGGAAGGGACGCCTGGCCCGGTTTCATCAGTATGACCGCCTGGCCCGGCACATGGAGGCCCACTGCGATGTGCAGCGGATCCTCGACCTGGTCTTGACCTGACCATACCCCTCACCCCCCATCAATCCCATTCGAAGGCGGATCGGGGTTGGTCGATGGAATCATTTTGTGATGATGTGATTACGTGATGATGTGGAAGAGTTGGGTGACACGAGTCACGAACACGGACCACGGGTCATAGGGCGTTACAGGATGAAGGGATCGGGTGATTCCAGAGACATGAATCGAAACCCGGACAAGGACACGGAAATCCCGGTCCTGGCCGTGGCCGGCACCCACAGTGGATCGGGGAAGACCACCGTCACCCTCGGTCTCATGGCCGCCCTCGGCCGGCGCGGTCTGTCCGTCCAGGGCTTCAAGGTAGGCCCCGATTTCATCGACCCGGGCCACCATCATGCCGTCACGGGGCGCCCCGCTCATAACCTGGATGGATGGATGATGGACCGGGACACCAACCGATCCCTGTTTCTGCGCGGGATTCACGGGGCGGACGTTGCGGTCCTGGAAGGGGTCATGGGCGTATTCGACGGCTTCTCCGGGGCCGATGAGACCGGGTCCTCGGCCCAGATGGCCAAGTGGCTGGGGGTCCAGGTCCTGCTGGTGGTGGACGCCCGTTCCATGGCCCGCTCCGCCGCTGCGGTGGCCCTGGGATTCGCCCGGTTCGACCCGGACCTGCCCTTACGAGGGGTCGTCTTCAACCGGGTGGGGAGCCCGGGCCACGCCCGCATGCTGGAAGAGGCCATGACGTCCATTCCGGATGTGCCGCTGCTGGGCTGTCTGCCCCGCGAGGAAGGCCTGTCCATGCCATCCCGCCACTTGGGCCTCGTGACCGCAGAGGATTTCGCACTGACCGGTGAAAGGATGGACCGGCTGGCTGACTGGGTGGAGGCCCATCTCGATCTGGACGGGATACTCGAGGGGGCCCCGCGTTTCCGGCCTGACCGACCCGTCTCACAGGATCGAACCGGCCACAGGGTCCGCATCGGGGTGGCGCGGGACGAGGCCTTCTGTTTCTATTACGAGGAAAACCTTCGCATCATGGAGTCCTTCGGCGCGGAACTCGTCCCCTTCTCCCCCCTTCGAGACCGGTCGCTTCCGGAAGGGGTTCAGGGGCTCTACCTGGGCGGAGGCTACCCCGAACTGCACTGCGAGGCCCTGTCCGCCAACCGGTCCCTGAAAAAGGCGATCCGCGCCTTTGCCGAGGACGGCAGACCCGTCTATGCCGAGTGCGGCGGATTCATGTTCCTGATGCGATCCATTCGGGACCTCAGCGGCCGGGCCCATCGCATGACCGGAATCTTCCCCTTCGAGGCGGTCATGGAACCACGCCTTCGATCCCTGGGTTATCGGGAGATCACCACCCGGCGGGAGAGCCCGCTGGGTCCGGCGGGGACCCGGGTACGGGGTCATGAGTTCCATTACTCCCGCATGGTCCTTCAAGAGGAGATCCCGGAAAGGATCTACGACATGTCGGACCGGCAGGGCCAGAGGCCCCTGGAAGAGGGATTCATGGTGAATCGGGTCCTGGGCTCCTACGTGCACCTGCACTGGGGATCCAATCCGGCCGCAGCCGAGGCCCTGGTGAAGGCCTGCATTCAACCGGACCGATCCGAGACAGGAGGACCCATATGAAAAGGCCCGAGGAACCCGTACGCCCCGAGGATATCGAGGCCCGCTCCTTTGCCATGATCGAGAGCGAGGTCCCTGAGCCGCGACCCTATGAGGGAGACCAGTGGCTCGTGGTTCGACGCATGATCCATGCCTCCGCGGACTTCGAACTCCTGGGCCTGGTTCGCTTCCACCCCGATGCTGTCCGCGTGGGTATCGAGGCCCTGCAACGCGGATGCCCGGTGGTCACGGATACGGAAATGGCCCGCGCGGGCATCTCGGCCGCCCGCATGGAGCAGCTCGGCTGTCGCCTGGTCTGCTACATTCGGGAGCCCGCGGTCGCCGAAACGGCCCGCCGAGAGGGAATCACACGGGCCTCCGCGGCCGTCGATCACGCGGGATCGCTTCTTGACGGGGCCGTCTATGTGGTGGGAAACGCACCCACGGCCCTGCTTCGTCTACTCGAACTCGTTCGTGAGGGAGCGTACAGGCCGGCCCTCATCGTGGGCATGTGTGTGGGGTTCGTGAACGCGGCGGAATCCAAGGACCTCCTGGTCCGTCAGGACGCCGTCCCCTTCATTACCATCCTGGGAAGAAAGGGGGGCTCTCCCCTGGCCGCCACCACGGTCAATCAACTCGCCCTCCTGGCCCTGGAGGGGTGAGAGATCAAGAAAACATGATTTAAAAAAGGCCGATTGCAAGGCTCTTTCATATATTCTTCGTGTTCTTCGTGGTAAAAGAGGCTAATCCAACACGAAAGGCATGGAGAGAACGGAGAACCGAGGAACCACGTACCCATGTCACGACAACGACTTCGAGAAGGGTTCACCACGGGCACTGCCGCCACAGCGGCCGCCAAGGCCGCCCTGATGATCCTGCTCGGGAAGGCCCCTCCCGTCTCGGTGGACGTCCCCCTTCCCCGCGAGGGACGTCTGGTGGTGCCGATTCACACTGCGGGCCTTTACGACGACGGAGCCCGAGCCGAGGTGATCAAAGACGGAGGAGACGACCCCGACGTCACCCACCATGCACGCATCCGTGCCGTGGTCCGGCATCTTTCGGGCAAGGCCCCGACTCGAATCGCCATCGACGGGGGCTCGGGGGTGGGCCGCGTCACCAGGCCCGGCCTTCCCGTTCCCGTGGGGGAGGCGGCCATCAATCCGGCCCCGAGACTCCAGATCGAGGCGGGAATCCGCGAGTGTATGGAGGAGGCCGGGGCCACGGGCGAGGTCCGGATCCTGATCGAGGTGGAAGACGGAGAGAGGATCGCGAAAAAGACCCTGAATCCCCGGCTGGGCATTGTGGGCGGTGTCTCCATCCTGGGGACCCGAGGGACGGTCAAACCCTTTTCCAACAAGGCCTACCGGGATACCATCACCCTCTCCATGGACGTGGCCCTTTCCCAGGGGATTCGCAGGCTCGCCCTGGCCACGGGCGGCAAAAGTGAGCGCCTCCTGAGGGGGCTTCAACCGGATCTTCCGGACGCGGCCCGAATTCAGGTGGCGGACTTTTTCGCCTTCTCCCTTCGAGCCGCCGCCAGGAGGCACATGGCCTCGGTGCTCTACGCCTGTTTCTTCGGGAAACTGGTCAAGATGGCCCAGGGACATGCATACACCCACGCACGAAAGAGTCAAATCGACTTCGACGAACTGGCCTCGTGGTGCAGCCACGCCGGACTGGGGCCGGACCTGACCCGGGCCGTTGCCCGCGCCAACACGAGCCGCCATGCCCTGGGGCTCATTCGGGGGGCGCCCGAGGCACCGGTTGTGATCGAGAGCGTGCTGACCCGGGCCGTGGCCTCGGCCCGGAACTTCCTCGGGCCGGATCCGGAGTTCGGATTGTTCCTATTCGACTTTGACGAAAGCCTTCTCGCGAGCCGCCTGGACGGCGCCGCAACGCCTGGAGGTCCCCCATGAGCAGTCCCCGTCCTGAAGTCATTCACGTAGTGGGAACCGGGCTGGATCCGGGCCGGCTTCACCCGGATCTGGCCGCCCTGGTGGAGAAGGCCGAGGTACTTGCAGGGGGAGAACGTCTACTTGAGGCCTTCCCCCTGCACCCGGCCATTCGACTGCCCATTCGAGCGCCCGTTTCGGCCGCGGTGGATGCCGTGGACCGGGAGAGCCGATCCGGCCGAAGGGTGGTGGTCCTGGCCGATGGAGACCCGGGCTTTTTCGGGATCGGAAGGAGACTCATTCAGGCCCTGGGCGTCGATCGCGTGCGGCTTCACCCGAACGTCACGGTCCTTCAGACCGCGGCGGCCCGAATCGGGACTCCCTGGGAGGACATTCGCGTGGTGTCTCTTCACGGCCGATCCGACCTCTGGCCCCTTCGCAGGAACCTTGCCATGGGATACCGGGTGGGGGTATACACGGACCCGTCGTTCCACCCGGCCGAGATCGCCCGGAACCTGATCGCCTGCGGCGTCGAAGGTCACGGCATGGTGGTGTTCGAGGACCTGGAACTCCCGTCCGAGCGGACACGCTCGTTCGACGATCTCTCCCGGGTGGCGGGAGAGTCCTTTTCCGCTCTCTCGTTCGTTCTCCTGGAACGCCTCGGCCCTGCGGAACTGCCTCCGGTCCTGGGACTCCGCGACGACGAGATCCTTCACGAGCGGGGTCTGATCACCAAGCAGGAGGTGCGGGCCGTCGGCCTTTCCCTGCTTCGCGTCGAACCGGGTCACGTGGTCTGGGACCTGGGTTCGGGAAGCGGGGCCGTGGCCATAGAGGCCTCCCGAATGGCCCGCGAGGGGATGGTCTTCGCGGTGGAACAGAATACGGAACGGGTCGAACGGATACGCAGCAACGTTCGAAGGGCCGGCGCCTACGTGGTGGAGGCCATCCATGGCACCATGCCCGGTTGTCTGGAAGGGCTTCCGGACCCGGACCGGGTTTTCCTGGGCGGCGGGGCCGGTGGGAAAGGCGTGCTGGAAGTGATCCTGAACAGGCTTCGGCCCGGCGGCCGCCTCGTGATCCATGTGGTGCTCCTGGGGTCCCTGGAGCGGGCACGAAACCTTCTCGAGGCATCCGGCTGGCACCCCGACGTGACCCAGGTCCAGATCCAGCGCTCCAGGCCCCTGAGCGGTGACCTTCGGCTGGAGGCCCGGAATCCGGTCTTCGTGCTGAGCGCGGAAAAACCGTAAAAAAACAGGTGGTAAGGTGTTGAGGTGATGAGGTGTTGAGGGAAGAGAGGACCGGGGTCGGGGGAACCCTCGGAAGACCAGACCCTGCGCCGACCGCCTTGAAAACAGGCTGCGTCGCCCCTTGAAAGGAATCCCACGGCCATGACGGAGAAAACGATTCAGGTGTCCTTTGTGGGCGCCGGTCCCGGAGACCCGGACCTCATCACGGTGCGCGGCCGGCGCGCCATCGAAGAGGCGGATCTCGTGCTCTATGCCGGATCCCTCGTTCCCCGGGAAGTCGTGGCATGTGCCTCCCCGGACGCGCAGGTGGAGGACTCATCCCCCATGACCCTCGAACAGACCCATGCCCTCATGGTGAATACCGTCCGTGCGGGAGGACGGGTCGCCAGGGTCCACACCGGGGATCCGTCGCTCTACGGGGCGGTCCGGGAGCAGATGGCCCTTCTCGAAAAGGACGGCATCGACTACCGCGTGATCCCCGGCGTGACCGCGGCCTTTGCCGCCGCGGCCGCCGCCCGCGTCTCCTTCACCCTGCCGGAGAAGACCCAGTCCCTGATCCTGACGCGAATCGAGGGCCGGACCCCCGTGCCGGAGGCCGAACGTCTTCGGGCCCTGGCCGGACATGGGGCCGCCATGGCCGTTTATTTGTCGGCCGGGGACCCGTGGGGCCTGGCCGAGGAGCTTCGCCGGGGCGGATACCCGGACGACACCCCGGTGGTCATCGCCTACCGCGTGGGATGGTCCGACGAGAGGATCCTCTTCTCCCGCCTTCAGGACCTGGCAGAGACCGTCACGCGGGAAGGAATCACGCGGCAGGCCGTTTTCCTGGTGCTCCCGGGCCAGGACGATGAGCCCGTCTTCAGCCGGCTCTACAGCCCGGATTTTCACCATGGATTCCGGGGGGAATGACCATGACCCCGATGGACACCGCGGTCTACGCCCTGACGCCCCAGGGGGCGGTCCTGGCTCGCGCCCTGGCCCAAGGACTGGACGGAGACCTCTTTCTGCCCGAGTCCCTGGCCGCGGATTACGGAGCCATCCCGTTCCGGCGCCTCATGGATGCCGTGGCCGACGCCTTTCCCCGGTACCGCGGACTCGTGTTCGTGGCCGCTGCGGGAATCGTGGTGCGGGCCATTGCGCCCCATCTTCGTTCCAAGGACCGGGACCCGGCCGTGGTGGTGCTGGACTCCGACGGCCGGTTCGCGGTGAGCCTCCTCTCCGGTCACCTGGGCGGGGCCAACGACCTGGCCCGGCGGACCGCCCGCATCACCGGAGGCGCCCCGGTCATCACCACGGCCACGGACAGCGCGGGCCTGGAGAGCTGGGATCTCATCGCGGCCCGGACGGGCATGGTCCCGGCCAACCTTCGCGCGGTGAAGACCGTCAATATGGCCGCCCTCCGTGGCGATCCGGTGACCGTCTGCGACCCGGAGGATCGACTCGGGCTTCGGCATGGAGACCACTCCGGCCCTCCAGCCCTCTTGGTGGAACAAGCGGATCAACTGACCGAAGGCCGGCCCTCGGTCCTCGTCACGTGGCGCCGGCCGCCCGATTCCTTGCCGTCCGACTGCCTGGTCCTGCACCCCCGCTGCCTGACGGCCGGCGTCGGCTGCAACCGGGGCACGGCCTGCGAGGAAATCCTGGACTTGATTCGGTCGGTCTTTCAGGAACGCGGTCTGGCCCTCACCAGCCTGTCCGGCCTGGCCACCATCGATGCCAAGCGGGACGAGCCCGGGATTCAGGAGACCGCCGAGGCACTGGGAGTCCCGATCGCCTTTTATCCGGCCGAGGCCCTTGGTCCCATCCAGGTCCCGACACCCTCGAACACGGTCAAACGACACATGGGAGTGGAAAGCGTATGCGAAGCAGCGGCAATGAAACGGGCCGGAGGAAAACGCCTGCTGGTCCCGAAGGTTCGAAGCAAGAACGCCACACTGGCCGTGGCCCTGGAAGGCTCTTTGTCGTCAGTCTCGGCCCCGGGGACCCCGGCTTCCTGGCCCCCGTGGCCCGGGAGGCCCTGAAGACCGCCCGGGTGGTGGTGGGATACACCACCTACATGGACCTGGTGGAACCCGAACTCCTGAAGGGGAAGGAGATCGTCTCCACGGGCATGAGAGGGGAGATCCAGCGCTGCCGGGCCGCGGTCCGTCATTGTTCCGAGGGCCGGGATACGGCGCTCATCAGCAGCGGGGATGCGGGGATCTACGGCATGGCCGGGCTGGCCCTGGAGATCCTGGAAGAAGAGGGACTCACGCAACGGGTGGACGTGGAAGTCCTTCCCGGAATTCCCGCCCTCGCCGCGGCCGCCGCCCTCCTGGGCGCTCCCCTCATGCACGACTTTGCCGTGGTCAGCCTGAGCGATCTCCTCACTCCGTGGGACACGATTTCGCGACGGATCGAGGCGGCGGCCATGGCTGATTTCGTCATCGTGATCTACAATCCCCGGTCCCGAAAGCGGGAGGGGCAACTGGCAGAGGCCCTCCGTCTTATTCTCGACCACCGGCGCCCCACCACTCCCGTGGGCCTGGTTCGAAACGCCTGCCGTGAGGGAGAGTCCGTCTCCGTCTCTTCCCTGGCGGATCTGGACCTGTCGAGGGTGGATATGCTGTCCATCCTCATCGTGGGCAACTCAACGACCCGAATCCTGGGCGGACGCATGGTCACCCCCCGCGGTTATCTGGACAAGTACCCCACAGATTGACCTTGACAACCCCCCTCCCCTTTTCTAGGCTACCATTCGACCAATGGGTGCAGCCGCTTAATAGGGAATCCCGTGAAAATCGGGAGCGGTCCCGCCGCTGTAAACCCGGCCTCTGTTTTTTTCAGCGGGGGCAGCGTGGTCTCGGGTGACCTTCGAAGTGAAGGAGAAAGCCACTGCTCCGGTGAAAGCGGGGTGGGAAGGCAAACCTGAGACCCGGGTGAGCCAGAAGACCTGCCCGTTGGAAGGAGTGGCCGACCGGAAGGCTGCGCGGAGCCGTCTTCAGGGGACGAGGATCAAGCAAACTGGGTGCAGTCCTTACGTCCGAGTGGTATGGACGCAAGGACTTTTTTTTGGTCCCTCCCCGGCCCGGTCCCACCATCACCCGAAACCCTTCGAAGGAAAGGACGTGGGTCATGAAAACGCGACATGTTCCTGCGGTTTGTCTGTTCATCTCCCTGCTGCTCGGCCTGGGAACCCTCTCATGGGCCGGCGCCCAAGCACACCACGGTCACCCACACCACGAACGCGCCGCCAGACAGGGAATCCTCCTGGTGGCGTTCGGATCCACGGTCTCGGAGGCCCGGGCCGCTTTTACGAACGTGGAGGAAGAGGTCCTCAAGGCCTTTCCCGACGTGCCGATCCGGTGGGCCTACACCTCCCGGATCGTGCGACAGAAACTGGCCGAGGAAGGAAAGGTCTTCCATTCCCCCGAAACCGCTCTGGCCCTCATGATGGAGGAAGGGTTCACCCACGTGGCGGTTCAATCGCTTCACACCATCGGCGGTCATGAATTCCATGACCTCGTTCGGAATGTGCGTGCCTTTTCCGGCATGACGGGCGGCTTCGACCGGCTGGCGATGGGAGGCCCGCTCCTGAACAGCACCGAAGACATCGCCCGGGTGGCGGATGTCCTGATTCGCGGATTGCCCGACACCAGAAAAAAAGGGGAGGCCGTGGTCTTCATGGGACACGGCACGGACCACCCGGCCAATGCCCTGTACGTGGCCTTGATGGTGGAACTGGAAAAGCGGGATCCCGAGGTCTTCCTGGGCACGGTGGAAGGGAGCCCGGACCTGGAAGACGTCATGGAAAAATTGAAAATGAGGGGTATCGGCAAGGCCTATCTGATGCCCTTTATGGCCGTTGCCGGCGACCATGCACGGAACGACCTGGCCGGAGATGATGCGGAGTCCTGGAAGAGCCTGCTTACGGGTGCGGGCATCCAGTGCGTGCCGGTGCTTCGAGGAACGGCCGAGATGGACGCCGTGGTGGACATCTGGATCGATCACCTGAAAACGGCCATGGATTCACTCTAACGCCCCGGGAACCCGACCCGTTGCTCCAGGCAGTAACGGGTCGCTCTACCGGGAACGGGAACCAGGGGGAAACATCGGGACGGCCCCGGCACGAACCGGGGACCTCGAACAGCGTCATGCCACCGGATTCCCCGAGCCGTGAGTGCGTTCGCCGCGCCGAAATGCGGGCGAACACGAGATTCGCCGTCATCCTGTCCCTCCTGGGTGCGGCGGTCATCGCCTCGGCCTTTGCGGCATGCATGTTCGGTCGTATGGACGTCCCGGGCCGTGACGTGATCCGGGCCCTGCTCTCCGGTTTCGGCTGGACCGGAGGGGCCGGTGTGAACGAGGTCCAGCGGCTGGTGGTCTTTGACATCCGGCTGAGCCGTATTGTTCTCTCCATGCTCGTAGGCCTCAACCTGGCGGTGGCCGGAGCCGTGTTTCAGGGAATTCTCCGCAATCCCCTGGCCGATCCCTTTACCATCGGGGTATCTACGGGGGCGGCCTTCGGAGCTTCCCTGGCCCTCTTTCTCGGAATGGGTGCCCGTTCGCTCCTGGGGGTGGGGCTCCTTCCGGCCGCTGCCCTGGGAGGCGCCATGGCGGCTCTGTTCGCGGTCATCACCCTGGGCCGTATCGAGGGGCACCTGCGTCGCGACACCATGATCCTGGCCGGCATTGTGGTGGCCACCTTTCTCTCTGCACTCATCTCGCTCCTCAAGTCCCTGGACGAGGACTCGGTAGCGAGCATCGTCTTCTGGGTCATGGGAAGCTTTCAGGGCCGGGGTTGGAGTCACGCCGTCTTCGCCCTGCCCTACAGCCTGGCCGGGCTGGCCATGATCTGGATGCACGCGCGGGAACTGGACATCCTGGCCGTGGGGGAACTACAGGCCATGCAGGTGGGTGTGGACCTGGAGCGGGTTCGCCTCATCCTCATGATTGGAGCCAGTCTCCTGACCGCGGCTGCGGTCTCGGTCTCCGGGGTGATCGGATTCGTGGGACTGATCGTCCCTCACCTGGTACGCATGACCATCGGGGCGGAACACCGACGCCTTCTTCCCCTGGCCGGCCTTCTGGGAGCCGTGGTGCTTCTCTGGTCGGACGTGCTGGCGCGCATCCTTCTGCCGGGAGGCGAAGAACTCCCCGTGGGCGTGGTCACCGCCTTGCTGGGGGGGCCGTTTTTCTGCGGTCTGCTGAAACGGCACAAAAGGGGGACAGGCCTGTGATCCACGTGCAGGAACTCACTTGCGGGTATGGGGCCGTCCGCGTCCTGGAGGGTGTGACCTTCCACGTGGCACCAGGAGAAATGCTGGGCGTGCTGGGTCCCAACGGGAGCGGCAAGACAACCCTGCTGCACGTCCTGGCAGGCGTCATTCAACCCGAGGGCGGGCGGGTCCGGGTCGCGGGGCAGGACCTTCGGGCCACCTCGGCCCGGTGGCGGGCCCGGCGCATGGCCTCGGTCCCTCAGAAATCCGTGGTGACGTTTCCGTTCCGCACGCTCTCCGTGGTCCTCATGGGACGCTATCCCTATCTCTCCCGGTGGGGAGGCTACACCTTGGAGGACCTGGACGCCGCCGTGGAGGCCATGGAGCAGACCGGGACCCTCCCCCTGGCCGACCGGCTCATCTCAGAGGTCTCCGGAGGAGAGGCCCAGCGGGTGGTCATCGCCCGGGCACTGGCCCAGGCCCCGGAGATCCTTCTCCTGGATGAGGCCACATCGAGCCTCGATGTGGCCCGAAAGATCCAGGTCTTCGACCTCCTTCGCCGGAAAAACCGTGAGGACGGCACCACGGTGATCTGTGCCATGCACGATCTTAACCTGGCCGCTCTCTATTGCGACCGGCTCGTGTTTCTCAAGGAGGGGGGCATCGCCCTGGACGGTGCGACCGATGAACTGTTTACAAGCGAACATCTCTCGACGATCTACGAAACGCCGGTCATGGTGTCCCGTCATCCGGCGACCGGGGGACCCCAGGCCCACTTTGTCCCGGGCCGCCATGTGGGGGCTTCTGTTCGCAGTCCTGGCGACGGTGATCGCGACGGAAAACACACGGGCTGCTGAAATCCGCGTGACGGACGACTCGGGACAGGCGATCGACCTACCCGGTCCGGCCCGAAGGATCATCGCCCTCTATGGGGCCTACAACGAAATCCTGGCCGCCATGGGGCTCGAGGATCGCCTTGTGGGAAGGACCAAGGCGGACGTCCTTCCTGCGTCCATCCTCGAAAAGCCGAGCATCGGCACCCACATGCGGCCCAATGTGGAACTCGTACTGGGATTGAGGCCGGATCTGATCATTCAGAACGCGGGGCGCAGAGACGCCATGACCGTGGTGGACCAGCTCCGCAGGCACGGCCGGAAGGTGGCCGTCTTCCACCCGCTCGATTTTGAGGGACTCTTTGACGTGATCGAGCGGATCGGACGGTTGACCGGAGAGCCCGAGGCGTCCGCGGCGCTCGTTTCCAGGCTGAAGGAGCGTCTCCATGGGGTGGCATCCAGGCTGAGCGGCCTGGGCCGTCGGCCCACCGTCTTTTTCGAGGTGCGTTACCCGAATCTGCTCGGAGCGGGGCGGGGATCCATCGTGAATGACGTAATCGAGCGGGCCGGAGGAACGAACTGCCTGGAGAGCTCGAAAAAACTCGTCCGAATCGGCATGGAGACACTGATCGACCATCAGCCCGATGCCTATGTCATTCAGGAAGGCCCCATGAACCGGGAACCCTCCCCTCCGGGAGAGCGTCCCCACTTCAGTGCCCTTCAGGCCGTCCGGCAAGGGCGCATCCTTCAGGTGGACGAGCAGATCTTTTCCAGGCCCGGTCCCCGGTCCGTGGAGGCCGTCGAGACACTGGCCGAGTTTCTTCACCCGGACCGGTTCGGGAAATGATGACGTGCAGGGTTAGAGAAGTGCGATTACCTATTCATCCTCAGTCTTCGTGATCTTCGTGTCCTTCGTGGTGAACAGACAACGCCATGGTCCACGAGGGTCAAAATAGGGTATCCTTTTGCCGGGACCTACCCGAAGGAGTCAGACCGTCATGAAAACAGGCACTCTGTATGGTATCGGGGTGGGTCCGGGAGACCCCGAACTGATCACGCTCAAGGCGATCCGGGCACTTCAAGGCGTGGACGTGGTGTACACGGCCGCATCCTCCAAGAACAGTTACAGCATCGCCGTGGAGATCGTCACCCCTCACCTGAAGGAGGGGATTCCCATCGTCCGGCTCGACTTTCCCATGACCCGGGAGACGGAGACCCTGAACCGGGCCTGGAGCCGGAACGCCGGCATCGTCCGGGAGACCCTGTACGAAGGGCGGGACGCGGCCCTCATCACCCTGGGGGATCCCATGACCTACAGTACCTTCGGCTACCTCATGAGGACCCTCAAGGAGGAGACCCCCGACGTGCCCATCCGCATTGTCCCGGGCATCACGTCGTACCAGGCAGGCGCAGCCTCAGCGGGGCGGGTGCTGGCCGAGGGGGAGGAATCGCTGACCGTGATCTCGGGGGCACTGGGGCCCCGAAGGCTTCGGGAGGTGATCGACCACACGGACAACGTGGTCATGCTCAAGGTGTATCGAAACTACCGGGAGATCCTCGATGCCCTGAACGACATGGATCTCTCCCGTCGGGCGGTCCTGGTGAGCCGATGCGGTTTCGACGGAGAGCAGATCATTACGAACCTGGACGAACTCCCCGATGAGGTGCCCCCCTACCTGTCCCTTCTCCTGATCAAGAAGAAATGATTCCGAAACCGATCCAAAGCCGCCCCCCGTTGGTCCTGTATGGCGTTCTTGGGATCCTGACCGCGGGGGCCCTGGTCGTGTTTTTCTTCACGGGACCGCAGGAGGCCGCCGGCCTGTTCGCCGATCCGGCCGTCCTCTGGCGCCGGATCGTCTGGCCTCTCCTGCGCCTGACCTTCTTCATCTCTCTGGGGCTCTTTGCGGGACAGGCCATGGAAGGGTTCGGATGGATCGACCGGCTGACCCTCCCGGCGCGGAACGTTCTCGGTCGAGCCCATCTCTCCCCCCGCATGGGGGCGGCCTTTGTCACGGCCTTTGCCTCGGGAACCGCGGCCCTCTCCATGCTCATGGAGTTTTACCGGGAGGGAAGGTTGACGCGAAGGGAACTCGTTCTCTCGGTCCTCCTCAACACCTTTCCCTCCTTCTTCCTCCATCTGCCCACGACCTTTTTCATCCTGCTCCCCCTGGTGGGAACAGCGGGGCTCCTCTATCTCGGCCTGACCTTGCTCGCCGCTCTGGTGCGCCTGGTCGCGGTGCTGGCCGCCTCCAGGGTGCTCCTTCCCCGGCCCACCGGTGTCTGGGAGGCCGCTCAGGGCACCCGGAACCGATCATGGAGGCGAGTGCTTGGGGAGACCACAGGCAGATTTCCGGCCCGGATCCTGCGTATCCTGATGATCGTCCTCCCGGTCTACCTGATCGTGCTCGTGGTCTCGGATATGGGGCTCTTCGCCTGGCTTCGGATAGTCATGGCCGAACGGTTCACATCCACCTTCATTCCCATCGAGGCCTTCTCCGTGGTCCTCTTCAGCCTGGTGGCCGAGTTCACTTCCGGCTATGCCGCGGCAGGGGCCATGCTCGAGGCCGGGGCCCTGACCGTGCCTCAAGCCGCTCTGGCGCTCCTGTGCGGCACCATCCTCGCAGCGCCGATCCGGGCCCTGCGGCATCAGCTTCCCTATTACATGGGCATATTCACGCCCAGACTCGGACTCGGACTCATGGTCGCCGGCCAGGCCTTTCGAATCCTCAGCCTGGCCCTGGTGGGCGGACTGTTCCTGGCCGGAGTCACCCTTTTCCACTGACCGCCGCCCTTCGCCCCCGGCCCGTGTTCTCGACCGAGGACGTCCGGTTGCCGGCCACCCTTCAAAAGCGGCATCAAAGAGCCGGGAATCCCTGAAGGCGGGCGGGTTCAGTCGAAAAAAGGCGGATAGGTGGAGGAGACGTACGCCCTCTCCTCGGCCCCGAGCCGGTGCCCATAGAGCGTGGACCGGCCCGCAGCGTTGAGCAGGGTGAGCATGAGTTCCTCTCCCCGGAGAAGACCGAGCCCGCCCCACGCAGCGGAGAGTTCATCGAATCGTTCCACCCGATCCCGCCGGACCGTTGGACCCGCGATCAGGAGGGGGACGGTCTCACCGGAGTGGATCAGGGACGTGCCGCAGGGAGTGGAGTGATCCGCCGTCACAGCGACCAGAATGTCCTCCCTGAGACGCACGACGTCCACCAGGGAGGAGAGCCCCCGATCCAGGGCCTCGATCACGACGGCCTTGTGCTTCGGATCTCCTCCATGGGCGGCCTCATCGGGCGCCTTGGTGTGAATGTGGACAAACTCGTGGCGTGTGTCATCGAGGGCCGTGCGCACACGCTCTTCCAGGTCCCTTCCCGGATCCTTCCCATCGGAGACCCGCTGGAACGTCATGCCCAGCTCCGATGCGATCCCTCCGAATACCGACCCGGACGCCATGAGAAGCCCGTTCAACCCCCAGCACTCGGCAAAGGGGGCGACCCGAATCCGGCGGCCGCATCGTTGGGTGGCCAGAAAATTCAGGGGTTCACGGCCTGAATCCACGCGATCCCGGTTCACGGGGTGACGGACGAGGGTCTGCCGGCAATGGGTGAGGAAATCGTTCAGGGCCTGGGCCGTGCGGACCGCCTGCTCACGTTCCGAATTGGGTCTCAGGGGGACGATCCGGCCCATGGGCATTTGCCGAGTCATGGGATCCGAGTCCGAGACAAAGGGGGAGGCCCCTCCGCTCATCACGAGGACCCCCTCGTTTCCTCGAATCCGATGGAGGTGAAAGCGGATGCCCCGGGAATCGAACGGCGTGAGCGGGTCGTAGAGCGCCTCCCACTCGGCATCCGAGGCCTCCATGTCCTTCCAGCTCCTGCGGTAGAGGATGGGACCGCGGGGCGTGTCCGGCTCCGCGTAAAAGAGGTGGGCGATGCAGGCCACATCCCGGTCGTCCAGTTGCAGTCCGGCCCCCACCGCCTCCAAGAGACCCCGTCCGGGGAAGGCATTCATAGGGTAGCCGAAAAGCAGATAGTGGGCGGTTTCGCTCGGAAGGCACCGCCCCGGGATCGAGGCGTGGTACAGGCCGTTGCATCCCAGTGCGGCCAGCCGATCCAGGTTGGGGGTATCGGCGGCCTCCAGGGGGGTTCGGTGCCGGAGGACCGGATACGACCGATCGCCGAGTCCGTCGAGCAGGACCAGAATCATCTTCACGGTGCAGCCCCTCCCCCGGTGCGTGCCGGGGCCGGCCCCGAAGGGGCGCCCTTGCTCTCCAAACCGTCTTCGAGACACCGATCCACCACATCCCTGGCCAGAAGCAGCGATTCCGGGTCATGCAGTTCGAGGGTCCACCAGGGGCAGTCGATCCGGCGCAGCAAATCGACCCGCTCCGCGATGTCGTCGCATGTTTTCGGCGGCGTATGGCCCTGTCCCTCGATCTCCTCGTGATACACATGCGCCCCCAGGACCCGCTCGGGATGGGGCGATACGAAGTCCTCCACCGTGTACTGCCCCGTCTGGACGCACTCGCATGCCCGGGCATGACCGATGTCCAGGGTGACCCACGCACCGCTCATACGCACGAGTTTCTCGAAAAGATTGGGCCGGCTCGTCCACCCCCAGGCCAGGTTCTCCAGGCACACCCGAACCTGCTGTTGCGCTCCGAATCGGACCAGGTCCCCGAGATGGGACACGGTGCCCTCCCACGAGAGAGGTTCTGTGGAGTCCTGGCCCAGACCGATGTGGATGGAGAGGACGCCGCCGCCCACCTTGGCCACAAGACGCACGATGCGCCGGAAGATATCCACCGCCTCGGCCGCGCGGTCCGGATCGTCGTCTCCCAGATCCATTCGGGAAAAGGGGCAGTGGTAGCGGACGGCCAGGGGCTGGAGTCGATGGACCCTTTGGACCCACCGGGACTGGTCCGCCGGGCTTCGTGGAAGGTCGTCCAGGTGAAAGGACCACTCGATCCCGTCGAACCCGTGGTCCCGGGCGAATGCCCGGAGGTCATCGGGGTCGTGAAAGAGATTGACCATGGCAAGGGTGGGCCGCATGAATTTCCCCGAAAACACGGCAACCGCCTGAAAATGGAGGAGGTACGACGGGCGTGGAAGGTCCGCGTCAGGAACCCGGCGGCCGAATCACCGCGCTGAGATCGCCCATGAGGGCATTCAGGTCCAGATTGAAACGGCGGGCCGCTTCTTCAATGGTGTCGAACAGGGCCTCACAGCAGATACACGCTCCGGCCTGGGCGTCATAGGCCTTGAACACACCCTCGGTCTCGCGAAACCGCCCCACCACGTCCAGGACGGTCATTCGCGGCGAAAGAGGCCGATCCGTTTCCCCTTGTTTCATAGTCCCCTCACTTCGCGGCTGCGGCTCCCCGAGGGCGTCTCAACTCAACGGCTCCAGGACAATGCGATGATTCACCAGCGCGAACCGCTTGATCCGCGCCTTGAGCCGCTTTTCCTCTCCAAAAATGCTCACCATGACCACTTCGTCGCCCTGTTCCTCCAGGACGTCCACGCTCTCCAGGACCAGTTCCTCGGCCCCATCCTTTTGCAGATACACGGATGCTTCACACATGGTCTTCCATCTCCTTCAAGATCCCGACCGCCCGTTCCACCAGGTGAGGCAGGGGTTCGCCCTGCATTCCCACCACAATGGTGTTCTCCTGGGTGAGCGGGATCAGAATCTTGGCGGCATCGCTCGTACTGATGGCCTCGGCCATGGCGGGCGTCAGCTCCCCCATCATGGCGTTGGCCATGATCACGGCCAGGGGGCCGATGATGGCGTCCACCCGTCCCGCTGTCCGCACGATGGCGTTTTCTCCGGTGGCTCCTTTGTTGGCCCCGGCCTTCATCATGCGGGCCGTGGCCACAGAGTTCGTACCCAGGGCATAGACCACCGGATCGTGGCCCAGGACCTCCCGCAACCGCTTGATCACGGCCGCGCCGATACCGCCGCCCTGGCCGTCCACCACCATCAAGATCACGTCACAACCTCCGTGAGCGGGCCCCTATGGGTCCCGGCCCCTCAATCCATGTCCATGGCCGCTTCCAAGTCCCGCACCTGCTCCAGGATCGCCTTTCGCTCGGACTCGGTCAGGTCTTCCTGGGACAGCCTTCGTTTCAGCCCCAGGAGAACCATCTCCTGGCGGTAGTCCATGCAGGTATACCGTGCTTCCTGATCACCCATGACTCATCCATCCCGCGCCCCGGCCCGCGCAAAAGAAAAAAGCCACGCAAGGGGAGTCCGGGGAAAGGCCTTCGTGGCTTGATCCATTGGTGAAGCGATCCTGATTTTTCAATAAAAGCAGGGCTTCATACCCTGTGCGTTACAGATTACCGGGCGGGTTTCGGCCTTGTCAAGCGCTTTCCTTGACGCCTCGGTAAGGGCTTGCACTCCACCCGGGCCTGTCCTAGACTGCCTTCATGTGAACAACGGAGGAACCAGGACATGATCATCGTCACAGGCGGGGCCGGGTTTATCGGGAGCGCCCTGGTATGGCGTCTCAATCAGAGAGGTGAAGAGGACATCCTGATCGCCGATCATCTGGATACGTCCGAGAAATGGAAGAACCTGGTGCCCCTCCGGTTCAAGGACTATCTGGACCGGGACGATTTCATCGAGCGGATGGAGCGAGGCGATTTCGGCAGCCGCATTCGAGCGGTCTTTCACCTCGGGGCCTGCTCTTCGACTACGGAGCCGGATGCGGGCTATCTCATGGAGAACAACTACCGGTACACCCTGCGTCTGGCCACATGGCAGGAACAACACCCCAACTGCCGCTTCGTGTATGCATCGAGCGCCGCCACTTACGGTGACGGGGAGCAGGGATACCGGGACGATGAGGAAGCACTGCGCTCCCTTCGACCCCTGAACATGTACGGGTATTCCAAGCATCTCTTCGATCTTTACGCCCTTCGCAAGGGATGGCTCACCCGGATCGTGGGGCTCAAGTACTTCAACGTATTCGGCCCGAATGAATGCCACAAGAAAGACATGCGAAGCGTGATCCACAAGGCATTCCCCGGCATCCGGGACGAGGGGATGATCCGTCTCTTTCAGTCCCATCGTGAGGGGTACGCCGACGGAGATCAGGTGCGGGACTTCATCTACGTGAAGGATGCAGTGGAGATGACGCTCTTCTTCCTGGAGAACCGGCGGGCGAACGGAATCTACAATATCGGAACGGGCACGCCGCGCACGTGGAACGACGTGGCCGCAGCCATGTTCCAGGCCCTTGGCCGCCCTTCCCACATCGAGTACGTCCCCATGCCGGACACCCTCAAGGGCAAGTACCAGTATTACACCTGTGCGGAGATGGAAAGGCTTCGAGCCGCCGGTTGCCGACACGTGCCCAGAAGCCTGGAGGACGCCGTGGGAGAGTACGTCCGCGATTATCTCTCAACCGACTCCCGGCTGGATCCGTCCCATGATTAGACCGGGGCCACCTCGAGACCGGAACCGGGCCGGCCCGTTGATCCGTCCCGCAATACGCCTGATCCTTTTCCTCCTGCTCTCCGGTTTGGTTCCGGGACTCTGCGGCTGCACCCTGATCCTGGCGGGCAGCCTCATCCATGCCGTTGTCGCAGAAGTGAAATCCAGACAGGAACTCCCGGAGAAAAACGAAATCCTCTACGTCATCTCGGCCGATGATCGCGAACAGAAGACGGCCTACATGGTCGAGGTCTACGTCAAAACCACATGTGACACAAAACGCCACCTGATGCTCATCTACGTGAACCGGATCATTCTGTCCTATGTGGAGAAAACCGGGGATGCCGTGGTCCTGGAGGACCTGGAAGGAGATGGATATATCGACGTGGTGAAGTGCAGGGATACGGCCTTTTTCCCACCGGTCCCTTACTCGAGCGGCGAATACATGCTGAAGAAGAGCAACGGCGGACTGCGGCGCGGTGAGCCGGAGTTCGACGTGGGTCTCGGTCCGGACAGTCCATGGTACGGCTTTTCAGAACGGACGCGCCTGGAAGACCCGGCCCAAGTGGAATCCCGGGGGATGAACGTGTATCCCCTTCAGGAGCGGTTCACTCGAATCGCCGTACCCGCTCTGAAGGAACTGGATTTCACGCCTCGCGGGTAACCGGACAAACACGACCCGGTCGTGACAGGCCGTGAAGGCTCGTACGCCTCGCCGCAGATATACCGGCGAATCGCAGCCGCTCTCTTGCGTTGACCTCCTTCGTGCTCTTCGTGCCCTTCGTGGTGGATGACGCCCTTTTTCACCGCGAAAGACACGCCAAAGAGGCGGCCGACTCACCCGCGATCATCCATCTCCGGGCCTGAGACCCGGGAAAGCGCCTGAATCAAACTCACTGGCTCTTTTCGTCCACACGGTCGAACCGCTGGATCTCCGCTTCGTTTCGAAGTTGCTTCACGTGGCTCTGCACTGCCTCCCTGACCGCCTCCTGGCCCAGGTGATCTCGGACACGGTCCCGCACTTCGACAAAGGGGACCAGGCCTTCCGGCCTCTGTTCCTCCTGCTTGATGAGATGGTATCCGAACTGGGTCTTCACAACACCGCTCACCTCCCCCGGTTTGAGGGCGAAGGCCGCGTCCTCGAAGGGCTTGGCCATCTTTCCGCGGGAAAAGAACCCCAGATCGCCGCCTTGTTCCCGGCTCGGACATTGGGAATGCTCCCGGGCAAGACCGGCAAAGTCCTTTCCGGCCAGCACCTCTTTGCGAATGCCCTCCAGTTTTGACACAGCCTCCTGCTCGGCCTTGTCCCCGCCTTCCGGATCGGTCTGAATGAGGATGTGGCTGGCCCGCACCTGTTCCGGCCGCATGAAGGCCTCGGGGTGGCTGTCATAAAAGGTCTGGGCCTCGGCCTCGGAAATCTCGGCGCTCTTGCTGAACAGTTTGCCGATGAGCTTCTGGACCGCCCGACCCTGCCGGATCTCGTCGCGCAGATCTTTCTCGTTCATCTGCATCCGCTTCAAGGCGATTTCATAGGCCTCGTCCGATGTGAACCGCTCACGGATTGCGGACCACTGTTCCTGGACCTCTTCGTCGGTGACCTCGATCCCCTCCCGGACGCTCTCCTGGTAGAGGAGAGAACGGTCGATCAGGTTTTCCACGACCTTTGCGCGAAGATCCGCAAGGTGGTCCGGAGTGAGGGCCTGTCCGCTCCGAATCAGTCTCTGCTGGTACCCGGTCATCTCCCGATCCACCTGGCTGCTGGAGATGGGTTCCCCGTTCACCAAGGCCACCAGGTCTTTTTCGGCCGGCGGTTCGGACGGTTTGACCTCCTCGGCGCCGGCAAAACCGGCAAAAAAAACTGCGGCCAGGGCCGCCATGAAGATCCTTTGCGCCGTTGTCAACGTACGTGCCATATCCTGCTCCTTTCAATCACCCTCGTCCGATTTCCCCCCCCGAAGAGAGGCTCGCTTCAGGAGGGACACCGGACGGAGTCCTTATGTCCACGAAAAACCACACCCACCTTCTGTAACAGGATCGGTCCTCGGGTTCAAGGCAAACCTTTATTATCCTGAAAACACCTCGTTCCCCATTCAGCAGGGGTCGAAGGCGGATTGCGGTCGGGTGATTCGGGAATGATGTGATTATGTGATTATGTGATTATGGGATTATGGGATATGAATCGAGGGGAGGAATCCCAACAGACGGATTTTCTGAACAGGGCCGGCCGACCTCCTCTTTGGTCATGACCGTTCGGGTTCTTTTTGCATTGATCCTCCTCCGGAACTACAGTAGAACAAAAACCTTCCTCACTCCCCGCCTGGTTCGATCGCCGCGGCCGGGGTCGAGTGAGAGAGGGGACCTATTCAACCCTGTGAAAGGAGTACGTTATCATGGCATTTTCCAATGTACACGATGTGTTCCGCCGAATGCCCGAGGTCTTCAGCGCCACTGCGGCCCCGGGGCTGGACGCGGTCTTTCAGTTCGATATTCACGGAGACGGCGGGGGCGCATGGAACGTGACCGTTCGTGACGGGGCCTGTGCCGTGGAGCAAGGGACCCACGGTGCCCCCCGGGTGACCATCACCATGTCCGACGAGAACTGGCTGGCCCTGGTGAACCGCCGGCTCAACGGAGTGCAGGCCTTCATGACGGGAAAGCTCAAGGTCAAGGGAGATCTCATGCTGGCCCAGAGGATCTACGAGCTTTTTCCGTTCTGAACCGGCGCCGGCGAATGATCAGTCCGTATAACCAGGAGCACCTCGAGACCCTTATCTCGGTCCGGGAACACCTGGATCGTCTTTCCCCGTCCCAACGCCGCTCGCTTCTGGAACAGGCGAGGCCCTACCTGGCGTTCCGCCGGGAGGTGGCGGCCTTTCAGGCGGAACACTTCTCCGAGGTCTGCACGATCACGTGCTTTCGGGACCGCACGAGCGCCTGCTGCGCCCGCGAGGGGATCATGGCCTTTTTCGCCGACGTGGTGGTGAACGGCCTCCTGGCGACGCCGAAAGAGCTGGATGCCCTGGTTCGAGCCCTGGACTCCCCCACGGACGGTCCCCAGTGTGTATATCTGGCGGAGACGGGTTGCCTCTGGTCTCTGAAACCCATCGTCTGCGAGATGTTCCTCTGCGACCACGCCATCCGGACCGTCCTGGAGCCGAGCCAAGAACGCATGGCCTGCTGGCGGGCCTTTCGGGAGCGGGAGCGGGCGTTCACGTGGCCGGACCGGCCGGTGCTCTTTGACGACCTGGAGGCCTACTTTTTGAAGGCCGGGCTGGACAGCCCTCTCATGTACTGCCACAAGAGCCCGGGGCTCCTTCGCGTGAAGGCCCGGGCCGAGCAGGGCGGCGGGAAAGGGCCACAGCATCCACGCGTGCAGGCCGGTGAAAACGAATATTCGTGCCCCTGAATATCGACCATCCCATGGAGACAACAGACCATGACCCCACCCCTTTCCCGTGACGCGGCCTTGAAGATCCTGGCCCGAAGACGCGATCAACTCAACCGGGGCCTTTCCTACGCGGAAAAGATCCTCTTTCTTCACCAGGCAGAAGGCGCAGATGCCCCCCTTCCCTCCCGCGGCCGCGACCCCATTCGGCTCTTTCCGGATCGCGTGGCCATGCAGGACGCTACGGCACAGATGGCCATGCTCCAGTTCATCCTGGCCGAACGGGACGCCACCCGGGTTCCGGCCACGATCCACTGCGACCACCTGCTCAGGGCCGCGGAAGGCGACGAGCCGGACCTGGAGGCGGCCCTCGAAGCAAACCGCGAGGTATACGCGTTTCTATCGAGCGCGGCCGCCCGTTTCGGCATCGGTTTCTGGGGACCGGGTTCCGGCATCATTCATCAGGTGCTCCTGGAGAACTACGCCATCCCCGGAGGCCTCATGATCGGCACGGATTCCCATACACCGAATGCGGGGGGACTGGGCATGCTGGCCATCGGCGTGGGGGGCGCGGATGCGGCCGAGGTCATGGCCGGTCTCCACTGGGAGACCACCCATCCCCGGATCACGGGAGTTCGGCTCAGTGGTCGGCTCACCGGCTGGGCCTCGGCCAAGGATGTCATCCTGGAGATGCTCAGGCGGCTCACCGTCAAAGGCGGAACGGGCAGGATCATCGAGTACTTCGGGGAGGGGGCCCGGCGCCTGTCGGCGTCCCAGAAGGCCACCATCACGAACATGGGCGCGGAACTGGGCGCCACCACCTCGGTCTTTGTCTACGACGACTCCATGGACGCCTACCTGCGAAACGCCGGACGGGACGAAGATGCCGATTGGGCCCTTTCCATGGCCGATATCCTCTGCCAGGACGAGGCCTGCATCGAGACGCCGGAGAACGTGTTCGATGAGATCATGGAACTGGATCTCGGCGCCGTTCGCCCGGCCCACGCCGGACCGTTCAGTCCGGACCGGGTGACGCAGGTAAAGGACTTCCGACAGGCCGTCTCCTCCGAAGGCTGGCCCGAAACCGTTTCCGCGGTGATCCTGGGATCCTGCACCAACAGCTCCTACTCGGACCTCTGCGCGGCCGCCCGTGTCCTCGAACAGGGCTCCCGGCACGGCCTGAGGGCCGTTGTCCCCTTCCTCCTCTCTCCGGGATCGAGGCAGGTCTTCGAGACCATTGGGCGGGACGGCGTTCTCCAGACCCTCCTGGACGCCGGGGCTACAGTGCTCACGGCCTCCTGCGGTCCGTGCATCGGCCAGTGGGATCGGCGGGACGTCCCAAAGGGCGCGCCCAACTGCCTCTTCACCACCTTCAACCGCAACTTCCGGGGCCGAAACGATGCCAACCCCGAGACCCGCGCCTTCCTGACGTCGCCGGCCCTGGCCGCCGCCCTGGCCCTCAGCGGAGACCCGGGGTTCGATCCGGAGAGCGACACCCTGATCGGGGCCGACGGCCGGGCCTTTCGTCTCTCGCCCCCGGAACCTCCCCCGCTCCCTCCGGGGGGACTCGTCCGGAACCGCGAGGCCTATGTTCCGCCACCCGAAGACGGCCGCGGCATCCCCATCGACATTCGTCCGGACTCAGAGCGGCTCCAGTTGCTGACCCCGTTCGCCCCCTGGGATGAGCGTGAGATCCGGGACCTCCCCGTGCTCGTGAAGACTCAGGGGAAGACCACCACAGACCACATCTCCCCGGGCGGAGCCTGGCTTCGATACCGCGGGCACCTGACCCGCATCTCGGAAAACCTGCTGGAAGGGGCCGTGAACGCCTTTACCGGCGAGACGGGGCACGGGACAAACGTCCTCAATGGAGAGCGTGGGGTTCGATTCTCCCGGCTGGCCGAGATCTACCGCGACCGGATCGGAGGTTCGGTCATCATCGGAGACGAGAACTACGGGGAGGGGTCGAGCCGGGAGCACGCAGCCATGAGCCCGCGCCTCCTGGGCGTGCGGGTCGTGGCGGCGCGATCTTTCGCCCGCATTCACGAGGCCAATCTGAAAAAGCAGGGCATCCTGCCCCTGGTCTTCGACGATCCATTGGACTACGAGTGGATTGATGAAACGGACCGGCTGGATTTTCCTCCAATCTCGGATCTGAAGCCCGACGAGCCCGTGGCGGTGACCGTCCGAAAGGCGGACGGAAACACGCTGTCCGTCCGCTTTCGGCACACACTGACCCCGGAGCAGATCGAGTGGCTGCGGGCCGGCTCCGCCCTCAACGTGGTGAGGGGAACGTCGACCGACGATCACCAAAGACCCTAGGGTTCCGGTCCGTCGTGTGGGTGCCAGTGCGTCTCTTTTTTTTACCACGAAGGACACGAAGAGGGAGGAAGAACACACCACCTCTTTTACCGTGAAAATACTCCAGAGGTTGGGCCTATGCCGGGGCTGAGGCGAAGGGGATCGGGGTTTTCTGTAGCGGACATGAGCGGGAGGCCTTCGTTATTCCGGACGGTTACGCCCGGGGGAAACCGCGGCCATCCCGGCACTCAAGCCTATCAAGGCCTGCTGAAGGGACCATGGCGAACTTGGGGGCATGAACGGGTGCGCAACCTACGCATCATGGCTTGAGTGCCGGGTGGAACGCGGAGGGGGCAGGGATCCCCCGGGCGTAACCGTCCGGAATGACCAGGACGGAAGCGAGGGAAGCGGAAGAAACCCCCGATCCCCGGAGCCGGCGACAAAACCGTTTCCTCTTTGCTTTCTCGGGGATAACCAGGAGCCTGCGCCTGATCATGTGCGTTTGTGAAGGAAGGCCCTCAGGCAGCCGGCAACCGGATCATGCGTCCTTATCCAGCAGTTCGGCAAAGGGATTGTTGAAGGCCCCGGGCCTCCGACTCCCTTTGGAGGGTTCGGCCCGTCCCGGTTTGCCGATCCGGGTCGGCTCTTTTCGGGCCTCCGGTCCCTTCCGGGGTCCGGGCCTCGCCCCCTCGGAACGCATGGAGAGGGAGATCCGGTTCCGGGCCAGGTCCACGGACAAGACCCGCACGCTCACCCGCTGGTTCACCCGGACCACCTCCGAGGGGTCCTTGACGAACCGGTCGCACAGCTCGCTCACGTGGACGAGCCCGTCCTGGTGGACCCCCACGTCCACGAACGCGCCGAACGCGGTCACGTTGGTCACCACACCCGGAAGCTTCATGCCCGGTGTCAGGTCCCCGATCTCCTTCACCCCTTCGGTAAAGGTCATGGGTTCGAGCCGCTGCCGGGGATCCCTTCCCGGCTTGGACAGTTCTTCCAGGATGTCGTTCAGGGTGGGAAGCCCGGTGGTATCGGTGACATAGTCCGTCAGCCGGATCTTTTTTCGAAGGCCTTCCTTTTCCATGAGGTCCCGCACCGAGCAGTCCAGGTCCCGGGCCATGGCCTCCACCACGGAGTAGGACTCCGGATGAACGGCACTCCCGTCCAGGGGGTTGTTCCCTTCCCGGATTCGAAGGAACCCGGCCGCCTGCTCAAAGGCCTTGGGGCCCAGCCGGGTCACATCCTTGAACGCTTCTCTGGAGCGAAAAGGCCCGTTTTCGCCCCGGTGGGCCACGATATTCCCGGCAAGCTGGGGACCCAGCCCCGAGACATAGCTCAGGAGCTGCTCGCTGGCCGTATTCACCTCCACGCCCACGGCGTTCACGCAGCTCACCACCACGTCGTCCAGGCCCCGCTTGAGCGCCGTCTGGTTCACATCGTGCTGGTACTGTCCCACCCCGATGGACTTGGGATCGATCTTCACGAGTTCGGCCAGGGGGTCCATGAGACGCCTGCCGATGGAGACCGCGCCCCGATAGGTCAGATCCAGGTCGGGGAATTCCTTGCGGGCCGCCTCCGAGGCCGAGTAGATCGAGGCCCCGCTCTCGTTCACCAGGATCACGGGGATCCCTTCGGGGAGGTCGAGCCCCCGAATAAAGGCCTCGGTCTCGCGCCCTCCGGTCCCGTTTCCCACGGCAATGGCTTCCACACGGTGCGTACGGCAGAGATCGAGCAGGGTCTTTGCCGCCTCGGCCTTACGCGCCTCGGACCCGGACAGGTACACCGTTGCCGTGGCCAGCAGGTCCCCCTGGCGATCGAGGCAGACCGTCTTGCACCCGGTCCGAATGCCCGGGTCCACGGCCATGACCCGTTTTCGGCCCAGGGGCGGGGCCAGCAGGAGTTCCCGGAGATTCCCGGCAAAGACGCGGATGGCCTCCTCGTCGGCCCGATCCTTGGTCTCCATGCGGATCTCGGTCTCCATGGCATGGCAGAGGAGCCTGCGATAGCCGTCGTGGACCGCCAGCCGCACCTGTTCGGCCGCCGCCCCCCGGCCTCGAATAAAGAGGTCTTCCAGCAGGGCCAGGGCCTGATCCTCGGGCGGGGTGACGCGAAGATCGAGCACCCCCTCCTTGGCGCCGCGCCGTATGGCCAGGACCCGGTGGGAAGGGGCCCGGACCACCGGTTCCTCCAGGTCGAAATAGTCCCGGTACTTGGCGCCCGTCTCTTCCATGCCCGGGATCACCGTGACCCGAAAGACACCCTGCGTCGCAAAGAGAGACCGCATGCGCTCCCGTGCCCTGGAATCCTCGTTCACCCACTCGGCAAGGATATCCCGGGCGCCGGCCAGGGCATCCTCCACTCCATCGACCCCCTTTTCCGGGTCCACGTAGGGCTCGGCCTCCCTCGCCGGGTTCGTTGCGTCCGCCTGCTCCAGGAGAAGCGCCGCCAAGGGCTCCAGGCCCTTCTCCTTGGCCACGGTCCCCCGGGTTCGGCGCTTGGGACGAAAAGGGAGGTAGAGGTCTTCCAGGACCGCCATGGTCTCGGCCCCCTGAATCCCCGCCTCCAGTTCTTTCGTCAGAAGCCCCCGATCCGTAAGGCTCTTCAGGACGGCCTCTCTCCGCGCGTCCAGTTCCCGAAGCTGGGAGGCCCGGTCCCGAATGGAGGTGACGGCCACCTCATCCAGTGTATCCGTGGCCTCCTTGCGATACCGGGCGATAAACGGCACCGTGGCCCCGTCGTCGATGAGGCGTCCCACCGCCTCCACCTGCCAGGTCTTCAGGCCCAGTTCCCCGGCGATCTTTTCGATATGCCGTGATTCCATGCGGACTCCGTGTTCTCCTTGCAGATCCTCAAAAAGGGCCCCGTGAAAACGACACCTTTTCACGGGGCTGTCAAAAGGCGCGATTCTACATGGGGCCTGTGCCGTGGTCAACTCATCTCGCAGCACATGGCTCCAACCATTCAGCCTTCCTCGGCAATCCGTTGAAGAAAGCTGCGGGCAAACCGGCGCGCAATGAGCGGGGCGTTGCCCCCCGCCCGGTTGTTCACCACCATGTGGACACGCACGCCCTCCTGCACCGCCTTCCGAGCGATTCCAACCGCGTCGTCGACCATGCCCGGGCTTTCCATCCCCTCCTGCTCGCGATCAAAGGGGAACGCCTTTCGGTAGGCATCCTCATAACGGACGCCCCGGGGGGTCATGAGCCGCACCACCGCGTCGTTCCCTGTGTTGAAGAACCGTTGCCCGGGCCGTTGAAACTGCTCCCGAAGCGAAGGGAGCCACGTCCAGTGGCTGAGTACCTGGCCCACGCCTCGCCGCTCCAGCACCTCGAAAACCGGCGGCGACAGGTAGGCCTCGGTGCGCACCTCCACGTGGTATCGTGAGTCATCCGGGCAGGCGCCGAGGAAGTCGTCCAGGGCGGCGGCAAAGGCCTCGGGGGTCTCCTGTTCCGCCTTTCGCCGGTATTCCTGCTCAAAGACGATCCCGGCCAGGGCCTCGCCCAGGAGTTCCACGGCCGGGTCGTAGAACCGCCGGGCGAACATCCCGGCGTTCAGGTAGTCCGGATTGTCCGCAAAGGCCCGGCCTCGACGCAGCTTCCGGGCGAACACGGCCTGGGGCGCCTTGAGAATCAGCCGGTCGTGGCTGGAGAGGTGGTCAGCATAGGCTCGAAGCACGTGAAAGGTCCGCGTGGGGTTCCCTTCCCCGTCCAGGAGCAGGGCGTAGAACGTGTAGTCCACCTCCAGGATGGAAAAGTGCTGAAAGTACTCCTTCACGCTCGCCACGGGCAGGACCCTCTCCTGGAAAGAGTCACCGCCCACCCGTTTGGAGCGGCTGGACACCGCATACGAGCCCGCTGTGTAGATCTGCCCGATCCACCCCGCATACCGATCGCTGGCCGTTCCCAAAAGGACCTTCGGGTGAAGGCCTCGGAAAAGAAACCGATCCAGGTCGTGGCGGGACGGTGTCTCCATTTTTCCCCTTTCCAAGCATCTACCCATATCATAGACTGATCAAAAGAATCAAAACGGGCCACCGAACCCTGTGACACCCAAGGCCCCTCCCACGGAAATCCCCATCAAGGAGAAACCATATGAGAGTCGTCGCCTTTTGCGGAAGTGCCAGGAGAAACGGCAACACCTCCATCCTGGCCAGGACCGTGCTCGGGGAACTGGAATCGGCCGGCATGGAGACCGAACTCGTACAACTCGCCGGCAAGGACATCCGAGGGTGCCTCGCCTGCCGAAAATGCTTCGAGAAAAAGGACCGGCGATGTTCCGGCCGGGAAGACGACGTGAACGACTGTATCGAAAAGATGATTCAGGCGGACGGGTTCATTCTGGCTTCCCCCACCTATTTTGCGGACCTGACCCCGGAAATGAAGGCCCTCATGGACCGGGCCGGCTATGTGGCCAGGGCCAACGACGGGCTGTTCAAGCGCAAGGTGGGAGCCGCCGTGGTGGCCGCCCGCCGCGCAGGGGCCATTCACGCATTCGATTCCATGAATCATTTCTTCTTCATCAGCGAGATGATCGTGCCGGGCTCCAACTACTGGAATCTGGGATTCGGCCTGGACAAGGGCGATGTGGAAAAGGATGAGGAAGGTCTCCAGACCATGAAGCAACTGGGCAAAAACATGGCCTGGCTCCTGGAAAAACTGAACCACCGGCCGGCGGGCGAATGATCGGTTACTCTGGTGAGAGGGAGCTTTATCAAAGACGGTATCGCATTCTTGACGAACCCGTAAAAACTGTTTTTCGCGCAGAGGCGCCAAGAACGCCAAGAAAAAAGCATCTGAATATCAATCGTTCATCTTTGCGGTCTCTGCGGCTTGGCACGAGAATGTGACCTTTTACGAGGACATCATTCTTGTGTTTCACCCTTCGTGCTCTTCGTGTCCTTCGTGGTAAAAAAAGCGGGTGATCCACCACGAAGGACACGAAGAGCACGAAGAATGTCCAGGTAAAATCCGGGCTGTCGTTCGTTGCCATGCCTGCGGAAGAGCGCACCTGGCGACTGAAGGAGTTTTTGCGAGGCGGTCCATATCATCCCATACGGTGGAAGGCACGGAATAGATGCTTGCAGCGCGCATGGAAAAACTCACGCCGTACGTGCCCGGAGAACAGCCCCGGGACCGGCGCTACCTGAAGCTCAACACGAACGAGAATCCCTATCCCCCTTCTCCGAGGATCAAGGCGTTTCTGGCGGGGTTTGACATCGAGGATCTTCGGCTCTACTCGGACCCCGTATCCGGAGATCTTCGCAAGCGCATCGCCGAGCGGTACCACACGGCCGAAGACGAGGTCTTCGTGAGCAATGGATCCGATGAGGCCCTCTCGTTCTGTTTCTATGCCTTTTTCGATTCCGCGCGGGGACCCCTGCTCTTTCCGGAATTCACCTACAGCTTTTATCCCGTCTATTGCGACTTCTACCAGATCGCCTATGAGCGAACCCCCCTGGCGTCGGATTTCGGTGTGGACCTGGAGGCCTTTCTCCAGAGGCCCTCATGCGGACTGATCTTTGCCAATCCCAACGCACCGACAGGCCACTCTCTTTCCCTGGACCGCATTCACTCCCTGCTCCAGCGCTATACCCCGGATCGCGTGGTGGTGATCGACGAGGCCTACGTGGATTTCGGAGGCGAGAGCGCGGTGGAACTGATTCGGGAATTCCCCAACCTGGTGATCGTACGGACCTTTTCCAAGAGCATGTCCCTGGCCGGACTTCGCCTCGGATTCGTCCTTGCACAGGCGCCCTTGGTGAAGGCCCTCTTCACGGTCAAGGACTCCTTCAACTCGTACCCCGCGGACCTGTTGAGCCAGAAAATCGGCGAGATCGCCGTGGCCGACAGGGGGTATTACACATCGATTACACGGAAAATCGTGGAGACCCGGGAACACTTCACTGCCGAGGCCGAGGCCCTGGGATGGCGCGTGGTCCCTTCCAAGGCGAATTTCGTGTTTGCTTCCCTGCCCGGCGTGACCGGAGGAGAGGTCTATCGTCGACTGAAGGAGGTCGGAATCCTGGTACGGCACTTCGATGTGGATGGAATTCGTGATTTCGTGAGGATCACCATCGGCAGGCCCGATGGCATGAAACGACTACTGGAGCAGATGCGGAACGGGTTCCCTGGACCCGAATCCTGATGGTCCGGCATGCACCCGATAATCCCATCAAAAAGGCCGGTCACCCTATTCGATCAGATCCACGATAGTGCCCAGCATCTCGTCCTTGGTCTGAAAGACCTTGATGTTGGCCTCATACCCCCGCTGGGTGGGAATGGTCCGGGGCAATTCCTCGCCCAGGTCCACGTTGGAGAGTTCCCGAGTCACACTGCCGGTCCCGCTGTAGTCAACCACCACGGGGCCCGGATCCTCGACCCGCTGAATGTCCACCTTTACCGCATCGTTCAACCCCTCTTCGAGTATGGCCCTGGACTTCTTGAATCCGTCCGTGTTCACATTGGCTATGTTATTGGCTCTGACGGCCATCTGGGTGCCGAACGCCTGAAGAGCGGAAAGGTTGTTCCCGATGGAAAACGACATGGTCTTCTCCTCCCGGGGGGCATGGCCGAGTCAACACCGGTCCCCTCGGTTCTGGTATCGGAAGGAAAGACCGAAAACTTGAAGGGAAAAAGCGCCTGAACCATCCCTGAGGGCGTCTCACCCCAGAATCTTCATCCGCAGGCTGCCCACGCCTTTTTCCACCAGGGAGAGTCTCCGGGCCAGCCCATACGAGAGGTCCACGTCCCGCCCGTTCACAAACGGCCCCCGATCCTTGACCACGGCCCGGACCTTTTCACCGGTCTCCGGATTGGTGAGTTCGACCCGCGTCTCGAACGGCAGGTCCCGGTGGGCGATGGTATTCGCATACATGTTGTAGAACTCCCCGTTGGCCATGGGCCTTCCGTGATAATCCCGACCGTACCAACTCGCCACCACGTTCATCTCGCTGGGGAAATCCCTGGGCGGGGGCACACGGATCGTCTGACCCGGCCGAATCGATCGGGGGTCTTCAATGCCGTTGGCTGAAATGAGCGCCTCCGGGTCCACACGAAACGTCTTCACGGCCAGTTTCCACAGCGTGTCTCCGGGCCGGATCGTGTAGGTGGTCCAGGCCTCATTTTCCTCCACCGGTTCCGCGGATACCGGCGGATCCTTCACGGAAACGGAAGGTGATGCTTCGCTCTGAGCAGACCGTTGTCCGTCCAGACTTCGAGATAAATGAGTCTCGAAGTCCTCCGGCCCCTTCAGAAGGGCACCCTCCTTCAGGAACCAGTTCCCACTCCTGGAGGACCGCCCCACGGCATCGGGGTTCAGCCGCCTCAGGGTGGACCAGTCCACGTTCATGAGCGCCGAAATTTTGGCGATGGTGTCGCCGCTTTGGACTTCGTAGGGCATGGATACACCTCCGGTCTGATCTCCTCCATCCGAACGGCGCCGCGCGCCGGGCGGCGACTCAACCCGGGCCGTCCATCGGAATGGAAGATCGTTGTCCTGATAAGCAGCAATTGTTATGCCAAAAAATCTGTTCGCGGACGGATCGCCCTCCATCGGGAGATGGGGTCATTCGTGAAATCGGCCCGTGCGCTGCGACGGTTGTCCGTGATGGGTGTGAATGATCCGTGGAACGTCGTTTCGAAGAAGAAGGCAGAGGGCATTGCCCGAGGGACGGAGGAGAAAGAGTCTCGGAGGCGTCAAAAACCGCAGTTGAGCTTGCCCGAGTACTTGCGGGTGGCCTCCCATACGGCGGTCTCGCAGATCTCGTGGTCCGTTATGGTGTTTCGGCCCTTTTTCAGGCTCAGGCTTCGGCGAATGCCGTGGACCTCCCGGTCCCGGGCATCCCGGAAGGAAATCAGAAGTTCACATCCTTCCCAGTCCCGATCCGACACAACGGTGACCGTCCAGGTCAGGGTCACGAGAACGGTGTGTTCGGCCACCTTTCGGACTTCGTCGAACTGCACATCCAGCTCGGCCGACGCCTCGGAGACAAAACCGGGGCATGCGAGAAGGCACGCAATGAACAAAAGACATGGAATAACCTGTTTCACGGAATCGACATCCTTATTGTTGCCATGAAAAAATCATGGATTCAGGGAAATAAACCACGGACACGACACTACCTGGCGCCGGACGTGGGAAAGGCGCCGTCCACCTCATTCAGGAGTTCAAAGGTCGCGTCGACGAAGCTCTCCAGGCTGTCCCGCCGGCTCGGATCCGTCTCCTTGCTCGGCACGCTGACCAGCCGACCACAGGCCGGGCACCGCAGGGTGGCCCCGTCGGAGGGATCCACGCGGCACTGTCGACCGCACGAGCACATCATCATGATTTCCGTCATGGGTTCTCCTCAACGGTGGGCATTCTCAGATTACCGTACCCGGCGGGTTCCCGTCAAGGACCGGGCCGGGACCGGATTCAGCCGGCGTCGCCGAAGCGGCCGGCCACGGCACGGGCGGCCAGGACACCGCTGGCAGAGGCCTGGATCAGTCCCCTCGTGATGCCTGCGCCGTCTCCTACGGCAAACAGGTTCATCACGCCGGTTTCCATCTCCGGGGTGACTTGAATTCTATTGGAGTAGAACTTGACCTCCACGCCGTACAAGAGGGTGTGCCGCGAGTAGACCCCGGGGGCCAGCTTGTCCAGGGCCTGCAGCATCTCGAGGATGCCGACGAGGTGACGGTAGGGGAACACGAAGCTCAAATCCCCGGGAGTGGCATCGCGAAGGCTGGGCCTGGTCAGGCAGCGCGCAATTCGATCCGGGGTGCTGCGTCGCCCGGCGAGCAGGTCTCCGAGTCGCTGCACGATAGCCCCTTTCCCGATGAGGTTGGCCAACTGGGCGATATATCGACCGTAACCGATGGGATCATCAAACGGCTCGGTAAAGGCGCTGCTGACCAGAATGGCGAAGTTCGTGTTCTCTCCCCTCCGGTCGGTATAACTGTGTCCGTTGATGGTCGTAATGCCATCATGCCACTCCGTCACCACCTCGCCATAGGGGTTCATGCAGAATGTCCGGACCTTGTCGTCAAAGGTCTTCCCATAGTAGATGAACTTGGATTCATAGGTCAGGTCCGTGATCTCCTTGAACACGGCGGCCGGAAGCTCCACGCGCACCCCGATGTCCACGGGACTGGGGGAGGTGGGAAGCCCCAGGGCCTCCGCCTGGGCCTTCATCCAACCGGCACCGGACCGGCCCGGTGCAGCGATCACAAAGCGGGAGTTCAGGACCTCGCCATTCGTCAGGGCCACGCCGGCTGCCCGGCCCTCCTTCACCAGGATCTTCTCCACCCGGCATCCCGTGCGGATCTCCACTCGATCGGGCAAAGACTCCCGAAACTGTGCAAGTACCCGGGGGCAATGGTCTGTGCCGATGTGGCGGATTCGCGACGGGATCCGTTTGAGTTCGGCCATTCGGGCCTGGTCCGTCAAGGCCTCCAGACGGGGAGAATCTTCACCAAACACCCGGGTCGGGGCGCCATGGGCCACGTACTCGTTATCCGTAGCCGTGAGCAACGCGCCCAGGCTATCCGAATCCAGGTAATCCCCCAAGAATCCGCCCACTTCCGGAGACAGGGTCAGTTTGCCGTCACTGAAGGCTCCGGCCCCTCCCCATCCGCTGAGCACATCTTCCCTCCGTCCCCGCCTGCGATGTTCCAGGTCCTTTCCCTGCTCCAGAAGGACCATGTCGCCCACCCCCATTCGGGCCAGAGTGAGCGCCGCAAAGATGCCTGCAGGACCGGCGCCGATGATCACTACGTCGAATCTCTTCAATGGGTCTCCCCTGAGTCGGGTGAACGTCGATGTCCTCGCAAACGCACATGACCAAGCGCAGGCTCCTGGTCATCCCCAAGGCCTCCCGCTCATGTCCGCTGCAGAAAACCCCGATCCTCTTCGCCTCAGCCCCGGCATAGGGCCAACCTTCGGGGTATTTTAACGGCAAAAAGTTACATTCTCGCGACAAGCCGCACAGAACGCAAAGAGAACCGGTGAATATCAAAAAGTTTTTCCTTGGCGTTCTTGGCGCCTCCGCGCGAAAAACCGTTCCTTCGAGTTTGTCAACGGTGCGTTGGCCGCAACCAACCCGCGGAAAACAGGCCAAACGGAACGGTCTACCGGGTCGCGTCGAACGCTCTTCCCTCCGGATCCGCACGACGCCGGTTTCCCAGCACATTGGTGAGCCAGACTCCCAAGAGGACCATGCCCCCCCCCACAGCCTGGGCGCCGGTGAGTCGTTCCCCCAGTACGGCCCAGGCCGCCACGGCAGTGACCACCGGAATCCCGTTGATGAACACAGAGGCCCGGGACGCCTGGATGCGCGTGAGACCATAATTATAACACAAAAAAGCGACCACCGTGGCAAAGACGGTAAGATAAACCGCCGCCAACAGGGACGTGGCGGTCACGCTTCCCCAGTCCAGGCCGGGCATTTCCACCAGGAACATGGGCGCATAGAACAGGGCCCCGTAAAAAATCTGGAAACAGGTAATGGCCCAGGCCGAATACTCCCGGCCCAGATCCCGGGCCCCCACCATGTACAGGGCGGCCGTGATGACGGCACCGATGATCAGGAGATCCCCCACCAGGTGACGGCCCATGGACCACCGGAACCCGGGATCGCCTGTGATGAGGACACCGATACCGGCCAGAGAGATGAAGATGCCCACGAGGGAAACCGGACGAATCCGTTCCTTGATCAGGATTCTCGCAAAGACCAGAACCGCGACGGGCACCGTTGCGATGATCAGAGAGGCCTTGGGCGCAGTGGTGTGCTGGAGTCCCACGGTCTCGAAATAGAAGTAGAGACCCGGCTCGAAGAGGGCCATGAAGAACAGTTTGATGTGCGCCTTGCCGGTCAGCCTGGGCAGACCTCCCTTCCAAAGGCTCACCGCCATGAAGAGAAGGCCCGCCAGGCCGAAACGGAAGAAGATGAGCGTGAAGGGGGTAATGGATTCCAGGGCCACCTTAGTGGCCACAAAAGAGAGGCCCCAGAAAACGACCGCCGCGGAAAGGCTGATATAGGCCCGCATGTTTCCCTGCTCTTCCACATTCCGCCCCATGGTTTTCACCGCGCTCCTTCAAAGCGACCTGAACTCCCACACCTCACCGCCCTCCACGGTGAACGGCAACAGACATCAAGGGCAAGCCATTGGAATCACAAGGGCATACGACTCAATTGCGGGCTTTCTACAACCCCATCTTCATTGACACCACTCCGGGTTGTGCCTATACTGCCGTTCCGTCGCCCAATGGGCGGCTGGGCCACGATGGATCTGGAGGACACACTCATGCTACCGGACTACCACCTTCACACCTCTCTGTGCAAGCACGCAGAAGGATCTCCCCGGGAATACCGGGACGCGGCTCGTGCCCAGGGGATTCCGGAGATCTGCTTCACGGACCACTGCCCCGCTCCGGACGGCTACGACCCGGAACACCGCATGTCCATTCACGACTTCCCCGAATACCGCAGGTCCATACTCGAACTTCAAGGCCGCGATGACCCGGCGGTCCTGTTCGGAATCGAGGCGGACTATTATGAAGGCTGCGAGCGCTTCCTGGGGGATTGGCTGCCATCCCAGTCCTTTGACCTGGTTCTCGGTTCCGTTCATTACATCGACAACTGGGGATTCGATAATCCGGACGACCGTCACGTATGGGATTCGGTGGACATCAACGACACCTGGCGAGGCTACTTCAGGCTGATCGAACGACTGGCCGACTCGCGTCTCTTCGATACGGTGGGGCACCTGGATATTCCGAAAAAATTCAATCATCGCCCCTCAGACCGGGCACTGCGCGAGATGGCCGCTCCGGCCCTCGACCGCATCGCCGAGGCCGGCATGGGCATCGAGATCAACGCGTCGGGACTCCGAAAGCCTGTAGGAGAAATCTATCCCTCCGAGACCCTTCTCACCCTGGCGAGAGAGCGCGACATCCCCATCTGCTTCGGTTCGGACGCCCACCACCCCTCCGAGGTAGGCGCAGGCTTTGATGCGGCATTGGACCTGGCCCGCCGCGTCGGCTATACACATGCCTTTCGCATTCGAGGAAGGAAGAAGACCCTGGTTCCCCTGCCGGAGGTTCAAGGCGATTGACCCGGTGCGGCCGCAGCCGGGAAGCCCACCCAAGACCGTCGGTCCTTTCGACGCCGACATGAGACACACCGCCATGCACGAGGCAAGACGGACACCCGGGAGGAGCGCCATTCACCCTGGCCGAACACGCGGGATCGTCTTGGATGGCGACTCCCGAAGGGCAAAGATAAGGGCTTCCCGGGATGCCGTTTTTTTCCCCAACGCAGGTCTTTCCTTGTCGAAAATACCGGAAGACACTCGGGAGAAAAGATGCACGCACACCCGAGAAGCCCTGTTTCCGCAAAGGGCCTTCGAGACTTGCTCGGATTATACCGCCCGTCAAATCGGGTGGCAACGACAAACCCACATGGTCTTGGCCGGTGTCGATGTCTGTGTAACGATCGATGATCGGTGAATGATGACCCTGGTTCGTGGCGGGTATCCGCACCTCCACAGTGTCTCCGGCTCACCGAATGGCTTCCCTCAGCACCTCCACCTCTCGTTCCGACCGATCCTGCGTTGATCAATCTTCTCACGGTAAAAAAACATACCGCCTCACCGGGGTTTGAGCATGAGCACGCCCCGGTCGTTGTCGATCTCCACCTGAAAACGGTTCAGATAGCTGAGCCCGAGGAGACCCAGATCGGGTCGGCCCGGAATATTCAGGACCCAGGCCTGGACCCCCTTGATCTCGCACCCCTTCAAGGCGACCACGTCCAGCGTGACCTCTCTTGCCAGGGCCGGCCCGCCGGCGGTGGATACCCATCGCTGCGGCGAGTTCTCCAACTTCAGACCCAGGGCGTCCGCCGTGGTGGAGGGAATCGTGACCTGAGACGCCCCCGTGTCGATCACGAACTCCTGCTCCACCGCCCCGTTCAGGAGCGCCCGAACCGGAATGTGGCGAAGCCCGGGTTGAAATCGAATCACGATCTTCCCCTCTTCCGACCGGAGCCTGTCCACCCGATCCTTGAGCCGTGCGGCCCACTCGGCCAGTTCCGGCGGGATCCCTCCCTCGGGAAGAAGCCGTTCGGCTGACCGCCAATCCCGGTCTTTGAGCCCGATCTCCACAGCCAGAAGGCGAATCTCGGGATCGTCGGGGAATGGCCCCTCGGACCGCTTGTATGCGCGCCAGGCCCCCTGGCTGTCCCCCTGTTCCAACCGTTCTCGAATCCAGTCCAGATAGAGACCCCTGACGTGGGCCATGAGTTCGACGGTTGCGGGTCCCCGAACCGGGTTCAGGTCTTCCAGCACGTCTTCGGCCAGATCGACCGCGCTTCCGAGGCCATAATACCGGGCCGCGGCCTTCAGGGACTGGATCACGAGTCGCTCGTCACCGGCGGCCACGAGGGTTTCCCGGCTCAAGAGATCGGCCGCCTCTCCGGGTCGATCCATACTCACCAGTTCCTCGGCGAGCGCCCGCATGCGCTCTGCCACACTCTCTCTCCGGAGCATTCGAGGGGTGTGGTCCGGATCCAGTTCGGGGGAAAGACGAAACCCGTCCACAAAGGTCTTGAGCCGCACCGCCGGGGGAGTCTTTTCCCCGAGGGCCAGCCCCTGGATGAACCGCTCCTCCCGGCCGTTTGCAAAGGTGAGGTGGTAGAAGTGGTCCACCCGAATCTCTCCAGTGAGTTCCTCTCCCGGGGGACCGGTCCATAGAAAGCCGGCATCCAGGCGTTTCTCGAAGGTCCACCCCACGGCTCGCCCGTCCTGCATGAAAAGCCCCGATTCCTGCGGTGCGGCCCCGGGCTGAACCCGCACAAACCGGGCCGAACCTTCCTCGATGGAGAAGCCCGTGACCTCCTGCAGCCGTCCCCCGGACACGGGACGCCACGACAGAGGCACACCGGGCTGCCAGGGTGCGAGTTCGGGGCCCGGCAACACCGTCCCCTCTTCCAGGCGCCAGAGAGCGATAGAATCTCCATCCCGCCACGCCCCCCTCGTGATGGGCACCAACCGGCCGTCTTTCGCCCGGAATCGCCAGACATCCCCACCGTAACAGGCCTCAACGGGGAGTGCGATCCAGGACCCGGAGAGCACCACTCCGGGGATGACGGCCAGGTTCAGGCCCAGGTGGTGGTCTATGGACACCTCCCCGGCCGGCCATTCCATGGAAATCGAACTCGTGCCACGGCGGCGGGTCTTCGGGGACGAAGGCATGGGCGCGTCGTCTTGTTTCACCCCTGCCGCAGCCCGGGCGCCCGTCCTGGAGGCGGGAGGAACGGGCGAGGCCCCTTCCTTTCCTCGGTCCGGCCCTTCGAAGAGCCACCAGAGAACCAGGAGCAGGGCCAATACCGTGATGGAAACGGCCCACACGGTCCGGCCCCTTCCCGTTCGTTTCACCACGGACCCCGAGCCCTCCTTTGCGAGAGGCTTGCCGCAATGGGAACAGAAACGGGCCCCCAATGGATGTTCAATACCGCACCACGGGCAACGCATCACCCACCTCCGTTTTTTCTTGTACATCGTCACGGGCCTTCAAACAACCTCTTTCCCGAACCCGTGTGCCCGGCGTAGCCCCCGGGTTGAAAAGGAAAGCCCCCCTCCTTTCGGTTTCCGAGAGGGTCCGGAGAAAGGGAGAAAGCACGTTGCCGCAGAACCGGCGGATGGTAACGATCGACCGGTCAACTTCATCGTGATCTTCTCGTACTTCATGGTGAACCGATCCCGCGGTCTCGGTCCAGCGGGCCGCTTCAACGGCCTTCAGCGGGGACTATTTCAGAACCGAATTGCTTTTGCCGGACGAATGGGATAGGGGAATGGATGTGTCATGTCCCTGCCTTTCCCATGCCGGTCGGCATGGAATTCCTCGAAGGGAAGGACCTGGACCGAAATGATAAAACGCGCACTCGGGAATTCCCCGTTCAGGAATCACCGGTGCCGCTCGCACAAGAGGGATGCCATGGATGTATTGGAGACCATTCGAGACCGGAGAAGCACGCGCGCCTTTTTGGACAAGGCCATAGACCGGAAGACACTCGAGACGTTGCTCTCCCTGGCGGCCGAGGCCCCGTCGGCCATCAACCTTCAACCCTGGGAGTTCATCGTGGTCACGGGAGAGGAACGCAAGCGTCTGAGCCGCCTGCTGGTGAAGCGGATGCGCGAACAACGGATCTCCTGTGCCCCCGGGGCCAAGCGAAGGCTCCCGGAGATATTCGTCGATCGGGAGCGGGGGCTTCTCCGATGCATATCCCCCGCCCTGCCCGAGGAGACCCCGTTCAGCGATTTCATCAACGAGGGATCCTGTCGTTTCTACGGTGCCCCGGCGGCGGTTATCCTCACCATGGACGACGTGTTCTCCAGCGCCCGTCTCACGGACATGGGGATTGCCGCCGGATACCTGCTCCTCGCGGCCCACGCCCTGGGCCTGGGGGCCTGTCCCATCGGACTGATCACCGCCTTTGAAGACGAGATTCGGGAGTTCTTGAACCTCTCCGAAGAAAAACGGGTGGTCCTGGGTATCGCCGTGGGGCACCGGGACCCCGACCACCCGTTGAACCGGGCCCGGTCGGAAAGGGCCCCTCTGAACGAACTGGTGCGATGGCGCGAGGGATGAGACGGACGGAGGACACGGGCCGGAGAGAAGGGACCGGAGTGGTTTTTTCCTCCGGGTTCTTCGGATTTTTCGCTCATGCAGGGGTTTTGGCCGCATTGCGGGCCCGCCGCATTCGGCCGGCGGGGTATGCCGGAACCAGTTCCGGTGCCATTGTAGCGGCGATGGCCGCCTGCGACATGCCCGACGAAGAGATTCGAGAGACCCTCTTCCACCTTCGAAAGACCGACTTCTGGGATCCCGATTCGGCGGCCTCTCTCCTGGGCTCCATGCTCCGGGGGTTTCGGGGCTACACCGGGTACCTTCAGGGACGGGGGTTTTCGCGTCTGCTGAAACGGATTCCGGTCGGGCGGATCGAGGACTGCTCCGTTCCACTGGTCATCGCAGCCACGGATCTCACTCGCCGGGCTGAGGCGGTGTTCACGAAGGGGGACCTCGTCCGGGCCATCCACGCATCGGGCGCCGTGCCCGGATTGTTCAAGCCTGTTCGAATCAACGGATCCTGGTGTGTGGACGGCGGCATGGTGGACAAGGCCCCGGTGCGGGCTTTGGCCGAACACATTTGCCCGGCCCGCATCCTGGTGCACTACCTGGCCTCGGACAACCTCTCCGCGCCGGACGACGTCTTTCTCCACAGGCGGTGTACACCCTGGCACGTCTTCAGCCTGAGCGTCAACATCGCCCGGCGTGCCTCCTACGAACACCAGATCGAGATCGCCAGGCAACAGGGAATCCATGTGGTCGAAATTCGAACAAACCCGCCGTCCGTGGGGCCGAGCCGGCTCCATCGGGGTCCGGATGCGTACGTTCGCGCCCGCGAAGAGGCCCTTCGCATTCTGGCCGAACTCGATTGAGGAAGGGATACAGCCTGATGAAAAGACGGACAGGCCCTGCTTTCCTCGGCGCCTCGTGAAGGACGCCCGCCCCTGAAAGCGAGCAAGAGCAAAGACTCACCGGCTACAGAGGATGCGTGAGAAAGGCGCAAAGCCTGTCCGAGATTTATAAGTGTATCACGCCCCGGCGGGAATAAAAACGGAAAACATGCGAAAAGAAGGGATCCCCATTCCCCGGCGTACCCACTCCACCCTTGTGGCGGCCGGCTGGCTCGTGGACGGCACGGGAGGCCCCGTGCGCAACAACATCCTCCTGCGCATTCGCGACGGACGACTGGTCTCCGTGGAACCGGCCCATTCGTCCGCTCCTTTAGAAGACCCCGTCCTGGATTTCAGTGCGTGCACCCTGCTCCCGGGATTCGTGGATGCGCATGTCCACCTCTCCATGTCCGGGACAAGCGATCCGGGCATTCGGGAACGCCAGATTCAGGCATCCTATGATGATATGGAACCGGTCATTGAACGCCACATTCAAGACCACCTCTTTCGGGGGATCATGGCCCTGCGGGACGGGGGAGATCGGGCGGCGCACACCCTGCGATACAAGGAGATCCGGCTCGCTCCATCCGACACACCCGTGCGCCTTCGAGCCGCCGGCAGGGCCTGGCATGCCCCGGGGCGATATGGACGAATCATCGGCCGCAGCCCACGGGACGGCACATCGCTGCACGAGGCCATCCTCATGGACGAGGCCCGTGTAGATCACGTAAAAATCGTGAACTCCGGCCTCAACAGCCTGGTCCTTTTCGGGAAGGAGACTCGGCCTCAGTTCGAGCGGGAAGCCCTCCGTGACGCGGTGGAGGCATGCAGGAACCGCGGTCTCAGCGTCATGATCCACGCCAACGGGCGGGACCCGGTCCGCGGCGCCGTGGAGGCGGGATGCGACTCCATCGAGCACGGGTTCTTCATGGGGGAGGAAAACCTGCACCGCATGGCCGACCGGGGAACGGTCTGGGTACCTACGGCCTGCGCCATGTCCGCCCTCGCCCGCACCCTGCCCGCCCATACCGAAGAGGCACGGGGCGCGGAGAGGAACCTCCATCATCAGCTTCAGCAGATTCAGGAAGCCCGCAGGGCGGGCGTCGTCATGGCCCTGGGGACCGATTCGGGAAGCCTGGGTGTGCACCACGGGCGATCCGTGGCCGAGGAACTGGGCCTCTTTCTGCAGGCCGGCATGACGGTTCAAGAGGCGATCCGCTGCGCCACATGGAACGGCGCCCGCCTGCTGGCTCTGGATCACGAAGCCGGAAGACTCGCGCCAGGCCGGCCGGCCTCTTTCCTTGTGGCCCGGGGCGGACCGGACCGCCTGCCCGCAAGCCTGGATCCCCCCCTTGCCGTGGTTGTTCGAGGGGTGGCGGTGGGACCGCCGGTTCATGCCCCGTCTTCGTCCACCAGGTAGTTCTTGAGTTTTTCCCTCAGGGATTCCGGCCAGTCCTTTTCGTGGAGAAAGGCCCGGACCTCTTCCCCGGACAGGTTCTCCAGGACTCCCTTGGGGAGGTTCCTCAGGGCCTCCAACCGCACGGGGTCGGGCGCATTCTTTTCATCTTTGTGTTCGCTCATGGATTTCCTCTCTTCCCCTTTTTCGGCGTGTAAAGAACGTCCCATGCGATGACCCCGGACACCCGCGACCGGCGGGCGGCCATGCTCAACCGGCTCTTGACAGCCCCGTTTCCGGCTCTCATACTCACATGAGGGGCGCCGGGTCCGTTCACGATCCGCCACCCCTTCGTCCATCAACGATCCGTGCCAAGCCGAGAGGTATTCCATGGCCGAACCCGACGTCCGAGTCTACCGGCATCCGAATCCCGAAATCCGTTCCTACCTCACGCCCGACATCATCACGAGACCCGTCTTCGAGACCTTTGAGCCCCCGATGAAGGAGGACCCCGACCGTCTCAGCGCAAGCCTGGGGACCATCGGCGCCCAGATGGTCCTGGAAGTCCTGTCTCTCCCTGACGTGGCCCAGATCCGGATCAAGCCCAAGGAACTCCGCATCAAGAAGACCCCCCATGCCTCATGGGATACCCTGGAGGAGGCGATCCTTCCCATCGTGGTTCGTGCCGTCCGCAAGAGCCGGATACGGGTCCTCAAACGCTGATCCACCTCCGTGCGGAGCAGAAAAACAGCAAGGCGGGAACCGGACCGTTGCCTGTCCGAATCCCGCCTCTCCGGTATTCATCATGCCCATGTGGTTGGCCGCAGTCCAATCCGCGGCACTACCGGGCGCTCTCCATGCCGAGGTCAAAGGCCTTGAGGTTGGACTCCAGAAAGGCCTTTTTCGTGGAGGCGGAAATCGTCTCCTTCATCGCTTCCGGAGTAATGCCCACGGCACCGGATCCGATCAGCGCCCCCAGCATCACCATGTTCAGGCTGAGCGGGTTTCCCGCCTGCTCCGCAAGGTCGTTCCCTCGAAGTGAAATGACTTTGTTCACCTTGCCGGAAATCAGGCCGACCATCTCATCCACCGGAGGATAGGTGCCTTGCCCTACGGATACCGTGAAGGGGGGCAGCGGCTGAAGATTTGTGATGACCAGCGTGTCCTTGTTGGCCTTTCCCATGGCCCGCAGTGTCTCCAGGGGCTCGAATCCGATCAGGACATCGGCCTCCCCGTTGGAGACGATCGGGCTCGTGACATCGCCCATGAGCACGGCCGATTCCACTACGCCGCCCCGCTGCGCCATGCCATGGATCTCGCTCACGACGGCCGGTATGCCGGCGGCCAAAGCGGCCTCGCCCAGAAGGCGCGACACCAGCAGATTTCCCTGACCTCCGACACCGACAAATACGCATCTCTTCGTGTCCATCTTTCTCTCCCTCACCTACAGAAATCGTGTCAACGGATCACGGCCGTTTCTGTTCTCACCGCGCGCTTCGCCCTAATCCTTCACTGGAACGATGGCATTCTCCGGGCAGACCTGGGCGCACACCGCACATCCGATACAGAGGTTCCTGTCGATCGTGACCTTCTCGTCTTTGAGGAACATGGCAGGGCAGGCCAGGAGGTTGATGCAGTCCCGATGGTCCTTGCACTTGTCATGGTTCACGCGGAACGGTTTGGTCTTGCGCATCTGGCCTGTGGCCCTGGCAAAGAGCGGACAGATCTCCTCGGAGATGATCACGGAGAGCCCGTCGTACTCCATGGAGGCCCGGACCGCCTCGATGGTCTTGTTGACTTTGAAGGGCTTGACCACGTGCACGTCCTTGACGCCGCACCCTCGAACCACGGCTTCGATGGAAATCCGGGTCAAATCCAGGCCCATGGGTTCCGTGTTCACACCAGGGTGGGGCTGGTGACCGGTCATGGCCGTGGTCCCATTGTCGAGAATCACCAGGGTGAACTTATGGTTGTTGTGTACCGCGTTGACCAGTCCGGTGATGCCTGAATGGAAAAAGGTGGAGTCCCCGATGAAGGAGACCACCTTCTGGTCGGTCGCCTCGGAAAACCCGCACGAAGAACTCACCGAGGAGCCCATGCAGATCAAAAAGTCCGCCATGGAGATGGGTGGAAGCAGGCCCAGGGTGTAACACCCGATGTCCGTGGGATGGATGGCCTCGGGGCCGTAGACCTTCTTCACTGCGTAATAGGTGGCCCTGTGGGGACAGCCGGCACACAGGTTGGGCGGCCGCCCGGGAAGGGCCGGTAGATCGGACAGGTCGACTGCGGGTTTGCCCTCGCAGGGTACGCCGAAATAGTCGGCCACGGCCTTTCGAACCATGCCCGGGTCGTATTCGAAGAGCCGTGAGAGCCCGCCCACGCCCTTGCCTCGAATGGGGATGTTAATCCCATTCTCTTGGGCGACGGCCTTGATGTCCGTCTCCATGACCGGCTCCAGTTCCTCCACCACGAGGACCTTGTCCACTTGCTTCAGAAATCCTGCGATTCGGTTCTTAGGCAAGGGCCAGGACATGCCGACCTGAAAGACCCGGACCCGGTCCCCGATGCCCAGATCATGAACCGCGTCCCGCACATAGTTGACGCTGACCCCGTTGGCGATGATGCCCCACCTCCCGTCTCCCGTGATGCGGTTTTCCGCCCAGCCATCGGATTTAACCGAAGCCTGGCCGTATCTTTCCAGAAGAAGCTTGTGAAGATTCCGGGAAACCGCGGGCACGGTCACGAAGTGGAAGGGGTTCTTTTCGAATCTCCCCTTGGTGGGGGCGGGCTTGAGTTTGCCGAGTTTCACCGCCCCTCGAATGTGGTTCAACCGCGTCGTGGTCCGAAGGATCACCGGTAGTTGGAGTTCTTCGGAGAGGTCGAATGCCGCGATGGTCAGATCCTTCATCTCCTGGGTGTTCGTCGGCTCCAGCATGGGCAATCCGGAGAGCCTCGCGTAGAAACGGTTGTCCTGCTCATTCTGGCTGGAGAACAGGAATGGATCGTCCGCATTGACGATCACCATGCCGCCCTTGACTCCCACGTAGGCCAGGGTCATGAGCGGGTCGGCAGCCACGTTCATCCCCACGTGCTTCATGGTGACCATGGTCCTGAGGCCGCAGGCCGCAGCGCCCGCCCCCACCTCGAGCGCCACCTTCTCGTTGGTGGAATACTCGAAGTAAAGATCCGTCTCCTGGCTGATTCGAAGGAACTGCTCAGGGATCTCGGAAGAAGGCGTCCCCGGATAACACGTGGCAAAGGAGAGGCCCGCTTCCAGGGCGCCCCGGGCGATCGCCTCGTTGCCCAGCAACAACATCTCTTTGCCTGGAGCATCGGTCAACAGTTTATGCATTTTTTCCCCCTGCATGCTCTTGGTTTTTTCCGCCGCCCGTCGAGGCACCTCCGTGCCTCAGAAAAACGGGGCACTCGTTCCCTGCAACCCCTACAACTTGAAACTCTCGGCCATGCCGGCATACTTTTTTCGGAGTTTCGGCTTTTCAATCTTTCCCGTGGGGTTTCGAGGCACGTCATCGAAAAGCACCTTTCGCGGGCGCTTGTACCGAGGCAACCCCTCGCAGAACTGAAAAACCTCCTCCTCCGTCATCTCCTTGCCCGGCTTGACCTTGATGATAGCCGCGGTGATCTCGCCCAGTCGATCGTCCGGGATACCGATCACGGCCACATCCTGGATCTTGTCGTTGTTCATGAGAAAATCTTCGATCTCCACGGGAAAGATGTTTTCTCCTCCCGTAATGATCACGTCCTTCTTGCGGTCCACCAGCCAGATGAAACCGTCCTCGTCAAGGCGGGCCATGTCACCGGTCAGAAGCCAGCCGTCAAAAATGGTATCCTTCGTGGCCTGCGGGTTCTTGTAATACTCTTTCATCACGCTGGGACCCTTGACCATGAGTTCTCCGGGTTCCCCCCGGGGCACTTCCTTGAGTTCGTGGTCAACGATCTTGCACTCCCAGTCGAACCCCGGCACGCCGATGGCGCCGACCTTGTGGAGGTTTTCCATCCCCAAGTGGACGCACCCCGGACCCGTGGTCTCGCTGAGGCCGTAATTGGTGTCGTAGTTGTGATTGGGAAAGACCTTTTTCCAGTTCTTGATCAGACTGGGAGGAACAGGCTGGGCCCCGATGTGCATGAGGTGCCACTGGTCGAGGCGATAGTCGGAGAGTTTTACGTCCCCGTTCTCGATGGCGATCAGGATGTCCTGGGCCCAAGGCACCAGCAGCCAGACAATGGTGCCCTTCTCCTCGGACACGGCCTCCAGGATCCACTCCGGCTTGACCCCCTTGAGGATCACGGCCCTGGCTCCGACAATGAAATTGCCGAACCAGTGCATCTTGGCCCCGGTATGGTAGAGGGGAGGAATGCAGATGAAGTTGTCCTGGTGGGTCTGGTTGTGGTGACGGTTTTCGATGATACAGGAGAACTCGAGGTTCCGTTGCGTCAGGAGGATGGGCTTGGGCTGACCCGTGGTCCCGCTGGTGAAGTAGAGGGCCGCATCATCCAGGATGGAAATGGGTACGAGGGGGTCTTCCGGCTTCCCGCTTTCCAGAAATCGCTCATAGGACTCCGCATAGTCCGGCTTCACACCCTCGGGTCCCACGAAGACGAAGGAGTTCACGGAAGGAATCTGCGATCGAATGGCATCGACTCGGTCGATGAACTCCTCGCCGAAAACCAGGACCTTCCCCTCTGCGATGTCGATACAGTAGCGGATGTCCTCGGCCATAAACCGGAAATTCAAGGGAACCGCCCAGGCCCCGGTCCGGAGAATACCGAAGTACACCGGCAGCCACTCGAGGCAATTCATCATGAGGTGTATGACCTTGTCCCCTTTGCCGACGCCCCGGGCGATCAGGGCCTGGGCCACACGGTTGGCCTGGGCATCAAACTCCGTCCAGGTGATCTCACGCCTCTGATTTTTCGCCGGCTCACGTTCCACGAGAGCCACCTCATCCCCGTACATCCTGGCATTCCGCGCCAGTATCTCCGTGATGATCATGGGCATTCCCCCTTCCTGGAAAGCTACAATTTAGCTATCATAGAACGTGTAGCCGAAGCCGTATGGGCTGTCAAGAAAATAGATGGCCTGGTTCCCTTTCCCCACCGGGCGAGGGACTCGGGCCAGGGGATCGGCGCCGGTAATGGGTGTCGGTATTGGTGATCCGGGGATCAGACCGATGGCAGATGTCCGTGAATGGTATGGCTGGAAATGGGGTGATCTCCGCCACCTTAGTGCATGGTTCCAGGAATACGATTACGTATTCTTCTTCCCTCTATTCATGCACTTCGTGATCTTCGTGGGTTAAAAAGTATCTGTTTCACCACGAAGGGCACGAAGAACACGAAGGAGGCAGTGGTAAAATGATGGGTGTGATTTGTCACAGTACGTATGGAAAAGCCTACTTAGTAAAAGATGCCTTCGGTGAACGGGATGAACGGGGAGCCCGGGTACTCCCGGGCCAAGCGGTCCCGGGTCTCCAGGGCCTGGTCGCGCCGCTCCTGCAGGAGGTGGAGACGAACGAGGTGGACCAGGGCCTGCTCCTGAAAGACGGAACCGGAACCTTCGGCCAGGGGACGCAGTTCCTCCACAGCCGCCCCGTAGTCCTGTTTGGCCTCCAGGCAGCCGGCGATGGCCAGGCGCGCCATGGCGGCATACCTGGACTCCGGATCGATTTCGGACTGAAAAGACCGGTAGAGTCGAATCGCCTCATCCACCTCGCCGGCCTCGAACTTCAAGCGCGCCAATTGGGGCAGCGCCAAATCGCTGACATGGGCCAGGCCATGTCCATCCACGAGATCGGCGAACAGGTCGGCGGGACGGGCCGACGGGTCTGGATCGACATTCGAGGCCTCTGCGGTACGGAGGGCATAATAGGCCTTGTTGTAGAGCTCCTGCCCGCGGCGGTCTTCATAGGCGAGGTACCAGGAGATACCCAGGTAGACCAGGAGAGCTGCGGCCAGGGCTACGCCTCCATAGGAGAACCCGCGGCTGTGATCGCGCACGAAGGCCGCGGCGCGCTCGCTGAGGGTCATGAACTCGTCCGGGCCCTTGAGAAGTTCTTTTCTGCTTTCTTTGGTGACCATGTTGTAAGCTCCCGCCCTCCACGCACAAGGGACTCTTGAGTAGCAAAAGGCCCTGTCCGAGTCAAGGTAAAAACAATTCTTGTCTTTTCATCATCTCCGACTACCATGGGATCGGTCGTTCACCGGGGCGGGCCGTCCCCGGGCCCGCATTCATGACGACCCGCGGCCCCGGTACGCGCTCGAAGGGGTCCCTCCGACTGAAGGGAATCTCGGTTCACCCATATCCGTAAGGAGTCGTCGGCTGCGTCATGGACCTGAGCCCCGAAGCCCTCCTGCAACTCTTCCAGAGCATGCCCAACGCTGCGATTTACGGGTTTCTCGGGCTGAGCGCCTTTATCGAGAACGTCTTTCCTCCCATCCCGGGAGACACCATAACGGCCCTCGGCGCCTTCCTCGTAGGCATCGGCCGGCTTGACTTCATCGGCGTCTTCGTCGCCACCACCATAGGCAGCCTGGCCGGTTTCCTGACCCTCTTCCGCATCGGCGCCGCCCTGGGCAGGCGGTTCTTCTTCGAGAGGGACTACCGATTCTTCCGTGCCCGGGACATCCTTCGAGCGGAGGACTGGTTTCGCTCCTACGGATACCTCATCGTGGCGCTCAACCGGTTTCTCCCCGGTGTGCGAAGCGCCGTTTCACTGGCAAGCGGCCTGGCCGGGTTAAGACCCTCCCTGGTGGCCCTGCTGGCCCTCCTGAGCTGCTCCGTGTGGAACGGGATCTGGATTTTCCTGGGCTATTCCGTGGGGTCTCAATGGGAGGACGTACATGAGGGTGTTTCCACCCTCATGGGACGCTACAACGTGACCGTGGCCGTCCTCGGCGGCCTGTGTCTGCTCGCCTTGCTCCTGGTTCGATTCCGCCGCAGGAAACGGTGATCACCGGCCGCGAAGGCGATGGCCGTCACTCACCGGGGTCCCGTCGATCCCATAAAAAAGATGCCCTGTCTCCCGACGGCCCGGGCGCGTTCGGGCCCGTCGGCCGGGATCTTAGGACACGTTGAAAAAGCCCGGATCAAAATCCGGCTTACCTTCGTACCGACCGGCGAGACCCTCCTGAAAGGGCGTCAAGACGGTCTCGTCCGCCTCGACCCCTACGGCCCTCAGACCTCTGACCAGGGCGCCCAAATCGGGCGGGCATCCCTTTACCAAGACGGCCTCCCGAACTCCCGGAGAGCGGCGGTTCGCCTTGATCATGCAGTTTCCCACAAGCAGGGTCCGCTTCGCGGTCCCCGAGGGGGATGCGGCCTTTCCGGTCAGGATCTCGATCTCATCAAAGGGCGTGCCCCGGTAGGCCGCCATCACCATGAGCAGCATGGGGCTGTAGATGCCCGAGCATCCCGTGCACAGGGTCGCATCGTACTTGGGGAGACGAACTCCCTGAATGCCAAGGCGGTCCCACGCCTTGGGTCCTGTGTCATCCCCGCGCCAGGTATTGTCCCACTTGAGCGGCCGGCGGACTTCGCCGACGGGGACCCCCACCACGTCCAGATCCGCCGGGTCGGCCGATCTCGACTGGCGTTCAGCGCACAGGCGGATGTGGGGGATGGACACGGGATCGAACCCGGCCACCGCCGCACTGACCATGTCGGCGGACAGGGGATCCCGGGAACCTACGAGTACGTTCATTCGAACGGCGTTTCCCGCGTAGAAAGGCCCCTTTTCCAGGCCGTAGATGCCGTCGACCACGGTCAGGGAAGGCTTCAGGGCCTCCACAAATCGGGCCAAGTGTCGATCCAGGGTCCCGTCCGCGGCATGGCAGATCTTGCGCGACTTCATGGAAAGGCACCCCTTCAGGTTTTTCAACCCGAAGGAGACCATGGCCTGGTTGTGGGTCTTGAGCACGGGCATGTTGATGAAAAAATCGGTCGAGAGGGCGGGTTCGGAGATATCCAGGGTAACATCCTGAAAGTCCACGGGAGTAAACGGCTCCCGGTGAAGATCCAGAAGACGCACTCCATACTGCTTCTCCAGTTTCCGGTATCCCAGCCTGTCATAAATTCTTTCGGTGGGGACCCCGAAATTCCTTCCATAGACCGATCCCTCTGCGATGGTGATCGATCCGACACCCTGCTCCTTGAGCAGGAGTACCATGTCATGCACAAGCCGCGTGGTGGTGAGCACACCATAGAGCGGCATAGGGAAACCCTCGTCCAGGGCCACCAGGTTGGGTTTGATGAACACCCGGTCGGCCTCCCGCAACCCGGCCAGGCCGTCACAGGCCTTCACCAGGGACTGGAGGGAATCCGGAGAGGTCTCATAGCGGAGCACCGCCACCTTGTGTCGCTGCATTTCCATCATCCTTCAGGGCGCAGAAAACCGGGATTGAGGACGCAATAGTTCAGTTCCCTGTCCAGGCGGTTGATCTGGGCCCTCAACTGCTTCAGGTCCTCGTCTTTTTGCTTGAGTTCAGCGTCATTCTTGCACGGCTTAAACTCCAGTTTATTATACTGTTTTTTAAGCTTTTTAATTTCTTTATTTATACTTTTAAGCTTCTTTTTCGTCTGCTTGTCGATCATGAGATCGGCCTGTGGCTTCCGCTGCTCGAGGGGTGTGGTTTTCCATCGAGGACTCGGAGCAGGAGGGGATGAGGTTGCCGGGAGCCGAAAGCCGACGTGCCGGCGGGGGACATGAGTTTTCCGTTCGAATGTGCGGCGTTCACCTCTCAAAATGGGCGTTCGTTGCCCCGGTTGTTTCGGCGTCCCAAAGAGAAAACGGGTTTTCCATATCATCAAATCAGCGTTTTTGCAATATATGAAACACGATGGAGTCGCAAAAGGCCCGAAAGCACATGATCCGGATCTGCGATTCCAGCGGGGTAGGACCTTTCCAGCGACGGTGGAGTGGGTTTTTGCAAGACCGTCGCATATGCGTTCACTGCTGATGACTCATACCGAGACCGTGTGGTAGATCGGGTGGCCGGGGAATGGAGATCGGGGGACAAAAACCGGTTTCATGGTTTGCGTTGCGTTTTTCGCGTCTTTTCCTTTATTTCTTTGCGGTAGGACTCCTGAACGGCCTGCCGCAGGGCCCGGCCCAGGGAGTACCAGATCGCCAGCACGTTACGCGTTCCAGCCTCGAAAAAGGCCTCTGTCGAGCTCTCTGCAACCTCCGCCGGAATGCCCGCTTTTTCTTTCGAACGGCTCAGGGTCCCACCCGAACGATCCAGTTGTCGAATCAGTTCCTCGTACGCCGCATTCAGTTGCTTGACCTTCTCTTCGGCCCGAGTTCGAAGCCTCGGGTCGCTGGAAAACCGATCCGGATGCCACACTCTCACCAGGTCCCGATAGGCGCGACGGACCTCTTCCACGGAGGCGCAGGACTCCAGTTCGAGCAGTGCCAGACAGCGATCCGTATCCACGCCTCGGCCTCCTCCGGCCCGTTATGCCCTCAAACGCCCGTCATTCCGGGATCATCGGATCGACGCACATGACCGGAAGTCCAGCCACCCTCTCAAGACCCGCCCCCCTCCTGTGCCTTTTCAATCTTGGCCCAGGAGTCGCGCAGCGGCACGGTCCGGTTGAAGACTGGACGGTCAACGGTCGAATCCTTGCCGTCCATGCAGAAGTAGCCCAGCCGTTCGAACTGATATCGGTTACCCGGCCCGGCGTCCTTCAGGCTCGGCTCCAGGAAACACGGATGGAGGACCTCCAGGGACGAGGGATGGAGCCGGTCACGGAGATCCCCTGCCCCGAAATCATCGGCCGGATTGGGGAGACGGAAGAGCCGGTCGTAGAGACGGACCTCCGCCTCCACGGCATGGGAGGCCGAGACCCAGTGGATCGTCCCCTTGACCTTTCTGCCGTCGGGTGCGTCCCCGCCCCGGGTGGCCGGGTCATAGGTGCACCGGAGTTCCACCACCTCACCGGTCTGTTCATCCTTGATCACATCACAGCACGTGATGAAATAGGCGTAGCGCAGCCTCACCTCGCGGCCCGGGCCCAGGCGGAAAAACTTTCGGGGAGGATCCTCCCTGAAGTCGTCCCTCTCGATATAGAGCACCCGGGAAAAGGGGACCTTTCTCGTGCCCATGGCCGGGTCTTCCGGATTGTTCACGGCATCGAGTTCTTCCTCCTGCCCCTCGGGGTAATTCAGAATAACCACTCGAAGCGGTCTCAGGACCGCCATGGCCCGGGGGACGATGGGGTTCAGATCCTCTCTCACGCTGTGCTCCAGGAGGGAAATATCCACGATGCTCTCCTTCTTGGCTACACCGATCTTCTCGCAGAAATTCCGAATGGACGCGGGTGTGTACCCCCTGCGCCGAAGCCCGCAGATGGTGGGCATCCGCGGGTCGTCCCAACCGCTCACATATCCGCCGCGCACCAGGTCCAGGAGTCTGCGCTTGCTCATGAGGGTGTACGTCAGGTTCAACCGGGCAAACTCGATCTGCTGAGGATGAAACACACCGAGCCGATCCAGGAACCAGTCGTAGAGCGGGCGGTGGTCCTCGAACTCCAGCGTACAGATGGAGTGAGTGATTCCCTCCAGGGAATCCGAGAGGCCATGGGCGAAGTCGTACATGGGATAGATGCACCAGTCGCTTCCGGTCCGGTGGTGATGCGCGTGGATGATCCGGTAAATCACCGGGTCCCGCATGTTGAGGTTGGGCGAGGCCATGTCGATTCGTGCGCGAAGAACCGCCTCCCCTTCCTTGAATTCCCCCTTTTTCATCCGCTCGAAGAGATCCAGGTTCTCTTCTACCGATCGATCCCGGTACGGGCTCTCCCTCCCCGGCTGGGTGAGCGTCCCCCGGTACTCGCGGATCTCCTCGGGTGAGAGGCTGTCCACATAGGCGTTTCCATCCCGAATGAGCTGAACGGCATACTCGTGGAGCTGACGGAAATAGTCGGAGGCATAAAACATCCGGTCTTCCCAGTCGAACCCGAGCCACCTCACATCCTCTTGAATGGACGCGACGTATTCCACTTCCTCCTTGGTGGGATTGGTGTCGTCGAAGCGGAGATTGCATACCCCCTCGAACTCCCGCGCAAGTCCGAAGTTCAGGCAGATGGACTTTGCGTGCCCGATATGGAGGTAGCCGTTGGGTTCCGGAGGAAACCGGGTATGGACCCGCCCATCGTTTTTCCCCTCCTGAACGTCTCGGGCGATGATGGTGCGGATGAAGTGCTGCCCCGGCGTCTTGTCGGGTCTGGTCATGGATTCCCCCTCCTATGGAAAGCGCCCCGCGTTCCAAGACGGCGCGCGGGGCGCATCAAAACAGAGAAAAAACTCCCTCCCGGGAGCGCCGGGCCTGACTCGAAAAGACAGGCGCGGTCTCTCCCCGGGGAAAGCGGCCCCGGGTTCACCCGGGGTACATGCACTCGATCTCCTCGCAGAACTTTTCCTCGATCACCCGTCGCTTGCACTTCAGGGTGGGAGTGAGTTCCCCGGACTGCTGGGTCCACTCATTCGGCAGGAGACAGAACTTCCGAATCTGTTCGGCACGGGAAAAAGGACGCATATACTTGTCGATCACCTTCTCATACAGGTGCTGGACCTTCTCGTCCTTGATGAGTTCCTCCCGACTCGGATACCGCACCCCCACCTTGTCGGCCCACTTGGTCAGTTCCTCGAAATTGGGCACGATCAGGGCGGAAAGGTACTTTCGCCGGTCCCCGATTACACTGACCTGCTCCACAAAGCGGGAGCCCTTCAGGGAGTTCTCCAGGTTCTGAGGCGAGATATTCTTTCCGCCGGCCGTGACGATGATCTCCTTTTTGCGCCCCGTGATAATCAGGCATTGATCCTCGTCCACACGGCCGATGTCGCCGGTACAGAAGAAACCGTCCTCTGTGAGCACTTCCCGGGTGGCCCCTTCGTTCTTGTAATACCCCAGCATGACCTGGGGTCCTCGAATCAGGATCTCGCCGTCTTCCGCGATCCGAATCTCCGTGTCCTTGACCGGCGGCCCCACGCTCCCCGGCTTGATCATGCAGGGACGGTTCACGTTGGTCACCGGTGTGGTCTCGGTCAGGCCGAAACCTTCCAGCACCATGACACCCATGCCCAGGAAAAACTCGGCGTCCGAGACGGAGAGCGGCCCGCCGCCGGAAACGGCGAACTTGAGGCGGTCCATGCCCAGGGCCGCCTTGAGCTTTGAAAAGATGAGCTTGTCGGCCAGGTTGTGCTTGAACTTGAACCAGCCCGTTCTCTCCCTCCCCTCGCACATATAGGGGAGGTTCTCCCGGGCCACGTTGATGGCCCACCCGAACAGGGCGCGCTTCACCGGAGGCGCGTCTCCCACCTTGGCCAGGATCCCCGCATGAATCTTTTCGTAGAGCCTGGGGACACTGACGATCAGCGTCGGTCGGACCTCCACCATGTTCTCTTGAATCTTGGTGAAGTCCTCGGCGAAGTACACCTTGCCGGCAATGCCCACCGCCAGGTAGTAGCCGGCCGTCCTCTCCAGGGAATGGGAGAGCGGGAGAAACGAGAGGAACTCATCTTCGTCGCTGAGCAGATGACTGAAATCGTCCAGGATCTGATGGACGTTGGAAACGAAGTTGCCGTGACTGAGCATCACCCCCTTGGGAGGGCCGGTGGTGCCGGAGGTGTAGATGATGGAGGCTACGTCCTGCGGCCGTATGGCGGCAAGCCGACGATCGAACTCCTCCTGCTGGTCGTGCTTGCGACCCTCTTCCATGGCCTCGGCCAGGCTGATGACGCTCTCGGGTCGATCCGCCACCACGTCGAAGACCACGATGGGTCCCAACTCCGGGAGCCGGTCACGGACCTTCACCACCTTTTCCATATGTTCTTGAGTCCCCACAAAGCAGGCCCTGGATTCGGAGTGCTCCAGGACATAGCGGGCCTCTTCGCTCGAATTCGTCGCATAAATGGGCACGTTGACCGCACCGATGGACAGGATCGCCTGGTCGATCACCCACCACTCGTACCGGTTGGGGGAAAAGAGGGCCACGTTCTCCCCCGGCTTGATCCCCAGGGATATGAGATACGAGCCCACCGCTCGTATCATCCGGTCCATCTCGTTCCAGGAAATGTCCTGGTAGGGGCCGCCGTCCTTTTTGTAGGCTACGCAGGCCCCATCCCCGTACCTGGCCACCTGTTTCTGAAAAACAGCGGCCATGGAGTTCTCCGTATTCGCTCCCAAATCTGCACCTCCACTCCCATGGTTGAAAACACTTTTTCCCTACTCTTATTGACCCATTAGGGAAAAATGTCAAGCGGATCCGTCCGGGAGGACACGACGCTCCGGGATCGTCCAAATGGCCTGTCCAAAGGACCTTGGCATCCGCGGACGTTTGTGGTAGAAGACGTGCTTCCGCATCCGGAGACCGCTCCACGGCCCCCGGTGCAGTCACCCATTCTCCCAACGGAGCCCGCATCCATGCCCGACACAGACTCCGGCGACGTCCATCGCCTTACCCATGACGGGAAGGATATCCTCCTGGTGGGTACGGCCCACGTCTCTTTGGAGAGCGCCGAACTCGTGGAGCGGATCATTCAGGAGGAAAAGCCGGACACCGTTGCCGTAGAACTCTGCCAGTCACGGTATCAGGCCCTCACTCGGCAGAACCAGTGGAAGGAAACCGATCTTCTCCGCGCCATTCGGGAAAAGAAATCCTTCCTTTTACTCATGAACCTCGTGCTCGCCTATTTTCAGCGCAAACTGGGGAAGAATCTCGGCATTCGCCCGGGAGAGGAGATGCTTCGCGCGGTCCGGGCCGCCGATGAGTCCGGGGCCGCCGTCCACCTTGCCGACCGGGAGATCCGCATCACCCTTGCCCGAACGTGGCGTCTGATGGGGTTCTGGAGCAAGCTGAAATTGATTTCCCAGATCATTACCTCCTCCGGCGGGATGGACGACCTCACCCGTGAGGACGTGGAGGAACTCAAGAAAAAGGACGTCCTCGAGGCCCTCCTCGAGGAGATCGGCGAAAGCCTGCCCGAAATTCGTTCCGTTCTCATCGACGAGCGGGACCGGTATCTGGCCGAGCGAATCCGAAACAGCCCGGGGACCCGGGTGGTGGCCGTGGTGGGGGCGGGGCACGTGCCGGGCATAAAGCGATACTGGGAAACACCGGTGGACCTCAAGACCCTCGAAGAAATCCCGCCGGGCAGTCGATGGAAAACCGTGATCCAGTGGGGCCTTCCCATCCTCATTCTGGGGTTGTTCGCGTACGGCTTCTTTCGTGCGGGACCGGCTGCAGGAACGGATATGATCATCTGGTGGGTCCTCGCCAACGGAGTCCTGGGCGGCCTGGGAGCGGCCGCGGCCCTGGCCCGTCCCCTGACTATCCTGTCCGCCGTGGTTGCGTCCCCCCTGACGTCCATGAACCCTATGATGGCCGCCGGATGGGTTGCCGGTCTGGTGGAGGCGTTTCTGGGGAAACCCAAAGTCCGGGATTTCGAGGCCCTCGCCGATGACCTCTCATCGGTCCGCGGTTTCTGGAAAAACAAGATCTCCCGCATCCTTCTCGTGGTGGTCTTCACGAATATCGGCAGTTCCATCGGGACCTTCGTGGCCCTGCCGCTCATGATCCGCTCGTTCGCTTAGTAGGCTTTTCCATGGGACCGAGCGCCGCAACCTATCATGCCTCCACGAGTTACAATCGTCACGCCATGACGTCCCACCTCATGGACCTGGCGCATCCTCCCGCCCAGTCCAAGAGCTACGCCGGCCTGGAGTCGATCCCCATTCCCCGGCCGCGCGGCCTTACTGAAGCCACGACCCGCGATCTGCTTCTGGCCGGGCCCATGGAAGAGGCGACCCACCGCCCGCTGGGGCTCTCCGACCTGGGCCGCATCCTGGAACTCTCCTCCACTCCCACGGCCGCTGTGCGATCCAGTGGAGGAGAGCATCTGCTTCGAAGCGTCCCCTCGGCCGGCGCCCTCTACCCCACAGAGGTCTACACGGCATGCCGCGGCCTCCAAGACCTGGAGGACGGTCTCTACCATGTCGACTCACTGGGACACCGGCTCCTGCGGCTCCGGGCCGGCGATCCTTCCCCGGCGGTTCGGCCGTTCCTCAAGGAAAGTGCCTTCGGGGAGTTTTCCTTCTGCTTTTTCCTGACCGTCATCTTTTTTCGAAGCGCGTGGAAATATCGAAGCCGGTCCTACCGCTACCACTGCCTCGACACCGGTCACCTCCTCGAAGGCCTCTGCCTGGCCCTCCATGCCTCGGGGCTGGCCGGGGTCGTCCACCTCGACTTCGATGACGACCGGGTCAACGGCTTTCTCGGAGTGGACGACACGAGAGAGGCGGCCCTGGCCGTGGTGCACGTCCCGGTGGGCGCGGCCCAAGAGGGCCGGCCGTCAACGGCTCCTGTCGATCCACCGCCCCTCCCGCCGGACGTCCTGAAGGCGAGCCGGGTAAGCCCGAGGGAGGTGGATTACCCGGACGTGCGGGCCGTTCATGCAGCCGGGAAGAAGCCGGGCGGCCGGCCCGAAGAAGGGGCCACAGAGATCATGATCCAGCGCCTGGGTCCTGAAACAGGCACCTGGTCTCCATTGGAATCCTCCGGCCCGTGGCCGTTGAATCCCCCCTATGCGGACTGCGTATTCGCCCGCCGATCCCGCCGGAACTTCAGCGGTGAGTCCATGTCGCCGGACGCCCTAGCGGCCCTGATGGAGAGCCTGTGCGCGCCCGCACGGCCGAACCCGTCCGACCCGGTGGACCCGTCCGCCGTTCTCGGCACAGGCCTCCTGATCGGCCGCGTTCAGGGAGTGCCTTTGGGTATGCTCTTTCTGGACACGCGAAACCGGCGGGTCAGCAGGGTGGGATTTGAAAATCTCACAGCCCGAATGGCCCACATCTGTCTGGACCAGGCCTGGCTGGCCGGGGCGGCCGTTCAGGTTGTATTCATGACCGACCTGGAGGTCCTGGACCGGGCATGGAGCGCCCGGGGCTATCGGTATGCCATGCTGTGGGCGGGGAGACTGGCCCAACGGATATACCTGGCCGCCACGGCCCTGGGCCTGGGATGCTGCGGGATCGGGGCCTTTTATGACCAGGAGGCCATGGAGGCGCTGGGGCTCCGAGGCGGATCCCGTTTGCTCTACCTCGTGGCCGTGGGGCCGGTCCGGGGAGGGCTCCGTTGATTCAACCGCACCAAAAGTTTAAGTTTTGACAGGACCGTGCCGTTTTTCTATACTGCACGGCCATGAACGGGGTGACACGGGATTCCCTCCATTCCAAACCGAGCAGACCAACCCCTTACTCCACCGAGGGGCTGATCACTCCCGCTCACGAAACGCCATGATCCGTGGAATCGTACCATGATCCGCGGATCAGAGGCTGTTGTCCATGTCCGTGGTTGGGGTTTTCCTTACAGTTCAGCCGCTGACAACCGGTTGATGATGGAATAATGCGCATTCCAAAGGTAATACCAGGGACCGGGAAAGAAATCCAGGCGGGGGAGACAGCGTCATGATCGTTCGATTCTGGGGGACACGCGGATCCCTGCCCGCTTCCATGAACGCCCACATGGTCCGGTCCAAGATCCTGGCCGCGCTGCAAATTGCGACCGTAGAAGGAATCGGGCCGGATGCCGACCTGGAGGCCTTCATAGACGATCGCCTCCCGTTCAGCAACCGCGCCACCTATGGGACCAACACGTCCTGCATGGAGATTCGGGACGGGGATTCCTTTCTCCTGTGCGACGCCGGTTCCGGCCTGCGGGATTTCGGTAATTACGTCATGGGACTCCATCCGGACGAGCGGCCCCATGATTTTCACCTGCTCCTGTCCCACCTCCATTGGGACCACATTCAAGGATTCCCCTTTTTTGTCCCCGCCCTGATTCCCGGCAACCGAATCACCATCTACGGGTGTCACGAAGAACTGGAGAAGGCGCTTTCCATTCAGCAAAGCCTGCCTTTTTTTCCTCTCCCCTTTCAGAACCTGGGGGCCGAGGTAGGCTTTGTCCATCTGACGCCGGGCCGTGAGACAGAAATCGCCGGGTTCCGGGTCACCTCCAAGGAGCAGAACCACCCGGGCACGTCCTACGGCTTCCGCTTTGAACGAAACGGCAAATCCGTGGTCTACTCCACGGACGCGGAGCACAAAAACGAGAAAGAAGAGGACATGTCTCCCTTCACGCGCTTTTTCAACGGGGCGGACATAGTCGTGTTCGACGCCCAGTACACCTTTGCGGACGCCTGTACGGTCAAACAGGACTGGGGACACTCGAACAACCTGATCGGCGTGGAAATGGCCCTGAAGGCCGGAGTCCATCACCTGATCCTCTTTCACCAGGACCCGAGCCACTCGGATCGGGAACTGGACCGCCTCCTGGAAGACACCTGCAAACTCGTCCGCCTGCTCATGAAAGACAAAGACCTCATCGTAAGCATCGCCTACGACGGCTTGGTGGTAAACATCTGACTCGGTCCACCCGGCCCGGAGGCTTAGACGGGCTCCCGGCATTTACCGTGAAAATGCCCCGGAGGTTGGCCCAAGGCCAGGGCTGAGGCGAAGGGGATCGGGGTTTTCTGCAGCGGGCATGAGCGGGAGGCCTTCGTTATTCCGGGCGGTTGCGCCCGGGGGAAAACCGCGGCCATACCGGTACTCAAGCCTTTCAAGGCCTGCTGGAGGGACCATGACGAACTCGGGGGCATGAACGGATGCGCAACCGGCTCATCATGGCTTGAGTGCCGGGTGGAACACGGAGGGGGCAGGGATCCCCCGGGCGCAACCGCCCGGAATGACCAGGCCGGGAGCGGGGGAAGCGGAAGGAAACCCCGATCCCCGGAGCCGACGACAAGGCCGTTTCGTCTTTTCATCCTCGGGAGTGACCGGAAACCTGCGCCTGTTCACGTGCATTTGGCGGCAAAGGCCCGGGCCTCCGCAGAATCGGGAAAACGGGAGAAGATCTCCAGGGCCTCCCCGAATCGATCCAGATTCATCAAGCTGACTCCCAGGCACAAAGACAGGGACTCGCTGCCCACGTGGGAAGAGAGCCCTTGCTCCAGAAGGCGGACCGCCTTGAGGTGGTCCCCGCGTTTCTGGTACAGGATGGACAGGCCGAGAAAGGCCCGGTGGTCCGGATGGTACGTCAAGGCCCGCCGGTAAAGATCTTCGGCGACGCCCTGGGGATTCGAAATCGCCTCGATGCCCGAGTAATCCCCATGGCTGAAGGTCATGGCGAGCCGGGAGCAGAAGTCGGCATTGAGCGGTGCCCTGTCCGGATCGTCGGTCAGATTCAAGCCCCGGGCGAACGCACCCAAACGCCGGTGAAATCCGTCCCGAAGGGTCTTGCCCCAGGCCAGCACGTCCTCTCTGGACAGCGCCGGATCCAGGTCGACGTACGGAATCCCTTCGATCCGTTCCAGCCAGGCGTCATCCGAGACCCGCCCCTTTTTCTTCATCTCCTCGCAGAGCGCCGTCCCCGGGAATACCTCCAGGATATAGAATATGGCCCCCAGGGGCCGGATCTCGTCGATCAACTCCAGGGTCTCTTGAATGGTCTTTTCGGTCTCTCCCGGGCAACCGTAGATGAAATAGGCCCTGGGCAGGATGCCTGCGCGGGTGGTGAGGTCAAAGGCCCGTCGAATTCGATCCGTGCGAAGGGGCTTGTTCAGCCGCCTTCGAATGGCCCCGGACCCGCTCTCCACACCGTAGCTGATCTGAATGCAGCCGGCCCGCCGCATCCAGTCGAGCATCTCCTCATCCACGTGGTCCACGCGGGAGATGGCGAACCAGGATATGGGGAGCCTTCGTTCCAAAATGCCGCGGCAGATGTCGATGACGCGCCGGCGGCTCGCGGTGAACGTGTCGTCCGAGACGAAGAAAAACGAGACCCCTCTTCGGTGGAGGAGTTCGAGTTGTTCCACAAAATAGTCCGGGGAATGGGACCGGACCTTCCGACCCCAGAAGCGCGGAGAGCCGCAGAACGTGCAGTTTCCGGCACAGCCGCGCGTCGCGGCCACGTGCTGGTAGGTAAAATAGCGGGCCGGATTGGGCAGACTGTCCAGGTCCTCGATGACCGGGGCATCCGGCGTCCGGACGGATCGGCCGTCCCGGCGAAATGCAAGGCCGGGAATGTCGTCGAACGGGCCTGAATCACCCCGCTCCAGGTGCCTGACCAGTTCGAGGAATGGGATCTCGCCCTCGCCCAGCACCACGGCGTCCACCTCCGGGACGTGGGTCAGGATCCGGTCCCACAAAAACGTGGCACCGACCCCGCCGAAGACCACGTGGACGTCACGGTCCAGCCTCTTGGCCATGCGGGCCGTATCCACGGCGCTCCATCGGTTGGCGTGGAGCACCGAGAACCCGATCACATCCGGCCGAAGGCGCTCGAGTAAGGCCTTTGTCTTTTCAGGTCCCTCCTCGAGATCGTATTCGTTGATCACATCCACGTCGTAGCCGTTCTCCCTGAGCAGGGCCCCGATGGTATAGAGCCCCATGGGAGGGACGCGGACCTCTTCCTGGTGGACCCGCTCGTGAAGGACCCGAGCATAGAACAGGACGATTTTCATGACTTATTCCACCACGCCCCTTTCCAGCAGGTTTTGAATCGCGTCATCGTCATAGGTCAGGTCTCTCAGGATTTCCCGCGTCTCCGCACCCCTGGGGCGCCCGGGCCGGTCCACCCGGCCGGGGGTGTCGGACAGCCTCGGGGCCGGCGCAGGCTGGACCACGCCGTCCAGCGTCGTCAGGAGTCCACGCGCCGCGTGGTGGGGATGGGCCTCCAGTTCATTCAGGCCGAGCACCGGTGCCACACATGCATCCCGGCCGTCGAAAATTCGGGCCCACTCTTCCCGGGTCTTCGTCCGAAAGACCTCCGCAAACCGGGCCTTCATCTCCGGCCATCGTCGAGTATCGTTCCGCTCGGGGAGGTCCGCCGAATCCAGGCCCAGCCCTTCCAGAAAATGCGAGTAGAACCGCTCCTCAATGGCGCCCACCGCCATATATCCCCCGTCCGAGGTCTCGTAGGTCTGGTAATACGGCGCACCGCCGTCCAGCATGTTCGTCCCGATGTCCAGGGTCATGAGTCGGTTGGCCCACAGCCCGAAAAACTGGGTGCAGAGATAGCAGGACCCGTCCACCATGGCGGTGTCCACCACCTGTCCCTTTCCCGTACGCTTCCGTGCCATCAAGGCCAGGAGGACGCCCATGGCACAGAGAAGGCCGCCTCCTGCAAAATCCCCCAGGACATTGGACGGAGGGATCGGAGGCTCCCCTTCGCGCCGGAACAGGGACAAGGCGCCCGACACGGCAATGTAGTTGATGTCATGTCCCGCGGTGGATGCCAGGGGGCCTTTCTGTCCCCATCCGGTCAGGCGGGCATAGACCAGCCGGGGATTCAAGACCAACGCCCGGTCCGGGCCGAGTTCCAGTTTCTCCATGACGCCGGGCCGGTAAGGCTCCAGCAGGACGTCCGCGTCCCGAATCAGGTCCTGCACCACGGCCACTCCCTCGGGTTCCTTGAGATCGATTCGAATGGACCTCTTGCCCCGGTCAAAAGGATTTCGCTCCATGATGTTGGGGATCTCCGGCGCACCCTGTGTGGGTCGATCCACGATGATGACCTCGGCCCCGAAGTCGGCCAGGATCATGCCGCAGAACGGGGAAGGCGCCAGCCCCGCCATCTCGATCACGCGAATGCCGTCCAACGGTCTCATGCGTTGTCCCCCTGTTTTATCGGCGCGGATTTCGTTTGCAGTTGTGCTTTCAGTTTAGAAAACCAGAGACAAAAGACTTTTTAGACGCGGATTACACGGATTACACGGATTTAAAATATAAAAATAACATCATGAAATGATATAACAGCTAAATAAAACTCAAAATATTCAGGTTTTTCACATTTCATTATTCTTTGACCTTAATCCGCGTAATCCGCGTAATCCGTGTCAAAAAGGGTTTTGACGTTGTATTTGTATTTTCCAACCAAAAATCAAAGTCAAAAGAGTTTTTTTGACGCGGATTACGCGGATCAAAATCAAAATGACAACCAGTTATGCAAGCGCTTTCACACCGGAGTCTTGGCAGCGGAGCGTTCCGTCTTTGTTGTCGATCGGGGGAAGAGGAAAAAGGACCGGCGTCTGATGACGCCATGGGCCCGAGGGCCGTGAATCACACGGTGCGGCAGCACACGTCTATTCGCCCAGGTAGGCCTTTCGAACGCGCTCGTTGGCAAGCAGGTTGGCCGATTCGTCGGCCAGGGCGATCTCGCCGGTCTCGAGGACGTAGCCTCGGGAGGATACCTGAAGCGCAATCTGGGCGTTCTGTTCCACCAGAAGGATCGTGGTACCCTGATCGTTGATGCGTTGAATGGTCTCGAAGATGGAGTCCACTACAATGGGGGCGAGCCCGAGGCTCGGTTCATCCAGAAGCAGGAGCTTGGGGCGGCTCATGAGGGCGCGCCCGATGGCGAGCATCTGCTGCTCCCCGCCGGACAGGGTCCCGCCGTGCTGCCGTTGACGCTCCTTCAGGACCGGAAACAGATGAAAGACCATTTCCACGTCCTCTTTGATGCTGCCCGAGTCCCTGCGCAGGTAGGCCCCCATATCCAGGTTTTCCGTGACCGTGAGCAGGGGGAAGATCATGCGGCCCTCGGGCACTTGGCAGATCCCCATGTGAACGACGTTGTCCGCCCTCATGCCGGCAATGGGCCGCCCCTGGTACGTGATGTCTCCCTCGATGGGGACCAGGACCCCGCTGATGGTCATGAGGGTGGTGGACTTTCCGGCGCCGTTCGCACCGATGAGACAGACGATCTCCCCCTCGTCCACCTCCATGCTGATCCCCTTGAGGGCACGGATATTTCCATAGTAAGTCTTGACATTGTCCAGACTAAGCAGCATTGAATGCCCCCGTCCCCAGATAGGCCTCGATCACCTTGGGGTCGTTCTGAACCTCCTTGGGCAGCCCGGTTGTCAGCATGCGGCCGTAGTTGATCACCACCACCCGCTCGCAGACCCCCATGACCACTTTCATGTCGTGCTCGATGAGAAGAACCGTGATCCCCTTGTCGCGGATTCGGTGGATCAGGTTCATGAGGGATCGGGCTTCCTGCGGATTCATACCGGCCGCCGGCTCGTCCAGCATGATGAGCTTTGGGTCCGTAGCCAGGGCACGGGCGATCTCCAGACGCCTCTGATCCCCGTAGGCCATGGAACTGGCGATCTCATCCCCGCGGCCCGGAATACCGACGAATTCCAGGATCTCCACTGCGCTCCGGGCGATCTCTTCTTCCTCCCGTCGCTGTCCGGGGGTCTTGATCACGGCCCCGAAGACGTTCGACTTGAACCGGCAATGACGGCCGATCTTGACGTTGTCCAGCACCGTGAGATTGTCGAAGAGGCGGATGTTCTGAAAGGTCCGGGCAATGCCCAGGGCCGTGACCTTCTCGGGTTTTTTCCCTCCAATGGAGACCGGCTTTCCATTGGCCGTAAAGATCACCTTTCCCGAAGACGGTTTCTCGATTCCGGCCACGCAGTTGAACAGCGTCGTCTTTCCGGCCCCGTTCGGACCGATCAGCCCGATAATCTCGTTCTCCTGAATCTCGAAAGAGATATCCTGAAGCGCCCTGAGCCCGCCGAAGTTTTTGGACAGGTCTTGAATCTGTAAAATGGGTGTCATGTCATCCACTCGCCGTTGCCTTGGCTCTCCTTCGTTTCACCCTGCCGGCCCGCATCTGAGCGGCCACGGCACGAATCGGCATGATGCCCGCGGGCCGGAACCGCATCATGAGCACCATGATCAGACCGAAGGCCAGAAACCGAATCTCCACGGGCAGACCCAGTGCGGAAAGCAGATCCCGAAGAATCTCACTCAGGGAGACCAGGACCGCGGCCCCCACCATGACGCCCCAGATATTGCCCATGCCTCCCAGCACGATCATGCAGAGGACCAGGAAGGACTCCCAGAACTTGAACATGTCCGGCGAGAGGAATGTGACCCACCGGGCGAAAAAACTGCCGCCCATGGCCCCGAAGGCCGCGCTGATTCCGAAGGCGATCACCTTGTAGACCAGCAGGTTGATGCCGCAGGAGACGGCCGCCACCTCGTCGTCCCGAATAGCGAACCATGCCCTGCCCAGGCGCGAGTCCTGAACCCTCTGCATGACAAAAATCGTGGCCAGGACCATGACGATGGCCAGGTAGTAGTAGGGAAGCTCCCCCTGAAACTCCCACACCGGCCCCCCAAACCACGAGAGGTCTACGCTGGGAGGTGCAATGCCCGGAAGGCCCAGGGGGCCGCGGGTCAGCCAGATCTCGTTGGTCAGGAAGAGGACCACCAGTTCGGAAAACCCGAAGGTCACGATGGCGAAATAGTCCCCTGTGAGCCGAAGGGTCGGGGCCCCCAGCAGCACCCCCCACAGGGCCCCGTTCAGAAAGGCCAGGGGGATGATCAGCCAGAAGGAGAGTCCGAAATGATAGGTCAGAAGACCGGAAGTATAGGCCCCGATGCCGTAGAATCCCACGTACCCCAGGTCCAGCAGCCCGTTGAACCCCGGGACCACATTCAGGCCCAGGGCCAGGATCATGTAAAGATAGATCAGGATGATCACGTGCAGGAAGTACTGGGACACAAACGGGAGGGCCGGTAGCACAAGCGCCAGAATCAGGATTCCAATCTTGAGAAGGGTCGCGTTGCTGATTCGTTTCTGGTCCATATTCCCCTTGCTAGATGCTCTTTTTGGTCTCCTTGATCAGGACACCGAAGAAGCCGGCCGGAATGAACACGATCACGATGATCATCACGCCGTAGGAAATCCCGTCCCGGTAAAGGGAACTGAGATACCCGGCGCCCATGGCCTCGGCCACGCCCAGGACGATCCCGCCCAGCATGGCCCCGGGAATGGATCCGATCCCCCCCAGGACCGCGGCGGCAAAGGCCTTGACGCCGGCCACGTATCCCATGGTCGGATACAGGGAATTGTAAAAGGCCCCCACCATGAGACCGGCGGCCGCACCCATGGCCCCGGCCACGGCAAAGGTCAGCGTGATGACCTTGTTCACGTTGACACCGGCGAGGGACGCCATGGTCTTGTTCTGGGCCACGGCCCGCATGGCCTTTCCGAACCGGGTCTTTTTGATGAGCAGGTGCAGCCCGACCATCATGATGATCGTGACCGCGAAGATGAAGAGATGAAATCCGGTCAGGCTGAAGTGCGTCAAGTGCCAGGTCTTGTTGAACCAGGCCGGAAGGGTGTTGCCCGGGAAGGGTTTGGGCCGGGATCCCCAGATGAGCATGGCGAGGTTCTGCAGGAAGATGGACATGCCGATGGCCGTGATGAGGCAGGCCAGCCGGGGCGACTGCCGCAGGGGCCGGTAGGCGATCACGTCCAGGAGCATGCCGCATACGGCGCCGCAGAGCATGGCGAGAAAAAAGGCCATGTAAAACGGCATGCCCATGCCCACGATGAAGGTCACGGCAAAGAAGGCCCCCAGCATGTAGATCTCGCCATGGGCGAAGTTGATCAACTGGATCACACCGTAGACCATGGTGTAACCCACGGCGATCAGGGCATAGATGCCTCCAATGGTTAAACCATTTACGAGCTGTTGTAGGAACAAGGCAACCCTCAAGACCGAAGCAGATAGGGCGCCGCTACTTTGCTTTCACGGCGCCCGATCTGCATGCATTCTCACCGGATGGGTGATCATCAGTTGGCGGGTACGAACTTGCCTCCCTCGACCTTCTTGACAAAAGCGGGCTTGGAGCAGTCCCCCACCTCATTGAAGTAGGTCAGACCCGTGACCCCTTCAAAACCGGCTTCCGCGGAATTCATGGCGGCCAGGCCGTCCCGGATCTTCTGTCGATCGGTCCCCACCTTGGCGATGACGTCGGCCAGGATGCCCAGGCAGTCATAGGCGTTGGCGCTCATCCAGTCCACTTCGCGGCCGTTCGCCGCCAGGTAGTCTTCAGCAAATTTTTTGCCTTCAGGTCCTGCCGCGTCCGCCAGGAAAGGCACCGTCAGATAGGTGTTGTTCGCGGCCTCGCCGCCGATCTTGATGTAATCGGCATTATCGATTCCGTCTCCGCCGAAAAGCGGCCCCTCAAAGCCCAGCTTTCGGGCCTGACCCGCGATCAGGGCGCCTTCGAGGTGGTATCCGCACAGAAAAATGGTCTCGGGTTTGTCCCTGAGGAGTTTGGTGAGCTGAGGAGTGAAATCCGTCGTCCCTTTCACAAAACCTTCGACACCGGTCACCTCCAGGCCACTATCCTTGGCGCCTGCCATAAAGCTGTCTTTCAGGCCGATGGCGTAGTCGTTGTTCTCATGGAACACGGCGACCTTCTTGAGACCCAGGAGATCCTTGACCACGTAAGAGGCCAGATATCTCCCCTGGAAGTCGTCCGTGTAGCAGTTCCGGAAGAACCAGCCCTGCCCGACCTTACCGATCGTCTCGTTCGTGGAGGTGGCGCTGATCACCGGCATCTTGGCCCGGACATAAATAGGCATGCCGGCCAGCGTCGCAGATGAACAGACATGGCCGATGACGGCCACGATACTCTTGTCGTTGGCGAACTTGGAGGCGACGTTTCCTCCCTCTTTGGGCTGGCACAGGTCGTCTCCCCAGACCAGCTCGACCTTCTTGCCGTTGATGCCGCCCGCCGCATTGATTTCCGCGAGTTTCAGCGAAACGCCGGCCTTGATGTTGTCACCGTACGCAGCGGCATCTCCGGTAAAGGGGCCGGCTACGCCGATGCGAATGGTGTCCGCGGCCATAACGCCGGTCACCATGCAGAAGACCAGGGCCAGACCAAAAATGAGCCCCTTACCCAAAAGCGAACCTTTGCCTCTCATGATCAAACCTCCCCTTCAAAATGGTGCGTGTCCCAAAAAAAACCAATTATTCCAAACACAAGAGTGTCCCGACAGGCAGTGGCATCATAGGGGATGGGCCTATGGGTGTCAAGGTCTATTTTCCCGCTCCCCACTGCCGGAGAAGGCCGTAGACACGGGTCGGATCCCCTGTTCCCGAAGGCCCACGCCCATCTGCGTGGTGTCTGCCCGAGCACCCTCCTCTCAGATACCGGCCTTTTCCATCTTGCGGCGCCGGACCCGATCCTTGATTCGGTTGATGTGACCGCGACCCAGACCTTTCACCTCACAGCCCAGTTCGAAGTACCGCTCGATCCGAGCGTCGTCCAGTATGCCGAAGCAGTCCACTACGGCCACGGGCCCGCCGGTCATCTCCACCACGTCCTCGGGTTCCAGAGCCAGGTACTCCTTGTGCCTCACGGCAATCACCACGGCGTCCGCATCCTGAAGGGCCGCAGAAAGCTCCGGCGTCATGGTGAACTCGTCCAGGTGTTCCTGGTTCCGGAAAAACCGGGACCAGCTCAGCCCCCCGGCCGGATAGGATTCCTGCTTCTCCAGCTCCCACCAGTGATGTACATAGGGATCGTGGGCCCGAATCTCGGCCCCCATCTCCGTGAGCTTTCGCACGAGGATCTCGGAACCGCTGTACCGGGTGTCCCCCACGTCCTCCCGGTAGGAGACGCCCAGGACCGCCACCTGGGAGGCCGCGACGATGCGACCCATGTTTCGAAGGGCGTCCCTGACGAGCTGGGCCGCATGAAGCGCGCGCGTGTCATTGATGTCAATCGCCTCCGGGGTGATGCGGAAGATATCGTTTTCAAACCCCAGCAGGTGTTTGTAGGCCCAGAGCCCCAGACCGCCGTCCTTGGGGAGACAGTACCCACCGATTCCGGGGCCGGGGAAAATCATATTGTCGTGGGTGGGCCGCATGCGAATCGCCTGAATCACCTTGATCAGGTCCACGCCGTTCGTCTCCGCAAACAGGCTCCACTCGTGAAGGAAGGCCAGGATGGTCGCCCGATAGCTGTTTTCCACGATCTTGCAGGTCTCGCTCTCGATGGGTCGCTCCAGGACCGTCAGCGGATACTTCTCCACGTTGAGGACATCCGACAGAAAGCGCGTCACCCGTTCCCGGCTCTCCGCATTGATCCCGCTGCAGACCCGCCAGAAATCCCTCACCGATCGGACGTATTCCCGCCCCGGCATGACCCGCTCAAAGCTGTGCGCCAGGAGCGGTTCCCGATCCAGGCCCCGTTTCCGGAAGGCCTTCTTGATGATGGGATAGGCCACGTACTCCGTGGTGCCCGGGGGGACCGTAGTCTCGGTGAGCACGAGACAGTCCGGATCGATCTTCTGGCCGATGATCTTGTAACTCTCCTCCAGTGCGCTGATATCTGCGTGCCCGCTTCGAAGGTTCCCCAGTTCCTCCTTGAGGAAATCACACTGTACGTCCACCACCAGCACGTCGGCCAACTTGAGGGCGTCGTACGTGTACGTGGCGGTCATGGTCTTCTTCTCGTTCACGCACCGTGCGATCAGGGGTTCCACCTCCGGGTCCTCGGCCTTCACAGGCGAGATCCCCCGGTTGAACAGGGGGATCTTCCAGAAACTCCGCGGGCTGGGCCGTTGCATGCCGATGACGAATTTCTTGGACTCACCCGTATCCGGGTCCACGGAGTCCGCCACCACGCCCGCCATGACCGCGCCCACGAAACCGAGCCCCATCACCACCACGATTTCCCGGCCCTTGTCCCGCTGTTCCCGGGCCAGGGTCTCGAGCCGATCAAACTCTTCTCGGTAGTCCTGCTCTTCGGGCAAGTGGAACTCTTCGCCGTCCGGGCTGATTGAATATGCCATAATGAATCCTCGTTCTCTGGTTTTCTGGAGTAAATGACCGATCTTCGCCGGGGTCCGAACACAGGTTCTCCCTGCAGCCCTCCATTGTGTGTCACTGGCGGCAACCCATCCCCGGTCCAGACCATGCCGGCCGGGGGTGAAGGAGAGCGACGTATTTCCCGGAAATCTTTCGTCCTTTAATGAAAACCCGCGGCAAAGTCAACTGGTTCCTGATATTGCCCCAAGACCGCGGGGTTTTCTCACCCCGGATCCCTGCCCGGCAACGGCCGCAAACGGCGAACTCCCTTTTTGCCGGGAAACATAACGATATAAAAGAGATTTCATTTGATTGATCTTTGACGAACCAGTAAAAACGGTTTTTCGCGCAGAGACGCCAAGAACGCCAAGAAAAAAGATTTTTAATATCCATTGGTTATCTTTGCGTTCTCTGCGGCTTGGCTCGATAATGGGGCTTATTACGAGGGCATCATCTTTACTATGCGTCTCCGCGCGGGCCCGACAGCCCTTTCGAATGTATCACGCCTTCGGGGCGGGAATGGTGTCCACGGATGCAAACGCCGGTTCGTGAAGCGGAATCAGGATATGGGCCGCATCCCTCACTTGAAGCATGATGTCGTAGGCCTGGCACGGGTTCACGGGGGTCCCCGGTGGAATCACCTCCATCTCCATTGCCCGGACCCGGGGAGGCGGCTCGAAATTCTCCCGGATCACGCAGAATCCGGTAATGGCGGCAACGCCCTCCTCCGTGTCCACAAACACGGTCATACCCCCTTCGGTGTGTGCGGGGGTGTGCACCACGCGAATGCCCGGCAGGATTTCTCTATCCCCGTTCAGGGGCCGGACCTGGCCGTTCGCCTCCACGTCCTCGACGAAGTCCTCCAGGTAGCGGAAGTCCAGGGGGTGGGGTTCGTGAATGCGGACCAGTTCCTTTTCATGGACATAGATCTCCGCATTGATGCATTTGAAATCGTTTTCGCAGTGGTCGTTGTGAAGGTGGGTGTGTATGACCGTGTCCACGTCCCCGGGTTCGAGGTCCCAACGGCCCAAGCCCTCCTCGAACGTAAAGATCTTTCCCCCGATCCGATCCTCCCGGTCCTCGGAGATCACCGGCGCCATCTCACCGGTGTCCACCAGCACGGTTCGGTCCCCGCCCTCCAGATACCAGGCATAAATCGGAATGGTATACGGCGTGCCGTAGTCGTGCTGGTAGGTCATCATGCCTTTGTCGAACACCTTGGTCCCCAAGACGATGGGGTGAATACGATATGTGGTCATGGATTGTCCTCCTTCCGGGCGCCGGCACTCAGCTCCCCCATTTGACGCCGGCGCGCCCTTTCCCGTACAATCGGAGCCTCGTATGTTCCTCCGCCCTTGTTCCCGGCCGGGCGGGACCGCCGGGAAACGGCCTGCCTGCACCCACCCGCACCTTCGGAAAGGGGCTCCTATGAGCGGGAACGATCTTCAAAAGGCGATGCGGTACCGCTGGCTCATCTTCTGGATCCTGGCATTCGGATACATCCTGGTCTATTTCCACCGTCTCTGTCCGGCGGTGGTAGCCGAGGACATGCGGCGCGACCTGGCGGCGGGCGGAGGTCTCATCGGCCTCCTGGGGTCGGCCTATTTCTATCCCTACGCCCTCATGCAGATCCCCGCCGGGCTTCTCTCCGACTCCTGGGGGCCCCGAAAGACCATCACCCTGTTTTTTTGCGTGGCCTTTGCCGGTTCCATCATTCTCGGGATGGCCCCGAACGTCCTTGTGGCCATTCTCGGCCGGACCCTCGTGGGCGTGGGTGTGGCCATGCTCTTCGTCCCGGCCCTGAAGGTCCTGGCGGAGTGGTTCCAAGTGAAGGAGTTCGCCATGATGACGGGAATCCTCATGGCCATGGGCGGCATCGGATCGTATGCGGCCGCTACTCCCCTGGCTTACATCAGCACGTGGATCGGATGGCGGCAGTCCTTCATGCTCGTCGGCGCGTTCACGCTGGTTCTTGGAGTCCTGGTCTGGGCGTTCGTCCGTGATCGGCCGTCGTCCATGGGATGGCCGTCGCCTGCCGCCGATCCATCGGGCAGAACCGCGGACCCCATCAGCCTCGGCAAAGGCATCCGACGGGTCCTCTCCGAACCCCGGTTCTGGCCCCTGGCCATCTGGTTCTTCTTCACGTGCGCCGTTTTTTTCTCCTTCATCGGGCTCTGGGGAGGCCCATATCTCATGCAGGTATACGGCCTGACAAAGCCCCAGGCCGGTCACATCCTCTCCATGGCCGCCATCGGCATGATCTTGGGAAGCCCTCTTCTGAGCTGGCTTTCCAACCAGGTGTTCAAGGGACGAAAGCCGGTAATGATCATCGGAAGCATCTTCATGCTGACCGTCACGGGCATCCTCTACCTGTTCACCAGCCGGATTCCTCTGCCGCTTTACTATCCCATCTGCCTGATCGTGGGAATCTTCTCCGGCGCCATCGTGACCATCGGGTTCACCACGAACAAAGAACTCTTTCCGGTATCCATTGCAGGAACGGCCACCGGTCTGGTCAATTTCTTTCCGTTTGCCGGAGGGGCCGTGTTCCAGGTGGTTCTGGGACTCGTTCTGGAAAAGCAGGGCCTGAACGCCCAAGGGGGTTTCCTGTTGGCAGGCTTCCAGCACGGGCTCCTGGTCCTCTTTCTCTGCGGAGCAGCGGCCCTGGTCTCCAGCCTCTTTCTGAAGGAGACCCTGGTCAAGGGCTGATTCCCGCCCATCCGGAAACAGGGATGTTCGGCTCGAGCGTCGGGCGGGCGGAACACCCTTATCAGCGTGTTGAAAAATCCGCTGTTCACAGGCTGACTCAACATGCCCGAATGCAAGGCGTGCGAAATCCCGAGGAATGAGGCGTACAAGCACGTACGCCGCAGTGACGAGGGATGAGCGAAACGCAGCAGATGGGCGTTTTTCAACGGCCTGTCATGGATCCAGATCACATCGCATCAGTACGCACCCTCCCCTGTGGGGGATCAGGGGGGCCGGATCCAGCCGCACGGTCTGGACCACCTCGAACCCCTGGCGACGGTACAGGGCCAGGGCCGGCGTATTGTCCGCAAAGGCGATCAGGCTGACCACCCGGCGGCCCTTTTCCCTCGCCCTTTCCTTGGTCAACTCCACGAGCCGGCAGCCGATACCCTGGCCTTGCATGTCCCGACGGACTCCGATGGCGTCCAGGAACCAGCTCTTCTCCACCCGGGCGTTATAAAAGTCCTGCATGTGATCGAGTCGCTCTGCCGGAAAAAAGGCGCGCATCTGATCGGTGACGCCGTGCTGCTCCGAGGGGAAGGAGAGAGCCATACCCACCACGTCTTCCCCTTTCTGGGCTACCAGGATGTTCCGATAGGAGTGGGATCCCGCCTCCTGGGCCAAACCATGGGTCATGATCTCCACCGATGTCACGCCGTGGAACATATCCTCGAACAGGAAATCAGCCACCCCGCCCGAGGCGAGGTGGCTGAGCTCCGCCAGGCGGGTGCAGTCTCCTTTTGCGGCGGGGCGATAGACGATCTTCTCTGTGGTCACCCGGTCCTTGGGCCGCAACCGGCGATGGATCCACTCATAGACCTTCACGCTGAACTCTCCTGACACACCGTATCCCATGGACGGCCCATCGAATCGTGAAAGACGGCGACGGCCGGGCATATCCAGCCTTACGCATTATCGACGAGCGCCGACTCAGAAATAGTACCTCACCCAGATCTCGGGCCGAACCGCATCGGGTTTTTCACCAAACTCGGTGTCTGCCGGCCCCACGGGAATCCCCACCCGGAAGTTCAGCTCCAGGTTGGTGATGGGCGCCCAAGTCATGCCGGGCTGCATGTTGAAGCTGAGATCTTGAAGGTTGACCACCGCGGCCACCCACGGGGTGAAGTAGAGGATATCCAAAGGCTCCTTCTGGGAGACCTTGATGTACACGTAGTCCCTGCCCAGGTTGCGCTGCTGATAGATCGGTCCGGTGATTCCAGCCGCCCCCTGTGCCACGGCAGGATTGGCCGTGGCCTCCCATTGTTCGAGGGCCGTCCTCTGAAAGGCGAAAAAGTCATCCAGTTCATCGCGGCCGTAGCCTTCCCCGTTGTGATAGTATTCCACGATGAACGTGGTATCCATGGCATTCAGATAGCGCACCCCCAGGAGAAAGCTCAGAGCGTCTTCCCGGGTCTGCCTTCCACCGCCTGCGGCATCGATGACCATGCGCGGAACATCCCGCCGAAACGCCAGCTCCCCATGCACCTCGATGTTTTCGGCAAGGTTCCGGGAAAAGTCGAACCCAAGGCTCAGAGGCTGTTCCGGGCCGTCGAAATAGATGAAATCCAGATCCGTGTCATGCCAGAGCAGATACAGCTTGACCGCCGCGTTCAGGTCCCCCTTACGGCCCATTCGCGGGTTGGCCCAGTCATCGATGACCGGCAGCAGCAGGGCCGTCAGTCCCACGTTGGTCAGATCCCCTTCGGCAAAGCTCTTGATCGCATCCACCCCCAGCAGGGAGTGACCTTCCAGGTTCAGGGCGGGATCGTCCGGGTCCTTGGGCCCGTTGATGAAGCCGGCGGGATTCCAGGCATACCCCTTCCCCCACAGGACCCGTTTCTTGCCCGCTTCCAGGGTCAGATGGGGTGTGGGCGTCAGCGAGGCATAGGCCTCGTAGATCTTGTGAGTCCACTCGTCTTCTTCGTGGGTATGGGCGAATTCGTGATGGGTGAGCACGGCCGCCTGGACCATACCCCGCCGGTAGGCGCCGGAAAGCTCCGTCAGACCCCGCCATTCGTGGGTGAAGGCACCCGGGTCCTGTCGAGCATATTGGAGCCGGTTACGGACCGAGTTTTCATTCAGGCGATGGTGGACATACCGGGACTCCAGCCGCCCTCCGAACTCGAAGGGGGTCTGCTCCGCCTCCGGAATCGTGAAGTCGTACTCTCCCGCACCGGCCGGCATGACCCATACGACCATACACACCCAAAGGGGCAACCAGAAACGTATCATCTCACCGCAGATCCTTGACGCGGGGCAGGTAGTTCAAGGTGAAGGCCTCATCCGGCAGGGTGCGCATCTTCAGGTTTGCCGAGACCATGATGGACTGGTATCCCTTGTAGAGCGGGCTCTCGGTCTCCATCACCGCGGGACGGACGGCGCCGTCCCCGATATCCTTGACGTCCTTGAAGTACAGGGTCTTGATGAGCATCCCCGTAGCGGCATAGCACTCGATTCGGGTGGGCGTCAATTCCTCCTTGAGCACCCACATCTTGAGCCGATCATAAGCCACGGCCCCGGTCCGGGCCTTGAGATCCAGGAGATACTGCCCCTGGTCTTCCTCGAGACCGGTCACGCTGTACTCCACGCTGTAGTCCAGGCGCATGATATCGGCATTGTTGAATACGCCCCCCACCACCGACTGCATGCTCGTGATACGGATCGGTTTACCCACATTGGGAATGTAGAGCCACATGTTGTCGCCCAGACGAAGGGTGGCGCGGCCTTCCTCGCTGGCCGGCGAAATGAACAGGGTCACCACCTTGTCCTTGTCTTTTTTCAGGAACCAGAGCACGAACTCCTTCTTCTTTCCGTCCGGCTCGATGTTGATGATCTTCCGGTACATCTCCAGGTCGCCCGGCTGAAGGTTGCGATCCACCGCCTCCAGGATCTCCTCTCCGGTCAGGGACTGGGAGAACCCGGCGGAAGGCCCCAGGAGCAGAACCATCATGCACAGGGAACTCATCACGGCTTTTGCTGTCATCTTCATATTCGACTCCACGGCAACACGATCAGACATGGCGCAACGCCTCCACCGGTTCCAGCCGCGCCGCCTTGGCGGCCGGCTGCACACTGGCCAGGACCGAGACGGCCAACACGATCAGGCAGGCCGAAACCACCTCTCCCGGAGAGATGGTGGGGGCCAGGACAAAGACCTGGTTGGCGCCCCCGAAGGCGACCTCCACCCCCGTGATGCGCAAGACCATGAGGATTCCCAGGCCGACGGCCGCACCGGCCAGGGAGCTGGCCAGTCCCAGGCTGAACCCCTCGGCCACGAACAGGGCCATGATCCGGCCGGGCCGGGTACCCATGGCGGCCAGGGTGCCGATCTCGCGCACCCGTTCATACACACTCATCATCATCACGTTGAGCACGCTGATCAGCACTACGGCGATCAGGATCACCTTGATGCCCAGGGTCATGATGTCGATCATGCGGATCACGTTGTAAAAGGGGCTGAGCTGTTCCCAGGTGTGCACTTCGAACATGGGTTTGTTCTGCTGATTGAGGATGGGCTCGATCTCGCTCCGCAGGGCCTCGGAGACGGCGTCCAGGCCATCGAAGTCCCGGACACGAATCGCCACCTCGCTGACCTCTCTTTCTTCCATGCGCAGCAGGGCCGCGGCGTCATCGATGTGCATGTAGCCGTCTCTTCCGCCCGGTCCCATGAGTCCTTCCACCAGGCCGGCCACCATGAAGGTCATTCCGTTCACCGACCCATCCTTGTTGTTGGCCACCAGGACCACCGTGTCGCCGGTGGTCACGTTCATCCCCTTTGCGAGCAACTCGGGCAGGAGCACGTCGCCGGGCTTTAGCAAGACGTCCGTCCGGGCCGCATTCAAGACCCTCGACGACAGCAGCGGCGCAGCCGCCTGCTCTTTTTCCGGGTCCACGCCGTTCAGGCGCACATTGGTGGTCTGGACGTAGTTGCTCAACATGGCCCCGAACTTGATGCGGGGGGAGAAGGCCTCCACCCCGTCCGCCTTGGACAGAATTGCTGAAAGCCTCTGGTACGCCTGGGCCGGCATCATGCGGTCCAGAGGCAGGTTGTCGACGCTGGCCATGTAGCCCTTGCGGTGCACCTGCATGTGGCTCAGGAACGAGTCGGTGATCTGGCCCACGATGGCCTGTTTAAAGGAGCCGCTCAGGCCCACGAAGACCATCACCGCTACCACACCCACGCCGATGAGCAGGCCGGTGAGCAGTGTGCGGCGCTTGTAACGCATCAGGTTTTTCAGGGCCAGGCGCATGGTCTTAATCATGGCGCACCTCCGTACCGGCGACGGATTCGTCCATCAGCCGGCCGTCCTCCAGGTGGAATGTGAGTTCGGCCTGCTCCATGATGCGAGGGTCGTGTGTGGAAAACACGAAGGTGGTGCCGAACTCGTCGCGCATGCGTTTCATCAGGTCCACCACCTTCTGTGCGGTGTGGCTGTCCAGGTTGGCCGTGGGTTCGTCGGCCAGGACCAGGACCGGTTTCCCCACCAGGGCACGGGCAACGGCGACCCGCTGTTTCTGACCTCCGGAGAGCTGGGCCGGGTATTTCCGGGCCTGGTCCGCCATCTCCACGGCGGCCAGGGCCCGCTCCACCTCCGGCTTTCTCTTTCCCTTGGGGATATCGAGGATCATGAGGAGCGGGTATTCCACGTTTTCAAAGACCGTGAGCACGGGAAGGAGATTGAAATCCTGGAACACGAAACCCAGGTGTTCGCCCCGGAAGACGGCGGCCTCACGGCGGTCCAGTCGGTCGACCCGCTTTCCGGCCACGGTCACTTCGCCGGTGCTCGGACGGTCTAGGCAGCCGATCAGATTGAGGGCCGTGGTCTTGCCGCTCCCGGAAGGACCCACCAGGGCGGTGAAGGCCCCCTGGGGAATGCGGAGGGTGACCTGATTCAACGCGGCCACATCCACCTGCCCCATGCGATAGGTCTTGGATACATTCTCAAAGGTCACGATGTCCATAGGCGTTGCCATCCTGTTTCCGTTTGGTTCGCTCCCGAATCGCCATCCTTACACATGATCGGGGGTTTCTTCAATCCGCGTTCAGCGGGCCGGGTAACGGACAGGGGTCATAAACCGCATTCTGTTGCTTCCCATCCAACGGCCCCAAGTGTCTCTCCCGGCCCACGTCTCCGGAATTTGTAAAGAGTCAGGATACGCCTCATGGTACCATGAAGCAAGGCGGGATCGTTACGGGATCGTTGATGGAATCCTCCGGACACGGTCAAGGACGCGGGAGGTGCAGGGGGAGGGACCGGCGGCGTACCCAAAGACGCGGCCTGGATCAAGGACCAGGCCCGGAGGGGAAAAGGCGGCGAGGATGACGATGACAACCAGGGTTCGGGTCCCAAGAAGCAACGCCCGGGGATCGGGGAGACCGGATCGGTCCGGCCGGAGCGGGTCAACCCCGTCCCGATTCTGAAGACCCCCCAGTCCGAGTCCATGTCCATGGAAGGCTGGCAGCCGCCGGTGGAGTCCGGCGCACCGAATACGGCAGGGGCCCCGGTGGAGACCCCGGCCCAAACCCTCGCCACGACTCCCAGCCAGGCCGCCGGGCCCGCTTCCCAACCCGGCGGCGCCGCTCCGCCTTCTGTCCAGAGGACCCCCCCGGGGAACACCCTCCACCCGGCGGCCGGCGGGCCCTCCGTGAGACCCGTCGCCCCCAAGATGGCCCCTGCGGGAGGCATACAGCGCGTTCAACAGTGACCGGCTTCATGCTCACGACGAATCGCATGAATCGCCTGGTCAAGCTGATGAAGGAAACGGGATCGGTCACTCTTTTTCAGCGGGGGCGGCCCTCCCGTTATTTCTCCCGCATCACGGAGTTCCGACATCAGATTGCGGGTCGCCACCGCCTCACCGATATTATCGTCCGTGAACGGCTTTCCGTTCGTGCCGATGACGTGTGCCCCCTTCTTGAGGCACCGCCCGGCAAGGAGGATGTCGGCCGTGATGACGATGTCACACGGCTGCACCTTTTCGACAATCCAATCATCGGCGGCATCCATGCCGTCGCCCACCACTTCGAGCGTTATCCGCGGTTCAGTGGGCGTACGCATCCAGGAGTTGGCCACCAGTGTAACATCGAGCCCACACCGATCTGCAACGCGAAACACCTCCTGTTTCACCGGGCAGGCATCCGCGTCAACGAAGATATGCAACAAAAGAAGTCCTTCCCAAGGGTGACCATCTCCCCGGACGAGCATGATCCGGGGCGAGTCATCCCTGTGCATGGAAAGCCCTGATCCGGGGCTTGTACCTTGAGTCCGTGATTCCTGCAACCTCATGGGGCAAGTCAGGGGTGGCTGAATTCACTTTTTTGAAGTCCTCACACTTCCGATGTGCAGTTCGGACAACGTGTCGCCTTAATCGGAATGGTGGTAAAGCATTTCGGACATTCCTTCGTCGTCGGTTCGGCTGCCGGCGCTTCCTCTTTCCTATTGAACCGGTTGATTTGTTTGATGACCATGAAGATCGCAAAAGCCACAATAACAAAATCCAGGACCGTGTTGATGAATACTCCGTAATTGATTGTGACCGCCTCTGCAACATCAGTCTTGCTTTTCAGAGTTATAGCCAGTTTTGAAAAATCAACGTTGCCCAAAAGGATTCCAATAGGAGGCATTATGATATCGTTCACAAGTGAACCAACTATTTTTCCGAAAGATGCTCCGATAATAATACCAATAGCCATATCCATTACGTTACCGCGTATAGCAAATTCTTTAAATTCCTTGATCATTCCCATGTCATACTCCTTTCTAATCATCTAATATACAGCATTATTATTCAACAGAACGGCTTCGACAGCTAATCCTCGGTCGATTGATGTCAAAATGGCCAATACTGTTTCCTCTTCCAACCAATCGAGCCCGGCGTGGCCGTGACCGGAGGGACCCATGTCCGGTCATTGAAGATGATGCGTCCTTTCTGTTCACCGTGGGCCGTGCCATGGCGCTCACGTTGTGGGCATAGGGGCACGAAGAGTAATAAGGGAAATTTCGCCGGAAGCCCAGAGACGCATGCGGGGTCCCCACGTCCCTGTGCCGCGGGAGACGATGAGCGACATGCCGTCGATATCGTAGCGCCCCCCCACCAAGGGATAGAGGATACGAACCAGGTTATTGAAGGGCCATATCTGACCGTTGTGGGTGTGGCCGGATAGCATCACGTCGACGCCGGCGGCTGCGGTACGATCGGTCATCCAGGGTGTATGGGAAAGAAACAGGGTCGAGACTGTGGGCCGGCTTTTCAGGGCAAGATCCAGATTGGCTTCCCCTTCTCCCGGACGGCGGCGTGAGGAAGTCAGGTCGTCGATCCCCGCAAGCACGAGGCCATCGGTGATCTCTATCCATTCGTTGACAATCAGTCGAATGCCGGCACCGGCGAGAATCTCACCGGTCACATCGCGGCGATCAGGGCGCAGAGCGTCATGATTTCCGCGCACTGCCCACACACCCAGGGGGGCTGACAGTCTCCGCATGACCGGCACCAGTTCCTCAGGATCGCTGCTGCGCTCGAACAGGTCGCCGACGAGCACGATCAAATCAGGTTGCAGTGCCTGTGCCTGCTCGATACGGGCCTTCAGCCAGCGTGATCCGACCATTGTCTCGCCCACATGCCAATCCGCCATCATGACGACAGTAGTGCCGTCCAAATCGGGAGGCAATGCCCTCACGAGCACGTCGTAGGTCTCAACCGCCGGTGGCCGAATGCCCTGGACATGGGCCGTGAGGACCATGATCAGCCCACACGCCAAGCCTAACGTCCGGATGCGATTCACCGCGTTGTGAAATAGAAAACCAAACCCGCAGATCAAGTCGGCAATGAACAAACCGACTGCAATCAGAAACACGCTTGCCATCCAGTGCATTCCAGCGACTTCGAGCAGACGTGTCAAAAGCCCGTATTCGTTCCCTCCATAGACTCGACCGATAAAAAATATCAGCCAGAGCGCCACGCCAGCGGCAATGAGCAGTCTACGACGAATCCCGCTCTTGCGCAAGAACACCGAGTCCAGCCGCACAAAAACATAGACGTGCAACAGCGTCACGAGGGTGGTCAGTACGGTGCCGAAAAATGAGATGGAAGCCTCCTGCGGGCATGGGTTCGCCTTCTGACCCGGTTGTATGGTTATCAGCGTGTTGAAAAATCCGATGTTCACAGGCTGAGGAAAAAGGCCCAGATGCAAGGCTTGCGAAATTCCGAGGAATGAGGCGTACAAGTACGTACGCCGCAGTGACGAGGGATGAGCAAAACGCAGCAGATGGGTGTTTTTCAACGGCCTGTTATGCATCACCTTTTCTTCAAATAGTGCTCGATCTCCTGCTTGTGTTCAGTGACGTAACGGCAACTCGGCTCTTTGCCGCATTTTCGACACTTCAGGTCATAGGCGGAATTGATGGTTTGGCATTGCGGGCAGGTATAGTGTCCCCTGATTTCCTTGAGCCACTGTTTATACCCAACGGACTTGATGCGTTCGAGATTGATCCACAGCTCGATCCGATGAGGCATTTCAGATTGAAACCGTTTTAATTCATCGCATGGATACTCTTCACATTCACTGCAAAAATCGATGCCGCGGTCTTCTGCGCAGGCAAACATCTTGCATTTTTCGCAATAGGGCAATCTTTTGGCCGAGCGGCATCCATAACATCTGCTCTCTTCCTCGGAAAAATGGAATCGTTTCCCAAGTTTTTTGAGCCTTTCAGGCTCTTCGGTGGTGGCAATAAACCATGAGCAGGCCTCACAATAAAGACCGCAGACAGCGGCTGATTTCTTGTCCAATTCTTCAGGGTGTTCTTCTTCCTTTTTCATAAGTACCTCTACCATCATGAATGGATGCGTGATTCCTATGCAGAAAACTCGTTTCGTATCCCTCTTCCCTGAAATGCCACATGCACCACGCGGATAGGATCAGTGATCCGGAATCATCTCCCAGGCGTTTTTCTGACGGTCACTATCTCGCCTGCAGCCCGTCCATCAGGAAGGCCCGCGTAGGAGCCCCTTCCGCTCCGACGAGCTTGAGCGGCGCACACACGAGGAGGTACTCCCCCACGGGCACGGAGCGCAGATCCAGCCCTTCGAGAATCGCCACACCCGCCCCCAGCAAGGCGTGATGAACGCCGCAGTCCGACGCCTCATAGGGCTCGATGGAGAGATAGTCGATGCCGACCAGGGTCACGCCCAGTTGGATCAGGCGTTCGGCCGCATCGGCTTGGAGGGCCACGAAATCGCGCCGGAAGGAGGCGTCTTCCCAGAGGCGCTGGTTCGAGGTCTTGAAGAGCACCCGTTGGTGGGAACCGTTCACGCCGAGGAGGTCCAAATCCTCGGCACGGATGTGGCCGCTCCCGTGGTGCTCCACTACGAGCGCCGGTCCAACCAGTGTCGCAGGGGATATCCGGTCGATGGTCGCGCCATGCAGTGTAAAGTGGGCCGGCGCGTCCATATGCGTCCCGGAGTGGGAACCCATGGAAAAGCGGCTTACCGTGGCTAAGTCCCCACGCTCCAGGTGCTGCAACGCTTCAAGAACCGGAGGCGCTCCATCATCCCAGATGGGCGTGTCCGGACCCAGTGGAATAGTGATGTCATAGACGTTCATGCTCTCACCCTTCGTACCATCCTGAATGAATACCCTGCGTAAAGGCCTTCACCGGCCCGTTCTTCGAAACCGACCATTGCTCAACCACCTCGCACGTGTTCCGGATGGAAGCACGACCGTTCGGTCAGAGAGCACTCGAATCGCTGCTCGCTGACCGTGGTCCCCCACTGGGTTCCTCTATGCTCCTCAACGAGTGCAAAACCCGCCTTCTCGTAGAGATGCCTGGCCGCTCCAAGCCCCTCAAATGTCCACAAGTAGATCCTTTGATACCCTTTGTCCCGGCAAAAACGGACGGCGGAGTTCATCAACCGGTTCCCGGCCCCTTGTCCCCGGAGGGCATCCGACACGATGAACCACCGTAAATGGGCCCCCTCGCTTTCGGCATGAATGCCGTCCATGGCCAGAGAGCCTTCAATGCGGCCGTTCGCTTGGACAGTCCAGAAACCGTCCCGGTTCTCATCATACCGCTTGAGAAATTCAGCAAGTTCGACCGCGACTTTCGCCTCGAAAAAGAGTCCGAATCCCCAGTGCTCGTGGTAATAGGCGCCATGCATTTCTGCGACCCGCCCCAGGGAGCCGGGCACATAACCCCGGGTTATCGTAATCTCAGACATGCTGGCCTCTGCTCCATGGTATGGCGCACAACACCCTGCTCGACCGGCCGGCTTCAGGACGCCGGCCATGGAACCGGTGCCGGGTGTGACGCTGTTGGTCACCCGCCGAATGCGCCAGGACACGCCTGACGCCCGGGAAGCACGCGCGGAACTCGGCGTCTGGACAACGCGCCGGGCCGCCGCGTCTTCACGGTGTCTCCACGCCTTTGTCATGCTTCATGGTTCTGCGTTCCACCGACGGCGAATCGGTCCCGCACCTGGGCGCGTCTTCAATGAGACGCCGACCCAGACTGACCACCTCATCCCGGACATAGCCGAGCCTCCGGTAAAACGCGAGGGCATCGGGATTTGCGGCGCGCACCTGTAGATTCAGCTTTGGACAGCCCCGCTCCAGCAACCGCCGCTCCACCTCCTGCATGAGTTGACGGCCGTAGGACCGCTTCCGACGCGCAGGCGCGACCGCGAGGTAATAGACCCAGCCGCGATGCCCGTCAAAGCCCGCCATGGCGGTTCCAACCACGTCTGCATCGCATAGGCCGACCAGAAACAAATCCGGTTGCTCGGTGAGCTTGCGAGCGATGTCCTTACGGGCATCGTTCCATGGGCGGGTCAATCCGCACTCCTCCCACAGATGGATCACAGCCTGTTCATCCGAAGGCCGGAACATACGGATGTGCATGACGTCTTCCACGCCGGATCTCCCGCATCACCACCGGAAGAAAACAACACCGTGAACGGGCGATGTTTTCTCCTTTCCGAGGCCATTCAATGTGTTATAGCGCATATTCCACTGCCTTTTGAGCATGGACAGCGGTGGTATCCACCAGCTTGATCCCGGTGTCACTCTGTTTGACCAGCATTCCGATCTCCGTACAGCCCAGAATGACGGCCTCGGCCCCTCGGTCCGCCAGTGAATCCACGATGCGCAAAAAATCCGTCCTCGATTCAGGTTGTATTTTGCCCATACAAAGCTCTTGGTAGATCACGTTGTGTACAATATCTCTGTCCTGTTTGTCAGGCACCAGAACATCGAGATCGTGTTTATGAATGAGCCGACCCTTGTAAAAATCTTGTTCCATCGTGAATGAAGTACCCAACAATCCCACTTTTTTGATGCCATCGGACACAAGCACATCGGCGGTTGCATCGGCGATATGAAGCAATGGTATATCAATCGCACTCTCAATTTCGGGGGCGACCTTATGCATGGTGTTCGTGCAGATGACCAGAAAATCAGCGCCGGCAGACTGGACACTCACCGCGGCTTCTGAAAGTATGTCGGCTGTACCTTCCCAGTCGCCTTCGTGCTGCAGCTTCTCAATGGGATAAAAGTCCACGCTGACCATGGCGATCTTGGCGGAGTGCAGCCCGCCAAGCGCCTCTTTTACGCCTTCGTTTATGGCGCGATAGTAACCCACCGTGCTCTCCCAACTCATTCCACCCAGAAGACCAATGGTTTTCATCATGCCTCTCTCTTCTTTTTTCAACAATAATGCGCTGTTCAGCGGTGTGCGGATCGAATGGAGCGATCCCCCCAACCCATCCTGCCGGATGACACCTTTAGCCCCTGTACGGCCTCTTTGCAAGGCGCATCACCCATGCCTCTGCCCGCTGTTCCAACCCGATCAAGGATTCAAAGACGTGCCACACCCCTTATCCGCGTGTTGAAAAACCCGATGTTCACAGGCTGACTCAACATGCCCGAATGCAAGGCTTGCGAAATCCCGAGGAATGAGGCGTACAAGCGCGTACGCCGCAGTGACGAGGGTTGAGCGAAACGCAGCAGATGGGCGTTTTTCAACGGCCTGATAGGAGACGCCATGGCCGAGAGGACATTCGAGGATGCCATGAAACGGCTCGAGGAAATCGTTCACGACCTCGAGAGCGGGGACCTGCCGCTGGAGGAGTCCCTGCGTATCTTCGAGGAGGGGATGAAGCTGGTGGCGCTCTGCTCTCACACGCTCGAAGATGCCGAAAAAAAGGTGTCGCTCCTCGTCCGGGAACAGGACGGAGGTGTCTCCCAGCGCCCTTTTGAGGCCGACGACATAAAGGACGAACTACCGTGAACAATCTTCGCGCCTATCTGGCCGGAAAACGGGCCGTGGTGGACGATGCCCTGAAGGGCTGCTTTCAACCGCCCGAAGGCCCGGCGGCCGACATCATTCGGGCCATGGCCTACAGCGTCTTTGCCGGCGGCAAGAGACTTCGTCCCATCCTGTGCATCTCCGGCAGCGAGGCCGTCGGCGGGGACGGGACGGGAGTGCTTCCGGCCGCATGCGCACTGGAACTGATTCACACCTACTCCCTGATTCACGACGATCTGCCGGTCATGGACGACGACGACCTTCGAAGGGGCCACCCCACGAACCACAAGGTGTTCGGGGAGGCCATCGCGCTCCTGGCCGGAGACGGCCTCCTGACCGAGGCGTTCCACATCCTCGCCCGCATGTCCCTGCCCAACGGGACCCGGCCGGAGGCCCTGGTGCGCGTCATCGGCCTGATCGCCGAGGCCGCCGGCCACCGGGGCATGGTCGGCGGACAGGTGGTGGATATCCAGTCCGAGGGACGAAGCCCGGACCCGGACGTGGTCCGGTTCATCCATACCCACAAGACCTCGGACCTCATCACCGCCTCCACGGTGAGCGGAGCCATACTTTCCGGTGCGGACGAGGGCTCCGTCAAGGCCTTGACGGACTACGGACAGCGGATCGGCCTGGCGTTTCAGATCTCGGACGACATCCTGAACATCGAGGGGGATCGCCGGGTCCTGGGCAAGGACGTGGGAAGCGACGAGGAGAGGGGCAAGATGACCTGGCCCGCCGCCTTCGGACTGGACGCGTCCAAAAAGACGCAGGCCGACCTGGTGGAGGCCGCCGTGGAGTCCCTGAATCCCTTTGATCACCGAGCCGATCCCCTGCGCTGGATCGCTCGATATATTGTTGAGAGACAACGATGACCGAAGAAAAAAAACCCGGCCGAATCCTGGATCGCGTCGAAAGCCCCGCGGACATCCGCTCCCTGTCCATCCCGGAGTTGGAAGAACTCGCCGCCGAGATTCGGGCGGAAATCATTCAGACGGTATCCAAGACAGGCGGGCATCTCGCCCCCAGCCTGGGCGTGGTGGAACTGACCCTGGCCCTGCACCGCGTGTTCGACACCCCGCAGGACAAGATCATCTGGGACGTTGGACACCAGGCTTACGCCCACAAGCTGATCACGGGGCGGCGGGACCTTTTTCACACCCTGCGCCAGGAGGGGGGGATCAGCGGATTTCCCAAGCGGGCGGAAAGCCCTTACGACCCGTTCGACACGGGGCACAGCAGCACCTCCATCTCCGCCGGCCTGGGCATCACTGTGGCCAACGAACTCAAGGGGATTCAAAGCCGCGTCATCGCCGTGATCGGCGACGGCTCCATGACCGCCGGCATGGCCTTCGAGGGTCTGAACCAGACGGGACACACGGAAAAGGACCTGATCGTCGTTCTGAACGACAACGAGATGTCCATCGCGCCCAACGTGGGGGCGTTCTCGTCCTTTCTGAGCCGCAAGATGTCCGGCAAGCGGTTCGTCTATTTCCGCAGGGAACTGGAAAACTTCCTGAAATCCATCCCGGGGCTGGGAGAAAACATCCTGAACCTCGCGCGGAAGAGCGAGGACTCGTTCATCACCTTCTTCACGCCGGGCATGCTCTTCGAGGCCTTCAAGTTCAAGTACATCGGTCCCATCAAGGGACATCGGCTCGACCGGCTCATCGAGACCTTCGAGAATACCCTCCACATATCCGGGCCGGTCCTGGTCCACGTGCTGACGGTCAAGGGAAAGGGGTATGCCCCTGCGGAAGAGGACCCGGCCCACTTCCACGGGGTGGGGTGCTTCGACGTGGAAACAGGCTCTCCCGCGCCGGCGGCGACCCCGCGACCGCCCACGTACACGGAGGTCTTCGGGGCCGCCATGGTCGAGCTGGGCAAGACCATGCCGACCCTCTTTGCCGTCACCGCGGCCATGCCCGAAGGCACGGGCCTGGTCACGTTCTCCCAGGCCTACCCGGACCGGTTTCTCGACGTGGGCATCGCGGAACAGCACGCCGTCACGTTTTCCGCCGGACTGGCCGTGGAAGGACTCCGTCCCGTTGTGGCCATTTACTCCACGTTCCTGCAACGGGCCTACGACCAGATCATTCACGACATCTGTCTTCAGAACCTCCCCGTGGTCTTCTGCCTGGACCGGGGAGGACTCGTGGGCGAAGACGGCCCCACGCACCACGGCACCTTTGATCTGTCCTATCTGAGGATCCTGCCGAACATGACCGTCATGGCCCCCAAGGACGAAAACGAACTCCGTCACATGCTCTACACGGCCCTGCGCCTCCCCGGCCCATCGGCCATTCGATACCCCAGGGGGACCGGCGCCGGCGTACCGCTGGACGAGTCGTTCAAAGAAATCCCGGTGGGAAAAGCGGAATGCCTCCGCGCGGGAGACGATCTCAGCATCTTCGCCCTGGGGAGCATGGTCCCGCCCTCCATGGCCGCCGCCGAGTCCCTGGCGGAACAGGGAATTCAGGCGGAGGTCGTAAACGTCCGGTTCGTCAAACCCCTGGATCCCGAACTGAAGGATCACGCCTTGAGGACGGGCCGGGTCCTCGTGGTGGAGGAAAACACCCGACTGGGCGGCCTGGGAAGTGCCATCCTGGAATGCTTCAACGACGCCGGTATCCTCCAAAAGGTCCGAGTTCGCCGCATGGGGCTCCCCGACCGTTTTGTGGAACACGGGCCGATCCAGAGTCTGAGGGCCACGTGTGGACTGGATGCGGCGTCCATTGTGGAGGAGGCGGGCCATCTCATCCGCCGGTCGTAAGCCACCCAATAAGCCATCCAAGCAGAGGCTGGACCACCTCCTGGTTCAAAGGGGTCTGGCCGAGAGCCGCCAGAAGGCCCAGGCCGTCATCATGAGCGGCGTTGTGGACGTGAACGGCCTTCTCGTGGATAAACCCGGACACACCTTCTCCCCTTCTGCAGAGATCACTCTGCGGGCAGAGCCCGCTCCCTATGTAAGCCGGGGAGGCCTGAAACTGGCGGAGGCCTTCCGTTGTTTTCCCATGGACGTCAAAGGACGGGTGATCCTGGACGTGGGGGCCTCCACAGGCGGTTTCACGGACTGTCTTCTTCAGAACGGGGCCGCACGGGTCATCGCCGTGGACGTGGGATACGGTCAACTGCACTGGACCCTTCGAAACGACCCCCGGGTACGCGTCCTGGAGAAAACCAACATACGGCACCTGACCCCCGAGGTCCTGGGGGAGACCCCTGCGGGTGCAACGATCGACGTCTCGTTCATTTCCCTGAAAATCGTGGTTCCCGCCGTGATTCGGCTTCTTGAGCCAAACGGTTTTGTGGTGGCCCTGGTGAAGCCGCAGTTCGAGGTGGGTCGTGGACGGGTAGGCAAGGGCGGTGTCGTCCGGGACCCGGAGCTTCACCGGGAAGTCCTGGAAACGCTATCCGCCTTTTTCGACGGGGTGGGCTGGGGGGTCATGGACCGGGTGGAATCTCCGATTCCGGGTCCCAAAGGGAACCGGGAGTTTCTCGTATATCTGAAACGTCTGAATCCAGGTCCTCTGCCGGTTTGAGACCCGGGGAGGAGGATCCTTCAGAGACGCATCCTGTCGTGCCCTCCGCCGTTCCTCCGGATCTGCAGACACACCACACCCTTCACCTGCAGAAGGCATCCTTCAGGTGCATGACTGTGGGCATGGCGGCATGAACGCCATCCCGAAGCCCGGCCCTTGAAAACAGAATCGGCCCGCCGGGCCCCGGCGACAAACGACCCGTCCTAGTGGCCTTTCCGTTTGGAGGCCTTGAGAGGATTGATTTTCCCCTTGGGCTCGGTCCCGTTGGAGGCCTTCACATGAGTGGCCATGCTGCAGATGCCCGAACGCCACTTCACGGAGGGATCGGGAAAGCTGATGCAGTATTTTCCGGTGGGGAACTCCTGGACTCGCTGGCAGCCCTCACACTGTTCGACGATGGTGTGGCAGTGGCCTCCGTTGAATCGGCAACCGCCTTTGCTCATGAAAGAGCAGTCCAGCCCTTCTTTTACCGTTGCACAAACCATGGGTATCACGTCCTTTCTCATAAAAAGGGAAGCCTCGGCGCAGCCAAGGCTTCCCGAAAAATATAAATCTCGTTGAATATAACGATATTCCCACGCCTGTCAACTCTTTTCGGCGTTATTCCGCGGCTTTTTTCTTTTCTTTGAAAACCCTTTTTGCTCGCAAAGACGCCAAGAGCGCCAAGAAATACCTTTTTTAATCTTCACTGGTTATCTTTGCGTTCTTTCCGGCTTTGCGCGAGAAATTGACTTTTCGCAAGGCCGTCATGATTTTGATCCGCGGAATCCGTGAAACCAACCAGAAAGTCGCCATCATCCCCGTTTTCGCCTTCGGCTGTGCCGCAGTGACGGACGTCAGCTTCAGGGCGACATCCCGGCCTTTCAGGCCGGATGGAAACATGCTATGGTCTCCGCGAAGAACGTCATTCCGTACACGGAGGAAACAACCCCATGCTGGAACACCCTGAAAACGTGACATGGGAAAACGGGCGTCTGGTGGTGCCCGAGATCCCGGTGATTCCCTATATCGAAGGTGACGGCATCGGCCCCGACATATGGCGCGCTGCGGTCAAGGTCATGGACCGTGCCGTAGAACTCACCCGGCCGGGACGCGGCCGGATCGAGTGGACCGAGGTCCTCGCCGGCGAGAAGGCCTTTCGCGAGACGGGCCAGTGGCTGCCCCCGGAGACCCTGGAAGCCTTCCGGACACACCGAATCGGCATCAAAGGGCCCCTCACGACGCCTGTGGGCCAGGGAATTCGAAGCCTCAACGTGACCCTCCGCCAGGAACTGGACCTGTATGCCTGCGTGCGGCCGGTCCGCTATTTCCCGGGGGTTCCGAGCCCCGTCCGCGAGCCCTGGAAGGTGGATATGGTGATCTTCCGCGAGAACACGGAGGATGTGTATGCCGGTCTCGAGCTGGAGGCGGGGGGCGAAGGAGCCCGAGCCCTCAGGGGCTTCCTCTCGGAACACTTCGGGTGGTCGATCCGCGAAGATGCGGCCCTGGGGATCAAGCCCATCAGTCGGACAGGAAGTCGCAGGCTCATTCGGGCCGCCCTGAACTTCGCCGTTTCAAAGGGCCGGAAAAGCCTGACCCTGGTCCACAAAGGAAACATTCAGAAATTCACCGAGGGGGCCTTTCGAAACTGGGGATACGAGCTGGCCCGGGAGGCCTATGCCGATGAGACCGTGAGTTGGGAGGATATGGGGGACGAAGGTCCCGGCGATCGCATCCTCATCAAGGATGCCATCGCCGACATCTTCTTTCAGCAGGCCCTCACCCGGCCCGATGAATTCGACGTGATCGCCACCATGAATCTGAACGGAGATTACCTGTCCGACGCCCTGGCCGCCCAGGTGGGAGGCATCGGCATGGCCCCCGGCGCCAACATCAATTACGAAAGCGGGTACGCCCTGTTCGAGGCCACCCACGGCACCGCGCCCAAGTACGCCGGCCAGGACAAAGTGAACCCGTCATCCCTCATTCTCAGCGGGGCCATGATGCTCGATCACATGGGGTGGTCTGAGGCCTCCAGGCGAATCGAGGCCGGCCTGGAGACGGTCTTTGCGCGAAAAACCGTCACCTACGACCTGGCCCGGCTCATGGAGGGCGCCGTGGAGGTCTCCTGCTCGCGCTTTGCCGACGAGGTGTGCAAGGCCATGGCCGAGGTCCGGGAATAGACGCCCTCACCGGCCTCGCCCTAAGGGCGATGGACGGCAGGGAACCGGTTTCTTCGGTTACCGCCTGCCGATTTCCTGTTTTGTCGAAAGGAAAGACCGGATTTTCCCGCAGAGCCGCAAAGATCGCAGAGAGAATCCATGATCAGGGCACGGCGGTGGGATAGACCATCTTCCCGCACAAAGAGAGATCGTATCCCTCCAGGTCCGCGGCCGTTTCACGGAAGGACGGCTCGTGAAGCAACCCCAGGAAGCGCTGGAGGGGCTGCTCAAAAAAGCGGTCCCGGGCGATGAGCAGGTCAAAGCGCTCCCAGCGAAGGGGAAGGAAATCCAGGCCGAGCAGGCCGGCCACCGCCCGAACAGCCGGGGCCGCATCCGCCCGACCCGCCAGGACCTCCACGGCCACATCCAGATGGGATCGGAATTCCCGATCGTATCCCTGAATGGAGGGGCCTTTCACACCCGCCTTTTCCAGTTCCCTGTCCAGAAGGAGCCGCGTTCCCGTGCCCTCGGGCCGGTTAGCGATGCGAATCCCAGGGCGGCCGAGATCGGACACCTCCCTGATCTCGAGCGGGTTCTCCCTGGACAGCACAAGCCCCTGCTCCCGGCGGCAGAAATTGAGCACGGCGGGAGGGTCTCCCTGAAGGAGCTCACGGGCGAACTCGAAGTTGTATTCGCTCTCATCGTCCTGGAGCAAATGGGAGGGAGCGGCATGGCACAGGCCCCGGCCCAGGGCCTTGAGGCCGTTCAGGCTGCCCACGTTTCCGAACACCGCGAGGTGCTCGGGGTGCAGGCGGTTGAACAGGGCCATGGTGCGATCCAGGAGGATGTCGTTGCTTCCCACGAGGACGAGGGTCCCCGACCGCCCGCCCGACATCCCCGCTCCGGGATGATTCACGATGTGGTTTTCGAGCCACTGCTCCACGAGGCGTCTGGGGAAAAGCCACTTGCCCGTGACCTTGGTCGCGGGCAGGCCTTTCTCCGAGACCAGGGTGTAGACCATCTTTTCATTCACGTCCAGGAACTGGGCCACCTCACGGGTGCTTAAAAAGGCCTTCTCTTCCACTGGGTCCCTCCTGTGTCGAGCTGACCCTTCTCGTTCGTCGCCGGCGGCGGGTGAGAGGGGTTTACGAGGCCGCCTTTCCGTACCGATGGGTACAAATCACAGTCGGTGTCTTACCGTGATCTTCTTCGTGCCCTTTCCAGAAGGAAAGACTATAGGGCAAACGAGTCGGCGAGTCAATGGCCGTCGCTCATATAACTCAACCGGATATTATCCTAAACATATCTTTTTATGCCATTTTTTTACCGTGAAAATGCCTCGGAGATTGGCCCAAAGCCGGGGCTGAGGCGAAGGGGATCGGGGTTTTCTGCAGCGGACATGAGCGGGAGGCCTTCGTTATTCCGG
>ENA-OSEO01000142-OSEO01000142.1-sediment-metagenome-genome-assembly--contig:-NODE-142-length-194326-cov-38.930419_pt1 | contig 194326 bp, 167 predicted proteins | sample MGYA00237883_ERZ534232 | MGnify/ENA metagenome assembly ERZ534232
GTCTTCCCGTGATCTATATGACCAATAGTCCCTACATTCACATGCGGCTTCGTACGCTCAAACTTCTTCTTGCTCATGGCACTCCTCCAGCAGCCCTCTACCACCTGTAATGGGCAAAGGCCTTGTTTGCCTCCGCCATGCGGTGCGTGTCTTCCTTCTTCTTGAACGCTGCCCCACGCTGGTGATATGCATCCAGAAATTCCCCGGCCAGACGCTGGGTCATGGATTTCTCCCCCCGCTTCTTCGCAAAGCCGACGAGCCAGCGGATGGCAAGAGCCCGCTTGCGCTCCGGGCGCACCTCTACGGGAACCTGATAGGTGGCCCCGCCAACCCTGCGGGACCGCACCTCCAAGACAGGCTTCACGTTTTCCATGGCCTTCTCGAAGACCTTCATGGGATCTTCCTTGGCACGGCTCTCCACGATGTCCATCGCCCCGTAAAATATGCTTTGGGCCACGCTCTTCTTGCCCTGCCGCATCAGACCGTTGATGAACTTGGATACCAGAGGGCTGCTGAACTTCGGATCAGGGGCGATCGCTCGCTTGGGTACTTCTCTTCGCCTTGGCATGGTCTCCCACCCGCTTCACTTCATTGTCTGAAGGACCTGCACACACCGCCCCCAATCACTTGGGGCGCTTCGCACCGTATTTGGACCTCGCCTTCCGCCTGTCTTGGACCCCGAGTGAATCCAGAGTGCCGCGGATGATGTGATAGCGCACGCCGGGCAAATCCTTCACGCGGCCCCCGCGGATCAGTACCACGGAGTGCTCCTGCAGATTGTGACCGATGCCCGGGATGTACGATGTCACCTCCATACCGTTGGTGAGGCGCACACGTGCCACCTTGCGAAGGGCGGAATTGGGCTTCTTCGGCGTCGTGGTGTATACGCGGGTGCATACCCCGCGGCGCTGAGGACATGCGTCCAGGGCCGGCGCCTTGTTCTTCTTCTTGATCTTCTCCCGCCCCTTCCTGACCAACTGATTGATAGTCGGCATTCCTACGCTCCTCTTGACCCTCTGTGAGGCCCGAAAAAACACAAATACGACCTCTTCCCCGCACCTTTCTCTGAATAAGCGAGAAAAAGATGTAGCTGTTGACAGAGCCCGCAATAAATACTGGTTCGTCTCAGAATTGTCAAGTCCCCCTGCTCAAGTCCCCCTGTTGCCCCGTGGGCCACCGGGACAGTACAATGAATACACTGAAGCGCACTCGGAGGACGCCGCCGTCATGGAGCGAGAAAGACAGACCCGCCCGGTGTTCGTGGGAGTGGATATAGGAAACACCCACACGGTCATCGGCCTCTTCCGCGGATACCGTCTCGTCAGAAACTGGCGCATCCGCACCGACAAAAGGGCCACCGCCGACGAACTGGGGGTGCTGCTCAGACAGTTCTGCGCCCTTGTCCCCGTCCAGATCGAAGACATCGAGGACCTGATACTCTGCTGCGTGGTTCCGCCGGTGCTGCACAGCTGGGAGGGCATGTGCCGGAATCACATGGGAACCGCCGCTATGATCGTCCAGAACGGAGAACCCCTGGGGATGCCTGTCAAGTACAGCCGGCCCCACGAGGTCGGGGCCGACCGCCTGGTCAATGCGATCGCAGCCTACAGCCGGTTCCGGCAGGCCGTCATTGCCGTGGATTACGGAACGGCTACCACCTTCGACTGCATTTCGGCCTCGGGAGAATATCTGGGCGGCGCCATAGCACCCGGTCTCCTGCTGGCCGCAGAGGCCCTTTTTCAGGGCACATCCCGTCTCCCCAGGGTGGAGCTGTTTGCACGGCCCCGGACCGCCCTCGGCCAGGACACCGTCTCCGCGATTCAGGCCGGAATGATCTACGGCTTTGCCGGCCTGACCGGGGAACTTCTGCGACAGCTGTTCAAGGAATTCCCCGAGCAGCCGCGGGTGATCGCCACCGGAGGCCTGGCCCCGGTCGTCGCCCCCTACTGCCCTCTCATCGAGGAGGTCTTCCCGGACCTGACCCTTGAAGGGCTTGCCATCATTTATAAGAAGTTCAAGGGCGCGGCCGCCTCAGAGCCCGAACCGGAAGCAGCCAGGGACGGCCTCGGCCCAGAGACGGCGGCTGGCTCACGCCCCTGACCTCAACACATCGAGCAGGATCTCGGCCTGCCGCGTGGCGGCCCCCTGAGCCAGTTCCAGAAGTGCCGCCCGGGCTGCCCTGCCCCTCACCGTCCTGCGCGCCGGATCCCTCAAATTGGAGTCCACCGCCCTCACCAGGTCCTGGGTGTCTCGGACCTCCTCTCCCCCTCCGTGAGCCTGAAGTGCCACCCGCGCCTCGTCGAAATTCTCCGTGTAGGGGCCGTACACCACCGGGCACTCCCAGGCCGCCGGCTCCATGAGATTCTGGCCGCCCTTGGGCACGAGGGAACCGCCCACAAAGGCAACGGTGGCCAAACCGTACACGGAGAAAAGAGGACCCACCACGTCCACCAATATGACCCGGGCGCCCCTCCTCTCCCCCATTTCCAGCTTGCTCCAGAGCTGGAAGGGGATTGTCTTTTCTGCTAGAAGCTCCTCAAGGCCCGCCACCCGTCCGGTGTGCCTCGGCACCAGGAAGAGGACCAGGTCGGGCCAGTGGGCCTTGAGAAGAATGTAGGCGCCTACGACGGAATTCTCCTCGCCCTCGCGGATGCTGCCAGCCACGAGCACAGCCGTCGAATCGGGGATGTCGAGCCGATTCCGGAGGGCGGCGAGTTTCGCCGGATCCGGCCTGGCGAGGAGGCCCTCAAACTTTGCGTTCCCGGTGACGCTGACGCGGCCTGGAGACGCGCCAAGGCTGACGAGGCGATCGGCGTGGACCGGCGAAATGGCGCAGACCCTGGAAAAACTCCCCAACAGCGGGCGGGTCATGCTCGGAATCCGCCGGTAACGCGGAAAAGTCCTTGAGGAAATCCTGCCGTTGAGAAGCACCGTCTTTGCGCCGGACCGGCGGACCTCTCTGATCAGATTGGGCCAGAGTTCGGTTTCGATGCAGGCGTACACCCTGGGATGGACTTTCTGGATCACCCTCCGCACGACCTGGGGAAAGTCCAGCGGATACGGTATGACGGAACAGCGCTCCCCCAGCCCGGTCATGGCCCTGGCCATTCCTGCAGGGGTGGATGATGACACGAGGATTTTCAGGTTGCCCCCCCTGGCATCGAGGGCGTGGACGATGGCCTCGGCAACACCCACCTCCCCGACTGAGACCGCCTGCAGCCAGATGTCATGCCTGCCCAGAGCGGCCACCTCGGCGGGAACATACCCGAGCCGGCCGGCCCAAAGACCTTCCGCACCCTCCATTTTGGACCAAAAATCCCAGAGCGGACTGGTGACAAAATACACCGCTCCGGTGGTCTTTTCATAGAAACCGAGCATAGCCGCACTCACACCTTCAGCCCGGCCTTTGAGCCGGAGACGGACCTCTGCCGGACCGCCTCATACAGGGCGATGCTCACCGCAGAGGCGACGTTCAGAGACCCGAGCCCGGCGCCGTGGGGGATACGTCCGAGCACGTCGCACTGCCGACGCACCAGAGGACGCAGTCCCCTGTCCTCCGACCCGGCGACAAGGGCTACGGGACGGACGAGATCGATCCCCCAGAGCGGAGCCTCGGCGTCGGGGGCCAACCCGACTGTCCAGAGTCCCAGCCCTTTCAACCGGATCAGGGTTCTGGCCAGGTTACCCACGGTGCAAACCGATGTGTGCGCAAGGGCACCCGACGAGGCCTTCACGACCACTCCGTTCACTGGAGCACTTCCCCGGCCCGGGAGGATGACCGCCTGAGCACCGAAGGCACCGGCGGAGCGGAGAAGTGCCCCGAGATTTCCCGGATCGGTCACCTGGTCGCCGATCACCAGGAGGGGACTCTCATCATGCCAACAGGCTTCAATGGCAACGATATCCACAGACCAGAATCGTTTCACCCACGCGGCCACACCCTGATGGGTAGCGCTGTCCGGGATCCCCCTGCCCCTGAAATCCTGGACCCGCTCTGCCACTATGCCCTGACGCCGCGAAAGTGCGAGCAGAGCCTCGTGGGTCTTCTTGCGACCGAAAGAGGGCAGCACAAAGAGCCCGGTGAAGGCCTCAGGCCTTGCGGCAAGAAACTCCTTCACCGGGTGAAACCCCCAGATGGGCAGAAAGTCTTCTTGAGAACGTGCTTTCATGTTCCCTGCGATTCGGCGATCCGGTTCCATGAGTCCTTCTCAGGACCGCTCCGGGAGGAACCCGAACGCCGTCACGAGGCGCGGATCTGCCAGGACCCTTCCCCTCCGGCACCTGTGTGCCGACACGATCGCCCGGAGCCGACCAGCGGCCTGATCGATTTCATCATTGACAATGATGAAATCGTATTCATGGACCGCGGCGATTTCAGCCCTGGCATTGGCCAGCCTGGCCCGCACCGCCGCGGGCTCGTCTGTCCCGCGCCTTCGCAGTCTTTCCTCCAACACCGCCCAGGAGGGAGGCAAAACGAAAATCAATACCGCCTGTGGAGAGATCTTTCTGACCTGCCGAGCGCCCTGCACATCGATATCCAGGAGGACATCCTCCCCGCGCCCCAACCGGCCGAGCACTTCGGACGCGCTGGTCCCGTAACAGTGCGAGTGAACGCGCGCCCATTCCAGAAAATGCTCCGCATCCACCATTTGATCAAACTGGTATTGTGACACAAAATGATAGTCGACGCCGTCGACCTCTCCTTCCCGTGGCGCCCGCGTGGTGTGAGACACGGAGAAGGAAACCCCCGACAACTCCCGCACCAGCCTGAGGCAAAGCGTCGTCTTTCCTGCCCCGGACGGGGCCGAGATCACGAAGAGATCCCCTGAATCCATGATCGGCCCGGCACCGTCAGTATTTGGGGTCTTTTTCTTCGACCTTGGTCAGCAGATCCGCGCTCAGCCTCTGGGCGATGGTCTCCGCCTGAATCGCCGACAGGATCACGTGATTGCTGTCCGTGACGATGATGGAGCGGGTCCGCCGGCCCTGCGTCGCATCAATCAGCCGGCTGTTCGTCTTGGCCTCCTCCCGCAGCCGTTTCATCGGGGCGGAGGACGGACTGACGATGACGACAATCCGTTCGGCCACTATGGAGTTTCCAAAACCTATATTGAGAAGGCGACATCGGCAGTTCATATCTTTCCAGCCCCTCCCATGCGGGTGACTTCTCAGGTCCAAGCCTATACCACATTCTGAACCTGTTCGCGCATCTTTTCCAGCTCTCCCTTGATATCCACCACGAGGTGCGATATCACCGAGTCCGAAGACTTGGCTGCCATGGTGTTGATCTCACGGAAAAGCTCCTGAAGGAGAAAATCCAGCCGCCTGCCGACAGTGCCTCCGTTGTCCAGAAGCCCCCGGAACTGATCGACATGACTGCGCGCCCTTACTATTTCCTCGGTGATGTCAAGCCGTTCGGCAAGTACTGCCAACTCCTGGGCGAGCCGGGCCTGATCCAGCGAAACGTCGTCGAGCAGGGCGGCAACCCGCTGCCTGAGAGCGCCCTGGGCTTCGGACAAATGTTCTCTCGCCCGCCGCCCGATCACTCCTATCCACTGTTCCACCTGCCGGAGCCGGGCGGCCACATCCTGTCCAAGCGCCGCCCCCTCCCGCTCGGCCATGACCTCCGCGCATGCCAGCAGATCGACAAGGCCCTTCTCCAGTCTGGCCCAGACATCTTCGACGTCCCGCCCCTCCTCCCGGACAGAAATGACGTCCCTGAAAGAATTCAGGAGGGTCGCGAGGTCGAGGTTCCCTGGAAGATCCAGTTCCTCAGCCAGTCGCCGCACAGCCCGGAGGTAGGAACGTCCAAGATCGAGATCCGGTTCAAAGACCAGCCGATTCAAGCCGTGCCCCTCCACGAGGATGCTCACCTCGATCCGGCCCCGGACCAGCTTCTGCTGAATCATCTTACGGACTCGGTCCTCAACCGGCGCCATCCACTTCGGGGCACGGACGCTGACGTCACAGTACCTGGCATTGACCGACTTGACCTCCAAGGTACAGGCCCATCCGTCCTCCACCGCCTCAACCCGGGCGAATGTGGTCATGCTGCGCAACATGGGAACCCCCGTTTCATTCCTGCATTCACCGTCATTCCATGACCCCCCACTGTCCTCCGCCCGGCCCGGCCAGATCGATCAGATACCTCTTCCTGAGAACGTTCCAGAGCTCGACCACGGCAGGGGAGGCATAATCGGGATAAGTCCATGGCAGGGGCCGGTAAGAACCGCGTTGAAAGATCAGGGTCAGGTCCGCAAATACACCGCGGCCAAGATAGATCCGATGGGTAAAATTCTTCCCCGTAGCCAGAACAAGCCTCTCGGCCGTGAGGACCCCGGGATCGATGTTGACCAAACGCCTCCCGTTTCTGGTGAATTCCCCCTCCAGCCTTGCCGCCTCGTGCTTGATATCCACCAGCAGATCTTGCCCCACCAGCCTTGCAAAGGAAACGAACTGCCTTCTCAGTCCTCCGCCGAACTCCCTGTCGTAATACGATGTGCGGTCGAAGGGCATTACGGAACTGCGCCAGTCCGCCGGACCCCAGAGAGACTCAAGGGCCTCCACCGACCTCTCAATACGGGATCCGTCTCCGGCGAAGATACTGCAGATCAGCTTGGCCCGCGGCGGTATCGCCAATGTGCTCATCTTGACCCTGCATCCGGTGAAACTTTACGGCATCAGAACGGCCCGAAACGCCCCGCCGCCGGCTCAATACTCGCAGAATTCGAGCACCCGGGGGCACAGGTTCGGACGAGATCCGCAAGTTCACTGCCGGATACCGTCGCCGTTCCTATCTTCCCGACCACGACTCCGGCGGCCAGATTCGCCAGACAGGCGGCTTCCTGCGGGCTGAGCCGGTTCACGATCCCCAGGGCAAATGTGGCGATGACGGTGTCACCGGCTCCTGTCACGTCAAAGACCTCCCTGGCCATGGTCGGGATCGAAAACAGGCCGGCCTCCCGCTGCCAAAGAGCCATTCCGGCCGGTCCCCTGGTCACGAGAACCGACTCTGTACCCAACAGATCCTGCAGGCGCTCAGCCGCCTGCCGGAGGGTCTCCAGGCCGGTGATGGCGATCCCTGACATCGCCTCGGCTTCCCGTTCATTGGGGGTCACGACGGCGGCGCCATGATACAGGGGCGCGCCGGCGGGCTTCGGATCCACGAGGAGCGGGAGACCATGCTCCCTGGCAATGGTACGCAGGCAGTCCATGACCGGGGCTGAGACCACCCCTTTAGCATAATCCGAGACCACTATTCCATCCACAGGCGGAAGGGCGGCCTGAAAGATCCGCAGCAGCGTCTCCACGGCTGCGGTCTCCACGGCCCCTTTCTTCTCCCGGTCCACCCGCACCACCTGTTGTCCTCTGGCCACGATCCGTGTCTTCAGCGTGGTGGGCCGGCTGCTGGTCACCACAGCCGCCGTATCGATGCCCAGGGCAGCGGCCAGATCCTTCAGGGCCTGTCCCACGGAATCGTCGCCGACTACACCGGCCAGGATCACCTCGCCTCCAAGGGCCCGTAAGTTGTTGGCCACATTGGCCGCGCCTCCCAAAAGCATGGTCTCCTGCTGGACCTCCACGACCGGGACAGGCGCCTCGGGGGAAATGCGTGAGACCTCGCCCCAGACGAACTCGTCCAGCATGATATCGCCCACCACGAGAAGGCGAGAATCTTTGAAAAAGCTTATGGCGTCACGAAGACGCCCGGGGTCAATCATTCCGATCATCCTGGCCGGAGAAACCTGCAAGCGGCTTGGCCTCCTCTATCAGCATCACGGGGATGCCCTCGCGAATCTCATACACCAACTGGCACCGCAGGCAGACCAGGCCGTCGTCGTTCCGGGTCAGGTTTACCGTTCCCTTGCATTTTGGACAGGCCAAAATTGCCAGCAAATCCGGGCTGATTCCCTTTCTCATCGCTCGTTTCTCTCCATGAACGTGGGGATTTCCTCTTTGGACAGGCTCCGGCCCAGCACGGCATCCACAGCCTCGCACACCCGGCCGGGCTCGATTCTCCTCATGCACACGGGCTCGGCACAACGCCTGCGAAAACACGGACTGCACGAAAGTTCAGACCGGACCACGATGTGCCCTGCACCGAAGGGCCCTGTCCGCCAGGGGGCCGTAGGACCGAACAGGGCCACGACCTTCGCCCCGGCTGCCGCAGCCAGATGCATCGGACCAGTGTCGACGCTGACCACCACACCGGCCTGCCTGTACAGCAAGGCGAGGGCACCGAGACCGGTGCGCCCGGTGAAATCCAGCAGCTGAGACCTGGCCGCCGCAGCGATATCCCCGGCCAGCCTTCGGTCTGCGGGCCCGCCCACCACCACCGGCAACATGCCCCATCGCTCGCGGCAATGGTCAGCCACGGCAGCAAAACCTCGGGCTGTCCATCTCTTCGATTCCCAGGCGGTTCCGGGATTGATGCAAGCCAGAGGCCGGTCCCCCACTCCCGCTGCCCCCAAAAGGCTCGACAGTTCCGCGCGCTCCCTGGGCCCTGCGGCGATGGGGAATTCCGGCCCCCGGACATCTGCGCCCAGATGCGCGGCCAGCCTGAGATACCGGCTCACGGCATGCTCATCCGGATCGTAAGGAGGGAGTCGTTCCGTAAGAAACAGAGAACTCAACTCCCGCCCTCCGGCGAACCCCAGCTTGATCCGCCCGCGGCTCGCTCCGGTAATGACACCACTTTTGAGCAGGCCCTGCAAGTCAATCACGACGTCATAGGACTCAGCCCGTAAAGCGTCGAAAAAACGGCTCCCCTCCACGAACAGCTGCGGCCACCGGCCGGGCCGGACGGCGAGTTCGATCAGGCGGCGGCGGGGAAACACCAGAACCTGATCCAGCAAGGGGTGGCCGACCAGGAGACCGGCGGCCGCCTCTCCCACAACCCATCCCAAAAATGCCCGGGGATAGAGTCTGCGCAAAGCGGCCAGCACGGGGAGCGCCTGCACCACGTCCCCTATGGCGCTGAGCTTTATCAGGAGGATACGCATATCCATCGGCAGGCAGCCAGAAGGTCCCCGGCCACGCAAGCGAGACGCCGCAAATCACCGGCCGGAAGCGCCGAAAGGGTCGCCTCACCGAAACCGGTCCTGACCAGGACCGCCCGGGCCCCTGTCCCCCAGGCGAGTTCCATATCCCGGCGGCTGTCTCCCACCACGATGCTCTGCGCCGGCTCGACGCCCAGCTCCCTGCAGGCCCGCTCCAGAAGCCCGGGAGCCGGTTTCCGGCAACGGCAAGGTCCCGTATACGGCGTATTCCCTTGGGTGGGATGGTGCGGACATACATACCAGCCGTCGAGGCGGCCCCCTTCCCCGGCGATCCTTCGTTCGATCTCCCCATGTACCTCGTCCATGAAGGCCTCGTCGAAGAAGCCCCGGGCCACGCCGGACTGGTTTGTCACCACCGCCACCTTGAACCCGCTGCGGTTGAGAAGCCGTATCCCTTCGCCCGCTCCAGGTATCAGGACCAGGTCCTCCATCCTGCAAAGATGGCCCACCTCTTCATTGATCGTCCCATCCCGATCCAGGAGCACCAAACGTCTCCCCCTCATCCTCCCTCCAAGCGGTCCACGCAGGCCTGGAACACCTCTTCCGCACCGATTCCCAGCATGCAGGAGAAATCCTCGGGGCACGTGCGCTTCAGGCACGGGCTGCAGGGCAGTGCGTGCCTGATCACGGTCCCGCGCTCCGACCACGGCCCTGTAGTCAAGGGATTCGTGGAGCCGAAGATGGCGACCAGAGGCTTCCCCAAGGCGGCACCCACATGCATCAGACCGGAATCATTGGTCACCAAGAGATCGAGTCTGGCGATCACTCCCATCACCTCCCCGAGGCTGGTACGGCCCGCCAGGTTGCAGCATCTCCCCCCGAGCGGCCTGCAGATCTCCGCCGCCACAGCCAGCTCATTCCGGGTGCCGAGCACGAGGATCCTCGCCCCAGGGTATCGTTCCAGCAACTCACCCCCGAGGGCTGCGAAGCGCTCGGCTGGCCAGCACTTGGCCGGTCCATACGCGGCACCGGGGTTGAAACCGATGAGCGGTCCTGTCGAACCCTCTCGAATCTCCTGAAGTATTCTGTCGGCCCGGACCTGGCCGGGGCCGGGGACCGCGAGGCTGAGCGCAGGAGTGCCCACCCCGCCTTCCGGCCCGCCCGCGCGCCGGGCAAGTGTGTCAACCAGGGCCAGATAATAGTATATTTCGTGTACCCTGCCACGATTTTCCGGAACCGCCACCGGCGTAGTCAGGAACAGACGCCGGCAGTCCGTGGCGTAGCCAACCCGGCGGGGAATCCTGGCAAGCCATGTCAGGAACGCGGCGTCAAATGAATTCGGAAAAACAAGGGCCAGGTCAAACCGTCCTTCCCGAAGCCGCCGGACCTGGGCCGCCCGGTGCCGCAAAGCGAGGCCTCCGCCCTGCGTATCCAACACAAGGACTTCGTCCACAGCCGGATGTGCTGTGAACACAGGTGCCACCCGGGGCAGCGCCAGCACCGAGACGCGCGCCTTCGGAAAGCGACTTTTCAGGGCCGTGAGCGCCGGGGTGTTCATCACGGCGTCTCCAATCCAGTTGCTGGACCGCACAAGAAAACGAGAGCCGGATCGGGCGATGATGTCGTTTTCTCGCATGCGCCGCCAGCCAAGCCGGGATGGATAGATCCGGCCCATCTCCTCTCTGATCCGAGTCCCTGTTTGCACGGAAGGATCCGTAGGGTAAAAGGATATGATTATACGAGCAGACGACAGGAAGACAACCATGCAATCCCACAAACCCGAAAGTCCCGCCGGGGAAAAGCCGGATGCGGCCGAGACGGCAGCCCTCAATATGCGCGCCCGGCCCCATCTTCCCGTAGCGTTCGGCGGTTGCGTCGAACGGCGATTCACGAGACCGGGTGAAGCCACTCGAAGCGCATACCCTGCTCACCGAGAAACCTACTGAGGACCCGGGGACTGGTGAACGGGATGGCCGCACCCGGGCAGATGGAGAATCGATGACCGAATCCGTGATCGAAGCCGCGGAGCCGGGGTTCGGAATCCTGCCCGAGGCGCTGCAGGCACCGGCTCTGGAGCACTGGAAGAATTTTGCCGAGGCCGCCAGGTCAGGAGGCCTGCCTTCCCCGGACGGCGTTGTTGCCGCCAGCGCCATCGGTGTGTGGGCCCTCAGCGATTTCGTGGCCAAGAGTTGCATCCGCAACCCGGACATCTTCGCCGGCCTCAGCGCCACTGGAGATCTCTTGCGATCGTACGAGGCGGACGAATTCGCAACACGGGTCCACGCAGCGCTTGAACCGGCAGAAGACCCAGACAGCCTGGGCTCCAGGCTCAGGACACTCCGGCGGCGGGAGATGGTCCGGATTGCATGGCGGGATCTGGCCGGATGGGCCGACCTCCACGAGACGATGCAGGACCTTTCGCTCTTTGCGGAGGCCTGTATCAGCGGGGCTGTGGACTGGCTCCATCTGTGGCAGCAAAAAGAGCTGGGACGTCCGGTAGACCGCACCGGTGCCCCGCAGTCACTGGTGGTTCTCGGAATGGGCAAACTCGGGGGAGGAGAGCTGAACTTCTCGAGTGACGTCGATCTGATCTTCGCCTATCCGGCACAGGGAGTTACGGCCTCCGGACAGAGGGGCGTTTCCAATGCAGAATATTTCGTGCGCCTGGCCAGAAGGTTCATCAACGCCATCGGCGCATCCGGCCCTGAAGGTCTTGTCTTTCGCGTGGACACAAGGCTGCGTCCCTTTGGAGAAAGCGGACCTCTGGTGATGAGCTTCGACGCCATGGAACATTACTACCAGAGCCAAGGCAGAGAATGGGAGCGGTACGCCATGATCAAGGCAAGGCCTGTTTCAGGGGACCGGCGGGCGGTGGCGGAATTGCTCGACACACTCCGGCCATTTGTGTACAGGCGGTATCTGGATTACGGGGCCTTTGACGCCTTGAGGGAAATGAAACAGTTGATCGCCGAAGAGACCCGCAGAAAGGGACTCCGGGACGACATCAAGCTGGGACGGGGCGGTATACGGGAAATCGAATTCATCGCCCAGACATTTCAGTTGATCCGGGGAGGCAAGATCCCCGAACTTCAGGAAAGAAGCACCCTGCGGGCCCTCCGTCTCGTCGCAGACAAAGGTTTTCTGCCCCAAGACGTCCGCGCGGCCCTGGAGAAGGCCTACTGTTTTCTTCGCGCGACCGAGCACAGACTCCAGGAATTCGAGGACCGGCAGACCCACCGCCTGCCAGTGGATTCAACCGGGAGAATGCGTCTCGCCCTGTCCATGGGATACCCCGACTGGCGAGCCTTCAAGACGGTGCTCGACGCTCATCAGGAACTGGTGCACCGCCACTTCCAGGGCCTCTTTGCCGCCGGAGACGAGGATGGCCATGAGGACAGACTCAAAGGTCTACTCCGGGGGATCTGGTCCGGCGGCCTGGACGGTTCGTCGGCCCACCGTCTCCTGTCGGGCATGGGCTTTCAAAATCCGGACGCCGCCAGCCAACGCCTCCATGTCCTCCGGACGTCACGGCGGACCCAGGCGATGGGTGCGTCAGGCAGGCAGAGGCTGGCGCGCCTGATTCCCGCGGTGCTGGAAACCGCGGCCCGGACCCTGGACCCGGACACAGCCCTTGAACGGGTGCTCCGGGTCATCGATGCGGTCGGCCGACGTGTCATATATCTTTCCCTCCTCGTTGAAAACCCCCAGGTTCTGGACCATCTCACAAGGCTGTGCGCTCAGGGGGCGTGGGTCACCACCCTGCTTGCCAGACATCCCATCCTCTTGGACGAACTGCTGGATCCGAGGCATCTTCACCCCCGGTCCGACCGGACCGAACTCGAGTCGGCCCTTGCCGAGACCCTCGCCGGAACCCCGGCAGACGACCTCGAAGCCCAGATGGACGAACTGCGCCACTTCAAGCAGGCCAATCTTCTGCGGGTGGCTGCGGCCGACGTTGCCGGGGTGCTCAGCGTCCAAGGGGTCAGCAACCACCTGACCGATCTGGCGGAAACCATAGTGGCCCGGGCCCTCTCCCTGTCGTGGCATCACATGAGGCGACGCCACGGACTCCCGCCTGGGTCAGACAACGCTTCGGACCCCGAGGAGGCCATCCGGGGTTTCGCCATCGTGGCCTACGGCAAACTCGGGGCCCGCGAATTGAGTTACAGTTCGGACCTGGACCTGGTCTTCCTCCACGCTGGCACCACAGGCACGCCAACCCGCGGTCCAAAGCCCTTGGACCCATCCCTCTTTTATACCCGACTCGGCCAGCGGACAATCCACATCCTCACCACGCCCACGCCGGCCGGCACTCTTTACGAAGTGGATATGCGGCTTCGGCCAAGCGGGGCTTCCGGAGTTCTGGTGATCGGCCTGGACGCCTTTTTCGAGTACCAGCTGCGGGAGGCATGGACGTGGGAGCATCAGGCCCTGGTCCGGGCACGGGCCATAGCCGGGGACAGTGAGATCTGCGCAAAATTCGAGGCCCTGCGCCGTAAGCTCATCATCCGGCCCAGAGAGATTCCCACCCTCAAGACCGCCGTGATATCCATGCGGGAGAACATAGTCAGGGAATTGGGGAGCAGACGCCGGGACGCCTTCGACCTGAAGCATGATCCAGGAGGTCTTGTCGACACGGAATTCCTTGTCCAGTTCCTGGTGCTCGCCAACGCGCCTGAACATCCGGAGCTGGCCCGCTGGACATCCATCGAAGACCTCCTGAGGGTCCTGACCGAGAGCGGGCTGCTGGACAAAAAAACTGCGGAGATCCTATGGCAGGCATCATCAGAATACCGGAAGGCGCTGCACCAAAGGAGCCTTCAGGAAAAGCCGCAGGCAATCCTGGAAGGTGACGCCTTCGACGCCCTGCGCACCGAGGTGCTCGCCGTGTGGGAGCGTTTGATGGCCCCCTGAATTACACCCAGCCGGGCCACTGGTGCCAGGACCACCCCCGTGATCCCCAAAAAGGAGAGGGGCCCTGGCGGGCAGGGCCCCTCTCCCATCCTCATCCCGACCCGCCTGGGGCAGAACCGGGGACAGAACCCTCTAGAAGAACCAGAGGAGTTCAGCAGCGAAACGCATGGAAATGTCGTCCGAAGAACGGCCCTGGGAGAAATTCACGCCCCGGGCGATGGCGTCCAAGGCCTTGGTGATGTCCTTGGCTCCAGAACCGGGAAACAAGAAGGCGGCCCCGGCCTTGAGTGTCACCGCCTTGTACAGGCAATACCAGACCTCATTGTTCCACTCCACTCCCATAAAGTCGTCGATGTCCGGGGCGCCTGCACCGGCGTTGGCGTAATACGTCTCCACGGGCTCTGTTGTTTCGAACCACATCGCCATCACATTGGTGATGTAGGTCCACTTGTTGTACGCAGTCTTCAGCCCGCCTCCGAACATGATGAACCCTGGGCCGTCGAGGGCCGCACCGCCGTTGATGCCCGCTCCCCGCACGCTCCCGTAGTAAATGGGCAGCATACTGTAAAGAGTCTGGCCCAGAATGGGATTCCCATCAAAGGAAATGCTCTGTTCACTCCCGAACCTCGGGCTGAAACGGTCGATGCCCACGGATGAGGCGAAGCCCTCCAGGTCGTCGTCGGTGAGGTCGTCGTCCCCCTTGACGTAATACCCGCCCACATGGACCTCGAACTTCTGCATGTTCGCCATCTCGCGGAGATCCACGGCCAAATCCGCATACGCGGCCCAGGAGCTGATATCCCGGTCCCGCTGCCCCGGCGCCTCGTAGTCACCGAAGGTATACACCAACTCGAAGGTGGGCATGAGGATGCCGTACGTGCCCTTCCCCTGGAGCCCCGTGAAATAGTGATCGATGTCGGTCTTCCCCATGTAATTCCGGTCATAGAAACCAAATGCCTCGAGATAGGTCCCGGAGAAGTCGTATCCCAGCTTGCCGTAGCAGAAAGTGCGGTCAGTGTCCCTGTCATTGGACGGGGCATCGATTGGATTCACAGCCGGCTTGACAGGATCTACATAATACCCCGCCTCGTCCTCATCCTTCTTGATATACCTGGCCTCCCATTTGAAACCGGATGCACCGCCCACGATCCCGATACCGGGGTCGTCGTCTCCATAGACGAGGCCGGCGTACCCTATGTCCGCACCGCGCGCATCCCAGCCTGCCTCGAGTCTGGAGCTGACCCATGGCATGTTGAAGGTGGCCATGAGGCGTTCGATGCCGAACTGTTGGGTCTGGCGGCCGGTGGCGAAGTCTGTGCGGTCTGCGGACTTGCGGTCGAGCACCGTGTCGCTCTCGAGGGCCATATAGACGTCCCAGTCCGTGCCCCGGATGAAGTTGAAGAACAGACGATTCTCACCGCGGATGTGATCATCCTTGACCGCCCCGCCGGCCTCGTTGAGGTGCACGCGGGTACTGGTGGTGCCCACTCCCAGGGCACGCATGGCGCCGGCGGCTGCCGCCTCTTCGGCGGGGGAAAGCCGGGTGCTCACGCCGAAATCGCGGTTCACCTCCGATGTCGGGATGATCCGAATCTGGGCACCCATCTTGATCAGGATGTCTCCCGCGGCCTGGACTTCAACGGACCCCGGCCCGGCCGTGGCCGACCCGACAAGCCAGAACACGGCGAAGACGCTCAACAGCAACACAGCAACAGATTTCCCTCTCAACATTTCTCTTTCCTCCCAAAGCATCGTGTGGATTGGTTCACAACAGGCACAGCGCACTCCCTCTCCCGGGAATACGGAGTGATTCAAAATCTGGTCGACGCATCACCCCCTCGTCTCCATGTCCGCTTCCTCATCCTCCCCCAGACCGGCTGTCCGTCATCTCCTTCAACACGCCCCTTGCCCCGGCCTTGATCCTCCGTTCGTAGGCATCTCTCACGATGGCGACGTCGGTGAGAAACTGTTCGAACTCGGCCAAGGTCAGGGTCTGAGGTCCGTCGCAGAGGGCGTTCTGCGGATCCGGGTGACACTCCACCAGGATCATGTTTGCGCCGGCGATGACACCCTGGGCCGCGGCATGAAAAATTTCCAGCAGACCGTCGGGAGCGTGGTCCTTCACCCCAACGGAATGGCTCGGGTCAATGCAGACGGGCAGACGCGTCAGCCTCTTGATCACAGGCACATGGGCGAAATCGACAAGGTTCCTGTGCGGAAGGCCGAGCTGTGACTTGGCCCCGCGGAGGCAAAAAACGATCCGCCGGTTTCCCTCGCTGGCGATGTATTCGCAGGCGTTGAGGGATTCCTCCAGGGTGAGCCCCATCCCTCTCTTGTACAGCACGGGGAAGTCATTCTGGGATCCCACCGCCTTCAACAGCTCGAAGTTCTGGGCGTTTCTGGTCCCAATCTGGAGCATGACGCCGGTGGGGTCCCCTGCAGATCGAAGGGCGTCCCGGATCTCTTCGATATGTTGCTCCCGCAGCACCTCCATGGCTATCACCTGGATGCCGTTTTTCCCTGCGAGTTCGAAAAGCCACGGCAGACATCTGGCTCCGTGGCCCTGGAAGTCGTACGGGCTCGTCCTTGGTTTGTACGCCCCCATCCGCGCAGTCGAGACGCCGAGCCGGGAAAGGCATCGGAGGGTCTCATCCACATACTTGGGATCATCCACGGCGCACGGCCCGGCGAATGTGTGCAGGGTATCCTGGTCGAACTTTATCCCGCGGTATGTGAAACCCACCGGCGCAAGATGAATGTCGTGGCGGCCGATCTGACGGTACTTGCTTGAAACCCGGACGACGCGTTCGACCCCCGGCATGCGCCCCAGGACCTCGGCGGGAACGTTGTGGGTCGGCCCGATCAGGTGGACCTCGGTCATGGGCCTGGTCACGCCCTGCATTTCCACAAGTTTGACTTTCACATCCGGAAACTGTCCGAGGTAAGAGACGATCCTCTCCACCTCAGCTCCCTTGGCGTTTATTTCAGGTTTCAATATGAGAATCATGCAGTCGTTCCCTCAAAACAGGCGAATACGTATTTCGTACTGAACAATGATTCATTTTCGCACCGAATTGGTACCATATTTGACGCCGCCCCGTCAACAACGCCTGGGCTCCGGTCAAGACGCGGAGAGACCGAGCCAGGTACGGCGCCTCACCCCTTCCACATTGGTGCAGGCCCGTTTCAGGGCATACGTTTGCCCGATAAGATAGACTTTTTCTTCCGCCCGGGTCACGGCGGTATAGAACCACTTGTTGGTGAGCATAATGAAATGGGAGTTGGTGAGGGGGATCACGACCACGCGGTACTGATTCCCCTGGGCCTTGTGAACTGTGAGGGCATACGCCAGCTCCACGATGTCGCCGAGGTGATCAAAATCGTAGGCCACCACCACCCTTTCAGGGTACACCACGCAAAACTGCTCGGCCTCGGGGTCAATGCGGGAGACCAGCCCCACATTGCCGTTGAAGATCCTCCGGAATTCCGCCGGTTCGAAGCGCTTTCCCTGCCTGACGAAGTCCTCCCAGGCCATGACTTGCATGTCCCGATTCTGCAGGTGGACCACCTTGTCTCCCTCCCGAAGATTGATTCCGGCCCGAGAAAAGGCAGGCTGGCCCACGGCGGAGGGGTTGAGGATATCCTGGAGGAGAGGATTGAGAATTTCAGTTCCGAGCTGGCCAACCCGCATCGGGGTGAGCACCTGGAAATCCCAGACAGGATGGCTGAGACGGGACCGGTATTCACCGGCCAGTTCCCTTATTCGCTCCAGGATGGCCTGATTGTTCTGCTCCCGCAGGACCTTCAGCTCCTGGTCTGTCTTCTGCCGTTTCAAGGCGTAGATGTTGAACCGCTCCACGTTCTCGAAGGCGAAATCCCTCCACCCGGGCTCTTCCACCCTTTCCGGCACTCTGCCCTGTCGGATCTCGTTGGCAAAAATGGTCAGGACGCTGTCGTCGCTCTGCCTGTAGATCCGGGTAAGCTGGACCGCCGGTACCAGCCGGGTGCGAAGCGCATCCGAAAACACGTTGCCCGGTCCGATGGGCGGGAGCTGGGCCGGGTCGCCAACAAGCAGCAGGAGGGCGTCGGGCCTGAGTGCCCTGGCCAAACGGAAAAAGAGCGGAAGATTGACCATGGACGCCTCGTCCAGTACCACCAACTTGTACGGCAGGGGTTTCTCGCCCCCGTACTCAAACTGCCCGTCACCCTTGTACTTGAGAAGACTGTGGATGGTGAAGGCCTCATACCCCGTGGCCTTTCGCAACCTGGAAGACGCCATGCCGGTGAACGCACAGCAGACGATATGATCCCTGTGGACGTAATGGCGGGACAGGAGATCCAGAATCGCCTTGCAGACCGTGGTCTTTCCCGTACCGGCATAGCCTGCGAGGGCGAAAGCCAGCCTTGGTTCCGTGGCCACCCGGGTGACGATCTCCCTCTGCTCTCCCGCGAGTTCCAGCCCGCTGGCCCGCTCGTAGTGGTTGAGGAACTCCGCCACCATATCCGGAGCGAGCACCTTCCGGTCGGCCTCGCCTGAGCGGGCGAGAAAAAAATCCTTCAGCCAGTCCTCCATATAGCGGTGGGAGGCCAGGCCGATCTCCTGCCCCTCCCCCTGCACAAGGGTCCCTTCCAGAATCATGGGCTTCAGAACCCCCTGGACGACCGCCGGCTCCACGGTCCCTGCCTCGGGGGCAAGGACGTCGACCGCGCTGCTGACCAGTTCCGCCTGGGGGAGAAAACAGTGCCCTTCGGATTCAGCAGCCTGCAGGAGGGTATGCTGGATCGCCGCCTGAATCCTTGCAGGGGCATCGGGCTGGACGCCCAGTCCGGTGGCGATCCGGTCTGCCGTCCTGAAGCCGATGCCCCGGACCTCCGTGAGGCAGTACGGATTCTCCCGGATGCGGACCAACGCATGGTCTTCGAAGTGGTTGTATATCCGAATAAGAAGATTGGGCGTCACCACGCTACCGTGGCCTCCGAGGTACTCGGCAAGCGTGCGCAGGCTCCTGTGCTTGTGCCAGGACCGGATGATCAGCGCAAGACGCTTCTCCTTGATCCCCTTGACCTTCAGGAGTTCCTCGGGCTCCTGGTCCAGAATCCGAACCAGGGCCTCCTCGCCGAAACGTTCCACAAGCTCGGCAGCGAGTTTACCCCCCAGGCCCTTGACTACCCTCGAGAGGAAAAATAATAGCTCACTGCCCAGAAGTTTGCAGCTCGTGAAGGCGAACTGCCTGCCGTACTTTGTCAGGGTCCACGCACCGGAAAACTGGAAATCCGTGCCTTCCAGACCGGCCTGATTGACGAGTTCGGGGACATGACCCGTGGCGGTGAAGCTCGCGCCCCTGGTGGGACGCACCCGCAAAACGGCGAAACCGGTCTCCGGTGACGCGAAGGTGATGCGTTCCACCCGGCCCCGGAGGGTCAGTTGTGGTTCTGTGGATGCGGTGCCGCCTCCCATGGAATGCATAGTAATATGAAGACCATGGGAATGGCTAGACATGAGGGGGCACAAAAGGCAGGACTGGCGCTCGGGTGCCGCAGAGACTCAATGCCCCTCAGGGGCGCCGCAGCGGCCAAGCTAGGGAAAAAGGGCGCCTCCCTTCCGGGAGGCGCCCTTTCCCCCGGCGATCGCCGGGCTCCCTATCCATATCTCCGCGTCACATGCGGCCAGGGGGTCAGTCCCTCACCTCGTGCCAGCTGATCTGCCCCGAATGGGCGTTGTCCAACGGCAGATTCGGGAAGGGGATCTCCAGGATGGTCCCGGTGCTCGTCTGCACGAAGGCCTTTCCGCCCTCCTGTTTCCCCACGTGCAAGTTCGGCGTAGTGGAAAGCCCCTGGCCCAGTTCCACCTCGCCCACAACATACCCGGACTCGTCCACTCCGCCGTCGCCGAAGACCGCTTCGTGCCAGGCCGTCCCGGTCTGGAAGTAGAGGGCGTAGAGATAGCTCAGCCCGGAGGGAATGCAGGGGTCGTTGAAGGGCTGGTACGTGGTGAAAGCCAAGAGGCCGCCCAAAAGCGTGGCCTGGCCCAGATTCCTCTCCCGGAGACGGGCGAAATCCCGATACCAGCCGTCCGTTCCCGTCTCACCGGCCGCACAATCCACGCCGACGATATAATCGACAAGCTCCTCAAACACGGCAACGCCAGCCGGAAGACATCCGGTCGTGCCGTCCTCGCACACAAGGGTGGCATCGGCCGGGAAGGGATTCGCCTGAACCTCGATCTGATCCACTCGAAGGAGTCCCTGGGCCCCCGGGACGCTTGCCGGGACCCCCGCCTTTTCCACGGTCTCCCAGGTGAGATTCCCGTCGCAGTCCTGAGGCTCCTTGATGCCGTAATACGATTGCTGGCTGGCATCCAACTTGTCGTCGGGGTCGTAGAAACGCCCGGTCCCGAAATAGACCCAGAAGTTGGCGCCGTCCCAGCCTGCGGCTGCGGCTCCGGTTACGGGCTGGCCGCAATCGAGCAGCGGAAGGGGATTGGCCTTTCCGGCTCCGGCCAGGAGGGCTCCCCACTCGCTGGGGGCCGTACGCAACTGAACGCCGCCTCCGTCTTCTTTCCGGGTGACGAGCCGGTACATCTTTCCGCCCCAGTTCCCCGTGGTCCCAGAGATGGTCCCAAAATAGACCACGTCAGCCATGTAGTTCGGATCCAGATCGAAGTCCACCGTGATGAGATCCGAGACGAAGGAATCGTCGTCCGGAAGCTCGAAGCAGCCGCCTTCACCCGGGGCGGCCGGGGCTGCGTCGGGGATCCGCGGGGCGGTACGGGGTGCTGCCGTCATCCAGCTCATCGGCAAGGCGCAGACCCGGCCCCGCTGGACGCTCTCGCCCTCGAGAGTGGTGGGGCCGCTGCCCAGAATGAGATACCAAAGCGTAGAAACCCCGTCGTTCATGGGGACCATGGTCGAAATCGCCGTGGTGTACCCCAAGTCCACCTCGCCGCCTCCGGTGGTCTGCGTCAGCTCTCCGAGGAGCACCGGGGCCTGCTCGGGATCCGTGACATCGAAAATGAAATAGGACGAAGCCAACACTCTGCTGTCAAGCGGGAAGTCGGCGGCACCGTCTTCGTCGAGATCAAGCTCACCCGGCCGCACGGGAAAGCCGCCGAAGCGCATGCCGCCCACCAGGATGGTCCCCCAGCCGTGGGGATGGACGGCATCAGGGTTGAATATTTGGGCGTCGAAGATGCGGGGCCGCAGATCCACGAAATACTTGTGCGCATAAGCCGGGTCGGCCAGACACCTGAGATGGGGGGTGAGGTTGTAGGGCACGTAGGCCCAGAGCTCCGCCCCCAGCTGTGGGCCCGTATCCTCTGCCAGGCAGTCGGGCGTGCGGCAGAACTTGTTGGTCGCGGGATCGTAGAATCCGCCGTTCACAGCATGGAGCATCCCGTCGTTGCCGCCGAAGTAGACGACCTGCCGACGATCCTTATATTGGCGGGCAAAGGCGGCATACGTGCGGTCGCGGTACAGGAAGTCGTAATTCTCCGCCGGGGCGGCCACCGCCATGGGGGTGGAATGGATCACGTCCGCAAGCCGCCAGGTCACCATGGTCTCCCGGGTCCCGTTCTTGTCGACATCCGCCATCAGGCCCCGGCTCCGCATCCCGGCCTGGTCCTGACCCCTGATCCAGCGAACGACGGCGTTGACCTCAGCCGATGTCTGGACCCCGAAGTCGAGAGGCACCGGACCCCGGGTGGCGGCCACGGCGAGAGCGGCCCAGTCCTGTTCCACAAAGGGGAGCACCTCGAGGGCATCCACGATGCCGTCGTTGTTCAGATCGTTCCAGGTGAAGATCTTTCTCTTCGCCTCGGAGGAGACGTGGGCACCGCGCTGGCTCAATATGTCCGGATCCGCCACGCTGTTCAACCACTCCGAGGCGGACCAGAGGTAGCGGACCTCGCCCAGGGTCTTGGAGACCCCGCCGCAGGTGCCGTCCGGCAGGATCGCCCCGAAGCACGCCCTTGTCTCCTCCACCACCGGATCGAAATAGAGGATGACCCTGAGATCAGCCGGATCGAGCGTCCGGTCCGCATTTGTGTCCTCGAACATCTCGCCGTAGGCGTTGATGAGGAGGGCGTGGACCTCTCCGAGCCAGCTGACCTCCCCGAGATCCTCGGTAGGATGCACGTCCATCCGGGGCCAGAAGATGGCCTGATAGAGAGCGCCCTCTCCACCCCGGGAGGCGGAGATCACCGAAGAAGCGGAACCGGAGGAAAGCTTCGTAGCGATGTACTCGAAGATCCCTTCCAGGGCATCCCCGAGGTCGGCCATGTCGTCGGCGTGGTACAGAGTTGTCCCTCCGTTTGCGGATGCGTCCTCGAGGAGGGTGGTCGGATTGCACTCCCCGCTGAGATTGAGCCTCGCCCCTCCGGCCTGAACGATGTGGGTCATGATATTCTCTTTGTTCTGGCCCTCCCAGGGCTCCTCGGGATAGATGCCCACCCCCTGCCACCCGTAATAGGTGAGATCGTCCAGAAGGGTGCTCCCCATGAGAGCGTCGCATGACACCACGTCATCTCCGTCCCCGTCGTTGTGGCCTGGTTCGCCGACGAAGGTCACGACCTGCGCGTTCACATCCGTAGTCGAGGCCCCGTCGGTGATGAGGAGCATGTTGTTGTTCTGGCACCAGGCCTGGATCGGGTCGTGACCCGGGCCGATGGGAAAGTCCGCCAGGTCAAGCCGCATGATCGGGTTCTGCGTGTAGTAACCGACGGCGTTGAAAAAGGCCTCGGCGAAGGGCGTCCACGTCCTTCCCTGAATACCGTTCACGGCCGCCACCAGGTCGGCCACTGGAGCCGCGCCTATCTCCGCGATGACCTTGCCCCCGTCCTGATCCGCGGGGTCGTCGCAGTAGTAGTCGACGTGAGGATCGACCGCGACGCACTCGGTAGCCGAACCGAAGTCATTGAAGACCATGGCCCCCATGCGGATGCGCCCCTCGTACTGCTGGAGGAGCCCTGTGGGCGCATCGGCCCGGGCGACAAGCCCGTTCAGGGTGGCCTTGGGGTCAAGGAGTTGGTTGAGGACACCCGCCTCGATGAGCATGGCCGGGATGTTCCAGAACTCCCCCGTATAGCCGATCTCGTCGCTCGGGTCCGGAACCTCAGGGATTCTCAAGGCATTGCAGTAATCCAGGAGGGCCTGCTCGATGCAGGCCGCCCGGGCGGCAGGATCGTCGTCCCATCCCACCTCGGTCCACAGCCCGTTCCTCCAGTAGACCGCCTGGGCTGGGTCCCAGCAGCGCCCCACATACCCCTCTCCTGTGGCGAAATTCCCGGAGCAGACGTGCTCCGCATCGGAAAAGACGATGGTGGCGGGGCCTGGCCAGGCGGGGTCCTCCTCCCGGAGGTTTCCGTAGACGTTCGTGCAGTCGTTCTCGGCCCGGCTGACATCGCCCGCCCCGGGGATGGCCCAGCCGTGCTCCTTCATGAACCAGCAACCCTGGACCGCATGGTTGTACGAGGCCTTGTAGGCCGCCAGAGGGTCCTTTCCCGTGGGATCGTAATAGCTCATACAGTCGTCGATCAGGAGCTTCGCCTGGCCGAGGTTTCCGTTTTCGAACTCCTCGACGGCCGCCTGGCACACGTCGTTGTTAAACCCTTCCTCGGTCACGGCGTAGACGTCGATCAGTGTAGTGTAACCCGGGGCCGCCCGGCGGATCCCCAGCGTGGCCTGAAACGCCCCGGTGCTGTTCTCCACCGCGACCTCCCGAACGAACTGGTTGTCCAGGCACCCCCGTGACTCCATGACGAGCCGCTGATTGACGGCGTCGTATTTTCCCCCGGTCAGGATCTCCTTTTCGACGTCGAATTTCGAGGCTGCGGCCCAGTTGAGCACATTCCCGCGGCCGCCGAACCTGGTGACGCTTGTCTGCTCGTTGTCGGCGAAGTAGATGCAGAGGTCCGATCCGATGAACCGGCTCGGCAGGTCCTTGGCGCAGATGTCCGCCATCTCCGTGGCCCCGGGCACGGGCTGGAACTCCCCGTCTACAAACGAATAGAGGTAATAGGCGTTTCTGTCGAAATACCCCTCGTAGGCCTGGGCCGGGTCGTACGTGTCGTCATGGCAGTAGCTGTCTTCGTCGGCTGACACATAGGCCATGTCGTACATGCTGGCGCTGTTGTCTATGACCAGAAGGAGGTTCGGGAGAATATGCCCTCCGGCGAGGAAAGGCGGCACCGCGTTTCCGTCCGCGCAGTCCGCCCGCACCGCTCCCGGGCTGAACGCGCCCGAGAACAGGATGCCCAGCATCAAAAAGACGCCTGCAACTATCGAGGTGTTCCGCAGCTTCATGTTTCGTCTCCTTGTCCCTATCTCCCGCCGCTCCCGCTGACATAGCGGTAGACCGCCGCCATCTCGCTCCGGCCGCCGGACGAGGCCGCCAGTTCTGCCCCCCCGCTGTCGAAGCCGTACAGGGAAATGGTCCCGAAGCTCCCGGAGCCCTTCCCGACACCCTCGTACCCCGCGGCCATCTGGATGGCGGCCCCCCGATTCCACTCCAAACCGAGTTCCACGACATCCACGCTTGCCTGGCCGTCCGGCCCCAGAAGCTCCACGGTACCGCCGTCCATGTAGAGGACGTCTCCTGGATTCTCCACGGTCAGGCGCACGGTGTACTGATCGCCACCCAGGTAATAATTTGCTGTGGCTACGGTACTGCTCTGGGTGTCCGCCCCCTTGGTGTCCACAGAGAGTCCGATGCTCTCCTCTGCGGAGTCCAGGCCGCCCTCTCCCAGGTATAGGGCCTGAGTGTATTTCCGGAGATTGCCCGAGATGCCGATGTCGGTTGCGACATCGGTGCTCAGGCCTATGGCCACAATCGAGACCGCCACCATGACGAACATGGCGAGGACGAGGGCCACCCCTCCTTCCCCGCCGTGACACGGTGTCAAACACGCCCCCAAAGCCTTTCTGTTCTTCCTGATCCGCTTCATGATGATCCTCACTTCCCGGCGACGACCCTGACGAGCGCCAGGGTCCGGCTCTTCCCTTCACCCCACGTGGTCTCCACCCGAACCCGCCAGAACTGCCGGTCCGAGCCCGGGGGCTTCCCACCGGCAACCCAGCACTGGTTGTCATAGTCGAAATCATCAAGGCTCACGGTCTGCAAGGCGCAAGGTCCTGAGGCATTGAGATCCGGACTGGTGTCGTCCCAGTCCCCCGCGAGGGCCACCACCTGATCCAGTCTCGCTTGGGTGACCATCAGCGCCCGGGTCATCTCCCGGCTCACTGCACGATTGCGTATGGTGGAGCCCTGAAAGCTCATCCATCCCAGGACGCCCACGCACAGGATCACAACAGCGACCATGACCTCAATGAGCGTGAAACCCCTCTGGACGCCCATCGCCCTTAAGTTTGAGTGGAATTGCGCGAACAGAGCCACGATCCGCCCCCTCATGTTTCAGTTCCGCAGCCATACGGTGGTGGTGGAGAGCTGCCGGTGAAAATGATCGTTGAACGGGCCGACCACCTGGCCCGCGACCGTGTATGTCTTGATGTCGGTATGCTTCATATCGGGTACGAGGGAACGGACCAGGAGGGATATCCGCACACCCTGCACCGCCCCCGGAGCGGGAGGACTGCCGATCCAGGTGGCGCCGTTGTCGGTTGTGTACTCGAACTGGAGATCCTCAATGCCCTCGGCCACCTCCCAGAACTGATCCGGAGCCGGTGCGGAGGCATAGGCGAAATTCTGGAGCAGGAGGGCTCCATCCGCCGCCCGGACCCTCACCCTGATGGGGGTCACCATGTACACGTCGGCGTTGTCCGGCACCTGTGAAACCGCCCGGTCCAATCCAAACGGATTATTGTCGTCCGCCACCTCGAAGAAGACATTCTCAGGATAGGGACTGAAGGTGAGAAAACGTTTGAATTCGGTGGCCACATCTGAAATCGCCGGGGTGTCCAGGTTCTTCAGGAGGACGTTCGCCGTACTCGCCTGGCTGCCGTTGACCTCCGCCACCTTCTTGAACCCCGTGACGACAATGACCTCGTCGGGCGTCAGGGCTGGATTGTCCACGATGCCCGCCAGGATGCTGTTGATGGTTATGGCCGGGCCGTCAGGATCCGTGCCGGTGATGGTCCTTGTCGGAAACGAGTCCTTGCAGCCGTATCCCGCGTGCCGGAAAAGCCAGCTCAGCCGGTCCAGGGTGGTGCGTGAATTCATCTGAAGGTCCAGGATCCTCTGTTCCTTGCCCCCAGTCCACATCTGACTCCCGAAGGCGCTGAAGAGCACGGCCCCAACCATCAGCATGCATACCATGCTCACCATGAGATCCGTCAGAGTGAAACCCCTCTCGGGCCCAAGGGCCGCGCCGCCGATCTTCACTGTTCGATCCATATCTTCCCCGCGCTGTTCGTTCGGATCCGGTATTCCTCGTTCTGTGCATTGGACAGGTCCACATACCCGTTGAGGGCGCCGCCCCGGGGACTGAACGAGACCTTGCTGTTGGCATAGTGGGTGTTGTCTATGACCAGCCCCTTGGGCGACACACTCACCTCGAACAGGGTATTGACGGCCCGGCATGGGTTGTCCAGGACCGGGTCCGGGTCGATGCAGAGGAGATATCCGTCCACTCCGAACTGGACCTCGGTGGTCACATTCCTCTTCACCGCCTCGCTCCTCGCCCTGACCAGGTCCGAACGAAGGTTGAAGGCGGCGGACCGGAGGCGGTGGTGATCCGTGTTGATGTTCAGGAGAAAAAGCCCTGTGAGGACCGCCATGAGACCCAGCACCACCATAAGTTCAAGCATTGTGAAGCCCGCTGCCGGGTTGGGTGTCAGGACCGGAATTTCATCTCTGAAAGATTGCATGCATCCACCTTTTCCGATTTCAGAGTGATACGACGCCGCTGCGGGGCATAGCATGCCAGAAGTGTGCCTCCGGACGCCTGCGCATTTTCCCCTGGAGTTTCAGGATATTTTTCGAATGATCTTCCCGAAAGATCCGGCCTCTTCGGGTAGGAGCGGTAATCCAGATGGGCACGGCCTTACCCAGTTCGGGCGATCTCCGTTCACCGGAGAGGAGGTCCGCCGCCCCCCGAATCCTGTTGTCTCCAAACTCGAGCCTCAGAGTTGTCAGACCTCGGTGAGTCGCTGGCACCAGAGAGCTCAGCGCGAGTGTTGACCGCACAGGGCCTTGACACGGTGGTGGCCCGTTTTTAATATGTCCTCCCATTGGCAGCGGGAATAACTCAGCGGTAGAGTGCAACCTTGCCAAGGTTGAAGTCGCGGGTTCGAATCCCGTTTCCCGCTCCACAAGACAGAGGGACATGGAGGGCAGCTCGGCTGCCCTTTCTTGTTCCGAGGCCCACAGACGGCGGCCAGTCCATCCCCAGAGGAAAACATGACCCCGCTGCACACTTCCTGCCCTCGGTCCGGACCTTTCTTCCTCATTCTCCTGGTGGGCTCGCTGGCCGGCGGTGCTGCAGCTCAAGAAGAACAGGAAGTCTTCCGCTTGCCCGGACGGGCGGAACTGGTCACGGCCACCGAATCGGGAAGAGTAGACCTCTGTCTCGCCTGCCATCAGGAAAGGCCCGACCGGAAACACGGCCGTGAGGTACTGGGGTGTGCGGCGTGTCACCTGGGGAATCCCCTTGCCGGCGACGCTCCGAGGGCCCATCGGGGCATGGTCCGCAATCCGGGGGAGTTGAGATACGTTGAGCGGACATGCGGGCAGGCGGGATGTCATCCCACCCAGGCAGAGTGGGTGCGCAACAGCCTCATGGCGACAAACCGGGGCATCATCAGCACCCTGCGGTTCTACTGGGAAGAGACTCCTGACCTCAACGAAAACATCTCTGTGGAGCAACTGAAAAAGACAGGAAAAAACTCCCTGGCCCTCGATTACTACCGAAAGCTGTGCGGGAGTTGTCACCTCTGGGTGGAGCGAGGCACGCTCCCCGGATTCCTGACGCGCAAAGGCGGGGGATGCACCGCCTGCCACAACACGCCCGCAGGCCAGGACGTGGCCAAGAAACAGCGGCACCCCTCGCTGACCCGGGATGTCCCGATGGAAAATTGCGTCCGCTGCCACAACAGGAGCGGACGAATCGGTCTCTCTTACCAGGGGCTTTATGAATCGGAAGGGTACGGCACCCCCTTTGAAGAGGGCGATTTCACCAGCCAACAACTGGAAGACGGCCGGTTTTACAGCACCCTTCCCGCTGACGTACACCACCAGGGCGGTCTCGTCTGCGTGGACTGTCACACCCAGAAGGAAACCATGGGAGATGGGAAGCATTACGCCCACTTCGAGGACCAGCTCGAGGTGCAGTGCAGGACCTGTCACGGAGACAGGGAGACGCTGTCCGCCATAGCGGAGGCGGCGAAGTCCCCTGCCCCTGCGGGCATTCAGACCGATGCGGGCTCCGCCGGAAACGCCGCATCCCCTCCCCCAAAACTCCAGGTGGAGGCAAAAGACGGAGAATTCTTCCTGGCCGGCCGGATTGACAAAAAACTCCACCCCTTGAAGGCCCCGGACCCCGTGGCTTGCGGTCACGAGACACACCGGCGCCTGTCCTGCCAGGCCTGCCACAGCACGTGGGAGCCCCAGTGCTACGGCTGTCACGTTCGCATGGACCGGAGCCGGACCCAGCTCGACAAGGTCTCGGTTCAAGAAACCCCTGGACGGTGGCAGGAATTCAGATCTTTCATACGCCACGAATGCCCCCCCCTCGGCATCATGGAGCCCCGAAAAGAGCAGCCGGGGGGCCTGGACGACAAGGCGAGAGCGCAGGAAGGCGGAGAGGTGGTGGTTCTCGCACCGGGCTGACAGGATTTCGTCTCCTTCCTGGACGGAGGGGGAAAATGGACCGGGGACTTCAAGCGACTTACCATCTCCTGGATGGATCCTCACACCACCCAGAAGGGAAGCCGCTCCTGCGTTGAATGCCATCAGGATCCCAGGGCGCTGGGACTCGGAGGAGGGAATCTCGCCTGGGACGGTAACGTCTGGCGCTTCACGTCATCGCTCTCTTCGGCGCCCTCCCTCCTCGGTATTGACCATCCCCTGGACTCCTTCGTGAATATGGATGGAGCAGTATTCGTCAATACCTCCCGGGAAGGTCTCAGACCCTTCAATGCCTTCGAGCTGAAAAGCATCCTGCGTGTCGGCCTCTGTCTGCCCTGTCACAAGGACTTCAGCGATCCTGTAATGAAAAACTGGGTGCCGACCGCGCCGCCAGCCCTTTGCGGCCCCGGGGAGAGAGCGCTCCGGCCTTTGAAAAGCGGAAAGCCGTCCGGCTGACTCGACGCGCAACGCCGGTCCGCCCACACACTCGGCTTGAGAGAACACGCGGCCCACCCGATAATGAGGGTGAATGCCTGGGGAAACAGCCCCGGGCCGCCATTGCCTTCGCCCCCGCCGGTCCATGTCTTGGGAGGACCCTTGAGAGACAACGACGAAAAGGGTGTCTTCACATTCTCAACCTGCCACGACCTGCCAACACTCGGCAGATACTCCGTCCTGGTGGCAGAGGACGAAGCCCTGGAACGGGAGCTGATCGTCGAGTACCTGGCCGAATGGGGAATCCGCACCCGGGCCGCCGCCAACGGATGGGAGGCCCTTGCGATCCTGAAAAAGGACGACACTGTCCGACTCCTCATCACCGATCTTCAGATGCCTGGAATGGATGGATTACAGCTCCTGCGCACCATCAAGGGCACAGGCCGGGGTAAATTGTACTCTATAGTGCTCAGCGGTCTGAGTGACCGGCTTACCCTGACGAGCGCCCTCGGTGCCGGAGCCACTGATTACATGGTCAAACCATGCCACCCCGAGCAGATCTTCGCGAGACTTGCCGTTCTGGACAAGGTGATGTCCCTGGAGGAAGGATACCAGGCGCTGGTGAAGGACCTTTTCGACGTCATGGGAGAGATGCTCGGAAGTCGCGATATCTACACCCTGGAGCACAGCTTGCGGGTGGCGGCCATCTCTCGGAGGACCGGACGCCTGCTGGGACTCGGGCAGGACGAACTTGACGCGCTGGAAATGGGATGCCTCGTCCACGATATCGGAAAAATCGCCGTCCCCGACGACGTCTTGCTGAAGCCGGGGTCTTTCGACACCATGGACAGGCATATCATGAACATGCACCCCACGATCGGGGCCCGCTTTCTCGCTCCCCGGTATCCCGACGACAGGGTGACGGAGATCGTGCTCCAGCACCACGAGCGCCTGGACGGGAGCGGGTACCCGGCAGGGCTGAAGGGCGATGCAATCGGTCCCCTGGTCAGAATAGTCGCCGCGGCAGATGTGTGCGAAGCCCTGATCGCCAAACGACCGTACAAATCCCCCATGACACAGGACCAGGCGCTGGAAGTCCTCAGGCAGGAGGCCCGGCGGGGCCGGCTCGATTCCGTTGCTGTCACCGCGCTGGAGAAGGCTGTGGAAAACTGGAATCCGCTTGCCATACAGAGACCGATGCATGTGGATGGGGTGACGATAGAGGCATTCAGGAAGATCGCGTATTTCCGGGAACCTATGTGCACTTTTTACAACTACCGGTATCTGCTCGCCCTGGAGAGGACGATGGATCTTGCTGGCGACGGTGGTATGTACCACCTGATCCTGATCGACTTCAGAAACCTCGGTGAACTCAATCAGCGATGGGGTTATCGCCGTGCGGATCAGTTCCTGGACGAGTTCGGGGAAAATCTCCAGCAGGCCTTGAGGCAAATTGACACGCTCGCCGCGTCATCACGTTCCCAGCATCTGCTTTGCAGAAAGGGCGCCGACTATCTCGTCTTCATCAACGCCCCCTTGGAAAAACTGCGGCTCATCGCGGATCTGCTCCGGTCTCAAATGGACATGAGCCTTGAGCAGTGGGGGTTGAAAGCGGATCTCCATCTGGAGTCCTTTCCCCCCACATGTCCCATTGAAAAGGCCCTGGATCAACTGCTGTGTGGCGAATCCTAAGGGACACACCATGACGAAACCGCCGGAACACGACCAGACATGGCTCCCGAAACTGCCCTTGCAGGTCGCGGAAATCGCCCGCAAGACCCTGAAGAAGATGGTCGGCAAGGGGCTCCTTCCCTGGCCGGAGGCCTATGAAGCGGAATTCTGGCAGGTGGCATCGGAATACGGCTATGAAGAGGTGCTGAGAAGACAAAAGAGTTTGCTGAAGACACCCGTCCACATGGTGGAAGGTTTCCTCGATCAGACTGAAGAGATCCTGGACGACATGACCGGCCTTGTCCATACGTTCGCCACCGAAACCCGGGGGCACGTGGATGGCATCGGGGTCAGCATCGAGTCCATAGGACAGCACTTCCGCCAGGACAGCGAGCTCGATCACGAGTTCAACACCATCGTGACTCACAACCAGGCCCTCCGAGAACAGGTGAGCCAGACGGAAAAGCGCCTGGAGGAACAGGCGGCCGTGATCCAAGATCTGCAGGCGAAACTTCGGATGGACCCGCTCACCGGTGTCCTAAACCGCCGGGCACTGGACAGTGATCTTGCAAAGGAGATGGCCAGGGCGAGAAGATATCAGTGCCCGCTGTCGGTGGCCATGGCCGATGTGGACCACTTCAAGCACATCAATGATACGTACGGGCACCAGATGGGTGACCGGGTGCTCCAGAAACTGGTGGAGATCATCAGACACACCATCCGGGAAAGCGACTCCGTATACAGGTACGGGGGTGAAGAATTTCTCATCTTGCTGCCTCATACCACATGCCAGCAGGGGATGGTGCTGGCGGAGCGGCTGCGGAACAGGGTAGGAAGACACATCTTCACTGAATCGGAGCAAGGCCGTCATTTCGGCGTTCGCGTCTCGGTTGGGGTCGGATATGTCGACATTGAAGACACTGCGTCCGAGGTACTGCAACGCGTGGACAGGGCGATGTACAAGGCGAAATTCTCCGGCCGCGACACGGTAACGGCCCTATGCAAGGCGCAGGAGGAAACCACAGGGCACTGAAATTCCCTCTCCCGGTCTGTCGCTCCTCTTGCTTGACGGATCCCCCCTTCCATAGTAGCTAAGAGCGGTTTTGCGTGCGCTTCGCCACGCCATCCTGTTCAGGCCGAGCCCAAAAGCTGCGGAACCGGCGGGATCGGGGGGCTGGCGCACACCCTGGCCATGGGGAAAAAGCTCAAGAAAGGAAAAGTCGGATGGCGGTGATCTTGCCCTTCCGCGGAATCAGATACAACCCGGAGCAGGCGGGCGAACTCGCCCAACTCGTGGCGCCACCATATGATGTCGTGGACCAGCGGGAACGGGACAGGCTGGTCGCGAAAAACCCGCGCAACATCTTCACCCTGGAACTGCCGAAGAATCACGACATCGAAACTCCGGGCGAAGATCACTATGCTGCGGCGGGGCTGAAATTTCTGGAATGGTTGAAGGATGGAACCCTGTGCAGGGAACGGACGCCCGCCGTCTACCCCTATGACATTCACTTCACGTTCCAGGGCAGGCCCATGCAGCGGCGGGGCTGTATCGCCCTCGTCCAAATCGAGGATTGGAAAGACCGGACAATCCGCCCCCACGAACAGACCTTCAACAAGGTCACGGAAGACAGGCTGAAACTTCTGAGCGCCACGGAGGCGCAATTCAGTCAGGTATTCGCCCTGTACCGCCATAACGCGGCCGCATCCACCATCCTGGAGTCAGCGTCGAAAAAAGAACTCCATGCGGTGAAAGACGACCTCGGCAACACGCACAGGGTATGGATGATAAACGACGAAGACTCCCTCCGCGCCCTTCACGAAGCATTCCGCGGCACCGTACTGTACATAGCGGACGGACATCACCGCTACACCACGGCCCTGAGATACCGCGACCTCATGCGGAGACTGTGCGGCGACTCACCATCAAGGCCTTTCAATTATCTCATGATGTACCTTGTGGATGCGGACGATCCCGGGCTCGTGGTCATGCCGACCCACAGGGTGGTCACCCTCCCGGAGGCGGCGGACCTGGAGAATCTCCGCCGCACCGCTCACACAATGTTTGACGTGTTCCCGGTTCCGGAAGGGACACCGCCAGCGCCGAGCGTCATGACCGCAGAGACTCTGGCCCGCTTTCCCGCCAGAAGGGGTCTGGGCGTGATTTTCGGAGGGGGACGCCGGGCGGAGGTATGGTTCATAAACGAACAGACGGAAAGGGAATTCCTGCAGGGAAACCGCCCCGAGGCGCTTTCACAGCTCGACGTCGTCCTCCTCGAGGAGTGCATTTTACGGAAGCTGTTCAGGCTGGATCCTCACCTCATGCGGGCCGGGCGAGATATATCGTATACGGCAGACGCCGATACTGCGGTCGCGGCGCTCGTTTCGGATCAGGTGCTGATCATGCTGCGCCCCACGCCGGTGCGACAGGTGCTGGACGTTGCGGACGCCGGCCTCACCATGCCGCACAAAACGACCTTCTTCTATCCGAAAATTCTGACCGGTCTTGTCCTCAACTCCGTTGACCGGCGAGAACATCTGGACGTAACCCCACGGACGTAAAACTGGGCACCGCATGTGCTTTGTTGGCTGCTTGAAGTACAGGGAGTACGTCTGCGTCCCCGCCGCCTTCCATCTGAAGCACACTGTGAAGGCTTACAGTCCGGGGAGTTGCAGCATCGGGGCTCTGTGCCGAACCCCGTGATCACTTACCCACGGACCACCACCCCACCGGACAGACCTCAGGAGTCCGGCTGACCAGAAAGCCCCTTGCCCTGCAATATCAATCGAGAAAGTACCGCAAACGATCGCGGCGGCTGGAATGCCGCAGGCGGTTGAGGGCCTTCTTTTCTATCTGGCGTATCCGCTCGCGGGATACGTTGAAGCGCTTTCCGATCTCCTCCAGGGTATATTCGCCGTCTTCTCCAATACCGAAACGCAGCCGGATAATCTTTTCCTCCCTGGGGCTCAGGGTGGCCAGAATACTCTTGATCCTCTCCGTGAGCTCCCGTTCCTTCACTGTCTCGTAGGGAGAGACGGCGTCGCGGTTTTCAATGAAGTCCCCCAGGGTGCTGTCTTCGTCGCCCACCGGCGTCTCCAGAGAGACCGGCTCTCGCGAGGCCTCCAGAATGGAGAGGATCTTCTCCATGGGAAGTCCGGTGCGCTCGGATATCTCCGGCGGGGTGGGCTCCCTGCCCAGTTCTTTGAGGAGGGCATAAAAGGCCTTGAAGAACTGGCTGCGTAGCTCCAGAAAATGGACCGGGAGACGAATGGTGCGCGTCTTGTCTAGAATCGCCCGTGTGATGGCCTGTCGTATCCACCAGCTAGCGTATGTGGAAAACTTGTTCCCCTTAGTGTAGTCGAAGCGGAAAACGGCCCGCATGAGGCCGAGATTGCCTTCTTGGATCAGATCGGCCAGGGACAGCCCCTGATGCATATACCTCTTGGCAATACTGACCACCAGACGGAGATTGGCGTTGATCATCTCATCCTTGGCGATCTCGATCTTTGCCCGATGCGCCTTGACCACTGCCAAGAGGCTCCGGAGGCCGACCTCGCCCGGCGTATCCTGCCCGATCTGGACCACGGCCGACACCAAAAAGTTCAACTGCGTCTTCTTCGGTTTGAGACTGGGATCCCGGCGTCTCCAGGTACGGATCTGCTCCCGAAGCCGTTCCATTTGAACTCCGTCGGCCGGGTCCTCCATAATGGCCTGAACGATGCCGTTGAATCCGTCCCGGATGGTCCGGCTGAGTTCTTCCTCACGTTCCGGCGTGAGGAGCTCGTACCTGCCCATCTCTCGGAGGTAGGTCGTTGTAATTTCCTCGGAATCGGTGTATCCTCCAGCGTCGGCCACAAGCGAGGGCGTCTCCGCCAGAGTTTCCTTCTCCGACTCCTCAAGCTCGTCCGACTCGACCTCGGGCTCCCCTGAATCCTTCGAACTCACCGCCTTGAGGTTCAGAGTGGTCACTTCTTCCTCATCTGTCACCTCGATGTTGTTCTGATAGAGGAGATCGAAAATTTCCTCTATCTTGTCGGGATCTTTGACGTCATCGGGCAACAGTTCGTTGAGGGTATCGTACGTCAGAGACCCTTGCCTGCCCGCCTCGATCAGGCGATCCAAATACACGCCCGCGGGGGAATCCTTTTTCTTCGCCACGATTTTTACCGTCATGTTTTCATCCACATGTTCAGAGTATCCCTGAAGCATTCTTGGATGGTCAAGACATGAGACGATTGAGCGCGCTGCAATATGCAGGCATACCACTTTCAACGGCCGGATCACAAAAGACCGAAAGGACGAATTTAGCCCATGACATCCATTCTTGCAAGTCTCCACGTACAACTTTAGATATGGATTGTTTTGATGTAAAGAGTTGAAAATCATGATGACCCGATCCGCTCCCGGAACACTGCCACCCCTCATACTGGCCCCCATGGCGGGGCATACCCATGCTGCCTTCCGCCAACTGGTTGCCGAACTGGGAGGGTGCGATCTCTTTTTCACCGAGATGCTCAACTCCCGGATAGTGTGCGCCAAGCCTGTCGAATCGGATCCCTACTGCCGAAGGGCTCAGGGTGATTCCCCCTGCTTTGCCCAGGTGGCCGGCGGCGAACCCCAAAGAGTCGCCCTCTCCATTGCGAGGCTCGAACAACTGGAATTCGCCGGTTTTGACATAAACATGGGTTGCTCAAGACACACTGCCATGAGACGGGGCTGGGGTCTTGCCCTCATGCTCGATCCAGACCGGGCCGAACAGGTAGTCCGGGCGGCGCGTAAGGCCACGAGACTCCCGCTTTCGGTGAAAATCCGTTCGGGGGCAGATCACGATCCGGGTCGCCTGGTCGAATTCGTAAGGCGCCTGGGGGATTGTGGCGTGGATTTCGTGACTCTCCACCCCCGCTCGCTGAAGGACGGTTTCAAAAGGCCGTCCCGCTGGTCTGAAATATCCGAGGTGGTCAGCCGCAGCCCGGTTCCTGTCATCGGGAACGGAGACGTCACAGACCGCGAGGAGGCCTTGAGGCTCTGGGAAACGACCGGTTGTTCAGGAATAATGATCGGCAGGGCTGCACTGATCCGCCCGTGGCTGTTCTGGGAAATTGCGCACGACCGAAACTGGCCCGGCGATCCCGGGGAGGTCATAATGAGAATGGCGGACTTGACCATGAAATTTTCTCCCCCTGCGTCTCGGGTAAGACATTTTTTCCTTTTCTGTTCGTGGATATTGCGAAACTGGACGTTTCACCACCATCTGCTGGCTCGATTGAGGGGCATGGATTCGGTGGAAGGCCTCTGCGACACGCTCCTGGCGGAGTTGCGCCGGTTGGATTGTCCAATGTTGCCGAGACCCTTGGCGGCCAGACTGTAAAATAGCATTGGGATAAACACTGTTGCAAAGGCAGCCGGACAGAGATGCCACCGCCGGACATCCCGGGTGTGATACGTTCGCGCGGGTACCGATGACTTCAGGCGATGCCTCCAACACCGCCGGCGAAAGTCCTCAGAACACCGGGGGACAACGGCGGCTCGGGTGGATGGTGTCACGGTTCCTGCCGCCGTACTGTATCCGGGCTGCGGCATGGCGCTGAGGAGAGGGAGACCGGATGATCAAAAAGGACCTGTACGATGTATTGGGTTTGAAAACGGATGCTTCCGCTGCTGAAATCAAAAGGGCATACCGGAATCTCGCCCGCAAGTATCATCCAGACGTGAATCCTGGCGATGCCGAGGCGGAAGCCCGCTTCAAGGAAATCAACGAGGCCCACGAGATACTGAGTCAACCTGAAAAAAGGAAAGAATACGATGAGCTCAGAAGGGCGGCATCCAGCACCAGCTTCAGGACATCTCAGGGCGAGACGGCGTATGATTTCAGTGATTTCGAAGCACGATTCGGCCCGGATCTCGGATCGATATTTGAAAACCTCTTCGGGTTCGAAACGGAAGCGGAAGCGGATTTCCGTCAAGGACCGGTCCGAGGCGAAGATCTTATCTACAGTCTGGAGATAGACCTCCGAGATGCCGCTTTCGGCAGAGATGTGCTCCTGGCAGTGGCGCGGGAAAACGCATGCGACGCCTGTATGGGGCAGGGATTTGACCTCTCTGACAAGGGAAGCAGGTGCCCGCGCTGTCACGGAGAAGGGAAAATCGTCACAAAACGAGGCAACGTGCAAATGATGCAGGTATGTTCCAGCTGCCGCGGCAGCGGCAGAATCAAAAGGAAACCCTGCACAGTGTGCCAGGGAACCGGCACCGTCCGCACCACCGAAAGACTCAGGGTCAGCATCCCGCTCGGTGCGGAAACAGGATCCCGGATCCGCCTTCGCGGGAAGGGAGGATTCGGGATTGGCGGCGGTCCACCCGGAGATCTTTTGATCTCGCTCACGGTCAGACCGGATCCGGTGTTTCGCAGAGAGGGTCGCAATCTGTACATTGCCCTCCCGGTCAGTCTCTACGACGCTGTGCTGGGGGGCACAGTGGAGGTGCCCACCCTGGATGGAAAGGTGCAAATGAGGATCCCCCCCGGGACACAGTGCGGGCAGAGACTGAGATTGCGGGGAAAGGGGATGCCAGATTCAACCGGTCGCACCGGCGACGAGTATGTGGAAATAAAACCGGTTTTGCCCAAAGAGCTTGATGGAGATGCCAGAAGGCTTTTTGAGGAACTCGCGAGGACAGCTCCGGTAAAAATCGGCTGAACCGCGGTCGGAAGACTTGCATTCGTGCCGAGTTCTGGTAATTTTGACCCGCAAAAGGCGTGAGGAAGCCCCGAGGGAGGTACAACAGGTATCTCTCGCGGGAGTTTTTTTCCTTACGTCTATGTTTATTCGGAAATTCTGACAGGGAAAAAACGGCCAGGAGCGGAAAAGGATGGAGCGGACTCCAATCACGAAGGAAGGATACGAACGGCTCAAGAAGGAGTTGGAAAACCTGGAGAGAATTGAACGGTACAAGGTCATCAAGGCCATTGAAGAGGCGCGGGCCCACGGGGATCTCTCGGAAAATGCCGAATATCACGCGGCCAAGGAAAGGCAGGGGCACCTTGAGGCACGGATCCATTACCTTCAGGCCAAGCTAGCCAACGCGGATGTGATCTCTTGCGAAGACCAGAGTTGTGATCGGGTGGTCTTCGGCGTGCGAGTGAAACTGACAAACATCGACACGACCGAAGAGGTCACCTACCAGCTCGTCGGCCCTGATGAATCGGACGTACAGGCAGGACGCATCTCGGTGACATCTCCTCTGGGCCGCGCTCTCATCGGCAAAAACCAGGGAGATGAAGTGGAGGTACGAACCCCGGCCGGCCTGCGGAACTTCGAGGTGATCGAGATTTTCACTTAGAGGTCTTCAGTGGGCCATTCGATCGGGACACAGAGGACAGGACAGGGCAAGAGACGGATCACCTTCTCAACCGTGCTACCAAAAAATATCTCGTCGATCTGTCCCTTTCCTCTGCTTCCGTAGCCCCCCATGACAATGAGATCGGCTTGAAGCTCCCGCGCCTTGATGGCGATCTCGTGAAAGGGCCCCCCGTAGGAGACGATGGTCTCCTTCACAAACTCATTGCCGCCCGCCCCATTCAAAAATCGCCGAAAGGCCTGTTTTGCCTGATTGGTCAGGCGGTCCCTCACCTTTTCCACGGGTTCTTTCACGTATTCCGCAATACTTTGGGCCTCCCGGGCATTGACCACGTGTACGAGGACGAGCTCGGCCTTGCACGCTGCCGCAAGCTGCCTGGCGTAGGCCAGGGCATGCGCGGCACAGTCAGAGAAATCAACAGGAACCAGCACCAAAGATATGTTCATCTATCCCTTTCCTCCAGTCATTCTCCCGCCGCCCGGCCATGGAAGGCCAGAGCCTCCCAGCAGTCGACCCGATGCGACTGCACGGCCAGGAGCCCCGCCTTCTCTCCAGCCGCCTTCACCTGGGGCGATCTCCGTACAGTGAAACCGGCAACCAAGAGCACCCCGTTCTCCGCCAGCCTCGCCACAATATCCGAAAAGAGCCGGGCCAGACAGGCCGCGGTCAAATTCGCCAAAACGACATCGAAGCCTCCTTCAGGCAAGGCATGGAGGGGGCTGTCCGTGATCTCGATGGATCCGGACAGCCCATTCCGGGCGACGTTGCCGCGGGCCAGTTCGATCGCATCGGAGTCTACATCCACGGCGACCACGCCGGCAGCCCCCATCCTCGCAGCGATGAGGGCCAGAATACCCGTCCCTGTGCCGACGTCGAGCACGCGACCACCCTGAATACGCCCCCGCCCCTCCATCCACTCCATGAGGTGAACACAACTCCTGGTGGATGGATGGGTGCCGCAACCGAAGGCCCAGCCGGGATCGATCCATACTTCGCGCACGCCGTCCTCAGAGGGCCTGCTCACTCCACGGGCGCCGTCCGTCCTCACGCACCAAGAGGGCGCCACCCAAATCCGCGGCGACTTCCGCTTCCTGTATAGGGACGCTGGGAAAGTTTGCCAATCCGGCACATTGGGGCTGAGGCCAGCATGAAGACCCAGTTCATCAACCGTTTTCACCAAGGCATCAAGGGCACAGTCCCACGTGGAGGCTTTCCCCACGTAGCGGAGGGCCATGGCCAGCCGGCGGGCATGAGGCCGGACAGGGCCGAGAGGCTCCCATCCAAACGCAGGGCGAGCGGCAAGGGCCCGCAGGAAGTCGAGCCCATCCTCGGGGACGCGTATCTCGACCACGAGGCCCCGGTCATCGCCTTGAAGAACATCGGCCCAATCACTCTCGCGCATGAGGCAGGGACTCCGCCCTGAACGCCCGGATCCGTTTCTCAAGCCTGGGCGCGCCGGCTGAAACTTCGGAAAACTGCTCGAGCTCAAGGGCGTGGCCAAGATCCCTCCATTCAAGAAAAAGCTCCCGAATTCTCTTGGAGGCGCCCTCGTCGTCCAGCGAAATCTTTCCGGAAACGCCGTCGAGCATCACCTTGAGACGGTCGATCTTTTCTCTGCCGTCCTGGCGCAGGCCGGCACGGACGGTCTCGGCCTCGTGTGCCGCCCGTTCGGCGACGTCTCGCGCCTCTCTGGCTAGAAACTCCGCCTTCAAAAAAGAATCCTCTCCGGCATACCTGCTGGCACGCTCAAAGAGGGCCTGAGCCTCGCTCCACATTCGCGGCGCATATCTGGGGGCGCTCCGACGCTGCGCATCGGCCATAGTCTCCAGGGCGCCATCCCTGGCCTCCTCCCACCGGACACGCTCTCTGGCGCCCGGCGTCATCTCCTTGATCTTGTCCAGCTCCTGCCTCACATCTTCGCGTAGCTCCGCCGGTGGCGGGAGAGAGAAACTGAAACCGATCGCTGGACCCCAAAAAAACAAGACAACAATCCGGAAGATCCACAGCGGTTCAGCACTGCCCTTGCAGAGGGACACGGGTCACTCGGCGCCGAGATTGGCGAGAATGTGGTCGTTGATCCACTTCTGGTCCCACCACTCCAAAGGCGTGACAAACACCCCGTTCACCGTCATTGCATAGTGCAGATGATCGCCGCCGGCAAGTCCGGTCATGCCCGTGGCCCCGATGATATCCCCCCGGGCGACCCTCTGCCCAGGGGCGACGTGAATCTCGCTGAGGTGTGAGTACATGCTGCAAAGGCCAAGACCATGGTCCAGAATGACCGTATGCCCGTAGATTCCGAGATACTCGGCGAACACCACCACCCCGTTATTCCCTGCCGGAACGGGGGCATGGCTGACCGAGGCGAGATCCACACCGAGATGATACCGCTGATCGATCTCCTTTCCATGATAATAGTAATATCTATGGTCGGCAAAACCCGCCCGGACCGCTGCTCTCGGAAGGCTGACGAAGCTGCCTTCCCAGAGGATCTCCGGTGTGCAGACCCCACAGCGGGCGGCAATTTCGACATTGTTGCTGCGACGCAACTCGCTGTTTATCTTTAAAAACACCTCGACCAGTGAACCGGACAAATTCGGATTCCGGACCATGAAGTCCGGCATCTTGGCCTCCAAAAAACCATCGGTGATGGTGATGCGGTCCTTCTTCGGCTTTTGATATGTCACCCGGCTCGGGAAACCCGCCACGGCACTGTTGCCTGCAGCGTCCAAGGCCTCAATCACCAGTCGCCTGGGTTCTTGCACATCGAAGGGGACGGCAATCAAGGCAATGTACAGGCCTTCCTCTCCTCCGGGTTTCGGATATCCGGGAAAGAAAATTTCGTCAATCCACACACCGGTCCGGGATGGCCGTTCACTGACCCGATACGAGACGAGCCCGGCCCCACCGGACCTGAGATTGTGAACAGTGCTCCTGACGGCGATCCGCGGAGGAGTCATGTCAAGGATGACCTCTGCCTCCCATTTCCTTTCGTTGCCTTGAAAACCGTCTCTCCATGAACTGTCCCGGGCGGTGATCCTGAGCACCGCCCTGCCTTCGACAAGCCCCAGTTCCAGAGGGCGCACGGACCAGGAAACCCGCTGCGCGCGTATCCCGGAACCCCGCCACCACTCCCCGGCCGGAAACATCTTGGACCCCAGAACCGCAATCTTCTCGCCCTGGATAAGAACGGCGTTCAAGAGACTGAGTCCGCTCCTGCCGTCGTCGGCGGCTACCTCGAGAACAAATTCCCGTCCCAGAGCCTCCGGGAGCGCAGCCACCTCAAGCTCCGGGGCCTCTCCTTCAAGGCGGAAATAGCTCACCAATACAATACCGACGGCCGCCACCACCAGCAGCAGTCCGATCATCACGCCGACAAACTTGTGCATCATTCTCTCCTGCCCTGCCCCTCTTCCTCGGTTTCAGCACCAGCGTTGCGGGCATCAAAGACTGCCTCACCTTTCCGAACCGAGGCGTCCTTCAATCCCCGGCTAAAATGCTCGCCTTGCTGTTAAAGTCGTTCATGGCCGCCTCGACCCCCTTCTCCAGAAAACACAGAACCCCTTTCGCCGCAACATCGATGACCCGTGACACCGACGGCATCTCTTCAGGGGCGAAGGGGGACAGCACAAACTTGTCCGGGGTGATTGGGGCGGTGGGTCTTCCGATGCCTATCTTAAGCCTGGCAAAAGCGCTTTCTCCGAGCCGAGCGATGACGGAACGTACTCCATTGTGACCGCCGGCCCCGCCTCCCCGCACGAATCTGATCCGGCCAAAATCCAGATCCAGATCATCGTGCACGACCAGGAGTTGCTCCACTGAAAGCTTGTGATAGAGCATAACCCCGGCCACAGCCTCGCCACTGCGATTCATGTAGCCCATGGGCTTCAAAAGGATGAGAGGCGTGCCACGGAAATGGCCAGCCCCGCTCTGGGCCTGGAAAACATTCCGCCGTTCGGGTGTGAAGAGGATTCCCAGGGCACGTGCGACTCGGTCAACCACCAGGAAGCCTGCGTTGTGGCGGGTATGCTCGTACCGGGGCCCAGGGTTTCCAAGACCGGCCACGAGGATCCTGGACACTGAGACCTCATCATCCTCCCTGGCCTTCGACAGCGGCGCACCTCCTCCTGAATCGGCCGGGTTTCCTCTCCCCGCCCCACCGTCTCCGGAGAAGGCCGGAGATGCCCATGCCGAGTGTCCCGGCTGAAAATCCGACCCACACTCAGGCCCTGCCGCGGGCAAGCATGCGGGACATCCCGGCACCGGCCAAGCCAGGAACTGAACGGTGTCACCGCCGGACGGCTGCTACTCGGGTTGCGGTTCCTCTTCCGCCTTCGGGGCCTCCTCCTGAATCCTCGATCCCACTATGGTCACCAGTGTCGTTCCGGGATCTTCCAAGAGTTTCACACCCGCAGGAGGAAGCACGTCAGACACGTGAAGGGCCTCGCCAAGACCCAGGTTTGAGACATCCAGCTGTATCTCCCGGGGCATGGCCATGGGAAGACAGGAGACGCGGACCGCCCGCTGGACGACTTCTATCATCCCCTTGTCGACCTCTACCCCCTTCGCCTTGCCCACCAGCGCCAGAGGCACTTCCACCTCCACTGCCTGGTCCATGAAGACTTCGTAGAAGTCGATATGCCTGACCTTGTCGTTGACGGGATGTCTCTGAAGCTCCTTGATGAGGGCAAGACGTTTCCCCGTATTACCGTTGTCACGAAGGTCGAGGGAAAACAGGATCTGCTCTCCCTGGGACGCGCTCAGTATCGTGTTCAATTCATGGCCGTTCACCGAGAGAACCACCGTGGGCCCCTTGCTTCCGTACAATACTGCCGGAAGCCGCCCTGCAGCGCGGAGTTGCCTGGCCGCGCCCTTGCCTGTTTGCGTCCGCACCTGGGCCTCAAGTGCCACCTGTTTCATTTCATGAACTCCTTGTATTCTTACACAAAAAGTGAACTCACCGAATCGTCGTCGTGTATGCGTTGAATCGCTTCACCCAGAAGCCCCGAAACCGCGAGGACCTTTATCTTGTCCAACTTTTTTGCATCCTCACTGAGCGGAATGGTGTTGGTCACCACCAGGGACTCGAGGACCGAATCCCGTATCCGGGAGACGGCTGGACCGGACAGCACGGGGTGGGTGGCGCAGCCATGAACCTCCTTTGCGCCGTGATCTTTCAATGCCTGGGCCGCCTTGCACAGCGTTCCGGCGGTATCGACCATGTCATCGAGAATGATGACGGACTTCCCTCGAACATCTCCTATGATATTCATCACCTGGGATTCGTTGGGTTTTTCCCGACGTTTGTCGATAATGGCCAGGCCGGCGCCGAGTCTCTTGGCAAACGCCCGAGTCCGCTCCACACCCCCCGCATCCGGCGAAACCATGACCACGGTACCGGAAAAGATCCCGCTGAGATGCTTGAGCAGGACCGGGGCTGCGAAGAGATGATCCACAGGGATTCCGAAAAATCCCTGGATCTGACCTGCATGGAGGTCCATGGCCAAAACACGCCGGGCCCCGGCCGCAGTTATAATGTCTGCCACAAGCTTGGCCGTGATAGGAACCCTTGGCGCCACCTTCCGATCCTGACGCGCATATCCGTAATAGGGGAGCACAGCGGTAATTCTTCTGGAAGAGGCCCTGCGCAGGGCATCCACCATGATCAGGAGTTCCATCAGATTGTGGTTCACAGGAGGACACGTGGGCTGAATCACGAAAACATCGGCGCCCCGGACATTCTCTCCGATCTCCACAAATATTTCGCCGTCACTGTAAGTACGGACCGAGGCCCTTCCGAGGGGCAGGCCCAGGTAGTCACAAATTTCCTGGGCGAGCGGAGTATTCGCATTCCCGGAAAAGATCTTCATATTATTTACAGGCATCGCTCCGCCCCTCTCTTTTGCGACCGAGGTACAGTCTGGCTGGGGTGGGAGGATTCGAACCTCCGAATGCGGGTTCCAAAGACCCGTGTCTTACCGCTTGACGACACCCCAACCCGAAATCCGGTCACGTCAAACTGCGGGCGGTGAATGCGCGCAGACCATGAACCACTTGCAGCTCCCGCGCTGCCCGGGCGGCCGCCGCTTCAGAAAAAAAAACACCGAAAACCGTTGAACCGCTTCCAGACATCAGAGCCACCTCGGCGCCGAGTTCGCGCAGACACACCTTCGCCCGGGCGATCTCCGGATGTCGCTGCAGCACGGCCCTTTCCAGGTCATTGCGCCACGACGCGGCTTGCAGGGCTTCACCGGGGTCAAAAATAGTGCTCTGGCCGCGGCTTGTCAACTCGCATTTCTGGTAAGCCCATCGGGTACTTATGCCGAAATCGGGGCATATCAGGACGAAGGAGAACCCGGGCAGCACCACCCGTTCCAGATCCGTTCCAGTCCCGCATCCGAATGCGGCCGGGGCGTCCATGAGGAAAAAAGGCACATCTGCACCGAGCCGGCAGGCAAGGATGTGCAGGACCTCGCCGGACAGAGGCTCCCCCGTCAGTCGGTTGAGCCCCTTCAGCACAGCGGCCGCGTCGCTGCTCCCGCCGCCGAGTCCGCCCCCCACGGGGATGGCCTTTCTCAAATGGACGCGGACCCGGAAATCCAACCCGGTCTCATCGAGGAAGCACCGGGCCGCATCGTACGCCAGGTTCTCCGGTCCGGTTGGAAGTCGGGCTCCCAGGCATTCCAGCTCTACACCACGCCCTCCTGGCCGTATCGAAAGGCCGATGTCGTCCCAGAGCGAAATTTTTTGAAATAGAGTAAATATCGAGTGGTACCCGTCGGTCCTGCGGTTCAGCACCAAGAGGAAAAGATTGAGCTTGGCCGGTGCCCTGAGGGTCAGTTCCCGCATCTGGGGCGTCTCAGGACTCTGATCCGCCCTTGCACGGCGAGGCCCTCACAAACCGCATTCGCAAATCAAACAGGATGTGATCAAGCAGGGACGCCTCTTCCTCACTGAGATTTCCGAGAGTCTTCTCCCTGAGCATGGCCAGGGTATCAATAGTGTGCTGGGCCAAGGCGAGATCCTGCTGCAGAGCGCACGAACCCGGTTCTGCAAGTTCCCCCAGGTGAACCAGGGCCGAGGTATTGAGAGAAAAAACAAATGTTGCGAACGAAACTTCGGGCAGGACCACGCGCCGGTTGCTCCCGGTGTCGGCGTTCGCCGTGCCTTTTTCAGATTCCCTGGCGGACTGCTCCTTTGCGCTGTGCCGCCTGTCCGTGACCTTAAATCCTGACCCGTCACCGTGGTTCATGGCAGATTCCTCCAGCGATGCCCTTCGTTGCACGCCTCATGGGCAAACATTAGAACATGGGCGGACATGGGGCAAGACTTGCTGCATGTGCCGCGCCGGCCTATAATTCAAAAGGGACTATGCCTGACGACATCCTGACGACACTCTTCCCCCGATCCGCCTTGGAAGCAGGCGTGTCCGGACAGGACCTTGACGACGGACTCCCCCCGGACCGACACATCTGGCAGGTTTCGGAACTCCTGCAAGAGTTGCAATTCAGCCTTGAGGAAAAATTCCCCCTCCTCTGGGTGGAGGGCGAGATATCCAATTGCCGCACCCCTGTTTCAGGTCACACGTATTTCACGCTGAAGGACGAAAAGGCCCAGATCAGAGCGGTCCTCTTCAAATCCAGCGCCGGGCGCCAGCGGCTGCCAGTACGAGACGGCCAAAGAGTTATCTGTGTTGGCAGAACGAACCTCTATGCAGGACGCGGCGACCTCCAACTTGTGGTGGACGCCCTGCTGCCCAGAGGGGACGGCGCCCTGAGACTGGCCCTGGAACAACTGAAGGAAAAACTGGCAAGAGAGGGACTCTTCTCAGCCGAGCACAAGCGGCCCTTGCCCTTGCTCCCCGGGAGGGTCTTCGTCATCACCTCACCCACCGGCGCCGCTCTCCATGACTTCCTTCGAACGGCCCTGGCCCGCTATCCTGGAGCGCGGCTGGTAGTGTGCCCCGTCAAGGTCCAGGGCGAAACCGCCCCGGCCGAAATCATCGGGGCCCTGCGCACTGTACAAAAGGTGTCCGCAGGCCAAGACGCGGTGCTGCTCGCCCGGGGCGGCGGTTCGCTGGAGGACCTCCGGGCCTTCAACGACGAGGCATTGGCCCGGGAAATTTTCAACTGTGTCCCCGCCGTAATATCCGCAGTAGGCCATGAAACAGACTTTACGATCTGTGATTTTGTGGCCGACCAGAGGGCCGCCACTCCCACAGCCGCAGCCCAAATCCTCTTCCCCAACAGGGACGAACTCGCCGCACGGATTGCGGGTCTGGCCGTACGCCTCACCCGCACCATGAGGCACCGAATGGATCTGGCGAGCCGGCACGCAGGATACCTGGCACACCGGATGCCGGATCCCCGGAAACGCGCCATCGGACAGCGACTCCGACGCAACGACCTCCATGCCCGGCTGCACAGGGCCATGGAAAACGCGGCAGATAGGAAACGCGGCAACTGTTTGGCTCTCGGGAAAAGACTCTCGGCCCGCATTCCCCCCATGCAACTCGCGATCGGACGCAGCCGGTCCCTCGAACTCCTCCGGCGCTTGCTGCAGGACGGCGCCTCTGTCCTCGGGTGCAAACGCTCCAGGCTCGCGTCGCTGTCGAACAGCCTCGATTCCCTAAGCCCCCTCGGGGTCCTGGCCAGGGGCTACAGCCTTGTCCATAAGATCTCCGATGGATCGCTGGTAAAGGACTCAAGACAAGTGGCGGTGGGCGACCGGCTGCTCCTCCGGCCGAATCGTGGAGTCATCGTCTGCGGTGTCCTTGCGGCAGACGACGAACAGGAAAAGGCACTTGCAGGACTGGATGATTTGACCTCATGATCTTCTCCGCCCGGACATGTCCGTCCATCTCCGCCCTCTGTCTCATGACTGCCTTGGGCGCGGGTGATTTTACCCTCGCGCTCGCGTGCAAGGGCGCCCCCCCCGGAGGGCCGATCGAGATCTCGGTCGAACCAGCCGCCATCTCCCAGGGAGGCCTCGCCCTCGTGACAGTCCTGACCCGCGAGCCGTCCGCTGTGACGGAGGCCCGATTCCTGGGCCGATGCATTCACCTGGCGCCGGCCCCCTCCGGACCCGGGGCGCTTGCCATCATCGGCGCAGGCCTTGACTGCCCGCCCGGCCAGCATCTTCTCACAGTCCATTGGATGGGTCCCGAGGGACCGGAAATTGCCGTCTGCACCGTTGAGGTACGACAGCGGCATTTCCCGGAAGAACACCTCACCGTGCCACGGAAAATGGTGGAATTCCCCCCCGGCGTCCTCCGCAGGATCCGGGAGGAACAGAGGGCGGTCGCCCTTGCGTGCAGTTCCGAATCACAGCCACGCCGCTGGGAAACCCCCTTCGTATGGCCGGTGGAGGGGGCGGTGCTCAGCCCCTTCGGCCTGAGGAGATATTTCAACGGGCAGCCCAGGAACCCCCACTCCGGCGTCGATCTCCGGGCCGGCCATGGGACCAAAATCCGTGCCGCCAATCATGGCAGGGTTGTCCTGGTGAGGGACTGCTATCTGAGCGGAATGACGGTGATCATTGACCACGGATACGGGCTTCACACACTCTATGCCCATCTCTCTGCCTGCATAATTAAGGAGGAGGAAACGGTAAGCCGGGGTCAGGTGATCGGGATGGCGGGATCAACCGGACGGGCTACGGGGCCTCACCTGCACTGGGGCGTGAGCCTCCAAGGAACCAGGCTCGATCCGGAAAAAATGATGGACCTCCTCGGTCCCGGCGGGATAGACGAAAGGGCGGCGGATGGCCCCGGCCCGGCTCTCCCTTCTGGACGCTCCGTCCCTGGAGCGGGGGTGTAACCGCCGGAGGCAACCCCAGGAATCACAGGCCGAATTCCGAAAGAAGTTCGTCCACCAGATCCTGCTTCTGCAATTTCGTCGTCGCCGCCTCGGCGAACTGGTCCAGCAGCTTTTTTTTCGTTTCGATGTTCTCTGGAGAGCTGTCCTTCCGTATATTCATGACGACAAGGGCATTGAGAAGGGCGTCGCGGATGCTGTCCAGCTTCTTTTCCATCCTCTCCAGCTCTTGGCGGGCCACATCCTGATAGGAATGGGCTGAAATAATGTCGAAGGTAAGGGACTTGATGGTCTTCAACTCCTGCAAGAGCGCTTCTTTCGGCCCTCCCGTGCTCACCTCTGTTTCGGCGCGGACGCACGCCGAAACGATGGAATCCGCAAGATCGAGAACCCTCTGGGTGGAATCACTCATAAGCTCGGCAACACCTTGAGTGGTCAAAGCCAGACCGGGGGTTTCATCCGTGACTCTGTCGAGGGACGGCTGCGCCATCCGAAGGCCTCTGATGATCTGATTGACCTCCGCTGCGAGAAGACCAACGATCCCTTCGGCGCTCAACTCGACCTCTTTGTTGAAATCCCCCCGGACCACCGCCTGAGCTGCCTCAAGGATGGCCTTCAGGTGCCTGTCATAGTCCGCGCTCATAATGCCTCCGGCTCCAGCGTTCCTGCGACAGGACGCAAAAGCGGTATTTTTATCTGAACCTGGAAGGACTCCATTCAGAACCGTTATCGGCGCCTCCCCATGGTTCGATAATGCTCTTCCTTATCGTGATACATATTCTGATCGGCTTGATCCATCACCTGATCCGCAGGAACGGTGTCCGAGGCAGCCACTCCCAGGCTCAGTGAAACCGGCAGAGGAGGGCCGTTCTCCACAAATACGGATTGTTCCTGGATGTGTGCCCTGAGCCGGGATGCCAGTGCCTCGCCCCCGGCTTGACCGGTGCGTGGAGAAAGCACGCAGAATTCATCTCCGCCTATCCGGGCCACAACGTCCGTGTCCCGGCAGACACTGGCCAAGGATTCGGCCGCAGCGATGATAAGCGCATCGCCAGCCTGATGGCCGTAATTATCATTGACAGGCTTGAGACCGTTCAGATCGGCGATGATCACAGCAAACGGAATCGCGTACCGCGCCGCCTTCTGCTTTTCCTCGTTCAATGCCCTTTCCAAATAACTGCGGTTGAAAAGCCCGGTCAGGCCGTCCGTATTGGCCCTCTGTTCCAGCTTGAGGGTGAGAAGACGGTTGTACAGATAGGACGACATGGGATCGCAATAGAGGCTCAGTTGCTGCTGCATTTGCGGATGAGGCCGCATGTTCACGGCGAAGATTCCGATCTGTCGGTTTTCGCTCCCCCGGAGCGGGACCTGGAACCACGGACCGCGCTCCGCTGGCAGCACCTCTCCCGCCACTGTAACAACGTCGAGCCTGCGCAAAGGAAGGCGCAGGTACTCCCCGGCAAACGCCTGCACTTCCCCTTCGGACAACCCAAGGCCAAGGGTCAGCCAGAGATTCCCCCGCCTGAGACCTTCCACGAGAAGCACGCCGGCTGAACAGTCCAACTGGCTGAAGACAGCTGACATGAAACTCTCCGCCACCTTTGCCGCGTCGGCTTCCCTCTGCATCAATCCCATGAGCTCCGTGAGATTCATGAAGAGGTCTTTCTGGCTCTGGATGGTCTGGCGCTGCTCCCGGATCTTCTCTATCAGTTGGACCTGGCGTGTGCTGTCCCTGAACACCAGCAGGGCTGACTGTTCTTCGGCCAGCGGGACGAAATTCTCGGTGAGATACTCCTCGCCCATCCTGTGTCCGATCACCGCCATAGTTCCCGCTTGGAAAGAATTTTCCGCAGGACAGTTCGGGCAAGGAACAGAGAACCCGAGAAGCTCATAGCATTTTTTTTTGCCCTGACCGCCCAAACGGTGTTGGAAAAACCTGTTACTCTCGATCAGCGTATAGTCTCGTTTCACCGCGGCCAGTCCGTCCGGAAAATAATCCCATAGAATTCGCAAACTGGCCCGACAGTCGGACAAGGCCCGCTCCTTGCGCTTCTCGAGGATGTTCTTGGCGTGCAGTTCCTTGTGCAGGAAGGCGAACTCCTCGATGAGACGCACCTCTTTCGAGACGTCCCGAAGGGTAATCAATACCCGGCGGTCCTGATTTCCGAAACAGAAGAGCTGCAGTATCCGCTCCCCTGCTCTTGGGGCACGGCAATGCACCCTCTGTTTGTTAAGTGATCCCGGTGTACAGCCCATCCCGAGTGGACAACCAGCACACGGGACGGGCGAGCCGATGAGGAGGCTGTGACACGTGTTCTCCCTCACGGGGTCGCCGGAGGTCAAACCCAAAATCTCCCGTGCCATCCCGTTGACCAGAACGAGACGCAGGCCGGAATCAACGATGAGGATCCCGGCCTGCACCCCTTCCAGACACGCACTCTCTGCATTGCGAAGCATGAATACCACGGCTCCGGACAGACCATCGCGCGAGACGGGGACACGCCCCGATCCCCCAGGGTCATACCCCGGACACTGCAATCCGCCTCGCACAGGGTGGTACCAAAACCCCACCTCAAAATGCTTTTTATTGCAGAAAACGGGATTGGGCAAGCATTTTGATAAAAATTCTCATCCTGGATCGGCAACGGCATTGGGGAAACCCTGAAGGGATCCAACGGCGGATGCCCGACTTCAGCCTCTATGCCCGCGGTCCCTTGCAGCTCCGTTATTCAACCCGCTTTCTCGGGTTTGCGATAAGATGAACAGAGGATTCGGGACACTTTAGAACGGAGGCCGACGATGGACAGCAAAGTGAGAGATCTGCCTGGCCTCAATCCTCTGGCCGGCGTCCCTATTCGTTCCGCCAAGCGACATACCCCGGTGGTCCCGCCGGTGGAAAAGACAGGGAAAGGCAAGTTCAGAAGCATCGCAGGTGGAGATCGCCCGGACAGCACCCTTGAAGAAGGGGAAAAGATCGCCGTCACGCCCGAAGAGAAGGCCAGGCTGGCAACAGAGATCCTTTCGGGGGAGCTGCCCCGGAACCAGGAACTCGAGGTCAACTGGACTCTCCACAAGGAAAGCGGCCAACTCGTTGTGGAAGTGAAAGACAAGACGACCGGAGAGGTTCTGCGACAGCTGCCTCCTGATGAAATCCTGAGGGCGGTGGAGGATCCGAAATCCGATTGCTCGGGCCTCCTCGTCGACCGCACCGCCTGAGTATCCCGCCCCTGTCCGAGCCCTCAGGCCCCCGCCGTCTCCCACATCCCGATTAACATGATTCCGCAGGTCACGGGCGCGGCTCCCACAGCCTTTCCCGACCGACGCCCTGAATTGCCGAAAAGGACCGCTGAGCCGCCTCCTGCCAGGGCCCCTCTCGGCGGAAGCAAGGAGGGATCCTACCCTGAGCGGATGAACCGCGCGCTTGCAGGAGGAGTCTCCCCTCTGGAAATCTGGAGAAGTCCCCCTGGATTTCATGCATGTGGGCCGCTACAATACGATTTTTCAAGAGGGGCGGGGACAGGAGGAAAGACCACTATGCCAGAAGAAGACAGCATGTCAGGACCGGACAAGGCCTTTCGGGAACTCAGAGCAATCGTCAGGAGGCTCAGGGCCCCAGACGGCTGTCCATGGGACAGGGAGCAGACCCCTGCCTCGGTTAAAAAATACATACTTGAGGAGGCATACGAGCTGACAGAGGCGATGGACGGCGGCGATCCCCGAAATGTCTGTGAGGAACTGGGAGACCTCCTTTTCATGCTCCTGTTCGTGGCGCACATGTTCGAGGAGGCGGAAGGCTTCTCCCTTGAAGAGGCCATGGATGCCATTGGGAAAAAGATGATCAGGCGCCACCCACACATCTTCGCCGACGTGCAGGTCAGAGACGCCGAGGAGGTGAAAACGAACTGGCAGGCCGTCAAGGCGGAAGAATGCCGCGCAAAAGGAGAGATCCACAGCGTGCTTGGAAATCTCCCGAAGGCCTTGCCGGCACTCCAGAGGGCCTATCGTGCCGGAGAAAGGGCCTCCAGGATCGGCTTCGACTGGACGGACCCGGGCGACGTCTGGGAAAAGATCGAAGAGGAGGAACAAGAGCTGCGGCAGGCGATGAAAGGCGGCTCCGTGGAATCCATTGCGGAAGAGCTTGGTGATCTCCTCTTCTCGGTAGCCAACCTGGGGCGCCTCCTGGGCATCAATCCCGAGGATGCGTTGAGGCGGACCGTGGAGCGGTTCGTGGAGCGATTCCAGACCATGGAGCAACACGCCCGGGCCATGGGAAGGGATCTCTCCCGGTGTTCCGCCCAGGAGATGGAAGGGTTCTGGTCCGAGGCCAAGGCCCGGCAAGAGGACGACGTGCTGCCGGCGCGTTGATGCACCGGAGGCCGCGGAACGAACAGCAGTGTCAGTCTTCCCCAGAAAATACGGCGTTATCGTGGTAGGTGCTGGCCACGCCGGTTGTGAAGCCGCCCTTGCCGCCGCCCGGCTGAAAATCCCCGCTCTCCTCTTGACCATCAATCTCGATTCCATTGCGGCCATGAGCTGCAATCCCGCCATCGGCGGCCTTGCAAAGGGCCATCTTGTCCGGGAGATCGACGCCCTCGGCGGAGAGATGGCCAGAAACACCGACGCCACCGGCATCCAGTTCCGCAGGCTCAACACATCCAAGGGTCCGGCGGTGCGGGCCACTCGCGCCCAGGCGGACATGTTGCGCTATCGCCTGCGCATGAAACAGACCATCGAGGCCCAGGACTGCCTTGATATCTACCAAGCCATGGCCGCAGGTTGTCTGGTCAGGGAAGGACGGATCCGCGGAATACGGACCACCATCGGAGAGGAGATTCACGGCGACTCCGTCGTCATCACCACCGGAACCTTTCTGAACGGTCTCATCCACATCGGACTAAACCAGTTCCCGGCCGGCCGGCTCGGAGACCCTCCCTCCAACAGCCTGGCAAGATCGCTGAGAGAGCTGGGATTCCGCATGGGGAGGCTGAAAACCGGCACGACCCCAAGGCTCCACAGGCGCTCCATCGATTTTTCCAGACTCGAGCCCCAGGAAAGCGACCCGGAGCCGAACCCCTTTTCCTTCAACTCACCTGGCATACCGCTGGCACAGGCCGCCTGTCACATCACCTATACGAACGACAAGACCCACCGCATCATCCGTTCCGGCCTCGACCGCTCCCCCCTCTTCACAGGCGTTATCGAAGGGGTTGGGGCGCGGTACTGCCCCTCCATCGAGGACAAAATTTTCCGTTTTCCGGAGCGAACCCGCCATCAGATCTTTCTCGAACCGGTGGGCCTGGATTCGGCAGAGATTTATCCGAACGGCATTCCGACAAGCCTGCCCGTGGACGTGCAGCACGCCATGGTCAGAAGCATCGAGGGCCTGGAGCACGCCGAGATTCTCCGGCCCGGCTATGCCATCGAATACGATTATTCCGATCCGACCCAGCTCAAACCGTCGCTTGAAACCCACCTCGTCAAGGGGTTGTATTTCGCCGGGCAGATCAACGGGACCTCGGGATACGAGGAGGCTGCGGCCCAGGGTCTCATCGCGGGCATAAACGCAGCTCGAGCCTGCCGGCAGGAGGATCCGGTGACCGTGGACAGGTCTCAGGCATACATCGGCGTGCTCGTCGACGATCTCGTCACCAAGGGTACTAGGGAACCCTACCGAATGTTCACCTCCAGGGCTGAATACCGTCTTGTTTTGAGAGAGGACAACGCCGACGCGAGGCTGTCCGCCCTGGGAAGAAAGATCGGGCTGGTGGACGACGCGGCATGGGCAGCCTTCCAGGCGAGGCAGGACCGGATCGGCGAGGCCCTGGCACGTGTCCGCAGTCTGCGGATCCGGCCGGGACAGGAGACGAACGGCTGGTTGGAAGGCATCGGGTCCCAACCCCTGACACAACCCGCAACCGGAGAAGAACTCCTGCGCAGGCCTGAAATCGATCTGAAGCGGCTGGCCGAACGGTTCCCGGAATTGCACGGGCTCGCGCCCGAGATCGCCTGCCAGGTCGAGGTCGCGATCAAGTATGCCGGGTACGTGTCTCGCCAGGAACACGACATAGCCTCCTTCCGGAGATGGGAGGCGGTGCAACTCCCCTATGATCTGCGCTACGAAGAGATACCCGGGCTGTCGACCGAAGCGAGGGAAAAACTCCGGGCCCACCACCCGGATTCCCTTGGAAGGGCATCGAGAATCTCAGGTATCACCCCTGCCGCAGTCACGGCCATACGCATCTACCTGAAAAAACACGGCCTGGCGTGAACCGCGAGCATCTTCACGCCTGCGGCGGGAACAATGCGGTCAGAATGCGCACGCCCCGGGGTACACAGCGGTGACCGTGGAATGAAAAGGGTCACCCGTGCCCGCCGTCCCTGGTGGAATTTTCCGAACGGCACTCTCTAGGGATCCGAAGAAAAAACGAAGTGCCCGCCGCCCCACTCCCCAGGAAAAGCGTGCCGCCGAGCTGAGCGGCAAGGTCCCGGGCAAGGAACAGGCCCAGCCCAAGACCATCCTCCCGGTTTCCAGCGAAGGGCTCAAAGATTCCGGCCCGCAGGGCCTCCGGAATCCCTCTGCCGTCATCCCGCGTTTCAACGACGATCTCATCGCCCTCGACCCGGGCGGCGAGAATGAGCGCCTTCGCCTCCACCTCCGGGGCCAGGGCATTCTGCCCGAGGAGGTAGAGGAGATTCTGCAACAGTCCGGAATCGGTGGACAGGGACAGGTCTTCAGGACACTGGACCACGATCATCCTGCTCCCGGCCAGAAACGAGAGCCTTCTTTTGACATCGGCGAGGATGGGACCCAGTTGCACGTGCCTGAAAAGGGCCTTGCGGTCCTTGTAAAAGCTGACGATCTCGTTCATCCGCTGGGCGAGCTCTCTGGCCTCCTGGTAGATTTCCATCGCCCTGCCCCGGAGCGACGGTTCACCCTCCAGGTGCCTGGCAAGCATCTGTGCCTGGCCGGCCAAAACGGCCAGCGGTGTCTTGATCTGGTGGGCCATCTGGGCGCTCATCTGCCCCAGCAGCGCCAACCGTTCACGCTGTTTGAGCCGGCGCGCCATCACGAAGGTTTCAGTCACATCCTGCACCAGCATAAGCTGCCCCAGTCCGGACGCGGCCAGCCTGGTGACCTGAGTCACGGACTTCTCCAGCTCCAACGTGCGGCAGCCGTTTTCGTCCAGTGAATTGAAGAGCGCGATCATGGCCGCGGGATCCGCCATGGCTGTGGGCAGTAGCCGAAGCGCCCTCTCATTGATGGCATTCACCGCCCCATCCTGCATCTCCAGAAGTCCAATGTTCAGGACGTCCGCCATGTCCCGAAGCCGTTTCGAGGCCTCGACGGCCTCCCTGTGTTTCCGGGAGGCGAGATCGGCAAGGATGGCCGTACCCCGGAGAGGATCCTCGGCCGGCGGAGCCTGTCTCCTGCGCCACACGCCGATCAGGGCCACGCACGTCAGCAACCAGAGGAGCAGTAAAACGGTGAGGACAAACAGACACATCTCGGACACGGAGACCTCTCCGTTCGCATCTGAGCCTGAGGGAAGAGTCTAAAACTTCGTCAAAAGCACGGCGGCGTAATGCTTCACCCACAACCATCCCATGCCCAGGTATTCATGGCAGGCGAGGTCGGTCTTCCAGAGATTCCCCGGCGACGGCCACAGGTTCCAAGAGGTCAGTTCTGCCTTTGATTCCAAGAAATTGGAAGGCACCGGATAGATTTCGAGGTGCAGTCGCCTGGCCAGGATGGAGACACGGGGTACGTGATACGCGGAAGTCACCACATAGAAGGGCGCCTGACCCACAACTGCGACGATGTTTCGGACATTCTCCTCGGTATCCCGGGAACGTTCTTCCAAAACCACGGAGACTGTCTCAGGGACCCCCAGTTCCCGGAGCCACAAAGAGGCCATCTCCGCCTCGGACATGGCGCATGTCCCCGAAACCCGGGCACACCCGCCCGTGATCACCAGGCGCCTGATCTCCGGATGCTCCAGCAGCAACTCCCGGGCCTTAAGAACTCTCAGCCGTGTTGCGGGGGTCAGGCGATCAACCAGGGGAAGGTCCCCGTCAAGGGATGCCCCCCCAGTGATAAGTACGGCCGTGGTGATCCCCCCATCGGCCTGTGGGACTCCAGTCTCCAGCCGCGCGGCATGTTCCAGCCCGAGTATCAGGAGATTAGATATGGCGTCATTGCTTCCCAGGCCGTAAATGACGAAAGCAAGCACGAAAAGGGATCGAGAAAGCGCGCGTCGTCTCTTGAGAGGCCAGATGAAAATGCCGAGAAACAGGCACAAGAGCACCAGACCCGATGGCATGAGGGCATGGGAGATCACCTTTTTCAGAGCATATTCCAGCAAATACAGATTCATTGGCAGGCACACACCCAGCCGCCGCCCCGAAGGTTCAGGGCCAAGATGGCCTTCCAGCCGATTTTGGCCCGGGGACCCGGAGGACGAACCGGCAGCATCTGAAAAGCCTCTTCCCCCACAGGAATTGACTGCGCGTCCCAGGCGATCCTGCAAGAGACACCGAAGCAACACTCCATAGCCCTATTCATGCTCAGAGTCTGGCCGCGCAGAATCCAGGCCGCAGCAGAAGAGGACCGGGGGACCGCATCCATGCTATTATCAACTCACATCCATCCATGTCAAGCGCCATGGGGCGCGCCCCGCGGCCTCCCGGCAGGAACGTCAAAAAACCGCCGCACTTTCCCCCCGCCAGTCCTGCGCTCCCGCAAGACCAGCGCGGCTCATCCCTGCAGGAGCCCGGAGCATGACAACGGGCATCTCAGGGGCGATGGCACCTGGATTGCTATGTTGTGCCTCGGATCAAGACAGCCGGTCCTGCGAGACTCCGGAGCCCGGAGAAAAGATCAGCGCCTGCGATGCCAAACGCATCCATTCTGGAGAGGACCCATGACCTCATGAGAAGACGGCCGATCCTGCGAACTGCAGCACGCCGGGCAACGCCCTCACTCTTCATGCTGTGGATCTTCCTCTCCGGCACCACGGCGCCCTTTGGACACGCAACCGGCACCCCAGCGGATCTGCCGGCAGCCGTGGGACGGCAGCCGGCCGCTCCTGCCGAGAGCGATGCTTGGGTAGCCCTCAAACCGCGGGTACAGCTCTTCTGGAAAGAGGCGGAGGAAAGCCTCACCCTTGCCAAACAGACGGCATGGCCGCTGATTTCGGCCCTGCGCCGGTTCATCCAGGAACATCCCAATGCCCCGGAAACCGCCGAAGCGTACTACATTATCGGCGAAGCGTACTCCAAGCTTTCTTATCATCCCGAAGCCCTTGCCCACTGGCGGATAGTGGCAAAGCATTACCCGCGAAGTCCTTGGGCGGCTGAAGCGCTCACTGCGATCGTCCTCCATTACGGGCGGACAGGGGAAGATGAAAAATCAAGGCATTTTTACCGCGAACTGATACGTCAATATCCTGACAGCACTGCCGCCCTCGCCGCCTGGATCAACCTGGCCATCCATACCCTGGAGGCGAAAAATCTGGAAACCGTCGAACTGGAAGTGACCAGAATCGAGGAGGCAAAACCGGATATCCACATCACCGTTCCCCGTTTTCTCGACCTCAAGGCCCGGATCCATGCATTGAGGGGACGGGAAACCGAGGCGAGAGAGCTGTGGCTCCACTATCTGAATCTGACGCGGTCCCCGGCCCAGAGAGCCGATACGCTGTTCCGTGTGGCTGAAAGTTACCGAAGAAGCGACAACCCGATAAAGGCACGCAAGTATTTCAACTTGCTGAAGAGGGATTTTTCGATCCAGCCGGAGGGCCTTTTCGCCCAATTCCGTCTGGCCCAACTCGAGGCCCGGGAAAGGCATCGCCTGGCCGCCTACGTGGCCCTCCCAGTGGACACGGGGTTGAGCCCTGCCGAAGAACACACATTTTCAGAAATAATCAAAAAATATCATGCACATCCACTGACCCAAGAGGTACAGGCTGAACTCATGGGGCTCAGGCTGAATGAAGGCAGATATCTGGAAGTGCTTCGGCTGGCCCACCGGTTTCTGCCGGATATGCACCGGGCGGACCTGCGCGAAAAGGCGCTTGCCCTGACGGCCCAGGCGGAGACGGCCCTTGAGCAGGGAAAACAAAACATCGAGACCCTTCGCGAGGCCGTGGTTTTCGGCCGGTCGCTTCTGGAAGGGACCCGGGATACCACGGCGCTCCCAGGCATGTCCCGCACCACGAAAACCCTGTGGCTCAAGCTCATGAAGCAACTCCTCGCCAACGGCGAGCACACTGCAGTCATGGACGAGGCATGGAGCTTTCTCGATTGCTATCCCGCCCCAGAGGACGGGGAGGAAGCCCGCTCCGTGGCCCTGACAGCTTTGCAGGCCCGGGACCGGATAGCCATTGAGGGAGGGCGCCCTCTCGACTTGGTGAACTCTCACTTCGCTCAAATGGAACGGATCGCCGGACTCGCGTCTCACCGCCACCTCTTCAACCTGGGTCAGGCATGGTCAGAACTCCAGTGTCCCAAGGCGGCCATGCGGGCCTTCTTTGATGCATGGAGGGCCGGCCCGCCAGCAGGCGACGTCCCGGATATCCTCCTCGCATGGTTGCGGGCGGCGCTGGACGCGGGGGACATTGTTTCCGCAAAGGCCGTGGCCGAACTCCTGGAGCAGTACCCTGAAGGGAAGGACAGTGCGAGGGGATCAACGCTGCTCGCAAGACTTGCCTTTGCGGAACAAGACTGGCTCCGGGCGAAAACTCTGGCCCGGAAGGGACTTGATGCTGACCCGACCGGCAAGACGCGAGGCGAACTCCTGCCGCTCGCCTTCAAGGCATGCGTGAAATTGGGGCATTGGATGGATGCACAATCCCACTGGGCAACCCTGGAGCCCGAATTGTCGCCGGAGAAACAAGTACTCTTGCTCCGCTTCTGGGGCGACGAGGCTCTCAGGCTTGGATGGCCGGAATATGCCCTTGACGCATACGGCCGCCTCACAAGGTTGGCTCCTCAGGCACCTCAGTTCGCCTGGAGAGTCGCCCTGGCGCAGCATCGTTCAGGGGCGACAGGCGCGGCTTTGGAGGGCTGGAAGGCCCTTACTCAGGCTCCTGACAAAATATGGGCCGACGCCGCCAAGGCCATGGTGCTCAACGAGGAATTCTGGACGGGGCCTGCCGGCGAATTCCGCCGCGTTCCACAGCAAAGGCCTTTCCCCTTCGGCTCGGCAGAGGTTTCCGATGAATAGCACGGACACCCGATTCACTCGGGAAACAGGACGGGTGCTCGTGGCTGCGGCAAAGACCGAGGAACGGCTCCAGCTCAAGTCCCATCTGGAGGCCCTGGGCTGTGAGGCGACCCTCGTGCCGGATCTCAAGACCTTCGCCGAGCTGCTCCCAAGGGGACGCCATGACCTCGGCCTTGTTCTCCACGACCCCGACTCCATTGATGGTGTCGGGTTTCTGCAGACCATGGCAGGGGAAAAGGCGCACCCCGGAATCATTCTGCTGGCGAATCGGGGCACCATCGAGGACGCAGTTCAGGCCATGCGCTGCGGGGCACTGGACTTCGTCTGCACCCCATGGGACCTGGAGACACTCGGCCTTGCGCTGCAACGAGCAATCTGCGCTCGGCCTCCCCGTTCAGGCTGCTCCGGCGAAGACCCCGCACAGACCGGTCCGGGACACGGCGGCGACCATGCTCGACACGCAATTCACACCCGGAGTCCGATCATGGCACGCCTGCTCGCTCAGGCGAGAAGCGTGGCTCCCAGCCGTGCTACCGTCCTCATCCAGGGAGAAAGCGGGACCGGAAAAGAACTGCTCGCACGGTACATCCACAGGCACAGTGATCGAGCTTCGAAGCCTTTCGTCGCCTTGAACTGTGCGGCCCTGCCGGAAACCCTCCTCGAAAGCGAACTCTTCGGCCATGAAAAGGGGGCCTTTTCAGGCGCGGTGAGTCGAAAACCCGGGCGGTTCGAGGTTGCCGACGGAGGAACCCTCCTGCTGGACGAGGTGAGCGAGATGGTACTTCCCCTTCAGGCCAAACTCCTGCGGGTCCTCCAGGAGGGGGAAGTGGACCGGCTTGGAAGCAGCACCCCCATACCCGTTGACGTGCGGATCGTGGCCACCACCAATCGGGACATGCTTGGCGCGGTCAGGGAAGGCCAGTTCAGGGAAGACCTCTATTTCAGGCTGAACGTGATTCCGTTGAAACTTCCGCCCCTGCGTGATCGAAAAGAAGATATCGCTCTGCTGGCCGAGCACTTCCGCCAGGGCTTCGCTAGAGAGTATCAGAGAAATGGACTGCAATTTGCAGAGTCAGTGCTCCAGGAACTGGCGGAACGGCCTTGGCCGGGAAATGTCCGGGAACTCAGAAATATGGTGGAACGTGGAGTGCTTCTGGCTCAGGGCCCGAAACTCACCCTGCAGGATATGCAGGGTGAAGATCGCCCGGCAGTCGACTTTGCCGCGGAAGCTTCCAAAGGCGGTGCCGGCGAGGCGGAAGTATTTGACCTGAACGTGCTCGAAAGGAACATGGTGAGACGCGCCCTGACAAGGACCGAAGGCAACAGAACCCACGCCGCAAGGCTCCTTGGAATCAGCGTGCGAACCCTGAGAAACAAGCTGGCAGAATACCGGCAGATGGGGGTGGCGCTATGAAGGCGCTCTTCGGAAAAACATTTGAGGTGCTGGAACGGGCCATAGATCTGCGGACCCGGCGCAATACGGTCCTGGCCGCAAACATCACAAACGTCGACACCCCGGAATACCGGGCAAAGGACATTCCGTTCGAAGCGGTGATGGCATCGTACATCGACCGGCAACGGCCAGACCCTGCCGTCACCCAAACGCATCCGGCGCACCAGTCGCCCGGGATCGACGGAGCCCTCACCGTCACTCATTCAACGCACCTCTCACCGTCACCCGCCACTCCCCGTGACACGGAAGTGACTGTCCTCACCTCTCGGGAACGGGGCGTTCCCAACAATGTGGACCTCGATCAGGAGATGGCGAAACTGTCCGTCAACAATCTCCAGTATCAGGCAGCGGTCCAGGCGCTCATCAAGGAAATCGAGTTGCTGAGGACGGCCATCACAGAAGGAGGAAAAGCGTGAACATCTTGACAGCAATTCAAATCAGCGCCACGGGCCTCAGCGCCGAACGTACAAGGCTGAATATCGCTTCCATGAATCTCGCCAATGCCCAGGTCACCAGGACCCTCGATGGCGGTCCTTACAGGGCACGCTCCGTCGTTTTCAGCACCGTGCCATATGCCGAATCCGCACCTCCTTCCGGGACCGTTCCGCTTCACCCCTTTGCGGAAAAACTCGCCAGGGAATCACTGCATCTCGAGACGGTCCGGGTCAGCGGCATCGTTGAGGACCCGGGCCCGTTCCCCGAGGTCCATGACCCCGCCCATCCGGACGCGGACGAGAACGGAGTCGTCCGCATGCCCAATGTGAACGTGATGGAGCAGATGGTCGACATCATGACGGCAGCCCGGGCGTACGAGGCCAATGTGACCGCCATCAACACCGCGAAATCCATGGCCCTCAAGGCATTGGAGATCGGCCGCTAACAGCCTGAGAGGGGGCAATTCATGCAAATTCACCACGACGAGAAGATGATTCAAGGCGCAGCCGGCCTGCCGGAACGGGGGACAGTGAGACTGGACGGTTCCAGAGGGTTCGGCGAAATGCTGGAGGCCAGCATCGACCGGGTGAATCAGGAAATTCTAAGGGCTCAGGGCCTTTCGGAACTGCAGGCATCAGGTGGGGCCGTGGAATTGGCGGACACGGTGATTGCGCTCTCCAAGGCCGACCTGTCCTTCAGACTTGCGCTTCAGGTCAGGAACAAGGCCCTCGGGGCCTACGAAGAGATCATGCGGATGCAATTCTAACACGACACGGCTTGCGTGTCCGAGGTTATGATCCATGGCTACAGCCGGAGACGTTCTGCAGCAGATTAAGAGACTCTTTCTGGATCTCAGTGCGCGGCAGAAGTTCATTACCGGATCCATCCTTTTGCTGGTCCTGGCCGGCTTCGGCCTGATCTTCCTCATGACGAATCAGATCACCTACCGGACACTGTACACCGACCTGACCCCGGAGGCGGCATCCGAGATCATCGCATGGCTCAAAAACGAAGGTGTGCCCTGCAAATTGGCCCCGGGCGGAGATGCAGTCCAGGTTCCTGCGGAGCGGATGCACGAAACGCGTCTGGCCCTGGCCGGCGCGGGGCTTCCGAAGGGAAGCGGAGTCGGCTTCGAGGTCTTCGATCAGACAGCCCTCGGGGTTACAGACTTTGCACAGCAGGTGAACTACCAGAGGGCGCTTCAGGGCGAACTCGAGCGGACGATCGCACGCTTTCCCCAGGTAGCAAGCGCCCGGGTCCACATCGCGCAGCCCAAGGAATCTCTGTTCGTCAACGAAAGGAGAGAGCCGACGGCCTCGGTCGTCCTGCGCCTCAAACCCGGCGAGGGTCTCACCTCGACTCAGGTCAGGGCCATCACGCATCTCGTTGCCAGTGCCGTGCCCCGGCTCAAGGAAGAAAACGTCTCGCTGGTGGACACGACAGGCGAGGTGCTGAGCCGCGAGCCGGATGCCGGCGACAGTCTGGCCGCTCTGACCACGGGCCAGCTCGTGTATCAACGGAGGCTCGAAGACTACTACCGGCAAAAGATTCAGGGCATGCTCCAGGATGCCCTGGGCCCGGAACGGGCTGTGGCAAGGGTTTCTGCAGACATCGATTTCGATCAGATTCAGATCAACGAAGACCGCTACGACCCCGACATGGTAGCCGTCAGGAGCGAACAAAAGACGATCGAGACCGTCCGAGACGAAGAAAAAGGCGGGATTCCCGGGGTGAAGGGAGGCCTCGCCGACAAGATTCAGGGCAATGCAGGACTTCAGGCGACAGGCGTGGTCACCCAGAGAGAACACGACACGACCAACTTCGAGATCACCAGGCTCCAGCGGCAGGTGAACGGCGCCCTGGGGAAACTGAAACGCCTGTCAGTGGGGGTCCTGGTCGACGGGACATACAAACAGAACGGAGGCGAGACGGTCTATGTCCCGCGCACCCCGGAGGAAATGACCGATCTCGAACAGATCGTCAAGGCCGCCATCGGTTTCAGCCTGGAACGGGGAGACGATGTGAGCGTGGTGAACGTGGCCTTTCATGAAAGGGCCGCCGGAGTAGACGCCATGTCCAGGATGGTGGACGTGGGCAGCCGATTCTTCAAACCCCTGGCCAATCTCCTCCTCGCCCTGCTCTTCATTTTCCTGGTCTTGCGGCCGCTGCTCAACCGGTATGTCTTCAAACCGGAAACGGCCGAATCCGGACTCCCTGCCCTCCATACGGGCGAGCCCACCGCGCTGGAGCAACGGGCCGGTCCCGCAGTGGAAAAGCTGCCGCCACTCGAGCCGCTCCCGGATGTGAAACAGGAACTCCGGGAGGTGGCTGACAGTTACCCGGAACGGGCGGCAGCCCTTGTGAAGGTCTGGCTCCGCGAAAAGATGGATTCGGAAAAAAAACCGGAACGACAACCAGCCAAGGCCTGACGCTGTCATGAGCATCGATCTGGAAAATCCCAAGGGCCCGGTCAAGGCCGCAGTATTTCTCCTGGCCATGGGTGAAGAGTTCTCTTCCGAAGTCTTCAAATATCTAAAAGAAAACGAAATTCGCCAGGTATCCGGTCTCATGGCCCAGATCCAGCACATTCCCGGGGAGGCCGTGCAGGGAATCCTCAAGGAAGTTCGGGAGAAGATGGCCCTCGTCCAAGGCGAGGTGTCAGTCCCGGTGGAAGAATTTCTCAAAAAGGTCCTTTTCAGCTCCATGTCCCAGGACCAGGCGGAAAAGATCTACGAAGATATCATACGCCAGCTCCATCCTTCCACGTTCAAGAAGCTCTCCCATCTTGAGCCCAAAGTGATCGTGAACTTCCTGCGGAATGAACACCCCCAGACCGTGGCCGTGATCCTCGCCCATCTTGAACCGCTCCTTGCAGCGGAAATCCTGGAGGAGTTGCCGGAGAATCTGCGCCCCGAGGTGATGCTGCGCATCGCCCACCTGGAAAAAATCAGTCCGGACATCGTCGCTGAAATCGACCGGGTCCTCGAGGAAGAATTGTTCGCCGTGGAGATGAGCGCCGCCACAAAAGTGGGGGGAGCGGAGAAGGTTGCAGAGATTCTGAACAATGTAGACCGCACATTGGAGGAGACACTGCTCGAGAAGATCGAAGCGGGCTCCGAAAGCCTGGCGGAGGAGATCCGCAAGCTCATGTTCAAGTTCGAAGACCTGTTCGGAGTGGACGACGCGGCCATCATCCACATCCTCAAAGAGATCAGCACCGAGGAGCTCAAACTCGCCCTCAAGGCTGCCTCGGAAGAACTCAAGGAAAAATTCTTTGGAAACATGTCGGAACGGGCCTCTCAGATGCTCCGAGAGGACCTCGAGGTGATGGGTCCGGTCCGACTGAAGGAAGTCGAGCAGGCGCAACAGGCCATTCTCAAGGTGGCCAAACGTCTTGAAAGTGAAGGAAAGATCGTGCTGGGCGCAAAGGGAGGAGAAGAGATTCTTGTCTAGGGTCATCAAATCGGGCAGCGGTGCCGATCTCCAGCTGCAAGGCATCAGTGAGGCCTTCCAGGACGGCCACGTCCAGGAAGCGGGCGGGAAAGTTTCCTTCAACACCCTGGCCCAGCTCGTTGGGAACCAGCTGGCGAAGGAAAAGACGGGAACCGTTCCTGCTGGAGAAAAGGACACGCACCACGGGGGGACTCGAGGGAAACAGGATCAGGACTTCCAGGAGAAAGGGGCGGTGGAGGAGGCCGCCAGAGCGAGTCGGGCGGAGGCGGAAACCCTCCGAAGAGAGGCCGCAATTCTCGTGGAGCAGAGCCGTCTCAAGGCCCAGGAAATTGAAAGTGACGCATACAACCAGGGATTCGCCCAAGGGCAAAAAGACGGTGAGGAACTCGGCCGCAGGCAGTTCGAGGCCACCGGCCAGCGGCTTGAAAAGGTCATTCAGGCACTGAAAAGAAGAGGCGACGAGATCCTTCACAAATACGAGGCCCAGATGGTCAAACTGTGTCTGGCCGTGGCCAGGCGCATCGTGCTGAAAGAACTGGCCGTCGATCCGGGCACGGTGAACCACAGCATCCGAGCCGCCATGGAGAAGGTTATCGACCACAGTGAACTCACCATCCGTCTTCACCCCAAAGACGCGGAACTGGTCGGACAGCTCATTGAAAAGGAACTCGAGGCGCCGGGGGGACACCCGCTCACCATACTTCCAGACACCCGGGTGGAACCGGGTGGATGCCTTATAGAAACGGGTTTCGGCCTTGTCGACGCCACCATGACGTCGAAATGGGAGGCCATCACCGAGGCCGTAGACAGGGTGCTTTCGGCCCGTGCCGGGATTTCCCGGGACGCAGTGCCGAAACATGCCGAGGATGATCTGCGGAGAGCATCGGGAGGGCCGCACTGAAATGACGGCGGATGATCTCCAAGGAAACGACACCTGTGGGGGAATCGACTTCGGCCCGTATTTTCAAGCCGTGGAGGCGGCGGTCCCGGTGCGGGCTTGCGGCATCGTCAATCAGGTCGTAGGCATGGTCCTCGAAGGCTCCGGTCCGGGCGTCCCTGTGGGCAGCACTTGCAGGGTGAAGGTGCAAACCGGGGAAAGCCTGGCTGCCGAAGTCGTGGGCTTCAGGCAAAACCGCGTGCTCCTCATGCCCCTCGGGGAACTGCGCGGGGTGGAACCGGGAAGCAGGATCTCGAGTACGCGGAGCAGGGCGGAAGTGGCCGTAGGCCCGCAGCTTCTCGGAAGAATCATCAACGGACTCGGTGAGCCTATCGACGGCCAAGGGCCTGTGATGCCGGAGGACCATTACCCGCTCTATGCAGAACCCCTCAACCCCATGGATCGCCCCAGGATCGACACCCCGCTCGACGTGGGCGTCAGGGCCATCAACGCGTGCCTCACCCTGGGCAAGGGACAGAGAATCAGCATCATGGCCGGATCGGGGGTGGGAAAGAGCACCCTGCTCGGCATGATCGCCAGACATACTGCAGCCGATGTGAACGTCATCGCCTTGATCGGAGAACGGGGGCGCGAACTCAGGGACTTCGTGGAAAGAGATCTCGGTCCCGAGGGCTTCGCCCGCTCGGTGGTGGTGGTGGCTACATCCGACCAGCCCCCTCTCATCCGGCTCCGCGGGGCGTACCTCGCCACCGCCGTGGCGGAGTACTTCCGAGACAGGGGCAACGATGTAATCCTCATGATGGATTCCGTGACGCGATTCGCAATGGCCCAGAGGGAAGTCGGACTGGCCGTGGGCGAACCTCCCACTTCCCGCGGGTACACCCCGTCGGTCTTCGCCCACCTGCCGAGACTGCTGGAACGGACGGGACGCAAGGCTGGGGCAGGAAGCATCACCGGGATCTATACGGTTCTGGTCGAGGGCGATGACATGAACGAACCGATCGCGGATGCCATACGTTCCATTGTCGACGGGCACATTGTGCTGAAGCGCGAACTGGCTCACAGGGGCCATTACCCTGCCATTGACATCCTGGCCAGCGTCAGCAGACTCATGCGGGACATAACCGTGCCAGGACAGATGCAGGGCTACCAGCAACTGATACGGGTGCTCTCCACCTATCAGCGGGCAGAAGACCTCGTGAATCTGGGTGCCTATTCAAAGGGCACCAATCCTGAAATCGACTTTGCCCTGCAAAAGATCCAGGGCGTGATGAAATTTCTCCGGCAGGAAATCGAGGAATCGGCCCCTCATGAACACAGCGTAGCCGGTCTTATCGAACTCTTTCAGCGTTGAAGCATGGCCTACACGTTTCGCCTCGAAACCCTTTTGAACCTGAAACGGCGCCTCATGGAGGCTGCGGAGGCCGAGCTGGCCCGCCTGCTCAAGGAGCGGGACCTGACTGTGAGGCGGCTTGAAACGGCGCGGCGGGACCACGACGAAGCGGAAAGACGGCTGTCCCTCGCCCTCGCCGAAGGACTGTCGGCAGATCGATATCAATGGCACGCAGGCCACATTCGCCGTCTGATCGGGATTGAAGACGGCTGCAGGGAAGACCTGGCCGGCCTTGAGGTGGAGATCTGCAAGGCCCGGCACAGGCTGGCTGTGAAACACAGAGAAAAAGAGCTGGTCGAGAGACTCCGGGAGAGGGACTTTGCGGCCTTCGTCGCCGATGCCAAACGAGCAGAACAGAACCAGGCTGACGACATGGCTTCGATGCGCCATGGACGGAACGAATCAACAACCCGATGACAGAAAGGGAAATCCTGTGGGCCGTTACCTTCTACCTGTCCTGATAGGGGCCGGGGTGACGAAATTGATATTCACCGTCCTCTTCCTTTTCGGAGGCGAGATCCGGGGCGATCTCGCCCCGGCGACCGCATCGACTTCGGACCCGCGGCACACCGCAGTGTCGATGGCCGGCGGCACCTCGGTCCCGGCGTCTGGATGTCAACCAGAGACCCTGGAGGCCCTCAGGGTCCGAATACGAGAACTAGACGAACGGGAGGCGCGGCTGGAAGCCATGGAGAAGGACCTGGAACTCCTCAGCGGGGAGATAGAAAGGAGGATCCAGGAACTCAAAGCGTTACAGGTCCGGCTGGAAGGACCGGCGAAAACCGCGGCAAACGCCAGCGAGGCCCGATTCGAGCACCTAGTCGGCGTTTACAGCGCCATGGATCCATCCGCGGCCGCGGCCCTCCTCGACAAGATGGACGAATCCACGGTAGTGCGAATTTTTGCGTCCATGAAGAGCAAGAAGGTGGCCATGATCCTGGCCCTCATGGATCCCGACCGGGCGGCCCGGATCACCGACGTTCTCTCCAGGCGGAGGTTGCCCGGAGACGGCAATTCGTGATCCTTGACATTCCCCGGTCTTTTCCATTACTATTCCCGTGATCAAGCGGGTGTAGCTCAACTGGTAGAGTACAAGCTTCCCAAGCTTGGGGTCGCGGGTTCGATTCCCGTCGCCCGCTCCATCCCTTTTTGAGGTCTGCGCCGTCCGATGCCGAGATGGGCCGGCATGGGGACTTACTTCAATTAGTGGAGATTTTCCAGATGGTTATTCCTCCAAAAGAGGGATAACTTCGATATCTGCAATACTCTGCTAATGAAGTGGGCTCCGCCCACTTTATTTTTTTATGGCCAGCGAAACGGCTGACAAGGCGTCCGGGGGCATCGCCGGTCGTGTCCGCAGCCTCCTGGAAAAGGTGGTAGCCAGGGCGGGCATTGAGTTGTTGGATGTGGAATATCATCGGGGAGCCCGAGGGATGCTCCTGCGGCTCACCATAGACAAACCCGGCGGCGTGACAGTGGACGATTGTGCGGACGTGAGCCGGCTTGCGGGCGACATTCTGGACGTGAAGGACCCGGTGCCCGGCAAGTACCGTCTCGAGGTTTCGTCACCTGGCATAAACCGTCCGCTCAAGCGCCGGGAAGATTTTGAGCAATACGCCGGCCAGAAGGTGTTCATCGAGACCAGGGAGCCTCTTGAGGGCAGGAAACGTTTTCGAGGGGTACTCAGAGGCGTGCAGCAAGGACAGATCGTGGTGGCTCTGGACCGGACCACTGTGGAGATCCCCCTCTCACAGATCTCAAAGGCCCGGCTGAATATCATCTGAAAAGGATCGACGACAGGAAATGGCTTCGGAACTCAAGAGAATCATCGATCAGGTGAGCAGGGAAAAGGGTCTTGACCGGCAGGTCCTCATCGGCGCCCTCGAAGAGGCCATAAAATCCGCGATCAAGAAGCGCCATGGCGCGCGGCTGGATCTCGACGTCAGTTACAACGACGCTCAGGGGGAGATCGAGGTATTTCAGTACAGAAACGTTGTGGAAGAGGTGGAAGACGATGAGACGGAAATCGCCTTGGAGGAGGCCCGAGAACTTGACCCGGACAGCCAACTCCACGACAGTCTCGGGACCAAGATGGACATCTCCGCTCTGGGAAGAATCGCCGCACAATCAGCCCGCCAGGTGATAATCCAGAAGATGAAGAGCGCCGAGAGGGACGTGATCTACGACGAGTTCAAGGATCGGGCCGGAGACATCGTGAACGGGATCGTTCAGCGGTTCGAGCGGGGGAACGTGATCGTGAATCTGGGCCGCACCGAGGCCCTTCTTCCCGTCTCCGAGCAAATCCCTACGGAGAGTTACCGGCGGGGCGACCGGATCCGTGCCTATATCCTCGAAGTGAGAAAATCAGTCCGGGACCCCCAGGTCATCCTGTCCAGGACACACCCTGATTTTCTCATAAAGCTGTTCGAGCTTGAGGTCCCCGAAGTGGCGGAGAGAATCGTGCAGATCATGGGCGTGGCGAGAGAGCCCGGGAGCCGGGCCAAGATCGCAGTGAGTTCCAGGGAGTCGGACGTGGACCCTGTGGGCGCGTGCGTGGGCATGAGAGGTTCTAGGGTACAGGCCGTGGTCCAGGAACTCAGGGGTGAAAAGATAGATATCGTGCCATGGAGCCCGGACCCGGCGAAGTACGTGTACAACGCCCTGGCTCCGGCGGAGTGCTCCAGGGTCATTGTCGACGAAGCGAACCTTGCCTTGGAGGTCATCGTGCCCGACGATCAACTCTCTCTGGCCATAGGGCGCCAGGGGCAGAATGTCCGCCTGGCGGCAAGGCTGATGGGGTGGAGGATCGACGTGAAAAGCGAGACCAGGTATCTCCACCTGGAGGACCCGCAGTACCGGACCTTGTTGCAGGTACCAGGTATGACGGAAAATATCGCCGACAAGATATTCGATCAGGGTACGACCTCACCTGAAGAGCTCGTTAAGGCCGACCCGAAGGAGCTGGCGCGGGAAGCGGGCATCAACGAAGACGTGGCACTTTCTCTGGTGACTGCCGCCGGAGGGCTTGTTGAGCCAACCCCTGCCGGCCCCATCGAGGCGACCGGCGGCGAACCGGAGCCGGCGGCCGACGAAATCGGGCCTGACGAAAAAAGGGAACGGCCTGCAGCCGTGAAGGCGGGCGAATCCGAAAACTCAGAGCCATGATTTCGAAGCGGACTCCCTTGCGGACATGCATCGCCTGCGGAAAAAAGGACTCGAGAAATGCCCTTTTGCGCATCGCCCTTTCCGACGGAGACCTCACATGGGACGAGAGGCGAAGGCTTCCGGGTAGAGGCGCTTACGTGTGCGGGAATCCCGGATGTCGAGAGCGGGTCCTGGCAAACCACAGAAGGTGCCTCGACAGGGCATTTCACCCGAAGAGGCAGGAGGTACGACGGTCCGACAAGAACGGCGGAAGGAAGCGGGAACTGAACACGAGACAGTAGCCATGCTGGGGGCGAAGCACAGGAATGACTAAGATCAGAGTGCATGAACTGGCCAAGGAATTCGGGATGGCCAGCAAGGAAATGGAAGCCAGGGTCAAGGACCTGGGTTTCAATATCAAAAATTATATGAGCACCCTCGAAGACCACGAAGCACAGGAGATCAGACGCGAACTCCGGGGGGAGAAGGCAGCCGAACAGGCTGCCGAAAAAGAAGCCCAACCCAGGACGGTGGTACGACGGAAACACCAGGTGATTCGCCTGAAGAAGGTGATCCGGCCGAGTGAGCCCGAAATGGAAGGCCCGGCCCTGGCCCAAGCGTCTGAACAGAAGGCCGAGAGGCCGGAGGAGCCCCATGCGGTGGAACCGGTGATCGTCCAAGCAGAAGCGCCGCCCCAGGAAACAGAACTGAGCCTCGTAACCGAACCACAGCCAGAGACGCCAGGCGAACCCATCGAGCCGGCTGGACCAGAGAGCGTGATTCCGGCGGTGGAAGAGCCGGAGCGCCGGGCCCCAACCGCTGCAGAGACCGAGGCCTCGGCGGCGGAAGCGGCAGCCGGACCTGAAGAGGCACGGCCGGAACCGGAAAAGACTGTGGGCCCGGAAAACGCGACCCCGGCTCCGGGCGGGGAGACCACTAGGCCTGAACCCAAGACCTATGTCAAGATCCTGGACAGACCGCGGATTCACATTCCCAGGCCCGGTCCCAAAACCCCCAGGCCTTCGCAGCAGCCTGCGATTGCTCAAGAAAAGGCAGCCGCGACACGAGGGGTGGGACCTGTGCCGTCGGAGCCGGACGCGGCATCCATTGAAAAAAAAGGCAAGAAAAAAACCAAAAGGGTGGTGCAGATCTCGGACATGGACGGACAGCCCCGCCGCCGCCGGGCCGCCACTGCCAAGCGAAAGGAAAAACTCAAACCCATCAACAAACTTATCGTGGAAGAAGTGGAGCCCGTCGCGACGCCGATCTCCGAGGAGGAATGGGTCTCGGATCTTGATGATCGGAGGGCCGGTCGGCCGGGGGCAGCCCCCAAGCCCGGTACGGCCCGGCCCAAGGCGGCCAAGCGCAGGTTCGCCATCTATGAAACCATCCAGGTGGGCGACCTGGCCAAACGGATGGGCATCAAAGTGGGTGATGTCATCTTGAAGCTCATGGGCATGGGGATAATGGTCACGGCGAACCAGGCGATTGATTTCGACGTGGCCAGCGTGGTGGCGTCAGACTTCGATTACGAAGTGGAGAAAAAGGCGGTGGCCGAGGATATGCTCCAAATAGAGGATACCGAGATGGGAGAGCCGAAACTGCGCCCGCCGGTGGTCACTGTCATGGGCCATGTGGACCACGGCAAGACATCCCTCCTCGATGCGATTCGACATGCCGACGTGGCCTCGGGAGAGGCCGGAGGCATTACACAGCACATCGGCGCGTACCATGTCACCCTGCCCTCGGGCAATGAAGTGGTCTTCCTGGATACCCCAGGCCATGAAGCCTTCACGGCCATGCGCGCCAGGGGGGCGAAAGTCACTGACATCGTGATTCTGGTCGTGGCGGCCGATGACGGCGTGATGGCCCAGACCCGCGAAGCCGTCGATCACTCCAAGGCCGCCGGGGTCCCCATCATCGTCGCGGTAAACAAGATAGACAAGGCCGGCGCGAATCCGGACAGGGTCAAGTCCGAGCTCGCAGAACTGGGCCTGGTGCCCGAGGAATGGGGCGGCGACACCATCTTTGTAAACATCTCCGCAAAGCAGAAGACAGGCATCGAGGAGCTGCTGGAAATGCTGGCTCTGCAGGCGGAAGTGCTGGAACTCAAGGCCGACCCGAGCAGGCCTGCCAGAGGTCATGTGGTGGAGGCCCAGCTCGACAAGGGCCGAGGTCCGGTGGCCACGCTGCTGGTCTCGGAAGGCACGCTGCGGACCGGCGACGCCCTTGTCTGCGGCATCCATCACGGCAGAATAAGGGCCATGATCAGCGACAAGGGGGAACAGATGGAGGCCGCTGGTCCCTCCATGCCTGTGGAGATCCAGGGGCTTTCCGGGGTGCCTGAGGCGGGCAACGAATTCTCCGTGCTGCCCGACGAGAAGAAGGCCAGGGAGGTGGCGGAATACCGGCAGCGCAAGGCCAGAGAGATAGAGCTCATCAGAAGCGGCAAGATGAGCCTTGACAACGTCTTCGAGAGATTTCGGGAACAGGAACTCAAGGAACTCAATCTCGTCCTCAAGACCGATGTCCAGGGATCCATGGAGGCGCTGGCCGAGGCATTGCGCAAGCTGAGCACCCAGGATATCAAGGTGAATATTGTCCGCAGCGGCATCGGCGCCATTGCCGAAACGGATGTCCTTCTGGCATCGGCGTCAAACGCCATCGTCCTTGGCTTCAACGTCCGGCCGAGCACCCAGGCGAAAAGCCTTGCGGAACGCGAACAGGTGGAGATCCGATTCTACGACGTCATCTACAAGGCCCTTGAGGATGTCCGCAGTGCCATGGTTGGGCTCCTCGAACCGGTGTACGAAGAGAAGACCCTGGGACACGCCGAGGTCCGGCAGACCTTTCACGTTCCCAAGGTGGGCACCGTGGCCGGATGCTATGTTCAGGACGGAGTGATCCAGAGAAACGCACAGGTCCGCCTTCTCAGGGAAAATGTCGTGGTCTACACCGGCAAAATCTCCTCCTTGCGCCGGTTCAAGGACGATGTCCGTGAAGTGCAGACAGGATATGAGTGCGGCATAGGCCTGGAAAAATTCAACGATGTGAAGGTGGGTGACGTGATCGAAGTTTATAGGATGGAAGAAGTCGCCCCGGTTCTGGGAGAGTCGCTCGCCGAAAGCGCCCTCAAGAGGGATGAAAACGAGAAGGGCCAGAACAGGCCGTGATAGTGGGCGTAGCCAGACTCACCGTGAGACTGCCGGAGAATCACTCCCTCAAGGGGAAACGCCGGGTCATCAACAGTCTCATCGGACAGATCCGGAGCCGTTTCAATGTTGCCGTTTCGGAAGTGTCCCAGCACGATATGTGGCAAAGGGCCGAACTCGGCATATCGACGGTGGGAAACAGCCGACCCGTGATCAATTCGGCCCTGGACAAGGTACTTGACTTCGTGGAGACTACCCTGCTGGTGGAAATCATCAGAACGGACATGGAAATCATCCATCTGGGAGAGGCCCCCTCCCTGTTCCATGCCGGAGGAGAGCACTGAACATGGCCCACCGATTCCCCCGTTCCAAGAGGGTGGCGGATAGCATGAAACGGGAGACCGCGGCCATCCTGATGCACGATGTCAAGGAACCTGGAATCCAGGGACTCGTCACCGTCATGGGTGTTGAGATCTCCAACGATCTCAGACACGCAAAAATCTTCGTATCCGTCATGGGCAACGAACAGGAACGCGCCTCAGCTCTGGCGGGCCTGGACAAGGCGACCGGCTTCATCCGGCGTATCCTCGGCTCCCGTATGGATCTGAAGCACATGCCGGAGATTCGATTCCACCTGGACAGGAGCATCGAGGATCAGGAAAAAATCGCGCGCCTCATCGGCCAGACACGGCGTGCTGAGCAGGCGGAATCGTGAAACACACAACCATAATCGAACATCCAACCGCCGCCGCCCTGGGTCCTGTATGCGAGAAACTGCGCGGCGCGGAGCGCCTCCTGATAACATGTCACATCAAACCGGACGGGGACGCCCTGGGCTCGATGCTTGCCCTAGGGCTTGCATTCAAGGCCAGGGGAAGGGAAGTCACCCTCTACAGCGAGGAACCGGTTCCGAACCTCCTGCGCTTTCTTCCCGGTGCCGATCTCGTGGTCTGCCGGGTAGCTGACCCCCTGCCCGAAGACACCACTCTCGTGGTCCTCGACTGCAACGAGCCGCAACGGATCGGAAGGGAGGCGCAGCGGCTGATAGATGCCGCCTCGTCGATCGTGGTACTGGACCACCACCTCAGCCGCACGCCGCCGTTTTGGGGGTCGAAGGCCCACCGCGCACAGGGCTGCTGTGTGAGCTATGTACTGCCGGAGATCTTCGCCACCGGGGCCATCGTCTTCTGGGTCCTCCGGGATCTCGGCTGGACAATCACCCCGGACGTTGCCACCAACCTTTACACCGCCATCCTTTCGGATACAGGCTGTTTTCGGCACAGCAACACGACGAAAAGTACGTTCGAGATGGCTGCGTTCCTGGTGGAATCCGGGGCTGACCCTCACGGCGTCGCCGTGAAACTCTATCAGAACTGCCCGGTACGGCGGCAGCGCCTCCTGGCTTTGATACTTCAGACCCTTGAGCTGCATGGAGGCGGCCGGGTAGGCCTCCTCCTGGCCACGGCCGAGATGTTCCGCCAGGCCCAGGCCGCCGAGGAAGACGCCGAAGATTTTGTCGCGTACGCACGGTGCATCGACTCAGTGGAAGTGGCCGTGTTTATCAAAGAGACCCAACCAGGGCGGGTCTCCGTGAGCCTGAGATCGAAATCAGCCTTCAACGTGGCGGATTTCGCCCGGACCTTCGGAGGCGGAGGTCATTTCCATGCCGCAGGATTCCGTGCGCCCGGGACCGCACCCGAGATCAGGGACGCCGTGCTCGAGAGGCTCGGCCCGGTCTTCCCGGACCGGGGGAAACATCATGCGTGACGGCATCCTCGTCCTGGACAAACCGGCCGGCATCACCTCCTTTCAGCTGGTCAGGACGGTCCGCCGCACCCTGGGCCTCAAAAAGGCCGGCCACACAGGGACCCTTGACCCCATCGCCACGGGGGTTCTTCCAGTATGCCTGGGAGGGGCAACCAAACTCGTCCAGTTTCTCATGCACGGCCCGAAGGCGTATGCCGGCACCATGACGCTGGGCGTGACCACCGACACGTACGATGCCGAAGGCCGGATCACAGCGAAACGCTGCATGTCGTCCGGACTGGATATCACCGGGATCCGGGCGGTGGCCAGGCGGTTCACCGGCAGTATGCTCCAGAGCCCACCGCCCTTTTCGGCTGCCAAGTTCCAGGGGCAGCCACTATACAAACTGGCCCGTAAGGGAATCGTGGTCGAGAAGGACCCGAGACCCGTGGATGTCTTTTCCCTTGAAATCGAGGCAGCGGATCTCCCCCTGGTACGATTCACCATTCGCTGCTCGAAGGGGACATACGTGCGATCGATCGTCCACGATATCGGGCTGGCTCTGGGATGCGGCGCGCATCTGAGCGCCCTGAGGAGAGTGGAGTGCGGACCCTTCACGGCGGAACAGGCCATCAAGGTTGAAGCGCTGGAAGGCCTGGTCAGGTCCGGGGGCGTTGCGGACCTGATCATTCCCCCCTGGGATGCCTTGAGCCACATCCCGGCGGTGGTCATAGACCGCGGAACCGCAGAAGAAATCACGCATGGCCGCCCGGTGTCCGCTGCCAGGATCGCCGAGTTTCTGGAACAGCAGGACACGAAGCCCGGGGAGGGAATCCCGTTCCTTCGCCTGCTGGTGAACCCGCAGAACCTCCATCCGGGCACCGGCGGAGGCGGGGAGAATGAACTCATATCCGTGGTGGCCTGGCCAGGACGCTATGATGAAGGACAGGATACCTTGCGTCCATTGAAAACGTGGGTGAGACCGCCTCTCAGGACCGCGGGAGCCTGCACCGCATGAGGGAAAATTTTTCCGTTTTACATTGAATCCATCGTGGATAAGGAGGAGAAAACCTGTGGTACTGGACCCGGAACAAAAAAAGAATATCATCGAGCAACACAAAGTCCATGCAACGGACACGGGTTCGCCCGAAGTGCAGATTGCGCTGTTGAGTGCCAGAATAGTCTACCTGACCGAGCACTTCAAAATACACAAGAAGGACCATGGATCCCGGCGAGGCCTTCTGAAACTCGTCGGACAGCGGAGAAGGCTCCTGGACTATCTGAAGAACCAGAACGTGGACCGGTACAGAAATATCATCCAGCAACTCGGAATCCGCAAGTAAAGGGAGCAGCCTCCGCTGTTGCAGCAGACATCAAAGGAAGCGCAGACTGATGACCAAAGTACAAACGCAGTTGAATGGGCTGAATTTCAGCCTCGAAACGGGACGGCTGGCCAAACAGGCCAACGGCGCGGTGGTTGCCAGCCTTGGCGAGACCATGGTGCTCGTGACGGCCGTCACCTCCGGACAGGTGCGGGAGGGCATAGATTTTCTGCCGCTGCTGGTCGACTATCAGGAAATGTTTTACGCCGCCGGCAGGATACCTGGTGGGTATTTCCGCCGGGAGATAGGCAGGCCGAGCGAAAAGGAGACCCTCACATCGAGATTCATAGACCGCCCCCTGCGGCCGAGATTCCCCGAGGGCTATCGATACGACACACAGATCATAGCCACGGTGCTTTCCCTCGATCCGGAAGTTGACCCGGACGTCGTGGCCATCACCGGGGCCTCAGCAGCCCTGTGCATTTCAGACATACCATTCAACGGTCCCATCGCCGGGGTGCGCGTGGGCAGAGTGGACGGTTCCTATGTTGTCAATCCGACCAACACCCAGCTCTCGGCCTCGGACATCAACATAATAGTAGCAGGGACCAGGGACGCCATCGTGATGGTGGAGGGTGCGGCCGCCGTCTTGCCAGAAAAGGAAGTTCTGGAGGCAATCTTTTTCGGCCACGAGGCACTGAAACCCCTAATAGATCTCCAGGATGAGATGGTGGCCGCGGTCGGAAGACCCAAAATGGCGATCGTCCATCCAGCTGTCGACCTCGAGCTGCAGGAGCGCGTAAGGGCGCTTGGAGAGGCCGCTACCAGGGAAGCCATCAGGATCCCCGCCAAGACGGATCGAAGCAGCGCGATCAAGCGCCTTCGCGCCGAGGTCCAGGAGTCACTCAGCACCGTCTTCCCCGGCCGTGAGAAGGAAATTTCAGGGATTCTGCATGACCTTGAAAAGGGCCTCATGCGCCAACTCATCGTGGAGGAACGATGCCGGATCGACGGCCGCGGTTTTCGCGACATCCGCCCGATTTCGTGCTCAGTGGGGGAACTGCCCCGGACCCACGGTTCCGCAGTGTTCACCCGGGGGGAGACCCAGGTCCTGGCCGTCGCCACCCTGGGCAGCTCCGAGGACGAGCAGCGAATAGAATCCCTGGGCGGCCAGATGTTCAAGCACTTCATGCTCCATTACAATTTCCCCCCTTACTGTGTAGGCGAAGTACGGCCGTTGCGCGGTCCGGGGCGGCGGGACATCGGACACGGCGCCCTGGCGGAAAGGGCCCTCGCCGGCGTGGTGCCCCCGCCCGAGGATTTTCTATACACCATCCGCATCGTCTCCGAGGTCCTGGAGTCAAACGGATCTTCTTCAATGGCGACGGTTTGCGGAGGGACCCTGGCCATGATGGACGCGGGCATACCGATCCGGGACATGGTGGCCGGCGTCGCCATGGGACTCATCAAGGGCGGTGACGAGGTGATCGTCCTGTCGGACATCCTCGGGGACGAAGACCACCTGGGGGACATGGATTTCAAAGTCGTCGGCACCGAGGAGGGTGTGACGGCTCTGCAGATGGACATCAAGATCTCGGGCATCAGTCAGGAAATTCTCGAGAAGGCCCTCCTTCAGGCACGGGAGGCGCGCCACCACATCCTGGGCAGGATGCGCGAAGTCATAGACCGGCCGCGGGGAGAACTTTCGCTCCACGCCCCCCGGATCACCACCCTGCAGATCAACCCAGACAAGATCCGGGACCTCATCGGCCCGGGAGGGAAAAACATCCGGGCTATCATCGCGGATTGCGGCGTGAAGATCGATGTCGAGGATTCCGGACGGGTCAATATCTTCTCCCCCTCGGGAGAGGCTGCCCTGCAGGCCATCGAGAGGATCAAGGCCCTCACCCAGGAGGCGGAAATCGGCCAGATCTACAAAGGCACAGTCAAAAAAATCATGGACTTCGGCGCCTTTGTGGAGATCCTGCCAGGCACTGACGGGCTGGTCCACATCTCGCAGCTGGAAAACAGAAGGGTGCAGGACGTGAAGGATGTCCTGAGCGAGGGTCAGGAAGTGCTCGTAAAGGTGATCGACATTGACAAGCAGGGCAGGATCAAGCTCAGCCGGAAGGCGGTGATGAACGAGACCGCCGGCGAACACCAGAAATGAAAGAGCCATTTTCCAAGACGGTCCTCCCGAACGGAATCAGAGTCCTGACGGAACACATGCCACACGTCCACTCGGTGTCTCTCGGCATATGGGTCGCCGCTGGATCTCGGGATGAAAACGATGCTGATTCGGGAATTTCACACTTTATCGAACACATGCTCTTCAAGGGCACACGGCAGCGCTCCGCCCTCGATATCGCGAAGAGCTTCGACCAGATGGGAGGCCTTTCCAACGCTTTCACCACCAAGGAAAACACCTGCTTCCATGCAAAGGTCCTCGACTCGCACCTTGACAGGGCACTCGAGCTCTTCGCGGACATTATCCTCCGCTCGAAATTCGACAGCGACGAAATGGAAAAGGAACGTCAGGTAATCCTCCAGGAAATCAGCATGGTGGAGGATTCGCCCGACGACCTCATCCACGACCTCTTCACTGCCTCATACTGGCCGGGGAACGGACTTGGACGCTCCATCCTGGGCACCAGCGAAACGGTGTCTGCCATGGCCCCGGAGAGGCTAAAATTCCATGTGGCCAGGGCGTACGCGGGTCCGACGCTCCTGCTGGTCGCTGCCGGCAGTGTGGACCACCATAGGCTGGTCGATCGCGTCGCCGGGCTCTTTGGAGATATCCCGCCCCGAGCAGATCTCCCCCGCAGAACCAGGCCCAAACCGAACCTGGGGGCCAGTGTGATCCGGAAGGATCTGGAGCAGGCCCACCTGCTCATAGGATTTGAAGGCCCTTCGGCCACGGATCCCGGCAGGTACCCGGCCATGTTGATGAATGTGATCCTGGGGGGATCGATGAGTTCCAGACTGTTTCAGGAGATTCGGGAACGGCGTGGGCTGGCCTACTCGATCTATTCGTTCCTTTCTGCCTACGAGGATGTCGGGACTCTCGGCGTTTACGCCGGAATTTCGCCGGACGAGATCGCCACCGTGACGGAGATCATTCAGGAGGAAATCGCCAAAATCGCCAGGGAACCGGTGGATCCGGACGAACTCGACGCAGCCCGGGACCATGTGAAGGGAGGTCTGCTCCTCTCGGCCGAGAGCACGGACGCACGGATGACCAGACTCGCCAAGAACGAAATCACCCTGGGCAAATTCGTGTCCTACGAGGAAGTCCTTCAGGCCCTCGATGCAGTGACCGGCGAGGAAATCATGACCCTCGCCGAGGCAAGCCTGGGCGGCGGGGCTTCCATGGTCTGCCTGGGTCCTGTTTCCGACGCAGAAGCCGGTCGGTGGAATTCCCTGGCGGGGATATGACCGACGGCGCGAAAGAGATGACGGCCTGCATCCCCGAAAGGCCGGCGGAACAGGTCTCCGTAAAGATCCACCTCCTGGCGCCCGACCTCGGAATCGCGCTGCCCCGATATATGAGCGAATCCGCCTCGGGTATGGACCTCGCCGCCGCCGTCGAAGACGACCTGGCCCTCCCCCCTGGCCGGATTGCGCTCGTCCCGACAGGGGTGGCTGTCGCGCTCCCTCCGGGCTTTGAATTCCAGATCCGCCCCAGGAGCGGCCTGGCTGTGAAACACGGAATCACGGTCGTCAATGCCCCGGGAACAATAGATGCCGACTACAGAGGGGAGATCCGGGTGGGGCTCATCAACCTCGGCGGAGAGACCGTCTCCATAAGAAGAGGGCAGAGGATCGCGCAGATGGTGCTGTGCCGTGTCTGGCACGTGCGCTGGCAGGAGGTGGAGACACTGCCACCGAGCCGCAGGGGAGCGGGGGGCTTCGGACACAGCGGAATCTATTGACGAGCCTTGTGAACAGGAATAAAAGGTGCCCATGGTGAAAAAAGGCCTCTACGAGCCTCCCCCTTTGAAAATCGGCGATCTCACCGTCCCGCTTCCCATCATTCAGGGCGGAATGGGGGTGGGGATCTCCATGTCCGGACTCGCCTCGGCGGTGGCCCGAGCGGGCGGCGTCGGGGTCATAGCCGCGGTGATGATCGGGATGACCGAGCCGGACTTTCACAGGAACCCGGCGGAGAGCACGGTCCGTGCCCTGACTAAACAGATCCGGAGGGCCAAGGAGCTGGCTCCTGGAGGAGTAATCGGGGTCAATCTCATGGTGGCCCTCCAGGCATACGAGGACTTGGTCGGTGTCACGGCCAGGGCCGGAGCCGACCTCATCATCAGCGGGGCCGGGCTCCCGCTCAAGCTCCCGGCGATGGTCCCCCGGGACTGCCATCCGAAGCTCATCCCCATCGTCTCCTCGGGGCGGGCGGCCCACATCCTTTGCCGCAGATGGAGCGACCACTTTTCCCGGCTTCCGGATGCCGTCGTGGTGGAGGGACCTGAGGCCGGAGGCCATCTGGGCTTCAAGCCGGAGGAACTGGACGCCCCGGCGAACCTTTTGGAGAATCTCGTGCCGCAGGTCATGAAGGCGGTGGAGCCCTTCGAAAGTCAGGCAGGACGTTCTATTCCGGTGATTGCCGCAGGCGGGGTGTACACCGGCGCGGACATGTACCGTTTCCTGCGCATGGGGGCTGCCGGGGTCCAGATGGGAACGCGCTTTGTGGCCACCCACGAGTGCGACGCGTCGGATGCATTCAAGCAAGCGTACCTCAAAGCGAAGAAAGAGGATATCAACATCATCATAAGCCCTGTAGGCCTGCCGGGCCGCGCCCTCAAGAGTCCCTTCATAGAAAAGGCGAAAACCGGGGAAAAGAGACCTCGACGCTGCACGAACAAGTGCCTCAAGACCTGCGATTACAAAGAGGCACCCTACTGCATCAGCATGGCCCTCATCAATGCGCAGAGAGGCAACCTCGATGCCGGGTTCGTATTCTGCGGGTCCAATGTGTGGAGAGTGGACAAGATCGTCTCGGTCCAGGAACTCATGGACGAACTGGTCGACGGCTACAGGGAGGCGGCCCGGGCCGACGGCTCAGCCGGCCACGCCTTCGGCGGGCACGATCCTTCCGCACCCACGGACAATGGGGCACCGGCCGTGGGATTCGGCTGAAAGGCAAGGGCATCTGCTCCCCTCACCCTCCTCATCACAGGAGGTCAATCCAGCCGTGGACGCCCTCCCGTTCTCCATACTGCAGACCTGTGATCTCGTCGAAGAGCCTCTGGGCCAGGGGGCCGGTTTCGCCGCCATTGATATGATAACTCCGCCCCTTATAAAACAGTGACCCCACAGGGGAAATGACCGCCGCCGTCCCCGTTCCGAAGCATTCCTTCAAACTTCCGTCGCCGGCATTCGTGAGAATCTCGTCAATGGACACAGCCCTCTCGTGCACGTCCATGCCCCAGTCCCGGGTCAGCCGCAGCACAGAGTCCCTTGTGATGCCCGGCAGAATGCTTCCCGTCAGGGCCGGCGTCACCAGGGTCTCTCCCATGAGGAAGAAGATGTTCATCGTCCCCACCTCCTCCACATACCGGCGCTCGGCGGCATCCAGCCAAAGAACCTGAGTGAATCCCTGCTCCTTGGCCTTTTCGGAGGCCATGAGGCTTGCAGCGTAGTTGCCGGCTGTCTTGGCCTCCCCCACTCCACCCCTGGCCGCCCGGACATAGCTGTCCGTCACGTAAATCTTCACCGGATTGAAGCCTTCGGCGTAATAGGCCCCCACTGGGCTCAATATGACAGCCAGGAGATACTCCCTGGCAGGCCGCACACCCAGAAAGGCCTCGGTGGCGATCATGAAGGGGCGTATGTAGAGTGAGGTCCCCCGGGCCCGCGGTATCCACCGTTCCTCGATACGGAGCAATTCCTTCATCGCCTCGATCAGCATGTCCTCGTCCACCTGGGGCATGCACATCCTCCACGCGGAGCGGTTCAGCCGGGCCACGTTGTCCCGGGCCCGAAAGAGCCTGATTCGCCCATCCCCGCCCCGATAGGCTTTCAGTCCCTCGAAAATGGCCTGGCCGTAATGGAGGCACACCGCCGCCGGATCCAGAGAAAACTGGCCGTAGGGGATGACTCTGGCCCTATGCCATCCCCGGTCCTTGTCAAAATTCCAGAGGAACATGTGATCCGAAAAGTGAATACCGAAACCGAGCTTGTCTTCGGGTGGAAGTTTCTGGCGCCGTGACTCGGGTAGCAGATCCAGTGTGATGTCCATCGCGAGAGATTCGTCCTTTCCATACGGGCCCCAACATAGTGTCCGGACAGCCGTGTGGGATTGATAAAAGCTCCAGACCGTTTTAACGCAGACCGGGGCAGCAGGGCAAGTGTCAAAAAGGGGCAGAGGCTGCCGGCGGCAGGTGATCCGGCCCCCCCGCAGTCGTTCCGCCGCTTTCGGCGGCGGAGGCCGGCTTTCGCGCCGCCAGCCAGGCGTTAACCTGCAGCGTCCTGAACGTATCCGGCGGCCCGATGGTGTGAGGATGGAACGGCACCCAGCCCGCCGCGGCAGGGCGCAGTCCATCGAAAACCACCCGTTCCCACATGTCCACATAGCCGAGGGAGATATCAAGCAGCGGCCTCAGGACCCGGAGTCGGCCCGCATCGTCCTCACCCAGTACCGGAGGCCCCCACCGCCGATCACGGAAGGATTCGAACCACATCCCAGGCCTCCTCGCGCCGTCGAGCTTGTCCATCATGGATGCATCCTCCCAGGCCTCCCAGGGCCGATCAAGGCTGTACAGCACGGCCTCCTCCACCTCGCTGCTTCCCTGGACTGCGAGATACATCCAGCCTTCATAGTCGGGATTGTCCTGCCGGACCAGCTCCCGGCCGTTGTCCTGGAAACTCCACACAGCGTGGCAGACCGCGCAGTCCACCAAAGCTCTATCCTCATCGCCGTGACCCGGAACCTCAGGTACCAGAGGCGCGCCGGAAAACGCGGCATCCGGACCACCGCCGTGACAGTCCATGCAGGCCCGCCCCAACACGCCGTCATCGCCCCGTTCCCGGCACGGGCCCTCCCGGTGGCAGACAGTACATGCCATTCCAGCCGAGGCATGGCAATCCGGGGTCATCTGAAGCCATTCCACCCCGTAAGGCCGGGCGAGTTGCGCCCCCCGCCGGAGGGGGGCCCGGTAGTCGGCATCGTAATCCTTTTCAAACCGCCCGTAGTAGTCCCAGCCGACGAAATTGCCGTGATGGCAGGCAAGGCACCGCTGATCACGGACCTCTCCGCGAAACACGTGGTCGCCTGGAGCACCGGCGGGCCCCTCCAGATGACAGGCCGCGCAACCGGTTCCACGGCGGGTCCCGGAGTAAGAATCGCCCCTGTAGAAGACATGACAGCGGAGACACCGCCTCCTCAGAAGATCCGCCACCAGCCCCTGTGCCGAGACCGGCGGCTCCTCAACCGGAATGGCGTCCAGTCCTGGGGCCTCCTCTCCGGGGAAGTATACGGACCAGACGCCGCCTATTTCACCCTCAAGGGTGTAATGTCTGGAAGACCGGGCCGCGGTCACCTCCGCCGGATGACACGGGCCGCAGGCGCGCGCCATGTGCAGGGGGTGGCCGGGTGCGGCTACCAGATCCCTATGGGCCTCGGAACGGAGGTATCCATCGGCGTCCCCCTGATGACAGACGGTGCAGCCCATATCGTGGTCGGGGTCCACGGTCACGACATGGCACCGGCGGCAGCCCTGAGCGCCGAGCGGAGATCCACCGAAGGGAACCTGGCACCCGCAAATAAACAGGGCCAGCATCAACCCAAAACACCCGACAATTCTCTCCTGCTCACTTCTCATCACACCACGGATACTTTACAATTCTGGCCGGACTGTCTCCATTTTTTTCCGACGGTCCTCGGCAGCCAAAACGGGGCACAGAAACCGTCGCGAACACTGTGGGAGCGAGACAACGCATGAGCAAGAGAGCCGCACCACGGCACGCCCCGGCGCCCGGATCCAGCGCTCCGCACGAGGCCCTCTCCCGGAGGGACCGGGACGGCACGCCCCTGGACTACCTCGACAGCTTCCAGTTTCACGGTTTCCGCCTCGGCCTGGAACGTATGACGGCCATCCTCCATGCCATGGAGGATCCCCACCTCTCCTATCCCTGCGTCCACGTCGCCGGAACCAACGGAAAGGGCTCGGTCTGCGCCATCCTGACCAGCGTGCTCGATGCCGCCGGATACAGAGTCGGATTGTACACCTCGCCCCACCTCCTGTCAGTGAGGGAACGGTGCCGGTGCGGCGGGATGATCATCCCCGAGGCGGAACTGGACGTGCTCATCCTGAGGATCAGGCGGTTGGTCGAGAAGGGCTTCGAGCTGAGCTATTTCGAGTACACCACGGCCCTCGCCATGGCCTGGTTTGCTGAAAAACAAGTTGACATCGCGGTTCTGGAGACAGGACTGGGGGGCAGGCTCGACGCAACCAATGTCGTCACCCCGCTGGTCTCCGTGATCACGAACGTGTCCCTCGAACATCAGGCATATCTCGGAAACACAGTGGAGGAGATCGCTGCGGAGAAGGCCGGAATCATCAAGCCTGGAATCCCCTGCATCAGCGGCGTGGCCGCAGGCCCTGCCCGCGCCGTAATCCGCAGGAGCTGTCTGGAACGTTCTTCCCCTTTGTGGGAGCTGGGCAGCGACATGACTGCGAGGGAGAGGCCTGGGGGGCGCCTGGACTACGCCGGACCAGTCCTCGCGGTCTCGAATGTGGCCCTGGCGCTGAGGGGCAGGCACCAGGTTGACAACTGCGGTCTCGCCCTGGCGGGCTGCGAGAGGCTGCTCCAAAGCGGATTTGCAGTGACGGAGACGGCCCTTCGGGCCGGATGCGCCTCGGTGGCCTGGCCCGGCCGCGGGGAACTGTTGCGTGGGGATTGCCTGGCACTCCTTGACGGGGCCCACAATCCCCACGGCGTCAAGTCTCTCCTGGACCTTCTCGGGCGAATCCGGGAGGGCGGAGGCCCTTGTCCGGGTCGTTGGACTCTGCTCTGGGCCTGTTCCGACGAGGGTGGGGACAAGGACTTCAGCGGCATGCTTTCGGCCTTGGCGCCCTTCTTCGGACGGGTGATCATCACCGAGCCCCCGGGCCCCAGAAGGCCTGTTACCGTGGACCGCTGGAAGGAACGAGGCATCCTTCGGGAGGCCGCGCTGGTCCGCTCCTGGACCACAGCCCTCGACGTCGCCTTGGATCTCTGCGGCAAAGACGACCTCCTTTGCGTCAGCGGTTCCCTGTATCTCGTGGGTCCGGTCCGGGAAAAACTGCTGCGGAGGGGATACTCCGCGGACCGGGAATTCGCGGCCGTCCAAACGTCTGCCGGGATCGAACTCGGAGGGGAGCGATTCCGGGGTACCCGTCCGTTGGGGGAGAAAGGCGGTTGCGCCTGACGGGACACGAGATATGGCACGCGATCTGGACGGCCGCCGCGCTCGGCCTGGGTCTCTACGGCATCCTCGCCCTGCTCTTATATCTCGGCCAGTCCAGACTCCTGTACATGCCCACGAGGGAAATCGCAGTCACGCCCAGGGCCATCGGCCTCCAGTACGAGGAAGTCGAATTCCTCGCCCGGGACGGAATCCGCCTCTCGGGCTGGTTTGTCCCGGTCCAAAACCCCAGGGGGGCGCTCTTGTTCTGCCACGGCAACGCCGGGAACATCTCGCACCGGCTGGACTCCCTTCGCATCTTTCACGGCCTGGGCCTCAGCACCTTCATCTTCGACTACCGCGGGTACGGGAGGAGCCAGGGCCGCCCCTCGGAGCAAGGGACCAGTCTCGACGCCGAGGCGGCCTGGGAATACCTGGTGGACGAAAAGGGGTGGAAGCCCGAAGAGATAGTCGTCTTCGGCCGCTCCCTCGGAGGGGCCGTGGCCGCCTGGCTGGGGGCGAGGCGAACACCCCGGGCACTGATCGTCGAATCGTGCTTCACCTCCGTAACGGACATCGCCTCGGAACTCTATCCGTTTCTCCCCGTACGGATCCTCTCCCGCTTCAGATACGACACCGCGTCCGCCCTTCGCGACGTGCACAGCCCGGTCCTCATCATTCACAGCAAGAACGACGAAATCATCCCGTACCATCACGGGTGCAGCCTCTACGCCGGCGCAAACGAGCCCAAGCATTTCCTGGAAATCCGGGGAGACCACAACACGGGCTTCCTGATGTCCCTGGAAAACTATCGAAGAGGACTCGACTCCTTCCTCGGTGCGAGCGGGAGGAGTGAAACCTGGCCGCAGGGGGACAGCTGAAACAGCGGAAACGCATCATACCCCGCCCCGGATTGGTCCCGTAGCCGCGCCGTTTCCGGAACTGCGTGGCAAATGCGGCAGGGCTCTCCCTCCGGGCGTTGAGCCGCAGCCCCTGGCTCCTGCCAGGCGATTTGCCAACACTCCGACAGTTGCTGTAAAGAGATCCATGGCCTGGCGATGTCCAGGCGGCCAGCACTTGACCGCGGGAGGAAACCGTGTCCATTTCCGAAATCATGGCAGGTCTGAACAGCTTTGTGTGGGGGCCGGTAATGCTCGTCTTCCTCGTGGGGACCGGCGTCTTTCTCACCCTGCGGCTCGGCTTCCTGCAGGTTTTCCATCTGCCCCGGGCACTTCGCCTCACGTGCTCGAGATCCGCACCGGAAAAGGGGACGGGGGACATCAGCCCCTTTCAGGCCATGACCACCGCGCTTTCGGCAACAATCGGAACGGGGAACATCGCCGGCGTCGCAACGGCAGTCTCTCTCGGCGGGCCTGGAGCCCTCTTCTGGATGTGGATTTGCGCCTTTTTCGGGATGGCGAGCAAGTATGCCGAGGCGGTACTGGCTGTGCGATACCGGCACGTCCTCCCGGACGGAACCATGCAGGGCGGGCCCATGCGGTACATTGCCGACGGCCTGGGCATCCGCTGGTTGGGATGGACCTTCGCGCTGATGGGCAGTGTGGCCGCCTTCGGGATCGGCAGCATGGTCCAGTCGAATTCCGTGGCCGTGGCGCTCCGGGAGAGCTGGGGCGTGCCGGCGTTGCTCACCGGGTGCGTGCTGGCTCTCATGACCGGAGTCATAATCATTGGAGGGATCAGACGCATCGGAAAAGTGACGGAACGGCTCGTCCCGGTCATGGGCCTCGCCTATATGCTGGGAGCCCTGATCATCCTCGGCCTCCACCTGGAGAGAATCCCCGAGGCAGTGGAGCTGATTTTTACCCACGCCTTCACTCCGATCTCGGCCACAGGGGGTTTCGCCGGGGCCGCGGTGGCCTCCGCCATCCGCTTCGGCGTAGCGAGGGGGGTCTTCTCCAACGAGGCGGGTCTCGGGAGCGCCGCCATCGCACATGCTGCGGCCAGGACCCACAGCCCCGTACGCCAAGGCCTCATCGGGATGACCGCAGTCTTTTTCGACACCATCGTAATCTGTACCATGACCGGGCTGGTCATTCTAACAACAGGAGCGTGGACCAGCGGAGCAACGTCGAGCGCCCTGACGTACCTTGCCTTTGAACAGGGGTTACCCGGTGCGGGTGGGCTCATAGTCACCTTCGGCATCACCGTCTTCGCTTACTCCACCACAATAGGCTGGGCGTACTACGGCGAGGAGTGCATCGAATACCTCATGGGGATCCGCGCACGGACACCGTATCGATATCTGTTTTGCCTGGTCACAGCCCTCGGGGCCATCCAGAAGGTGGAATTCGTGTGGGATTTCTCGGACACGATGAACGGCGCCATGGCGATCCCCAACCTGATCGGCCTCCTCGGTCTCTCCGGTGTGGTCTCCAAAATGACCCGGGAGGCATTGAACGAACCGGAGCGCTGGGGCGTATGAGACCGTATTCCACCCGGCCGCAAGCCGGGAGCAGCGGAGCGCCCCCGGACGCCGCCATTTCCTCGGTTTTCCAACGCTCCGGCACAGTGTCTCATCTGGAAATGGGGCGTGAGAATTAGTACCGGATCCAGTTGCCCCGGCCGGGACGCAGGCCAAGCCCCTCTCTGCCCGCTCATACCGCCCAGGCACCGGCGGAGGGAAGGGGCGCCACGAACGCGAACGCTTCCCGGCGGGTGGGATGGAGCAATTCCAGCCGCAAGGCATGAAGCCCTATGGATCCGCCGGGGAGCGGAGCCGCGGCCCCGTACTTCACGTCCCCGGCCAGGGGACATCCCATGGCGGCGCACTGCACCCTGAGCTGATGGGACCGGCCGCTCTGCGGCCTCAACTCGAGCAGGTACATTCCCCCGCGCCGCTCCAGGAGCCGCCAGGCTGTGCTGGCAAGCTTCCCTCCCGGCACAGAAACGGCGGGGGCAAAGGCCTGAACCAGATTTCTCGCCCGGTCCTTCACCAAAAGATGCTCGAGAACCCCTCCAGTTCCAGGAGGAGGCAAGGAGGTCAGGGCCAGATACGTCTTGGACACGACCCCTGTGCGGATCTGCTCGGAGAGCCTGGAGGCGGCCTTGGACGTCAGGGCGAAACAGACTACCCCCGAGACAGGCCGGTCCAGACGATGAATCACCCCCAGAAACACGTTGCCGGGCTTGTGCCGGCTGATCCTGATATAGTCCTTTGCCCGGTCGAAGAGCGACGGGTCCCGGGAGGCGTCGGGAACCGTCGGCGTGGCCGCGGGTTTTGAGACCACCAGCAGATGATTGTCCTCGTAAAGAATGTCGATCCCTTTCACCCGTGCATCCCGCTTGATCCGTGCACACCCGTCCCTCACGCCCGCTCCCGCCTGGCACGCGGGCGCTTCTCCAAGCAGCATACCGGATTCCCGCTTGCCCGCGCCAGGGCCTTGTGCTCTATTTTCAGACAGGCAGGCACCGTCTGACCCAGTGAGCAAGGAGGACCCCCTATACATGATCTCTGCTCCGAGCCCGTCCTATCACGCCCGGGTACGCACCGGGCTGGAGGAATTCGCGGACTCGCCGCCGGCCTGGGCCAGGGGCCGGCGCCTCGGGCTCCTGTGCAATCAGGCATCGGTGGACGTCTCGTTCCGTCCATCGAGACAGAGGATAGCGCAGTCCCACCCGGGACAGCTGCGGTGTCTTTTCAGTCCCCAGCACGGTTTCCATGCAGAGAAACAGGATAATATGGTGGAATCGCCGGACGAACACGACCCGGTCCTCGGAATACCGGTCTTCAGCCTGTACGGCGTTTCCCGGGCGCCCTCCCCGGAAGCCCTCTCCCTCATCGACCTCCTGCTGGTCGATCTCCAGGACGTCGGCTGCCGGGTGTACACGTACATATGGACCCTGCATCTCGCCATGGAGGCCTGTGCCAGGGCCGGCGTCGCGGTGGCGGTGCTCGACCGGCCCAACCCCATAGGCGGGACTGCGGTGGAGGGGAACCTCGTGGCCGAGGACTGCCGGTCCTTCGTGGGCCTCGCCCCGCTCCCCATGAGGCACGGCATGACCGTGGGAGAAGTGGGCGCCGTCTTCGCCCGGGTTCTCGACCTCGAGTTCCATGTGGCGCGGATGGCCGGATGGAGCCGCCAAATGGATTTTGAAGACACGGGCCTGCCCTGGGTGTGGCCGTCCCCAAACATGCCCTGGACTGCAACGGCCCGGGTATACCCAGGTCAGGTGCTCTGGGAAGGGACAAACGTCTCCGAGGGCCGGGGCACGACACGTCCCTTCGAGGTATTCGGAGCCCCCTTTCTCGACGTGGGAGCGCTAAAAAAGGCGGCGCAACGATGGAGACTTCCCGGCTTCGTCCTCCGGGAACAATATTTTCAACCGGCCTTTCACAAGTGGGCGGGCCTGCGGTGCAAGGGTTGCCAACTCCATGTGACCGACGCCAGGCGTTATCAGCCCTACCTCACATCGCTCGCCCTCCTCTCCCTTGTCATGCGGCTCCATCCCGGGGAATTCGCCTGGCGGAAACCCCCGTATGAATACGAATTCGAACGGCGGCCGGCGGACCTCATCATCGGAGACAGACGAGTGCGCAGGGCCGTGGAGGCGGGAGCAGGACCGGGTGAACTGAAGGGCCTGTGGCAGGACGAACTCGAACGATTCCGGGAACAGCGGCAAGAGCTGCTCCTCTACCCCTGAATGGAGGGCAGCCCTCCGCTGAAGCCATCACAGGGTACCGCATCTGCTGTGTTGGCGGGCACTTGAAGTACAGGGAGGAGTACGTCTGCGTGCCCGCCGCCTTCGCATCTGCAGCACCCTGTGAAGGCTTTCAATTCGGGGAGTTCCAGCATTGGTGCTGCGCCGAACCCTGTGATCAGTTACTCCGCCGGCACGGCGCTCATCTGTTGGACGGCGCAAAGGCGGACGGCGTATACCCAGGGTTCAGGTGACAAATCCGCGGCAGGTTGCGGTAACGTTCATCGAAATCGAGGCCGTATCCCACGAGGAACCCGCGGTGGATATCAAAGCCGACGTAGTCGACTTCGACCTCGACCTTCCGCCGCTCCTTCTTATCGATGAGACAGCAGATTCGCACCGAAGCCGGCTCGTGAAGTTTCAGCACATCCTTCAGGTACTTGAGGGTGTAGCCCGTATCGACTATGTCCTCCACCACGACGACGTCCTTTCCGCTGATGTCCAGCTCGATGTCCTTGGTGATGCTGACCTGACCCGAACTCTCCCCGCGTGACCCATAGCTTGCCAGGCGCACAAAATCCATCTCCAGCTGATTCGGAATGGACCTGGCCAGGTCGGCCATGAAAATGAAGGCCCCTTTGAGTATACCGATCAATACCAGTGGCCGGCCCGGAAAATCCGCCGCGATCTGTCCGCCCAGTTCTCGGACCCGGTCCTGAATCTGCCGGGGAGATAGGATTTCTTGGAGTTGGTCCTCGGTCGGCATGTCGCCCCTCCTTGCGAAGTCATTCCGTCTTGACACGGACCGGAGGAAAAGTACCATATGCCGGTGGCTGATGCCAGAAGCGAACCGCGTCCCCAGGGCGGCAACCCTTGTGGATGCGCCACAGGAGGTGACTGGATTCCATGCCGATCTATGAATACGCATGCAAGACCTGCGGCAGGACCTTCGAGACGTTCGTCCTGTCCTCTGCTGCGGGCAGCACGAATGTCCGATGCCCGAGTTGCGGTTCAGGACACGCCGACAAGATACTCTCCTGCTTTCACCGGGGCTCCGGCGGGTCGGCAACCTCCGGTCCCAAATCCGCCTGTGGGACCGGAGCGCCCGGTTTTCGTTGAGGCTGAACGGTCCAGCCGGCGGCTGGACCCGCACCCGGGGCAGCACACGGTTCTGACGCCGCGGGTTATCCACTCGAAGGACCGGCGGAGGAGGCCGGAGCGATTCAGCCGGTCCTTTTCCCCCTCCCGATGAGGAATCCCAGAACTGTCCAGAATCGGACCCATAAATACGCTGGCGGCCCCATGACAGGCAGGGCCAGGGAGGCAGCATCTCTCCGGCACGAAACCGCGCATGCGGTGCCGGCACCGACCCGCATTCCCATTTTATTCTGCGCCTTGTAAAACCCGCCCGTATTCCGTACACTCCGGGCGGGATCTGCAATGCTGTCCGGGACAAACCGCCGGACGGACAAAAAGGAGGCAATCCGGCACATGCTGCGGATAGAGGACCTGTGGGTGGAAGTCCAGGACCGGGAGGTCCTCAGGGGCATCAACTTGGAGATAGGGCAGGGGGAAACCCACTGTCTTTTCGGAAAGAACGGCTCGGGCAAGACCACCCTCCTCATGACTCTCATGGGCTTCTCCGGCTACAAGGTGAAACACGGACGGATACTTTTCAAAGGCGAGGACATCACCTTCATGCCCCTCAACGACCGCGCGGTCCTCGGGCTGGGCCTGTCCTTTCAGAGGCCGCCCACCCTGCGCGGCGTCAAGCTCAGGGACCTTCTCTCCCTGTGTCAGGGACAGACGGGAGCCGGCGCCAGCCTTGCTACTGCTTACGGGTTTGAGGACTTTCTCGACCGCCAAGTGAACCTGGGCTTCTCGGGCGGGGAGATCAAAAAATCCGAGCTGCTCCAGCTCCTGGCACAGGATCCCGATCTGACCCTGCTCGATGAACCCGAATCGGGGGTAGACATAGAGAACCTGAATGTCATAGGGGAGATGATCCGCAAGCTCCTCCAGAAGGACAGGCACAGAAACCGGCAAAAATCGGGCCTCATCATCACCCACACCGGCTTCATCCTGAATTATGTGGCGGCTGACAAAGGACATGTCATGCTGAACGGCCAGATCTTCTGCCAGGGCAATCCCATCGAAATCTTCCAGGGTATACAGCAATACGGCTACGAGGAGTGTGCCAAATGTCGTCTCGGCGCATCGATAATCCACAACAGCTGACCCCAGGTGTTGCCCAAGGCGAAAAGGTTTTCCAGGCCGGGGACCAGGAAATCCTGGCCCATTTCAGCCCTGCCGCCGGACTCCTCCGCAAAGAGCCCGCAAACGCAAAGGCCTTCGACACGGAAGAACTCCAGAAGCTCAGGCAGACCGGACTCGATCTCTCGGGCAAGGGAAGGACGGGCACATTCATCCAGACCAACTGCGACGTCACGGAATGCAGGTGCGAATCGAAGGGCGTCGAGCTGCTGCCCGTCACCGAGGCCCTGCGGAAATACGACGGTCTCGGGGAATACTGGTGGAAACTCGTGGCGCCGGAAAAGGATGCCTTCACTCAGGAGGCATCCCGCGACCTGGACAACGGCTATTTCATCCGGGCCCTTCCCGGCGAGCGCGTGGTCTACCCGCTGCAGACCTGCCTTTACATCCGCAACGAGAACGTGGCGCAACGCGTCCACAATGTGGTCATCGCGGAAGAAGGCTCGGAGCTCCACATCATCACCGGATGTGCCACCCATCCTCATCTGACATCAGGACTGCACATCGGGGTGTCGGAATTCTACGTGAAGAAAGGGGCCAAACTCGTCTTCACCATGATCCACAATTGGGGCGAGCAGGTCTACGTGAGGCCCCGGACAGGGATCCTCATTGAGGAGGAAGGTGTCTTCCTCTCCAACTACGTCTCCCTTCAGGGGGTGAAATCAATCCAGACATTCCCCACAGCCCGCCTGGCAGGACCGAACGCGCTGGCCCGATTCAATTCCGTCATCGTCGCCCCGGAGGGCTCCGAAATCGATACCGGGGCCAGAGTCATCCTCGATGCACCGGGCGGCCGGTCTGAAATCATCTCGAGGACTATATCATCCGGAGGCAGGGTAATAGCCCGGGGACACTTAGTGGGGAGGGCGCCGCAGGTGAAAGCCCATCTCGAGTGCCAAGGCCTCATCCTGGGCGAAAAGGGGATGATCCACGCCATTCCCGAGCTGGAGGCCCACGTCCCGGACGTGGACATGTCCCACGAGGCAGCCGTCGGGCGCATCGCCAGAGAAGAGATCGAATACCTCATGGCCCGAGGGCTGAACGAAGAGGAGGCCACAAGCACCATCGTCCGGGGTTTCTTGAATGTCCGGATCGAAGGCCTCCCCCCGGAGCTGGAGGCCGAACTCCAGCGGGCGGTGGAGGAATCCCAGAAGGGCATGTAGCCCGACTGGGTGAAACGGATCTCCGGCGCAGCTCCTCCGGGTTGACAATCCGTTGCGAACGGCCCTCCGTACTGATAGTCTTCCCCTGGCGTGTGCCCCGGTGAAGGAGACGGTCCCCCGTGAAGATCGGTCTTGCCCAGTTCGACCCGACCATCGGCGATTTCGATTACAATTGCTCGAGGATCCTCCACTTCACGGAAAAGGCCAGGGATGCGGGTTGCCACCTCGTGGTCTTCCCGGAGCTCTCGCTATGCGGCTATCCGCCCCGAGACCTGCTCGAACGGCAGGAGTTCATAAGCGACAACCTTCGGGCTTTGGACCGCGTCATGGCCGAGGCCCCGGACATCGGCGTCCTGTGCGGCTACGCCTCACCCAGCACGCGGGACTGCGGAAAATCCATCCAAAACACCGCGGTTCTGTTCGAAAAAGGGATTGTTCTGGGGCAGGTGCACAAAAGGCTGCTCCCCAGTTACGACCTCTTCGACGAGACACGGTATTTCGAGCCCGGCGCCGAGACCCGGCCGCTGCCCTTCCGAGGACGTGCCCTGGGGATCACCATCTGCGAGGACATCTGGAACGATCGGGTACTGTTTCCGCGGCGGATCTACCCGGTAGACCCGGTTGCCGAGCTCGCGGCCCACAACCCGGACATCTTCATCAACATATCCTCGTCGCCATTCGACATCAAAAAGGCCGATTTCCGCCGGCACATTCTGAGTTACCTTGCGACAAAATACCGGCGCCCCTTCGTCTATGTGAACACGGTGGGCGGGCAGGACGGCATAATCTTCGACGGAAACAGTCTCGCCATAGACCCCAAGGGCAACCTCGTGGTGCAGGCTGCGGATTTCGCCGAGGACCTCGTGGCCCTGGATACCGAGAGCATGAACGGAGATATGCGCCGGGTCTCCGGTTCCCGCGAGGAAATGATCGTCAATGCGCTGCAACTGGGGCTCAAAGACTACATGAGGAAGTGCGGTTTCAGCCGGGCGGTGCTCGGGCTGAGCGGGGGGGTGGATTCCTCCGTCACCGCAGCCGTGGCCGTCATGGCCCTTGGGGCCGAAAACGTCCTTGGGGTCCTCATGCCCTCACCCTACACCTCCAAGGAAAGCGTGGAGGACGCGGCGGCGCTGGCCGAAAGCCTGAAGATGCGGACTGTGACGGTCCCCATCAACGATGTCTTCTGCTCCTATCTCCAGGCCCTCGCTCCGCATTTTGCAGGACAGGAAACAGACATCACTGAAGAGAATCTCCAGGCCAGGATCCGTGGAAACATCCTCATGGCCATCTCCAACAAATTCGGCCACCTTGTCCTTTCCACCGGAAACAAGACCGAACTCGCCGTGGGCTACTGCACCCTGTACGGAGATCTCAGCGGCGGCTATGCCTTGATCTCGGACGTTCCCAAGACCATGGTGTACGAAATCGCAAGGCACATCAACTCGAAAGGCGCAGTGATTCCCCAAAAGGTGCTCACCAAGGCCCCGTCGGCGGAGTTGAAGGAGAATCAGAAAGATCAGGACGACTTGCCCCCCTACGACCTCCTCGACGCGGTGCTCGAGCTGTACCTGGAGCAAAACGCCTCGCCGGAACAGATCATCGGCCAGGGACATGACCGGGATCTTGTCCGGAGAATCGTACAGATGGTGGACAGGAGCGAGTACAAACGCCACCAGGCCCCGCTCGGCCCCAGAATCACCACCCGCTCCTTCGGCTACGGGCGCAGATATCCCATAGCCCACGGCTATCGGACATCCTTTTGATCCGCCGCGGAGAATCTATCCCCATGGCAAAAGGCACGTACGTCACTGATATCCGGCCCGGAACCCAGGTGCAAGGGATATTCTGCGTGGATTCCAAGAGACTGCTCGAGACAAAGAGCGGGGCCCCGTATCTCGCCCTGACCCTTGTGGACCGCAGCGGCCGCATCGAGGCGAGGATGTGGGACCAGGCCCCCGAGGTTGACGGTATCGTAAGCCGGGGAGACTATGTCCACATCCGGGGCGAGGCGCAGCGTTTCCGGGAGGCGGTGCAGCTGCGTCTCATCGAGGTGAGGCCCGTGGAGGAGGACGTCGATCCGGCCCTCTTTCTTCCTGCGACGGATGCCGACATCGACGCCCTTTGGGGCGAACTCCAAAAATTCATGAAGGGCATCGGGACACCGGCCCTCGCCACGCTGCTCCACAGCATCTTTCGTGATCTGCAGATTGGACGGGCATTCCGCCAGGCCCCGGCTGCCAAACGCATGCATCACGCCTGTATCGGCGGGCTTCTGGAGCACACCGTATCCGTGGCCAGGCTCGCCGAGGCTGTTTGCGGACTCTATCCGCATCTGGACCGGGACCTGCTCCTGGCTGCGGCCCTCCTTCACGACATCGGCAAGATAGAGGAATTCTCCTTTCGGACCCCGCCCATAGAATATTCGGACAAGGGGAGACTCCTCGGACACCTGGTGCTGGGCGTCTCGATCATCGAGCGGTTTGCGGGGGAGCTGAACGTCACGGACTCGGCCGGCAAGATCACCGCCCTGAAGCATCTCGTGCTGAGCCACCACGGCCAGAGGGAGTTCGGGGCCCCGGTGCTCCCCATGATGGAGGAGGCGCTTGTGCTCCACTTGCTCGACGACATGGATGCCAAGCTGAACTATCTGAACTCCCTGAAAAGGGACATACCCGGCCCTGGCCACGGATGGACCGAATATCAGAGGCTTCTCGAACGGTATTTCTACCTGCCCGGTACGCTGCGGACCGAGGAGGACAGGGGCGGGGATGAGGCTGGAGACACATCCCGCCCGGCGGCCTGGAGCGGCCGGCAACCCCGGCTCTGGCCCCCTGAGGAACACGAGTGAGACCGGCCTTGCCCTCTGATGCCCGGGACCAGGCCAAAGCCCTGCGGTTCTTCGGGCGCATCCTCAGACAGAGCCGGCTCGCACACGCCTATCTTCTCTCCGGCCCCTCCGGCGTGGGAAAGGAACGTCTTGCGCTCTTCCTCTCCAAAATTCTGCTGTGTGATGTGCCGGACATCGAAAAGGACCCTCCCCTGCCCTGCGGGAAATGCCCGGGCTGCAGAAAGGTGGACAGAGCGATCCATCCGGACCTCGCGATCGTGCGCCCAGACGGCGCCATGATCAAGATCCAGCAGATCCGCGAACTCCAGCGGCGGCTCGCCTACCCCCCCCTGGAGGCCCGCCGTCGTGTGTGCGTCATCGCACAGGCGGAGCGGATGAATCCGGAGGCCGCGAACGCCCTGCTCAAGACCCTGGAGGAACCGACACCCGGGACGCATCACCTGCTCACGGCCTCATCGGCCGGAAATCTCTTGCCGACCGTGGTGTCCCGTTGCCAGACTCTGCGCTGCGCACCCCTCTCCGTGGAAACCCTGGAGGACCTGCTTCGGAACGAGTCCGCCTGCCCGGCCGCGCTGGTTCCCTTCCTCGCCAGGACGGCCCAGGGAAGCATCTCAAGGGCCAGGCAACTCGCCGCTCAGGATATCGCCTCTATCCGCGAAAAGATATTCGGATTTCTCGCGGGCCCGGCCGGTAGCCCCATCCCCCGGTTCTTCTCGCTCTCGAAGGAAATGGCGGGCAGTCCCGAGATCCTCATGGTCTGGGTGCAGATCATACGCAGCGTGGTGCTGGATGTCATGCTGTACATGAGGGCCGGCGAATGGAAGGCCTCTACGGAAACAAGGCTCGATCCGACAATACTCGTGAACAGAGACCTGCAGGCAGAAATCCGAGCGATGTCGTCCTGGTATGACTGGCGGGATCTGGAGGACTACAGCCTCTGGCTCGATGGAGTCGAGGGCCTGCTGCAAAGAAACGTGAACAGAGAATTCCTCTCGGAGGCCGCCCTGGCCTTCTGGTTCAGGAAACGGCGGGAAGATGGCACACGGCTTTTGGCTTCATAGAGAATTTGTTACATTCCGCCCATGAGACACGAAGAAGAACTCGATATCGATGCTGGGACAGGAAACCGTAACGACGGCTGCGACGGCCCGGATGCCTCTCCCGAGAAGCCCTTGAGGCTGGAGGAAATAGAGGAAGGCGCGGCGGTGGATTCAGCCCCGGCCGAGCCGTCCGATACAGGGTTCCAGCCCCCTGAAGGATCTGAAACGGCCGTTCCAGTGGTCGTGGTCGGGGTGCGCCAGCGTCCCGGATGGCCCATCGGTCATTACTCCGCAGGAGCAATTTTCACCAGCGACGGGGAGTGGGTCCTGATCCAGACGGAACACGGCACTGAGGTTGGGCAGGTTGTCGGCGGCCCGGCACGGGTGGACCTGCCGCCGAGAAATCGCCCGCCCAGGGTGCTGGGGCTCGCCAGCACCCACGACATCGAGGTCTATTACCAGAATCTGGCCAGGGAAAAAGAGGCATGGGAAATTTGTTCCGACCGGATCGGCTCTCTGGGTCTCGCCATGAAACTGGTGCGCGTCGAGCGTTATTTCGACCAGAGCAAGATCGTGTTCTACTACTTCGCCGACAGCAGAATAGACTTTCGCGAATTGGTGAAGGATCTGGTCAAGGCCCTGAAAACCCGGGTGGAGATGCGGCAGATCGGCATCCGACACGAGGCGAAGATGCTGGGAGGCATCGGCGGCTGCGGGAGGACCCTCTGCTGCGCCACCTTCCTCAAGGACTTCGATCCGATCTCCATCAAGATGGCAAAGGCACAGAACCTCCCCCTCAATCCCGGCAAGATTTCTGGAGTCTGCGGGCGGCTCCTGTGCTGTCTCACCTATGAATACAATACTTATCTCGAGCTGAAGAAAGAGATGCCAGCCCTGGGCAAATCGTGCGACACCCCCGCAGGCGAGGGCAAAGTGGTGCGTCACAATATCCTCAAACAGACGGTGACGGTGGAACTGCCCGGAGGGACTCTGGTCGAGTACGACACCGAGCAACTGGCCCGGCACAAGATGCGGGCCGAGACAGGGCCCTCCGCCCCCGAGGCGAACGAGGCCGGGGCCGGAACATCCGTCCCACTCCGGGGTGCATCCTCCCCCACAGCGGGGACATCAGCTCCCCAGACGAAAAGGCGGGGGGGCGCCAGGCAAGCCAGAGCCAAGCGGGGGCGGAAAGGCCGGGAAGGTACGACCCAGCAAAAGGATGCCCAGGTCGCCAGCGCCGACGGGGCGAAACGGACCGATGCGGGCGAAGTGCCCCAGAAAAAACCGAGGAAAAGGAGGTCCGGCAGGAGGGGACGGTCGAGATCCGCGGCCAGCGGTCCCGAAGGGACAGGCGGCGACACCCCTGAATGATCATGGCCAGCGAATTTTACATAACCACCCCGATCTACTACGTCAACGCGGAACCCCACTTGGGGCACGCGTACTCCACCGTGATTGCGGATATCCAGAACCGGTTCCGGCGGGCCAGAGGCGAGGAGACATTCTTCCTCACCGGTACCGACGAACACGGCGATAAGATCGTCCAGGCCGCGGCGACGAAGGGGATGGACCCCAAGGCCTATGCGGACAGAATTAGCTCCCTGTTCCGGGAGACATGGCCCCTGCTCGACATCCGGCCGGACAGATTCATCCGCACCACGGAGCCGGCCCATGTCGCCACGGTCCAGGCCATACTTCAGAAGGTTTTCGACAGGGGGGACATCGCCTTCCGTGAATACCAGGGTCTTTACTGCGTAGGCTGCGAGCGCTTTTACACAGAACGGGAGCTGAAGGACGGCAAGTGCCCGGACCACGGCACTCCTCCTGTTCACATGAAGGAGAAGAATTATTTCTTCCTCATGAGCCGTTACCAGGACTGGCTGGTGGACCATATCCGCTCGCACCCGGAATTCATCACTCCCGAGCGCTACCGGAACGAGGTCCTCTCCTTCCTGAAGGACCCGCTGGAGGACCTCTGCATCTCCCGCCCCACGAGCCGCCTGACCTGGGGAATCCCGCTCCCATTCGACGGCGGTTTCGTCACCTACGTGTGGTTCGACGCCCTGATCAACTACCTCTCAGGCCTGGGCTATCCGGACGACCCGAAATTCATTCGGTTCTGGCCCGCAGCGGAACACATCATCGCCAAGGACATCCTGAAGCCTCACGGAATCTACTGGCCCACCATGCTGCAGGCCCTGGGGCTGGAGCCCTTCAAACGCCTCCACGTCCATGGATACTGGCAGATCCTCGACCAGAAAATGTCCAAAAGCCTCGGCAACATCGTGCGCCCGGCCGAATTGGTGGAAACCTTCGGCGCGGACGCCACGCGGTATTGTCTGGCTCGGGAGATGGCGTTCGGCCTGGACGCGGTTTTCAGCCGGGAGTCCTTCATCCAGCGGATCAATGCCGATCTCGCCAACGATCTCGGGAATCTTACCAGCAGGACCCTGACCATGGTACACAAGTACCTTTCGGGCACCGTCCCCGCTCCGGACCCCCTTTCCGGGCCTGAAGAGGGACTCAGGACCGCGGTTATGGAACTCGTCCCTGCCTGGGAGCGGGAGATGGAGTCCCTCGCCTCCCACAGGGCGCTCCAGGCGGTCTGGGAGGTGATCAATCATGCCAACAGGGTCATCGACTCCACGGCCCCCTGGGAACTCGCCAAAGAGAAGGCGCAGGAGGGGCGGCTGAGTACGGTGCTCTACTCCCTCCTCGAGACCCTGAGGATCGTCTCGGTCCTGGTGGAGCCTGTGATGCCGGAGACCGCGGCGAGGCTGCACGGGGCCCTGGGCCTGGACCCTGACGGATGCCTGGATCTGGACTCCGCCCGCACGTGGGGCAGACTGCCCCCGGGAGTCGAAACGGTCCGCATCCCCTCACTCTTCCCCAGGATTCAGACAGGCGAAGGACCATCCACTGGGCTGGAGCGTACAAAAAAGCCCGGTCCGAAGAAGGCGCCGCATAGACGGCCCCCCGCCGCGGCCGAGGCCGAAGCCTTGGGGCATGCCGGCACAGAGCCTCACGAAATTCCGTTTGAGGTCTTTCAACAACTGGATCTCAGGGTGGCCGAGGTAGTTGCCGCGGAACGAATCCCCAGGGCCGACAGGCTCCTCAAGGTGACTGTACGGTGTCCCGAGGAACGGACCATCGTGGCCGGAATAGCGGAACACTTCGCCCCGGAGGAACTGATCGGACGCAAAGTGATCGTCGTGGCCAATCTCAAACCGGTGCAGCTTCGAGGCGTCCGGTCCGAGGGCATGCTCCTTGCGGCCAAGGACGCCGGGGGATTCCACCTCACAACCGTGGCTACGGACGCCGAGGCCGGGGCAAGGGTGCGGTGACCTGTGGAAACCAAGACAATCATACTCGGCACCGCCGGTCATATCGACCATGGCAAGACCACCCTGGTCAAGGCCCTCACCGGAATCGACACCGACCGTCTGAAGGAGGAAAAGGAACGCGGCATCACCATCGAGCTCGGCTTCGCCCACCTCGATCTCCCGACTGGCCAGCGGGTGGGGGTGGTGGATGTCCCGGGCCACGAGCGTTTCGTGAAGAACATGGTGGCCGGCGCCATGGGCATGGACCTGGTGGCCCTAGTGGTGGCGGCCGACGAGGGCGTTATGCCCCAGACCCGGGAACACATGGAGATCTGCCAGCTCCTCGGGGTGAAACGAGGCATCGTCGTCCTCACGAAGAAAGACATGGTGGACGAAGAGTGGCTCGAATTGGCCGCGGAGGACGTCAAAGAATTCGTGGCCGGCACCTTCCTCGATGACGCCCCGCTTCTGGCGGTATCGTCCACCAGGGGGGAGGGCCTGAAAGAGCTGCTGCAGGTCCTCGGGGAGATGGTGTCCCGGATCACCCCCAGGGCGCCGGGCGGCCCCTACCGGCTCCCGGTGGACAGAGTTTTCACCATCAAGGGTTTCGGGACCGTGGTGACCGGGACCTCCATCTCAGGGCAGATCAGGATGGGCGACGAGGCCATGATCTCTCCCCGCGGCCTCTCTGCCAGGATCCGCGGGATCCAGATCCATGGACGCGAGGCCCAGGAGGCACGGCCCGGGCTGCGCACCGCCCTGAACCTCCAGGGTGTCGACCGGGAGCAGATCGAGCGCGGCAATGTGGTGGCCACGCCGGGAAGCCTCCACGCGAGCTACCTGCTCGACCTCAAACTGCTCTATCTTAAGAGCGCGGGACGGCCCCTCAGGCACCGCATCCCTGTCCGTTTTCACGTCGGGACGGTGGAGATCATCGGCAGGCTCCTGCTCCAAAACGACGAGATCGATCCCGGGACCGAGACCTTCGCCCAGATCAAGCTTGAGGAACCCGTGGGCGTTCTCCCGGGTGATCATTACGTGATCAGGAGCTATTCTCCCGTCAGGACCATCGGAGGGGGCAGGATCCTCCATCCCTTGCCCAGACGGAGAAAACGGACCAGGCCTGAGTTGTGGACGGAACTCGCCATACTCGATCAAGGCGGGCCCCAGGAACTCATCGGATTCCACCTGGAGCGGGCCGGCGTCCGGGGCCTCACCCAGCCCGAGCTCGCCATACGGACCGGACTCTACGGAAAAACCCTGCAACGCGAGATCGACCGGCTGCTGAGCACGAAAGCCATCATCCGCGTGGACAGCGAGGGGCAGCGGCTCGTCCACGGCATGGTCTACGAAACCTTGAAGGAACAGGCCCTGCGGATGCTGGACATCTACCACCGGGAGCACCCCCTGGTGCAAGGCCTGCCCAAGGAGGAACTCCGATCCAGGCTCTTTTCCCGGGCCGGGGATCCGAAACTCTTTCAGAATATGCTCAACGATCTCATCGGGTTGCAACAGATCCTGCAGGAACGGGATCTCGTGCGCCTGGCCACACACCAGATAGCCCTGGGGGAGGCGGAGGAAGAGATCAAGGCCGCCCTGGAAAAGGTCTTTAAAAAGGCCGGCCTGCAGCCGCCATCGAGGGAAGAGGCCCTGGCCGGCGTGCCCTGCGCAACCGGAACTCCGGCCCGAATTTTCGACTATCTCGTCCGGGAGGGGACCCTTGTCCGCCTCAAGGACGACCTTTACTTCCACCGGAGCGCCCTCGACCGGGTCAGGAGCATGGTGGTCGACTTCATCGAAAAACACGGGGAAATCGGGATCAACGACTTCAGGGACATGGCCGGAGGACTCTCGAGAAAATTCATGATCCCGCTCCTGGAATATCTGGACAATCAACGGGTCACCCTCCGCGTCGGCGACAAACGGAAACTCAGGGGATAACATACGCAAGGTCCGTTTCGCCCCGCCCTAGCCTGAAAAGACCCAGGAGCTCGGGGCTGTCAGGGTGATCCAAACAGCCGTCCCTCTGAATTCGGCACTTTCCGATGGTCTCGTAAAGATATGTCTTCGGTCCCCGTTCCAAACAGCATTGAAAACGCATTGACACAAGCGGTCCGGACCCGGGGTGGTGAAGGCCGCGGCCTGTCATGGCGTGACGGGGAGTTCGCCGTCACCTTCGAGCTGCTTCCCGCCAGGGCGTCCCGGGGCAGGGCCCTGGACGATATCCTGGTGTTCGCCAGGGAAGCGGCCCGGTCCGGGGTCATCGGCGCCCTTTCCATCACGGATAACGCGGGCGGACACCCGGCCCTCGCCCCGAAGGCCCTTGGGCAGGAGATCCTCGCCCTCGGCGTGGAGCCGATCATCCACTTTTCGTGCAAGGACAAGAACCGCAACACAGTGGAAAGCGAACTCTTTGAGCTGGACCGGGCCGGTCTCCACAACATCCTCGTCCTCACGGGCGACTATCCCAGATACGGCCTTCATGGGGACGCCAAGCCGGTCTTCGACCTGGATTCGGTCCAGGTGCTGGGCATGGTCTCCGACATGAACCGGGGCTTCGTACTGGACCCCAGGGCCCCGGGCGGCGGGGTGCAGCTCCCTCCCATGCGCTTCCACGCTGGCTGTGTCGTCTCTCCGTTCAAGCGTCTCGAGGCGGAACTCCTCCCGCAATACCTCAAGCTGCGAAAAAAAATCGCCTCGGGCGCCCGCTTTGTCATCTCCCAGATGGGATTCGACGTCAGAAAATACGACGAACTCCGGAGATTCATGGACCTGGAGGACCCCGGGGTCCCCCTTCTGGGCACGGTCTTCATCCCAACCCTGAATCTGGCACGCATCCTTCAGAGAGGAGGCGTTCCGGGCTGTGTGCTGCCCGCCAGGCTGCTCGCCGCCATGGAACAGGAGGCGGGGGCCCCCGACGGAGGTCTCGCAGCCAGGATCGAGCGCGGGGCGAGGATGGTGGCGATCCTCAGGGGACTCGGCTTCAACGGGGTTCACCTGAGCGGCCCCGGTCTCAAGTACGCCCATGTGGAACGGGTGCTGGAACGCGCGAACGCCGTCGGCCCGGCCTGGACGGAGCACGTGAGGGAGTTTCTCTTTCCGGAGGAATGGGAATTCTGGTATTTCAGAGAGGATCCGGAGACCGGACTGAATTCCGGCGAGGTGACCCCTCGTCCCAGGGTCTCCCTGGCCATCTCCGACGCCATGACCCTGAAACTCGGCCGCTTTGTGCACCGCGTGGCCTTCGAACCCGAGCTGGCCTTCCACCCTCACCTGGAGCGTCTCGCAGGGCGGATCGAGGGCTCGGCCCTCCAAATGCCCTTCACCGCCTTCGAATACTGGGTGAAGTATCTTATGTACGGATGCCAGCACTGCGGCGACTGCACCCTGGATCATCTGGGGTTCCTCTGTCCCCAGTGGCAGTGCGCGAAGTATCTTTTGAACGGGCCGTGCGGCGGCAGCCGAAACGGGTGGTGCGAGGTGTGGCCGGGAAGGCGGCGCTGCCTGTACGTCAAGGTCTACGAGCGCCTGTCGAGTATCGGAGAGGTCGAGAGCCTGGCAGGGGAAGTCCTTCCGCCGAGGAACTGGGCGCTGTACCGAACCGCCTCCTGGCTCAACTTTTTCCTGCGCCGTGACCATCACAGGCCGGTGAAAAAGGCTATTGACAACCCGGATCGTTCGGTGAATTCATGACAGAGACATGCAATAAATTGGTAGAATAATAATAAGTTGGCTCTTGTTTATGCAGCCAAGAGACCGGGGTCTCCGGTTGTGGAGGAACCCAGCACATGAACGTACTCAGGAAAATCTGCCCGTCCAAGCGGACCGATAACATCGCCTATGCCATCCGGGACATCGTGCAGGAGGCGAAAAAACGGAAGGCCATGGGCGGCGATCTCCTGTATCTGAACATCGGCGATCCGGTCCTCTTCGATTTCAAGACGCCGCGGCACCTTATCGACGCCATCTACAGGGCCATGCTCGAGAATCACACCGGGTATTCCGCTTCCGAAGGCGTGCCCGAGGCTGTGGAGGCCATCGCCGCAGAAGCGCGCAAAAAGGGGATCACGCCCCACGAAATCCTCATCACCACGGGGGCGAGTGAGGCCATCGACTTCGCCCTTTCCGCCCTGGTAAACAGGGACGAAAACGTCCTGGTCCCCTCCCCGGGCTATCCGCTCTACAATGCCCTCCTCTCCCGGCTCATCGGGGAGGCCCGGCCCTATCGCCTCGACGAAAATGACGCCTGGGAACCGGACATCGACCACATGGCGGCGCAGATAGACGATAAAACCCGGGCAATAGTCATCATAAACCCCAACAACCCCACAGGGGCGGTGTACGGCGAGCAAACCCTCCGCGCGATCTTGGAACTCGCCCGCCGTCACAACCTGGTCATCCTCAACGACGAGATCTACGACAAGCTGATCCTGAACGGACAACCCCACGTCAGCATCGCCGCACTCGATCAGGAACTCCCCATCGTGACCTTCAACGGCCTGTCGAAATGTTATCTGGCCCCGGGTTTTCGAATGGGGTGGGCCATGGTGAGCGGGGCCGCCGATCTCGTCGAAGACTACACCGAGGCCATGCGGAAACTTGCCCGGGCGAGGCTCTGCGCCTCACACCCGAAACAGTTCGCCATCCCCATCGCCCTGAACGGAAACCAGCAGCATGTGGGCGAAGCCATTGAAAAGCTGCGCAGGAGGCGGGATCTTACGGTCGAGCGTCTCAACGCCATCCCCGGTATCTCGTGCCACAGGCCGAACGGGGCCTTCTACGCCTTTCCCAGGATCGAATTGGAGGTGGACGACAAGGAATTCGTCAAGGACCTCATCCGGGAGACCGGCGTCGTGATCGTCCACGGCAGCGGTTTCGGTCCCCTTCCTCAGACCCCTCATTTCCGCCTTGTCTTTCTCCCGCCGGAAGACGTCCTCAACGAGGCCTACGACCGCATCGAGGCCTTCATGAAACGCCATTACGGCTAAAAGCGGGCCGGGGAGGCCGGCGTCCCCGATCCTCTCAGAGAGAGGACGACGACGCGGTGACTGTACAGGCGATAGCGCGGGCAAGCGTGACGAAACCCTGGGGGAGAGTGGGCGCAGGCCGGCCCCGGGCCGGGGCCAAAATGGTGTGGCGGGCGGGTTGGGGAAAAAGTTCCGCCTCGCCGAAGATGTGCCACAGGGTGATCTGTCTCTTCGCCGTCACGAGTCTCACGTCCATGCCGACCCGCCCCGGTGAATTGCCTGCCGGAATGATCGGAGCCGGCAGTTCCCCGAACAGGACGCAGTCAAAGCCCCGATCCGCTGCAAGAACCGCAAGTGCCGCTTCGGATGCGTACGGGCCCGGAATCCGTTCCACCACGGCGAACGTCCGGTGCTGGAGCAGAATGTCCTGGAACAGGCGGGTCATGGCCAGGGCGGTGTCCGCCTCCTGATACGGGGCGAGCCTCAGAGGAGCGAGCAGGATCTTCAGGGATGCTGCTTCGACACGGCCCGCCGGGGCGACGTAGACCTCGATTCTCGGGCACGGCGGCAACGCTTCTGCCGCGGTGCGGATCCTCGGAGGGCCGGCGCACGCGACCAGCGCCGAGACAAGGAGGAGAGAAAGAATCCCGGCCGTCCAGGAAGGGCGATGATTCCACGCATTCACGCCGGGCATCTCCTTATCACTGCAGCCTGTCATAGCAGGTCGGCACCGGTCCCCAGTTCTCCGTGAGGAGAGCCTCTACCGCAGGGGTCCTGGCCATCTCCGCCATGGCCACCGAAAGCACTCGGTGCGAGGAGAGATCCACAAGCCTTACGGTAACCGCCACCGAACTCGCTCCCACACCGTAAGTTCCGACTAAGGCGGAGTCCGCCGAAATTTCATTCCGGAGTTCGGAAGCCTCGCGGCTGAGGAGCATTTCCCCGTTCCCTTCGCCGACCAGGAAGGCCCCGGCCGGACGTATATCCACCACCGTGAACCCCCGCCGGAAGATCTCAGCCCCCATAGCCTCGGCCAAGAGCCTTCCGAATCGGGATGAGCGCCGGAGATCGTCGATATCCACCAGGGTGGTCACCACGCATTCGAACCCTCCCGGCCCCGGGTCCCGCACGTTTTCGACGAGCTGGGAGGCGAGGCCCTCAGCGACCTGATACACCGTAGGAAATGCATGGGCCCGGCTCAGGGCCGCGGTACGTTCCACCCGCATCCCGCCGGGGTCAACGGTGCCGGGGGGGACGCAGGCGGCAGGCCCGAGAAGGCACACAAGCAGGACTGCGAGAACCGGGCGGCAGTGTAACATCATGACGTCCATCGCCCTCTACGACCCGGAGATTATCCTGACCTGGGTGGGCTCTCCCAGGGACTTGACAGGCAGCCTCACGGCAGGCCGTGTCTCCGGGGCCGCCTCAGGCCAGAGCATCCGGTCCAGAAAGGGATCCCTCCGGAGGATCTTCATAGCCGAGGAAACCACTACACCCCCATCGCCCGAAACCAGCCTCGCATTGAGCAGGATGTATCTCCCCCTGCTGACGTAAGTCCCGACGAGGATGTACTTCGCCGAGCACTGCCCCGCTATTTCCTCCACGTCCCTGGACAGGCTGTACTCGCCGAAATGTTCCTTCATGAGCAGAGAGTCGGTCTTTCTCACCTCAAGCACCTTGAAGCCGGCCCGCTGCATCTCGCCCATGAGCTGTTCCGAAACGTACCTGCCGAAAGGCGACGTCCGGTACAGGGAATTCAAGTCCACGAAGGTGGCCACGGCCATGGGGGCGCCAGGGCCTTCGGCGGCGAAGTTCTTCAGGAGCTGCAGGGCCACGTCATGGACCTGGACGTTGAAAAAGGATGCCTCATCCGTCTGCTGAAAAACTTGACCGGCAGGAAGCGCCGCGGGCCGTATCGTCCCGGCTTCGTACCCGGCCGTTGAGGTCACGGCGCTCCCGTCGGTGTCAACGGAAGCGGCCTGCGGGGCTCCCGACGAGGGGCAGGCTGGGGAGACGTTCACCACAACGGGAGTTGGTTCCTGTCTCGCGGCGCAGCCGGCGGAGAGACAGAAGGCCAGGGCTGCGCCCAATGAAAGGAGAGCGCCTTTCTGCATTCGTGGCATTGGACATTCCTCCGTGAGCGCCGTCCCCGGCCCGATCCGCGGGAGGGAGCGGCGGTTTCTATCTCCTACGGTTCAAAGGGTAAGGGCCCGTAAAGAACGATTCCCGGCGGAGGAGGAGGGATTTCCTCCGAATGGACCACGCTGTACGTGACATACTGCGGCACGGTGCCGGTGGCACCCGACGGGGCGACCGCGGATGCCGGGACTTCTGCCGGGACAGAAACGCAGGCCCTTGGACACATGGAACAGTGGGGCCTGCGGTCCATCCAGAGGCCCGCGGGCTGACAGCCCGCCGCCAGGAGGTGGAGACAGGCGGCCGTGAAAAAGGCACCTGGAATCGATACGCCCCGCTTCCGCATGGAGTTCCTCCTTCGTGTGCGCCTCGGAAATCTCTTCACCAAGTCGGAAATCAAATTTCGTGCCGAGGCATGAAAGACGGTGCGATACACCGTGACCCCCGCTCCGAATGCCGCAGAAGCGGGGTTTTCAGCCCGGGGAGATGGACGGCGGCGCGGAGGACCCTATGCTGGAGGCCGCCTCTTGCCGAGGAAAAATGCTCTAACAGCTAGGCAATGTTTGCCCCAAAAAGCCTTCCCATGCTGCAAGGGCCCGGGCGGCGTACGCCCTGCCCCGCTCCTTGCGGGGGATCCTCGATTCGAGCCTGGGGAAAAGGCCGAAATTCACGTTCATGGGCTGAAAGCCCCGGGACGCTGCGGTCGAGATGTGGCGTACGAGCGCCCCATGGGCGGTAACCGGAGGCGGGACCAATGGCTCCCTCCCCTGGGCGAGACGGGATGCATTCACCCCGGCAAGCCAGCCCATGGCCGTCGACTCGACGTACCCCTCCACCCCGCTGATCTGGCCCGCAAGGAGCACGTTCGGCGCCTTTCTGAGCTGGAGGGTGGAAAGCAGAACTTCCGGGGCACAGACAAAGGTATTGCGGTGGATGCTCCCGAGACGCACGAACTCCGCCCTCTCAAGCCCGGGTATGGTGCGGAAGACCCGCTCCTGCTCAGGCCACGTGAGCTTGGTCTGGAAACCCACCATGTTGTACATGGTCCTCTCGAGATCCTCCTGCCGGAGCTGGACAACGGCATGAGGCGTCGCCCCGGTAGCCGGATCCGTGAGTCCCACTGGCTTCATTGGCCCGAACCGGAGGGTCTCGGGACCTCGCTCAGCCATCACCTCCAAGGGGAGGCACCCCTCAAAATAGCGGGCTTCCTCGAACTCCCTGAAGGGCACCTTGTCCGCATCAAGGAGGGCCCTCACGAAGGCCTCGTATCCCGCCCGGTCGAGAGGGCAGTTGAGGTAGTCCCCCTCTCCGGGCTCACCGTAGCGGGACTGGCGGAAGACCCTGGAAAGGTCGAGGGACTCGGCAAGCACGATGGGGGCGATGGCGTCGTAGAAGTGGAGGTATTCCACCCCCACAAGCCCCTGGACCGCCCGGGCCAGGGCGTCCGAGGTGAGGGGTCCGGTGGCGATGATCACCAGACCGTCCTTCGGAACATCCGTCACCTCCTCCCTGATTATCGAGATGGCCGGGGCAGCCTCCACTGCCCGGGTGACCTCCCGGGCAAAAAGTTCCCGGTCCACAGCCAGGGCCTTCCCTGCCGGAACCCTGGTCTCAAGCGCAGCCTTCATGACAAGGGATCCGGCGAGCCGCATCTCCTCTTTGAGAAGACCCACGGCGGAGTGCGGGTCCGCCGAACGGAGGGAATTGCTGCAAACGAGTTCGGCCAGGTCCGGATTCCGGTGGGCTGGGGAAAACCTGCACGGTTTCATCTCGTGGAGTGAAACCACAAGCCCCCTCCTCGCCGCCTGCCAGGCGGCCTCAGTTCCGGCAAGGCCGCCGCCGATGACGGTCACCCTTCCCCGGCCGTTGCTCTGCATGGTCGTACCTCCACTTCCGTCCCTTGAAAAGACCGCCCGGGACAGACCTCATATTTACATTTGCCCCGGACGCTGGCAAATTCAAGCCCTGGACCCAGATAAAAATGAGACTTCAGCCCCACACCGCTTCCGGAGACCCCGGCCCGTGAAGACAAAACGGCCCAAGGGCACGGCCGCGGCCCTCTGTCTCGCCTGGCTCCTGGCCGGGGCCGGCGCGCTCTGGTCCTGCTGGCCCTGCGGGATTCACCCCCTGAACGAGGGGTTCGACTGCCTGCGCTATCTCGGCATGGCCGAGGCCATACTCCGCGGGGAGTGGCTCGGGTCGTACGACCACATGACCCTCATACGCCTCCCTGTCTACTCCCTCTTCCTGGCCCTGAACTCCTGGGCGGGCTGGCGGCTCCACGTTGCCCAACAGGTTTTCTACCTCCTGAGCGTCCTCGCCTTGGGGGCGGCCCTCCTCAGGTTCGGCTGGAGGCCCTGGCAGCTCTGCCTGCTCTGCGGGCTCTGCGCCCTCCACCCCGCCGCGATCTACCCGCACCTCTTCGTCGCCACCGAGGCGGTGCACCCAGCCCTCACCACCGCCGTGCTCGCAGGGTGTCTCGGGGTTCTGGGATCCATCAGGTGCGCCCCCCTCGCCTTCGCCCTCTGGGTGGCCTTCCTCTCCGGGGGCCTCGCCGCCTTCTGGCACACCCGACCCGAGGCGGCCTGGATCGTCCCGGTCCTGGGAGCTGCCTGCATCTTCCTCTTCCTCGGCCCAAGGAAGACAACGCCCGGACCTGAGAAGCCCGCCCTGGGAAAGACGTACAGGCGGCGCGTCCTCCTGGCCATAGCGGCCCCCTGCCTCGCCACCCTTGCCCTGGGATGGACCCTCGCCTCCCTGAACCATCGCCATTACGGGATCAAGGTCACCCACGAATTCGCCGAACCGAACTTCCTGCGGTTCGGCCAATGGCTCACCCGGCTCGCCCCGGAGGCCCGAAAGCCCCGGGTGCCCGTCCCAAGGGAGGCCTTCGATGCGGCCTATTCCGTGAGTCCCCATGCAGCCATGCTGGAGCCCGCCCTTTCCTGGCAGACCGGGGGCGAGGGCTGGTCCAGGCACGGGTGCGAAATGATGGGGATCTGCGACGACATTGCAGGGGGCTGGACCGCCTGGGCCATTCGGGACGCGGTGAATTCCATCGGGAAATACGCGAACGCCAGGGCAGCCAGCGCGTTTTACGGGGCGGCTGCGGACGAAATCGCCCTGGCATGCAGGGAAGGCCGGACCGCCTGCTCAAAAAACCCCACGGGGAACCTCCTCGCGCCGCCCCTGAGCCCGGAGGACATCCCCCGGCTCCTCACGTCCTTCTGGAAGACCGCGGTCCAGACCCTCACCCTCGGGGACTTCCGCCAAGGCATCGAGGCCTGCGGCCGGACGCCTCAGGAACAGGATCTGGTCGCCCGCTACCGGAACATCACCCACGACCAGGCGGCGGGGCCGCCGCTTCAGGCCCGTTTGGACGTCGGCCTCCACTGCATCCTCTTCACATGGCTCCAGATCGGCGGCACCGCCCTGGCGGCGGTTCTAGGCGCGCTGGCCGCACGCCGCCGGCCTGTCTCCCGCTACCCGGCCCCCGTGGCCCTCGCTCTGATTCTCCTCTTGAGCCGGACGGCAACGGTGGCCTATATTGACGCCATGAGCTATCCGGGACAGATCCGTTATCTCCTGGCGGTATATCCCGCTCTCATGCTCCTCCTCTGTACGTCTCTCCGCGCCTTTCAACGGCAGGAAGACCCTGTGGAAAGACAAGGGGGAACCCCGTGAACAGAGATGCCGGGAACACCGTTGCCGACTTCGGCGAGCAATGGGTCCACTACTCAGAAAATCGGGGCTATTACGCCTCTCCCGAGGCCCTGCTGGATCTCTTCGGCCCCCTCCTCCGCCGGGAGGAACTCGAAGGGAAGAGAATCGCCGACGTCGGGGCGGGGACCGGCCGCCACGTGCGTATGTTGAAGGCCCTGGGGGCAGGCAGGGTCCTAGCCCTCGAACCCTCCGCCGCTTTTGACGTCCTCAAGAGAAACACAGAGGACCTGCTTGGGGTGGACTACCTCAAAAACACTGCGGACAGGCTCCCTCCAGAGGGCTTCGACCTGGTCTTCTGCATCGGGGTCCTTCAGTTCATTCCGGACCCGGTCCCCTCCCTGATGGCCATGGGGCGGGCACTTGCCCCGGCCGGCAGGCTCTTCCTCTGGGTCTACGGGGCGGAAAACAACCGGCTCTATCTCGCCCTGGTCTGTCCCCTGCGGGCCTTTACCACCCGGCTGCCCCACCCGGTCCTTGCCGCCCTCTGCGGCGGGCTCCGGCTGGCTGCGGACATCTACGCCGCTCTCTGCCGCTTCCTCCCCCTCCCCATGCGGGCATACATGCGGGGCTATTTCGCGCGGCTCGACCCGTACAGCCGCAAGCTCGTGATCTACGACCAGCTCAATCCCAGGACCGCCCGCTACTACACCAGAGAAGAACTCCTCGAAATGCTCAGGGTGAGCGGCTTCTCCGACATCGAAACGTACCACCGGCTCAGACACAGTTGGAGCGTGCGGGCGCGCTTCACCGGGGAGTGACCCATCGAAGGATGGCGGGGGGGACCCGCGGGCACAACAGATAGGGCTTGATTCGACCTGTAAGGTCGATGGCAATCCATTGTTCAAGAGGTCCGCGTGATGGTCTCGGCCGTGATTCTCTTCTGATAGGGGTATTGCTTTGGGGAGGACGGGAGTGAGGGGGTTGTGGGGGGTATCGGTTTTGCCCGGCCGGCCTGTAGAGGGGGGCCTGGGCGGTCCCGGGAGGCGGCGGGCATGCAGGCGTGCTCCCTGTACTTCACGTGCCCGCCAACACGGCAGATGCCGTACCCTGTGAAGGCGTACCACAAGATTCGGGACGAAATTGCATTCGGCCGCCATGTGGAAGAGATCCATTTCAATCCTGTGAAGCACGGTCTCGTAAAGGCGCGGAAGGATCGGCCCCATTCCAGTTTCAGCCGGTTTGTGGAAAACGGTTTGTATGACCGGCCGCGGAGGGCAGAGGAAGAGATGCAATTTGCTTCTGATGTGGGAGCGGAGTGACGGGTTTGCGGCGGAGATGTTGGGTTTCGCTTCGCTCTACCCAACCTACCGGGATCGGGCTGGACGACTTACTGCCGGACTGCCGACGGGCGGGAAGGAAGTCTGCCGCGAAACGGCTTATTTGAACCAGGGATGCGTCCGTGCCGTCGCCAGAACTCCTGTGAGAAATCACGCCAAAACCGGGCAGCGGGTCACTCTCCGTCCCGACACCGCTCCGGCCCTCCTGCCCGGTGAACCGACCCGCCGTAGGCAATGAGATTCGACGGAAGCCCGAGAAGGCGGTGCCTGTGGAGCGACACCTGCGACCCCGGAGGAAAGAGGGCCAGAAACGATGCCGGCGTCAGGAGGTTAAGGTTCTCGGTCCGGGACCAGAACTCCATGCCGAGGGCCCGCAATATCCTCTGGTGGGCGGACCTGGGCAGCCAGTGAATGAGAGGGAAGATAGTGTGGAACTCAACGGGGAACCGCCGGTTCGGCGTGGTGATGAAAAAACGCCTCCCCACACGGAGGATCTCGCGGACAAGGGCGATCTGACGGCTTCTTTCCCCGACATGCTCTACAACCGCCGAGCAAAAGACGATGTCGAAGGCGGCGTCCCTGAAGGGGAGTGCCGTCCCGTCCGCGAGCAAAAAACGCATCCCAGGATACCGGGCCTCCAGGAAGGACGCATCCTCTACGCCCGTTGCGGTCACCCTGTCCTTGTAAGGATAAAGCCTTTCGAAAAAATTCGACTCCGGAAGGCTCCGGTCCGGTGTGACCCCCACGTCCAGTATCCTGGACTCCCGGCCCGGCCGCATGACCTCCATGAAGAGGGTGAAGAACCCCTTCCGCACCCGGGCGGAGACCCGGGAGGCAAGGCCCCTGAGGGGATGCCTCAGGGAGAAATAATCCACGGCGGGCTTCGTGGTCATTGTTCGAGGCCCAGGACCCCGAGGACAAAGCCCGCGAAGATGGTCTGTGCCCCCAGAGTGAGACAGGTAACCGAGCTGATCACCATCCGCAGGCTCTCCTGCACCGGGAGGGGACCGAATCCGGCGGCCGACCAGGCGAGCATGGCCCGTCCGAGGATACCGAGGCCGGCCAGGATGAAAAGAAGGCCGAGGACGGCAAAATACTCCACGGGTCTGCCCTCCACGAAGCGGACCAACCCGGGCCTCGGACCCGGCAGGAGCCCGGCCTTCGCGGCGTAAGTCTTCACGAAGAGCCCGAAGGCCAGGGTCTGAAACCCCAGCACCAGGACGACACTTGCGACCAGCAGGCTGTTGAGGTCGAATGTGATCCCTCCCAGGGACAGGGGCCCGGGAAGCAGCACGGCGAAGCCGAGGCCGCCGGCCACGGTACAGGCGATCCCGGGGACGAGAAAGAGCCAGGTAGGGCTGTAAAGAAGCATGAAGCGCAGGTGCCGCCAGCCGTCCCGCCAGCTCCGGAGGTGGGGAGGACGGGAGCGCCGGTCCGGCCGGAGGGTGACCGGGACTTGCCCTATCCTGAGCCCGGCGAGGGTCGCCTTCACCACCATCTCCGAGGCGAACTCCATCCCGCCCGTGCGCAGTCCAAGACCAAGGACGGCGTCCCGGCGGAAGGCCCGCAGGCCGCAGTGGAAGTCGTCCACCGGGGCGCGGAAGAAAAGCCGGCCGAGACCGGAGAGGACGGGATTCCCGATCCAGCGGTGCTTCCAGGGCATGGCACCTGGCTCGATGCGCCCCCCGCCTCGGGGCATCCGGCAACCCATGACGAGATCGTGGCCCTGGCGGAGCACGGCCAGAAAACGCGAAAGCTCGCCGAAATCGTAGCTCCCGTCGGCATCCCCCATGAGGACGTAACGGCCTCGGGCTGCCTCGATACCCCCTTGGAGGGCATGGCCGTACCCCCGCTGCGCCACATGGACCACCCGGGCCCCGGCCTCCCGGGCGAACTCCTGGGAACCGTCCGTGCTCCCGTTGTCGGCAACGACCACCTCACCGGCGATGCCCTCCTTGAAGAGGGCCGAGACCGCCTCGCTCACACACGACGCCACTGTCTCAGCCTCGTCGAGGCAGGGGATCACCACCGAGATTTCGAGCGATTCTTTCTCTGACATGGCCATGACTATTAGAAGGCCCGGCGGGCCATTGTCAAGCAGCAGGTCGCCTCTGGAGAGGCAACGGTCTGCACGCCTCCCGCCCGGGACCCAGGGAGCCGGGCAGCCGCGAAGAATGACCCTGAGCCGGAAGGCCGCGCGGTCTGTTTCAGCCCGCTCCGGGCCGGATTGTCCGGCCGGTATCAAGCCACTATACTCCTATACTCCCCGGGAGAGAGAGGCGGCATTCCGTGCAGGCCCGGCCGGACTACTTTCAACTTTCAAAGACGCGAGGGGAAATGGCATTGTCACCGTTCAGGGGACACGGGATCCCGGACTGGATCGCCGGCGCCGTTGCCGGAACCATCGCAGTCGCTCTTTGCTCCGGAGGCCTGCCGCTCTGGTGGATGGCCGACGACACCCAGGTACTCAAACAGGCCGCGGCCCACAGGTTCTGGGAATATTTCACCGTTCCCTCCGCGTGGCGTGAGCTCACACCGTTCAACCTCACCCCCTGGCTCACTGCCCTGTACGATCTCGACCTCTTCCTCTTCGGCCTAGCCCCCGCCGGTTTCTATGCCCATCACCTGGCCCTGTGCGCGCTCCTGGCCGTCACGATCCCGATGGTACTGCGCCTCTGGCTTCCCCCTGTCTGGGCCGGAGCCGCAGTCCTCTTCTTCGTCCTCTCGCCGTGTTACACCGAAAACGTCTATTACCTCATGACCCGCCATTACGGCGAGGGCCTCCTCTGGTCGCTATGGGCACTCTTCTGCTCTGTCAAGGCCCAGCGGACCCGGCGGCTCCAGTGGGCATGGGCCGGGGCGGGTTTCTACGCCGCGGCATCGCTCTGCAAGGAAATCTACGTGCCCCTTGTCCTCCTTCTGCCCCTCCTCTCCGCAGAAGACGGCGGGGCGGCGGCATCCCTCCGGCCCGCAGAGATCCGAAAGCGACTGCCCTTTTTCACCCCTTTCCTCGTGACCGCCGTCACCTATCTCCTCTACCGCCGGTGGATGCTGGGCCACTGGGTGGGAGGATATCCGGCCCAGGACCACTTCGGGGTGAGCTGGACCCACGTCAACCACCTTCTCCTCGCGGACCATTGGTGGATCGGGGCGGGAGCAGCGACCCTGGCCCTGCTGGGGATCGTGGGGCCAGTCGCCAGACGGGGGGAAAGGGCGTTCCTCGCGGTCCTCACGGTCCTGGCCGCGGCGGCCCCCCTCTACCCCGTGCTGCCGGCCCTGTCCCGGCGCCATCTTTTCCTCCCGACCTTTCTGCTCGCCGCAGCCGCGGCGGCCGGACTTTCGTTCCTGTCCTCCTCGGGAAAATCCGGCCGGGGAGCGGCCCTCGCCCTGGTCCTGATTCTGGCCCTCGGATTCTTCCAGGCCAACCTCGACACCCGGCGCGAACTCGACCCCGTCACCGACGGATACGAGGTCCAGGGCCGTTTCCTCTGGGATGTGGCAACGCCCTCCGACGTACTCTTCGTGGACTCGATCCCGGCCTGGTACTTCCACGGCCTCCAATGGCTCGGCGCAAACCACGAGCAGGGAAAGATGGAGGGACAGCCCGTCATCGATCTCTGCAGCCTGGCGGCGACCCGCGGATCGATACCTGCCTGGAGGAGGTATTGGAGCTACGACCGGCAAAGCGCGCGGATTGTGAAGGCGGACACAAGGGCGATCCAGGCGAAGCTTGAGGCCTGCAGCAGGCAGCTGCGGGCGGACGTGGCGCTCGATGTCCGGATATGGAGGGAGCAGGGGTCAACCTTCTGGAGCTTCGGGCCGTTCGAAGAAGGTGACTACTCTCTCGTGGATTCGGAGACGGGGTCGTCAGTCCCCCTGCCCAAGACAGGCCGAATTGCGGCCGTCATGTTCGAGGACGCCTGGGCAGCCGACAGGATGCGGGTGTGCTATGCCCACCCGGCAGGCTGGAAGGCCTGCGCCCCATTCCGCCTAGACCTCCCTGGCGCAGCCGGGGCCGTCTCCCCTGGAGAGAGACGCCTATGACCCTGCACACCACCCGACTGGAGGGCTGCTTCACACCCGGCTGCTTTGCTGCTATAGAGACTGCGGCGGCGACACTCATGACGCCGCGGAGACATACGAAGTCCAGGACCGGACCTCCCATGCTCCGAGCCCGGTTCCGGCAGCGACAGCGCAGGCGATGAACGCGATCGAGGTCCGAAACGTCAGCAAGACCTACCGGCTCTACTCCAGGCCAGTGGACCGCTTGAAGGAGGTCATCACCCGGCGGCCCCGCCACGAGGGCTTCACCGCCCTTGAAAACCTCTCCTTTGCGGTCCGGACCGGCGAGACCTTCGGGGTCATAGGGGAAAACGGGGCCGGAAAGAGCACCCTCCTCAAGATCCTCGCCGGCACCCTCACGCCCACATCCGGGGAGGTGGTGAAAAGCGGCCGCGTCGCGGCACTTCTGGAGCTCGGCGCAGGCTTTCATCCGGAATTCACAGGCAGGCAGAACATCCACCTCAACGCATCCCTCATGGGGCTTCACGAGCGGGAAATCAGAGATCGAGAGGAAGGCATCATCGAGTTCTCCGAGCTTGGCGACTTCATCGACCGCCCGGTGAAGACCTACTCCTCGGGCATGTACGTGCGGCTCGCCTTCTCCATAGCCACCTCGGTGGCCCCGGACATACTCATCATCGACGAGGCCCTGAGTGTGGGCGACCAGCGTTTCCAGCAGAAGTGCATCGAGCGGATGGTGCACTTCCGGGACTCGGGCAATACCATCCTCTTTTGCAGCCACAGCATGTACCTGGTCGAGGAACTCTGCGGGCGGGCCATGTGGCTCGGGGGCGGCCGGGTCGAACAAATCGGAAAGACGCCGGAGGTCGTGGGAGCCTATCTCGCCCATCTTGAGCGCAAGGCAATCCACCGGGAGGCCTCCCGCAATAATCCCGCGGACGAGGACCGCACGGCGCTTCCGGACGTCCTGATCGAGGAGGTGTGCATCCTGGACGGCCAGGGCGCGGTGCAGGAATACATCAAACAGTTTCAGGACGTGCGCATCCGGGTGCGCACCCGCCGCGCGGGGCCTCCCCTCTTGGGCCACATGGGCGTCGCGCTCGTCCGCCCGGGTGGAGAACTCGTCTTCGCCGCCACCACGAAGCAGTCCGGCCTGGAACCCCTGGCCTTCCAAGGCGAGCAGGTGACGGAACTGGCAATCCCGGCGATCCCGCTCCTCTCCGGCACCTACCAGGTGAAGGCCGTCGCTGCGGACCAGCACACCCTCCGGGTCTTCGACGAACGGAGCACGCCCACCTTTCTCGTCTCCGGCTCCAGGCCGGAACTGGGAATATTCTGGATGGAGCATTCCTGGCGTCTGCCCGGGCGGCAGGATGCGGAGAAGAGCCGGTGAAGAGAGAGCCAGACTGAAGACGATGCCGGAGAAAAATGGCACCCTCTCCTTTGCAAATTTCCAGGCAGAATGATTGACTCCTCGGTTGTGAGAAACCGCTGCCGTATCATCGAATGGTTGGACATCCGGTTCTTCATGCCCGCGATCTCCAGGATGCCGCTCCCCCTTGCCCACCGCATGGCGGACCTGCGCGGACTCATCCGCTACCGCCTTGATCTCGACTGGAGGTCCTCCTGCCTCGGCGCACCCTTTGTCCGGGAAAAAACCGCCCGGGTGCTGGAAAATGTCTTCAACATCAATCCACCGGAACCCGCCGTCAGGGAGCGGTTCCGGACCCAGTCCAGAGAAGAGATCGAGGCCTTTTTCATCCTCAACCGCCGACCCGGCTGGCCGGTATGCCACACCGTCACACCTCCCGGGTGGGAGAGGCGGATCCCGAAAGGCGGAGGCGTCGTCCTTCTCGCCGCCCATCTGGACAGCTCCTGGGCCGGCATGGGATTTCTCAGCCGGTTCGGCCGGCCGGTGAACGCCGTCTACGACCCCATTGTCTACGACCCGGGGGTCTTCCCCTTCTTCCAGGATTTCTTCCGCCGCAAGTACGAGGGCATCATCCGGCATTACAATGGCGGCACGCTGCTCAGCCCTGAAGACCTCCGCAGAGAGGGCGCCGCACGGCTGAAACGCGGGGAGATGATCATCTTCTTCGCGGACATCCCCAGGAAAGACAGGGGTCTTCCTGCGCGTTTCCTCGGACGCGACGTTCTGGTACCTTACGGTGGACCGAGTTACGCCGCGAGGACAGGATCGTACATGGCGGCCTACGTCACCCGGTTCCTCATGCCGGGGAGGTATGAAAGCCGTCTGAGCGCCCCGGTCCCGGTCTCTGAAAAGACCGACCTGCCGCAACTCGTTCAGGGGATCTATTCCGTACTCGATGGGCAAATACGGGAGGATCCGGGGAAGTGGTGGGCCGCGGACACATTCTTCGATCATATAAAGCTTGATTCGACCTGTAATGTCGATGGCAATCCATTGTTCGAGAAGCCCGTATGAACGTCACAACCGTGGTCTGATCGCGCTGAAAAAAGTCCTTTTTTGAAGGCCACGAGCTGATAGCTATATAAGTTTCTTATGCGAAACAAATACATTACTGATACGTTTTCTCTATTGCATTTTTTGAGCGACGACTTTTTGCAGTCCGATCTGGTCTATTTTTTTCGGGGTACGGTGTCGTAAAAGTGCCGAAGGATCGGCCCCATTCCAGCGGAATTGTTGGGTTTCGCTTCGCTCTACCCAACCTACAGGGGTGGGGCTGGACGACCTCCTGCTGGACTGCCATGCTTGAACAGGCGTTGGACCAAGAGAAATGACGGGAGACACCGGCGGAATACGACACTCCATGCATGCGCTCGTCCCGGTGACGGCGGAGCACAGGCGTTCCGCCGAACTCGGCCTCGCCCTCCGGATGTTCCTGAAGGCCCTGCCTGAAGACATGGCCCGTACCATACTTCCGGAAGAACCGGGAGCCGGACCGGGACTCAGGGCCGGACTCCTCGCCCTTCTCGAAAGGGACCGGGCCGGCGGCCCCATCCTGGTGGTCGAGGACCCGGCCATGATCATGGGCCAGAACACTGCAACCGAACTGGAGCGGGTGCTCGACAGGCATCCGGACATCGACTGTGTGATTCCGAGCGACATCCGGGACCACCGGGAGGGTATCCACGCGAGGTACGCCACCCTCAGGGGATTCCAGCGATTCGTGGACGATATCCAGGATCCTGAGAGGGACGCTGCGCCCTATGACGGCCGGCGCCCGCTCCTCTTTCTGGTGCGCCGCGCCGCGCTTGATGACCTGCCCCTCCCGGACGACCCCATGGAGATCCCCGGCCTCCTCCGGGAGCGGTGCGCCACAGCCCTGAACGCATATGTCCACCCCTTCGGCGGATATTACGAAAAAGGGAGAGAGGACCTTGTCGCATACGTGCCGGAGGGGACAAAAAGCCTCCTCGACGTGGGATGCGCCCGGGGCAAATTCGCCCAAGCCGTCCGGGCACAAAGGGGATGCACGGTGGCCGGTATAGAACAGAACCCTCTCCAGGCGGCCCACGCCCGCAGGCACCTGGACGCCCTCTATGAAGGCGACGCCCTCACCGTGTCCGTCCGGGGCCCCTTCGACTGCGTCACCTGCCTCGACGCCCTCGAGCACTTCCAAGACCCCGCGGCCCTCCTGAGGCGCGTCCGCGGGGAGTTCCTCCGGGCCGGCGGACATCTCCTCCTCACAGTCCCGAACGTGGGCCACGGGAGCATCGTGGAGGACCTCCTGGCGGGACGCTGGGACTACGTGCCCGCAGGACCGCTGTGCATCACCCATCTGAGATTTTTCACATGGCAAGGGATACGGGAGCTGCTCGACGAATCGGGTTTTCTCGTGAAACGGATGGAGAGGATCCGGCTCCCGGTGTCGGACGCCTTCGCCGTGGTCCTGAAATGCCTCGGGGAGTGCGGCATCGAGATCGACGAGGCTGGCCTCGACACCCTGGGTTTCATCGTCCTCGCCCGGAAGGCGTGACGGATGCCGGAGTCTCTCCCAATGCCATTGCGCCTTCCGAGAAAAGCAGCCGATCCCATACCCGCGTCATGATCTCCGCCATCATCGTCAACTACCTCTCCGCCGAGGGCGCGCTTCGGGCCGCAGCCTCCCTCCGTCCGCCGGTCCAGGACGAGGATGTGGAGATCTGGATGGTGGACAACAGCGAAGACAAGGCCGAGGCGTCCCGCCTCAGGACCGGCCTCGGAACCGCGTGTCGCCTCCTGATCAACGAACGGAACCTCGGATTCGGGGCTGCCTGCAACCAGGCCTTCGATCACTCACGGGGGGAATGGATCCTGCTCCTCAATCCCGATGCCTTCCTGGAACCGACGGCGCTCGCCTGTCTCCTCCGGTTTCTGAAGGAACGGCCGGAGGCCGCCGCTGCTGGCCCACTCATCTATTGGGACGAAGGGCGGCGATTCCTCCTGCCCCCGAGTCCTCCGCCGGGACCATGGAGGGAACTCCTCACGGTGCCAGGAGGTTTTCTTGGGGCGAGGCTTGCCTGGCTGAAAAGCCTGTGGTGGAGACGCGAATCCCTGCGTGTCTGGGAGGCGTCGTGTCCGGTGAGGCAGCGCAACCTCTCGGGCGGCCATGTCCTTCTCCGGAGGAGCGCTGTCGAAAAGGCAGGAGGCCTCTTCGACCCCCGTTTTTTCCTGTACTATGAGGATACCGACCTGTTCCTCAGGCTCAGGCGCGCCGGATTCTATCTCTACGTGGTCCCGGAGGCCGCGGCGATCCACGCATTCGGCGGCTGTGCCAGGGACCGGGCGGAATGGAAACAGAGATTGATGGAGGAATCCCACCAGCGCTTCGTGGAAAAGCACTTTTGCAGACACCCCGCCCGGCTGCTCATCAAGGGGCGCAGAAGGCCTCAAGGGCAGGCAGGCTGGCTCCCGCAGACCGTCGATCTGGGAACGATCGAGTCGCCTCCCATCCTGCCGGTCCCTTCGGAGCTCAGGGAGGGATGGCTCCTCGAATGGAGCCCGGGACCCTTCTTCTTCCCCACAGCCGGCCATCTCGGACGCGGAGAGGCGGCGGAATTCCCCGCCGAGGCGTGGGGGCTTCTCCCCCCCGGCAGGCAGTTCGTCCGGCTCGGGGGCAGAAAATGCGTCTGGGTGCCGCCGCGGGTATGGCAATGGAACAAGACGTAAATATACAGGGGTTCCCTCAGCCCCTGGGCTTCTACCGCGTGCTCACCGGGACGGACCACCTGCATTTCGGCTACTGGCCCGAGGGCGAAAAGGCCATAGGCCTGATGGAGGCCCAGGAGCGCCTGAGTGCCCTCCTCTTCGGGCTCCTCCCCCCGGCCCCGGCCAGGGTCCTTGACGTTGGATGCGGGCTCGGGGCCACCGCGGGCGTCCTTCACACCCGGGGATACGAGGTGGTGGCCATCGCCCCGTCGCCGCACCTCATCGAATACGCCCGGGCCCGCCACCCCGGCCCGACCTACCTGCCCTGCGGTTTCCTCGATGAGGACGTCGCATTGGACCGGCCGGAACGCTACGACGTAATCCTATTCCAGGAGTCCCTTCAGTACCTCCCAGACCTGGACGCCGTCTTCGAGAAGGCAGGTCCCCTCCTGGCTCCGGGCGGCAGGATGATCGTGGGCGACGAGGTTTCCTACAGCCCCAACACGCTGGAACAATCCGCCGTGCACCAGGCCTCGGAGATCGAACGGTCTCTGGCCGAGGCGGGCTTCCATGTCCGGCGCCACCACCGCATCGGTCCACAGGTCCGCAGGACCTGTCCAGAGGTCCTCGCCCTTTTCAGGGACCGGCGCGGAGACCTCATCGAAATCTTCGGAGAGGCATCCGGGGACGAAATCGACCGCTACATTCGGGGCTGGGAGACCCAGCAGGAATGGTACAGCCAGGGCCGCTTCGGCTATGAGGTGTGGGACGTCCGGTACGACGGTCTCCGGGTCCGACCGTACCGTCCGGGCGACGAGACGGCAATCCTCGATATGTTCCGGGACGTCTTCAGGGTGGAGCGGTCCCTCCCTCACTGGCGTTGGGAATTCCTGGAAAATCCCTTCGGCGGGCCCCAGGTGATCACAGTGTGGGACGGCGGATCCCTGGTTTCGAACTACGCAGCCTATCCCGTCCCTTTCTGGATGGACGACCACATGACCCTCATCAACCAGGGCGTGGATACCATGACCCGGCCCTCCCACCGTGGGGTGGGGAGGGGCCCCACGAGCCTCCTGGCCAGGGCCGTCCGGGTCTTCTACCGGCTCCACTGCGAGGGGAAGGTGGCCTTCTATTACGGGTTCAACACCGGCAAGATCCAGAAGTTCGGCCGGATGTTCCTGAACTACACCGTGGTGGCCGGGGTGACGGAGTGGGTGCTGGAGGGCCCGCCCCTGGACGCCCTCCTCTCCGCAGGCACGTGGAGACGGCGCATCGCCGGCTATTCGGTGAGGCCGGCATCGAACGCGGGCGGCTGGGCCGACCGCTTCTTCCAGGAGGTCCGGGGGGAATACGGCCGCCTGGCGGCCCGCGACGCCCGGTACCTCACCTGGCGGTACCTCTCCCACCCGGGCTGCGACTATGTCCTCATGGTGGTCCGGCGCTGGGGCCGGGTCGCGGGCTGGTGGCTCGGCAAGGTGGAAGGGGAGTCCCTGGTCATCGGAGACGCCCTCTTCGCCTCCCTGGCGGCGCTCGCCCCCGCGGCGGGGCTTTCCGGCCTGCTCCGCCACATGAAAGGGCGCGGCATCGAAATCAGGCAGGTGAGGGGATGGTTCTCGCACCACCCGTCCTGGTGGACGGACAGGCTCTCGGCGCTGGGCTTCGAACCTCGGCCGGAGCCGAACGGCCTCGGCCTGTGCATGAACATCTTCCTGGAACCCTTGAAACCCGAAGAGGTGGCGGATCGCATGTATTTTACCCAGGGCGACAGCGACCTTTTCTGAACAGGCCCTTCCGCCCGACGGGCCGCACAGGATGCCTTGTGCAAAACCCACCGGAATTCTACAATTTGTCTGCGGGCACCTGTGCCCTCCCATTCCTGTCGAAAGAGGAGGAACCTATGCGTCGTTTTCTGGGAATGCTCGCCCTGTTCTTTGTCGCCTTCCTTGGATCCGGGCCGACGGCCCAGGCCGCGCCTGCCCCCGACTCCACCCCGGAGGCCGTACCGCTCTCCATCGCACCCGTCTCCATGTATGAGCGGACGGACGCCTGCAGCACAGCGGACATCAGCTTCAAGTGGTATCTCATCACCGCCCGGCAATACGACTGCTCGGATCTCAACTGCAGCGAGGTCGGGACCTTCAAGCTGGTGGACGACTCGTGGAACACGGTAGCCCACCTGACGCTCCAGATCTACTCCTCCACCTCGGATGAGGGATCGTTCGTGACGAGCCGGGATACCTTCACCATCCCCGGAGACGGCGGTCCGTTCACCGTCTTCGGCCGTTCCGCGAACACCCAGGAGGGGATGACCGGGGCCCGGGGCCTCATCATCGGGGCGATCGACGGCCGGGGGAGGCCCGTGGAGATGAAGGGAACGTATCTCTTCTCGCGGTGGAACGACACGCCGAAGATCTGCTTCTGGCTGGAGTAGCCCGGTACGCCTCTGGACCCCTTTCCTTCACGGGACATGGGGACTGCGGAGCGGGTTGGAACTCCTGCCCTCTCTCTGGTAGAGTGCCGCGGGACAGGCAGGGGACGCCTCCGGAATGAAAGAGGCCGTACTCCTGCCCCTGCGGAGAAAGGACATGCGCCCGGAAGCCGATCTCATCCCCTATGAAGCAAGCCCCCTGCCGCCGGGGCCGTATCTGGTCTTCGCCCCCCATCCCGATGACGAGACCTTCGGGATGGGGGGCACCATCGCCCTTGCGGCAGAAGCGGACATCCCCGTCTCCCTGGTGATTCTCACCGACGGGGCGATCGGAGGCGACGCCGGGATCCGGAAAGGGGAAGCGGAGGCTGCGGCGCAGGTCCTCGGAATCACGGAGGTTCATTTCTGGGGCATCCCGGACCGGCACGTCCAGCAGGCTGGCATCCCCTGTGACCGGGTGTCGGCCCTCCTCGAGGGGCTGAAACCGGCAACCGTCTTTCTCCCGGGCATCCTGGAATTTCACCCGGACCACAGGGCGACCACCGACGCCCTCGTGCGGATCTGCCGTGCGATCTCTTACGGAGGGGCGATCTGGCTTTACGAAATCAGCCGCCAGGGCGAGGTGAATCGCCTCGTGGACATCACCCGTTCGATCGACCGCAAGATAGAGGCCATCCGCTGCTACGGGAGCCAGATATCCAGGAACAACTACGAGTCGGTCTCCCTGGGTCTCGCTCAGGCCCGCTCTTACACGCTCCCCCCGGAAGTGACCCATGCCGAGGGTTTCTGGGCCCTTGATGGGCCGCTGGATCGGGCCGTCCCCCTGTCGGGCCATCAGGAGGCGGTGAGCCGGTACGCCGCGGTGAGCAACCCGGAGCCCCCCCTCGTCTCCATCATCATCAGGACTATGGACCGGCCGCGTCTCCTCAAGGAGGCCCTGGAAAGCGTTGCAGGCCAGACGTACCGGCCCATCGAGGCCGTGATCGTGAACGACGGGGGGGCGGACGTGGCCGACGCGACTTCCCCTTTCCGGGAGACCCTGACCCGGGTCAAGTGCGTCCAGCTCGAGCGCAATCTCGGCCGTGCCGCCGCCGCAAACCGCGGAATCGCCGAGGCCTGCGGCCTGTGGATCGGATTCCTAGACGACGACGACCTGCTTGAATCCGGCGCTGTCGAGGCCCTGGTGGCGGCATCAACCCGCTCCCAGGCCCGGGTGGTTTACGGCCGGGTGGTGAGGGAGCATTATCTGGAAGACGGTTGCAGGGACCCCTCGCAGCCGGATTATCTCTACGGCCGTCCGTTTGACCGGAATCTCCTCTTTTTTCAAAACTACATCCCGTTCATCGGACTCCTCTTCCACCGGAGCGTCCTCGATGCCTGCGGACCCCTAGACGAGGGCCTCCTGCTCAACGAGGACTGGGACCTCCTTCTCCGGGCCGCGGCTGTTTCGCAATTTCTCCACGTCCCGATCCTGGCGGCGCACTACCGCTGTTTCGGATCGGCCACGGCGGCCGGGGGTCGATTCACCCAGGAGGAGATTCTCGCAGCGGAGGACATGGTCCGGAGGCGCTGGTGGGACAGGATCCCTCCGGAGACGGTCCACGCCTTCCGCGCCTATGTTTCGGAAGAAACGGCGAGGCAATGCAGCCAACCCCCAGACGCGACGCCCGTTGCCGGAAAAAGCGCGGTGGAACCCTCGGTCCCTGAAAGGTCCATCGAGAAGCTCACCGCGCGGGTCGCCAGGGCCGAGGCGGAGCGGGATTTCTTGAAGAAACAGACACGAATGATGGAGGGTTCCCTTTCCTGGAGGCTCACGGCCCCGCTCCGGCTGCTCCGCGCCCTGGAACTGAAGGCCAGAGAGACCTTGCGGCACAGGGCAAAAAAAAAATGCCGCCCCGGGTGACACCCTCGCGCCGGGCCCCGAGAATCAGCGTCATCACCCCGGTCTGTGACCCGGAAGAAGCGGCGTTCCGGGAGATGCTGGATTCCGTGCGGGCGCAGACCTATCCCCACTGGGAGTTGTGCCTCGCCGACGACGCCTCCACCATCGGCCATGTCAGGAGGCTCATCGAGAAGGCGGCGCGGGAAGACCCCAGAGTGAAGGCTGTCTTCAGGCCGAACCGGGGTCACATCTCCGCAGCGAGCAACACCGCCATCGAGATGTCCTCGGGGGATTTCCTCGCCCTGGTGGACCATGACGACACCATCGAGCCGGACGCCCTGGAGAAGGCGGCCGAGTGCATACGGAGCTGCAGCGGGGTGGACATGATTTACACGGACGAGGACTCCATACGGCCCGACGGATCCATCGGCGCCCCGTATCTCAAGCCTGCCTGGTCCCCGGATCTCTTCCTCTCGAACATGTATACCTGCCACCTCGGCCTCTACCGTCGGAGCTTGCTCCAAGAGATCGGCGGTTTCCGCTTAGGCTTCGAGGGGAGCCAGGACTACGACCTGGTCTTGCGGCTCACCGAGCGGGCGCGTAAAATATGCCACCTCCCGGAAGTGCTGTACCACTGGCGCTGCAGCCCGACATCCACTGCCCTCGATCTCAACAACAAGGCCTACGCGTTCGAGGCGGGGAGGCGCGCCTTGGAAGAGGCCCTTGCGCGGAGAGGAGAGCCGGGGACAGTCAGGCACGTCGAGGGATTCCCCGGGCACTATCGGGTGCGCTATTCGATGAATTCCACCCCGGAGATCGCGGTGTTCCTGGGAGGCGCCGATTCCGGCGGCGCGTTGGAGATGCCGTGCGGACCGGCGAGCCTTGGAGGTCCGATCACGGAAATCCACTGCCAGGATCGGAACTGGACACAAAACGGCCTCCCCGACACCGAAACGGTAATGAGGGCCGAAGCGGCCTTGCTGCTATTCCTGCACAGGCGTCTCGTGCCCTTGGACGACCTCTGGTTGAAAGAAATGGCCGCTTTCGCGCAAAGGCCGGAGGTCGGAGCGGTCGCCGGAACCTGGATCGACGGCGGCGACACGATCGTCCACGCGGGGCTGGTGCTCAACCCGGACACGGCCTGGTCCCTGAGCCACCAGGGATATCCAGCCGGGGATATCGGCTACTTCGGCCGTTTGCTCGATATTGCGAACTGCGCTGCGGTGGGAAGCGAGGGATTTATGGTCGAAAAGGAAAAATTCCTGGCGGTGAACGGATTCGACGAGACCCTCGGCCCGGCCAGAGGGCCGGACCTCTGTCTGAAGCTCCTGCGCCGGGGTTGGTTCAGCGTGGTCCTGCCGCATGCGCATTTTCGATGGACCGCTGCCCAGCCCCCGAGCCAGCCTCCGGCTTCGGCCGAAAGGGACCTGTTCGTGTCGAAATGGCAGGAGTGGACCGCTTCCGACCCCTTCTCCCACCCCGGCTTGGACCGGACCGACGGCCTCTGCCAGCAGCCTGCTGATCCCGCCTTCGCCAGGCAACCGCGGTGCACCCCCTTCTGACGCGTCTTCGGCGCGCCTCTGCAGCGACCCTGAAGGAAAAACACGAATTATGGTTGAAAATCAGAAAGACCCCGCAGTCACCATCGTCATCCCGGCATACAACCATGAACGATTCGTGGGAGAGGCCGTCGAGAGCGTGCTCCATCAGACTTTCGGTGACTGGGAGCTGATCGTCATCGACGACGGTTCGACGGACGCAACAGGCACAATCGTCGACAGGTATTCCAGCGGGGATCAGGTCCAGGTCATTCATCGACAGAACGCCGGTTTGAGCGCGACCCTCAACAAGGGGCTGGACATGGCACGGGGCCGCTATTTCGGTTTCCTGCCCTCGGACGACATGTTCCTCCCTGAAAAGCTCGACCTGCAAATCGAATGGATGGAGGCCAGACCGGGTATCGCGGCAGTAGCGTCGCACCAGACGCTGATCGATGGCGAAGGACGCCCCATCGTCGAACACCCCCTTGTGGAGTGGTTCAACGTCACACCTTCCGGACGGGAGGACCTTCTCCTGGGCCTGCTCGAACGCAATTTCATCTCCGCCCCCTCGGTGCTCGCCAGGACAGAAGTCCTCCGCAGCGTGGGAGGCTTTGATCCCCATTGCATTTACATGCAGGACTACGACATGTGGCTCCGTCTCCTGAAGGACCACCAGATGGAGGTGTTGCCCAGACCCCTGGTCTCTTACCGCTGGCACGGGGAGAACCTGACCAGGACGGCCACCGACGCTTCCGAAACCGAGCGGGCAAGAATCCTGCGCAGGATCGCCGACCTGTGGGAGCCGTCCGCAATCTTCCCCTCCCTGCGGGGGAATCCCCGGCCGGAAATAGTCGCCCGCTGCCGGATACGCATCCACGAGGCCCTCCGGCGGAACAGAACGACGAATTTCGAAGAAATCCAGTATGTGTTCGATCAAAAACTGCGGCACATCTTCAAGGAGAGCCTCCAGCGCCATCCGGTGGAAAAGACAGAGATCTCCTGTCCTCCCGCCCCTCATGCCGGGGCCTCCCCCAGATCGCTCAGCATCCTGCTGGAGGTGCCCTCTCTGGACCGGGGCGGCCTCGAGCAGGTCGTCCACGACCTCGCCCGCGGTTTGCGGAGCCTCGGCCACAGAATCGCGGTGGTCTGCACCGAGCGTGGAGGGGAAATTGCCCGGCGGCTCGAGAGCGAAGGGGACGCGGCGGTGGAGATCCTCCCGGGGGAGGGCAGAGAAGCGGCCTACCGGGAAATCCTCCAGCGCCACGCCGTGGATCTGGTGAACGCCCACTATTCCTTTTTCGGGACACGCCTCGCCGCCGAGGCCGGAGTGCCGGTGGTGAGCGTGGTGCACAATATCTATGCGTGGCTTCCAGGCGATGTGCTCGGGGCGTTCCGCACCCTCGATCCGCTCGTGAGCCATTATGTTGCCGTCTCCAACGACGTGGCCGCCTTCATGGCCTCTCATTTCAAGATCGATCCAGATCGGATCACGGTCATCCCGAACGGCCTTGACCTCGAGCTATGGCGGCGGCGAAAAAAACACGGACCGGCCGCGGACCGGAATGCATTCGGCCTGAAAAGCGGCGACATCGTCTTTCTGACCGTGGCGGCCATCAACCGGACAAAGGGGCAGGACAGGATCGTCCGCGTCTTTCCGGAACTCCTCGAGGACGTTCCGAATGCCCGTGCGGTCTTCCTGGGGCCCGTCATGGACGAGACGTTCCTGCGGCACCTCAGGCGCCTCATCGCCGAGGCGGGAATCGAGGACAAGATCGTCTTCGTGCCCCACGCCGCAGACGCCGGACCTTATTACAAAATGGCCGATGTCTTTGTACTGCCTTCCGTGGTGGAGGGCTGGAGCCTCGCCATGATGGAGGCCATGTTCTTCGGCCTGCCGTTGATCATGACCGACGTGGCCGGGGCCCGAATCGCCCTGAAGGACGAGCCCGCCGCCGTGCTCCTCCCCCCGCCCTTCCCCGAACTCTCCGGCCTTGATCCCCAGTATCAAGAACATTTTACCATGATGGCGGAAGACCCCATGCTTCCCGACCTCCTCGACGCCATGCGCCGGTTCTGCGCCCGCCCGCGGGAGTGGCGGGCGGCGGCGAAAAGCCTGGAAGACAAGGTGGTCAACAGATACAGCATGGATCGTTCACTTCAGGCCTACGAAAAAAACTTCCTGCACGTTGTGGCGCATTCCCGCATGAGATCGCTGGAGGAAGCCCGGAGGAATATCTCTGCTGCCAGGCAGGAAATAAACAGACAAAAACACCAGCTTACGAAGGTCTCTGAAGCGTTAAATATTTCGCAAACTACACTGGATAAACTGATTGATTACGCATATACAGCAGCAAAACTGGGGCATCTAAATATAGAACTTGAGAGAAAAAACAAAGAAATTCAGGAACTCAAAGAGACTAAAAAAAATTTAGAATCAACAATAATAGACATTAAAACAAAAAGCCTGAAAGAAATCAATAATCTTACAGATAGAAACAGACAACTCCAAATAGATATCTCAGCATGGAACGATCAAGTACAGACAATATATAACTCCAAGGCGTGGAGAGCCATTACTGCGTACAGAAAAAAGAGGGAACAGTTACGTGCGATCCCCAAAAGAATGGGCCAGGGCCTCCACGGCGTTACAAGACGGATCGGCAGGAAAATTATCGTGGGCTGGGGGGTTGATGTCCCTGAAATACATAGAAAATTTCAGGCATCGGCCGCCCGGGTTGCTGGCCGTTTCCGCGAGCTCGGCGCGGCCAAGGACGAAGCGGCCTCACGCACGGTGTCCATCTGCACCCCCTCCTTTTTTGACAGGGCGGGGAACAACATGTTTTTCGGGGGTGCGGAGCGATATCTGATAGACCTCGCCCGGCTCATCAGGGACCGCGGGTACGACGTCCAGATATATCAGCCTGGCGATTTCCCGTGGGTGCGGTACTACAGGGACATCAAGGTGCAGGGGTTCCCGTGCGGAACGGGCCTGGAAGAAATGGGCCGGACCTTCGACGCCCTGGCGCCGCCGGCAAGACTCGCCATCTATCACGCCTTTTATCTGGCAGCGGACTCCCATGCGAGGACCGGCCCGGCGATAGGCATATCACACGGCAATTACTGGGACACCTCCTCATTCCAGTTCTCCAGAGAGAACTTTGACCGCCACGTCACGCGGATTCTGGATTCCATCAGGAAGGTTGACACGCTGGTCTGCGTGGACACCAACACCATAAACTGGCTCAGGGCCATCGACTACAACCTCTCGCCGAAGGCGGAATACATCCCCAATTATGCTGATCTTGAACAGTTCAAGCAGACGGACGAGCCGGAAGGGGACGATATCGTCATATGTTTTCCCAGGCGTCTGTACAAGCCGAGAGGGTTTTACCTGTTCATTGAAAACGTGGATTTTCTCCTCGCCCGCTATGCCCAAGTCCGGATACATTTTGTGGGAAAAGGCGACAAAAAGGAACTGGATATGGTGGGCAGGCTGGTGGAGGAATCGGGAGGGCGGGTGCAGCTGTACAATTGCCCCCCGGAGAAAATGCACGAGGTCTACCAGCGCTCACACATCATTCTGATCCCGACGGTTTCCAGCGAAGGCACCTCGTTTTCCTGCCTCGAGGCCATGGCCTGCGGGCGGGCGGTCGTCGCGACCAACGTGGGAGGGCTGCCCAATCTGATCATCGACGGGTACAACGGCCGGTTGATTCCCCCCACGGCCGAGGCCCTGCGGGATGCCCTGGTCCAGTTGATCGAATCGAAGGAGCTCAGGCTCAGATTTGGGAAAAGGGCGAGGCAGGTGGTGGAGGAGGCATATTCCAAGGCCGGATGGGAGACCCGCTGGCACCGCATCCTGGACCGGTCCCTCCCCAGGGAAGAGGAGGCTGGGCAGCGGGCGCGCACGCCCGCGTTCGTGTATCCCCACACGCCGCCGATCCGATGGTCCCTCATGCAACAACGGCCTCAGCAGATATGCCGCCACATGGCCGAGGCCGGCATCCCTGTCTTCTTTTACAGCGATAACCCGGACGATCGGCGGCACTCCTCGGGCAACCTCCAGATTCTGAGGCCGGGCGACGACCTCTACCTGGACAGCCCGGTCGTGTACATACACTACCCGTTCCACTTCCCGAAAATCAAAGAGTATTCCGACCCGATCGTTCTCTACGACATCCTGGACGACATCAGCATCTATTCGGGAGCGATGCTGGAGGAGGCGGCCGGGTATCACAGAAGGCTCGTCGAAGACGCGGACATCGTCGTATGCAGTTCGCATCGACTGCTCGATAAATTGAAAAGAGAAAGGACCGACGCCGTACTGGTGCCCAACGCCGTAAGGCCCGACGATTTCGAGACCCCGGACCCCTCGATTCCTGAGGACCTGGCGCCGCTGGTGGAGAAGGGCAGGCCGGTCGTAGGATACGTCGGCGCCTTCGGCGACTGGTTCGACTTCGAATTGTACAATGCGGTCACCCTGGGGCTCCCTGAATACTCCTTTGTCCTCATCGGTCCGGATTACATGGAGAACGTGGGGAAAATAACCCGGAGGGACAACGTGCGGTGGCTCGGACCCAAACCCTATGAGGATCTCCCGCGGTACTACGCCCGGTTCAGCGTGGGGATCATCCCGTTCGTTCTCTCCGAGGTCACGCACTCCACCTCGCCGCTCAAACTGTTCGAATACATGGCCAACAGGAAACCCGTTGTCACGACGGCGATGGATGAGTGCCGCCGCATCCCAGGCGTGTACACGGCATCTTCCGCAGAGGAATTCGCGAGCCGGTTGAGAGAGGCGGTGGCGGGTGGCGGGTCGCCGGAATACCAGGCCACAATCGCCCGGGTCGTGCAGGAGAACACTTGGGCGGCCAGGGCCGAGGTTCTGAAGGGTCTCATCGAACAGGCCAGGCAGGAGCGGGAAGCCGGAGTCCGGAAGGGACCATGAAGCCCCTTCTGAGCGGCATCGCGGGTTGCCCCGCCTTCTGGTTTCGTACAATTCTCGCGCACCGGAGCGTCCTGCGAAAATTCATCGCGAAGGACCTGCGAGGGCGATACGCCGGGTCCGCAGCCGGTCTGCTCTGGGCTGTCATCACCCCGATCAGCCAGATCGCCATATACGCCTTCCTGTTCACCCTGATCTTCCGGGTCCGGCTTCCGGCCGTAGAAACAGGAACAGAAAGTTTCGTTATCTACATGCTCGCCGGGCTCTTTCCGTGGCTCGCATTTTCCGAGGGCCTCCAGAGGGCCGCCGGTGTCCTCCTGGAAAACGCGAACCTCATCACAAAAGTGTCTTTCGCTGTGGAACTCCTCCCCACGACCGCTGTGACGAGCGCCTACATCCTCAACGGCCTCGGTTTCCTCCTGGTACTGGCGGGCTTCGCCTTCGCCGGACTGGCCTCCTGGTCGTGGCTGCTCCTGCCCTTCCTCACCGGCCTCCTCTGGCTTTTCACCCTCGGCCTGGCCGCCTTCCTGAGCGCCCTCTGCGTGTTCCTGAGGGACGCCCAGCAGCTCCTCGGGATAGTCATCTTCGTCTGGTTTTACCTGACGCCGATTCTGTACCCCCTGTCCATGGTTCCGGCGGAGATCCACGGCTATCTCAAACTGAACCCCCTGTTCGCCTTCATAGAGAGCTACCACCAGATCATCCTCATGCACACCCTGCGTCTGGATCTCCTGTCGGCCGCGATTCTCTGGACCGTCCTTTCCGTGGTCCCGGGATGTTTCTTTTTCACCAGGATGAAGCCGTCCTTCGCAGACGTCATCTGAGGCGAGGTTCCCCCTATCATGAAGAGCATTATCGTCACCGTGGGCACGCGACCCGAGGCCATCAAGATGGCCCCGGTGGTCAAGGCCCTCAAGCGGCATCCGACTCACTTTCGGCTGCGGCTGGTCTCCACGGCCCAGCACCGTGAGATGCTTGACCAAGTCCTGGAGGCCTTCCGCCTCCGGCCGGACATCGATCTTGATATCATGCAGCCGAATCAGTCGCTCAGCGCAAGCACCTCGCGGGCGCTGAGAGGCCTCGGCGGCATCCTGGAGGATCTCCGTCCGGACCTCCTGTTGATCCAAGGCGACACCAACACCGTCCTCGCCGGGGCCATGGCGGCCTTCTACCACAAGGTCCCCGTGGGCCACGTGGAGGCCGGGCTCCGAACCGACGATCCCTATCGCCCCTTTCCCGAGGAGATGAACCGCCGGCTCACGAGCCCCCTCACCAGGCTCCATTTCGCCCCCACCCCCCGGGCAAGAGACAATCTGCTCCGGGAGGGGACCCCGGCCGACTGGATCTTCGTCACCGGGAATACCGTGGTGGATGCCCTGCTCTGGATGGCCCGTGAGCGCGCAGACGACCTGCCCGCCGGGGCGAGGGCAGTGCTCGACCGAGGGAGCCGGCTCGTGCTGGTGACCTCCCACCGCAGGGAGAGCCTCGACGGGGACCTCAGGCAGATCTGCCTGGCACTTCGCGACCTCGCCATCGCCTTCGAGGACATCGAGATCTTCTATCCCGTGCATCTCAATCCACGGGTTCAGGAGACAGTGAGGGACGTGCTCGAGGGGGTCGACCGGGTGCACCTCGTCCCGCCTGCCCCGTACCCGGCCTTTGTCCAGCTCATGCGGACCGCCTCGGTGATCCTGACGGATTCAGGCGGGGTCCAAGAGGAGGCCCCGACCTTCGGCACGCCCGTCCTGGTGCTCCGGGAGGTCACCGAAAGGACCGAGGCGGTGGAGGCGGGTGCCGCGAAGCTGGTTGGAGTCAGGCGCGCAGACATATTCCGGGAGGCATCGAGGCTCCTGGACGCCCCCCCTCGTGCCGCGGACGCCCCAGGTATTCTCAACCCCTTCGGGGACGGCCGGGCGGCGGAGCGGATCGTTGGCCACGTCATGGATTTCCTCGAAGGCGGCGCCGCCACCGGCAAAACCGCCCCTTCCTAAAAGGAGTCAACCCTGATTATTCCGAGGGCCGGATCGGCGTGGCGAGCCATATACGCGGTGAGCGCGGTGCGATCTTCTATTTCACCGTCCGTCCACTTCGTTCATGGAAGAACGCAAAGTGAACTCCCGAGCACGATGGTTCTCGCTGCGCCCCTTGCGCCTTGACCGAGCGCCGCGAGTGGGCGGTGCGGGGTCTTTCGTTCCCATTCCCACTGGCAGCCGTGAAGCAGCCCTACTCGCTGGCGGGATTCATGCGGACCGCCATGCGCTTCCAGAAATTGCAAGGCACCTCCACCTTGACCGCCTCCGACTGGTAGCCGTCAGCCTCCACCCTCACCATGGTGGGGCTGTCCGGTAGCCCGTAGAACCTGGCGATGCCGTCCCCGTCCGTCATGACCTGCTGGATTCCCACGCTCACCACGGCATTCCGTAGAGGCACGTCCGTGACGCAGCAGCCCACCTGCACCCTGAGCTGTCCACTCTCGCAGCCGGCGATTGCCACCGGGACAAGGACAAAGGACTCCGGATCCCACTCGAAGATGACGTCGAAACCCGCAAGAACCAGCCCGCCGGACTGGGGATCGGTATACTGCACCTGCAGCCCGTCGATCCGGATCTGGGCTGGATTCGAGGTCACCGGTACCCCGCTGGCATTCAACATGTCCACATGGATGGGCTCGGCCGGCGAGGTGCCGACAGTGACAAGGATGAACGCCGTGCACAGAAGGCCGAACATCGTGATGGAAACCGTCCTCATTTTCTCCTCCATCGCCCGGAAGGCATCTCGTAAGCCTTCACAGGGTACCGCATCTGCTTTGTTGGCGGGCACTTGAAGTACAGGGAGTACGGCTGCGTGCCCGCCGCGCCTTGCATCTGCAGCACCCTGTGAAGGCTTCCAGTGCAGGAAGTTGCAGCATTGGGGCTGTGCCGGACCCCGTGATCAGTTACGGCATCTCCATCGAACCCTAAGGAGCCACACATATATTCGATGAAAGGTCGCAGATGAGCCCGTCCGCGCACTGATAGTTCCGGTTGCATCCTCCCTCTCCCTCGGTGCAGGGACCGCAGGAGAAGCAATAACTGGGATGCCCCACGGGAAAGGCGCATCCGGAGGAACCGGCCAATACGGTGGTCGTGCCCGTTGAGGATGAGGTGGAACTCTGGCACGCGGGATTGAGCAGGGCGTTCAGACCTGTACAGTCGGCGGCTGTGGTATGCGGCGAGACACTGCTCGTGGTGAGCGTGCCGCTCACCGTCGGGCCGCCGAAGACCTCCGAATCTACATTCTGTGACGGGCTCGAGGTGGAAATCGAGGATTGCTGCCCGGAGGCGGTTCCAGGCCCGGTCGCCGGGATGCCGAGGCATACGTCGACCCCTTTCGCCAGACCGTATGTGGGACCGACGTCGTGCTCGCAGTTGAGACCGGAAGCGCAATCAGAGTCCGAGTCACAGTCGCCCTCTTCAGGCTGGCACGGCCCGCACAACGTGCAGTAGTCCCAATCCCCCTGAGCTACGGGGCATGCCCCGCATGCAGTCCCGGCTCCGACCGTTATTAAAAAAATTAATAGTAAACCTAAAAAAAGTTTTGAGAAGTTCATGGCTGCCTCCGCCCCTCGCCTGAAATTTACTCTTGCAACCGACTGTTTTCCCGCTGTAATTTCAAATCATCCTCATGCCCGGCCGCTTCCAGGGGAGAGATGCTTTTGCTCGACAGAAGAAAGAGCATCCATCGTGCCACAGGCGTTGCGCTGTGCCGCCCGAACACCCGCTGGGCCGGAGGGACCAGCTGGATTTCGGGCAGGCTCCGAGAGGAAGATTTCCCCGTCCTCACTCATCAGGCAGGGCAGTCGCAGGCTCTCGCCGGCTCTGGCGCTCGGAACAGGGACAGCGAAGCCTTCCCGGCCGGCCCGGCCGTATGAGCAAAGTGCTTCCCGGCCGGGTCCGTGATATGCTCCGGGGCAAACCATGCAGGGGACCGTCTCTTGACCCGACACCAAAGAATTCCAGGGGAATCGCGGCTGAATTCCGCGCGAGGGCTGGCTGAATACACCCTTGTATACTTTTCACCCATCGAATGGAACGGTCTCCGGCAGCGTCCCCATCACCTGGCCCGGGCCATGGGAGAGACCTTTCGACAGGTTCTCTTTGTCGAGCCCTGCGGCCTGCGCCCGGTCCAGCCGGGTGACTGGCGCCGCGGATGGCGCTGGCTCCGGGACGCGATCACGGGAAGGGTGCAACGCGCCCCGGGTTCAAAAGAACTTGGGTGGCATGCCTCAGCCGAGCCCCGCATCCTTCCGCTTCCCTTCGTGCCCCTGACGGGCAGATCCTGGGCGGACGGCGTGAACGGCAGAATCGCCCTGAGAAGGCTCTTCGCAGCCCTCGGCACCCAGGCACCCGGCCGGACCATTCTCTGGACGTCCACCCCTGCGCCGCTCCTCCCCGGCCTTCTCCAGCGCTTCCCCCGGCGCCTTCTCATCTACGACTGGATAGACGACTACCGCCTCTTCAGCCACCTTCCAGGCCGGGTGATCGAGACCCAGGACAGACTGATCCGGGACGCGGACCTGCTCTTCGCCTCGTCGAAAAGGCTGTGCGAAAGGGCTGCGCGGATGCGCGCGGAGGTCCGAAGCCCCTCGGAAGAGGCCTCGGTCTTCTTCCTTTCAAACGGCGTGGACCTGGATCACTGGACGGGTGCCGGGGTGGGATCTGAACGTCCCCCTGCGATCCGGCACATCCCTCCTCCCCTCATAGGCTACTTCGGAACCTTATCCCACTGGGTGGATTTTGAGCTCGTCGCCGCCCTGGCCGGAAAAAATCCGTCATGGAGCTTCCTCTTCATCGGTCCGGCAGCCGGGGCCGGCCAATTCGACAGGCTCTCCCCGTACCGGAATATCCACTGGATCGGGCAGCAGCCCTATGAGCGGTTGCCGGAACTCGCCGGCTGCTTCGATCTCTGCTGGATCCCCTTTGTCGCCGATCCCGTGACCGAAGCCATAAACCCCGTGAAGGTGTACGAATACCTCGCCCTGGGGAAACGGGTGGTGGCCCCGCCCCTTCCCGATCTCCGCAAACTCGAGCCGCATGTGATCCTCGCCTCGGGGGTCGACGGGATGGAGCGGGCCATCGCCCAAGGCCTTGCCCCGGACCTCCCGGAGCAACTCCACGCGCGCCGCCTCCTTGCGGCCCGCTTCAGGTGGGAGACCCTCTGGGCGGAGGCCGGCCGGAGGATTGTCAAGCATCTGGCAGAAGGCGGGGACGCCGGAAACGTGGATCAACTGCCGTGAGGATGAGGAGAAAAAAAGGCCGCCCCGATCAAACGGGGCGGCATGAAGACAACCGCCGGATTCCCTCGCAGGAGATCGCCAGGCGCGAAAGGGGACTGCATTACGAGGTCCCTTCGCCCCCGCGCCCCGCGGAAGGCGTCACTCGCTGGTGGGATTGAGGCGCACCGCCATCCGCTTCCAGAAATTGCAAGGGACTTCCACCTTGATGGCCTCGGACTGATAGCCCTCGGCCTCCACTCGCACCACCGTGGGGACGTCGGCCAGGCCGTAGAATCGGGCGATCCCGTCCCCGTCGGTCATCACCTGCTGGTCCCCGACGCTGACGACGGCGTTTCGAAGAGGCACATCGGTGACGCAGCAGCCGACCTGCACCCTCAGCTGGCCGCTCTCACAGCCGGCGATGGCCACGGGGACGAGGACGAAAAACTCCGGGTTCCATTCGAAGATCACGTCGAAACCGGCGGACACCGTCTGCCCGGACTGGGGATCGACGTACTGCACCTGGAGCCCGTCGATCCTTATCTGCGCTGGGTCCTCAGTGACCGGAACGCCGCTTGCCTTTGACAGGTCGACATAGATCGGTTCGGCGCAGGCAAATCCTCCGAGCGCTGCGAGCAGAAAAAAGGCGACCATCAGGTGGGAAAAGAGAGCTCTCATCGTTACCTCCATGGCTCGTATCGTCGATGCAGAAACACTATCGGCCGCTTCTCACTGCACGGGGACGATGCACGTGTTCGTGGCGAGATCGCAGATCAACCCATCCATGCACTGATAGTTCCGGTTGCATCCTCCCTCCCCCAAATCGCACGGCCCGCAGGAAAAACAGTAACTCGGGTGACCCACCGGGAAGGCGCAGCCCGAGGAGGTCGAGGTCGTCGGCGTAGTTGAGGTGTTGGTCGATGTGCTTGTCTGGCAGGCCGGGTTCAGCAGGAAGTTGAGGCCGCTGCAGTCTTCCGGCAGGGTCGTCGGCGTGGCGGGTGTGGCGCTGCCGTCCACACCGCCCCCGAAGGTGTCGGGGTCGATGTCGGTACTTGGAGTGGCGGGCTGATTGTTCGTCGGTGCGGTGGGAGTACCGACGCAGACGTCCACCCCCTTGGCCAGACCGTACGTGGGCCCCACATCGTGTTCGCAATTCAGACCGTCCGCGCACTCGCTATCCGAGTCGCAGTCACCCTCTCCGGGATTGCAGGGCCCGCACAGCGCGCAGTAGTCCCAGTCCCCCGGGGCCACGGGGCAGGCGGCCGGCGCCTGATATGCCCCCAGGGATACGGAAACCAGAATCAAAGCAGCGGCTGACAGTAACTTACCTGTGGTCATTTTCGCCTCCATGCTTTCCGTGTGCTTGCCGATGTACAATCTTCTCGCCCTTCTGCATCCCTGTTTCTCGGTATCGGATGAATTCGGCTTTTTCACAACCGGCAAATGTAGTGTACTTCCATGTGGCCGCCAAGGGCGGAGCTGTCGCATCCATCTGCACTTCTGCAGCCGGTAAGAATTAAGCATATTCCGTGCCATATTCTTCGCGGCGGCATCTGGAGGCCGCAGACCCCTGTCAGCCCACGCGGGCGCCTCGCCGGTCCCGGGTGAAAGGCGAAGATCTGTCAAAAGGCTCGGCCGGGGGTCAGGACGGAAAATCGAACCGGACATTGGCGGCACCATATCGCGCACCGGCCCGCCGCTGTCAACGGTCTGACACGGAACGGCTGGATCGGGTGCGCCCGGCTCCGCACAGCCCGTTTCGACTCTGTGAAGGGATAGTACCACACCCTTTTCTTTTTAGACAGGCACAATGGCTGGGCGGGTGCGCAAAAAAAAGAAGGGGCGCGGTTCCCCGCGCCCCCATTGGTTTTTACACCGGCGGCAGTACCCCGCCTAGTCGGAACCTCATTCACCGCACCCGCAGATGGGGTCACACCCCGCCCAGGGGGTGAGGTTCTTGCTGGTGGCCTGGTAGCTGCAGTTCTCGAACAGGCTCATGCAGTCAAGTGCCATGGGCTGCGGGCAGCTCGTCACAGGGCAACCCGAATCCGGGCTCACATCCGTCACGACCACGGTGCCGCAGTCGTATGTGGCGGGCACCCAGCTCAGATCCGCGCCAATCTGGAGATAGGTCGGGATCACCGCGGAACCGTTGTACCACACATAGTGATCGGCAGGCGTCAGGTCGCCGTACAGAGTCAGACCATGGCGCTGCACACAGGCGTCGGTCAGTGTCATCCGCACCCAACCTTCGGTGTAGGTGCCGGTGATGTCGAAGGAACCGGCGTAGCTCTCCAGGCTGAACAGCATGACCTCGTTCCTCATCGGGGGCTTGGAGGCCTCGGGCGGGACAGGCGAGAAGACCGGATCGTCACGCCGTGGGGTGTTCTCCTCGAGATCGTACGTGGAGTAATCCCACGTGGTCTGGAACTCGACACGATGCTCGCAGTCCGTGTCCGGATCGATGGCGGAGTCGCAGTTCAGGCACTCGTCGCCCTCGGCGCTCACGCAGGCGTCGACCACCCCGTCGCAGTCCTCACTGCCGCTGGCGCAGCAGCTCAGCTTGGCCGGGAAGTTGAAGAGGGCGAAGGTGGCGTTGGCGCTGTCGGCGCGGAACGGAATATGGACGTTCTCCTTGGCCAGGGCCGCGCGCACCTCAAATGCAGTGTTGTTGCCGTAGTTGTCCCACCGGGTCTCTTCCTGCACGTTCAGCTTGATGTCGTTGCAGTTGTTGGTCAGGGCGGTGGCCACCATGGGCATCACCAGGCCGAAGGAGGGATCGGTCAGCTCCTCGACACCGGCAAGCACGGGCTGTGAGAGCCACACCTGGGCGTGATCGTAAAGGACCTCGTCCTCATCAACCCAGCTCAGACAGTCTGCAGGGGCATAGCATCCGTCCAGGAAGTAATTCGACGCGGCTTCCTGATAGGCAAGCTTCAGATCCGTCTTGGGAATCGGCGTGCCCCAGCAGATCAGAGCATCCATCAGGTCGCAACCCACGTCGTCGAAGTTGGCGAAGGCATACGCCTCGTACACCTCGATATAGCCGAGGTTCCCGGGGTAGCCGTTGCAGGACTCGGCGATCGGCACGGACAGCGGGACCACCGGAGAGCTGTCGTCATCGCTCACGATGGTCACCACGCCGTCGAGGTCAACAATGTCCGCCGTCCACATGTCGTTCGGCGTCAGATAGATCAGAAAGTCCCTCACCTCGCAGGAGCTGATCCCTTCCCGGAACACCACCTTCGCCACAACGGCGAACTCGCAGGACGTGTTGATCACCCGGATGTTCGTCTTGAAGGTGCCCGATGCCAAATACACGGGGAAAATCAGGGCGTCGCCAACGCCGTTCGGGGCCTCGTAGACGTGATCAGTCTCATCCCACGCCTGGGCCGCCGGCACCATGGCCATGCACGCGCACGCGAACACGACCGCTACAATTGCTCCAAGTTTCTTCATGTCCCAGTTCCTCCTAAAATTCATGTCTGTTCTTGCCAATCTTTTGAGTAGAGATAACTCCCGGTTACTCAAACATACATCGCCTCGACTGAACGATCACCGACTCTCTTCCGTCCGTCCCGCAGACCACCTCCTTCCGCATTTCTCCGTATTCCATTTCGCACCAGAACAGGTGCTCGGGCCGTTTCGGCCGGTTCTCCTTGCCACGCCGGGGAACCTTCCCGGCGCAGAACTGCGAATTTCCTGCAAGCCTATTGAAAGAGGCTACAGTTGTCAAGCAACTTCGATACCACCTCACGCGAAACTGTCAAGAAAAGGGATCTGCCACACGTGAAACCACTCCCCATCCACCTTGATCCACCGGTCCTTCGGGTAAAAAGTCTCCTCCTTGCCCGTCCGGGCGTCCACCAGGGTGAGCTTCAGGGCGAGCATCTTCACCTGGGGGTGGATATCCTCCACCCTGGACACCTCGACCAGGGTCACCTTCCCTGCCCGCCGGTACAGCCGAAGGAACTCGTCTTCGGAAAAGGCCCAGCGGACATGGGGCGCTTCCAGGCCATAGATCACAGGCCAGTCCAGCCGGGACCGCGCGGCCCAGTACTCGACAAGGGCCTTCCTGAGGTCCCCCGGGATCGCGCCCTGCGCCCCTGGGTGGATGGAAACCCGGTCGGCGCCCTCCGGCGGACGGGAACACCCGGCGAGGCAGAATCCCAGAAAGAGCAAAGACACCGCCAGCGTGGCTAAATCTGACCGCAGCGTGGCTAAATCTGACCGCATCATGCCCACGATTCCGCTGCCCCCTCCCTACTGTCCGAGCTCAAGGGCCGGCTTGTCGCCGGACTCCGCGGCCCATGGTTCCCACTGGAAGTTGTATCGTGCAGCCAGGGTATCCGCGTGTTTCCGCAGGATTTCCTGGCGCTTCTTCGCAGTGACCTTCTCCCGCACCTCGTCGCGCACCGAATCGAGACTGAACGTCGTCCCGGGCTGGACCGCCTTCACCCAGAAGATATACTGGAAGCCGTGGATCTCGATCGGGCCGAGTACGGCACCGGCCACGGCGTCCCGAACGGCCTCCCGGATCTCCGGCAGGAGGCGCTCCTCGGCGAATGTGCCCATTTCCCCGTGCTTCCACCTGGTGGCCGGGTCCACGCTGTGGGCGTCGGCCAGATCCGGAAATGTATGGGGTGCCTTCCGGGCCTGATCGAGAATCTTCCCGGCTTCCTCGACCTCCTTCACAACGATGCGATAGAGATGGAACTGCCTTGGCCGGGTGTACTCTTCTATATGCGACAGATAATACGATTCCAGGACCGTGTCGTCCACCTTGAGCTCCCGGGCCAGAAGCCTTTCGGCATAGGCCCTGGCCAGGGACCGCTCCCGGACGAGCCGCAGTTCCGCATCAAGGGCAGGCTCGCTGTCCAGACCCTCTTTTTCGGCCTCCAAGGCGAAAAGCCTCTGCTGGAGAAAGACCCGGAGCAACTCCTGCTGGGTGGGCACGATCTGCTTCGGGACCATTTCCTTCTTGAACACATCGACCTCCGGCGCCGTCACCTTAAAACCGTCGCCCGTGCCGTATATCTGCCCCTCCTCGGCCAACCCCGCCCCGGGCGGCATGAAGAGCAAGGCCGCCAGCCAGCCGCACCATACCGCCTTGATCAATCCCGTATTCTTCACGTTCCTGGATCCCCGCTTCTTCAATGGATTCCTGACGCCTTCAACCTTCGCCACCGGTACCGAGGCACGACCTCAGCACTTCCGGTCCGGGTTTCTGCACTGCCATTATCCGGGCGGCGACTTCGCCGCAGGCCCTCGACTCCGCCTGCCTGCCGAGCACCCGCCAAACATTCCCCAGCATTTCATACCCGTTCAGGTAATAGGGATGCACGCGGAGAGCGGCCCTCAAATACTCGATCGCATCGGCCGGTCTTCCCTGATACAGGGCGGCCGATGCCAGATAGTGATGAGTCTTGTATATTGTCTTCCAGTAACCTGGCCGTGACACCACCCCGGATGAAACCTGATGGAGCAGAGGGGCATACGCTGTCGCCAGGCGTTCCTTGAGCCCGGCCCCCTCCGTCCTCCCGAGTCGGTCCGCAACCCTGGTCACCACCGCTTCGAGATGGCCTGCGGCAGCCTCCTTCCGGACCATACTGCCGAAATACCATGCCGCGAGCCCTGTGCTGACGGCACTGGCAACCAACATGATGAACGCGAACACCCTCATACCTTTAGGATGGGTACTGACCGCGGGCGGACGCCCGCTCAGAAACCGCCCGTAACGGCGATATCCAAGGGGCTGAAGCCCAACGCATCGGTCTGGATGTACAGCGGCTGTTCCAGGCCGGACCCCTCGAAATCAGGCGTGACGAGATATCCCCCGGGGAGCAGGGGCAACCGGTATGCCCCTTCGCGGGCGCTGACGACCCGCTGCACAGGATCGGTCGGACCGTATACCCCTAGCGGCCCCTGGACATCCAGGGGAATCCCCTCAAGACCCTCTCCCATGTCGTAACGGCCATTGGTATTGGCATCGAGGTACACATGCCCCCACAGCTCAGCATACCCCGGTTCCGTGACTGGCAAGCTTCTGCCGAACACACAGTTCAGGACGTAGACATTGTAACTGTTCTCTCCCAGGGCCAGCCGCCCCCCTCCCATGGAGATTCCTATCTCACGCAACAGAGGATCCAGCAGGGCCCCTCCCTCTTTCCCCTGGTTAAACGCGTCCCTCATGAGACCTTCGTAAATGACGTTGGCGGCAAAATCTACCGGAATCACACTCAGAAAGGCCAGGGCCCCCAGACTTTCCCCCCAGAACATGGGCTCGTATCCCGTGGCCCGCATCCGATCATCAGGCCCCAAGCCCTCCGGGGTGAAATGACTGTAATAGACCCTGGTCAGCATGTCGAACACGTGGTTGAACCCCGCAGAGGCAAGACCGTCGTTCCAGGCAAGCGGCATAAGACCCGTATCCCACTGGGAGGCTACCCGCTCCCCGACCCGGGCCCGCAACTCGATCACGTTCAGGCCGAGACGCTGGGCCTCGGCCCAGGGGTTCGCCCGGGCCTCGTTGATCCGAAAAAAGAGCAGTTCCTCCGCCGGCCCCCCCGCGGAAAAGGCGGAGCTTTCCGCCCCGGCCCTGCCGGCGCAGGCCAGAAAGAACACCATCACGGCCAGAAAAGGGAGACGCGGATTGATCTGCATGGCAGCCCTGAAGGGCTGCAAGGAAAGTGCCACTCCAGACCGTCGGGAGCCGGCTCGGTCCACCCGCCCGGATTTGCCTTTCCCCCCGCTGTTCCGCGAAGGCCTCTTCCCGGAGGCGGCAGGGTGGGATGCCCCAGGAACGGCTGGCCACATCTCGCCACGGATGGTCATTTCTGTACACGTTTCCACAAGCCGGTCATGCAAGCCGCAACCACCGCCCCGGAATCAGGCGCCGCTGCTCCGGGCCGCATCCCATGGAAAGGCCGCAGGGCATGCGGATTGTGGACCCTCTGGCCAACCCCGAAACGGCCGCCGGGGCATTTCGCCGCTCTTACTGACGGATGATGAGCACCTGACCGGGATGGATGACGGAATCAGACGTCAGGCCGTTGAGCCTCAGCAGTGTGGAGAGGCTTACATCGCATTTGCGGGCGATCCTGCAAGGGCTGTCGCCCTTGCGGACCCGGTAGAGCTCGCCGCCTTCCGCCCGGGCAGCACGGCCTTCCTGCCTGATCTTGAGTACCTGTCCCACGTGGAGGCGGGTGGAGGAGAGCCTGTTGTGACGGAGGAGAGTCTTCGTGTCGGTGTTGAACTTCCGGGCGATGAGCCAGAGCGAATCGCCCTTGCGCACCACGTACTCCCCGCCCGGTGGGAGATCCTCCCTCGCCGACGCCGCGACGGCCGGTACCTTGTTCCCCGCAAACGGGACCTTGAGTGTCTGGCCGGCCCGGATGACGTTCCTCTGTCTCAGGTTGTTCGCCATCACGATGGCCTGAATGCTGGTGCGATATCTCGCCGCTATGCGTGACAGCGATTCGCCCCGCTTCACCCGGTGGTATACAAAGGCCTTTGGGGGAGGCTCCCACCCTCCTATGGAGTCCATCTTGGCCAGCAGGACCTCGCCCATTCCGGGAGGCACCCTGAGTCCATACGCAGCTGGCGGCGTCACACCTCTGCGGAGCTCGGGATTCAGGGCGAGGATCTCTTCATCATCGAGCCGGAGTTCCCGGGCGAGGACCTTGAGCTGCATCTGCCTGTCCACCGTCACCACCTCGAAGGGAAGCGGATCATCGAGCTCATCGAGGGTGAAACCGTACCGGGCTGGATCCCGGATGATGTGGAGTGTAGCGAGAAATCTCGGCACATATCGGGCCGTCTCACGCGGCAGGCGGGTGTAAAGGTCCCAGAAATTGTCCAGATAGTTGAGACGCTGCTGCCGGATCACCCGCAGCACCGCCCCCTCCCCGCAGTTGTACGCAGCCAAGCACGTCGTCCAGTCCCCGAATATGTCGTGAAGCTCCTGCAGATAGGCAATGGCCGCTCCGGTGGATTTCTCCGGATCCATCCGCTCGTCGATCCAGTCGTCCCTGTTCAGCCCGAACTTGTACCCCGTGGAAGGGATGAATTGCCACAATCCCAGCGCCCTGGCCCTGGACAGCGCCTTCACCTTGAAACCGCTCTCTATGAGCGGCAGCCAAGAGATCTCCTCGGGCAGCCCGGCCTCCCTCAGAGCCTCGGATATCGCTGCACGGTACCGCCCGGATCTCTTGTAGGCCTCAAGAAAAAAATTCCGCTCCCTCCCTTGAAACAAACGGATCTCGTGCTCGACATGCTCGTTCATCACGAGGGGAATCGCCTCGTGATTCCCGTTCACGGCGGTGAAACGCGAGGCATGGATCTCCAGGATTCTTTTTGAAATCGTGTACCGGAGGTCCTCTCTCTGCTGCATGACCTCCGGCGAATGGTCGTTCCTGACCTGGAGAATGAGGGCGTAGGCCTGATCGAGGGCTTCGACGGCCTCGTCGAGACGGCCCTGACTCCAGTACTCCTGAGAGGCCTCGCAGAAACCCAGGGCTGCATCGAGCAACTCCTGCTCCGCCCCAACGTCCTCCACTCCGGAATCCACAGCAGCGACGTCCTCGATCAGAGACCCTGCGGACCTCCTTCTCGCAGGAACGATTCCCTCGTCCGGGGACGCGGACGCATCGGCGAACACATCTTCCCCGTCAATAACTGCGGCTTCGCGTAGCTCGGCCTCCGGCACCGGATCCGGATCCTGGACAAGCCCCCCCCTCGTTCCGGCACAGCCCCAAAGGCCCGCAAGGGCACATGCCCACAACAGTCCGGCGATAAAAGACAATTTCATGACCGCCTCACCTCCCTGGCCGAAGCCGCTCCGGTCCGTCGGGACTATATCTCGAAGCCCTACAGGACCGCTCCACCGGACACAAAAATATTTGCATGACCGCCCATGATCCCCCCGGCCCACCCGACTGTTCCCGAAACCCCGCCCCGTGGATGGCCGATGCACGGACCGCCAAAAACCCTTGACGGCTGCATGTCGTTCTCTTCGTCCACAGCAAAAAAATCAACAACAACCAGACAATTCAGGCAGTTGTCGCAATTTTTGCAAAATTTACACCGAATCCAAAGCCCCTTCCGTGGCCACGACCGCCGTCTCGCCGGTCATCCCTGACTCCACTGGCCTGAACATCCCCGTTCGCGAGTAAGTGATCACAGGGTTCGGCACAGCACCAATGCTGCAATCCCTCGAAGCATCCCGCCGGGCCACGCGTGCAACGATCCGGCCGGTCACGCCGGTCGGGAACCCTTGCTGCAGGGAAAAACGTGCACAGAAGCCCCTCTGTCCCAGAACGCGAGCGGCAACAGAGTTTTTCGCCGTAGGGACTCCCATACTGAGGAATGCCCGTCATACCCCCGGGTCCATATTTTCGGGTGCAGCGGTCAACAGGCAGGCGCGTCACCTTCTCTCTTCCGCCGGCCAGGTGTCAAAAAAGCGCCCCTCATCTTTGAGCGTCAAAACAAGGAGCATTCCTCGACACGGCAGAGCCGGACACAGCACCCCCCAACCTTCCCTCCCAAAAGCACCGCGGGACGTCGCCGCCCGCTGGCCGAGCCTTCGAAAACTCGGGTAGCAGCCCGGGCGTGATTTGTCAAGGGCCAAGACCCATGAAATCTCCGTCCGGCGTGGAACTTCCGGTTTTGAATGCGGCCCCCAAGTCCCCATTTCATCCCACTTGACCGCGGCCGCAGGCGTCAATACGGTCTCTGTATGCTTCTCTTATGGATACGCCCAGGACCGGGGTGCATCCTCCGGGCGGAATTCCGCCCCCGGACCGGCGGCCGGCTGGCCCCGGCGCCAGGTCCGTTGCGAAGGGGGAAGGATGGAGGCGGACGTAAGGATCTATGACGGCTACCGGGCGGACGAGCGGCCCACCGCTCTCGTCGTGAATGGAGGTGAAATCGCGATCCTCCGCGTGGGTGCACGGTGGCGGACCGGCAAAGCAATTGTTTTCGGGTGCTCGCGCAGGATGGACGTTCATACGTCCTCCGCCGCTTCAGACACAGAGACGCCTGGGTGGTCGAACCCACGCCGGGCTGAGAAGAGGGAGGTGCCGAGTGGACAAGGGACAACGTACAGCACGGCGGGACAGACTGGTCAAGGAACGGCGACACGACACGTTTGCGGAGAAGAGCAAGTTGCCCGAACCGACTGTCTGTACCAGGTGCGGGGCAGTCTACTCATCAGGGCGCTGGACGTGGAGCGAGGCGCCAGCCGGCGCAGACAAAATCACCTGCCCGGCCTGCCAGCGGACCATCGAGGACTATCCGGCCGGGTCGATCACGATACAGGGTGATTTTTTCAAAGAGCACCGGGACGAGATTCTCAATCTCATCAGAAATGAAGAGGACAGCGAAAAGACGGCGCATCCCATGGAAAGGATCATGGCCGTCACCGACCAGGAAGACCGGACGGTCGTGACCACAACCGGGGTGCACCTGGCCGGCCGCCTGGGCAAGGCCCTCGCCCGCGCCTACCAGGGAGAACTCTCCCTGGAATACGGGGAGGGGGAGAAGAGCGTCCGGGTGTCCTGGACGCGCTGAAGCCGCGCGGCCTTTCCCAACCGGCGGCCTCTTCCCGGGGACCCGCAGGCTCTCAGCGGGGAGCGTGAAGATAGAATCGCGTGCCCCGAGGAGACAGTCTCGCTGCCGCTCAGGCCGGCGTAGATAACTGATCATGGGATTCGCCACAGCCCCGATGCTGCAACTCCCCGGACCGGAAGCCTTCACTGGGTGCCGCAGATCCGAGACGGCGGGCACGCAGACGTACTCCCTGTACTTCACGTGCCCGCCAACAAAGCAGATGCGGTACCCTGTGAAGGCTCACGGCACGAGGACCGCCGCCCCCTGAAAGGCGCCCGCCCTCAGGTCGCTGAGGGCACGATTCGCCTCCCGGAGGGGGTAGACGCGGGCCTCGGTCCTGATTGGAATCCGGGCCGCCAGGGCGAAGAACGTTTCACCGTCCTGGCGGGTCAGATTGGCGACCGAGACCACCCTCCGCTCACCCCACAGGATCTGGTACGGAAAGGCCGGAATTGCGCTCATGTGAATCCCGGCGCAGACCACCGTCCCACCCTTTTCCACGGCCCGCAGGGCGGCGGGGACCAGGTCCCCCGCCGGGGCGAAGATGAGCGCCGCCTCCAACTCCTCCGGCGGGAGCACGCCGGAATCACCGGCCCAAACCGCGCCGAGCCTCCGGGCGAACTCCTGTTTCGCACCATCGCCCGGACGTGTGAACGCGAAGACCTTCCGGCCTTGACCCACTGCAATCTGCGCGATGATATGCGCTGCGGCCCCGAATCCGTAAAGACCCAGCCGTGCCGCCGGGCCGGCAAAAGACAGGGCCCGGAAACCGATGAGGCCGGCACAGAGCAGCGGCGCTGCCTGCACGTCGGAGTAGGATTCCGGCACGGCGAAGCAGTAGCGCTCGTCGGCCGTGGCATACTCAGCGTATCCGCCGTCCAGGGTATATCCAGTGAAGAGGGCTCTGTCGCAGAGATTCTCCCGTCCCGTTCGGCAGAAAGGGCACCGCCCGCAGGTCCAGCCGAGCCAGGGCACACCGACACGGCCGCCGATTCGAAACTTCTCGATTCCCGGACCCAGAGCCTCGACGGTACCCACGATCTCGTGCCCCGGAATAAGGGGGAGTTTTGGCTCGTTGAGGTCTCCGTCGAGCACATGAAGATCGGTGCGGCACACACCGCAGGCCCTCACCTTCAGCACCAACCGGCCCGGTCCCGGCTCCGGTATGGGGACCTGCGCCTCGGTCAGCGGTTGTCCCTGGGTATGAAGCACCATGGCGCGCATGGGCTATCCCTCCCTGATGTCGCTGAAAATACCCCATCTGCGGCGCTGCTCTTATTTCGTAACTGATCACGGGTTCGGCACAGCCCCGATGCACCATACCCCGACTGGAGTTTTAGCAGCTCGATCATTCATGAATCCCCATTCCCCCGGGGCCTCGGCGCGCCCGCTGGAACGACGCATCACCCCGGGTTTTCCTCAAAAAACAGGGTGCATCGGGACTCGCCGAGACACATCATCGACCCGGGCCTGAGCCCGCCGCGCCCTTGAAAAAACTCCCGAAACCATACCGTGAACTCGGTCAGACAGACCTCTCGCCCGATCTCCCCCGCCACGGATTCCCGCCCGGCCTCCCTCAGGATATCCAGCCACGGACACCTCCAGATTTCAAGTCGGGGCCCGTCCAGGAGACACCCGTACCCCTCGGCGTCGAGCTTGAGATCGAGGGCCCTATGAAAATCCGCCCATCCCTTCCTTTCAAGCCCCAGGAGCTCACAGGCACGGCGCGCCTGAATCTTCGGCAAAACGCGCCAGATCCTCCGGTCGAGATCGAGGGCCTTTGCATGACCGAGCTCCTCCTCGCAATGCACGAACCAGAGGCCGTCCACGGCGAAATACGATTTCTTCAGGTATTCCGTCCGGGTCTTTTCATCGATCACCGGGCGATCTCCCTTCCTGTGAACACGGTTCCTTCTCCCCGGCGCCACGGGAAGCGCACGGGCAAGGGGACCGGCCCTGGTCCACCACATGCCCGCTCCCTGACATGGAAACCCCCGGAGAGACGGGGGCTGCATCTTCGATCCGCCGCCCCACGCCTTGCCCTCTCCCCTGCCCCAGATCTGCAAGAAGCCGGATGATCTCCTCCTGCCGCCGCAGGATCTCAAGATTCGTCTTCACGGCGAATTCGCTGGCCACGGCGATGCGGCGCAGGTACTCCCGGGAAAGATCGGTACTGTACACCCGGCCGCCCTCTGTCCCGTCCCCGCTCCGGAGGGCCTCGTAAAAATCGCGATCGAGTTCGATGTGGATCCCGGAATGCCGAGAGGCCGGGCCGGGAGGATCCGGCGGACCGGCAGCCGCCGGGGCCACAAAGCACGCGACGGCAGCGAGCAGGCCGGCTGATTTCACATATCTTCTCATCGTGTTCCCCCTTCGGGGGTGAGGCGCTCCCGAACGTTGAATCCTTGACCCCCGCGCCGGAGTGTTCGCCATCTGCGCCGCCCGGGGCTCCCGCGTCCTTGTCTGTTTGCAGCGCCATGGACACCGGGCGCGCGCAGACCGCCCGCAGGATGCCGCACGGTCAGCACTCCTTCAAGACGGCCACGCAGACCAGCAGCCACCCGGCGAGAAAGGATACCCCCCCTACCGGCGTGACCATCCCCAGCGGACGGTAGCCGGTAACGCCCATGACATAGAGGCTTCCGCAGAAGAGCAGCACCCCGGCCGCCAGCATGGCCCCTCCACCCTTCAGCCAGGACGACTGCGGCGCGGACCGTGCGAGCACACCCACCAGGAAGAGACCCAGGGCATGGAAAAAATGATACAGCACCCCTGTCTGATACGCCGCGAGAATGTCGTCAGCGATCCTGCCCTTCAGGCCGTGGGCGCCGAAAGCCCCGAACGCCACTGCGAGAAAAGCGTTCGCTCCACCCAGAAAGAGAAAGGCGCGCGACATGTCCAAACCCTCCCGCGAAGCGGCGGGCCGCGCCCGCCGCCGGCCTCACCCCTCGCCTCCGCCGGGCTGCCGCCCGTGTTTCCACAGTCTGCGGCCAAGGAGAAGAGAAAGACCGCTCAACACAAAGAGCCACCAGACTCTGCCGGACATCGCCGTCTCGATCACCGCGTCCTCGGGATTGCCAGGATTGTAGCGGACCGTGACGGCGCTTCCGGCCGGGTAGCGGTCGGCGACCGCCTGGTCGTCCCCGGCCGTGCCTGGAAGAAAGAGGTAGGATATCCTCGTGCTCTCGTGACGCCGCCCCTCGACCTCGTACTCGTACCGCACCAGGAGCCTCCGCCCGATGATCCGCCGTCCGAACAAGAGATGGGACTCGATCACGCGGCCTTCGGTCTCGGGCCACTGCTGCGCGTCATACCCCTTCAACACCCGGTATAGCCCGAAAAGTCCGACGGCCAGGCCCGCCGCCAGCAGGCACGTGACCCATTGCGCGCGGGCTTGGGAGAAGAAAAGGCCGCCCCTCGTCATTCACACCTCCGAGCGGAGAAAAAAGGAACCGCTCCCGGACCCTGCCTCACAGGGGAGGGCACCCCCCGGACCCCAGGCGTCAAGCCGGCGGAGACCGGCGGGCCTCAAGCCCCCTGGCGATCTCCTCCTGCATGGACAGGACCACCCCCACGGGATCCATGGACTGGCTGATCGGCCTTCCCACCACCACGTGATCCGCCCCTTCCCGTACGGCCCGACCAGCGGAGACGATGCGCCTTTGATCGTCTTCCTTCACCTCCACGTTCGCGCCTGGGCGGATACCCGGAGTCACGATGAGAAACCTGTCGCCGAGAGAACTTCGAAGCCTGCCCGCTTCGAGACCGGACGAAACGATGCCGTCGCAGCCGAGGTCGAGGGCCCGCCTGGCGCGCAGATACACCAGGTCCTCGATGGTGCCCGTGAACCCCATCTCCCGCATATCCTCTTCCCCGAAACTCGTGAGCACCGTCACTGCCAGGATCTTCGTGCCGCCCCTTGCCGCGACGGCGGCCCGGATGATGGGGTCGTTGCCGTGCACGGTGGCGAACGTGGCCCCCTTGTCCCGGAGTTGTTCGACCGCCAGCCTCACCGTCTCAGGGACGTCGAAGAACTTGAGATCCACCATCACCTTGTGGCCCCGATCCCTGATCCATTCGATCATGGGAAACCAGCCCGCCAGAAAGAGCTGGAGCCCGACCTTGAAAAACTTCACATGGGCCTCGAGGCGATGGACCCACTGCCTGGCCTTCTCCGGCGAGTCGACATCCAGAGCGAATATAATCCGCTCATCCATTGGAATATTCTTTGCGTCCATGCCCCGCCCGACTCGCACACCTCTCCCCGGCCGTCTGGAACCGGTTCATACCACGGGGCAAAATCGGCCGTCAAGCCGATTCGCCCCGGCCCGCCGGCCCTTGCAGGGAATGATCCGCCGCCGCGACGGCCCTTGCACTTTCTCATCCCGGCCGTCCGGTATGCCGATAGAAAAGGTGTGAGCAACGGAAACCGCCCCAGAACCCATCCACCCTCCAGGACAGGCACGGCCGATGTAGTCCAGTTGGCCCCGCAAAGAGAACGCAGGGAGATACTCCGCCGGCTCGACGCCCTGCCGCCCCTGCCCGCAGTGGCCCAGGAGGTGCTTTCCATCGTGAGCGGCGACCCCAGGGATCTGTCCAGGCTCGAGCAGGCCATCCGCTACGATCCGGCCTTGACCTCCCAACTCCTCAAGATAGCCAACAGCGCCGCCTACGCTCCCGCGACCGTCATCGACACCGTACACAGGGCCATCATCTATCTGGGTTTCAGGGAGATCCGGAGCATCGCCTTCGGTCTGAGCGTTCTCGGCATCTTCAGGCCGAGCGGCGAATCGTCCACAATCGAGGCCCTCTGGATCCATTCCGTAGCAACCGCCATCACCGCCAAACTCCTCGCTGTGGAAATGGGAGAGGAGGAGGCGGAGGTCTTCTTCACCGCCGGACTCCTCCATGACCTCGGTCACCTGACCATAGCCGCCTGCTTCCAGGAAGATTGGTCCTCGGCGGTGAAGCTCGCCAGGGAGGAAGGGCTTCCGCTGATGCTCGCCGAGCAGCGGATGGGCCTCTCCCATACCCTCGTCGGGGCATGGCTGGCCAGAACGTGGGGGCTGCCTGATGTCTACGTGGAGACCATCGCCGGTCATCACCTGCCGCCGAGGCACCCGCGGGTTACGAGAAACGGCCTCCTTGTCCAGCTGGCGGACCTCCTCTGCCACGGCAACGGGGCGGGATTCCTCGGCCCGCCGCTGGCGGAAAAAACATGCCTGATTCTGGCCCTGGGCCTGGAAAACGACCCGGTGGAATACCTGGAACACCATCTCAGAGAGATCGAGGGGGTCGCCCAGACCCTGACTCCCGCGGCTACCACGGCCTGACGGCGGCATCCGGACAAGACAGAGGAGACGATTCCCTGCGGGGCACCATAACGCTTGACCGCCCCGGCCCGAGCCGGACGACCGGCACCCCTCAGCGGACCAGAATTTTCCCCGCGGGCTCAGGCACCACCTCACCGATGACGGCCGAGACCCCCATGCCCTTCGCCCTCAGCTTCTCGACAAGCTCCGGGGCCCTGCCCGCATCAACGGACATGAGAAGGCCTCCCGAGGTCTGGGGATCGAAGAGTATGTCCTGGGCGATCCGGTCCACCGAACCGAGGAACTCCACAATCGGCGCGCGGAACTCCCTGTTCTTGTACGCCCCTGCGGGAACGAGGCCCATGGCCGCATAATCCCTGGCCTCGGGTATCACCGGCACATCCCCGGCTGAGATCACCGCGCCGAGGCCCGACCCGGCCACCATCTCCGCAAGGTGCCCCAAGAGGCCGAATCCGGTGATGTCGGTGCAGGCACGGATAGGAAATTCCGCCATCACCTCCGCCGCCTCCCTATTGAGGGCGGCCATGAGTCTCGTCACCGCCGTGACCGTCCCCTCGGAGGCGAGACCGCCCTTGATGGCCGTATTGACGATGCCCGTCCCCAGAGGCTTGGTCAGGACGAGCGCGTCTCCCCTCCCGAGGCTTCTCTTGGTCAGGACGCGGTCCGGATGGATGAATCCCGTGACTGAGAGACCGTATTTCAGCTCGCTGTCCTCCACGCTGTGCCCTCCCACCAGCACCACTCCCGCCTCCCGCATCTTGTCCAGTCCGCCCTGGATGATCCGGCGGAGGATGGAAATATCCATCTGCTGTACGGGAAAGCACACCAGGTTCATGGCGGTCTTCGGGATGCCTCCCATGGCATAGACATCGCTGAAGGCATTGGCCGCGGCTATCTGGCCGAACCAGTAAGGATCATCCACAACAGGGGTGAAAAAGTCCACTGTCTGGATGATGGCGAGGTCCGGCGAAACCCTGTAGACCCCAGCGTCGTCGGCGCGCTCCAAACCGACGATCAGGTCCGGATCGGCGGGGAATTCCAGCCCGCACAGTGCCCGCTCCAGGTCCCCTGGAGGCAGCTTGGAGGCTCAGCCCGCCCCCTTGACGGTCTCTGTGAGCCGCGGTCCCTTGCGCTCCGTCACCACACTTCCTCCTTCCGGGAAAACAGGGGCGTTCAAATCGACAACGCCCGGCCCGCGCATCCAGGCCTCGCCTACCGGTCATGAACACAGCCGCTTTCCGCAGGATTCCCCGCAGACCGGAGACGGCCTTCCATTGGTGCCGGCGGGACGGCGCCCCTCCCCCTTCTCCATGTTCTCTATATCACAGGGATGGATGGAAAACAAAAGAACGGCGGGCCCGCAAAAAAGGGGCGCCCGGCCCGAGACGCCCCTGGAATTCCTGGTGGAGATGACGGGATTCGAACCCGTGACTTCCACGTTGCGAACGTGGCGCTCTCCCAGCTGAGCTACATCCCCCCATGCTGTAACGCCCAATCGCCGGGCACACGCCTTACCCGGGACAGCCACTATAAAGTGACACGCCCTCCAAGGCAAGAGCCCGGAGGGGGCGGGCCGGCCTCGCCGCGGCTTGCCACGGCCCGGCCAGCCGTTTACAGTGCCTGCGATGTCCTGTGAACCCCCCCGCAACGGCAGCCTTGACTGTCTGGACGACCTACGGTCGCGATTGTCCTCCAACGACCAGTTCCCCTCCTTTTCGAAGACGATTCAGGCGCTGCTGGCACTGGACTCTTCTGACGAACTCTCCGCCGAGGATCTCGCCCGGGTGATCCTCGGGGATTACGGCCTCATCGGCAGGGTCCTCAAGATGATCAACAGCGTCTATTACAACCGGGTGGGAAGGGAGGTGACCACGGTCACCCAGGCGGTCATTCTCCTCGGATTCGACACCATCCGGCAAATCGCCCTGGGTATGGCGGTCCTGGATCTGATTCCTGAAAGGGCGAGCGGTCCGCTCGGCAGGCTTCTGGCTCAGGCGTTCCTCGCTGCACACCTGGCCCAGGGCCTTGAGGAATCGTCCCACGGCCAGAGACCGGAGGAGGCGTTCCTCGAGGCGCTGTTTCATCCACTCGCCCGGATCACGGTGGCCATCGAGGACGAAGAACTCTACCGGCGGCTCTCGGAATGCGAACGGACTGAAGACCAGGACGGCGTGGACCGCCTGTTCCGATTCTGGTCCGGCCTCGGGCAGGATCTCGGCAGGGCTTGGAAACTCCCATCCAACCTGGGGCAGCACCTTGAAGGTGCTCCGGAGGCCCGGTCACCGGCTGTTGCACGAAGACAGCGGCTCACAAGCCTGACCCATGCATTTGCCAGATCCGTTGTCCAGCAGATGGCACCGGCCGGGCCGCTGGAAACAGTCAAAGCCCTCGAAAAACACACCCGCCTTCCCGGCGGCGCCGTCATGGACCAGGTCCGGCAGGCGCTGAGGCAGACCGCCGCCATGACCCCGGCGTTCCGCCTGCTCTGCGCCGGCCAGGCCCTCGATACCGAGCAGGAAGGCGCGCCCGGCCCGTCCCTGGACAGCCCCGGAGCGCCGGCGGCGCCCGATGAAGGCACACCGCCGGGCCGCGAGAATCAGGAGTCCCTTTTCCTGGAACTCCTTACCCAGCTCAGCGAGTCGCTGACCCAGGAGCGGCTCTCGCTGCACCAGATCTACCTGGTTGCCGCAGAAGCGCTTTACAGGGGCCTGGGACTCGACACTGTGCTGCTGTGTCTCCTCACTCCCGACCGGAAGACCCTCACTGTACGTTACGGCATCGGGGACCACGTCGAGTCTTTTCGGACCCGCGTTGACCTGTCCTTTCCGCCCCGGTCCCCAGCCCTCAAAACCGCTTTTGATAAGGGCACTGAAAGCCTCGGGCGCATGGAAGAAATCTCCGGTGGAGAAGACGGCCTTCCCGAGACACACGGATCCCATCTCTGCGTGAGTCCGCTCGTGATCAAGGGCCGGGGCATCGGCTGCTTTCTCCTGGGCCGCGGAGAAAAGCAAGGGCCCTTTGCGAGCGACGACCTCCGGCGGGTCCGGACCGTCCGCCATTTGATCGTGCTCGCGACCCAGCGGCGTACGCGGCCTTAGACGTCTCTGATCACTGGGTTTGGCACAGCCCCCAATGCTGCACTCCCCGGACTGGAAGCCTTCACAGGGTGCTGCAGATGAAAGGCGGCGGGCACGCAGACGTATTCCTTGTACTTCAAGTGCCCGCCGACAAAGCAGTGCGGTACCCTGTGAAGGCTTACCCGTAGATACGCGGCGGGGAGTCCCATGGCCGAATGTGTGCCTCCGCTGGGAACGAATCGCCGCAGAGCACCTCCGGCGTCCGGCTCGACCGATGTACCTTGTGAACAAGGCCCGGCACAACAAGGGGAAACCGGACACCGGGATTTTTGAGGGACCGACGGCATGTTCTCCATACGCATGATCTACGACGACACGACTCCGGCGAACCGCGAGGCGGTCGGCCAGGTGCAGGCGATACTCCGCGCCCAGTTCTCGGCCCTTGACCCTGCGGAAATCGACAAGCTCCCCCACCAGCTCCGCGATCCCATGAAATACCGATTCCGATCCATTCTTTTCGTGGCCGAGAATGCCAAAGCCCTGGTCAAGGGATTCGCCCTGTTGCTTCACGCCCCCGATCTTCCATTTTGCTACCTTGACTATATCTCCGCCGCGCCCGGAGGTACCGGCGGGGGTATCGGGGGGACGCTTTACGAACGGGTCCGGGAGGAAGCCCTTGCCCTCCACGCTGCGGGCCTCTTCTTTGAAGCGCTTCCCGACGACCCAAAGCTTTCCCGCGACCCGCGGGTCCGGAGACAGAATGCCGCGCGCCTCCGGTTTTACGAACGTTATGGGGCGCGCCCCGTCGCCGGGACCGCTTACGAGACCCCGCTCAAGCCCGGAGACGACAACCCCCCCTATCTCGTCTTTGACAGCCTCGGCCTCGACGCGCCCCTGCGCAGGGGGCACGCCAGAAAAGTGGTCCGGGCCATACTGGAGCGCAAGTACGGCACACTTTGCCCCCGGAGTTACATCGATATGGTGGTGCGGTCCTTCCGGGACGATCCGGTCCGGCTCAGGCCCCCGCGATACACCCTGCCCTCGTCCCCCGGGGGGACGGCACTGCCGCGGGAAGAAGGTCGGCGCATAGCCCTTGTCGTAAACGACAGACATACCATACACCACGTCCACGAGCGGGGATACGTGGAGGCACCGGTGCGGATCGCCTCTATTCTCTCCAAAATAGAGCCCACCGGCCTGTTCGACCGCATCCCCCCGCGACACTTTTCCGAAAACACCATCGAGGCGGTCCACGACCGGGGGTTTGTGCAGTATCTCAAGCGGGCGTGCGCCCTGGTTCAGCCGGGAAAATCGCTCTACCCATATGTATTCCCCATTCGAAACGCGGCAAGGCCTCCAAAGGATCTGCCCCTCCGGGCCGGCTACTACTGCATCGACACCTTCACGCCCCTCAACAGGAACGCCCATGTGGCGGCGAGGGGGGCTGTGGACTGCGCCCTCACGGGCGCCCGTTCCCTCCTCAACGGCTTTCAGGCGGCCTACGCCCTGGTAAGGCCCCCCGGACATCACGCGGAACGCAGGGCTTTCGGCGGATTCTGCTACTTCAACTCGGCGGCGGTGGCGGCGAACTGGCTGAGCCGTCTCGGCCCGGTGGCCGTCCTGGACGTGGATTATCATCACGGAAACGGCACACAGGACATCTTCTACGAAAGGGCGGACGTGCTGGCCGTCTCAATCCACGGCCACCCCCGCTCCACGTATCCGTATTTCAGCGGCTTCGAGGACGAACGGGGCGCCGGCGACGGCGCTGGACTCAACATCAACATCCCGCTTCCGGAAAATCTCGATGGCAGGGCCTACAGAACCCACCTGGCCCGTGCCCTCAGGGCGGTGCGAAGGTTCTCGCCGGCCTTTCTGGTGGTTGCCCTGGGGCTCGATACCGCAAAGGCGGACCCCACAGGGTCCTGGACTCTCGAGGCCAGGGACTTTTCACTGAACGGCGAAATGATAGGTGAGTTGGGACTCCCGACCCTGGTCGTCCAGGAAGGCGGCTATCGGACCCGCTCCCTCGGGATCAACGCCAGGCACTTTTTCACCGGCCTCTGGGAGGGCAGCCGGCATCTTGCATCTGGACGGCGCCACCGGTGAGCGCATCTCAGTCCTGATCTCACTCCAAAAGGCGCTGACATCCGGATGCCGCCCAGAATGCCTCAGATGCACGACGCAAGAGTTCCGAGGAATCAAACGCAGCCAGAGGGAATAGAACCAGCCCCGCAAATGGGGTATTCTGAACGGCATCAGTCCTCGTCCTCAATGCGGACGAGGTGAAAAGGCCGCAGCGAACTGATAACGTATTCCGCCCCACATTCCTCGCAAAAAACCATATCGCCCCGACCGTAGAAATCCTCGATCTTCATGGAGGCATTGCACTCGGTGCAGTCGGCTCTCCGCCCTCGTTCCGTGATCTTTTCGCCACGCTTCGCCATGACCGTTTCCTGAATGCTAGCGCCGTGCGGGAATCTCTGTCATCCGGGGACATTCCGGCCGCCGGCCATCACCGAGCCGGACTTTGCGGATCCATCGGAAGCGCTTCTTCAACAGGGATGCCCTCGCGGTAACCCCCCTCGACAGGACCCGGAAGGACCTGCACATCCAATCCCGCCCCTGCACCCGGATCATAATCCGGCGGCATTCCATCAGAGGGCGAAATCACAGGACCCTCCGAAGGGATCTCTCCCACCTGACCCTGAGCCGCTTCAGGGACGTCCGAGGGAACCGTGATATCCGGCACCGCTTCCCAGTCCACATGGGACTGGGTTCCGTATTCCGCCATAAGAACGATGCCGGCTGAGGTTGGCTCCAACCCCGCCTGCGCCGGAGCGCCCCAAGCGCCGGCCCCTGCCAAAAAGAACGCCCCACAGATCCAAGCCCAAAACGGGGGTTTTCGCAGAAAGTTCATTGACGCCTCCATGTACTCAGTCTCCTGACCGTGCTGATCTCTGCAACATGAATCATGAATATCCACCCGCCTCCCCGTTCACAGCGGCCGCCCCAGGGGGAGATGAAGTCGCGCTTCAGAAAATGCACGCAGTATGCCATCCCGGGCGCAGGAATTCGTCCCCCTGAGAGAACCGGACGCCCCCATGCCCATTCTTTGAAGGCCCGTGACGCCATGAGGAGAGCTTACTGGAAGGTGATGCCGGATTTGGTTCCGATCGGAATCTGTGAATCCGGTGCCCGGAAATCCTCCTTCCGGAGCCCGTGGTATCGCATCTTTTCGTAGAGGGCCCTGGGGCTGAGACCTGCAAACCGCGCGGCCACGCCGATCCTGCCGCCCGTGTGCTGAAGAAGGCTGATCAGGTATTTCCGCTCGGCGTCACGCCACACCGAGACTTTGTAGGCACGGAGGGTCACGCCGGGGACAAAGCCCCGGTCCTCCGGGGCCGCGGCGGACGGATCCACCCCCTCCCCCGGCTCCCACAGACCAAAATCGTCGATCTCCTCATCCGAGGCGAGAATGACCGCGCGTTCGATCACGTTCTCGAGTTCCCGCACATTCCCCGGCCAGGGATAGCCCATGAGCTGCCCCATGGCCCGGGGCGAAATGCCCTTCACATACCTCCGCCCCCGAACCCGGGCGCGCTGCAGGAAATGGACGGCCAGCAGCCCTATATCTTCCTTGCGCTCCCGGAGAGGCGGAAGGTGGAGCGGAACGACCATGAGGCGGTAGAGCAGATCCCGCCGGAAACGGCCCGCTTGCACGAGATGCGAAAGGTCTTCGTTCGCAGCGGCGATCAGGCGAAAATCCACGGGAATTTCGATATTGCTGCCAAGACGCTGGACCCTACGGTCCTGAAGGACTCTCAGGAGCCGGATCTGCAAGGCCGGAGACATGGTTTCGACCTCGTCGAGGAAGACGGTCCCGCCCCTGGTGTCCTCGAGCTTTCCGATGCGGCGGCTGCTCGCCCCGGTAAACGCGCCGCGCTCGTGGCCGAAAAGCTCGCTCTCGATGAGGGTATCCGGGAGTGCTCCGCAGTTGACGGCGATGAAAGGCCTCTCCTTCCGCTGGGAGAGGGCATGGATCAGCCTGGCCAGAAGTTCCTTCCCGGTGCCTGTCTCCCCTTGGAGAAGGACTGTGGCTTCCGTCGGGGCGACTGCCTTGAGCCTGTCCAGCACCTGCTGCATGAGGCCGCTGCGGGTGATGATCGACCCGGGTCCGATGTCCGCGGAGGACTCGCCCTGGAGAAAACGGAGTTCGTCGCGCAGCCTCTTTTCCTCGGCGGCCCTTTGCACGACCAGGGCCAGTTCCTCGGCCGTGGCATTTTCCCGCACGAGATACGCCCCGGAAAATTTCACCAGATCCCCTGCCAGGCCGTCGGCCTCCTCGGGGGGAACAACCAGCACTACGGGGGTCGCCCCGGTGGCCCGGACCAGGTCCTCCACTGCCTGACCCTGAGAGGACAACTGGCGGACAGCAACGATCCAGACGTCGTACACCCGGGTGCCTGCCAACTCGGAGAGCTCGGGAAATTCGGGGGTAGAGAATACCTGGGCCGGGATATCCCTCAATTTCCGGCTTGCCTGACCGGCCATTCCGGGTGGAGCGAAAAGAAGAACGTTGAGCATGACGGACTGTCCCTCTGAAACCCTCGGCTGCTCCCGTCCCCAGCCGCAATGTCCAGGTGTCCGGAAACCGGTGCCCGCCGAGATGGGGTACTTCTCGCAGGAGATCCCACTCAGGCTATTAGCACCGACACCCTGGCATGGCAAATGATTTTTTGCACTGCCGAAGGGGAGAAAACCCGCGAAAGAGGACCCGAACGGCCGCCGCTGCCGGCGTTCCTGGACGGGGTGAGGAAAAAACCCCTGAACGCCGGAAGAAAGAGGGATGCCCCGTGAGCTGGGAGGGCACTCAGGGTATGATCTTGCCGTATATGATTTTGCCGTCCCCCTGGGCGTAGAAATCCTCGAAGAAAGCGAGCCGCGCAAAGCCGGAGGCCTGATAGAACGCCCGGGTCGGGGCATACTGGGCCCTTGAGGAGGTTTCGGCGTATACCCGCAGCCCGCCCAGGTCCCGAATCGCAGCCTCGGTCCTCCTGAGAACGGCCCTCCCGTACCCCCGTCCCTGGCACGCCGGATCCACGGCGATCCAGTACAAATCGAAACTGCACGCCGTCAGGGGGATTCGGCCGTAGCAGGAAAATGCCACCAGGACTGGGAGTTCATCTCCACCGGTTCCGGAAATGCCTTCTGCAACCAGAAACCGGTATTCGCTCCCGGCGCCACGGCTGAGATGATCCTCGGCCAGTTCCGCCGCCACGTCGATCTCCTCCCGGCTGAAGAAGCCGCTCCGATCGAGGATGTCCCGTATCCTCGGGATGTCGCCCCGGCGAAGACCGTGGCGGAAGACGAGCCCCTCAGACCGATTCATGCCGGCGAGACGGCCCTCAGGATCCTGCCGACTGCTTGCGCCGCGCTCAGGCCTTTGGTCGCAGCCGCAGCCAGAAACCCTGCATCAGGAGCCAGGCATGGATTGGCATTGATCTCGAGGACCCACGGCCTTCCGTTTCGATCCACCCGGAAATCCACCCGGGCGTAGCCGCGCAGGTTAAAAACGTCCCAGCACCTCCTTGAAATGGTCTCCAGCTCGGTCAACAGGGCATTGTCGCAGGACTGAAAGTGAAACCGCCTCACCGTTTGACACGCCCCGAGCGCGGCCGGTTCCCATTTCGCCCGGTACCCAACGACCCTGTGGAGCCCCGGAGGATACCCCACGAATGTCATTTCCGCCGGCGGGAGCACCTGCACCCCGTCCGCTTCCGCCAGCAGCGATATGTTGAATTCCCTGCCGTCGACAAAATGCTCCACAAGCAAAGGCTGCGGAGCGAAACGGCCCCAGCCCCGGTGCAGCGCGGCAATGAGATCCCCACTCGATGAAAAGACCGAATCGGCATCGATCCCGATGGAGGCATCCTCATGGGCCGGCTTCACGATCCAAGGGCCGGGCACCTTCATAATTTCGCCTAACTCATCAGGATACGCGGCGAAAGGAGGGGTAGGAATACCCGCACGGTCCATCGTCGCCTTGGTGAGGAGCTTGTCGGTTGTGATCCACAGGGTGGCTGGCGAGGCCCCGGTATAGGGAAGCCCGATCATCTCCAGCACGGCCGGGACGCACGGATGGAGGTCGGCGCGGGAGGCCACGGATTCGACGAGGTTGAAGGCCACGTCGGGCCGGTGCAGATACAGCTCCCCGAGCGTCCCCAGGAGATCCCGAGTTACGGAAACGGCAAAATTTTCATGGCCCAGCCCGTCCAAGGCCTCTCTGACCAGCGAAACCTGATCCAATACGTCGAGGTCCGAAGGATCCGCCTCCCTGCAGACGGCATTGTAAAGTACGGCGACCCGCACGGCCCTTACCCTGTTCTTCCTTTCATCCGGCGCGAGGCCGAAGAGACGATCTCTCCGATGAGATCGGTAAAATCGAGCCCGATGAGACCACAAAGTATGGGCAGATCCGAGTGGGTCGGGTGCAGGCCGGGCAGGGGGTTCACCTCCAAAAAGCTCCATCGGCCCAGGTCATCCGCCTTCAGATCCACCCTTCCCACATCCCGGCAGCCCAGGACCCTGTACGCCGCCACGGCCAGGTCCGCCGCGTCCCGCGCGCGGCCTCTGTCCTCGACGATCCTGTATTCGACAAAGTGCTCCCAGTGCTCCTTGACCTCCTGGGAGTAGATCCCGGCAGGGCTTGACGGATCCTTGAAGACCACCTCCATGACCCCGAGGGCCCGCGCACCGGCGCCTGTGCCCAGGATGCCCACCGTGACCTCATCCCCGGGCAGATATCTCTCGATCAGTACCTGTTGTCCGGGCCGGGCAAGGATTCCCCTGCACACATCCTGCAGATCCCGGGGATTCCGCACGAGGGAACGGGAAGTGACGCCCTTCCCGGTGCCCTCCGCAACCGGCTTGACGAAGAGAGGAAAGGGAAGATCGACGGTTCGGACTTCATGCTCAGATTCGACCACGCAAAAATCCGGCGTGGGAAGCCCGTGGTCCCGGATCACGCGCTTGGCCAGGGCCTTGTCCAGGGTCAGGGCGGCGGTGCAGGGATCACACATGGTGTACGGCAGCCCGTAGGTTTCGAGGAGAGCCGGTACCTGGGCCTCCCGGCTCCGCCCGCGAAAGCCCTCGGCAATATTGAAGACAAGATCCCACCGGTTTCCGGCCACCAGGGCCTCGGCCAGCCGGGTACAGCTGCCGATCCGGGTGACTCCGTGCCCCAGGCCCCGCAACGCCCCTTCAATTGCGGCGACGGTCTCTTCGCTGTCAAATTCTGCGGTATCTTCCAGACTCCAGCCCAGGTCAAGATAGTCCTGGCGCAGATCGTATGTCAGACCGATGCGCATTGGGGTCCTCCGGCACCGGCGGCAGCGTCTAAACCGCGCTGCCACCACCTCCTGCGTCTCTACACCCTCGGAGTCGGGGACGCCTGCCTGCGCTGGCGGCGTTTGAACCTCGGGCTGCACTGCGGGATGGCAGAGGGATTGCCCTGCCCGTTCCCCGGCCTTGGCCCAGTCCCGGGCAGGCGGTGCCGGCCGGCAGACCAAGGGCAGGTCTGAGAATCCCCCTCCCGGGGATTGGGATACCGAATGATCATCCCCTCGTAGTTGCGCAGCAGCACCTCGTCTTCGGTGGCAGAGAGGAAATAATGGGGCTGCAGCGGCACCTTGCCGCCGCCGCCGGGGGCATCCACCACGAAAGTGGGGATGCAAAGCCCGCCGGTGTGTCCCCGGAGGGTCTCGATGATGTGGATCCCCGTCCAGATGTTTGTCCGGAAATGCTCCGCGCCCCGCACCGGATCACACTGGAAGAGATAGTACGGGCGGACCATGATTCTCTGCAGGCCGTGACACAACAGACGCATGGTCTCCGGGGAATCGTTGATGCCCCGGAGGAGGACCGTCTGATTCGACACCGGGATCCCTGTCCGGAGGATCCGGTCGCAGGCGTCCGCGGCATCGGAGGTGATCTCCCTGGGGTGATTGAACTGCGTGTTGACCCACAGGGGACGGTGTCGTCCAAGCACCGAACACAGGTCGTCCGTGACGCGCATCGGCAGAACGACCGGAACCCGTGTACCGATCCGCAGAACCTCCACGTGGGGGATGGCCTTGAGCGCCCCCAGAAACCAGTCGAGTTTCTCCAGATTCATGGTGAGAGGATCCCCGCCGGAGACTATGACCTCACGAACCTCAGGGGTGGCCGCGACATACAGGATCATCCTTTCGAGGTCGGAATAGGGGCGTTCCGCCTCAGGCTCGTGCCAGATCCGTTTCCTGGTGCAGTGGCGGCAGTACATGGCACAGTGGTTCGTCACCACGGCCAGGACGCGGTCGGGATACCTGTGCACCAGCCCCGGCACCTGCATGTCCTCCTCTTCTTCCAGGGGATCGTCCCGGCCGTCACGCCAATATTCCAGCTCGGCCAAATCGGGAACGCACTGGCGCAGGATAGGATCGTTGGGATCGTCCCAGTTTACGAGAGAGAGGTAGTACGGAGTAGCCGAAAAGCGGTAGGTGTCAAGAAGCTGTCTGTACCCAGCCAACCGCCGCCCCTTGAGCCCGAGGAGAGCGGAGAGCTGCTTGAGGCTGCGGAATCTGCGGGCAAGCTGCCAGCGCCAGTCACGCCAGTCGCTGCGGGAGGCGTCACGCAACAGGTCCGTGAGCACCCGGGGACAGCTGTCCGGCAGCGGCATCCATGCTGCGGGAGGTTCGGAAGGAGGCTCGGGCGGCGAGGGCGGTTCTTCATTCTGGTCCACCGGCTCACCGTTCTTGGGACATGCCACGCCTCCGTAGTCCTGAACAGCCTGAGAAATCGAAAGGGCATTTCTGTTCATCATTAATGGCTTCTCCGTTTCGTCTTGATGGCAGCGAACGCCGTCAAGTTAATAATGATATACGCTCCGCCGCCCGCGGCACGCCCGTAGCTCAGAACTCGCCGTCCCCGCTGTAGGTATGTTCCCCGCGGTCCATGGCAAACAGACTGACAGGGGCCATGGCCCGTATAAGAAACTCGACTCCGCATTCATCGCACATGACGATGTCTCCCCGGCAATAATAGTCCCCGATCTCGATCCGTGTGCCGCACTGCGGGCACACGGCCAGCCTTTCTTCCGGTCGATTCACGGAAGAATTCCCGGTCCGTCCCGGGGACAAACCCCTGCTTCCCATCCTTGCATCACCGCTCGTCTTCTCAATGCCCGTCCAGCATCCTCCGGGCGGATTGACGCCTGTATACCGGACAATTCTGGAATCGCCCCCTGCAATACAGACTCTCCTCGCATTCGGATGGAAACCGAATGGCGTACATGGCCCGACAGCTGTTCACCCCGCCTTTGCTGAAATAGGGGCAGAGGCCCGTACGGCCCGCCTTTGCCGAAGACAGATCCCAGGCTGCCATGTCTCCTCCCCCCGTTCATGGGGTAAGGCCAAGACGAGGCCTGCATTGCCCCAAGCACATGATGTGCCAGCCAGCGGCCATAGGGCTGGAGACCTCTGTTTTCCGTCAAGAAGCGCCGATTGGGCTCCTCCCGGACCGTAACGAACCTTCCCCGCCGTCAGGATCGTTCCGCCGGCATAGGCGGACCGGAGGAATGAGTACCGGAACCTCCGAGGAACCGCGCCGGAGGACTTCCGATGCGAACCCCTGGTTCCGATTGTTCTGTCGGTTTACGATCCCGGCGGAAGACAAATTCAGACCGGCCTCATGACCGCAACCTCGGTCGAAGTGGAAACCCGAACATCCGGGAAAAAATTGCCCGGGCGGCATGATATCTGCTGATCCGGACCCCAGAATGCAAGTGATCACAGGGTTCGGGGCAGCACCAATGCTGGAACTCCCCGAACTGAAAGCCTTCACAGGGTGCTGCAGATGCGAAGGCGGCGGGCACGCAGACGTACTCCCTGTACTTCGCCCGCCAACAAAGCAGATGCGGTACCCTGTGAAGGCTTACCCCAGAATCGGTGCCGGAACGGCAGTAAGGCCTCCCTGGCGGAACTGAAAAATGCGCCTCCGGCTCCAACCTCCTGCACCCGGACGAATGAATCTGTTGACAGGGTGCTGTTGCTGTGTACACTGCTGGCGTTTCAACAAGGAGGAGCGCGTTGTGGATCAGGATTACTCAAAACGTTTCTACTCGGTCCTGGCCCCGGCCTACGACTGGGTTTTCGGAAAGGTTCTGGACGAAGGCCGAAGGGAGGCCGCCCGGCTTGTCCGTGCGGGCCAGAAGGTGCTCGAGGTCGGCGTGGGTACAGGATTGGGCCTGCGCCATTACCCCTCGGGCTGTCATGTGGTGGGGGTCGACATTTCTCCCAAAATGCTCGACAAGGCCCGCTGGTTTGCACTGACCAAGGGCAACGGTACAAAGATCGAGCTGAAGTGCATGGACGCCACTTCCATGGAATTCGTGGACGGCAGCTTCGACGTGGTGGTGGCCCCCTACGTTGTGACGACTGTGGGGGAACCCACCCGGCTGTGTGCGGAAATGCGCCGCGTGTGCAAACACAACGGGCGGGTCATCGTGGTGAGCAACACCCGGGAAAAGGGGGTGTACGGAGCTGTCAAGACGGCGCTTTCACCGGTGATGGAGAAGGTCGGATTTTCCACTTCTCTGGATGTGGCCGCAGTCCTGGGACAGTCCGGACTGCGCGTGGTGGAAGAACGCCGCGTAAACCCCCTCAGGATCCACAAGCTCTTGGTGGCCGAGCCCGAGTAGGCGGACGGACAGGGCTCATTCCCGATGAGGGCGCCGCCTGAGCGCAGTCCGTCCTCCCGAAGGAAAAAGACTGTTGTCCGCCCGGGAATCTGCTATAGTAATACCAAGGTACGACTGAAAAGGTCGAACTCGGTCGTCGGGCGTGGGGCCCTTCGATCCGGAGAGGCTGTGTCATTGTGGAGGGTTCCACCGGCGTCATGTACAAGGACAAAACCATCATCTGTGTTGATTGCAACAAGGAATTCGTATTCACGGCCGGAGAACAGGAATTTTACGCGGCCAAGGGTTTTGCGCACGAGCCGTCCCGGTGCAAGCCGTGCCGGGCCAAACGGAAAACAGGGCGGTCCGAACAGGCGCCCAGAGAGGCCAAGCCCCGCCGGGAACTCTTCACGGTGATATGCGGTGACTGCGGGCAGGAGACACAGGTGCCTTTCCGGCCGAGTCAAGAAAGACCGGCGTACTGCCGCGACTGTTACAACAGACGGCGGGGGCATTGAGAGACCGGGCCGCGCCCGCCTCTCTCTCCCCGAGGACCTCGCGCTCAGGAACCCCCGCTGCCGGCCGAAGCGGCTGCACGGAGGGCCACGCTGTGAGAGTACCTGATCAGGGGATTCGGTACAGCCCCGATACTGCAGCTCTCCGCACTGAAAGCCTCCACAGGGTAGTGCAGATGCGAGTTAGGCGGGCTCGCAGGCGTACTCCCTGTACTTCAAGTGCCCTCCTACAAAGCAGATGCTGTGCCCTGTGAAGGCATACCTATGAGACAGGGCTCCCTCCCCAGAGCAGAGGCATTTTTCGGTTACGGTCCAGCCGAACCGAGGCCTGCAGGAGGGAGGCGCGGGACGCCGCAGAATTTTCAGCTCTGGAATTGAACACCGACCGCGCGATCATCTCCACCGCACGGCCTGTCCTCCTTGGTCCGCTTCGCATACATCCGCCGTTCCGGCCTAGATGCGACGTCCTCTTCACAGGGCGCGCCACACCGGCGGGTTGTCTCAGTGGTACTCCACCTCGCGGAATCTGATCAGAAACTCTGTGCCTCCCTCCCGCTTGACCTGAACTTCCCCGTTGAGCTGGCGCTCCACCAGGCTCGTGACCAGTTGCAGCCCAAGGGTCCTGGTCCGAAAGATGTCGAGATCCGCAGGCAGCCCCACCCCGTTGTCCCGAAAGAGCAGTTCGTATCCCGCATCATCCTTGGTCCTGTGCAGGCCGATTCCTATCTCACCTTCCCGTCCCTCGGGGAATGCGCTCTTCAGGGAGTTTGTAAGCAACTCGTTGATGATCATTCCGCAGGGAATCACGGTGTCGAGCCCCATGGCGACGTCCTCCACATCGATCTTCACGTCAATCCGTTTCGCCTCGGATCCGTAAGCGCTCATCACGGTGTTGGTGAGGCTGAGAATATATTCTCGCAAGTCTACGCTGGCGAGATCCGTGGACCTGTAGAGACTCTGATGCACAAGGGCGATGGCCCGCATCCGGCACTGGCAGTCGTTGAGCGCATCGAGAGTCCTGGGGTCTTCGATGGTCGCGGACTGCAGGGTGAGCAGGCTAGAGACTATCTGCATGTTGTTCTTGACCCTGTGATGGATCTCGCGCAGCAGGAGTTCCTTTTCCCGAAGCGACTCCCGGATCTGCCGTTCCATCTCTTTCCTTTCGGATATATCCAGTGAGGTGGTCACCACGCTCGCCACGCTGCCTGTCGAGTCAAGGATCGGGTAGGCCCGGTGCGACCATATACCGCCTCTTGGGCCGACCACCTCCGCCTCGCGCGGCTCTCGGGTCCGGATCACCTCGGGAACGGGACAGCCCGGACAGGGAGTCGACCTCCGGTTCCAGATCTCATGGCAGTGCCGGCCCACCAGATTTTCCGGGTCTTCGCCCACAGACTCTCCCGCCGCACGATTCGCCCACAGGACCTTGAAGTCGGTTGAATGGTACGTGATGAGTTCGGAGGTGGAATTGAGGATGGCCGCCTTCTGCTGTTCGGAAATACGCAGGGCGGTCTCGGCCTCCCATCGTTCCGTGACATCCAGGCTGTATTCGATCATCTGGACCACCCTGCCATCGGCATCAAAGATAGGATAGCCATGCACCTCCATGCGGCGGGGTCGGCCGTTCCTGTCGTAGTGGATATGATTCACAACCACGGGCCTGCGGGTGGACTTGACCTGCTCCAGCGGACAGGGGTGCTCCTCGCCCTTGCACACATCCGGGCTCCGGTGGGTGAGGGCATAACAGGTGACAGTGCCGGTCTCGGCGTTGTCCCTTGCGGCTGAATTGGCCATGCGGACGATATAATTGTCCGCATCGATGACGTAAAATGGATAAGTGAGGGACTCGATCACCGTGTTGAGGAAGGCATTCTTCTCCTTCAAGGCATCCTCGGCAAGCCGCCGTCTGGCGATATGCATCTGCATAGGCTGAAACAGGAACCGATAGAGGACGGGAAACGTCACGACGGCAAGCAGGAAGGCGTCGAGTACCGCCCAGGCTGACAGCGTCAGGGGAGGCAGAAACCGGGACAACAGCATGATGAAGGCCTCGACCGCAAACACCGTGACCGTGGTGATGATGAGGAGCCGGAAGGGAGTGGGGAGGACGCCGGTCCCCCCGGACGGGCTGGCCGGATTCGCCTTTTGGAAGTCCTTGGCGGAGCGAATTTTCATACCTGAGCCTCCCAGGACGTGGCGGATGCGGCGTGATCCCGCCCGGTGGGACCCGGGCGCCCCCCTTGCCGATGATCGCACGGCCCCCCGGAAGCAAGCGCCGCCCGACTCTGAAAACTCGAAACGGAGGATGGCGTATTCCATCCTTTTCGGCCGGCGCTGGCCCGTCACGTATTCAATAGCCCTGTTCCGGCGCGGGCGTCAAGGGCGGAGCAGCCTTCCGGGCCGCATGCCGAAGGCCCGGTCCCTGCTTGCGGACTCCACGGCGCCTCAGTAACATCACATGCATATGGCAAGGATGGAGGACAGGACTGGCGGCCAGAAGACAGAACGATGCCGAATCCGTCGATCTCTCTCAGGCCTCAAGAAAAACAGCACCGGATGGATACTCACGGTCTGCCTGTGGGGGTGTGCGCTTCAGGCCGCCTGTGCAGAGGACCTCATTTCAGTCTACCGCCGGGCGGTGGAGACCAGCCCGGCATTGGCCGAGGCCCGGGCGCTCCTGCGGGCGGACCAGGCCTTGCGGCCCCTCGCCCGCTCGGGACTGATGCCGAGACTGCAGGTCGCGGCCGGTGTCAGCCGCAATGAGGCCGATATCGAGGGGTTCGGCACCCAGGACCTGCAAGAGGCTTACCGTGGGGAAAACTACAGTGTCACGTTGAGGCAACCCCTGTTCGACGGGCAGGCCTGGACTGCGCTCCGGGCCGCCGACTCCCGGATCCGGGGAAGTGAGGCGGCCTTGCTCGCGGCAGAGCAGGACCTGATCCTCGATGTCGCCAGGGCCTACTTCGGGAGCCTCGGCTCCGGGGCTGCGGAACGTGTGGCCAGGGGCCAGCGGGATCTGCTCAGAAATATCTTCAGGCAGACGGAGGCCTTTCTCAAGGCAGGTACCGGGGATATCATCGCTCTTCACGAGGCGAAGGCCCGACTGGATGCGGCAGAGGCGGATCTGATTCAGGCCGAAAACGCAGACAGGATGAGCACACACCAGCTCCAGCGACTTCTCCACCGCCCCCCGAAGGAACTCGACGATCTGGGGACCGTCCAGGCCCTTGGACCTGAGCCCTCGACCGTCGAACCGTGGGTGGAGGCCGCAATGGAAAACCAGCCGATCCTCATCGGGGCCAGGGAACAGATGCGAGCCGCAGAAGACGACGTGGAGATCGCCCGCCGCGCCAGGTGGCCCAACCTGGAAATCGAGAGCGGGTACATGTATGACAAGGGCGGCTTCCTCCCGGACCTCCGGCGGAGGGAGGCCCGAATCGGCATCGTCTTCTCCATGCCCATCTATCAGGGGGGCGAAATCAGCGCCAGGGTCAGGCAGGCAGAGGCATGGTCTGAGGCGAGCCGAAACCGCCTCGATGGCCTGCGTGACCGAATCCGGCTCGAAACCGAGGATGCCTTTCTCCTCCTCCAGGATAGCGTGGCCCGGTTGGACGCGGCCCGGCAGACCATCAACTCGGCCGGCACCGCCCTGTATGCCACTCAGGATGGGTACGCCCTTGGGACACGGTCCCTGATCGATCTCATGAACGCGGTCCAGGCCCATGCCGCTGCCCAACGAAGTCTGTTTCAGGCCCGATACGACCATGTGGTGGCGAGGCTCGGGCTCAAGGCGGCGGCGGGGATTCTCTGTTTGGGTGATCTCGAGGACGTCAACGTCCTCCTCGCACCGGCTGGACCGGCCCGGGAGCCGTAGGGTTCTTTTCCGGGACGGAGAGCCGGAGGAAGATCAGGGACACGGGGCCGGTCTCCGCGCCTCACGCCCGGCACAGGGGCTTCGCGGCCGGTCCGCGCCCGGAGGAAGGAGCGCATCATGGGTGTCAAGAAGATCGGGGGGGTCGCGGTCGTCCTTGCCGTTGCGGCAGCCACGGCCTGGACTGCTTACTGGCTTTTCAACAGGCAGGGGGAGACCCCCGGCGCCCTCGTCCTGTACGGCAATATCGACATCCGGCAGATCCACATGGCATTTCAGGACCCCGGACGCCTCCTCCGCCTCCACGTGGAGGAGGGCGACATGGTGACCCAGGGACAGCTGGTGGCGGAGACGGAGGCGGTCCGGCACGACGCTTCCGTGCGCATCGCCAGAGGCCGGATGGATGCCCAGAAGGAGGTCCTGGCTCGGCTCCTCGCCGGAAGCCGGCCTGAAGAGATCGCACGGGAGCGGGCCCGGGTGAGCGCAGCCGAAGCAGTCCTGACGGATGCGGAACAGACGTTCCGCCGACTTCAGGCCCTCGCCCGCCAGGAATATGTCTCGCAGGAAAGACTGGACAACGCCAGGGCCGCCAATGAGAGAGCTTCGGCCGAACTGGACGCCGTCAGGCAGGCCCTGCAACTGGCGGAAAAGGGACCCAGGGCCGAGGATATCGCCGCCGCCAGGGCGCAACTCGAGGCCGACAGGGCGGCCCTGGCGCTTGCCGAAACGGCCCTTGCCGACACAAGGCTCCTCGCTCCGGCCCGCGGGGTGATCCAGGAACGCGTGATGGAACCCGGGGCCATGGTATTTCCTCAGACACCGGTGGTGACTCTGGCCCTCACCGATCCTGTCTGGGCCCGGGCGTACGTGACCGAACCCGACCTGGGCAAGGTGGCGCCGGGCATGAAGGCGTCCATCAGCACGGACAGTTATCCCGGAAAAACCTACGAGGGTTGGGTGGGTTTCATTTCGCCCGTTGCGGAATTCACGCCGAAACAGGTCGAAACCGCCGAACTGCGGAGCAAACTCGTATACCAGGCCAGGATATACGCCTGCAACCCCGAGAACGAGCTCCGGCTCGGAATGCCCGTCACGGTTACGATCCCCTTGGGACAGCCCCGCCGGGAAGACGGAAACCAGCCCCGACCCTGCGGCTCCGGGCCTGATCCAGCCGATGGCCGGTGATCGGAAACACGACGGGATTGCCGCCGTCCTCCACGACGTGAGCAGGACCTTCCGGCGGAGCCGCCTGGAAATCCAAGCCCTGGACCGGGTCAGCGCTCGGGTCCGATCCGGTACGGTGACCGGCCTCATCGGCCCGGACGCCGCAGGAAAAACCACCCTCATGCGGGTGATGACCGGACTCCTCCGTCCCGACAGCGGCATCATCGAGGTCATGGGGATCGACGTCCTGCAGGAACCGCTGGCAGTGCAGGAAAAGGTCCGTTACATGCCCCAGCGCTTCGGCCTTTACGAGGACCTCACAGTCAAGGAAAATCTCGACCTCTATGCGGACCTTCAGGGAGTACCCGAAGCCGCGCGTCCCGACCGTTACATCGAGCTGATGAAGATGACGGGGCTGCAACCCTTCCTCTCCAGGCTCGCCGGCGACCTCTCCGGTGGGATGAAACAGAAATTGGGTCTGGCCTGCACCCTGGTCCGCCCGCCCCGGCTCCTCCTGCTGGACGAGCCCACGGTTGGCGTGGATCCCGTCTCCCGCCGCGAACTCTGGGACATAGTCTACAGGCTGGTCCGGGAGCAGGCGATGTCCGTGCTCCTGAGCACGGCCTATCTCGACGAGGCGGAACGGTGCGCCGAGGTACTGGTCATGCACCGGGGGCGACTCCTGGCCCAGGCCACGCCCGGGGAATTCAGCGCCGGCATGGAAGGCCGGTCCTTTGTCGCCACCGCCCCCGGCATCCACAAACGGACGCTTCAGGAACGGCTGAGCAGGACCGGCGGGATTCTGGACGCGACCATCCAGACTGACGGCGTGCGTTTCGTGACCGAGGAAGCCGGCGGACCCGATCTCTCCGTCCTGAAGCAGGAGGCTCACGGAATCGCGGTCCGGGCCGTAGCCCCCCGCTTCGAGGACCGCTTCATCTCGCTTCTCCGCAGTGAGATCGAGAGGCCGGCAAAACCACCCACCGGGATGACAAGAAAGGCCGTGCCCGCTCGCTCCCGGGACGTCATCGTCGTCCAGGGTGTCAAGCGACGCTTCGGCGACTTCACCGCGGTACGGGACGTGAGCTTCACAGTGCGGGCCGGGGAGGTATTCGGACTTCTGGGCGCCAACGGTGCAGGCAAATCCACCACCTTCCGGATGCTTTGCGGGCTCCTGCCCCCCACCGAGGGCACCCTGCTCGTGGCGGGCGAGGACCTCAGGCGGGCGCCCTCGAAGGCGAGGGCGAGGGTGGGGTACATGGCCCAGAAATTTTCCCTATACGCCGATCTTTCGGTGGCGGAAAACCTGCGTTTCTTCGCCAGCGCTTACGGGCTCGACCGCCGGGAGCGGCGACGCAGGATACAGGAGGTGACGGAGGAACTCGGCCTGGACGGATTCGCCGACACCACCAGCGGCGAGCTCCCCCTCGGCTACAGGCAGCGCCTCGCCCTGGCAGCTGCTCTGATGCACTCCCCGGACATACTTTTTCTGGACGAACCCACCTCCGGGGTGGACCCCATCGCCCGCAGGGAATTCTGGCACCGCATAAACGCACTCGCTGAGACAGACGTGACCGTACTCGTGACCACGCACTTCATGGAGGAGGCCGAATACTGTGATCGCCTGCTCGTCATGGCGGAAGGACGCGTCCTCGCCCAGGGCACGCCCGAAGAGATGAAGGCGCCGTTCCGCACCCGGGAACGGCCCTGGCCCACCATGGAAGACGCCTTTATCGGCCTCATCCAACGCCGCGACCCGCCAGCGGCCGCGGACGGCGGCGCAGAGGACCGGCCATGAAGCCAAACCCGCCCGGGATCGGATTGCTCCGCCTGCAAGGCCTCGTCCGCAAAGAAGCCCTGCAGATCGTGCGGGACCCTTCAAGCATCGCCATAGCCTTCGTGCTGCCCCTGATCCTTCTTCTCATTTTCGGTTACGGCGTGTCCCTCGATGCCGAGCACGTCTCCGTGGCCCTGGTGGTGGAGAAACCGTCCCCAGCGGCGGCGAGTTTCACAGCGGCATTCCATGAATCCCCCTATTTCGCGCCCTCGGCATTCTCCGACATGCACCGGGCCGAGGAAGCCATGAAAGCCGGGGGCGTGGATGCCATCGTATGGCTCAGAAGCAATTTCGAAAAAGAGGTCCTGGGCCCGGGCCCATCCGCGATAGGTGTCTTTGTGAGGGGAGTGGATGCCAACAACGCTAGGATCGTGGAGGGCTACATCCAAGGCGTGTGGACCGTCTGGCAGAGCCGGTTCCTGTCCGGGCAGAGACCCGGAGCGATCACCCCTGCAGTGATGGAACACCGGGTATGGTTCAACCAGGGCCTGCGCAGCCGCGACTTTCTCGTCCCCGGACTCATCGCCGTGATCATGACGCTGATTGGGGCGCTCCTGACCGCCATGGTCGTTGCCCGGGAGTGGGAGCGGGGCACCATGGAGGCCCTCATGGTCACCCCAGTGGCGGTGCGGGAAATCCTCCTAGGCAAGTTGATCCCCTATTTCGTTCTGGGCATGGGCGGCATGGCCCTCTCTGTGGCCATGGCCGTCTGGCTGTTTCATGTGCCGCTCAGAGGATCCCTCTGGGTCCTCCTCGGGGCTTCGGCCCTTTTCCTTTTCGTGGCCCTGGGTATGGGGCTTCTGATCTCGACCGTTGCCAGAAATCAATTCGTCGCGGCCCAGGCCGCCATCATCGTCACCTACCTGCCGGCCTTCATCCTCTCGGGTTTCATATTCGATATCAACAGTATGCCTGCCGCGATCCAGGCGCTGACCCATCTCATCGCGGCCCGCTACTATGTGGCCATCCTGAAGACCGTGTTTCTGGCCGGAGACGTGTGGGCCGTTATCGTCCCCAACGCCGTTGCCCTCCTTGCTATGGGCCTCGGATTCATGGCCTTGGTACGCCGCCGCACCAGAAAACGGCTGGACTAGGAATCCCCATGTGGCGCCGCGTTTACGCCCTCATGATCAAGGAGTTTCTGGCCCTGCTCAAGGACCGGCGGAGCAGGACGGTTCTGATCGTCCCCCCCATTGTGCAGCTCGTCGTGTTCGGCTATGCCGCCACGTACGATTTGAATCACGTACCCTTTGCAATATACAACGAGGACCCCGGCGAGGCGGGGCGGGAACTCGCGGCCCGCATGGCCGGAGCCCCTGCCTTCGAGGCGGTGGCTCGGATCTCGAACGACTCCCAGATGGCCAGCCTCATCGATTCAAGGCAGGCCCTCTTGATCCTGCGAATCGGCCCCCGCTTCACCCGTGACCTGCTGCAAGGCCGGCCCGCCCGATTCCAGGTGATCGTGGACGGCAGGGATTCCAATACGGCACTTCTGGTCCTCGGCTATGTGAAACAGATACTGGCGGATTTCAACAGCCGATGGGGCGCAAACCACGGTCTGCCGCCGCCCCCGGCCCGACTGGAGGTCAGGGCCTGGTTCAATCCCACTCTTGAAAGCCGCATGTTCATCATCCCGGGCATCGTCGGGCTCCTCACCCTCGTTGTCACCATCCTGGTCACCGCCTTGTCCGTGGCCCGGGAACGGGAAGCGGGCACCTTCGACCAGCTCCTGGTCACCCCCCTCACCCCTTTCGAGATCCTGCTCGGGAAGGCGCTGCCGGGCATGATCATAGGGGTGACCGAGGCCACATTCATCATCGTCATGGCGGTTCACTGGTTCGAGGTGCCCCTGCGGGGGAGCCTCCCCGCCCTCTATGCCGGTCTGTTCCTTTTCCTCCTTTCCGCCATCGGCGTCGGGCTGATGATCTCCGCCCTGGCGGTAACCCAGCAGCAGGGCCTGCTCGGTGCCTTTCTTTTCCTGGTCCCCGCCATCATCCTTTCGGGTTTTGCTACGCCCATAGCCAACATGCCCCCCCTCATGCAGGACCTGACCCTCCTCAACCCCCTGCGTTATCTGCTCGAGATCCTGCGGCCGGTGTTTCTCGAGGGCGCCTCATTTACGACGCTCTGGCCTCAATACTGGCCCATGGCCCTCATCGGTCTCGTCAATCTCGCCTTGGCGGGTTGGCTCTTCCGGCATCGCCTTGCCTGACCCGGGCACGGACTCCCCACGACCACAATCCACCGTCCCTGCCTTGAACGCCATGAAGCCGGAATTTTCGAAGGGCGCTTTCTCCCCTCTCGACATTTTGCCCAATCCATCGTATGTGAGGTGGTCAAGACAGCGCAGAAAAATCAGGGGCCGGGGCCTTGAAAGGGTGCGGCCGCATTCTGCCTGGGACCGAGCCCCGCGCGGAGACAGGACGACGGCCCGTACCGTAACTAATCACGGGGCTCGACACAGCCCCAATGCTGCAACTGCCCGGACTGGAAGCCTTCACGGGATGCTGCAGATGGAAGGCGGCGGGCACGGAGACGTACTCCCTGTACTTCGAGTGCCCGCCAACAAAGCAGATGCGGTACCCTATGAAGGCTTACCCCGTACCCGCAGCGGACTGAAAGGGGGTGAGAGGAGCGACGCCGGATGGGGCGAGTGAGGCACAGCCGCCGCCCTGGGTCCGCGCCGGAGAAAGAGCGCGGCCGCCGCCACACGGCCGCAATGTGTTCACGCCCACGGAACCACACAGGAGTTTTTTCTGGAAGATACTCAAACGCCCGCCCAGAGACGGGCCGGATGGGAAAGGAGAGCATGAGATGAAACGGAACTCGTTGCTATCAAAAAGAATTATCATCGGGATCCTGGCCTTTGCCTTGGCGGCGCTCACTGCGCCGCTTTCGGGTTTTTCCGCGGACTTCGACCAGTACATCATGCCTGTCAGCAATCCCGTATACCTGGGTGACGCGCGAAACGTGACTATGGTCCGGCCACTCTACCTCTACCAGAACCTCCCGGACAAGGTGGAGACCCGGATCGGCACGCTCCCGCTTGGGGGCCACGTCAATGGATTCGCCGTCCAGGTGAGTTACGCATTCAGCGACCGCTTCAGTTTCGTTGCAGTCAAGGACGGGTATATAGACTGCGAGCCCGATGAAACACTCAACCACCACAGCGGATGGGCTGATATCGCGGCGGGCCTCCAGTACTCATTCATATACCGGCCGGAAAAGGACTACATTCTCACCGGCAGACTCGTCTATGAACTCCCCAGCGGAAGCGATCAGATTTACCAGAGCAACGGCGACGGCAACTTCGCTCCGTCCATGCTCTTCCTCAAGGGGTACGGCGCGCTTCAGTTCTCCGGCACCCTCGGCTTTGTCATCCCGGTGGACAACGACGAAGAGAACACCCTGTTCTATGATGCCTGGCACCTGAGCTATGCCGTGACCGACTGGTTCCGCCCCCTTGTGGAGCTGAACCACTTCTACGTCATCGACTCCGGCGACAGGGACCCATGGGTGCGGGAGGCTGTCCGCGACCTCGGCCTGGACGCGGCCCTGGACGCAACCCTGGGCACCAGCAAGGAGGATGATGTGGTGGCGAGCGTGGCGGAATTCAACGCCTGCGACCTGGTGAACCTCGGCGGCCGGTACAACGACAAGAACCGCAACCTCGTGACCCTCGCCCTCGGTGCGCGTTTTCGGGCCGCTGCTTGGCTGGACTTCGGCGCGGTTTACGAATTCGCCCTGACGGATGAAGAAAAAGGATTGCTCGAAGACAGGTATATGGTCGACGCCATGGTGACCCTGCGATTCTGAACGGCCCCCTGGGTGCCCCCCCGCAGCAGCGACGCGCCGGGGGGGCCTGCGCGCCATAAAACCCGGCTTGGTGGGTGTAACTTTCCCCGGGAGGAAACTTTCACCTGGCCCCCGGGGATGCGCCCCGCGCCCGTGCCGGCCGTCCGGCTCAGGGCCGCTCGCTGCAAGAGACGGGGCAAACCGGGGACCGCTGCACTCCCCTACCCCGGCCTGCCGCCCTTCAGGGAAGGGGGCCTGAAGGCGAGAACCCGGGCCTGTCTCCTCTCGCCCCCCTCGTTCGCCTCGCCGGAAAAGGCCTGCACAAGTCCGTTCAGCGCGTTGAGCAACCCCCGTTCAGAGTAGACGAACTCCCACATCAATTCGTTGAGGCGGATACAGGCGGCCAGTGGGTTGGGACATCGGCGCCGTTCCATGTCGATTCGCCACTGGAGGCAGCGCAGTCGCTGCTGCTGGTCCGCAGGAGCGGCTGCGATGGCCTCCTCAATGGCCTCAATACGCCTTCGTTCGAATTCCTGCGGATCGGACCGGGCGAGGCGGGTCCACTCTCCTGCATCAAAGGGCGGAGCGGCTGGTTTTGTCATGGGCAGTAAAACCTTTCTCGTTTGCTTCCCGCTGCAGGCCCCCCGATGACATGCCTACCGGACCTGCAGGCAAAGGTATTTGTTTTCGTCCCGCAATTACGGTACCACAAGAAACAGCGGCAGCAGAACCGTTTACCCCCTTCGGATCCTCAAAAAGAGCCTTCTTGAAGAGACAGGAGAACTTCTTTTCTCCACGAGGAAATGAATTTCCATTCAGCGCGGCCGCCCCAGGCGAAAGCCGGATTTCGTTCAGGAAAAGAGGACCTCCAGGTCCTGACGGGTCAGGTCCCGGAGCATTTCCTGACCCCCGGAGAGAATGGCGCCCACCAGGGTGCGCTTCTTCTCCTGGAGCTGAAGCACCTTTTCCTCCACCGTGTCCCTGGATATCAGGCGGTACGTGAAGACCTTCCGGACCTGTCCGATCCGATGCGTCCTGTCCACGGCCTGGATCTCCACCGCGGGATTCCACCAGGGGTCCACCAGGAACACGTAATCCGCGGCGGTCAAGTTCAGCCCGGTGCCCCCGGCCTTCAGACTGATCAGGAAGAGCCTCACGTCTTCTGTTTCCTGAAAGCGGCGCACCTTCGCCTCCCTGGCTGCACGAGGGGTTCTCCCATCCAGGTACTCGTAGGAACAGGCGATATTACCGGCCCGCAAGGCCCTGTCCAGGGCACTCCTGACCAGGCCGAGCATGCGGGTGAACTGTGAGAACACCAGGGCTTTGTGCCCGCCCGCCGTCGCCTCCTGGAGAAGGGTCATGAGCTCGTCGAGCTTCCCGGAACCAGCCGCCTCTTCGCCGATGAGGGCGGGATGATTCGCCGCCTGGCGCAGGCGCAGCAGGCCCTCCAGGGCCTTGATCCGGCTGCGCCCGATCCCGTGTCTGTCCACGGCCGAAAGCACCGAAGCCCTGTAATAATCCCGAACCTGGGCGTACACCCTTGCCTGGTCCTCGGTCATGGGACACCGGATCATGTGCTCTACCTTTTCAGGGAGTTCCGGGGCCACCGCCTCTTTTGTGCGCCTCAGGACGAAAGGACGAATCATCAGGCGGAGGGCGTCTCCCGCCTTCTCTTCCCCGCGATTCAGGGGCCGGGTGTATTCCCGGTCGAAGAAGGCCCGGGGTCCGAGAAGACCCGGATTCAAAAACTGCATCTGGGACCAGATTTCCCCTGCGTGATTCTCCACAGGGGTGCCGGTGAGGCAGAGTCTGTGCCGGGCCTTGATCTGCCGGACCGCTCGGGCGATCTGGGAATCGGGATTCTTTATGGCCTGGCTCTCGTCGAGGATCAGGTAGTGAAAACCGCGTTCCTGGAGGACCCCGATGTCCCGTCTCACCACACCGTAACTGGCCAGCACCAGGTCCGTCTCTCCCATCCTGGGCCAGAGGACGGATCTTTCCTGTCCGGCGTAGACGAGCACCTTGAGACCCGGGACGAAACGTTCCGCCTCCGTCCGCCAGTTGAAGAGCAGCGAAGTGGGGGCCACCACCATGGACGGCGCGCCGCTCTGCCGCGACCTCTCTCCGGCAAGCCAGGCCAGGACCTGAACGGTCTTACCGAGGCCCATATCGTCGGCCAGGACCCCGCCGAACCCGAATTTCTTGAGAAAGTCGAACCAGCCCAGTGACTCGATCTGATAAGGGCGAAGTGCGCCGGCGAAGCCTCTGTCCACCGGCACGGCCTCGATGCCGGAGAAGCCCCGCAGGGCGTCGCGTATCTCGCGAAAACGGCTGTCCAGGGACCCGACCGCCCCTTCCTCCAGGACGGCGTCGAGGCTCAAGGCCTGGGCTGGAGAAAAACGGAGCTCCTCCCGGGAACCGCGGCCAGCCTGACTGCTCGAGAGTTCCAGCGCTGTGCGGTGCTTTGCGAGCCAGGTTTCGGGGAGAAGCCCCAGACTGCCGTCGGCCAGGGTGACAAACCGCTCCCCGCGCAGGAAAGCCCTGACGGCCCTGGGCAACGAAACTGCCATGTCCCCGAAGGTGACATCTCCCTCCAAATCGAACCAGTCGATCCCGGATGAAACAGAAAGTCTCGAAACGCTCCCCGCCCTGAAGGCCTTCCTGTCCTGCCCGACAACCCTCCATCCGGCCTCGGCGAGTTCATGGATGGCATCCGCCGCGCCCTCCATGGCGTGATCGAACCCGTCTTCCCGTTCCTGAAATCCGTTCCGGCGCAGCCGCTCCGTATGGGCTGCCTCGTCTTGCGGTCTTCTGAAGATCCTGATCCATCGATCCATGTCCAGAAAAGACGGGCGGGGATCCGCCCACTCGACCTCGATTCCGTCGTAGTCCATGAATACCTGACCCCTGAGGGTGCCATCCCTCACCGAGACCATGAGCACCGGAACGGGCACGGCATCGACCGCCTCGCCGGGGGCCACCGATTCGGGAAGAGCAATCTTCGGTCCCATCGCGATGGACTCCGCCATGACCGCCAATTCGCGCAATTCCTCCCCTGGCAGCGGCACGTCCTGCAACTCGGCAAGCCTGCGGACCACGGAAAAGGAAGGACCTGGAAGCGAATACAGACCACCGTCCCACACGAACAGAACCGGTGCCGTCTGGAAAAAAACCGGGATCTCGTGCAGGCGGACCTCGCGCCCTCCTCCTTCCAACAGGACCGCGGGGCGAAGCCGATAACAGCCGTCCCCCGCCGGGTTTCCCTCCGCCTTGAGCATGAGCGCGGCCTCCGGGGCCGATCCCTGGCGCAGGGGATCGGCGATCACTGCGCCGCTTCCGAGACAGACGCGGCACCGCCTGGTCTCTACGAGGAGCGAAAGCAACAGATCGAGGTCCCTGGGTTCCACCAGAAGATTTTCGAGCCCCCTCGGGACCGGCGCGCACGAGATATACCCGCCGAACCGGCGCCTTCGTATGTCGTCCATCACCGCGATGATGAGCCTGTCCACCCGAGGCAGACCCCGGTCTTCCACCGTGGCGGCCTGAAGCCGCCGTGATCTCCCCGGCAGGCCGTTCTTCCGGACGTACCGTTCACGGGCGGATACCCTCACCCCCCTCGGATTGATGTCCAACTGGTAGAACACCGTGAATCGGCCCGTCCCCGCTTCCCTGGCCGGAAAGGGGGCTCCGGCGGCCCAATCGCCGTGCCTCAGAAGGGTCTGCCATCCCGAAGAACCGGCCGCCGCGCCCCGCGCCCGCGCCGGGGCATACATCTGGCCGAAAGAATCCGTGGTTTCGGCCAGGAGCCGATCCGCCTCCATGATGACTGCCCAAAGGTGCTTGCATCTGTGCCCTCCCCGAAAGAAAGGGCACGTGCACGCGAAAACCACGCCGGCCTGCAACCCGTCTCCTCGGGAAACAGTCACCGCATACGGCCTGGTCCCCCGGACCGTCGCCGCGAGGTGATCCTGGGACAGGACGTCGAAACTCACCCGGCGCTGCCATGCATAACGCTCCCCGCGTGCCCGTATCAAGGGCAGAAAAAAGCCGCGGGTCCTCTCCTGCCAGGTGGCGGTCTGTGGCACACTCCGGCTCACCGAATCCCCCTCGTCCGGAATCGCCCGCAAGGGCAACAGCCCAGTTTACACGGTTTCCTCTCCCTTGACAGCTGCGCGGGCGAGGACGTGCTGTTCCTGCTATCCCCTGGGATGATACTTCCGATGTACTGTTCGAAGGTGCTGGAGTTCGAGATGAGTGTAAATCTGCGTGGTGGCGATGCTACTATGCCCGAGAAGCATCTGGACGACCCGCAGGTCCGCTCCTCCTTCAAGGAGGTGAGTGGCGAAGGAGTGCCTCAGACAGTGGGGCGATATTTCTCGCTGTACGCCCGCTCTGCGGCCGTACGTCTTGAGCAGTTGCCAGAAACGCTGCCGGGAGATGGACCTGCCGGCCCGCCCCACAAAGACAAAATGGCTGGCCTTCCGCCCCAAGAGTCCAGGCCTCGCCTCCTTCATGTACCGCGCCAGCCATTCCAGGGCCACAGCCCCCACCGGGACGATCCGTTCCCGGTCGCCCTTGCCGAGTATCCTCAGATACCCGACCTGGGCATCGATCTGGTTCAGACGAAGGCCGGTCACCTCGGATGCGCGGAGCCCGCACGCGTATGTCAGCTCGAGCATGGCCCTGTCTCGGATGCCTCTTGGGCCGGAGCAGTCGGGCTGTTCCAACAGGGCCTCTATCTCCGCCACGGTCAGTACAGCAGGGAGATGCATCCCGATACGCGGGTTGTGGATGACCGAGACCGGCGCCGAGGCAAGCCCGTGCTCCTCGGTGAGAAACCGGAAAAAGCCTCTCAGTGCCGAGAGTCTCCTCGCGGCGGTCCGGGCAGTGACGCCGGCCTCCCGGATCGATTTCAGCCACCCGAGGATATCATTTGGGCGGACCGATTCCGGGGCAACAACCTTTTGCTTCTCGAGAAAATCGATGAAGTTCATGAGATCCCGGCTGTAGGCATCAAGGGTTCTCGGAGAAAGCCCCCGATCCATGGAGAGATGTGCGAGAAAGTCGTCGAGGAGCGGCGTCCAGACCGAAGTCGCGTCTCGGGACGGGGATTTCATGGAACGTCGTCGAGGCGTGTCTCCGCTGCCTCCCGCACCTCGGGATCCCGGGCCGTGAGACTGAGGACCTTGAGCTTGCTCTTCAGTCCCTTGCGCTCCACAGGCCCCTTTTCGGCCACCATGGCACAGAGGCGGTCGATCGCCTCCGAAACCACACCGGGATCCTTCTTGAGGTCGAGGAGCAGGAGCAGGGTGCCCCAGTCCTCGGGGAATCCGTAAGTGTCGAGATAATGCTTCACCGCAGCCCCGAACTTCGGGGTTCCAAAGGCGTCGTGAATGGCCCGGATATCCTTCGGGTGCTGCTGGCCGCCCTTTGCGCCCTGAAACAGCTTTTCCGCCTCCTTGAGATACAGCTCCTTCATCCTGGGGTTGTCCAGTGCCCGCTCCAGCTCGCTTCGGGCGTCCGGCCTGCGGCGGCCCCCCCGAAACGTCCCGTCTCTCATCTGGTCGATCTCACGCCAACTCTTCCTTCGTCCCTCACCCATGTCGCCGTTCCTTTTCCTCTCTATGCAAAGATGAACTCAAGCCCAGGCAGCATCAGCGCCGTGAGGCGCCCGCCGTAGACAGCTCCGGTGTCTATCCCGATCTTGTTGGGTTCGATAAGGGGAATCCCAAAGGGAGTGTGGCCGAACACCACCCGTTTCCCCCAGTCATAAGCGGACCTGAGAAACGGGGACCGTATCCAGAGCATGTCCTCCGGGGTCTGCTCCCCGAGCGCCACGCCGGGTCTCAGTCCGGCATGGACGAATATGTATTTCTCCGTCTCGTGATAGAGAAACAGATTCGCAAGGAAATCCCTGTGATCCTCGGGCACCACGGGGTCCCCACCGTCTCTGGCGTAGCTCTCCAGGGTCTCCTTGCCGCCGTTCGACAGAAAGCCGAAATCGTTCTCTCCACGAAGGTGGTTCAAAAACATCAGCTCGTGATTCCCCTGAAGAAAAACCGTGCGGTCCCCATGCCGCCTCCGGAGATCGAGCAGAATTTCAATCACCCGCCTGCTGTCCGGGCCCCGGTCGACGTAATCTCCGAGGAATACCAAGCGGTCACGTTCCCAGTTCACCGGCATCCTGTGGAGAAGGGCCGTCAGCCGGCCCGCGCAGCCATGGATGTCACCGACGGCAAAGATCATCTCCATGGGCCGTCGCCGCTCATGTCCAGCCGCGTGAGTCCTGCCTGTCTTGCCGACCCGAGAGCACCGGCGAACTCCTCAGCGGTAATCCTGCGGTCCAGTGGCGGATACCTGCGTGCCATGCCGCATGGCCTGTATTGCGCCATGACGTTGACGTAGGTGCGCACAGAGATCTCCTTCGCGAGGAAATCCATGACCTCCGGCGTCCCGGCGATACCCCCTGGCAGGACCAGATGCCTGACCAGGAGCCCCCTGCGGGCCAGCCCGTGGGGACTGATCTCGAGGTCTCCCACCTGGCGGTGCATTTCCCGAAGAGCCTGCCGGGCGACCTGGGGGTAATCGAAGGCCCCCGAATACCGCTCTGCCGTCCCCGGGTCCCAGTACTTGAAATCCGGCATGTAGATGTCCACGACGCCGTCGAGCAAACGCAGCGTGGAGAGGGCATCGTAGCCCCCGGTGTTGTATACGATGGGGACGCAGAGCCCCCGCCGGGCTGCCAGAACCAGCGCGGCCAGGATCATGGGGACCACGTGGGTAGGGCTCACGAGGTTGAGGTTGTGACACCCTTCCTCCTGCACCGCGAGAAAACAGGCCGCGAGCCCCTCGGCCGACATGGCCCGGCCGGCCCCTTCATGGCTCAGGTCCCAATTCTGGCAATACACACAGGCCAGATTGCAGCCGGAGAAGAAGACGGTCCCGGAGCCGCGGCGGCCTACAAGGGGAGCTTCCTCTCCGAAATGAGCCCCGTGACTCGCCACAACGGCCTGGGCCCCGGTCCCGCAAAATCCAGGCTCGCCCTGGAGCCTGTCCGCCAGGCACCCGTGAGGGCAGAGAGTACACGCTTGGAGCACGGCGCCCGCCCTCCGGACCCGTTCCTCAAGCTCTCCGCTCTCCAGCAGACAGAGGTAACCGGCCGTCGTTTCAGTCATCGTACGCCCCGCAACGTCACGTGCCCGGATTCCGCCTGGCCTCACCCCCGAGAAAGTTCAGCCGGTACATCTCCAGAATCGAGACACAAAGGGCGATCAGGAGCGGCCCCAGTATCAGGCCGAGGAATCCGAATACACTGAGACCCCCGAGGATGCTGAAAAAAAGAAACAGCGTATGAAGTCTGGTCTTGCCGCTGATGAAATAGGGCCTCAGGAAATAGTCGATCTGGCTTATGACCAATACGCTGAACGTGAGCAGAAGCACCCCCTTGAGATAGGCGCCGCTCGCGAAGAGATAGATGGCGGCAGGACCCCACACCAGGGCCGTACCGATCATGGGAAGGAAGGTGCACAGCCCCATGACCGTCCCCCAGAGGATCGGAGCGGAAAAAGAGAGTGCCCAGAGGATGAAAACGCCCAGCCCCCCCTGGATGGCCCCGGTAAGGAGGTTTCCGTAAAGGGTGGCAGAGAGGACATCCGATGTGACCCGGGCAAAACTTTCGACGTCCTGTCTGGGAAACGGAAGGAGGTCCTTGAAGGCCTGCAGCATCCGTTCCCCGTCCTTGAAGAGGTAAAAAAGGGTCACCAGCATCAGCGCGCTCTTGAAAAACAGATTCGCCACGTTCCGGAATACCACCGTGCCCTGCCGCAGGAAAAACTCCCCCATGCGGGAAGAGAGGTCCTTGAGCGTGTCGTTTACCGCCCTCTCGTGGGCCTTGACGGTCTCCAGGCCCCGGGAGACAAGACGGTTCAGCACTGGGTGTCTCTCCTGATCCGGGACCACGGAGAATTTCCCGGCCTGGAGATTGTCCTGCACCTGGCCGTATACCCGGATCACCTCGCCGGTGAAGCTTCCCAGAAGCATGAAGACAGGAATGATGATAAAGGCGACGATGAGAATGCACATCCCCACGGCGGCCAGACCCTCGGCACCCCGCAAGACCCGGCGCAGCCAGCGGAATACGGGGTAAAAAAAGAGTGCGAGTATTATGGCCCAGGCGATGGGCTCGAAGAACGGGAGGAAAAGCCGCAGGCCGAGGGCCAGAATCACACCGGCCATGCAGATGGTGAGCAGGGCGACGAATCTCCGGTTGTCTCCGGAAGGAGGATCCCGCCTCACGTCGGCGGTGCAGGATTCATCCATGACAGTGCCCCCCCAGGGGCTGCTCCTTCATCTCTCCCTGCAAAGCGGCTCTATCTCCCCGAGGAGATTCCCCCCCGCCATCCCCAAGCCGGAGGCCAACTCGAGAACGACAGAAAACGGGCAGTTCAGCGAGGATTCCCGTGCACCGGAGCGGACATCCCTGATTTCCCGGAGCAGAAAGCCACTGAGGGCCCCGGCGAACTCCTCCCGCAGCATTCCGATATCCATGGATTCCTTCCGGGCGAACCTGGCCAGGCGCCGCCAGTTCACCGCACACCTCGCCACTCCTCTGTAGATTCGTCTGTCCCGGTTCTGCGGATCGATGTCCCGCAGAATGATCTCGCGGTACCGCTGGACAACCGCCTCCTTCAGGCATGTCAGTTCCCCGGTCTCCAGTCGAAGCCCCGGACCTTCCGGGTCTTCGGTCAAGTAGTATATGGAACCGTGATAAGCAACCTCCGGTATCTCTCCGGAATGAAGGATCAGAAAAGCCTCGTCTTCAAGGTGCTCCGCCTTCCCGGGGGGGCGGGCGCCCGTCACTCCCCGCGTCGTCTCTGGGGCATTCAACGCGCTTCCCCGTGCCTTTCCACAGCGCCTGTTACCATGAAAGGGGCGACTGCCAGGCTCGCCTCAGCTCTTCGATGTCTTCATCGAGGACGGCCGAGCCGCCGTGGCGGAAGATCAGCCGGCCCTCCGCCAGGACCCTCCCCACACGCCCCCAGACGGTACCGCCCATGACCTCTTGGAAGGCCTGCCGCCGCTCCGGCTTCACGGTGACCACGAAGCGGCTCTGGCTCTCGCTGAAAATCAAGGTGTCCAGCCTGACCACGCCTTCTGCCGGAACCGCCTCCAAATCGATTTCCAGGCCGAGATCCCCGCTGAAGGCGGTCTCCGCCAGAGCCACCCCCAGTCCCCCGTCCGAACAGTCGTGGCAGGAGGCCACCAGACCCTGCCGCACCGCGCCGGCCAACGCGCCGTACCTGGCGGCCGCCTGCGCCGCCCTTACACACGGGACGCCGTTTCCCACATAGCCCATCATGGCGTGATATTCCGATCCTCCGAGCTCCGGATAGGTCGTGCCCAGGACGTACACCAGATCTCCCGCGGCCTTGGCGTCCAGGGTCACCGCCAGGCCGGCGTCATCCAGCCGACTCACGACGGAAAAGAGCAGGGTCGGGGGGATGGATATCTTCACGCCGCCGATGGTGGCGTCATTCTTCATGCTGTCTTTGCCGGAGATACAGGGAACGCCGTAGGCGGTGCAAATCTCGTACAGCCCCATATTGGCTCGAACAAGCTGGGCCAGCTTGTAATGGCCGTCCGGTGTCTTCTCCGACTGGACCGGATCGCACCAGCAGAAATTGTCAAGCCCGGCCATGAAATCCAGGCTTCCGCCCACGGCCAAGGCGTTGCGAACTGCCTCGTCCACGGCGCAGCACGCCATGTGATAAGTATCGATGTCGCTGTATCGCGGACATATACCGTGGGCCACGACAAGGCCCTCAGGACGGTCCAGATCGGGACGGAGCACGGCGGCGTCGCTGGGACCGTCGTCCCTGGCGCCGGCCAGTGGCTTCACCACGCTCCCGCCCTGGACCTCGTGGTCATACTGGCGTACCACATACTCCTTGCTGCAGACATTGTAACGCGAGAGCAGTGCCTTGAGGGCCGCGCCGAGATCTGAAGGAGGCGGAAAATCCGGATCCGGATGCCGCGGAGGGGTCCAGACAGCCCGGAGTTCCATCCTCGGAACGCCGTGGTGGACAAAATCAAGATCAAGATACGCTACGGTCTTTCCGCCGTGAAGACAGTGATACTTTCCTGTGTCGGTGAACGTGCCCAAGGCCGTGGCCTCCACATCCATCTTTTTCGCCAGGCCGAGGAAACGGTCGAGTTTCCCCGGGGGAACGGCCACGGTCATCCGCTCCTGCGCCTCCGAGACAAGAATCTCCCAAGGTTGGAGGCCCTGATACTTCAGGGGGGCGCGGTCGAGATGGAGCTCGAAGCCGCCGGCCTCGGTCGCCATCTCGCCCACCGAGGAGGAAAGGCCCCCGGCCCCGTTGTCGGTAATGGAACTGTACAGGCAGAGGTCCCGGGCCCGGAGAAGGAAATCCGTCATCTTCTTCTGGGTGATGGGATCGCCGATCTGAACGGCCGTGGCCGGGGAACCCTCATGCAGTTCCTCGGACGAGAACGTGGCCCCATGGATTCCGTCCTTTCCGATACGGCCCCCGCACATGACGATGAAATCGCCCGGCCTGGCCTGCTTCTCGTGAGCGGGTCTGTCGCAGACCTCGCGCGGCATGACGCCGCCGGTGCCGCAGAACACGAGGGGTTTGCCCACGTAACGGCGGTCAAACACGATGGAACCGTTCACTGTAGGTATGCCGCTCTGGTTTCCACCGTGCTCGACGCCCTCGCGCACCCCTTCGAAAATCCGCTTGGGATGCAGTAGCCCCGCCGGAAGGGGCTCCGAGTAATCCGGAGGGCCGAAGCAGAAGACGTCGGTATTGAACAAAAGCCGGGCGCCCATACCGGTACCGAAGGGGTCCCTGTTCACGCCCACGATGCCAGTGAGGGCTCCCCCGTACGGATCCAGGGCAGACGGGCTGTTGTGGGTCTCCACCTTGAAGGCGAGGCTGCAGTTCTCGGTGAAACGGACCACGCCTGCGTTGTCCTTGAAGACGGACAGACACCAGTCCCCGGGACCGAGCCGTTTCCGGATCTCGTCTGTCCCCCGGCGGATGTAGGTTTCGAAGAGGCTGTCCACCGCGGTCCGTTTTCCCTGTTCGTCGGTGTAGTCAATCCGGGCGTTGAAAATTTTGTGCTTGCAGTGTTCGGACCACGTCTGCGCAAGGGCCTCGAGCTCCACGTCGGTGAGCGCCGAAGAGATGCCTACAGCTGCCCTTTCCTTCCGGGTCCCGGGCCGGAGGAGATATTCCCGGATCATCCGCATCTCTCCCAGATTGAGCACAAGGACCCGGCTGCGGGACAGAGCCGCGAGTTCCTCATCGCTCAGTGCAAGCAAATCGATCTCTTCGACCCCGGCTGCCGTTTCTCCACTGACCCTGGGCACGGAAAAAAAGGGGGAATCGCCCTGGCGCCAGATGCCATCGAACGCCTCTCTTGCCACGATGGTGGTCCTTTGGATCAGGTCGTTGGCAAGGAGCCCCCCAGCGATCCTCTCCACCCCGGCCCGGTCGAGGCATCCCCTAATGCAGTACTGAACCGCGGTGTAAACCCCTTCCCCTGGGGCAAAACGCCGCCCGGCCAGGAGTTCCAGCGCCTCCCGGGCCGTGCGGCCCTCGTTGTCCGTCACGCCCGGCCTGAACCCCACCTCCACCAGCCAGTCCCAGTCGAACGCCAGCGCCGGAGCCAGAGGCCTGTCCAGCGACGCCATCTGTATGACAGGATCGGAAAAGGGGCCGGCTGCGGCGGCAGCGAGGTATTCAGCGCCGAGTTCGGTGTCGATGAGATAAACCTTGACGGTCCTGATCGCCTCCACGGCCGGGCTGAGGTCTTCCCTGATCCTCCGGGCGATCTTCATTCCGTGAGGGTCCTGCAGTTCAGGTCTGAAGGCGACTTCTATCCTGTGGGGCATGCATGTCTCCAGCGATCAAGAAAAGATCCGGGCCATGCCCTGCAGGACAGACCCGTGGATACCGTATCCGTCAGCTGTTTATCCGATCCCGGGGCGCCTGTCCATCCGTGACCCATTCCCGGCCCTGGGCGCCCTTGCACGTTCCGGGGAAGGGTGTTAGGACAATTTCGGAAGCACCCCGGCTGCGGCGGGCCGGGTACGGGACCACGACCACGGTTTCTGGAGGCACCCCCTCATACGCCCATGTCCTTGCTCTCGAGAATGCTCTTGCGGGAAATGCTCCTTCCCTTCTGCTTCTCATTCGTGGGCCTGAGCCTGCTCATGCTCCTCGGCAGCATCCTCCCTCTGCTGGAAACCCTCCTCCGCTCAGGGATAACGGCATCCGAACTCGCCACGCTCGTGCTCCTCATCCTTCCCACCTTCTGGGTCTTCGTGCTGCCCATGGCCACGCTCCTGGGAATACTCCTCGGATTCCTGAGGCTTTCGAGGGACAGCGAAATGGTGGCCCTGCTCGCCTCCGGCATCGGGCCCGGAGGGCTCCTCCGCCCCGTGGCAGCGGCGGCGGTGCTTTTCTGGGCATTGAGTCTTCTTGTGTCGGCCTACGTCCTGCCCCGGGCGAAAATGGCCTCACGGGACTTTGTGAGGGAGTTGACTGAGCGGACCCTGGCGCGCGGCATTCCGCAAGGGATATTCTTTACACCGATATCCGGCCTGACCATCCATGTCAAGCAAAGTCTGGAGGAGGGACGCCGCCTCAGGGGCATTTTTGTCCGAGACGCCCGGCGGAAGGACCTGCCAGGCACCATCCTGGCCAGCGACGGGGAACTCTTGACTCTCGATCAGGGAACGCAGGTGGCCCTGGCGTTGAAAAACGGTACCATGAACCGGATCGGCGAAGAGTACACCGGAGCGGACACCCTGGACTTCAAGACCTATTTTCTCCGACTCAACATCGCGGGCGAGGCGCGGGAACCGTCGCGGGGGGAAATGGACCTCGCGACGGTGCTCGCCATGGCCAACGACCCGGAGAAATCCAGCAAACGGCGCACGAGTTTCCTTACGGAATTTCACAAGCGCCTGGCGCTTCCGGCGGGAACCCTCATTCTTGGCATCCTGGCCGCGCCTCTTGGAATCTTCTTCGGCAGAACCGGGCCCTCCGGAGGCGTCGCCATTGGACTCGTAGCGTTCCTGAGCTATTACCTCTCCACCGCCTTTGTAGCGAACTTGGCGGAAGCGGGCGCCCTGCCCGCCGGTCCGGCGATCTGGACGCCTAATTGCGTCTTCGCCTGCCTCACGGGGGGTTTGCTCTGGCTCCTCGCAAGGCGGGGTCCCATGGGAGGCTAGGCGGCTTTGTACACCCTATACGGATATCTCCTGCGCCACTTCCTGTCCATGTTTCTCCTTGTTCTTCCCGGACTCGCCGGACTCTATCTCCTGATAGAGGGCTTCGAGAAACTTGACGACCTCATGGAGGCGGGAGTGGACATCAGATCCGGTCTGATCTATTTTTCCCTGAGCGTGCCCCGGATCACCGCCGACCTCGCGCCCATGGCCGTCCTCCTCGCCGGGATGCTGGCCGTGATGCTACTCTCCCGGCACAGCGAGATGCTGGCGCTTCGAACCCTGGGCATCGGGCCCTGGCGCATCGCTGCGCCGTTCCTGGCCATGGCGGGATGCATCGCGGCCGCGATGCTCTTTGCCCAGGCCTCGCTCATACCCGCCGCCACTGCCAGGGCCCAGTTCCTCTGGCAGACCGAGGTAAAAAAGAGCCGGCCCAGAGGGACACTCCAGGACAATCGCCTCTTCTTCCACGGCGAGAAGGCCATATGGACCACAGAGCTCGACACACCCGACGCACGGCGGCTCAGAAACGTGGAATGGATCGCTTATGACACTGATTTTACATTGAAAACAATGATAGCGTCCTCAACGGCGCAATTCTCAGCAGGGGAATGGACATTCCGCCATGGGCTCAAACAGAGCCGCCCTGCCAGGGATGCCCCGCTTTCCCTGGAATATTTCGAATCCCTGTCCCTCCCGCTCCCCGAGACGCCGGAGGACTTCATCGCCGTCGAAAGACCTCCGGATCAGATGTCCTTGGCCTCGCTCCGGGCCAACGTGAAACGGCTGAAGCAGGCAGGGTATCCCGCCCGGGAACAGGAAACGCTTCTCTGGAGTCTCGTGCTCTATCCGTTTCTCGGCTGCAGTCTTCTCGCCGCCGGCCTTCCCCTGACATTTCGGGGCAGGCGGGGGGGGCTGGCCACGGGTCTCGCTCTTGGAACCCTTCTCGGCTTCGGCGCCTGGATCTTCTGGAATCTTGCAGTCACTGTGGCGAAGACAGGAAACGTCTCCCCTCTGGCGCCTCTGACAGCGATACACCTTGTCCTGATCGCGACCGGTTCCACCTTGATGCGGCGTCTTCGATTCTGAAAAAAGGGGCCCGATGCGTACAACCGAAAAACAGAGGATCGAGAAGGTGCTGGACATCCTCACCGCCGCCTACCCCCAGGCCCGGGTCGCCCTCCGCCACGAGGACCCGTTCCAGCTCCTGGTGGCGGTGATCCTCTCGGCCCAGTGCACGGACGTCCGGGTAAACCAGGTCACGCCAGCGCTCTTCCGCCGCTATCCGGACGCAAAGGCCATGGCCGCGGCGCCCCTCCGCGATCTGGAAGAAATCGTCCGCACCACTGGTTTTTTCCGCAACAAGGCAAAAAACATCCAGGGGGCCGCCCGGATGATCGTCGAGCGCTTCGGCGGCAGGGTTCCCGACTCCATGGACGACATTTTGAAGCTCCCCGGGGTGGCGCGGAAAACGGCCAACATCGTCCTGTACAACGCCTACGGAGTGGTGGCCGGCATCGCTGTGGACACCCATGTGAAGCGGCTCTCCGGGAGACTCGGCCTGAGCGGGTCGGAAGACCCGGTGAAGATCGAACGGGATCTCATGGCGGTGGTCCCGAAAGGGGAATGGGGCAGAATTTCCTACGTGCTGATCGAACACGGCCGGGCCGTCTGCCAGGCCCGCAAACCCCGCTGCCTCCAGTGCCCGGTGAAGGACCTGTGCCCCTCCGCGGCCCGGTTCCTGTGAGGATCTTCGAACCGGTGTCCCCACGGCCCGGGAAGGAAAGACGCAGCCCCGCCCGAGGCTTGCGCCGGCCCCTCCGATTCGTTATATAGAGCCACCATTGCGCCCGTAGCTCAGTTGGATAGAGCGCCGGACTACGAATCCGTAGGTCGGGGGTTCGAATCCCTCCGGGCGCGCCAGGAAAATCAGAGGGTTATGCCATATTCG